>Ga0209256_1000086_pt1 | contig 218837 bp, 200 predicted proteins | sample AraplaCol_mCL_r2_2_FD_184270 | JGI IMG/M metagenome (GOLD analysis project Ga0209256, IMG submission 184270) | Arabidopsis root microbial communities from North Carolina, USA - plate scrape MF_Col_mCL_r2 (SPAdes) (version 3) | ecosystem: Host-associated > Plants > Roots > Endosphere | place... | reverse complement strand
CCCGAACAGGACCGTGAAACGACTTTGCGCCGATGATAGTGCGGATACCCGTGTGAAAGTAGGTCATCGCCAGGCTCTTATGCCCCAAAACCCCTCGACAGCTAACGCTGCGAGGGGTTTTGTCTTTTGGGTTCCAGGTTTCCGATATGATCGTGAAGCAATGACAGACGAATCCGACCTCGAACAGCGCGAGGAGACGCCCTGGTTTCTTTACCTGATCGAATGTGAAGGTGCATCGATCTATACCGGCATCACGATTGACGTGGCGCGGCGGTATGCCGCGCATGTTTCTGGAAGAGGTGCGAAATACACGCGTGCCCGTAAGCCGATGCAATTGCTTGGATGGCTGGAGTTTCCGAACAAATCCGAGGCATTGAAGGCTGAAATCCGCATCAAACGGCTGACAGCGGCTCAGAAACGGGCGTTGGTCGGCGAGTTGAGGTCGGAACCCGCACAACAAAAAACGCCGGCATGACGCCGGCGTTTTTTGTTGGCGGTAAGCCCTGAGTCGTGTTTTAGACCACGATCAGCGTTACCTCGATATTGCCGCGCGTGGCATTCGAATACGGGCAAACCTGGTGGGCTGCCTCGACCAACTTTTGGGCCGCTTCTTTTTCCATGCCCGGCAGCGAAATCTTCAGCTCGGCCTGGATGCCGAAGCCTTGCGGAATCTGGCCGATACCGACGGCGCCTTCGATCTTGGCGTCGGGGGAAACGGTGATCTTTTGCTGGCTGGCCACGAAACGGATCGCGCCAAGGAAACACGCTGAATAGCCAGCGGCGAACAGTTGCTCTGGGTTCAGCCCGTTGCCGGCGCCGCCCATTTCCTTCGGCACCGCCAGCTTGACATCCAGTTGACCATCGGACGTCACCGCACGGCCGTCACGGCCACCGGTTGCGGAAGCATGGGCGGTGTAAAGGACTTTTTCGAGTTTCATTTGTACGCTCCTGGGTAGTGCCCGTCGGGGGCAGTGTTCAACACGTTCAACAAAATGCCGGTAACCGGCAGTCAATCTTCGGCCCGCGCCACTTCGAGCGTGGACCGCAAATCTTGCAGTCGCTTCGTCAGCGACTGGATTTCTTCAAGCGAGCACTGCGTGGCACACAAAATCTCTTCGGGGATCCCGGCTGCCGCCTGTCGCAGATTCCTGCCGGACTGAGTCAACCTCACCAGAACCCGACGCTCGTCGTCGGTATCTCTTTCCCGATGCACATATCCGGCTGCCTCGAGCCGCTTCAACAGCGGCGTCAACGTACCCGAGTCCAACTTCAGCTTCCCACCTAAATCCGAAATCGTGATACCGCTCTGTTGCCACAACACGAGCATAACGAGGTACTGCGGATAAGTGAGCCCAAGCTCACTAAGGATGGGCTTATACATCTTGGTCATGGCCAACGATGCCGAATACAGCGCAAAGCACAGTTGCCGATCAAGCTCGAGCCAGTCTTCTGCAGGTGGTGGGATCGTCGTTTGCTTCGTCATGTAGATTATCTTATACACAATTAGATTGTGTGCAAGATAAAATTTCTATCAGTCCAATAGCGTTATAGAGAATAGGGGGCGCTCATGTCGGAGCCAAGTCGTACCTTACCCTCGCTGGGATGACCTGAAGGTGGATGCGGCAATACCTGAAGAGAAATTAGATCCTTTAAGTCTGGCTTAAGTGTGGCTACCTACGATGGCACTGTCGCGAAACGCCCGCATGCGGCGACGCCAACCAACGAAAGGAAAGCCACCATGATTCGCCAGACTCTCGCCCGTACCGCCGTAGGTGTTGCAGCGCTTGCTGCGCTTGGCGGCGGTTATGCCTACCTGCAGAAGGACGCCATTACGCCGACGTTTGCTGCGCAAACGCCCGTCAGCGCTGCCCCTTTGGCTGTGGCCACGCCGACCGACTTCTCCGGCATCGTCGATCAGTACGGTCCCGCAGTGGTGAATATCAGCGTGACTGCCCGCGCGCAGCGTACCTCGGCGCAGGTGCCCTCGGGCATGGACCCTGATGATCCGCTGTTCCAGTTCTTCAAGCGCTTCGGCCCGCAATTCCAGGGGCCGCAGGGCGGCCAGCCGCAACTGGTAAGGGGCCTTGGCTCGGGCTTCATTGTCAGCTCCGATGGCCTGATTCTGACGAACGCGCACGTGGTCGACAACGCCACCGAAGTCACCGTGAAGCTGACGGACCGCCGTGAATTCAAGGCCAAGGTGCTTGGCGTCGATCCGCAGAGCGATATCGCGGTGATCCGCATCGATGCGAAGGATCTGCCGACCGTCCGTCTGGGGGATCCGTCAAAAATCCGGGTGGGCGAGCCGGTCCTGGCCATCGGATCGCCCTACGGTTTCGAGAATACGGTGACCGCCGGCATCGTGAGTGCAAAGTCGCGCTCGCTGCCCGACGATACCTATGTGCCGTTCATCCAGACCGATGTGGCCGTGAACCCAGGCAACTCCGGTGGTCCGCTCTTCAATCAGCGCGGCGAAGTCATTGGCATCAACTCGCAGATCTACAGTCAGACCGGCGGCTATCAGGGCCTGTCGTTCGCGATACCGATCAACGTGGCGACCAAGGTCGAGCAGCAGTTGGTGGCACATGGCAAGGTGACACGCGGACGTCTCGGCATTTCGGTGCAGGAGGTCAACCAGGCGTTGGCGCAGTCATTCAACCTGCCAAAGCCGACGGGCGCACTGGTCAATTCCGTGGAGCCTGACAGCCCCGCGGCCAAGGCTGGCTTGAAGCCAGGAGACGTGATCGTGCAGCTTGGCGATGACAAGATCGACCATTCTGGCGACTTGCCAGAACATGTTGCCGATATTCGTCCGGGCACCGAGACCAGTCTCAAGATCATCCGCAAGGGCGAGCCGCTGACGCTGAGCGTCAAGGTGGGTGCTGTAAAGGAAGGCACCGTAGCGCAAGGCAAGAACGGCGGTGAAGCGGCCGGACGGCTCGGCTTGGCCGTGCGCCCGCTCTCGCCAGCAGAGCAACGCGGCAGCGGCATTGATAGCGGTCTGGTCGTCGAGGATGTGACTGGGCCCGCCGCCCGGGTTGGCATCCAGCAGGGCGATGTCATCCTGTCGCTCAATGGTACGCCAGTGACGTCGGCCGAGCAGTTGAGGGCGCTGGTGGCGAAGTCCGGCAAGCAAGTTGCGTTGTTGGTGCAACGTGACGACGCACGGATCTTCATCCCGCTCGACCTCGGCTGATCGCTGCATCGGCCACGCGGTATACGTGCCACTCCAGCATGTAGATCGCAGCTGAGTCGCAGGTACAGCGGGCGTATACGCACCTCACCAACGAACTGCGTATACGCCCGCAAACCGTTGCTACAGGCGGATTTCGGGGCGACAAAACGCCCCAATGCGGCGCGCAAACAGGTATCATCTCGACTGCGATGCTCGAAGCGAGTGGTGACTCACGTCACCATGCTAGGTTCTTGCTCAATCGACAGAAGAAGGATGTCTAATGCAGTTGGATTTCAACCGCGCCCCTATCTCGCCGGTCACCGACCTGGCGCGGCGGCTGTCACCAGCCGCTGCCAAGCCGACCACTCGTCGGCGCAAGAAGGAAGTCCCGCCCCACTGGGAGCGTGGCTACCGCTCCCACTACTACCGCAGTGAACGTGGCGACAAGCTTGGCGAAGTCCGCTTGTCCGATCGTGGCGACCTGCCCGTGGTGTACCACTGGGCAGCGGGTAACTATTCCGGCGCGGAAGGTTCGCTTGCGCATGCACGTGCGCGCGTGGAAGAAACCGTGGGTTTCGGCATGCGCCAGATGTCGCTGTTTTGAGTCGGCATTGACGCGCTGCTGGGTGGCGACTCCAGCGCGAACGTAGTACCTCTCACCGTAGTTCAGTAGTTCCGTTGCCCTGCAACGCTCCACATCCGCCCGGCTAGTCGAGCCGGCGCTGCATCAGCATGAAGACCGCTGCCAGCACGGCAATCGCGGCAATCAACCGGTAGAGATCCTCGCAGGCAATCAATCGTGCCTGTTGATCGACGATGGCCGCCATCTGGGCGAGCGCACCGGCGTGGGCCTGTCCGGCATCGAACCCGCGCGCGACCAGTGCCGCCTGCGCGGCGTCCATCCATTGCGCGGTTTCGGCTGGCCGTTGGCCCACGGCATGTACCAGGCTCGTGTGCACCGCGAACTGCCGGTTCTGTAGCAGCACCGCGCCTATCGCCGAAGCGAACGAACTGGCGATCTGCCGGACCAGGTTCTTGCTGCGATAGCCGTGCCCGAAATCCTCGCCTTTCAGCGAACTGAACGTGATGCCCGCAATGGGGATGATGACCATCACACCGAACAGCCCCTTGGCCACAAGGCCGGGTACCAGCGCAGCGGGTCCGACGCTGGGCGACATGATCGAGAACCACATCATCGCGCCGGCCATCAGCAGCAGGCCAGCCACCATCACGGGCTTCTTGTGGGTCAGTCGGCGCGCCACGCGCAGATAGAACCAAATGCCGGCAAGGCTGATGAGCGCGGCAAAGGTGTTGAGCCAGCCGGTGGTCGCCAGCGGAAAGCCGAGCGCCTGTTCAGCGTAGATCGGGAACACGTAGCTGCTCAGGTTGCTGATCATGTAGTAGATGAAGTACATCGCCAGGCCAGCGATATAGACCGGCTGGCGCAGCGCACGCAGATGGAGTACGGGCGCGGCGTGGTGCCATTGGTGCCAAAGGAAGACGCCGAGCAGTGCCAGTGCGATCCCGCCGGTGACCGTCACACGCAACGGGTGCGAGAAGATATCGAAGCGCGCTTCGGTCATGGCCGCTTGCAGGGCTACGATGGCAACACCGAACAGCAGCAGCGGCACGAGTGCGGGACCTTCCGTGTCGTCCCGCGGCTCGGCATCGGGTAGCAGCAACCACGCGCCTGCCGTTGCCAGCGCGGCAAAGGGCAGCACGCCATAGAACACGTCCTGCCAGACACCGTGCTCGATCAGCTCTGCGGCAAAAGCCGGCGCCAGCGCCGAGGCGCCAAAGATGCCGAGCATGAAGATGCGCGATGCGCGCGGACGGTCAACGGGCGCGAACATCAGGTTGACCAGGATACGGCAGCTCGTGAAGAGCGCGCCACCGCCCACGCCCTGCATGAAGCGGGCAAGCACCAGTTGCTGCAGACCCGTGCTGGTGGCGGCCACCAGTGTGCCGGCCATGAACAGCAGCAGCGATGCGGTCAGGTAGCGACGATAACCGAAACGCTGCGCCAGCCACTGCTGCTTCAGGATCATCATCATGCTGCCCACTGCGTAGGCGGCCTGCACGAGCGCGAAGCTGCGCGGGTCGGCGGAGATCCCGCCCACGATATGGCTCGATGCAAACACGAACATGATGTTCTCGAGGAACTCCACGCCCGTTGCCAGCGCCAGCAGCATCATCATCAAGGTCTGGCGTTGCGGGCGGCTCAGCATCCTCAGCCAGCGAAAGCCGGCGCGCACGCGTCGCCATGGCCTGGTTGCCACATTCACGGCTTGGCCGCCTCCAGCTCGGCGAGGTGGCTATGGAGCGTGGTCAGCCCGCGGATAGTCGTAGCCAGTTCCGTCTCGCCGAGCGGCCCCCATGCCTCGGCATAGGCCGCATGCACGACGGGCACCGCGCGTTTCAGCAAGGCACGCGCAGCAGGCGTCAGACTCAGTTCGAGGCTGCGGCGGTCATGGGCGGCCGGCTTGCGTCGCACCAGTCCGCGCGTTTCCAGTCCATCGACAAGCCGTGTCATCTGCGTGCGCGTGGCATCGATCGACATGCCGAGTTCGGACGGCATGGTGGGCTCGCTGGCGTCGATGGCGAGCATGCTGATCACCAGGTACTGGTTCAGGTCCAGATCATAGGGGGCGAGCGCACGTTCGATATGCTGGCGCATCAGTCGAGCCGAGCGCAGCAACAGGCGTGAGGCGAGGATCAGGTCGCGCGGCGCGTCGGGATTGTCGGCGCAAAAACGGTCGATGCGGCGTTCAAACGACATGTTGTTTCATTCGTAATAGTTACGGATGAAACTATATGCCTCGTCATGCCGATCGGCAAGGCATCGCTGCATAGACAGATTGATCGGCTGGCCGAACTATCTGAGCGCGGCAGCGAGCTCGCGCAGTGCCGCGCGCAGGCGCGCGGCGGACCTGGCGGCCTGATCAGCATCACCATTCGCCAATCCGTAGCGCCAGTCGACGTAGCCATCTGTGAAGGCACGCACCGCCGTTGCCGCGCGGGGGAGGGCGGTTGCGGCGCGGGTGCCGAAGTCGATGGGCCCTTCGGAGACGCCTCGCGTGCAACCGTGGCGCGCAAGCGTCGCGCAGAAGCGCTCGTAGAGCGCCTGCACCGGTTCCACGCGGCGACGTCGCAGCCACATCGGGAGCAGAGCCAAGAGGCTCAACACCGCCATGCCCACTGCCAGCACGCTGGGCAACTGATTGCCGAGTCCCGCCAGTTCGAGCAGTCGCTGCTGCTGGCCGCGATCGTAATCGAGGACCCAGCGCTGCCAGCGATAGGTCAGGCCGTCGATGCCCCAGCGGATGTCACGCAGCCAGCCGGGCGCGCGCAGATCGCGCAAGGCGCCGATTTCTTCGCCGGCCAGCGCCGCGTCCACGCCATCTTCCACGCGGCTCGGTGCCACGGCGCTGGTGGGGTCCACCCGCACCCAGCCCCGGTCTTGCAGCCATACTTCGGCCCATGCATGCGCGTCGGATTGCCGGATGACGTAGTGCTTGCCGACGGGGTTGTACTCGCCACCCTGGTAGCCGGTCACCACGCGGGCGGGCACGCCGGCGGCGCGCATCAGGAACACGAAGCTGCTGGCGTAGTGCTCGCAGAAGCCCCGTCGGGTATCGAATATGAAGCTGTCCACCTGCTGGCCGCCGAGGAGCGGGGGCGACAACGTATAGGCGAACGGCGACGATGCGAACAACCGCATTGCGGCCTGCACGCGCTGCCACGGATCGGCGTACTCGCGCGCCCAGTCGGCGGCCAGGGCGCGGCTGCGCGGATTGCCTTCCGGCAGCGCAAGGGAAAGCCGCAGCGTGCGCCGCGTCAGTGGCTGGGACGCGCCACCCAGCGTCGACTGTGCGCGGTATCGGAGGGTGCGTTCCACGGGCGTGCGTGCGAAGAATTCGTCGTCGGCGGACGAGCGTGCGCCCAGATTCTCCGAGATGGCCACGCCACGGTCCAGCAGATAGAGCCACGGCTTGTGCGTGGGTTCGAGCGTGACGTTGTACTCGCGCACGTCCGGGGCGAGCGCCGCAGCGCCCTCGTCTCCCTCATCGACGAGCGAGGGTGCTTCACGCAATGGTGGATTGGTATCGAGCCGCCACACCTGCCCGTCGTACTCCCACATCACCAGCGCACGCCAGTAGAGCGCGCTGGCGGGCAGGGGATCGCCGACGATGTCGGCGCGAAATGCCACATCGGGCGAGCGGATCAGATGACCGATGCTGCCGGGCTTCATCGTGTCGCCGATGCCCATGCGTCCGGTAGGTTCCGACTGCGGCAGGCGCCACAGCGGATGATCGAGGCGCGGAAACAGTACGAACAGGCACAGCGCCCATGGCAGGCCGAACAGCGCCATGCGGCCGAGCAGCGGCCAGATGGCAAGCCGCTCGCGGGCTTCGGGATGATGGAACAGCAGCCAGTTGCGCAAGATCCACGCGCCGATGGCCATGCTGTAGAGCGCCAGCCAGAAAGGCTGTTCCGCCAGATACAGCGTGAGCAGAAGATAGAAGGAGAGTTGCGTGACCAGTGTGGCATCGGCCAGCGCGCGTGTCTCCATCAACTTGAGGATGACAAAGGCCGCGAGCAGCGCCACGCAGAGTTCGCGGCCCAGGCTGCCGCCCGCCTGCCAGACCAGCGCGGCGGCGATGACGAGTACCAGCATGGCCGTCACGCCAATCATCAGCTTCGATGGCAGCGGCGCCCGCTGCCGCCACAACAGCCAGCGCCAGCCGAGCAGCAACAGGAGCAGCAGGCTGATCGACACGGGCAGCGTGCGGGCCTGGGGCACGAGCACCAGCGCTAGCTGGCCGATCAGCATGCCGTGCTCCTGATGGCCGAGCGGGCGTGGCGGTGCCTTTGTCGTCTTGGTTGCCCGGGCCGTCATGACGCGCGCCGCTCCGGCCACAGCGCCAGGGCTTCCAGGCAAGAGCGGCGATGGGCAGCGCCGTGGCCGGGCGGGATTTCCACGCCCGGCAGGCGCAGGCCGATGTCCACGCTGTCACCCGCCGACACCAGCCACGCGCAGAGCCGTGAGAGTCGCGCTTCGGTATCCATCGACACCGGCAGCGTGTGCCAGTCGATCCAGCACGCAAGCGGTTGAGGCATCTGGCCGGTGCGGCTCATCCAGCGGCCCGTGCGGGCACTGTGCTTCCAGGCGATGCGATGCAGGGGGTCGCCGGGGCGATATTTGCGGAGCTGGTCAATGCCATCCTCCGCGGCCGTGGTGACCGCGCCTTCGTCGTCATCGCCGGGGCCCGACATCTGCGGCAGCGGTGGCGCATGGCGCTCGGGCGCAGGATAGACGATGGTCGCCAGCGGGAAATCCGCATAGCTCCACACGTGGAACATGCCGAACGGGAAGCGGCTGAACAGCGTAACGCGCGGCAATGCGAGTCTCCCGCGTTGCTGCGCCGGAAGGCGAATCGACAGCGTACCCTCGTTGCCTTGCGTGCCTCCGAGTGTCAGCGAGACCGCATCGACCGCGTCCGACGATGCGCAGCGCGCTTCGATACCGATGCGCGCCAGGCCATCGTGCTGCCGCGCGTACAGCACGAAGACTGCTGCATCGCCGGCGAAGGCCGGGGCCACAGGGCCGGCAGAGAGTTCGAGGTCGAGCAGGTTGCGGTAGGCCATCCACATGCATGACATGCCGATGCCGACCAGCAGGAATGTCAGTGCGAAGCCCAGGCTGATGTTGTAGTTCAGCGAGGTGGTCAGCATCGCCAGCAGCAGCACGACAAAGCCGAGTCCGCTGCGGGTGGGCAGGATATAGAGATGACGGCGGTCGAGCCTGATCACGCCGTTGACGGGCGGGCGTGGGCGGCGCGGCCACCTCGACGATGTGCGTGCGGAGGTAGTCGGTTGTATCGAGCCGCGTGGATCGGGCACCGCCGGGGCGCGTCGCATGGTTGCGGAAGGGAAATCCGGTCAGGGAATCGCCACGCCCGCCAGCAGACGGTCGAGGGCTGTGGTCGGCTGGCCGGACGGCAGCAACCTGTGCGCGGCCACCGGCACGAACACTGCCTGGATATCTTCAGGGATCACCATTTCGCGTTGGTGCAGCAGTGCCCAGGCGCGGGCGCAGGCCAGTAGCGACAGCCCGGCGCGCGGCGAGAGTCCTGCAATGAAACCCGATTCGTTGCGCGTGGCCTGGACCAGTGCGAGTGCATAGTCCACCAGCGCGGGACTCGCGTAGACGCGGCCGACCGCCGCCTGCAGCGCCACGACCTGTTCCGCGTCCATCACCGCCGTGACTTCCGGCTTGGCGGTGCCGCCGAGATACAGCACGCGCTCGAAGGCGGGGTCGGGATAGCCGAGCGAGATGCGCATCGCAAACCGGTCAAGCTGGGATTCGGGCAACGCGTGGGTGCCAACCTGTTCGAGCGGATTCTGCGTGGCGATCACGAAGAACGGCGTCGGCAACGCGTGGGTCACGCCGTCGTGCGTGACCTGGCGTTCGGCCATGGCTTCGAGCAGCGCGCTTTGCGTCTTCGGCGGTGCGCGGTTGATTTCGTCGGCCAGTACAAGTTGAGCGAAGACCGGGCCGCGATGGAATCGGAAATCGCTGGATTCACGGTTGAACACCGATACGCCGATCAGGTCAGCCGGCAGCAGGTCACTGGTGAACTGCACGCGCCGATACTGCAAGCCCAATGTTTGCGCCAGCGCATGGGCCAGCGTGGTCTTGCCTACGCCGGGCACGTCCTCCAGCAGCAGGTGGCCGCCAGCGAGCATGCATGCCAGCGCCAGCCGGAGTTGGCGGGGTTTGCCCAGCACGATGCGGCCTAGCTGGTTCTGGGCCTCGGCAAGCGAGGCGGTAATGCGAGGTCGGGCAGTCACGATGGCGGCATCAGTAGGGTTGGCGATGTCGTTCGGTGCAGCAGGGTCGGGCCATTGTAGCGGCGGTAACGGCGCATGGGTCGCATTGGACCGTGGGTTTCCGCACCATGATTGAGGCGTTGGAGTGGGCGGGCGGGCCGATATCTCACCGCATTTGGCTGGACGGCGATGTCGACTCGCACCGGATCGCGCCGGTTCTGGCATCATCGGCCTGTTAGCAGCTGCCACTTTCAGAAAAGTCTTACCCTGCAATGACTGCCTCGCCATCGCGCGCCGCTCAGGCGTCCGCCTCCCTCGATTTCGATTGTTCCGCGCCGCTGGCTGATCAGGCGGCATTGGCCAGCCTGGCCCGCGAGTTTCAGGCTGGCGGCTATATCGTGCTGCGTAACTTTGCCAGCGAGGCCACCTGCGCCGCGCTGGAAACCGTGACGCGCCAGCATCTGGCGGCGGCGGCACCGCCGGTCGAGTTCGAGGCCGATCTTGGCTACCCTGGGGCGCCGGCCACGCGGCAGGCCGAAGGCGGCCATACGGTGCGCCGGTTGCGCCAGGCATACGGCCGCGACGAAGCCTTCCGACGCTGGGCCAGCGATCCGCAACTGCTGGCCACGGTGGAGGCACTATTGGGCGAGCCGACTCGCCTGACGCTGGCACATCACAACTGCGTGATGACAAAGCATCCGCACTTCGGCAGCCAGACCGGCTGGCACCGCGATACGCGCTATTGGTCGTTCGTGAAACCCGAATTGGTCACGGTGTGGCTGGCGCTGGGCGATGAAGACGAGCGCAACGGCGTGCTGCGCGTGATCCCGGCGTCGCATCGCGCGAAACTCGACCCGGCCCAGCTCGATCCCGCCGAATTCCTCATCGAAGCGCACCCGAACAGCCAGGCGCTGCTCAAGGGCGCGATGCCGCTGGCGCTGCATCGTGGCGACGTTCTGATGTTCGACAGCCGGCTGTTCCACGCGGCAGGGCGCAACGATTCGGAAGCGGTCAAGCTGTCGGTGGCGTTTGCCTACTTTGGCGCCAGCAACCGGCCCATCAGTGGATCGCGCTCGGCGGAGTTCGGCAGTGTGGAGATGCCACCGTCGGCGCTGTGACCTCGAACTGAACGAAAAAAAGCCGCCTCATGTTTGAAGGCGGCTTTTCTTTTGCCGAGGCGCAGAGCTTTCGAGCTGGCTCAGACAGCTTTCCGTCGATCGGACGTGCCGCGGAACAGTGCGACGAGATCGGCAAAGCGGAAGGGCAGCAGCGGCGTGGCGTGCCGGATGGCATCACGGCGTGCGAAGTGGCTCAGGAGCTGCTCGCCCACCGGACGGTCGAAGTACGAAGCCTCCGGGTAGTTCATGGTTAATCCCCATTGTGGTCACAAAACGCAGACAGTATACACTTCGATGGTGCACTGCGCCATTTCGTGGTGCGTAATGGGGTGTTGCGTGGTGCGTGGGCGAAGCGCCTAGCTTTGCTCGCCGCCTTCCGCCTGGATCGATTCCACGGCCTTGGCGGCGCTGAAAACATGCCGCGTGGCCAGCAGCGCGGCCAGGTCGGCGTCGCCGGCAATGACGGCCTGGAGGATCTGCGCGTGCTCGTCCCAGTTGGTGCGCGCGCGGCTCATGTTGGCCGGCGCGAAGAGCAGCGCGGTGCGTTCGCGCAGCGAGCGCATCATGTCCTGCAGCACGCTGTTGGCAGCGATGTTGCCAAGCACTTCGTGAAAGCGCGAGTTCAGTTCGACAAAGCGTTCGGTCTGGCCGGTGTTCACGGCCTCGTTCCCCTCCCTGAGTACCTGCTCGATTTCCGCGATCAGCGCCGGGTCGCGGCGCTGCGCGGCCAGCTTGGCGTTGAGCCCTTCGAGCGTGGCGCGTACCTCGACCATTTCCCGCGCGATGTTGGGCGACAGTCGGGCCACCGAGGCCCCCCGGCGCGGCTCGATGCGCACCAGCCCTTCGGCGGCCAGCGCGCGCAGCGCTTCGCGCACCGGAATGCGGGATACGCCAAGTTCGAGCGAGAGGGTGTTCTCGACGAGCCGTTCGCCTTGTTCGTACTGACCGCCAAGGATGCGCTGGCGCAGGGTGTCGGTCACAAGTGCGAAGAGCGGGGAATGCTGGGCGCCCAGGCTGGTGGCCGGGGCGTCAGGATTCGGCTTGAGGGCACTGGCGGTGGCGTCGTTCATGGTCGGGATCGGCCGTCGGAATACTGGGAAACGCCGTAGCGATGGCCACGGCTGGAATGCCGCTATTGTATACCGTCCCTACTTCATGCAGACATAGGGTAGACATCCACCCGCCCGATCAGCCGCCTCCGTGCTGGAACGTGAACCCGTCCGCGCGAAGGAAGGGCACCTGCGCGCCCAGCGCCATGAAGGTCTGCTTGGCGTCGTGGATCATGTTCGGTGACCCGCACAGGTAGATCGCATGCTCGGAGAGGTCGCCCAGGTCCGCGGCGACCGCGTCGTGCACATAGCCGCGTCGCCCATGCCACGTATCGTCGCCGCGCGACAGCACCGGCACGTATTGAAAGTCGTAAAGCCGCTCGCCCCAACTAGCGATTTCCTCGTGCAGATAGAGGTCCGCTGCGGTGCGCATACCCCAGTAGAGCCAGACAGGCGGGCAGTCGGGGTCGTCCATCAGGGATTCGAGCATGCTCTTGATCGGCGCGAGGCCGGTGCCCGTGGCCACCATCAGCAGCGGGCGATAGTCCTCCTTGTGCAGGCTGAAGCTGCCATGCGGGATTTCCACGTCGAGCGTGTCGCCAGCATGCAGACGCGGCAACTGTTGCGACGTGAATCGTCCATTGGCGATCTGCCTGACGTGGAAGTCGACGACGTTGCCATTCGGTGCCGATGCCATCGAGAAACTGCGATGGGTGCCATCCTCCAGCAGCACCTTGAGGTATTGCCCAGGCGCGAAGTCGAACGGTTCGTCATCGGGCAGTGCGAGTTGCAGGTGCAGTACGTCGGGCCCGAGCGGCGAGACTGCGCGCACCGTGGCGGTAGTGCGCCGGGCAGGTGCCAGATTGCTCGCTTCACGCGCGGTGCTGAGGACGAGGTCGCCATCGGGCCGTGCCTGGCAGGCCAGCGCGTAGCCGTCGGCGGCCTCGGCCTCGGACAGTCCCATCGGAAAATCCTCGTAGGAGACCGACCCCTGCACCACGCGCACGCGGCAGGTGCCGCAGCCGCCGAACGTGCATTCGTGGGCCAGGTCCACGCCGCTGCGCAACGCGGCGTCCAGTACCGATTCGCCTGGGGCCACCATGAAGACCTGCTGTGTTTCCGCGATCTCTACGCGATGGGACATGACCCCTCCTTCCTCATTTCTTGATGTCGGCTTGCGCCAGCACGGTCAGGTCTTCGGCGGCCAGCAGGTCGCGCAGCGCTTCGAGCGCCGCCACGCCGCAGGCGGTGTCTTGCTCGCCGTTGCCACCGGAGAGGCCCACGCCGCCGATCACTTCGCCGTTGACCACGATCGGGTAGCCGCCCACGAACACGGCGAACTTGCCTTCGAAGCTCCACTGGATGCCGAAGGCTTCGTTGCCGGGCAGGGCGGGGCCATTCGGCGCCGTGTTGAACAGGTGCGTGGACCGCTTGTGGCCGGCGGCGGTGAACGCCTTGTTCCACGCGATCTGCGGGCCGGTGATGCGCGCGCCGTCCATGCGTTCGAGCAGCAGTGGATAGCCGCCGTCATCGACGATGCAGATGGATTCCAGCACGCCGATTTCCTCGGCGCGGCGAACGGCGGCGGCCACCATGTGGCGGGCTTCCCGCAGTTCGAGCTTGATGGCTTTCTTCATGGTTAAACCCCCTGGTAGATGGTTTTGATCTGCGTGTAGAACTCCAGCCCGGCGCGGCCCGATTCGCGGAACGTGGAGGTGCTGGAGCGCTTGAGGCCGCCGAACGGCGCGTTGACGAGATTGCCGGTGGTGGTGCGGTTGATCTTCACCGTGCCGGATTCGATATCGCGCGCGAAGTCGTGCATATAGCGCGGATTGCGCGTGGCAATGGCGGCGGACAACCCGTATTCCGTGTCGTTGGCCGTGGCGATGGCCTCGGCATAGCTGCTCACTTCGATGATGGCGAGCACCGGGCCGAAGATTTCCTCGCGTGCGATGCGCATTTGCTGCGTGACATCGGTGAATACGGCCGGCGCCACGTAGTAGCCGTGCGCGAAATCGCCGTCGGTCAGCCGCTCGCCGCCGCATAGCAGCGTGGCTTCCTGCTTGCCGGTTTTGATATAGCCGAGCACTGTGTCGAGTTGCTTGCGCGTGGCAAGCGGGCCGAGGTCCATGCCCGGCGTCGGGCCGCTGCCAATCTTCAGCGCCTTGACCTTGCTGACGAGCTTTTCCGTGAACGCCTGCTTCACCTCGCGCATGACCAGGATGCGACTCGTGCCTGTGCATGCCTGGCCGGACAGCGACAGGCCGCCCTTGATGGCGAGATCCACGGCGCGGTCCAGATCGGCGTCTTCCATCACGATCAGCGGGTTCTTGCCGCCGAGTTCCATCTGCGTGCGTGTGGTCATCGGCACGGAGCGATGAATCTGCTCGCCGGCTGCGGTCGATCCCGTGAACGACACGGCGCGCACCGCGCGACTTTCGACGATGGTCGGACCCACTTCGGCGGCGCTGCCGGTGATGAAATTCAGCACGCCTTTGGGGATGCCAGCGCGCACGAAGGCTTCGGCCAGGCGATAGCCGGACAGCGGCGCGTCCGACGATGGCTTGAAGACTACGGTGTTGCCCGTGATCAGCGCCGGGGCGATCTTGCGGGCTGGAATCGAAACCGGGAAGTTCCACGGCGAGATCACGGTCACCACGCCCAGCGGTTCGCGCTGGCTGTAGACCAGCATGTCCGGATCATCGTTCGGATAGCTCTCACCGCCAAAGGTCTGGCCTTCCACCGCGTAGAAACGCAGCGTTTGCGCCGAGCGCATGACTTCATCGCGCGCCAGGTTCAGCGCCTTGCCTTCCTCGCGTGTCAGTTCGGCGGCAATGGTGTCGGCGTTGGCTTCCAGATGCGCGGCGGCATCGTTGAGGATCTTCGCGCGCTTGCCGATCGGCGTTTTTTTCCAGCCATCGAACGCGGCGGCTGCGGCGGAGACGGCGGCAGCGGCGTCGCGCGCATCGGAGGCGGCATGGCGGCTCACGATGTCGCGCGTGTCAGCCGGATTGACGTTCTCCAGCGTGCGGCCGCTGGTGCTGTCACACCATTCGCCGTCGATGTAGTTGCGGTACGTCTCGGTCATTGTGGGGGCTCTGTCGAGGGACTCTGGGGATGCGTGGACCGGACGCCGGCGCATGGGCGCGGCATCCGGCGTGGGGCAATGCCGTAAGGTGACCGCTCAGGCGGCCACAGCCTCGGCCCCAGTCTTCACGTCGACGTAGTCGTAGTACAGGGCCGTGGTGTACAGCAGCCGCATCTGCGCGCCGATCTCGCAGATCTTCAGGCAGCGCGCCTGCAGCTCGGGCGTGTTGGCGTGCTCGAGCACGATCTGATAGCCGCGCTCGCCGTGGATTTCGTCGGAGACGATATGGAGGTCGAAGAACTCCACTTCCTCGTCGGTGAAGCCGTACTTTTCGCGCAGCGTGGGGGTTTGCTTGCGGTAGATCGACGGCACTTGCGACTCCAGGCCCACTACGAGGCCGGCGACAGCGACTACCGGGTCTTCGCGCATTGCCACGGCGTAGCACCAGCTTTGCAGGCCGCGCGTGGTGGGCGACATGTTGTCGGGGCTCACCACACGTTCGCGCGTGGTGCCGCAGGCTTCGGCAAAGCGGATCAGCAGGTCGGTGTGGCGATCGCCGCCGATCTCTTCCTCGTACATGTTGGCCAGCAGGAAGTCCTTGGCCTCGGTCATGTGGTCGGGCGTGCGCGCATAGATGTAGGCGAGGTAGTCGGCGAACGGGCCCACGTAGTGATAGTGGTTCTCGGCCCAGCGCGCCAGATGCTCGCGCGAGAGCGTGCCGCTGGCCCATGCCTTGCTGAACGGCGCCTGGTTGGCGCTCTTGCCCTTGATGGCGTTTTCGAGCGCAGCACGGAATTCTTCACGGTTCATCAGTTCGGCCATTTGAGGCTCCTTGTGTCTGGATCTTCTGATCGCGGGGTGGAAGGACTACTTTGTATACTTTCTACAACGTGATTCGGGCGATAAAAAACCGCGCAGCGCCGGGCTTGCGCGGTCCGGGTCAGGCGGCGAGTGCCTGCGCCGCTTCAATGCGTTGCCAGGCCACACCGGCCAGCGCCACATCCTCAAGGCCGACGCCAACTGACTTGTAAATGACGATGTCGTCGTCGGACTGGCGCACGGTGCGGGACGCCAGCAGGACTTCGGAAAGCTCGACGATCTTGCTGTCGGGCAGTGCGGACTTATCGGCCAGCACCAGATCACCGGCTTCACGCAGCGACTGCGGGCGCCACTCCACCACTACGGCGGCGGCGCGCGCCAGCAGCGTGTCGTCGAGTTCGCGCGTCTGCGGCAGGCTCGATCCGATAGCTGCGACGAAAGCGCCGGGGCGCACCAGATCGCCGGAGAACAACGGCGTGGTGGAGCGCGACGCGGTAACGATGATGTCGGCCGCCGCAGCGGCATCTTCGGGTTTGGCGAACTCGACGGAGATGCCGCACGCCTTGGCAAGGCGACTGGCAGCGCAGGTATCGGCATACGGATCGCAGATCAGGATGCGCCGCAGCGGCAGTGCAGCCGACAGTTGCAGCGCGTGCTGCACGCCCTGCGTGCCGGCGCCGAATAGCGCCAGCGTCTCGGCACCGGGACGGGCCAGTTGTTGCGCCGCCAGCACGGTGCAGGCTGCGGTGCGCAGCCGCGTGATCGCGCCCGCGTCGAACGAGGCCAGTGGGCGGCCGTCAACCGTCGAAAACAGCAGGATGACAAACGAGAACTGCCCGGCGATGGTCGTGTAGATCTTGGCGCCTGCCACTTGCTGCGTGGGGATGACCGCGCCGAGCGTGGAGAGCTTCACGCCGCCCGCCTCTGTCCGGATGCGTTCCTGCATGGCGGCATCGCCCTGGCCAAAGCTGCGGAAGGCTTCGCGCATCGCGCCCTGGGCGTCGGCGGCGGTGACGTGTCGGTCGATCATCGCGTCGGTGATATGGAGCATCGTGGGGACGTCCTCGAATGGCGTGGGAACAATTTAGTATACAGTCTACACACGATTCCAGAAAACGCCAGTGGGTTTTTTCACCATGACATCCTGCGCCGGGCTGGTGCCGTGTGCCCGGAAACCGTGCTGCCATGCGGTTCTTCCGGGGTATTCGCGCACCCATCGGGGGATTTCCCTAGATCCGGCAATTTTTGCTTGTTCCGGGAACCTGTCGGGATATAGTATACAAATTGGTAGCAGACAAAAACGAGCAGGCGGAGAGCCGCTCAGGTTTCGGCTTCAGATTCAGAACATTCTTATACCGCCCCCACAAGGGCCTCCATGATCAGGGGAGCCTCATGCATCAAACCGTAGAGATCGGCCTGGCCCATTGGGTGTATCTGCTAGGCGTGGCAGTGATCGTCTTGACGATGATCCTGCGAGCCAACGTTGTGGTGCCGTCGATTGTCGGTACCTTCCTCGTCATCCTGGCGATTACCGGTAACCCGGTCAGTGCGCTCGGGGGCATCTTCTCCGCCAGCCTTGTGGCGGCCAAGGAGTTGTTCAACATCTTCCTGGTCATTGCGTTCATGACCGCGCTACTCAACGCGTTGAAGACCCTGCGCTCGGATATCCGCATGGTCGAGCCGTTCCGCGTGGTGATGAAGAACGGGCATAGCGCGTACTTCATCCTGGCGGGCATTACCTATGTGATCTCGCTGTTCTTCTGGCCCACGCCGGCGGTGCCGCTGGTGTCGGCAATTTTGCTGCCAGCCGCTATCGCCGCGGGTTTGCCGCCGCTGGCGGGTGCCATGGCGATTGCCATCGCTGGGCAGGGCATGGCGCTGTCGTCGGACTATGTGATTGGCGTGGCGCCGGGTATCAGCGCCAAGGCGGCGGGCGCGGCGGTCAGCGCAGCCGTGGTAGCGGATCGTGCGCTGGTGCTGTCGGTGATTACCGGTGCCATCGCACTGACGCTGGCGTACCTGTCGATGCGGCGCCATATCGTGCCGGCCAACGGCGCGTTGCTGGATCGCTGGCAAGCGCGCGCATCAGGCAGCGATGCGGCCGTCGAAGCGACCGGCACGTTCGACAAGGCCGAGATTGCACGCGGCACGTCGCATGAGGAGCCGCTGGTCACCGACGCCAACATCGAAAGCAGTCTGGCCATGGTGGCCAAGCGCCGCGTGAAGTGGTCAAAGTTCTTTGCCGTGCTGACGCCGATTGCGTTTCTCTGCGTGGTCACGCTGATGGTGCTGCCGAAGATTTCATCCGGAGCCGGTGATCTCAAGGGCGGTGCGGCAGCGGCATTGGTGGGCGGCGTGGCGGCGGTGCTGATGATGCTGGCCACGCTGGCCGCCGAGGGCCCGCGCCGGATGCTCGACGTCTGCCCCGAGCACATCACGGACGGCTTCGTGTTCGCGTTCAAGGCGATGGGTTCGGTGCTGCCGATTGCGGGATTCTTCTTTGTGGGGGCCGGTGAGACCGCCGCGCAGATTCTCGGTGTGGATGCCGGCAAGGCGCCCAGCCTGCTGTTCGAATTGATCCAGGCCTACCAGCACATGATTCCGGACAACCACGTACTGGTGGCGTTTGGCGTGCTGCTCGTGGGCATGATCACCGGCATCGACGGCTCCGGCTTTGCGGGTTTGCCGCTGACCGGCACGCTGGCCGGGGCGCTGGGTCCGGTGGTGGGATTCGATTCCGCCACGCTCGCGGCCGTGGGCCAGATGGGCGCGGTGTGGACCGGTGGCGGCACGCTGATCGCATGGTCGTCGCTGATTGCCGTGGCCGGGTTTGCGCGGGTGCCGGTGCTCGATGCCGTGCGCGCGCTGCTGCTGCCGGTGCTCGCCGGACTGTTCGTGTCGACGATCTGCGCAATGCTGATCTGGCACTGATCCCAACTCACTGAACTCAAGCAGAACGCCATGCCGAAAGTTGTCTTCCACAAGAATGGACAGGTGTACGTGGACGAGGTCAAGCCGGAGACCAACCTCGTGGTGCGCGCCGGCATCAAGCAGTTTCCGTATCCGAACCTGCGCTACGAGTGCGGCATGGGCAAATGCTCCAAGTGCGCGTGCCGCGTGCTGGCGGGCGCCGAGCACCTGCCGCCGCCGAACTGGAAAGAGAAAAAGCAACTGGGCGAGCGGCTGGAGCAGGGGTTCCGGCTGACCTGCCAGCTCTGGCTCACGCACGATATCGAACTGGAGCAGCCGGAGCAGGCGGAGTCATCGCCGCAGGTTCAGGTGGCTCTGCCGGCCAGGGCTGTCTGACATGTTCGTGATCCTGACCAGCAAGCCCGGCCAGTTCCGCACCGAGGCCGTACCCGGCGTGGTGCCCGTGGAAACCTGGGAATACCTGTTCTACGGGCGCCCGAAGGCCAGCTTCGTGATCGCGGTGCTGGAGGACGCGCCGGCTTCCACGAAGGTGCGCGTGATCGACGAGACGGACGGCCCCGGCGCCGCGCCCGTGGTCAACCACGTACCCGTCAAATTTCTGGAGCGCTTCGACACGCTCGACGCTGCCCACGCCGCGCTTCGGCAACTGGCGCACTTCGGCAGCATGGATCTTTCACTGAGGAAACAATGATGCAGGCGGACACCGCAGCGGACACCAACGCGCCCGTGCAGGCGCGCACCGTCGATATTACCTTCCTGACCAACGCCGGCAAGACCGTCACCGCGCCAGAGAACAGCAACCTGCTGCGCGTATCGCTGCGCGAGCAGGGCGGCATCCCGTTCAAATGCGGCGGCGGCATCTGCGGCACGTGCAAGTGCAAGGTCGAGAAAGGGCTGGAACATACCGATGCCGTGAAGCCGAAGGAGCGCAAGCACCTGACCGAAGAGGATCTGCAGGCTGGCTATCGGATGGCTTGCCAGACGTTTGTGAAGGGGGATGTGGCGGTGTCGTGGGAGCCGAGGGTGGGGCCGCGGTGACGCGTTCCTCTCGCCGCTGGTTTTGCTCCCCTCTCCCATGCAATGGGAGAGGGGCGAAAACCAGCAGGCGGTATTTGAGTTACGTCCTCAACCCCACCATCGCCGAAATCTTCTCCGCGGCTTCCTGCAGCGGAGGCAGGAACTGGTCCACCATTTCCTGGGCGCTCGTGCGGTTGGCCTGGCCACTGATATTGATGGCAGCGATCACCTGGCCGGCGCGGTTGCGGATGGGGGCGGCCAGCGACACCAGTCCTTCTTCCAGTTCCTGATCGTTCTGCGCCCAGCCCCGTGTGCGGATATCGGCGATCAGCGTCTTCAGCCGGGCGGGGTCGGTGACTGTGCGCCGCGTACGCGGTTGCAGGTCCGACGCCTGCAGCACGGCATCGAGTTCCTCGGCGTTCAGCCCCGACAGCAGCACGCGACCCATTGACGAGCAATAGGCAGGCAGCCGGCTGCCGATCGACAGGTTGATGGTCATGATCTTGCGCGCCGGCACGCGCAGCACGTAGACGATCTCGGTGCCGTCGAGCACGGAGATCGAGCAGCTTTCGTGCACGGATTGCGAGAGCGATTCCATGACCGGCTCGGCCAGATTCCAGAACGGCATCGAGGTCAGGTACGCGAATCCGAGGTCCAGGATCTTGGGCGTGAGGCGGAACAGCCGTCCGTCGTTCCGAACGTAGCCCAGGCCCAACAGCGTCAGCAGGATGCGGCGGGCGCCAGCGCGCGTCAGGCCGCTGGCCTGGGCGATCTCGGTCAGGGTCTGCGCCGGATGGCTGGCATCGAATGCGCGGATCACCGACAGGCCGCGCGCGAACGACTGGACGTAACTGTCGCTGGGCTTCTCGCCGGAGAGGGCGGCCGGTGCGTCGGGCAGTGCGGGATCGGCTGGATTCGCCATGTATCGGAAGGACTCGGAAAGGATTCGGGAAGGCCGAAAGGGTAGAGGAAATGTGCGGGCTTTGCCAGTCTGACGCCGGGTCGAAGATGTCTGCCGCATAATGTGCGTCCGCACATTGCCGCATCCTACGGCAACAGGCGGTCACGACAATAGTGTCTGGCAAGGGAAACGGGTCTGTGAACGAGACAATCCAGTGGAACGATTGGGAGGCTTTCTGTTGTGTGGTGGAGCAGGGCACGTTCACGGCGGCTGCCGCGACGCTGGACTGCCCCAAATCACGCGTATCGGCGGCGGTGATCCGCCTGGAAACAGCGATCGGCGCCAAGCTGCTGGAGCGCACCACGCGCCGTATGCGGCTCACCGACGCCGGAGGCGCCGTGTATCGCGATGTCGCGCCGCTGTTTGCCCGCCTGCGTGAAATCCGCCAGGAGACGCTGGCACGCGAGGAACGCGTGCAGGGCATGCTCCGCATCGCCACGCCTTACGAATTCGGCGCCCAGCAATTGGGCGGCGTCATCTGCCGCACGCTGGCGGCCCACCCGGCGCTCGATATCACCGTGGAAATCGCACAGGGGCTGGTCGATCCGATCCGCGAGGGCTTTGACATCGCCTTTGTCACGGTGGATGCAGACCTGCCCGACTCCGGCACCATCGCGCGCCGGATCTGGCACGTGGAGCGCGGCCTGGTGGCGGCGCCGTCGCTGGCGGCCAGCCTGCCCGCCCAGATGGTGCCGGAAGACCTCTCGAACATGCCCACACTGGCCACGCCGGGCGCCTCGGTCTGGGAATTCTCAAGAAACGGATCGCGCGTGCAGGTGCCGATCCGTCCACGTATGCAGACCTATAACGCCGAATTGCGCATGCAGGCGGCGCTGGCCGGGCTGGGCATCGCGCGGGTGCCGATGACGGCTGCGGGAACGGAGATTGCGCAGGGCAGGCTGGTGCGGGTGATGCCGGATTACCCGTTGCCGCCGCTGAGGGTGTTTGCGCTACTGCCCGACCGACGGCTCCAGCCGCGCAAGGTGCGCGCGTTCATGGAAGCCATCGAATCGATGATGGGGGAAGATCTCGACGACCTCGGGCAGTAACTTGCGTGTGTGGACCGGGTCTACCGGTCTGGCGTGGCAGGGGCACCACGCCGAACCTGCTGGTGCGCCCGATGGCAGTCGGGGCATGCAGGTGAGCGCTGGATCAGGAGAGATCAGGCGCCTTCGCTGAAAACGTCGCGCTTCTCGGTCACGCCACGGGCGCCTTCCGAGTACACATCGCGCTTTTCGGTGACGCTGCGGGCGCCTTCGGTGAACACGTCACGCTTTTCGGTCACGCTGCGGGCGCCGTCGAGGTACGGGTCGATCTTGCGGCCGATGCTGCCGTCGAGGCGGGCCAGATCGGATACGGATTGCGAAGCTTGGGCGGCAGTGGCAGCGGCCGACAGGCCGATGGCGCAGATCAGGGAGAGAGCGAGGGTCTTCATGGTTGTGCTGTTCCTACTTATTGGCATGAACGCGGTGGTTCCGCGCTGGCTGTAATGTAGGCTTCGACACCCCCCCGAAAAAGGGTGATTCCTCGACACTCTGTCCAACTGACCGAACAATACGGGTTAACCCTTGGGGTTCATTCCGTGATACGGTGGCGCCCCGCCACCGGGCGCGCCACGCAGGTTAGTACATGCTCACACCACGCCGCGACTGAGCCCGGCGATGACCATCAACAGGATCTGCGCCACCACGAACAGCACCAGCGGCGAGAGATCGAAACCGCCCAGGCGCGGCATCACGCGCTGGATCGGGCGCAGCAGCGGCGCGGTCAGATGCCAGATGGGTCCGGCCAGCGGGGATTGCGGATTCACCCACGAGAGCACCGCCATCAGCAGCGTGACCCACATGACCATGCTGATGGCCCACTTGAGCATGGTCAGCAGGGCCAGGGCGAGGATGGCGGGCAGGAAGGACACCGGATCGGCACCCAGAATCAGCGTGCGGCAGACCAGGAACGCGACAGCGGTGAGGTAGACCGACACCACGGTGGCCCAGTCGATACCGCCGATGCCAGGCAGGATGCGGCGCAGCGGACGCACAATCCAGTCGGTGACCTGGAATACCCCCTGCGATACGGGGTTGCGCGAGGGCAGCCGGGTGAGTTGCATCCACAGGCGCAGCAGCAGTGCCATGCCGAAGAGGGTAAAGACGGTATCTAGCAGGAACAGGACGATTTCCGTGAACATCGGGCGGATTTCCCTTTCAGGCGTGTTGAGGTGTGACTTGGCGACAGGGTGTCGGCGACCGCACAGATTCTGCCATACCGGCCTGACGGGCTTGCGGCAAAAATACCACCCGTATGCGCGTCAACGCACCGGGCGTAAATTCCGCTGCTCCTATAATGGCGCCCGAACCAGTGATCTCCGCGTCCCGTTTAGTGCCCATGTCCCGAAAGCCCGCCGCAAAATCAGCCAGCAAGTCTGCCTCCAGGCCAGCCACACCCGAGGTCGCCCTCGGCAAGGAGGATTTCGAAGCCCTGTCCGATTTTCGCTACCAGCTTCGCCGCTTCCTGCGGTTTTCCGAAGACGCCGCCCAGGCCGAAGGCGTGACCGTGCAGCAGTACCTGTTGATGCTGCACATCCGGGGCAGCCGGGAGAAGAACTGGGCGTCGATCGGCGAGCTGGCCGAGCGCCTGCAGGCCAAGCAGCATGGTGTGGTGGCACTGGTGAATCGCTGCGAGGCAGCCGGGCTGGTGACACGCCGGGTGAATCCCGACGACCGGCGCGTGGTGCAGATCCACCTGCTGACCAAGGGCGAGCGCTGCCTGAATCGCCTGGCCACGCTGCATCGTGCGGAACTCGAATCGCTGCGCGGCGCCTTCCGTGTGGCGCGCATCACCGCGTTCAACGACGACGAATCCGAACGCGGCTGACGCTTGACTGCGGAATCCGGCGTAGCGTTACAGCCGGTTACCCAACACAATCTCCGGTGACACCTGCCTGTGGAGAGCGGCTCTAGACTGCCGCCCAATATCCACATGCCCTCATTCTGCGGGCGATTCTGCGCGCAGGCGCCGGAGCTTCGATCATGTCCATCCCGTCCCATCCGGCTCAACCGACTCTCCCGTCGGCGCGCCGGGGTCTTCGTCCAGCCTTTCGCACCGCCGCAATCGCTGCGCTGGCTGCCAGCGTGCTGGGCGGCTGTGCCGTGCCTTACGGTGCGGGGTACGGCGATGGCTACCAGACGGGCTATCAGACCGGTGCGATCACGGGTGCAGCGACGGGCTATGGCGGATATGGTGGCTATGGCAATGCTGGCTACGACCAGGGAACGTCAGGCACGCAAATCAGCGGCACCGCCCAGCCAGGCTATCCGCAATCCTCCTATCCCCAATCGTCGTATCCGCAGCAACCGGCTTATCCGCAGCAGCCCGGTTACGACCAATATGGCTATCCGCAACAGCCACAACCGCAGCAACCGGGACAGGGCAGCTACTACGGTCAGTCCGATCCCTATGCGGTGCGCTATGGCTGGGTGGAGTCGATCGAACAACTGGGCGGGCAACCGGCTGACACCAGCGGTGCCGGCGCGGTCATTGGCGGGGTGGTGGGCGGCCTGCTCGGCCATCAGGTCGGTGGCGGACGCGGCAACACCGTGGCGACCATCGGCGGCGCGGTAGCCGGTGCGCTGGCGGGCAACGAAGTGGAGAAGCGCTCCAGCACCAGCCCTGCCGCGTTCCGCGTCCGTGTGCGCACGCAGGACAACGGCTACCTGACGCTGACGCAGGGCAGCCCGTACAACATGCGTATCGGCGATCGGGTCAAGGTGCAGAACGGAGTGGCGGTGCCGTATTGATGACGGTGCCGTCTGCAAAACAAAAGCCCGGCTCACAAGCCGGGCTTTTGTTTTCCGCTCGTCGAGCGTTTCAGGCCAACGCATTCTCCAGGAACACCAGCGCCCGCCCGTGCGCCAGCGCCGCCGCGCGCTGGTTGTACGAACCACGCGCCCAGCAGTTGAAGCCGTGATCGGCCTGGTCGTAGACGAAGACTTCGGTGCCGCGCTTGCCGGCCACTGCCTGGCGGACCTTTTCCACGTCCTCTTGCGGAATGTGAGCGTCGATGGCGCCGTAGTGGAACTGCACGGGCACGTTGAGCGCCGTGGCTTCGTGCAGATGATTGTGAATGCCGCCGCCGTAGTAAGGCACCGCTGCGTCCACCAGTCCGCGTGCAGCAGCGAGGAACGATGTGAGTCCGCCAAAGCAGTAGCCCACGGCCGCCACCTTGCCGCCCTGGCCGATCTCGTTGCGCAGGGCGCTGACCGTGGCGGCGATATCGCCAAGGGTGTCTTCAAGGTTGACGGCCTTGTACAACGTCATGGCCTTTTCCCAGTCTGGTCCGGTGTAGCCCAGTTCCACGTGCGGTTGGGAGCGCCAGAACACGTCGGGGGCGAGTACCACGTAGCCGTCGGCGGCGTACTGGTCTGCCACGGAGCGGATATGTTCGTTCACGCCGAAGATTTCCTGCACGAGCACGATGCCGGGGCCGCCGGGTTGCTTGCCGGCCGGGGGCAGGCTCAGGTACGCGTCGAAGCTGCCAGCGGCGGTGTCGATCTTGATCCAGCGGCTGTTGGGATTGTTGGGCGTGGTGGTCATGGTTCCGCAGACTCCGGGAGGGGAATGGAAGCGCAAGTGTGCCACTGCGGCGGCGATCGTGCAGGGTCAGCGCGAAAGCCGTCGCACAAAAAAATATGCCGGCTCCGCGGGGCGGTAGCCGGCATGGCGGCCGCCCGGAGGCGGCTCAGTACAGCTTGATCAGTACAGCTTGATCGCTACGTTCCGTGCCGAGGCTTACCAGCGCATCTGCACGTTCTTGTCTCCGGTGGCAACCGTCGTACGCTTCGACGTGCCCTCGTAGGTGGCTACTACCTGATACGACGCATGCGGGCCCCGGATCAGGCAGCGCGGGCCGGTCGAGGTGAACTCCGCCACCTGCTTGCCGTTGCGCATCAGCTTCACGTTGACGTCCGAGAGGAACTCGCCGCGTCCGCCCTGCGTGAACAGCAGGCCCATGTCGTAGTGACGCGCCTCGGCGCGCATCTCGGCCTGTTCGTCTGCAGCCACGCCGCCACAGACGTAGGTGAACGGTCCGGCCGTCGATGTTGTCATGTCCGCCTGCGCGGGCATCGACAGACCTAGTGCCACCGCAGCCGCGCCAGCGGCGCACCACAGGCGCCTACGGATTGCTGGATTTTCGGTTTGCATCGCTTCCTCCTGCCTCGGGTTGGCGGGATGGCGCGACACAGGCCATGCGGCAGGTGCATGGCCGGGCAACAACCAACAACTTGTCGCGCGGCATCCGCAGATACGTTACCCGTAGTAGATACCGCGGTGCAGCAGGTCGTCTGTCAGCGTTTGACTGATCTTCCTGCGGGAAGACGTCGGGGCATGCGCGAATTAGCGGGGTGTTCGGACCGCAATCGTCCGGCCACGCCGCGTATGAGAGGCGCTGCTCACTTGGCGCCCCTATGGTGTTCCCGGATTGGCCCGCTTCAATACGCCGAGGACTTGCCGTAACGCGTGCGCCAGTTGTCCGAGTACGCCTTCACCACCGCGCTGTCGCCGCGAATCAGCATGCCGTTCTCGGCATTGCGCTCCTCGGCGGATTTTGTGAAGTTGAACGATCCGGTGAACACGGCCTGCTCGTCGAACACCATCACCTTGTTATGGGCGATGGCCGGCTTGGTATCGATAACGACGGCGATGCCCGCGTTCTTGAGGAAGGTGGCGCTTGTGTAACGTTCGGACGACTGGCTCTTGTCAACAATGACACGAACGTCCACGCCACGCTGGTGGGCTTCCACCACGGCCTTGGCAATCTCCTTGTTGGTGAAGGAGTACGCCTGAATCAGCAACTGGCGGCGCGTGCGATGAATGGCATCGACGATCATGTCTTGGCAACTCGGGCCGTCAGGCACGAAGCACAGTGTGTACGTGCTGCCTGCAGCGAACTGGCTGGTCTGCGGGCGCGGCTCGGTCAACGTGCGGGTCAGGTGCTCCAGCGTGGAGACGGTGCGGGCCTGGGCGGTGCCCGCTGCGGATGCGATGGCGAGCAGGCCGGCCATAGCAAGCCGCCTGTATCGAGGCAAGGAAAGAAACATCGGGTAACAGGATGAGGGAGGGGAGGGACAGGCAATCGAGGGCACGCAGCGTAACAGGCACCAACCCCGGTCCGCAACAGAAAGTCGGGAACTGCATGCATGCCTTGGGACTCGATCCAGCAGGTGCCTATGATGAAGGCATGCCGTGCGACGCTTTCCTGTGGAGCGTCGTGTCCGAACCTCGTTATCCAATACTGCTGGAGACCCGATATGACCAACCACACCTACAAGCTGGTCGAGATCGTCGGCACGTCGCCCGATGGCAACGATGCCGCGATTCGCAATGCGCTGGCCAAGGCCGGCGAGACCATCAAGCACATCGACTGGTTCGAGGTGCTGGAAATGCGCGGCCATGTTACCGATGGCAAGATCGCGCATTTCCAGGTCACGCTCAAGATAGGCTTCCGCGTGAACTGACCCGCCGCATCGGCGTTCAATCGAACTGGTACGACCAGAGCAGGTTGATACGCGGCGAACGGTGGCTGGCGTTCGTGGGCTTGTCGCCCACGGGCTGCGCCACCGAGACATCCATCGTGTAGTAGCGGCGGTCCGAGAAGCGCAGGCCGATGCCAACCGATTGCAGGCTGCGGTGCGACAGCGAAACACTGTTGGAGTACACACGCGCGATGTCAGTCACGATGAACGGCTGCAGCGTTTTCAGATACGTGAAGTCCACCGTGAACAGGCGGTTGATCTCGAATGACGCGCCCCAGCCCTTGTCGCCCGCCACTTCGCCAGCCGGATAGCCGAGCCCGAAGAAGCGGCCGCCGAAGCTGATCTGCTCGCTCGATGCCAGGCGGTTGCCGCTGTACTGGCCGGCTGCGGAGACCGACATGCCAAAGCCGAAAGGCAGGTCGCTGGCCTGCGACACCGCCAGGCGCGTGCGCCAGAAGCTGAGGTCATTGTTGTTGTTCTCCCGATCCGCGCCGAGCGCGTCGAAGCCCTTGTAGACGCCGAACGTGGCGTTGCGCGTCACGCCGACACCGCGCTGCAGGTACGACACCTCGGCCGTGGCCACGCGCACGCTGGTAGACAACTCAACCTGACGCCCCGCGCCGGGCTGCACCGCCTGCGTGTAGCGCTCGAACTGGTTATTGGCATAGAAGCCGCCCGCGAGCGTCAGCACGTGCCGGTTGTTGAGGATGACCGGATAGCTCAGCGTGCCGCCCAGCCGTTTGGAGTCGTTCACGTAGCGCGATTCGAACCCGATCGGCGCCAGCGAGCTGTTCTGCGGGACACCGCGATAGTGCGAAGCCGTGACCTTGGCGAGCATGCCCTCGGTGCCCAGCGGCTGTGCGTAGGTGGCGGCGTAGTACTCCTCGTTGTCGCGGCCCTTGGGGAACAGCGTGGAGACCGAGAGTTGCTCGCCCAGCGGCGTGAGGCTGTTCGTCGTGGCCGTGGCGATGGCGCGCACGCCGGGCGACATCCACTCCACGCCGGTGCCGAACGTGAACGGCTTGCGCTTGACCTCCAGAATCATGTCGCACGCGCCGTCGGTGGTGGTGGGCGGCTGCACCGTGGCATTGACCTGCATGCCGGGCTGCTGCGCGAGCACGTTGACGTAGTGCTCGAAGCTCTCCTGGCGCAGGGGCCGGTCCTTCTTCAGTTGCTCTGCGATCTTGCGCAGGCGTCCTTCGGCCGGGCCGGGTTTGCCGCGCACCGTGATGTTGGCGACATAGCCTTCCACCACGGTCACCAGCACGTTGCCGTTCTCGAAGCTCTGCGCTGGCACGAATGCGAACGAGAGGGGATAGCCGGCGTCCTTGTACATCTGCGTGACGGCCTCTGCGGCCTGCAGCAGTTCGGCGACCGTGATCTCGCGATTGGCGAGCGGTGCGAACTGCGCGGCGATCTTTTCAAAGGGCAGCGTCTTCGAGCCTTCGATCTGGAAGTGTTTGGGTGTGAGTCGCGCGGCCAGCAGATTCTGCAGCGCCGAATCGGGCCGCTCTACCTGGACGGTGACATTGCTCTGGGCCGGCTTGCTGGGTGCAATGCTCGGCAGGGTCTGTGTGGGATCGCCCTGTACGGGGCCCCGTTCCGCGTGAGACAGGCCGCTTTGGATGACGCCGACGCCGATCAACAGCGCAGCAACGCGAGTGCGTGGTCGCATGGTCTTACCCCTCGGATGAAAACTGCTTTGCGGCTATGGCGTTGCGTGCCACGGGCAGTGGAGATGCCGCTTCCCCACCGCCCACCTCGTGGCCGTCACGCCTGATATGGATGGGCGCTCTCCGGCGCCCGGTGCCGAGTGCCTAGCGCTTGCCGCCCAGTGCGCCGGTCAGGCCGCCGACGAGTCCGCCGACCAGGCCCGTAACAGGCGCCAGCGGATTCGCCGGCTTGGTGCCACCCGTGCTGCCACCGGCGCCAGTGCTGGGGGCCGGTGCGTTGCCGCCGGTCAGTGCGCCGACGAGGCCGGTGACTGGGGCCAGCGGGCTGGCGCTGCTGCCCGAACCGCTGGTTGCGCCCCCGACCGCGCTGGTCAGTCCGCTGGTGATGCCGCTGACGAGTCCGGTCACGGGGGCGAGCGGGCTGGCGCTGCCGCCCGTGGCGCTGGTCAGTCCGCTGGTGATGCCGCTGACAAGGCCGGTCACCGGAGCAAGCGGGCTTGCACCGCTGCCTCCGGAACCACCCAGTCCGCCGAGTCCGCCAGTCAGTCCGCCGATCAGGCCCGTGACAGGCGCCAGCGGGCTACCGGCGCTACCGCCTGCGGGGCCGTTCAAGACACCGCCCACCGAAGCCACCGTAGTGCCGGCGCCCGTGACGATGCCGCCGACACCGGAGACCACGGGGGTGTTGGTGTTAGTCAGTTGCGTACCGGCCGTGGCCAGCGCGCCGCCTACCGTTGCCAGCAGGTTGTTGATCGGCTGGCCCAGGCCGGTTGCCGCGCCCAGGGTCTGCGTGCCGTTGGTCAGCGTGGAAGTCAGCGGCACGATGGCCTTGCTCACGCTGCTGGTCAGTTGTTCGACCGGCCCCGTGGAGAGTGCGGTGCCAAGCTTGTCGCCGACGTTGCCGACCACGCCGCCCACTTGCGAGACCACGCCACCGAGTGGAGTGGTCAGCGCACCGAGCGGTGCCAGCGGACCGCTACCCAGACCCGCCACCGCGCTGCCGGCATTCGTCACGGCGTTGCCAACCTGGCTGACCACGCCGCCTGTGCTGGCCACCGTCGTGCCGAGCGGGTTGGTAGCGTTGGGCATGTTGCCAAGCCCGCTCTGCAAGCCCGTGCCAAGCGTGGTGACGGCATCGCCCAGCGAGCCCACCACACCGGCCAGCCCGTCCTTGGTCTGCGTGGAGACCACCGGAACGTCAGCGTTCTTGATGGCATCGCCTACACCGCTCACGGTGTTGCCTACGCCGTTGACAATGCCGCCCGCGTTGTTGACCACCGTGCTGGTGGGCGTGAGCGGCTTCGGCGTGGTGCCGCCGCCATTGTCTCCACCACCGTCACCATTTCCGCCGCCACCACCGCCGCCGCCACCACCACCGCCGATGCCGGCGTTGTCAGTGCCACCCGTGCCGCCCGTCGTGGCCGTGTTGTTCGAGCCGCCCGAACCACCGGCACCGCTCGTACCCATCGACGTGGAACCGCTGCCGCTGGCGCAACCGCCCAGTGCCAGCAGTGACCCCAGCAGGGTCGCCACGAGAATCTGCTTGCCGAACTGTTGTTGTGATTGACGCATGACCGTTGTCCTTTTTCCTTTGGTTTTCCCGACCGAGATTCACGGTCACGCGTCCATTTGAATTCTTGCTGAGTGCGTTGGCGTGCCGTGTTCGTTTCGATAAGCGCAAGCGGTATGCCAATGGTCCGAAAGGATTACCCCGGCACCATACGAAGGAAGGGGAGGTGTGGCGGAAACGTCCATCCGACGCGGCTTTCCGGGCGATGGGTCAAACGCGCGCATGAAGCAGGCGGCGTGGCGCCACACCGCGCCAGGCGTTACGCGTTACGTAACGTGGCCGTGACGAACGGGAACGGCAACGCTGCTACGCGGCCCCGTTCGCGTGCGGCGCAAGGGTTGAGACATGGTGGGGATGACTAGCGGATGAGGATGAAAAGCGCATGAGGTCCGGCGTTACGTCCGGGGCGTCACGTTACGTAGCACGTAACACCGCGCGGCATCGGTCTGGTATCGCCTGGCCGCCTCGGATGCAATGCATGCCATCGCCCGCAGACCCGCGCCGCGCAAGCCTCTGCGGACCATTGACGCACGGTGCCGACCCGCCGTATCGAACATGCGATTGAGGCTGGCACACCGATTGCGCTACCGGTATCGCAACGCCCTTCCGGCAGGACGGCGCGGGCCACAGGACACGCAGACAGCCAACACTCACAAAGAACATTGAAGGAGAACAGGTCATGAAGTCGACGATGCAAACGCGCGGTCTCAAGATGACGACACTTGCCTGTGCGGCAGTGGTAGTGCTGCTGGCTGGCTGCGCCTCGGGCGGCTCCAGCGGCGGTGCGGCAACGCCCACCACGCCATCCACGCCGACCAATCCCGGCACGAACAATCCGCAACCGACGGCCGAGAACACTTCCACCGGCAAGGTCGTGGAAGGTGCAGGCAATACGGTCGTGGCAACGGGCAACGCCGTGAGCCAGATCGGCCAGCAGATCAAGGACACCAATGTGCCGCTGCTGCCGGCTGGTGCGAAGAACGCCACGGGCGACGTGGTGATCAACGCGGGCAATACGGTCGCCACGCTCGGTGAAGGCGTGCGCGATGGCCTGGGCAAGATGGGCGCTGTCGAGAATCCGCTGGGTGTGACCGTTGCCAACACCGGCAACGTGGTATCGAAGGCCGGCGTGACCGTGGTCAGCGCGGGCGATCTGGTGAAGGCCATCGGCAGCGATCAGCTCGCGCCGCTGGCTGCGGTGACGAACCCCGTGGGCGGCCTCGTGCAACAAGTGGGTGGTGTGGTGATGACGGGTGGCGACAAGCTCGGCCAGGCGCTGTCCACCGGTCCCGTCGCGCAACTGACCGGCGGCGTCAGCAAGGCCATCGTCCCGTTGACGACGCAAGTGACCAGCACCACGCAGACGCTGGGCGCCGCAACAGGCCTGGGCTCACCGGTGAACAACCTCCTGACGCAACTCGGCAATACGTTGGCCACCGGTGGCGACCTGATTGCCGGCAAGAACTTCCCGATCGTCTCGCCGCTGGGTGGTGTCGTGAACGAAGCCGGCAAGACCGTCGCGGTGACCGGCGTGCTGCTGCATGGCAACGGCACCGTCGGCGGCAATCCGCTTGGCGGCCTGCTCAATACCCTGCCGCTCGGTGGTGCATCGAATGGATCGGGTCCGCTGGCACCTGTGACCGGTTTGCTCGGCAATCTGACGGGCGCGTTGGGTGGAGTGGGTGGTGCCGCATCGGGCAATGGCGCGAGTCCGCTCGCACCGGTGACGGGTCTGCTCGGCACGGTGACCGGCACGATCACCACGACCACCACCACGACGACTACGAGTGCGACGGGTGCGGCATCGGGCAACAACGCCAGCAATCCGCTCGCGCCGTTGACGGGTCTACTCGGCGGACTGACGCGCCACTGATACACGCTGGGCCCTGGATGACCGGGGACTTTCCCTGTCATCCAATTCGATTACTTTACGGTGCGTTGTCGTCCTTACCCCGCGCGGCGCATCCTTTTATTTCGTGCCGTGCGGTGAGTCTGTGCCAGCAGGTGCAGGCCTCCGCACGGCATACCGCTTTTATTGCGCGCTCTTTAACAATTAGCTTCCACTCAACCGAAGAGTGGAGAGCATCCTGCATTGTTTCAAACGTCTGTCCGCCGTTAAGCTGATTCAACCATGCCTCGTTTGGGGGGTATGGATGAAACAAGCCATGTCTTATAAATTGTTCACCAGCAGCAAAAACAACATAAGCGCCACAAATAGCAATTAGATGGCAATCGGATTGGGGTCAGAAAGCACTGCTGGAATCCACTCAGGGGTAACTCACTTTTCGGGAGTGAACATCATGAAGCATCTGGCGCGCATCCACACCAACAAGCTCACCAAACGCACCCAGCGCGGTGCCACGGCTATCGAGTATGGCCTCATCGTCGGACTCATCGCACTCGGGGTAGTCACCGGTGCGACGAGCCTCGGCACGAATCTCGGCACGGGTTTCGACACACTCGCGACCAAGGTTTCAGGTTTGTTCGCCGCGAAGCCGTAGCAGGCGTCCCCAGGTACACCATTCGCTGACACACGGGTTGCAGTACCGTCCGCGGCTTCCGCTCGCGGCGGTGGCTGCTCGCGCCGTGCGTCAACACTGATCTCGACCGGCTGGCAGCCGCACGCGGGGGCGGTTGCCGGACGGAAGAGTCTTGCAGCAAGGCAACTGAAGAAGTGGTAGCTCGGCACTGGCCGCAGGCAATCACGGACGGCCAGGCAAGGACAGTAAGAGTGGTTCCAAGTCGCGAAGCGTAGTGCGAGTACGCCCAATGGGCACACCGTCCCCGGGGCCGGCCATGCCGGCCCCGGCGGAACGGTGCCGGGTCGCCATCGGGTTGGCGCATCGAACATGTCTGGGTGAAGCATGGCATCACGGGGAAACGCGCATCGTCATCGCGACGACGGTGCCGTAGCGCTTGAGTTCGCATTGGTGTTTCCGCTCCTGCTGGCAGTGGTCCTGGGCATCGTCTATTACGGCGTGATCCTGGCCATGCAGCAGGTGCTTACGCTCGCCGCCGAGGAAGGTGCGCGGGCTGCCTTGCGTTATCCCCTCACAACGAACAACGGCACGCTGGCCGATACCGTGGCCCTGCGTGTTTCTGCCGCGGAACAGACGGCGCGCGGCACGCTGCCTGCCACCGTAGAGTCCAACCTGACCAAGGGTGCCGTGGCCCAGGCCGTGGCCTGCACCGCGCCCGCCGGGCAGCAATGTGTGCAGGTCACGCTGAACCTGCCGACCAATTCGCTGCTGCCGGTGATGCCATTCGTTCCCGTGCCTGCCTCGCTGACCGGGCAGGCCATCGTCCAGCTTTCTCCCGATACGTGAATTCATGGAGCCGCCTCGTTCGACGCGCACCGCGTTGCCTTCCAACACTTCGTACACGAGACCGACATGAGCAGTAAACAGATACGGATACTCGCCGTCGTCCTGCTGGTGCTGGCCGGACTGCTGGCGTTGATGGCCTGGCGCGTTGCACGGCATCAGCCGCTGCCCGCTGTCAGCACGGAGCAAGCGGCCTCGCACGCGGTGGTGGTCACCACGCGCGCGGTAGAAGCGGGCAAGCCGCTGCCGGCCGATGCGCTGACCGTGATGCAGTTGCCGATGGACCCGGCAGGCGGCTATCGAGACATCTCGCGCGTGGCGGGACAGGTGCCGCTGGTCAATCTCGGCGCCCATGTGCCCGTGCTCGAAAGCCAGTTGCTGGCAGGACTGGCGCGGCAGATTCCCGAGGGCGACCGCGCGTTGGCCGTGGCGGTGGATGAAGTGGTGGGCGTGGGCCACCAGGTGCAGCCGGGCGATTTCGTGGATGTGTTCGTGATCCTGCGTCGCGACAGCCAGGAAATCACTGACAGCCAGACCCGGCTGCTGCTCTCGCACCTGCGCGTGCTGGCTTACGGCGCGGGTGCGGTGAACGAATCGGCCAAGGCGCAGGGCGAACAGATGATGGCGCGGCGTGAAGGGGCCAAGACGGCGGTGCTGTCGGTGCCGGTGGATCAGGTGGGCAAGCTCGCGATGGCGCAGCAGGCCGGCCGCTTGATCCTGGCGCTGCGCAATCCAAAGGATGAATCGGTGCCGAGCGAAGGCATGTATAGCGAGCCGCCGCCCGTGTTGCAGGCCCGCGCGGGTGTGCCGCCGCCTGCGGAGCGCGCGCCGGTGGACAGGGCCATGGCGGGCGTGAGCCTGGCGGGGCTGGTGGGCAGCGATGCATCGCGTCCCGCCGCAGCAGGCGTGCGGCAGGTGTCGGCGCCGGTGCAGACGCCGATGGCACGACGCGATAACCCGGACAACCGCAGCGGCGTGGAAGTGATCCGCGCCGGCAAGCGAGACATCGAATAACGGACCACACGGCATGAGCAAACTGATCGAAGACCGTGTTTTGGCGCGCATGCGCAAGAAGACGAATGCCCTGGCATGGGCCGCGCTGATGGCGCTGGCGGCGGCCTCGGCCCTCACCATGCGTCCGGCCGACGCGCAACTGGCCACGGATGCGCCGCCGGTGGCATCCACGACCTCCATCCGCACGCTGCGCCTGATGGCCGGCGCGCAGCAGGAGATCCGGCCCGGCCAGGCGCTGGAGCGTGTGGCGGTGGGCAATCCGGCGGTGGCCGATGCGCTGCTGCTGAAGAACAAGGGCGGCGTGCCGACGGTGCTTGTGGTGGCGAAGAAGCCGGGCACCACGGACCTGATGCTCTGGACCCGCAACGGACCGCCCGTGAGCTACACGGTACAGGTGGATGCCGTGGCGCAGGATGCGGGCGGCGCAAAGATCGAGACGTCCGCTGCCGGCGCCACGATCAGCGGCGAGTCGCCAAACTCCGCGGCTGCCGCGCGTGCGCAGATGGCAGCGCGTGCGGCGGTGGCCGGCGCCGATGGCAAGGGCGGCGTGGTTGTGGATCGGTCCATCGTGCCGGTATCGGGTACGGTGCAGGTCGATGTGAAAGTCGTGGAGATCAGCCGCACCGTGCTGAAGGAGGTGGGACTGAACTTCCTGCGCAGCAAGAACGGTTTCGCGTTCGGCTCGTTCAGCCCGTCGTCGCTGACCAAGGCGGACAACATCACGATGCCGAATCCGGTGATCGAGACCGTATCGCCCATCAGCAGCGCGTTCAACCTCGTCGCGGCGTCGGCATCGAAAGGCATTTTCGCGAACCTGAGCCTGCTGGAGTCCAACGGTCTGGTGCGCGTGCTGGCGGAGCCGAGTCTTGTTGCGCTGTCGGGCCAGAGTGCGAGTTTCCTCGCCGGTGGCGAAATCCCGATTCCTGTGCCGCAGGCGCTGGGCACGACGACGATCCAGTTCAAGCCGTTTGGTATCGGTTTGACGGTGTCGCCCACGGTGTTGTCCAGCGATCGCATCGCGTTGAAGGTGGCGCCCGAGGCAAGCGATCTCGATCCGTCGCGCGGCATCTCGATCAATGGCGCATCGGTGCCGGCCATCGTCACGCGGCGCGCTGACACGATGATCGAACTGGGCGATGGAGAGAGCTTTGTGATCGGCGGGCTGGTCAGCCGCAACACGGTGAGCAACGTGAGCAAGGTGCCGTTCCTGGGAGACCTGCCCGTGCTGGGTGCGTTCTTCAAGAACCTGAATTTCCACCAGGAGGACCGCGAACTGATGATCGTGGTGACGCCGCATCTGGTGAAGCCGCTGGCCCGCGATTCGCAGGCGGCGGCCAACGTGGCCAACGACGGCCGCACGACGTCGAGCCCCAACGTATGGGGCCGCTTCGTGATGGGCGAGTACGTGGACCGGACACTGCCGGGATTCTCCCGGTAACCGTCAACTGCATGGCTGATGGAGCGAGACAGGCGGATGGATGACTTTCTGCTGAACACCACGCACGAGGAAGTGCGCCACTGGCTGGGCCACGCGCTCCAGGGTGCTGGCAGGCTCGTCGCCGAGGATGGCGCACAGGAGGCGTTCATCGACCAGATCGGCGCGCTGCGCCCGGGGCTGGTCTTCCTCGATTTCACGGCGGCACACGCGAGCGCGTCGGCGCGGCTGGCCGAACAGGTGGTGCGGCTGTTTCCGCAACTGCCGATGGTGGCGGTGGGCCATGCGGCCGAATCCGAGACCATGCTCACGGCGATGCGCGCCGGCGTGCGCGATTTCATCGACCTGCGCGGCGCACCCGCACAGGCCACGGCCGCCGTGAAGCGGCTGGTGGTGCCGCGCGCCCAGGTGCGTGCCGTGACGCACAAGGATCGGCACGGCAAGGTAGTGGCGCTGCTCGGCGCACGGCCCGGTGTGGGCGTGACGAGTCTCGCGGTCAACCTTGCCGCGGCGGTGCGGCAGCGGCAGGACGCAGAAGTGCTGCTGCTCGATCTTGGACTGCCCGCACGCGATGGCGCGCTGTACCTCAACATCGCGCCGGAATTCCATTTCGTGGAGGCCGTGCGCAATGTGCGCCGCTTCGATCATGTGTTCGTGCAGACGGCGCTCGCGCGCCACGCCAACGGCGTGTCCGTGCTGCCGCTGCCGGCCACGCTGGCCGAACTGCGCGACATCTCGTACTCCGAAGCCCTCACGCTGTTCGACCGCCTGCGCGCGTTCTTCGATCTTCAGGTGATCGACCTCGGCGGCTTCACCAATGCGGAGTTCATGGCACAGATCGTCAAGGCGGCCGATGCCGTGGTGCTGGTGGCCGAGCAGAGCGTGGGCGCGATCGTGTCCGCAGCCGAAGTCGTGCAGGAGTTGCACAAGCGCGAAGTGGAGCGGCAGGACATGCATCTGCTGGTCTCGCGTTTCGATCCCGAGTTGGGCGTGGAGGCGCAGCAGATCGCCGAGCGCATCGGTGTGTCGAGCGTTGGGACGCTGCCCGACCGGCGCGCGGCGCTGCTGCAGGCCGCCAATCGTGGCGTGGTGCTGGCCGACGAGGCACCCGCCGATCCCTACGTGCGCGCCCTGGGCGCGTTGATGGAGCGGCTGGGATACCACGCCGGACAACTGTCCGAGCGCGGCATCCTGGCACGGATCAAGGACAAACTGCCCGATGCGCTGCGTGTGGCGCGCACTGCCCGGGCCGGGAACTGACATGACCGACGCGATTGAATTCTCGGACAACACCGCCGCTCCGTTTCCTGTCTCGCAGGAGTTCCACAAGATCAAGGAGGCCGCGCACGAGCACCTGCTCACCCGCATCGAGGAACTGGGCGCGGAGTTCGGGCGATGGTCGCGCGCGGCCATCCAGCGCTTTGTCGATCTGGAACTGGAGAGCTTCACGCGCTTGCGCCGCATCCCGATCAACGAGGCGGAACTGAAGCAGATCTCCGAGGCCCTGACCAAGGAGCTGGCGGGCTTCGGTCCCATCGAGGATCTGCTGCACGATCCCGCCGTGGAAGACATCCTCGTCAACGGCCATCACGACGTGTACGTGTCGCGCCATGGCGTGCTGGAGCGCATACCGGTGCGCTTCGCGGACAACGGCCACTTGCTGCGCATCGTGCGTCGCATCCTGGCGCCGATTGGCCGCCGGCTGGACGAGTCGAACCCGATGGTCGATGCGCGTCTGCCCGACGGGGGCCGCATCAACGTGATCATCCCGCCGCTGGCATTGGCCGGCCCCGTGGTCTCGATTCGCAAGTTTCGCAAGGACCCGCTCACGCCCGCAGACCTGCAGGGGCTTGGCACGATGAGCCCGGAGATCACCGAACTGCTCGAAGCCGCTGTGCGGGCGCGCTGCAACATCCTGGTGAGCGGCGGTACAAGTTCGGGCAAGACCTCGCTGCTCAACGCGCTGGCCACGTTCATCCCCGTCACCGAGCGCGTGATCACGATCGAGGACACGGCCGAGTTGGCACTGAACCATCCGCACGTGGTGCGGCTGGAGAGCCGGCCCGGCGGCTTCGAGGGCACGGGCACGGTGACGATTCGCGACCTGCTGCGCAACAGCCTGCGGATGCGGCCGGACCGCATCATCGTGGGCGAAGTGCGCGGCGGCGAGGTGCTGGAGATGCTGCAGGCGATGAGCACGGGGCACGATGGCTCGATGGGCACCATCCACGCGAGCAGTCCACGCGAATGCCTGTACCGGCTGGAGATGCTGGCGGGCTTTGCAGGCTTCCAGGGCAGCGAGGTGAGCCTGCGCCGCCAGATCGCCAACGCGGTGGATTTCATCGTGCAGATCGGGCGGCTGTCGAGTGGCCGGCGTCGCATCGTGTCGATCACCGAGGTCACAGGGCTGGGGGACAACATCATCTCCACGCAGGAGCTGTATCGGCACGAGCCCGTGCAGAACCCGGACGGCACCGAGACCGATCGCTGGCAGGCGCTCGGCATCCTGCCGCATTCGCCCAAGCTGGCGCGCTTGCGCCCGGCCGGCTTCGCGCTGGATGACCGCTTTGATCTCTAGCGCCAGCCTCCTCATCGCCGCGTGTGCCCTGGTGCTGCTGGGGCTGGGCCTGCTGATGCTGGCCACGGCGCGCGCGCGCGGCCACGCCGAACACGCGCGTGCGCACCTGACGGCGCAGACCGAGCAGGTCCGTGCGCGCTACGCCGTGGCGTCGGAGCCGGCACAGCCGGGCACGACGCGCGACCTGCGCCGCCGCTGGACGGAACTGCTGCGCCGCGCCGACCTGACACCGGCACGTGGCACCTACCTGCGCTGGGGCGCGCCCCCGCTGGTACTGGTGCTGATCGGCGCGCTGGCGGGTGGCCTGATCGGCGCGGTGTCGATGTTGCTGACCGGCGGGGCGCTGCTCGTGTTCGTGCTGTCGATGCGCATTCGCCGCATCAAGGACAAGATGCTGCGCCAGTTGCCCGGCTTTCTCGATGGCGTGGTGCGGTTGATGACCATCGGCAGCAGTGTGCCGGCAGCGTTCCAGAACTCCGTAGCCAATACCGAGCCGCCTTTGCGCCAGTGTCTGGTGCAGGCCATCCATCTGCAGCGTGCGGGCAAGGAACTCGATCAGGCGGTGCTGCACGTAGGACGCGCGTACCGGCTCGACGAACTGGTCATCGTGTCGTCCGTGCTGCGGCTGTCGCAACGCTATGGCGGACGGGCCGACGTGGTCATGGAGCGCACGGCCACATTCATGCGCGACCGGGAGGAAGCGCAGCGTGAACTGCTGGCGCTGTCGGCAGAGACGCGCCTCTCGGCATGGGTGCTGGGGCTGTTGCCGCTGGTGGTGGCGGGCGGGTTGTTCGTGATGAATGCGGGCTACATCATGCTGATGTGGCGCGATCCGTCGGGCCGTTCGATGCTGATCGGCGCGGGCATGCTGGAGATCATCGGCGTGCTGCTGCTGTACCGGCTGGCAAAGTCGATCTAGGGGCGCGCGATGCAGATCGAACTCTCGCTCCTGGTGTCTGCCAGCCTGTTCGTCGCAGCCGGTGCGCTCGCGTTGCTGGCCTGGCCGCTGATGCAGCAGTGGCGCCAGCGGCGGACCGCCACGCGCACGATCGATGCGGCGCTGCAAAGGCAGGCAGCGCACGTAGCGCAGGTTGCGGCCGGCGCAGCGCCGGCAGTCACGATGCCTTCATCGCCTGCCACGACCTCGGCAGCGCAGACGCCGCAGATGTCTGCCCGCGCCGCGTCGGCGGCTGCGGCCATTGCAAAGGGCGCCACGCCTGGTGCTCCCGCCTCGCTCGGCACGAAGATCGGTGCCGAATTCGGCGAGCGCTTCAACCAGCGCTGGCTGGAGTCGCGGCTCGGGCGCGCGGTGGTCACGCAGGAAGAGCAGTTGCTGCTGGAGCAGAGCGGCTTCTACGGCGTGCAGCCGCGTGCGGTGTTCGGGGGCATTCGCGTGCTGGTGCCCACTGTGCTGGCCGTGTGCGTATTTGCGTGGCGGATCGACAAGGGACTGATGCCGGCTTTGGTGTCGGCGTTCGTTGCGTTCGCATTGCTGTTCCTGCTCCCCAAGTTCATCCTGCGGCGCCGCGTGCGCAACCGCGTGGCACAGGTGGCGGAAGAACTGCCGGTGCTGATCGACATGCTGCGGTTGCTGCAGGGCGTGGGATTGTCGATCGACCAGAGCCTGCAGATCATCGTGGTGGAGTTCGGCACGATGCTGCGCGTGCTGGGTCCGGAATTGCAACGCGCCAACCAGCAGTTTGCATCGGGCCGCTCGCGGGAGCAGACGTTGATGCGGATTGGCAAGCTGTTCGATGACGAGGACCTCAAGAGCCTGATCACGCTGTTGACGCAGGTGGATCGCCATGGCGGCGCGGTGCAGGAGCCGCTGAGGCAGTTTGGCGAGCGACTGCAAGTGGCACGCAAGGCGCGCCTGAAGGACAAGATCGGCCGGCTCACCGTCAAGATGACCGGCGTGATGGTGGTCAGCCTGCTGCCGGTGCTGCTGATCCTGACAGCGGGCCCCGGTTTCCTGGGCGTGATACGCATGCTTTCGCGCATGAACGGAGGACATTGATGACGCAACAGATCACGGCGCCGTGGATGTTGGCTGCGCTGGCCGCATTGATGGCCACGCTCGTGCTGGGCGGCTGTGCCACGCCACCCGGCAGTGCCGACGCACTGGCACGCCAGACCGAGGCGCAGATCGAACTTGCGCGCCTGCAGGAGAAGGAGGCACGCGCCGAGTACAACGACCAGGGCGTGTACCTGGGATTGATCGGCCGCATGCAGCAGGAGGGGATGTATTACGCGTCGCTGGCCCACGTCGACGCGTTTCAGAAGAAGTTCGGCAGCAACACCGCGCTGCAGGTCCTGCGCGCCGATGCGTTACGCGAGACGGGTCAGGATGACGCGGCGCTGCAGGCTTATCGCGACCTGCTGAACACGGATCGCGCCGCGCGTGCACGCCATGGCATGGGTCTGGTGCTGGGCCGGCAGGGCGATTTCATGCGCGCCGCCGTGGAGTTGCGGCAGGCCGCCGCGCTCGATCCCGTCAATGCACAGGTTGCCAATGATCTCGGATACGCGTTGATGCGCGGCGGCGCCCTGCAGGAGGCACGCGTGCCGGTGATGCAGGCGCTGGAACTCGATGCCAACAATCCGCGCGCCATCAGCAACGCGGTGGTGTGGATGCTGGCCACGGGCAAGCGCTCGGAAGCCAACGCGATGATGCAGCGCGCGGCAATGCCGGAGCCGACGCGCGCCGCCGTGCGCAAGGAAGCGGATCGCGTGGCAAAGGCCGCGCAACAGCGCGAGAAAGCCGCGCCGCGCGGCACCGCCAGCGCGGTAGTGAATTCACATGCCACGCAAGCCGTGGCGCTCAACGCAGGAGCCCGGCCATGAGGCATGTATCGATTCTCGCGAAACTTGCGGTAACCGTGGCGATGGCCGCCGCATCGCTGGCAGCAGGCGCACAGACCACACAAGCGCCACAGACGGAAACGATGCCCGACGCATCGGCCAGCCAGTATCGGCCCAACGATGTGCCGGTTGGCGACACCACGCGCAACCTGCTCGCCATCCAGCGCAGCGGTGCGCAGGCGGGCAAGATGCTGCCGATGACCGGCGAGCAGGCGGCACTCGGTTATGCGCGATACATGCAAAGCTTCAACTACGCGCTGCCGGAATATTTCACCAGCCAGTCCACGGGCAGCCCATTGCGCAGCGGCTCGGCAGCCCAGTCCATCAACGGGCGGTAGCCAGAGACGCGCCATGGTCCGCCCCGCCGTTCTCCTTGCTCAGCAACGCGGTGCCATCAGCGTGATGGCGGCCGTGCTGATTGCCACCATCGCAATCGGTGCGCTGGTGTCGATCGACGTCGGCTATGTGTTCTACAGCCAGCGGCAGTTGCAGAAGACGGTGGATCTCGCGGCGTTGTCTGGCGCGCAGCAACTGAAACGGGCTGACGACCTGGCCACTACCTCGACCAATGTCCTGGCGTCCGTCAGTGCGGCGGCAAGCCAGAACGGATACGGCAGTGCCGTTGCGGCCAACTGCGCCGATGCAGCGGTTGGCGCAGCGGATGGCATGCGTACCTGCCTGGGCCTGTGGGACCCCGCCAATCCGGACAATGGTGACAGCGTGCGGCACTTCACGGGCGCGTACGACGCCGCCCTGGTCTCTCCCAATGCGGTACGCGTGCAGGCCACGCATACCGTGCCGATGATGTTCGTGCTGCCGGGCGGACAGTCGCGGCAACTGCGGGCCGAGGCGATCGCGGCGGGGAGTCCGCCGGTTGCTTCGCTGTCGCTTGGTAGCGGGCTATTGAACCTGAGCACGGCCAGCAGCGTGCTGGGGCTGCTACTGGGCAACACGGTCAACCTTTCGATAGCAGACTGGAATGGGCTGGCGAACGCCAATGTCACGCTGGAGCAGTTGCGCCTCAGGCTCGGTGCCGGGACGGTCGATCAACTACTGAACACCACGTTGTCGATCCAGGACTTTTATGCGCTGGTGCTGAACGCCGCGAGCAAGCAGGCGCTGCTTGGTGCCGCGCTGGGCAGCCCCGTGACGCAGCTTGGCCTCAATGGCATCGGTACGAAGCTGACGTTGCAGCAGTTGCTCGATTTAGGCGTGCTGACGCCTGCGGCATCGTCGGCGGCGGAAGTTGGGCTGAATGTGGCGTCGCTGCTGACGGCTGCGGCGTATGTGGCGCGGGGGACCGATGCGGTGGCGTTGAACGTGCCGAATCTCAACCTCAATATCGGCATAGCGAAGACGTCGGCGACGGCGGCCATGACCGTTATTCAGCCGCCGCAAGTTGCCGTAGGTCCCGCACGCCAGTTGCCCGATGGCACGTGGCGGACTACGGCGAGTGCTGCGCAATTGGGTCTCAATCTCAATGTGAACGCTACTGTAGACCTGCTCTTGTTGAAGGCGGAGGTGAATCTGCCGGTATTGGCCAGGGCGGCCACGGCACAGGCCGATCTCACGGCGCTACAGTGCGCCGCGCAGCCTTCGCAGCGGCGGGCCACGGTCAATGTCTCGACAAAGCTGCTGGACGCCTGCATGAGCGAAGATGGCCGTCAATGCTCCAACAAGTCTGTGGGCATCGCCAAGGTCTACTTGCTGGGCGCGCAGGTCACCGGTGTGACAGCGCACCCGACCACGCCCAATCCGGCTTGGCAGTCGTCCAGCCAAATCACCCTTGCGCCGGGCGGCAGCGCCCAGTTGTCGTCGAATACGGCGCTCGCCGGGGCGGTGGACTCGCTACTAAAGAATCTCAATCCGACGCTGGATACCCCGGTGGCCAACCTGAAACTTGGCGATCTGTTGGACGCGTTGCTGTCTCCAGTCATCGGGTTGCTAAGCCTCGTGGTGGATTTTCTTGCCAACACCCTCGGCATCAACCTCGCCAACGCCGACCTGCAAGTCAACAGCATCGATTGCAACAACGCCGAACTGGTGTACTGAACCGAATTGAACTGAACCATCATGAAAGCAGAGCGCTGGGCTTACGAGACCCTCGAGGTCTATGTCTGGGAGGGCCAGTACGAGATTGCCGATCGCGTGGCGCGCTTCCTGACGCCGCTAGGCGCCGAAGTGATTCGCGCCGGGGCGCTCGATGCGCTGCCGCCCGGCGAGGCGCGTGCAAAGCCGTGCATCGCGGTGATCAGCGCGTCGGTCATCGGGTCCGCCAAGTTCACGTTGGACGGGGAGGCCGCGCACGGCATGCCTGTGATCTGGGTGGGCGCGCCGGACCGCGAGACCGATCCCGGTCGCTTCCCGGCCGAGTACGCGCACATCCTGCCGCACGACTTTACGGGCGCGGATTTGCGCACGCAGATTGCCAAGCTGATGCCGCAACTGCTGGCGGCGGCGGAGTCGCGTCCCGACGTGGCGGATCTTGTGGCGGGTTCGCCCGCGATGCTGCAACTGCTGGAGCAGGTGGATACGTTCGCGCGCTTCGACAGCAACGTCATGCTCTATGGCGAGACCGGCGCGGGCAAGGAGCGCATCGCGCGGCTGTTCCATGAGCGCAACGGCACCTATGGCAAGGGCCCGTTCGTGGCGGTGAACTGCGGGGCGATTCCGGACGGGCTGTTCGAGTCGCAGTTCTTCGGCCATGCCAAGGGTGCGTTCACGGGCGCAATGTTCGCGCATCGCGGCTACTTCGAGCAGGCCACGGGTGGCACGCTGTTCCTCGACGAAATCGGCGACCTGCCGATGTTCCAGCAGGTCAAGCTGCTGCGTGTGCTGGAAGAAAACGCGCTGACGCGGCTCGGCTCCACGATGGCCGTGAAGCTCGACTTCCGGTTGGTAGCTGCCACCAACAAGGATTTGCGCGAAGCCGTGAGTCAGGGACGCTTCCGCGCCGACCTGTACTTCCGGCTGGCCGTGATCGAGTTGCGCATTCCGACGCTGGAAGAGCGCGGCCCGGCAGACAAGGTGGGGCTGCTGCAGTCGTTCCTGCGCCACATGATCGGTGCGGCCACGTACGATGCGCTGCCGCCAATGCCGGACTGGCTCAAGGGCGCCGTGGGCACCGCGTTCTTTATCGGCAATGTGCGCGAGCTGCGCAACCTGGCTGAACGCGTGGGCATCACGGTGCAGCACTGTGGCGAGTGGGACGAGGAACGCATCCGCCCGTTGTTTCGCGCCCTGCGTCCTGGCGCATTCGATGGCACCGAGCGCGCCGATCCGCGTGGCGATGCCGAGGAACGGCGTCGCATCATCGCGGCGCTCGATGCCAATGGCTGGCGGCGTCAGGACACGGCGGCCTGCCTGGGCATCAGCCGCAAGGTGCTCTGGGAAAAGATGCGCAAATTCCAGATTGCGGACAGTGAAGCGGAGCCAGTCTGAGGGGCGCGCCGGCCCGGCGACGTTATGATGCGGGACCGCGCGGCATTGCCGTGCCTGCTGCGCCACTGCGCCCGCCGTTGCGCCCACCGTTGCGCCACTACGCCCCAAGGAACCGAATTGCGTTTTCTGCACACCGCCGACTGGCATCTGGGTCGGCTTTTCCATGCGCGCAGCCTGATCGAGGATCAGGCTTATGTGCTCGACCAGTTCGTCACGCTCGTCCGTGACGTGCGTCCCGACGCCGTGCTGATTGCCGGCGATGTCTATGACCGTGCCGTTCCGCCGCCGGAGGCCGTGGCGCTGCTCGACGACGTGCTGGCCTGCATCGTGATTGGCGAGGGAGTGCCCGTGGTGATGATCGCCGGCAACCACGATAGCGCGCAGCGGCTCGATTTCGGCGCGCGCCTGATGGCGGGGCGCGGATTGCATGTGGCGGGCCGCGTCGGTGCGGCCACCACCTGCGTGACGCTGCAGGATGCGCATGGCGAAGTCCGTATCTATGCGCTGCCTTACGCCGAACCGGCCGTGGTACGCGATGCGCTGGGCGTTGACCTGCCATCGCACGAGGCCGCGCTAGGCGCGCAACTGGATGCCATCCGCGCGGAACACCCGGCTGGTGTGCGATCCGTGGCGGTTGCCCATGCCTTCGTGGTGGGCGGCGCGGTCAGCGAATCGGAGCGCCCGCTGTCAGTGGGCGGCAGCGGCGCGGTGGCTGCCGAACTGTTCCATGGGTTCGATTTTGTAGCGCTCGGCCACCTGCACCGGCCCCAGACCATCGGCGGGCGGGTGCATTATTCGGGATCGCTGCTCAAGTATTCGCTGTCGGAAGCCGATCACAGCAAGAGCGTGTCGCTGATCGAACTCGACGAGGCCGGCGGTGTGCGCATCGAACAGATGGCCTTGCAACCGCGCCGCAACCTGCGCATTCTGAAAGGTGAGCTGGCGGCGTTGATCGCGGCTGGCGCCGCAGACGCGCACCGCGACGACTATGTCCACGCCGTGCTGACCGACATTGGCGCGCTGCTGGACCCCATGGCACGGCTGCGCGAGGTGTATCCCAACGCGCTGGCCATCGAACGCGCCATCCTGGCCCGCAGTGGGCAGGCGGGTGAGGCCGGGCGCCAGCTTCGCGAACTCGACACAGGCAGTCTGTTCGCCAATTTTTTCCGCGAAGTGTCTGACGCGGACCTGAACGGCGACCAGCGCCGCGCACTCGACGATCTGCTCGCGAGCCTGGAGGCATCGGAAAGGGAATCGGCATGAAACCGCTTTACCTGAAGCTGCAGGCGTTCGGACCGTTCGCCGCCACGGAAACCATCGACTTCACCCAGCTGGGTGATCAGGCATTCTTCCTGATCCACGGCCCCACGGGCGCGGGCAAGACCACGCTGCTCGATGCCATCTGCTTTGCGCTCTACGGCGATACGTCGGGTGGCGAGCGTAGTCCGCAGGACATGCGCAGTGCGAACGCCGACCCCGCGCTGCGCACGGAGGTCACGCTGGAGTTCGCGCTGGGATCGATGCACTACCGCGTCACGCGATCGCCCACGCAGGATCGGCCCAGCCAGCGCGCGGCGGGTGGCTTTGTCAAGGAGACGCCCAAGGCCCAGCTCGACGTGCAGCTCGACGGCGCGTGGAAGAGCCACGCCAGCCAACCCAACCGGGTGAGCGATGCCGTGCGCGACCTGCTCGGCTTCGACAGCGCGCAGTTCCGGCAGGTCATCGTGCTGCCGCAGGGGCGCTTCCGCGAACTGCTGACGGCGGATTCGCGCGCGCGCCAGAACATTCTGGAGCGACTGTTCCACACCGAGCTCTATCGCCGCGTGGAGGAACTGCTCAAGGAGCAGGCCGCTGGCATCCGCCGCGAAGCAGAGAACATCACGCTGCGGCGCAAGGCGCTGCTGGACCAGTACAAGATGGAGTCGGTCGAGGTCATGGCCGGCCAGATCGGCGCACTGCAGGAGACATTGATCGAACTGCTGCGCCGTGAGGATATGGCGCGCGCCGCCAGCGAGGCCGCGCAGGCGTCGCTGCGCCGCGGCGAACTGGAGAGCACGCAGATCCAGGCGTGGCGCGAGGCCGAAGGCGTTCACGCGGTGTTGTCCGCGAAGGTGGCCGCCGTGGACGCCGATCGCACGCGTCTGCAGGCTGCGCGGCGCGCGGCGACTGTCACGCCGACCGTGCAGCATCTGGCGTCCGCGCAGCAAGAGCGTACGGAGGCGGCGTCCGCACTGGTACGCGCCGAAGCGTCGGCAGCAGGTGCCGCGCAGGCTGCCGATGCCGCCGCGCGCACGCTGCAGGCCGAACAGGCCCGCCACGGCGCACGCCTGGCCGCGCAGCGCACCGTCACCACGCTCGAGAATCTGTTGCCGCAGGCGTGCAAGCTTGGCGTGCTGCGCAATGCCGTGGCGCAGGCCGGGACGGAACTGGCGATGTCGCAGGCCGCCTGCACCAAGAAGGTGGAGCAGTTCCAGACGGCCACCGCCGCACTGAAAACCATCGAAGCCGACGCCGAACACGCCCGTGCAGCCAGTGCGGGACTGCAGGCATTGGAGTTGCGCATCGCCCATGCCCGCGAGCGCGCCGCGCGCATCGGCAAGTGCCGGCAGATCGAGGCCGGACTGGCTCCGCTGCGACAGGCACTGCTGGGTGCCGCCACGCTCAAGCGCACGGCAACCGAGGCGCGTGACGCGGCGCGGGCCGCCGTGCAGCAGGCCGAGGTCGACTGGCGATTCGGGCAGGCCGCGCGGCTGGCGGCTGGGTTGCGCCGGGGCGAGCAGTGCCCGGTCTGCGGCGGCAAGGACCACCCCGCACTGGCGCAACAGACGCTGGCGCTGGTGAGCGATGACGATCTGGATACCGTGCGCGCCACGCTGCGGCAGGCGGAAGACAAACTGGCCGAAGCGGTAGCGGCGCATCAGCAGGCCGACACACAGGTGCAGCAGGCGCAGGCGCGGCTCGCAGACTTGTCCGAGGCCGCTGGCGATGTTTCGGATGCTGGCGCGCAGGCGCTGGATGCGGAAGTCGCCGCGCTGGCGCAGTCCGTTGCCGTGGCCGCGCAGGCGGCAAAGCGCGCCGAGACGCTGGTCGCACAACTCGCGCAGGCCCGGACGCATCGCGAGGCATCGGAGGCCGCCGCACAGGCTGCCGATCATGCCGTGCGGGTCGCCGTGGCCCAACACGCGCGCCTCGAAGGGGAATGGCAGGCCCAATGCGAGCAGGTGCCCGAAGAATCGCGCGATCCCGATGTCATGCGCGCCACGCTGGAGGCCGCGCGTCGCGAGGCAGGCGCACTGGAAGCAGCGCTACAGGCCGCACAGGGAGCCGAGCGAGATGCCGTAGCCTTGCGTGCCGCCACGGCAGCGGCGCTGGCATCGGCCAATGCGGGGCTAGCGCAAGCCGACGCGCGACAAGCCCAACGCGAGGGCGCGTTGGCCGAGGCATTGCAGGCCGCGGCTTTCGCCGATCTCGATGCCTATCGCGCGGCATGCCTGCCCGACGACGAACTGGCGGCGCTGGACGAGTCCATCCGCGTGTTCGATGTGGAGTTGGCCAAGGCTACCGAATGGCGCGCCCGCACGGCCGCCATCGCGCAGTCTTTGCAGACACCAGACCTGCCCGCGCTGCTGGCCACGCGCGACGAGGGCGCGGTCCGGCTGGAAGCCGCTATCCGCGAGCGCAGCGAAGTGGCCGCCCAGCGCGATGCGCTGCTGCATTGCAAGGGTCAGGTCGATTCGCTGGCGGCGGAAGGCCGCGAGGTGGAGACGCGCTACGCGGTGCTCGGCCGCCTGTCCGAAGTGGCCAACGGCAACAATCCGCGCCGCATGACCTTCCAGCGCTTTGTGCTGGCCACGCTGCTCGACGAGGTGCTCGAGGCGGCCACGCTGCGGCTGATGCGCATGAGCCGAGGCCGCTACGCATTGCAGCGCGTGCGCGAGCAGGGCGACCAGCGTGTGGCGGGCGGACTCGAACTGGAAGTCTTCGATCACGATACCGGCGCCACGCGCCCGGCCAATACGCTGTCTGGCGGAGAAGGCTTCCTGGCCTCGCTGTCGCTGGCGCTGGGACTGGCAGACGTGGTGCAGTCGCGCGCCGGCGGCATGCAACTCGACACCCTGTTCGTGGACGAAGGCTTTGGCACGCTCGATCCCGAAAGCCTCGATTTTGCGATCCGCACCTTGCTGGATCTGCAGCAGGCCGGGCGTCTGGTGGGGATCATTTCCCACGTGACGGAGCTGCGGGAACGGATCGATGTAAGGCTGGAAGTCAGGCCGGGGGTGAGTGGGAGCCAGGCGGTGTTGAGGATGCCTTGACGTCCGTTGTCTCGCTCTGTTGTTGCTCCCCTCTCCCGCCTAATCTTTCTCCCCTCTCCCGCTTGCGGGAGAGGGGCGGGGGAGAGGGCCAGCAGTTCAAATTGCGACGCGTCGGCAAGCAGAACCTCCAGCCCTCTCCCCCAACCCCTCTCCCAAAGGGAGAGGGGAGCAAAGAATAAGCGGGACAGCGGAGTAACCCCCGCCACATTGCTGCACCGCAAAACGTCCGCTGCGCGATTATCGCCCTTCCCGCGCCAACCCTTATTGCCGCGCGGAAGGGTGGCGTGTAACCTTTGTTCATTCTGCGAATTGGAGTTCGTATAGCGAACGCGCTTGCGAGCCGTCCCAATAACGCGCAGATTCTCGCAAGGCCGCCAAGAAGACGGCCGTCAAGACAACTGCAAGTTGGACCCTGTCCTCGTGTGTGATCGGAACGGATCGGCGCACGGACTGGACGCCCGTCTGAGCAGACCACCGGAGACACTCTTTGCGTGCCGCACTTTGTGGCCGGTCCCGGTGCGATGTCGGACCCCTTCCGTACTGGAACGCAAGTGATCAACAAGCTATATGACTCGGTGGAAGCGGCAGTGGCCGGTATCCACGATGGCGCCACGATCCTGATCGGTGGTTTTGGCCTGGCAGGTATGCCGGCGGAGCTGATCGATGCACTGATCGCCTCGGGTGCGCGCGACCTCACCATCGTCAACAACAACGCCGGCAACGGCGATACGGGCCTGGCGGCGCTGCTCAAGACCAAGCGCGTACGCAAGATCATTTGCTCGTTCCCGCGCCAGGCGGATTCATATGTGTTCGATTCGCTGTACCACGCAGGCGAAATCGAACTGGAACTGGTGCCGCAGGGCAACCTGGCCGAGCGCATCCGCGCGGCGGGTGCCGGCATCGGCGGTTTCTTCACGCGCACGGCCTACGGCACCCCGTTGGCTGACGGCAAGGAAACGCGCATCATCGACGGCCAGGGCTACGTGTTCGAAAGCCCGATCCACGCCGACTTCGCACTGATCAAGGCCGATACCGCCGACCGTTGGGGCAACCTCACTTACCGCAAGACGGCCCGCAACTTCGGCCCGATCATGGCGATGGCCGCCAAGTGCGCCATCGTTCAGGTCAGCCATGTGGTGGAGCTGGGCGAGATGGACCCCGAGCACATCGTCACGCCGGGCCTGTTCGTCAAGCGTGTGGTGAAGGTTGCTGGCGCCGCCGCCAAGGCCGCCTGAGCGCAAGGAGAAAAATACGATGCAACGCCTGACCCGCGATCAGATGGCCGCCCGCGTGGCCAAAGACATTCCGGAAGGTGCCGTGGTGAACCTCGGCATCGGCCTGCCCACCCTCGTCGGCAATCACCTGCCGGCCGACCGTGAAATCCTGCTGCACAGCGAGAACGGCCTGCTCGGCATGGGCTCCGCACCGCCCCCGGGCGAGGAAGACGGCGACCTGATCAACGCCGGCAAGCAGCCCGTGACGATCAAGGCCGGTGGTTCGTACTTCCACCACGCCGATTCGTTTGCAATGATGCGCGGCGGCCACCTCGACTTTTGCGTGCTGGGCGCGTTCCAGGTGTCGCAGCGTGGTGACCTGGCCAACTGGCATACCGGCGCGCCGGGCGCCATCCCCGCCGTGGGCGGTGCGATGGACCTCGCCATCGGCGCCAAGCAGGTGTTCGTGATGATGGAACACCAGACCAAGCAGGGCGAGAGCAAGGTCGTGGCCGAATGCACGTATCCGCTGACCGGCATCGGCTGCGTGACGCGTATCTATACGGACCTGGCCACCATCGACGTGACGCCCGATGGCCTGGTGGCCCGCGATCTCGTCGACGGCCTGTCGTTCGACGAACTGCAACGCCTGACCGGCGTGCCCCTGAAGCAGGCCGTAGCCGCCTGACCCTCCACCCAGAACGAGTGAGACAGAACATGAGCGACGCATTTATCGTTGACGCCATCCGTACCCCGATCGGTCGCTACGGCGGCAGCCTGTCCGCCGTGCGCGCGGACGATCTGGGCGCAGTGCCGCTGAAGGCCCTGATGGCACGCAATCCGAACCTGGACTGGAAGGCCATCGACGACGTGATCTTCGGCAACGCCAACCAGGCCGGCGAAGACAACCGCAACGTGGCGCGCATGTCGTCGCTGCTGGCCGGCCTGCCGCAGGACGTGCCGGGCTCGACGATCAACCGCCTGTGCGGTTCGGGCATGGATGCCACCGGCACGGCAGCGCGCGCGCTGAAGTCCGGCGAGACCAACCTGATGATCTCGGGCGGCGTGGAAAGCATGAGCCGCGCCCCGTTCGTGATGGGCAAGGCCACGTCGGCCTTCTCGCGCGATGCGCAGATTTTCGACACCACCATCGGCTGGCGCTTCATCAACCCGGCGATGCGTGCGGCCTACGGCGTGGACTCGATGCCCGAGACCGCCGAGAACGTGGCCACCGACTACAAGATCAGCCGCGAAGACCAGGATCTGATGGCGCTGCGCAGCCAGGAAAAGGCTTCGCGCGCACAGGCCGACGGTACGCTGGCGCAGGAAATCACCGCCGTGACGATCGCCCAGAAGAAGGGCGACCCGCTGGTGGTGGATCGTGACGAGCACCCGCGTGCCACGAGCATGGAAGCGCTGGCCAAGCTGCGCGGCGTGGTGCGTCCGGACGGCACCGTCACGGCCGGCAATGCGTCGGGCGTGAACGATGGCGCCTGCGCCATCCTGCTGGCAAGCGAAGCCGGCCTGAAGCAGCACAACCTGAAGCCGCGCGCCCGCATCGTGGGCATGGCCACGGCTGGCGTGGCACCGCGCGTGATGGGCATCGGCCCGGCACCGGCCACCCAGAAGCTGATGAAGCAACTGGGCATGACGCTGGACCAGATCGACGTGATCGAACTGAACGAAGCCTTTGCCGCACAGGGCCTGGCCGTGCTGCGCGAACTGGGCATCGCCGACGATGACAAGCGCGTGAACCCGAACGGCGGCGCCATCGCCCTGGGCCACCCGCTGGGCATGAGCGGCGCGCGTCTGGTGACGACTGCGCTGTACCAACTGGAGCGTACCAATGGCCGCTTCGCGCTGTGCACGATGTGCATCGGCGTGGGCCAGGGTATTGCGATGGTGATCGAGCGGGCTTGAGGTTGTTGATTGCCTGACGTTTTGCTCCCCTCTCCCATGGAATGGGAGAGGGGTTGGGGGAGAGGGCTGGAGGTTCTGCTTGCCGATCATTGGCAATTGCACCGCTGGCCCTCTCCCCCGCCCCTCTCCCGCTCGCGGGAGAGGGGAGAAAGACAAACAAGGCAGAGAACGCAATACCTCAAAGCGCTTAATTTCCGACATTTCCCGCCGTTAGTTTGAGCGGGAAGTTTCAGTGGTGTCTCTTCCCCAACGAGGTAGAGCATTGCGGCCAGACCGACGGGCTCGCCGGTCTTGCCGCATCTTTTTCCGTATGTCCCGGCGCTTGATGCCGGTGGAGTATCGAGATGTCCCTTCCCGTTGCCACGCTTGTCACCGGCGCCAGTTCCGGTATTGGCCGTGCCATTGCCGAAATGCTGCTCGCCGACGGCGTGACGCGTGTGATCAACGTCGACTATGCTGAACCGACGTGGTCGCATCCGAACCTGACCTTCTTCCAGGCCGACCTGACCAACGCCGACGCCACGCGCGCGGTGGCGGCGCAGGTGACCTCGCAATACGCGGTGACGCGGCTGGTGAACAACGCCGGCGCTACCCGCCCCGGCACGGCCGATACGGCCACCGCCGCGGATCTCGACTATGTCGTGGGCCTCACGTTGCAGGCCACGATGCTGCTGACCCAGGCCTGCCTGCCCGCGATGCGCGCGGCCGGCTTTGGCCGCATCGTCAACATGGCCTCGCGCGCGGCGCTGGGCAAGCCCGAGCGCGTGGTGTATTCCGCAGCCAAGGCAGGGCTGGTTGGCATGACCCGAACGCTGGCGATGGAGCTGGGCGGCGACGGTATCACCGTCAACGCCGTGGCACCGGGTCCCATCGCCACCGAGCTGTTCCGAAAGAGCAATCCGGAGGGCAGCGAACAGACACGGCGCATCCTGGCAAGTATCGCCGTGAAACGCATGGGTACCCCGGAAGACGTGGCGCGTGCCTCGCTGTTCTTCCTCGCCCCCGAAAATGGTTTCGTTACCGGACAGGTGCTGTACGTCTGCGGCGGAACCACGCTTGGTGTGGCGCCCGTATAAGAAGTCGAAGTTGCCCGCCCCCAGGCACGGGGTGGAAGAGCGATTCAAGCATTGCGCCCGCGGCACTCACAAGGTTTGCCGGCGTGCGTAGCATCAACTCCTGGAGCACAGTATGAGCAACACCATTCACACCTCGAAGGCGCGCAGACGCCTGCTGGCCGCTGGCGTGGCACTGGCCGCCGGCTTTGCCACCATGACCGGCGCGCAGGCGCAGGGCACGTACCCGACCAAGCCGATCACCATGGTCGTGCCGTTCTCGGCAGGCGGCACCACCGACATCCTGGCCCGCATCGTCAGCCTGCAACTGGGCAAGGCACTGGGCCAGCCGGTCGTCGTGGACAACCGTCCGGGCGCTGGCGGCAACATTGGCGCGTCGCTGGCTGCCAAGGCACCGGCTGACGGCTACACGCTGTTCATGGGCACCATCGGCACGCACGCCATCAACCAGTCGCTGTACTCGAAGCTGCCGTTCGATCCGGTCAAGGATTTCGCGCCGATCACGCGTATCGCCATGGTCCCGAACATCGTGGTTGTGAACCCGAAGGTGCCGGTCCACAACATCAAGGAACTGATCGCCTACGTGAAGGCGAACCCGGACAAGCTGTCGTACGGTTCGTCGGGCAGCGGCTCGTCGATGCACCTGTCGGGCGAGCTGTTCAACTCGATGACGGGCCTGCACATCCAGCACATCCCGTACAAGGGCAGCGCCCCGGCCGTGAACGACCTGCTGGGCAACCAGATCGGCCTGATGTTCGACAACCTGCCGTCGTCGTTCCAGCACGTGAAGGCTGGCAAGCTGCGCGCACTGGCCGTGACCTCGGGCAAGCGCTCGCCGGCCCTGCCGGACGTGCCGACCGTGGCCGAAGCCGGCGTGCCTGGCTATGAAGCCACGTCGTGGTTCGCGCTGTACGCCACGGGCGGCACGCCGCAGCCGATCGTCGACCGCATCAACGCCGAAGTGGTCAAGATCCTGGCCATGCCGGAAGTGAAGAAGCAGATGGCCGAGCAGGGCGCCGAGCCCAACCCGGAAAAGCCGGCACAGCTGGCCGCTTTCATGAAGTCCGAAGCCACCAAGTGGGCCAAGGTCGTGAAGGCTTCGGGCGCAACGGTGGACTGATCCAGTTCCCGACCGCTTTTGCAGTTCGTGGTACTGAAACCGGCCCTGGCGGCCGGTTTTTTTTCGCTGCACGTGTTGCAAGTTGCAATGAACAGACCATTGCCGGATTCAGCGCTCGAGCAGCACACGCAGTGCTGAAGGAATCTCCGTAAACTTGCTCTCGGTCTCGAATTTCCGGCAATCGGGTGCCACAAGCGTTTCCGGTCTCTTGCCTACCTTTGCGAAGAGCTGCTCGCTGTCACAGCGAAGCTTCGCGACCAGGCGCTTCGTTCTCTTGTTCCTGACTTCGGCGATCCAGCACGCGTCCGCGGCGCCGCAAGAACGATATTCGAGAACCTCTGTTCGAGGCTCCCATTCGAGAAGCGCGACACGGTTACCGCTGGATGCAGCGGCTTCATGTGCTACGACCGTCAACGCTAAAAGCAGCACGCATGCCAAAACTGGGTTTTTCCCTCTCATCTGTACGCTTTCCCGCCCGTGGCATTGATGTATTCGGTTGGATGTTTCCAGAAAACGGTGCTGCCATGCGCCGCTGTCGAGACCCAAACCGCATCGTAGCGTCCACGTTCGCCGCTATCCACGATCTTTCCCGTCACTCTATTCCGGACTTTCCAGCGGATGACTACCTCTCGCCTTCTTTCCCGAACGCCAAATATATTGTGAGTGGGGTCACCGAATTTGAATCCATCAAGCACTTTGCGGTGGTTCTTGTAGTTGGTTTTGAAGTCCAAGCCGTCCCACCAATAGGCACCGTTCGATGGGTCATCCCCTTTGTTGCTCAGAGCAGAAGTCGCCCACTCAATCGCAAGAGACATGCCCGTATCCTTCGTGATTGCCGTCTCGCTGGCGTTCATAAGCCTGTTGAAGCGGGCGTTGCTCCCGTCCCACGCATAGGCGTAGTTGGGATCAGCAACCTTCAAGGCCGTAATCGTCTTACTGCCCCACGCTCTACACCGATTGGCAACGGCAAATGCAATGCCGCCTATTTCTTTGGAGTCATTGGCAGTGGATGCCTCGCCATAGGCAATAGCGGCAAGCAGGCGCTTATCCGCATGAAGCTGGTCGGCACTCATCCCTTCGCTCCATTGATCCATGCAATAAAGCTCAGATCTGGATGCTCATTAAAGGACTGTGCCTTGCTTCTCCCACCTTCCAGCTTCTGATCGTCGAGTAGCGTCCGGCTACCGCTTACCAACTTGTACGTCATACCTTCGACCGGCTCTTCGGTAAGAGCATCGAAGATCTCGTACACGATTTCGTGTCCATCGGACAGATGTCCCGCATACGCCTGCCACCCAATGGCCCCTGCCATGTGCGCCAGCTCGTACGCCTCAAAGTTCATCGAAATATCATGGAACCGTGCTTTTAAACGCGGCGGAACTTGGCATCTGCAAAGGCACAAATCCCCGTCCAGATTGGCTTGCCTTCCCCTTGAGTCGGTACACGGGCGAAAGGGCGGCACGCATTTGGTAGCACCCCAGCTCTTGCAGGTATTGCAATAGACAGGATCGCCTTCGTGGCAAGCGAGTTTCCCGTCGTAGGTAGAGGGAAACTGCTGTGGAACGGGTTGGACTTTTCCACCACCCGGACTAAGCGTGTCGCCTTCCCGGACAAATGATCGCTTGTACATGACTTCCCCATCCTTCATCGTTTCAATTGGCTTGGGGACGTCTTGCTCGCTTTTAGGCTCGAGCTCAACCATGCATTACATGGACGAATCCTTGATATGTCAATTGATTGAAATCAGACGTCTTGATGGGTCACGGGGAGGCGAAGGTTTGGGCACAGCATGATCTCCCCCCCATCAAAGAAAAAACCCGCGAGGTTGTCGCGGGTTCAAATCCCAGGTCCGTGCTGGACGGGAGGAGACATGCGTTGGCGCTGCGGGTCAGGGGAGAAATCAGCCCAGGACGTATTTGACGACCTGTTCCTCGACACCCACGAAGCGCACCAGTTGGCGCAGGCCGCTGGCGTATTCCTTGATATGGTGGCCTTCCGGTGTGTCCGGTAGCCGATAGTAGATCGGCGCCGTGCCGGCGCGGGCACGGGCTGCGAGGACCGACGCGGATGCCTCGCCTGCCGCCGTGCCCTCAGTGAATTCCGGTCTTGCGTTCATCGTCATCTCTCCATGGACGCATGGCGCTGAACGTTGGGCCGGGAGAAGGAAGGCGCGCGCATGCGAGTCGCAATGTCTGGAATGTATTGCAGTCGGTCGCGAAATGCCATTTCGTTTTTTTTAAATCAGTATCGAGATAATTGACCAAATTGTCATATTTGGCGATGCCGCCGCGGCGGGCTCCTCTACAGCGCGGATATCCGGCGTGTGGCGCGGCAGCCGCTCCCGGGTTAACGGCATGACGCGCCATGAACTTGCGCGCTACCATTACGCCACCTGAATGCTGCTGGGTGGGGAGAGCAACTCTCGTGCCAGCGTCTTTGTCTCTTTCTGGCCGCGAATGTCCACTCAGCACGCGCTACTGATTTCCCTCATCGAGAAGCCTTCCTCGGGCTACGATCTGGCCCGCCGTTTCGACAAATCCATCGGCTATTTCTGGCACGCCACGCACCAGCAGATCTACCGGGAACTGGGGCGCATGGCCGATCTCGGCTGGATTGCCGCCGATGAAGCGGCCGTGCCGGCGCGGACGGTCGAGGGCGAAGGGATGGAAAGGAAGAACCGGAAAAAGGTCTATGGCGTGTTGCCCGCAGGGCGCGACGAACTGGCGCGCTGGGTGTTGGCGCCGGGAGCCGGACTGGATCAGCGCGAGGAAATTCTGGTCAAGTTGCGTGCAGATGCTGCAATCGGACCGCTCGGGCTGGACAAGGAAATGTTGCGGCTGATCGCGCTGCACGAGGAACGGCTGGCGCTCTATCGGAACATCGAGCGCAAGGATTTTTCGGGCACGCTGGACCGCCGGCAGCAGATCCAGTACGCGCTGTTGCAGCGCGGTATCGGCTTCCAGGAGGATTGGGTCAAGTGGGGCCGCGCGCTGCTACCGCTGCTGGAAGTCCCTGAGAAAAAGTAAAAAAACTGGCTCCCGAGGGGAGCCAGTTTTTCCATCACCCTGCGGCGGATTTACGCCAGGTCGGCCGTCTGGCCAGCCTTGGCCGGTGCGGCCAGGCCCAGGCGGCGGCGCGCCACGGCGTATTCCTCGACAAACCGCTTCACCAGTTCACCGGCCGGCACCACGCGCTTGATGGCGCCCACGCCCTGGCCCGCACCCCAGATTTCCTTCCACGGCTTGACGCGTGTCGAGCCGAAATTCATGGCGGAGGCGTCTGACGTCGGCAGCGCAGCCGGATCGAGACCCGCGCGCACGATGCTGTCGCGCAGGTAGTTGCCGTGCACACCCGTGAACAGGTTCGAGTAGATGATGTCGTCGGCGGTGCTGTCGACGATCATCTGCTTGTAGGCCTCCTCGGCGTTGGCTTCGTGCGTGGCGATGAAGGCCGACCCGATATAGGCCAGGTCGGCGCCGGCAGCCTGCGCGGCCAGCACGGCGTCGCCGCTGGCGATGGCGCCGGAGAGTAGCAGCGGACCATCGAACCACTCGCGGATCTCATGCAGCAGCGCAAACGGCGACAGCGTGCCGGCGTGCCCGCCCGCGCCGGCCGCCACGGCGATCAGGCCATCGGCGCCTTTCTCGATTGCCTTGCGCGCGAACGTGTTGTTGATGACGTCGTGCAGCACGATGCCGCCATACGAATGCACGGCCTCGTTGACTTCCACGCGCGCGCCCAGCGACGTGATCACGATGGGCACCTTGTAGCGCACGCACATTTCCAGATCGTGTTCGAGTCGGTCGTTGGACTTGTGCACGATCTGGTTGACCGCGAACGGCGCGGCAGGCCGATCCGGATGCTTGTCGTTGTACTCGCCCAGCTCCGTCGTGATGCGATCCAGCCATTCCGCGAGCTTCTCCACGGGGCGCGCATTGAGCGCCGGGAACGAGCCCACCACGCCGGCCTTGCATTGCGCGATGACCAGATCGGGATTGGAAATGATGAACAGCGGCGAGCAGACAGCCGGCAGCGACAGGTTTTGCAGCAGGGCGGGAATGGCCATGACAGGGTCTCCGATTCGTACAGATCGATGCGAACGATGCGTGTTGAAGCAACTATATGCAACCAGTTGCATATTGGTGGAGAAAGTACCATGGCTCTGGTGCTTCGCGCAATGGCCGGACGGTGTGTGGGGCGATTGCCGGGCGATCCATCCAACGTGGCGTGTTGTCTACAATGAGCAGATTGCCGATCCAGGCATCACGGAAGAAGTCAGTGATTACTCCCACGAAGACGGCCGCGACACAGCCGGGCGCAACCGAAGTGGAGCCGAGCGAACTGTTCGATGCGGATCTGGCGGCCTGGTATGCGCATCCGGAGCGGGCCTTCGACGGCTGGCTGGCGCGCCACGGCTTCCGGCACGGCACGGCCACGGTGTACCGCGCGATGTGGGGCAAGCTTCTGCGCTGGTCCGGCGAACAGGGCATGCCGCCGCTGAAATGGTCGGCAGACCAGCTCGCCGCATTCCTGGATGCCCAGAACCTTCACAAGCGCCATCGCTACCGGTATGCGCGTCTGATCGAACGGGTGTTCCATCACCTGTCCACGCTGCAGCAGAATCTGCACAACCCAGCCAGCCAGGCGGTCAAGGCGCATCTGGCCGAAGGCGAGAACGATCCCACGGCTTTTCTGCTGCCCGGCGAGCGTGACCTGCTGGTGGCCCGCATCCTGGCGCCCGAACCGGAGCCGCTGCCGGCGAAAGACGGCGAGCGTGGCATTTCGCCGACCCAGTGGAAACGCGCGCGCGATATCGCGCTGCTGGCTGTGCTGCTCGGCGGGGGCCTGAAAGTGGCCGAAGTCCGTGCCCTGCGGCTGGAATCGCTGGAGGGGGTGGGCCAGGGCGCCATCGGCATCCGCATGGTTCGCACCGACAATGGCCGGGCGTACCAGGTGCCATTGTTCTCCTTTGTCCAGGCGCCATTGCGGCATTGGCTGGCCTTGCGGGAGGCGGCAGGCTCCCTTGGCGAACTGGTCTTCCCGGCCATGGCGAACGGACGGCCGATGCACGCCGCGTCGATCTATCGCCGGATCGAGATCTTGCTGGAGGAGGCGGGCGTGCTGGCCGGACGCAGCGAGCGCGCGTCGCCGCAGACGCTGCGCAATACCTGCGGTGCCATGCATTTCGATGCGGGAACGCCGCCGGCAGCCGTCGCGCAGTTGCTCGGCATGCGGGATCTCGAATCAGGCTGGCGTTTGCATTCGGCGTATGAAGCGTGGCAGGCCCGCACGGGATTGCCGCCGCCGCCCAAGCCTGGCGGGCGGCAGGCCGGAGAAGCCACGCAGGCTTAATCTGGCGCGGTTATGATGCTCCCGGTAAGGGTTCCGCCCTGACTACGTCCGGCGCCTTACCTTTTTCAAACGCTTTCCGACTTAAGAATCCATGGCTGAAACCCTACTGCTGACAGGTGCCACTGGCTATATTGCTTCGCATACCTGGGTGGCGTTGCATGAGGCTGGCTATCACGTAATCGGGCTTGATAATCTTTGCAACAGCAATCGGGAGGTTGTGAACCGCCTGGCACGGATCACTGGCACCACGCCGCATTTCGTGGAAGGCGATGTCCGTGACCGCGCGCTGTTGGATCGGCTGTTTGCCGAGCACAAGATTGCCGGAGCCATCCATTTTGCAGCGTTGAAGGCCGTGGGCGAATCTGTCAGCAAGCCGCTGGAGTATTACGGGAACAATCTGGCGGGCATGATCACGCTGTGCAGCGCCATGCAGGCCGCGGGCGTCAGACAATTGGTGTTCAGTTCGTCAGCCACGGTCTATGGAAACCCCCATACCGTGCCGATTCTTGAAGATTTTCCGCTGTCGGCGACCAATCCGTATGGTCAGACCAAGCTGATGGGCGAGCAAATCCTGCGTGACCTTGAAATCTCCGACCCCGAATGGCGGATCGCATTTCTACGATATTTCAATCCGGTCGGCGCGCACGAAAGCGGGCTGATCGGCGAAGATCCGGGCGGTATCCCGAATAACCTGATGCCTTATGTGGCACAGGTGGCGGGTGGCCGTCGCGAAAAACTTAGTGTTTATGGTGGCGACTATCCGACGGTCGATGGCACCGGGGTTCGGGATTACATCCACGTATGCGATCTGGCCGATGGCCACGTGGCTGCGCTGAACTACCTGGGCAAGAATCCGCGCGGCATGACGGTCAACCTGGGCACGGGCCGTGGCTACAGCGTCCTGGAGGTAGTGAAGGCCTACGAACGCGCCAGCGGACGTCCGGTTCCCTATCAGATCGTGGCGCGCCGTCCGGGCGACATCGCCTCCTGCTATGCCGATCCCGCCCTGGCGGAATCCCTGATCGGCTGGCGTGCCCGGCACGATATCGACCGCATGTGCGAGGATTCCTGGCGCTGGCAGTCGACAAATCCGCTGGGGTTTGCCAAGGCATAAAAAAACCGGGCCCAGGCCCGGTTTTTTTATGCAGCAAACGCTTAGCGAATCAGGAAGTCTTCCATCGACTTGCCATTTGCCAGGGCCTGGGTCAGCCAGCCCGGGCGCTTGCCACGGCCGGTCCAGGTATTGCCCGCGCTGTCCCGGTAGCGGACCGGCACCTTGCGGGCGGCGGCGGCCTTCTTGGCGCCGGGCAGCTTGCCGCCAAATCCGAGATCTTCGGCGGTCAGGCCAAACTGTTCGATTTTCTCGCGAATCTCGGCGATCACGGTCGCTTGCTCGCGCGCCTTGATTTCTTCGGCCTGCTTCTGCAGTTCGCTGATTTTCTGAACGATTTCCTGATATGTCGCCATTTGTATCCCTCTATTTACTGTTGGGTCACCGTGAATTTCACGCAGGCCATTATAACCACTGTGCGCCGGGCTGCAAATCCGTTTTTCCGGACGCCTATCGGCAATGCGAAATTTCTTAAAATTGATTTATTACTGAACTTTTCTTCACGGGACGAATGCATGCCCGCAAACCGGCGCGGGGGGCCGCCGCCAAATGGCGGCTGCCGGCCATGGCCGGACAGTCGGGCGTATGGGATTGTCGATTCGGAAACACTGAATATCGCAATGTTTAATTCGGATGAGGCCCGGTATTTCAAGGGCGGAATGCATCGCATCGGATATTGAGGGGGGCTTCGTGTGCGCCCTGCGTCATTCCTTGAAAATGCTCCCATTGCTTACCTCAAGGTTGAATGCATGGGCGCCGTTATGGAGTCCTGAGCAGGCCGTACGGGGTGTCGGTCTGCCGGACCGGAGCATGGGAGTGGCTTCGGGTTAACTCCTTCAGACCAGCACATCATGTCCTTTCATCAGAATATTCAGATCAAGACCCTCCTGCGGGGCGCCATGGCGTTGCTCACGGCGATCCTGCTGCTCGTGGGTGGCGCAGGGCTGTATGGCATCTCGCGGTCCAACGATGCGCTGAAGGAGACCTACTCGAACCAGCTCGCCTCGTCGCAGGCGCTGGCCGAGGCCATGATCGGCACCACCCGGCTGCGTCTGGCGCTGGACCGGGGCATCATGCCCGGCAGCGAAGGCGAGGACCTGAAGAAACACGTCGACCGCTCGCTGGTGTTCGTCGAGGTGTCGGATCGTGGCTGGAAGAAATACCTTGCGTTGCCGCAAGCCGATGACGAAAAGGCCCTGTCGTCCGCACTGGCCGCCAAGCGCCAGGAATTCTTCGAAAAGGGTGTCGCGCTGTGGCAGAAGGCACTGGCCGATGGCAATCGCGAGGAAGCGCTGCGGATTGGCCGCGACGTGATGCCGGACCTGCAGCGCAGCATGTCCGCCGCGCACGAGAAGCTCGAGAAGTTCCAGATGGAAGCGGGCCGCGCCAACTTCGAAGCCGCCCAGTCGCGCTACGACACCATCCGCCTGATGTGCATCCTGCTGATCGTGATTGGCGCGGCGCTGGCGTTCGTGTCGGCCACGATGCTGAACCGCGCGATCGTGCGTCCGGTGGAAGAAGCCCTGAACGTATTCGAGCGCATGGCCGGTGGTGACCTGACGTCGCGTATCACCAGCATGTCGAACAACGAGATCGGCCGCATGATGCAGGCGCTGGCCAAGATGCAGCAGAGCCTGTCGGGCATCGTGCATGAAGTGCGCGGCGGCACGGACTCCATCGCCTCGGCCACGCAGCAGATCTCGGCGGGCAATACGGACCTGTCGCAACGTACCGAAGAACAGGCGGCATCGCTGGAGCAGACCGCTGCCAGCATGGAAGAACTCACCACGGTGGTGAAGCAGAACGCCGACAACGCCCGCCAGGCTGGCGTGCTGGCTGGCGAAGCCTCGCAGATCGCGCTGAAGGGCGGCGATGTGGTGGGCCGCGTGGTGGATACGATGAACGAGATCAACGGCGCGTCGCGCAAGGTGGTCGAGATCATCGGCGTGATCGAAGGTATTGCGTTCCAGACCAACATCCTGGCGCTGAATGCCGCCGTGGAAGCGGCGCGCGCCGGTGAACAGGGACGCGGCTTTGCCGTGGTGGCTGGCGAGGTGCGCAGCCTGGCGCAACGCAGCGCCAACGCCGCCAAGGAAATCGAATCGCTGATCAGCGAGTCTGGCCAGCGCGTGGAGAGCGGCACGAAGCTGGTGGCCGAAGCCGGCCAGACGATGGGCGAGATCGTGCAGGCAGTGCGCCGCGTGACGGACATCATGAACGAGATCAGCGCCGCGTCGCAGGAGCAGACCACGGGCATCGAGCAGGTCAACCAGGCCGTGGCGCAGATGGACCAGGTCACGCAGCAGAATGCCGCGCTGGTGGAAGAAGCGGCTGCTGCGGCGGGTGCGCTGGAAGAGCAGGCGCAGAAGCTCAAGAGCGTGGTGTCGGTGTTCACGGTGGCGGCCGACGGTACGGTGTCGCGTCAGGTGGTGAGCGTGCCGCACGTTGCGCACACGCTGACGGCGGGCAAGCCGGCAATGAAGGCAGCCGTGGTGCCGGTGCGTCCGGCCGCGCAGCGTCCGCCGATCGTGCCGAAGTCCCGCGATGCCCAGTTGCTGCGTCCGAAGCTGAGTCAGCCTGCTGCGGCAGCGTCGTCCGCATCGGACGACAACTGGTCCGCCTTCTGATCGATTTCGATTCTTTGTCCAGACGGATACACGTAACGAACGCGTGAACAAGGTTCACATGGTGCGCGCGAGATGCCATGATGCGGGGTTTTGTCTGCCTCGCCTCCTGATGTCTCGCGCACGCTCGTCTCGCCTCTCCGCGCAGCTCCGATGATTGCCACGAACTTCAGCCTACTGCTGCTTGCGGCGTTGCTCGGCCTGATGGCCGCGCAAGGCCTGCGCACGGTCCGACAGGACGGCGCGCCGGAGCGCAAGTCCGCCCGGTCGCTGGCCTGGTGGGCGGCCCTGATGTCGCAGGGCACGATGGGCATGCCGCTCTGGGTGGCTGCCGCATCCGGCACGCTGACGGCTGCCAACAACGGCGCCAAGTTCGCTGCGGCCTTTGCGGTGACGCTCGTCGCCAGCATGGCCGCCTCGCATATGCTCGCGCCCACATGGCTGTGGCTGCGTGGCCATGGCCGTGGCTGGCAGCTTGCCATTGCCACGGCGATGATTGCCGGCGCCGGCCTCGTGGCCATGGCGGGTGCCCGGCTGGGCCGCGTGTGCGGCGGCACGTCGATGACGCCGCGCGACTGTATCGACGCGGCCGGCGTGCAGGGTCCGGGCTGGCTGGCCGGCGGCCTCGCGCTGCTTTGCGCGGGCTTGTACTTCATGCACCGTATCCAGACAAACCGCTGGAACGCCGTGCAGGCCGATGGCGCGGGCCGTGATGATTTCGATGAATTCCCCATGCCGGGCCGCGCTGGCAACGCCGGCGGCGCAGGCGAGGCGCGCAGCAGCATCCGTCGCAACCTTGGCCGCTTCGGTGGCCTGACCGTGCGGATGTCCGCGCGCGACCAGCGGCCGGTGGGCGAGTACAGCGTCAGCACGGAGTTGCCGGACCGTACCGCGTTTGCGCGCTGGCTCGACAAGAGCATGGCGCAATCGCGCCTGTCGGATACCAGTTGCGCGGTGCTGCTGATCCACATCGCCGATTTCCGCGAGGTGGACGAAGTCTTCGAGGTGCGTGCCGACGATATCCTCGCGCAGGATGCCGGGGCACTGGCCCAGGCCGCGCTGGAACCCCATCACTTCCTGGCACGGCTGGCGCGCGACGAGTTTGCCGTGGGTGTGCCGGAACTTATCCAGCACAGCCGCGCGCATGAACTGGGCGACAAGGTGCTGGGCTCGCTGTCGGAATTCGTGGCCGCGCGCGGCCTGCAGATGCAGATCGGCGTGAACATCGGCATCGCCATTTCGCCGCGTGACGCCACGACATCGGAAGCATTGATGCAGGCGGCACGCGTGAGCCTGAGCGAGGCGCGCGAGAGCGGATCGAACCAGATGCGCATGTTCAATTCGGCTGCGGGCGAGCGCGCGCGCCGCATGCGCGTGATTCGCCGCGATCTGTGGCCCGCCATCCAGGACGATGCGCTGTCGCTGGTGTACCAGCCCAAGTACGACGTGAAGACGCGCAGCGTGATCGGGGCCGAGGCGCTGTGCCGCTGGCGCCATCCCACGCTGGGCGCGGTCAATCCGGCGGAATTCATCATGGTGGCCGAGCAATCGGGCCAGATCGACAAGCTCGACGACTGGGTCATCTCGCAGGTGTGCCGCCAGGTGCGGATGTGGCACGACGCCGGGCTGCCGCCCGCGCCGGTAGCGATCAACGTATCGGGTTTGCGCTTTGCGAGCCGGAACTTCCCGCAATACCTGCTCGAACAGATCCACCAGCACGACATTCCGCCATCGGCCATCACGCTGGAGATCACCGAGACGGCGGCGATGAAGGACATCGGCAAGTCCCTGGAGACGTTGACGGAGCTGCAGTCGCTGGGCATTCACGTGGCGCTGGACGATTTCGGCAGCGGCTACTCAAGCCTGGGCTACCTCAAGCGCCTGCGCGTGGGCACGCTCAAGATCGACCGCACGCTGATTGGCGGACTCGATGCCGATCCGCAGGGCCGGGCCATTGTCGGATCGATGGTGGCGTTGGCGCACGAACTGCGCATGAAGGTGGTGGCCGAAGGCGTGGAGTCCGCCTCGCAGCTCGACATTCTCGATGCCATGGGCTGCGACGAAGTGCAGGGCTACCTGATGGCCATGCCGCTGGAAGCATCAGTGTTTGCCGACCTGCTGCAGGGCGCACGCACAGCGCGGATCTGATTCCCGGCGCCGAAGGCCGGCCGCGTGGCGATCTAGAGCGATTCCTCTAATACCGGGGTGAGCGGCCTGCCAGGCGGGCGGGGGTGCTAAAGCCGGTCTGCCGGCGTGTCGATAAGTCCAGGACAGGGCAGTGGCATTTGCCGTTCTTCGCGGCACATGCCAGCGCGCTGGCTTGTCCGTCGCCGGCCGCATTCCTTGCCACTGGCGGACCCACCTCGAACGGAGTCCCCGAATGTCTCTTCCGCACATCCTCGTCGTTGACGATTCGCCATCCCTGCGCCGCATGACGGGCGCCTGCCTGCGCGCGGGCGGATTCACGGTGACGGAGGCGTCCGATGGCAAGGAGGCGCTGGAAGTGGCCATGGAGGGCCGCTTCGGCATGCTGGTCACGGACCAGGTGATGCCGGTCATGGACGGCCTGTCGCTGATTCGCGCGCTGCGTGCCACGCCGGACTATGCGTCGATTCCCATCCTGATGCTCTCCACGGAGCATGACGCCACCATCCTCGACCGCGCCCGCGAGGCCGGTGCATCCGGTTTCCTGGCCAAGCCGTTCGATCCCGAAGAGTTGATGGCGTCGGTCGATGCCTTGCTGACCCCTCCCTCGGAGGGGTGAGGTCGGCGCCAAGTCGCCCTTAATCCACCTCGGTGGATGCCGATATCACAGGAAGGCCATATCAGGTGGTCCGGTCCTGCTGCTGCCATGTTCGATACGCGGCGCGGCGGGGCGGGCCATTGCATCGGGTCGCCAGCAGCCGGGGGCACGTAACTCCCGGCCACGACCAACCATGCCAGCGGGGGCAACCATGAACCACAGCACGAACCGCGCGGACGGCGCGGGAGAAGAATTCCTGGCTTTCCGGCTCGGTCGCGAAGAGTACGGCATCGACATCCTCAAGGTTCAGGAGATTCGCGGCTACGAGTCCGTCACGCAGATTGCGAACGCGCCCGACTACCTGAAGGGCGTGGTCAACCTGCGCGGCACCATCGTGCCGATCATCGACCTGCGCATCAAGTTCCGGCAGGCCGAGATCAGCTACGACCAGTACACCGTGGTGATCATCGTCGATATCCATGAACGCACCACCGGTATCGTGGTTGACGGCGTGTCCGATGTGCTGACGCTGACGCCCGCGCAGATCAAGCCGGCACCGGCGTTGTCCGGCGGCGTGGAAACCGAGTACATCCGCGGACTGGGCTCGCTCGAAGGCCGCATGCTGATCCTGGCCGATATCGAGAAGCTCATGAATATCGATGACCTCGCGGCACTGGATGCCGCGGCGGGCGCCTGATGCCACAGAGGGGACGCGCCGGGCGCGGCCCCAACTTTTTCGAGCCGCTTTCCGAGCCGCCTTTCGAGCAGTAGAGCCATGCGCAACAACCAGCCTGTCACCCAGCGCGAGCATCCGCTCTCGCCGAACGATTACCTGATCTCGCGGACCGACCTCAAGGGTCGCATCACGTTCGCCAACCGGGCGTTCGTGGAGATCAGCGGCTTCACGTCGCGAGAGCTGCTTGGTGCGGCGCATAACCTGGTCCGGCATCCGGACATGCCGTCCGAAGCCTTCGCGGACCTCTGGTCGTCCATCCAGGCGGGCAAGACCTGGGTGGGCATCGTCAAGAACCGCCGCAAGAATGGCGACCACTACTGGGTGCAGGCCACCGTCACGCCTACGCGCGTGGACGGCCGCATCATCGGCTATACCTCGGTGCGGTCGATGGCCACGCGCGCGCAGATCGATGCAGCCGAGGCCGCATATCGCCGCTTCCGCGAGAACCGCGCCAGCGGGCTGGCCATTCGCGATGGCGCCGTGGTCCGCACTGGCGTGGCGGGCCTGCTGGGCCGCCTGATGCGCATGACGCTGCGCCGCCGGATCATGCTGGCGCAGGCAGCCGGCGTGGCGTGGTTCCTGGTGGCGCTGGGCGGCGTGCACTGGATGTCTCCTGACGCCGCCGCGCAACTCTGGCCGTGGCTGTGGGGCACCTTCGCGATGGGCGTGGTGTCGTCGTTCGCGGCGGGCTCGCTGCTGGTCTCGCGTGTGGACCGCCCGGTCGGAGAAATGCTCGATTTCGCGCTGCGCATGGGCGCGGGCGACCTGACCACCACGTACGAACACAAGGCCAATGACGAAGTGGGTTCGCTGTCGCGCGCCATGCGCACGATGCAGCGCAGCCTGCTGTCGGTGGTGCATGACATCCAGGAAGGCATGGCCAGCATCTCTACCGTGACGCATCAGGTGGCCGCCGGCAACAACGATCTCTCGCAACGTACCGAGCAGCAGGCGGCCTCGCTGGAGGAGACCGCTTCGAGCATGGAGCAGTTGACGGGCACCGTGCGCCAGAACGCCGATAACGCGCGCCAGGCCACGGGGTTGGCGGCCACGGCGTCGGAGACGGCGCTGCGCGGCGGCGAAGCCGTGGGCCGCGTGGTGCAGACCATGGACGAGATCAACGAGGCGTCGCACAAGATCGTCGACATCATCGGCGTGATCGAGGGCATTGCCTTCCAGACCAACATCCTGGCGCTGAACGCGGCGGTGGAAGCGGCACGCGCCGGCGAGCAAGGCCGTGGCTTTGCGGTGGTGGCTGGCGAGGTGCGCAGCCTGGCGCAGCGCAGCGCCAACGCGGCCAAGGAAATCAAGGGCCTGATCGGCAACACCGTGGAGCGCGTGGAGAACGGCGCGGCGCAGGTGACGGACGCCGGGGCCACCATGGACGAGATCGTGCAGGCCGTGAAGCGCGTGACCGACATCATGGGCGAGATCAGTTCGGCATCGGCCGAGCAGAGCACGGGCATCGAACAGGTGAACGAGGCCGTGGCGCAGATGGATGAAGTCACGCAGCAGAACGCTGCGCTGGTGGAGCAGGCTGCTGCCGCGGCAGGCTCGCTGGAGGAACAAGCCGACCGCCTGCGCGAGTCGATTTCCACTTTCCGCATCAGCACGCAGGCCGAGACCCGGCCCGTGCGGCAGCGGCAGGCGGAGTTGGCAGTCGAGGCAGTTGGCTGAAGTGGGGAGCGCGGCCAGCGCCCGTCAAGGGTGCGGAGCCGACCAAAAGCGCCGCGCGCCTTTCCTTTGCGCGCGGCATCAGGAACGGGGTAGATCGGCCGCCCACGCAGGCGGCAGCGACAACAACTCGGGACGGAGAGACTGGCCAACCCGAACTTTCTGACACAAGAAGGGGGTAGTTCAATGCAGTGGTTCAATCAACTACGTGTGACAACCAGGCTCATCGCCGGCTTCCTGGTTGTTTCCGTGATCGGCGCCATCATCGGCCTGCTGGGCGTGGTCAACATGGGGCGCATGGCGGAGTGGACCGGCAAGATCTACAACACCGATCTGCAGGCGCTGAAGGCCGTGCAGGACGGCAACATCAACCTGGTCTACGCCAGCCGTGCGCAGATTGCGCTGCTGTCGGCATCGACCATGGGCGAGCGCGCCACCGAGAAGACCCAGATCGAGAAATCGCTGGGCGAAATGGAGGCGCGGGTAAAAACTGCAAAGGATTCGTTCGCGCAGCCTGAAGGCCAGGCGCTGTTCAAGCAGTACGAAACGCTGGTGCCGCCGTTCAAGGAACGGATGACGAAATACGTGGCGCTGGTGAGCAAGCAGCCGCTGGACACCTCGCAGTTCGACAGCAACGTCTTCACGGAAAGCAGCGAGCTGCTCAAGGACAGCCACGCGCTGGAAGAGATCCTGTTCAAGATGGTCAAGCGCCGCGACGAGCGCGCCAAGTCCAACATGGAAGAGTCCACGAGCGTCTACAACAGCTCGCGCGTGGCGATGCTGCTGCTGGTGCTGGGTGGCATGGTGGTGTCGGTGCTGCTGGGATTGTTCCTGGCACGCCAGCTCTCGCGCCAACTGGGTGGAGAGCCCGCCTACGCCGCGTCGATTGCCGCACGTATCGCCGAGGGCGATTTCTCGGGCAAGGTGGACCTGCGCGCAGGTGACCAGGCCAGCCTGTTGCACGCCATGGGCCAGATGCAGCAGCAGCTCTCGCACATGGTGCGCGACTTCAAGGAATCGGCCGAATCGATCGGCACGGCCTCGCGTGAAATCGCTGCGGGCAACAACGACTTGTCTCAGCGTACCGAGCAGCAGGCGGCCTCGCTGGAGGAAACCGCTTCCAGCATGGAAGAACTGACCAGCACCGTGCGTCAGAACGCGGATAACGCACGTCAGGCCAGCGGTCTGGCGGCCAATGCGTCGGAGACCGCGGTGCGCGGCGGCGAAGTGGTCAGCGAAGTGGTCAAGACGATGGGCGAGATCAACGGCGCTTCGCGCAAGATCGTCGACATCATCGGCGTGATCGAAGGCATTGCGTTCCAGACCAACATCCTGGCGCTGAACGCTGCGGTGGAAGCTGCGCGCGCTGGCGAGCAAGGCCGTGGGTTTGCGGTGGTGGCCGGCGAGGTGCGCAGCCTGGCGCAACGCAGCGCCAACGCGGCCAAGGAAATCAAGACGCTGATCGACAACTCGGTGGCGCAGGTGGATACCGGCGCGACGCTGGTGGGTCAGGCCGGCACGACGATGGAAGAAATCGTGCAGGCCGTGAAGCGCGTGACCGACATCATGGGCGAGATCAGCGCGGCTTCCGCCGAACAAAGCTCGGGCATCGAGCAGGTCAACCAGGCCGTGGCGCAGATGGACGAAGTCACGCAGCAGAATGCCGCGCTGGTGGAGCAGGCCGCTGCCGCAGCGGGTTCGCTGCAGGATCAGGCGGGCCGTCTGATGGAGTCGGTGTCGGGCTTCCGCCTGTCCGATGAGGATGTCTCGCACGCCGTGCCTGCCCTGCCGGCACCGGTGGCACGTTCGGTGACGCGTCCGAGCGCCAAGGCACCTGTCGCGCGCACGAAGGCCGCTGCAAAGACCGCCAGGGCACCGAAGGCCGCCAAGGCTGCCGGTACGGCACTGGTTGCCACGACCGCCGAACCTGCGCTGGCTGAAGTTGGCGACGAAGATGCCGATACCCAGATGAAGCGTCCCGCCCTTGCCGCGAAACCGGCAGGCCATGGCGCATCCGACAACGGTGACTGGAGCGCGTTCTGATCGCCTGACCGCATCGCTGCGATCTCGATAGCGCACGCCCCGGCCCGCCTTGTAAAAGTTGCGCCGGGGCGCTTACTCGTTCAAAGAACAACCATGCAAACCGATATCAGCCTGTCCCTGTCGGCCGAAGCCACGGCGCGGCTGCGCGCGGACTTCGATGCCTTTGTAAGAGTTTCAACGGGCATCGACGCCGAGTTCATTCCGCCCGCCTTCGACGATTTCCTGCGTGCCCGTCTGATGCAGCAGGACGGCCCGCTGACCGAACGTGCCGTGATGCGCCTGCTGGCCAGCGGCGAGTACGGATGGGCCAGGAAGGTCTTCGACAAGCAACTGCCCAACGCCCTGGCCGCGCTGATGCGCGATGCCGCGCGCTTCGGCTTCGGCCTGGCTGTGCAGCCCGCGTGGTCCGCACAGCAGCGCATGGAACATGCGCGCGAATGGGCCACCAACATCCTGAGCGAAGCCGGCGCAGACACCGCCTTCACCGAGGCGCTGGCCGCGCAGATCTCGTCATCCGCCGTGGACATCTGCACGTTGGAAGAGCGCATGCGCACGCCCGCATGGCGCGTGGCCGATGGCTTGCGCCAGCGGGCCTACGATGTCATGTACGCGCTGCAGACCGAGCAGAGCGAAGCCCTGGGCCGCAGCAAGGTAGGCGAGCTGCGCGCGCTGCTGGGCCTCGCGCTCGAATACCGCTCCGTGACCGCAGAAGAAGCCGCGCGCGTGCTGGAGCAGGTGGAGCGCTCGCGTCCGAACCTGTTCCGCGAAGCCCCTGACGATGTGTTCGCGCGCCTGGCTGCATGGCTGCGTCGCGCGTTTAGCCAAACTGTGGTGGCGCGTCAATAGTGGAATCCAGCAACACTGTTCAGCACAGTGATCTGTGCACCGCAACAGGACCTTGTCCGTTGAGTACACAACCGTTACAGCCTTGATGTAAATCAAAAGTCAGACATCGGTCCTGTTACAAAATTCGCGACCTATGTATGTTCCTTGCGACATTTGTGAATCCCCAACGTAAGTAGGGATTGGCATTGCAGGCCGATTGCCGATATAAACGTAACAGTTTCACTTACACTCTGTAACATCTGTAACGTTTCGGAGAGAAGGTGTAACCGGGCGAAGTTCCTTTCGTAGTACGTCGTACCTACTCGAACACGCACCAAACGATCTGGTCGCCGGCAAGCAGTGTCTGCCGGTAAGCGCCGGACAAGCGGTCGAGAGGTTATTTGGTAGCGGGGAAAAATTGGAAAGCAGTGAAGTTCTCCAGGAGATCAGGGAGGTTAACCTCGCCTATCTTCTGCTTGCGCAACGACTGGTGCGCGAAAACCAGGTGGAAGCCATGTTCAGGCTTGGCGTCAGCAAGGAAATTGCTGAGATTCTGGCCAAACTGACCTCGGCGCAACTCGTCAAGCTGGCAGCATCCAACATGGTGCTGTGCCGTTTCCGCTTTGACGATCATGCGCTGCTGTCCACGCTCACTCACACGGCCAAGAGCCATGATATGCAGCAGATCCACGCTGCTATCCTGCTGGCACGGCAACCTGTGGAGTCGCTCAATTGACCGCACTCCTCCAGGCCTCGCCGGGCAGCAGCTTCACGGCCACGACCGTCCCCAACCGCAAGAGCGTCCTGCAGGATGCCAACCAGACCCAGCTCGCCATCGAGCTGATTGGCCTGGGTGCGCGCCTGCAAGTGCTTGAAGCCGAGACCACGCTCTCGCGCGACCGGTTGATCCGCCTCTACAAGGAGCTGCGCGGCGCCTCGCCGCCCAAGGGCATGCTCCCGTTCTCGACAGACTGGTTCACGACCTGGCTGCCGAATATCCATTCGTCGCTGTTCTTCTCTGCTTACCAGTTCATGGTGCAGGAAGGCGAGACGTCGGGCATTCGTGCGGTAGTGGCCGCTTACCGTCTGTACCTGGAACACGTTTCGCTGCTCGGCGGCGAAATCGTCTTAAGTTTCACCCGTGCCTGGACGTTAGTACGGTTTTTCGAGAGCAACATGCTGCAGCTTTCCAGCTGTACCTGTTGCGGCGGCCAGTTCGTGACGCATGCCTATGAGCCGCACGCGAACTTTGTCTGCAGCCTGTGCCGTCCGCCCTCGCGGGCCGGAAAGGTAAAGAAGCTCTCGAAGGACGCCACTGCCGCGCAGACTGTAGCCTGAGTTCATCGGGCTGACGTCTGCAAGGCAAGGTGGGCCCCGGAACGTACCGGCAGGCGCTGACGGCGCTCGCCTGTACGGCCGCGAGCCCCCGGGGCGCCTGACGCGTGTTATTCAGACGGGGATCCGATCGTGCTAGTTGTTCTTGGCTATGTCGTCGTAGTGGTTGCGGTGCTGGGCGGTTACGCCATCACCGGTGGCCACATGGGCGCGCTCTACCAACCGGCAGAGCTCATCATCATCGGCGGTGCCGCCGTTGGTGCGTTCATCAGCTCGAACAGCGGCAAGGCCATCAAGGCCACGGGCAAGGCCATGCCGATGCTGCTGAAGGGTTCCAAGTACAAGAAGGAACTCTACCTGGACGTGATGGCACTGCTGTACGTGCTGCTCTCCAAGGCCCGCCGCGAGGGCATCCTGTTCCTCGAAAAGGAAATTGCCGACCCTGCCTCCAGCAGCGTGTTCAGTCAGTACCCCCGCATCCTGGCCGACGCCAAGATGATGGAGTTCCTGACCGACTACCTGCGGATGATGGTCAACGGCAACATGAACGCCTTCGAGATCGAGGCGCTCATGGACCACGAAATCGAAACGTACCGCCACGAGGCCGAGATTCCCGTCCATGCGCTGTCGCGCGTTGGCGACGGCCTGCCCGCCTTCGGCATCGTGGCCGCGGTGATGGGCGTGGTGCACGCACTGGCCTCGGCAGACCTGCCCCCGGCCGAGCTGGGTGCGCTGATCGCCAACGCACTGGTCGGTACGTTCCTGGGCATTCTGCTGGCGTACGGCTTTGTCTCGCCGCTGTCGTCCCGCGTCGAGCACCAGGTGTCCGAAAGCATCAAGGTGTACGAGTGCATCAAGGTCACGCTGCTGGCATCGCTCAATGGTTACGCACCGCTGGTGGCGGTGGAATTCGGCCGCAAGGTGCTGTACTCGACGGTGCGTCCGTCGTTCCTTGAGCTGGACGACCATGTGCGCGAAGTCAAGAGCCTGACCTGACGGGAGAGCAGCCATGAGCAGCGCCCAGGACCTACGTCCCATCGTCATCAAGAAGGTCAAGGGGCATCACAAGCCCCATGGCAACCACAGCTGGAAAATCGCCTATGCCGACTTCATGACGGCCATGATGGCGCTCTTCCTGGTGCTGTGGCTGCTGAGTTCGTCGTCGCCCAAGACGCTGGTCGGCGTGGCCGAGTATTTCAAGACACCGCTCAAGGTGGCGGTGGCCGGCGGCGACAAGAGCAGCCTGTCCAAGAGCGTGATCCCGGGCGGCGGCAAGGACCCGATGGCAAAGGATGGCGAAGTCATGCGGGCCATGACGAATGATCCGGCCGACGCGCAGCGCCGCCGTGACCAGCTCGAGTCCGAACGCCTGCACGCGCTGAAGGGCCGCCTCGAACAGATCATCGAGAACAACCCGCAGCTCAAGCAATTCCGTCCGCAACTGCTGCTGGACATCACCAGCGAAGGGCTGCGCATCCAGATCCTGGATACGCAGAACCGTCCGATGTTCCGTACCGGCAGCGCAGCGGTGGAGCCGTACATGCGCACCATCCTGCGCGAGATCGGCCCCGTGCTCAACGAGATGCCCAACAAGGTGAGTCTCTCGGGACACACCGACTCGGCCACCTACATGGCGGGCGAGCGTGCCTATAGCAACTGGGAGCTGTCGGCGGACCGCGCCAACGCCTCGCGTCAGGAACTGATCGCGGGTGGCATGCAGGAAGGCAAGGTCCTGCGCGTGCTGGGACTGGCGGACACCATGCCGCTGGAAAAGAAAGACCCGCTTGCTGCCGTTAATCGTCGTATCAGCATCGTGGTGCTGAACAAGCGGGCGCAGGCGCAGTTCGAGTCGGAAAACGCCAGCGCGGCGGACGTATCCGTGCAGGCGCAGAAGGGACGTACGGCGGAAGAGATCCAGTCGCAGCTCGGGGCCGCTTCGGCGCCCGCTGCCCGCCCGGCCTCTGCGCCCCGCGGCAAGATCGAATGAGGCGCGCCGCCCGGGGAGGGCGGCGCATCTTCCAGAGCAACTAGCGAGTCAGGACGATCATGTCTGTCGATATCGATATCACCCAGTTCTATCAGACCTTCTTCGAGGAGGCGGAAGAGCTGCTCGTTGAAATGGAGCAGCTGCTGCTCGAGGTGGACATCGAGTCCCCCGATGCCGAGGCGCTCAATGCCATCTTCCGGGCAGCGCACTCCATCAAGGGCGGCGCCGCGACGTTCGGCTTCACGGCGCTGACCGAGACCACGCACATCTTCGAGAACCTGCTCGACCGTACGCGTCGGCGGGAACTGGCCCTGACCCGGGTCATCATCGACACCTTTCTGGAAACCAAGGACGTGTTGCAAGACCAGCTCAACGCCTATCGCAACGGCACCGAACCCGATCCGGAAACGTTCAAGCGCATCTGCGCCGTGCTGCAGCAGCTGGCCCAGGAGGCCAATGGCGACGCCGCACCGGCTCCGGCCCCCGCACCCGCCGCAGCCCCGGCACCCGCAGCGGCACCGGCAGCCGGCGGCAACCTCAAGGTCCGCCTGATCAAGGTATCGGCGGGTGACCAGGCGCTGATGCGCGAGGAACTGGCCAACCTGGGCGAGATCACCGGACAGGAAGAAGTCGACGGCGACCTGACCATCTGGCTGAACAGCGCCTGCAGCGCCGATGACATCATCGCGGTCTGCTGCTTCGTGATCGACGAGAAACAGATCGTGGTGGAAGCCGTGGCCGCAGGCGAAGCACCTGCCGCACCCGCGCCGGCCCCGGTGGCCGCACCGGCTCCGGTGGCTGCCGCGCCGGCGGCAGCCCCTGCTGCACCGGCTGCCAAGGACAAGGAAAAAGCCAAGCCCGCTGCGGCCGCCGCGCACGCACCGGACTCCGGCTCGATCCGCGTGCCGACCGAGAAGGTGGACCAGATCATCAACCTGGTGGGCGAACTGGTGATCACGCAATCGATGCTGGCGCAGACCGCATCGTCGCTGGACCCGGTACTGTTCGACCGCCTGTTCTCCGGCATGGGCCAGCTCGAACGCAATGCGCGCGATCTGCAGGAAGCGGTGATGTCGATCCGCATGATGCCGATGGACTACGTGTTCTCGCGCTTCCCGCGTCTGGTGCGTGACCTGGCCAGCAAGCTGAACAAGCAGATCGATCTCGTCACGTTCGGCAAGGCGACCGAACTCGACAAGAGCCTGATCGAACGCATCATCGATCCGCTGACGCACCTGGTGCGCAACAGCCTGGATCACGGCATCGAAACGCCCGAGAAGCGCGTGGCCGCGGGCAAGGAAGCCACCGGTCAGCTGATCCTGTCCGCGCAGCACGCAGGCGGCAATATCGTGATCGAAGTCAGCGACGACGGCGGTGGCCTGAATCGCGAACGCATCCTGGCCAAGGCCATCCAGAACAACCTGCCGGGCGCGTCGGAAAGCATGACTGACGACGAAGTCTGGCAACTGATCTTTGCACCGGGCTTCTCCACTGCCGAAGTGGTGACCGACGTGTCGGGCCGTGGCGTGGGCATGGACGTGGTGAAGCGGAACATCCAGGAAATGGGCGGCCACGTGGAAATCGCGTCGCGTCCGGGCCTGGGCACCACCACGCGCATCGTGCTGCCGCTGACGCTGGCGATTCTCGATGGCATGTCGGTGCGCACCGGTGAAGAGACCTTCATCCTGCCGCTGAACTGCGTGATGGAATCCCTGCAGCCGAAGTCCGAGGACGTGCATACCGCCGCCAACGGCGAGCGCGTGATGAACGTGCGCGGTGAGTACCTGCCGCTGCTGGAACTGCACAAGGTCTTCAACGTGGCCAACGCCGTGCAGGAACCCACGCAGGGCATCGCCGTGATCCTGGCCGCCGAAGGCAAGCGCTTTGCGCTGCTGGTGGACCAGTTGATCGGCCAGCACCAGGTGGTGCTGAAGAATCTCGAAACGAACTATCGCAAGGTGCCGTGCATCTCGGCCGCAACGATCCTCGGCGACGGCAGCGTTGCGCTGATCGTGGACGTGGGTGCGTTGCAGCGCACGGGTGTGCGCCGCCAGGACCCGGTAGCCGTTGCGTAACTGAAAGAAGCAAGGAGAACAGACATGGCCGGCATCGGACAGATCGATACCCAGGGCAGTGAAGCCTCTGGCCAGGAATACCTGGTCTTCACGCTGGGCACCGAGGAATATGGCATCGACATCCTCAAGGTTCAGGAGATCCGCAGCTACGAGACGGTAACGCGCATCGCCAACGCGCCGGACTTCATCAAGGGTGTGACGAACCTGCGCGGCGTGATCGTGCCGATCGTCGACCTGCGTTTGAAGTTCGACCTCGGCAACGTGCGCTATGACCACCAGACCGTGGTGATCATCCTGAACGTGGCGGGCCGCGTGGTTGGCATCGTCGTGGATGGCGTGTCGGACGTGCTGACGCTCACGGGCGACGATATCAAGCCGGCGCCGGAGTTTGGCGTGTCGGTGTCGAACGAGCATCTCACGGGCCTCGGCTCGGTGGAAGGCCGCATGCTGATCCTGATCGACATCGAACGCATGATGACCAGCCCCGAGATGTCGCTGATCGAAGCCGAACTCGCCTGACGCGCGAGCTGGTTCCGTCCCCAAGAATTGAAACTGCCGCGACCCGGCATTCCTGACGATACACACACATGACGCCGCTCCGTTCTTCCTCCAGCCCCACCGGGAAGCCAGGCGCGGCCGTGAGTCCGGCAATGCCGGTGCTGACGCCGCTGCGCGACGACATGCGTGACTTCCTGCTGACTGAGCGCGACTTCGAGAAGGTGCGCCAGCTGATTCACAAGCGTGCGGGCATCTCGCTGGGCGCGCACAAGCGCGAGATGGTGTACAGCCGTCTGGCGCGGCGCCTGCGTTCGCTGCAATTGAGCGATTTCGGCACGTACCTGGAATTGCTGGAAGCCGACGACCGTTCCGACGAATGGGAGTACTTCACCAACGCGCTGACGACCAACCTCACATCGTTCTTCCGTGAGGCACACCACTTTCCGCTGCTGGCCGAGCACGCCAGGAAGATCGGCCGCCCGTACAGCGTGTGGTGCGCGGCGGCATCGACTGGCGAAGAGCCCTACTCGATTGCGATCACGCTGGCCGAAGCGCTGGGCGAACGCGCGGGCACGGTGCTGGCCACCGACATCGACACGCAGGTACTGGCCAAGGCCCGCGCAGGCGTCTATACGACCGAACAGGTGGCGCGGCTTTCGCAAGAGCAGTTGAAGCGCTTCTTCCTGAAGGGCACGGGTGCGCGAGCCGGTGCGGTGAAGGTCAAGCCGGACCTGGCATCGACGATTGCGTTCGAACCGCTGAACCTGCTGGCGCCCGATTGGGGCATCCGCGAGAAGTTCGACGCCATCTTCTGCCGCAACGTGATGATCTATTTCGACAAGCCGACCCAGGGCCGCATCCTGGAGCGGTTTGCGCCGATGCTGAAGCCCCACGGCCTGCTGTTCGCCGGGCACTCGGAGAATTTCTCGTATGTCACGCGCGCGTTCCAGTTGCGCGGACAGACGGTGTACGAACTGTCAGGCAAGGGCGGAGGTGCATGATGCGCGGCACGCCCCAGATGCCCGAGGCCATTGCCACGCGAAAATACTTCGATCGCGAATTCGGCAAGCAGGCTATCAAGCTGTTGCCCAACGAATACTTCGTGACCGGCGATGACGTGGTGTTGACCACGGTGCTGGGATCGTGCGTGTCCGCATGCATCCGCGACGAATACACCGGCGTGGGCGGCATGAACCATTTCATGCTGCCCGACGACGAGAACGCGGGCCCGGATCGCATGCTGTCGGCATCGATGCGCTACGGCTGCTACGCGCTGGAAGTGCTCATCAATGAATTGCTGAAGATGGGCGCACGCCGCGAACGTCTGGAGGCGAAAGTTTTTGGTGGCGGCGCGGTACTGGCGAACATGACCACCCTCAATATTGGGGACCGGAATGCCGATTTCGTACTGAAGTACCTGCGCACCGAAGAGATTCGCGTGGCCGCACAGGATTTGCGCGGGCCGCATGCGCGACGCGTCAGCTACTTCCCGAAAACGGGGCTGGCGCTGGTGCGCCGGCTGACGCGACAGGACGATACGGTAGGCGTGGAACGCGAGGAACGTGCCCTGGCGCGTGCGCTGTCCACCTCCACGAAGGCACCCGCGCGTGGTGCCGTGGAATTGTTTACGCGGCAGGCATCGGCCAAGGCGCCGACCTGAAACCTTAGAGACGTAGAGACAAACATGACTGCCGCGAAGATCAAGGTGCTGTGCGTGGACGATTCCGCGCTGATCCGCAGCCTGATGACGGAGATCATCAACAGCCAGCCCGATATGGAGGTGGTGGGTACTGCCCCCGATCCGCTGGTGGCGCGAGACATGATCAAGCGCCTGAATCCCGACGTGCTGACGCTCGACGTGGAAATGCCGCGCATGGATGGGCTGGATTTCCTGGAACGCCTGATGCGCCTGCGCCCGATGCCGGTGCTGATGGTGTCGTCGCTGACCGAGCGCGGATCGGAAATCACGATGCGCGCGCTGGAGCTGGGTGCCGTCGATTTCGTGACCAAGCCCAAGCTCGGCATTCGCGAAGGGCTGATCGAATACACCGACACCATCGCGGATAAACTGCGCGCGGCGTCGCGTGCCCGCGTGAAGGCCCGCACCGAATCGGCACCGGGCAGCACGCCTGCCGCGCCGATCCTGCGCGCGCCGCTGCTGTCGACGGAAAAGCTGATCATCGTCGGCGCATCGACGGGCGGCACCGAGGCCATCAAGGAATTCCTGATGCCGCTGCCGCCGGATTCGCCCGCGATCATGATCGTGCAGCACATGCCGGCCGGCTTCACGAAGTCGTTCGCGCAACGGCTCAACGGCCTGTGCCGCATCACGGTGAAGGAAGCCGAGCACGGCGAGCGCGTGCTGCCGGGCTATGCGTATATCGCGCCCGGCGATTCGCACCTGCTGCTCACGCGCAGCGGCGCCAACTACGTGGCGCATCTGTCGCAGGAAGCACCGGTCAATCGCCATCGTCCTTCGGTGGATGTGCTGTTCGATTCGGCGGCGATCCACGGCGGCAAGAACGTGACCGGCGTGATCCTGACCGGCATGGGCAAGGATGGCGCGCGCGGCATGCTGCGCATGAAGGAAGCGGGTTCATACAATTTGGCGCAGGACGAGCAGTCCTGCATCGTGTTTGGCATGCCGAAGGAGGCCATCGCCACCGGCGGCGTGCATGAAGTCGTACCCCTGCACCAGATGAGCCAGCGCGTCATGGCGCACCTGGCAACGTTTGGTGCGCGGGCGCAACGCGTGTAGGCCCGGACCGACAAGGCGCCGCGCGCGAAGAGGTCAGATCAGCAACAACAACCGGATGGCACTGTCATCCGCAACCGTATTGGAGCCGTAAAGTGGATAAGAACATCAAGATCCTCGTGGTCGACGACTTTCCGACCATGCGTCGGATTATTCGCAACCTGCTCAAGGAGCTGGGGTTCAACAACGTCGAGGAAGCCGAAGACGGCGCCGCCGGTCTGGAAAAGGCCAAGGACGGCAGCTTCCAGTTCGTGGTGTCGGACTGGAACATGCCGAACATGGACGGCCTGACGATGTTGCAATCGATCCGCGCCACGCCTGGTATCGAAAAGACGCCGGTGCTGATGGTGACGGCCGAAGCCAAGAAGGAAAATATCATCGCCGCCGCACAGGCCGGTGCCAACGGTTATGTCGTGAAGCCCTTCACGGCCGCAACGCTCGACGAAAAGATCACCAAGATCTTCGAGAAGCTGGCTCAATAAGAGGTACGCGATATGTCGACGACTCCGACTTTCAGCCAAGAATCGGCCGATCAGATCATCCATCGCATCGGCAACCTGACGCGCATGCTGCGCGACAACATGCGGGAGCTGGGGCTCGACAAGGAGATCGAGAAGGCCGCGCAGGCCATTCCCGATGCGCGCGACCGCCTCAGCTACATCGCCGCGATGACCGAGCAGGCCGCCGAGCGTTCGCTCACGGCCGTGGAACTGGCGCAACCGCTGCAGGAAGAACTCGAAGCCCGCGCCAACGCGCTCGACAAGCGCTGGGAGGCGTGGTTCGAGAAGCCCGTGGAACTGGGTGACGCGCGCGCGCTGGTGCTCGATACCCGCGAGTTCCTGACCGACGTGCCGGCCAAGACCAAGGCCACGGGCAGCCACCTGCTCGAGATCATGATGGCGCAGGACTTCCAGGATCTGACGGGTCAGGTCATCAAGAAGATGATGGACATGATCCGCGGCCTGGAGCAGGAACTGCTGCAGGTGCTGATCGACAACGTGCCCGCCGATCGCCGCGTGGAAGCTCCGCCCACGCTGATGAACGGCCCGCAGATCAACCCCGAAGGCAAGGCCGACGTGGTGGCGGATCAGTCGCAGGTGGATGATTTGCTGGCGAGCTTGGGGTTCTGAGGCAGTCCTCTCTCGCTGTTGGTTTACTCCCCTCTCCCGCTTGCGGGAGAGGGGCGGGGGGTGAGGGCCGGCGGTGCAAATTGCCAATTGTCGGCAAGCAGAACCTCTATGCCCTCACCCCCAACCCCTCTCCCGCCATGCGGGAGAGGGGAGCAAACCGCCGGGGAGCAAACCGCGGGCAAGGCATCAAAGCATCAACCCACCAACCGCTCGAACGTCCCCGCCACCTCCAGCCTCTGCTTCAGCAACCCCGTCTTCAAGTAAAAGTCCGCCGTCTGCTGCTGCACGGCCACGACTTCCGCGTCGATGGCCTGCCATTGCGTCTTGCGTCGCTCGAACTGCAATCGCGCCGCTTCCGGTGGAATGCCGATGATGCGCGCCAGCGTGGCCGAGAACTCCGGCACATGCTGGTAGGACCACGCCTGCGCACGCGCCACGCGCTGCAGGAAATCGCCCAGCACCGCGCGCTTGCTTGCCAATGCAGATTCCGTCGCCGCCAGATAACTGAGCCCGGACCACAAGCCTCGCCCGCTTACCAGCACGCGCGCATGTCCGCTGGTCTCCGCCATCGCCGTGTACGGTTCCCATGTGGCCCACGCATCCACCGATCCGTTGGTCAGTGCCAGCTTCGCGTCTGCGGGCGGCAGGAAGCGGATGTCGGCGTCCTCGGGTTTCAATCCGGCCGATGCCAGTGCCTTGAGCGTGACAAAGTGTCCGATCGATCCACGATTCGTGCCGATGCGCTTGCCTTTCAGGTCGGCAGCAGTCTTGAGCGGTGAATCGGGGCGCACCAGTACCGCCGTGCCATACGGATCGGATCGATTGACACCGATCAGCTTGATCCGCGTCCCGGCCGCCAATGCGAAGATGGCCGGCGCATCGCCGATGGGCCCGCTATCCACCGCGCCGGCATTGAGCGCCTCGGCCAATGGCGCGGCGGCGGGAAATTCTGTCCACTGGATGTCGTAGGTCACACCCTTCAATGCATCGGCCGCTTCCAGCAGGGCGCGCAAGCCGCCTTTCTGATCACCGGCTTTCAGCACGGGCCGCGTCTGGGCGTGTACGGCGGAAACGGGAGAAACGGCGGGCGCGAGCGCGAGCAGGGCGCCGGCATTGACGGTGTTCAGGAAGTGGCGGCGGGAGCGGTTCATGGCATGACGGGAGGTGAGTCGAAGCCCTGACCGTACGTGCAACGATGACCTCGGCCAACGAATGTTTTCGCAAATCCATATGCCAGGTTGCATCGGCGGAGCGCTTGCGCTTCAATGTGGCACCGCATCCAACCTGCCGCCGACGATGGACCAGACCTCCGCACCCGCTTCCCGCCCCGCCCTTCGCGAACTGACCGCGCTCGAAGGCCGCGTGGTGGCCGTGCTGCTCGAAAAGCAGTTCACCGTGCCCGATACCTACCCGCTGTCGCTCAACGCGCTGGCATCCGGCTGCAACCAGAAGACCGCGCGCTCGCCCGTGATGAGCGTGACCGAGGACGAGATCCTGACCGCCATCGATGGCTTGAAATCCCTGAGCCTCGTGTTCGAAGGCAGCAGCAGCCGTGTGCCGCGCTTCGAACAGAACCTCGGCAAGGTGCTCGGCGTGCCGAGCCAGTCGGCGGCGCTGCTGTCCACCCTGTTGCTGCGCGGCCCGCAAACCCCCGCCGAACTGCGCCTGAACACCGCGCGCCTGCACGCCTTCGCCGATATCTCGTCCGTCGAAGGTTTTCTCGATGAACTCGCGGAGCGTACCCCCGCGCTGGTAGTCCGCCTGCCCCGCGCACCGGGCGAGCGCGAACACCGCTGGATGCACCTGCTCTGCGGCGAAGTCAGCATCCCGGAAAGCACGGCCGCCTACCGATCCGGCGCGGAGTCCGCCGCATCCCCTTCGGAACTGGAAGCCCTGCGCATCAGCCACCGCGCGCTCGAAGACAAGGTGGCAAAACTGCAGGCGCTGGTGGTGGAGATGGCCGGTCAGTTGGGAATCGAGGTGGAGGCGGGGCGGCTGGAATGAGACGAATCTGAAAGGGACCTGTTGCACGACCTGGCGCAGTACATCGGGCGGAGTGCATTGCTAGTCTTCCTGCATGTTCATGGTCAGGGAGTTTGCAATGGGATTCAGAAATCCGGGGGCCGCTGTTGCCGTGTCACGCATTGACCCGGCGCTGCTGCAGCTGGTCGACGTGGCCAGGGAGTCGCTGGAAGCGACGCAGAGGCGTCAGCGGGCCCGCAAGGCAAGCACGCTGATCCAGGGCTGGAAAGATGAAGGTATCTACCCCTTTGGTGGTCTGGCAGCCGATCCGCTCGAAGCCGCGCGGCGCGATATGTTCGATATCTGCGCGCTGGGTATCGACGAATGCCTGGAGGTGTTCCGGACGGGGACCGTGCATGATCGACGTTTCACCCTGGCGATGCTCAAGGCGACGCTTGAAGCGGGCGCTGGCCCCTTGAAGCAGGTGCTTGCCGAAGTTTTCAACCTGCCCGCCGCCAGGACCAGCGAGCTGCTCGGGCTGATGCAGTTGACCTCGTTGTCCTCGATGATCGAATGCAGCCGGTTGGTGACAGACCGGCTTCACTTCCTGACCGGCCTGGAGTCGATGCTGTTCGACATCGGTAACAAGCGCGGCTTCCGCGAGCGCGGACAGTTGCATCGCCTGATTGAAAACGAGACGTGGATCTTCGGTGAAGAATTCCGGCTGACGAGCAGCGGGGAGAGCCTGAACACGGTGTTGCGCAAGCATGTCCACAAGCTCGACATGGGCAAGGGGTGGCTTCAGCAAGCGGTGCTCCGCGACGACGGCAAACGCGGTTTCATCGACTTTGTGCTGGGGCGCGAATTGCCAGCCCCGGGCCTGCAGCGGGAATTTCTCGTTGTGGAATTGAAGCGTCCGATGAAAAAGGTCGACATGGAGGCGAAAGGGCAGATCGAACGCTACGCGATGGCCGTGGCGTCGGACGAGCGGTTCGACAAGGCCAATACACGATGGACGTTCATCGCGCTGTCGAACGAGATGACGCCGGAAGCGACCCGAATGGTGCAGTACATGCAAGGCGCCTTCGGCTGTACCTATCAGGACGCCACGCTGCGCATCGGCCTCTGTTCCTGGAGCGGCGTGCTCAATATGGCGTGGGTCCGGATGGAGGCGCTTCGGTCCAAGTTGAACTGCACTGTTTCCAGCGATCAAGGAATGGCGTGGCTGCGGCAGCGCTATGCCGACTACCTTTCATGATCCGGATGCCCGGAATGATCGCGACAACCGGGGGGGGGAGGGCGGGAAAACCCTCCCTGTTCCCCCGAAGGCGACGCCCAAAACGTGACAACATGCCGTCATTCCGGTGCCGATACGGACCATTAGTGGCCATATTCGTCACAAATTAAGGGCGGCGGCTCTAAAGAACGCACCCCTCGGGCCGTTATTTTCGCTGCCCCCTTCATTCCCGAAACAGGCACCTGTTTCCCCGCCTTTTCCTCCCAATGCTTTCCCTGCCCGGATTTGATAATCCTCGGTGACGAAGTGCCGCCCGCGCGCTTCGTATTGGAGCCTGCATGTCCGAGGAAAGCGATCTCGAGAAAACCGAACCCGCCTCACCCCGGCGCCTTGAAAAGGCGCGCGAGGAGGGGCAGGTGGTGCGTTCGCGCGAACTCGGCACGTTCGTGATGCTGATGACGGGCGTCATCGGGCTCTGGACCCTGGGCGGCACGCTGGGCCGCAAGCTTAACGCCGTGATGCAGACGAGCCTGGCGTTCGAGCCGGCCACGGCGTTCGATACCAACCGGATGCTGTCGCAGTTCGGCATCGCCATTTTCGATGCGCTGCTGGCTTTCATGCCGCTGCTGCTGATGTTTGGCGTGGCCGCGCTGGTGGCGCCGATGGCGCTGGGCGGATGGATCTTCTCCACCAAGTCGTTCATGCCCGATTTCAAACGGCTCAACCCGCTGTCCGGGCTGGGCCGCCTGTTCTCGATGCATTCGCTGGTGGAACTCGCCAAGGCCATCGCCAAGTCCCTGCTGGTCGGTGGCGTCGGTGGCTGGATGGTCTGGCGCAAGCTGCCGGAAGCCATCGCGCTGATGAACGCGCCGGTCGAGGAAGCCATGCTGCACACGATGGAACTCGTGCTGTATGTGTGCGGCATCGTGGCCGGTTCCCTGCTGCTGGTGGTGGCGCTGGATGTGCCCTGGCAGCTATGGGAGTACTACAAGAAGCTCCGCATGACCAAGGAAGAGGTCAAGCAGGAGATGAAGGAAACCGATGGCGATCCGCACGTCAAGGCCCGTATCCGCCAGCAGCAGCGGGCCATGGCGCGTCGCCGGATGATGACCGAGGTGCCGAAGGCGGACGTGGTGGTGACCAACCCCACCCACTTCGCCGTGGCACTGCGCTACGACGAAAAGGCGCGCTGGAATGCGCCGCGCGTCGTGGCAAAGGGCACTGACGAGGTGGCCGCCCGCATTCGCGAGCTGGCCGCCGAGCATCGCGTGCCGGTGTTGTCTGCTCCGCCGCTGGCGCGGGCGCTGCACCGTCACGTGGAACTGGGCCATGAAATCCCGGCGGGACTGTATACCGCCGTGGCTGAAATCCTGGCCTGGGTGTTTCAACTGAAGAACTGGCACTACAGCTATGGTCCGCAGCCCGACGCACCGTCGGATCTGGCTGTGCCCGATGAACTCGCCGTACCGGAAAGCCGCGCATGAACGCACTGACCAATCTTTTCAACCTGCCCGCGTTGATGCGCGGCGGCACCCAGATGAAGGCGATGGCAGGTCCGCTGCTGATCGTCATGATCCTCGGCATGATGATCCTGCCGCTGCCGCCGTTCATCCTGGACCTGCTGTTCACGTTCAACATCGCACTGGCCATCATGGTGCTGCTGGTGGGCATGTACACGCAGCGCCCGCTGGACTTTGCCGCGTTCCCGGCCGTGCTGCTGTTTTCCACGCTGCTGCGCCTGTCTCTGAACGTGGCATCCACGCGCGTGGTGCTGCTCGAAGGCCATACCGGTCCCGACGCCGCCGGCAAGGTGATCGAGGCGTTCGGCCACTTCCTGGTGGGCGGCAACTTCGCGGTCGGTATCGTGGTGTTCGCGATCCTGGTGGTGATCAACTTCATGGTGATTACCAAGGGTGCGGGGCGTATCGCGGAAGTTGGCGCGCGCTTCATGCTCGATGCCATGCCCGGCAAGCAGATGGCCATCGACGCCGACCTGAACGCCGGCCTGATCAATGAAGAAGGCGCGCGCAAGCGCCGTGCCGAAGTGGCGCAGGAATCGGACTTCTACGGTGCGATGGACGGTGCGTCGAAGTTCGTGCGCGGCGACGCCATCGCCGGCCTGCTGATCATGTTCATCAACGTGGCTGCCGGCATGGTGGTCGGCATGGTGCAGCACGACCTGGACTTCGGCACCGCCGTTCACAACTACACGCTGCTGACAATCGGTGATGGCCTTGTGGCACAGATCCCGGCACTGGTGATTTCCACGGCAGCCGGTGTGATCGTGTCGCGTGTGTCGAACGAGCAGGACGTGGGCCAGCAGCTGACGGGCCAGCTGTTCTCGAATCCGCGCGTGATGTACATCACCGCCGCGATCATCGGCCTGATGGGCCTGATCCCCGGCATGCCGCACTTCGCCTTCCTGGCACTGGCCGGCGGCCTGATCTGGCTGGGCCGCCATATGACCAAGCGCGAGGTCAAGGCTACGGAAACCAAGGCGAAGGAAGAGCGCAAGCCCGCCGTCGCAGCCGAAGCCGCGGAAGCCACGTGGGAAGACGTCACGATGGTGGACCCGCTCGGCATGGAAGTGGGCTACCGGCTGATCACGCTGGTGGATCGCGGGCAGAACGGCGAACTGCTGGGCCGTATCAAGAGCATCCGCAAGAAGATCGCACAGGACATCGGCTTCCTGGTCCCGGTGGTACACATTCGCGACAACCTCGAACTGAAGCCCAACGCCTACCGCATCACGCTCAAGGGCGTGGAAGTGGGCAGCGGCGAAGCGAATCCCGGCCAATGGATGGCGATCAATCCCGGTCAGGTCAGCGGCACGCTGCAAGGCGCGGCCACGCGCGATCCGGCGTTCGGCCTGCCGGCTGTGTGGATCGATGCCAACCTCAAGGAACAGGCGCAGGCATACGGCTACACGGTGGTGGATGCCAGCACCGTGGTGGCCACGCACCTGAATCACGTGATCCAGATGCACGCGTCGGAACTGCTGGGCCGTCAGGAAGTGCAATCGCTGCTGGACCGCATCGGCAAGGAAGCCCCGAAGCTGACCGAAGACCTGGTGCCGAAGACGATCTCGCTCACGGGTTTGCAGAAGGTGTTGCAGAACCTGCTGGACGAAGGCGTGGCGATCCGCGACATGCGCACCATCCTCGACGTGGTGGCCGAGCATGCACCGAAGGTCAGCGATCCATCCGAACTCACTACGCTCGTGCGCGTGGCACTGGGCCGTGCGATCACGCAGCAACTGTTCCCGAACAACGCGGACATGCAGGTCATCGGCCTGGATGCCGGGCTGGAGCGCGTGCTGACGCAGGCCATGACCAACGGCGGCGGCATCGAGCCGGGTCTGGCCGATGCGCTGCTGCAGCAGGCACAGGGCGCCGTGGTGCGCCAGGAACAGATGGGCTTCGATCCGGTGCTGCTGGTGCCGGCGCCGCTGCGGCCGCTGATGGCGCGCTTCCTGCGCCGCACGCTGCCGCAACTGAAGGTGTTGTCGCACGCCGAAGTACCGGACAACCGCAATATCCGTATCACCGCCATGATCGGCGGTGCAGCGTAAGGACTGAATCATGAGCGTGGCAAAGTTTGTGGCGGCCAATGGCCGCGAGGCGATGCGCAAGGTACGTGAGGCCATGGGCCCCGACGCCGTGGTGCTGTCGAACCGCAGCATCGAAGGCGGCGTGGAAATCGTGGCGATGCGCGATACCGACCTCGGCGCCGTCAGCGCCAGCGCGCAGATGTACGAGCCCGCCGTTTCGGCCATCGCACCGGCTATCGCTGCCGCACCGTCCAAGCTGCAGATGCTGCAGGCACTGCACGACGACCATGAGCCAGCCGTGCCCGGTTACGCACCGCTCGGCCTGCTGAATGCACCGTCGATGTCGCCGCTGCCTTCCCTGGCACCTGCAGCTTCGTCGATCACGCCGTCGCATCACGCGTTTGCCGCTACCGCTCCCACTGCCGCGCCCGAAGGTGCCGCGCTGGGCGATCTGCGTGGCGAACTCGCTTCGATGCGCTCGATGCTCGAACGCCAGTTTGCCGGCCTGGCACACCCCAGCGCACCGGGCGTGGCCGCTGGCGATCCGCTGCGCGAGTCGCTGTTCGAATGGCTGATCAATGCAGGGTTTTCGGGCCAACTGTCGCGCACGCTGCTGGCACGCCTGCCGGTCGGTACGGATCGTCCTGCCGCGATGGCGTGGATTCGCGCGGAAATCGCCAGCAAGGTGCCCGTCCTCGAAAACGAGGATGCACTGTTCTCGCAAGGCGGCGTACTGGCCCTGATCGGTCCGACCGGTGTGGGCAAGACCACCACCACCGCCAAGCTGGCCGCGCGCTTTGTGCTGCGCAACGGCCCGCAAAGCCTGGCGCTGCTGACGACTGACCGTTTCCGTATCGGCGCACACGAACAACTGCGCATCTATGGCGACATCCTTGGTGTGCCGGTTCACGCGGTGAAGGACGCAGCAGACCTGCGCTTCGCGCTGTCGGCGATGAAGGACAAGCACCTCGTCATCATCGACACCGTGGGCATGAGCCAGCGCGACCGCAGCCTGTCCGATCAGATCGCGATGCTGGCTGGCGTGCAGACGCCGATGCAACGCGTGCTGCTGCTCAATGGCGCCGCGCATGGCGACACGCTCAACGAAGTGGTTCACGCCTATCGCAACGATGGCGCCGGGGCTGCCGGTGGTATCGATGGCTGCATCATCAGCAAGCTCGATGAAGCCACGCACCTCGGCTCCGTACTCGACGTGGTGATCCGTCACCGCCTGCCGGTGTACTACGCCTCGACGGGTCAGCGCGTGCCCGAACATCTGGAACTGGCACAGGCCGACGCACTCGTGGAGCGCGCCTTCCTGACGCCGCGCCGTGGCTCGCTGTTCAATGACGCCGATGTGGCGCGCCGTCAGGCCGCCAACGCAGAAGCCGCAGCCGCGCCGCGCCAGCCGGAACGCAGCGGTGCGGACGACATGCTGCGTTCGCTGACCGACAGCGCCAGTGCCGTAGGCGTCTGCGTGGAAGAACTGAACGCCGAACGCTATGGCTTCGAGCTGGCCCGCCAGCTCTGGCAGCAACGCACGGCAGGTGCCACGGCACTGCGTCCGATGGCCCAGCAGGTTCGACTGACGATGTGCCGCGAGGCGAGCCGCGCCTGCGACAAGTATGTGCTGGCCGTCACGCACAACGCCGCGCACGCCGTGGAAGGCCGCCGCGCCCCGCAGATGATGCAGCACACGCTGTGGCTCGCGGATCGCGATGGCCTGCCGCTCGCCAGCACCGTTGTGCCGGCCACGCACGCACGTCAGTCGATCGCCGAAGCAGAAGCCGATGCGGATGCCGCTACCGTGCGCAGCACGCTGGCCGCTGCACGCACCATCGTCAATCTGGTGTCGTCGCTGCCCACGCCCGCCACGCTGGCGCGCTGGCAGCAACTGGGCGAGCGCTGGGTCGCCGGCACGCGCAAGACCACGCGCGTGATTGCCGATGGCCAGGCCAACAAGCTCGATACGATCGCCGACACGCTGACGTTCCATGCGATTGGCGATGTGGAGTTTCGTGAGCGCGATGCGGTGCATTGGCTCGCGCATGGCATCGTCCGTATTCCGGACGGGCAGGTCCGTACCGCGGCACGCCAGCGCGGCGCGGGTGGCGAGGTCGGCAGCGAGGCATGCCTCGTGGTGTCGCGCCTGGTGGATCGCCAAAGCGGCGAGATGTTGTCCGTCGATTACCTGCTTTGCGATCCTGCACTGGCCGATGTGGCCGCGCAGGTCGCACGCTGGTCGCAATGGACGCTGGCTGCCGAAGAACAATTCCGCACGCTGCGCCACGCGATGGAACATTTCGCACAACCGGGCGATGACGATGCCGCGCTGTGCAACAGCATGGCCTCGCTGCAACTGGGCCTGACCACGCTGCGCCTGCAGCATTCGCCCACGCAGACCGCGCCCGCGTTCCTGTCGCGCCTCGCGGGCCGTGCCTCGGCACGCGTGAATGCGCCGGTGGCGGGCACCGTACTGAACGAAGGCATGGGCCGCCTGCTGGCGCTGCTCGACGTGCTTGAAAACTATCCGGGCCGCAACACCGCCTCGCCTTCGATGGTGGAAGCGGAGAAGGTGGAAGAGCCGGCCGAGGCTGCCATGTACGCGATGCGTGCGATGCAGTCCACCGAAGCCATGCCGCAGTTTGCGGCCGCAGGGGAGTAAGACTTGAATCCGATGGCTTCCGATCAGGCAGAAAGTCTGCGCCGGCTGCTGGCGCCCCGCGTCACGCGGCGGATTGCCGTAGTCGGTGCCGAACCCGGCGCCGGTACGACCACCGTGGCGTTGGGATTGGCTAACGCGTTGTCGATGCAGGGCGAACGCGTGCTGCTGGTCGATGAAGACACGTTCGGCGCACGCGCCACGCGGCTCGCGGGTGCATCGCCCACGGCCACGCTGGGTGACGTGATGGCAGGCCGCACGACGCTGGCTTCGGCCATCGGCACGCGCGCCGCCACGGGCATTGCCGTGCTGCCGGCCGGCGCGTTGCCGTCGGGCACGCGGCTCGATGACGCCGCAATGTCCGCGCAATGGCCCGACATGCGCACCGTGATCGTCGATGCACGCCGCGATGGCACGGGCGCGCTGTCACCGCTGGCTGCAGTTGCGCACAACATGGTGATCGTGATGCGGCCCGAGGCCAATTCGATCACCGCCGCGTATGCCTGCATCAAGCGGCTGCACCATGAATATGCATGCCGTCAGTTCCAGCTCGTCGTGAATCTTGCGGCGGCGGAAGGGACGGTCGTGGCCCTCGCGCGCAACCTGGCCCGTACGGCGAGCCAGTACCTGGGCGTGGAGGCCAGCCTGGCAGGGTATCTGCCGATGGATCCGCTGGTAGCGCGTGCGCTCCAGCTTGGACGGTGCGTGGTGGAGGCGTACCCCGCCGCTGCGGCCACCGGTGCGTTGCGGCACATCGCCGGTGGTACCGGCGCATGGCCGCTGCGCCACGAATCATCGCCCCAGGGCATGGCTTCGGCCGTGCCCGCGTGACACGCCAAGAACAAGAAGTCCCGACAAGACCCGAAACCGAAACTCAGCCAGCCAGTGGCCGCCATCGTCTCCGACGGCCCCGGCACACACAGACAGCATTTACCGAGAGTTCCACCATGTACACGATTCAGGGAAAGCTCGAGCAGGCGGACGTGGTCAAGTCACACGCGCCACTGGTGCGGCGCATCGCGCTGCAACTGGCGGCCAAACTGCCCGCCAGCGTACAGATCGACGACCTGATCCAGGCCGGCATGATCGGCCTGCTCGACGCCGCCAAGCGCTATGAAGACAACCACGGTGCGCGGTTCGAGACTTATGCCAGCCAGCGTATTCGCGGCGCCATGCTCGACGAGGTGCGCGCCAACGACTGGCAGTCGCGCAGCCTGCGGCAGTTCACGCGCAAGATCGAACGCACGCAGCGCCAGCTCGAACAGAAGCTCGGCCGCACACCGATCGATTCGGAAGTGGCCGCCGAGCTGGAGATGGCGCTCGACGAATACCAGGAGCTGCTCAACGAGGTCTATGGCTGCCAGTTGCTGCACTACGAGGATTTCGAGCGCTCGGGAGAAGAAGATTTCCTGGATCGCCACCTCGGCGTGACCGATGACGGTAACCCGCTCACCGTGCTGATGGAGTCCGGCATGCGCGATGCGCTGATCCGCGCCATCGACAAGCTGCCCGAACGGGAGAAGCTGGTGCTGTCGCTGTGCTACGACCAGGAACTGAACCTGCGCGAGATCGGCGCGGTGCTGGAGGTCACGGAATCGCGCGTGTGCCAGATCCGCAGCCAGGCCATCACGCGTCTGCGCAATCAACTGCGCGGCATGCTGTGATGCGCAGCGCCATGGTCAACCCCTGCATCGCTGCCGCGCTCTGCGCGGGCTTCGCACTGGCGGCTGCGCGCAGCGATGCGCAGACCGTGGCGCCGGTGTTCATGAAGGCCACGTACGAGCTTGCCGGATCGCGCTACGCGTGGACTGCCTCGGTGCAGGCGCCCCAGATCACGAATCGGGGCCAGCGCACGTTGTCGTCGCCCGTGATGCCGGTGGCCACCATGCCGCAGGCATCGGGACAGATCACGTCCGTGCGCTGGCGCTACAGTTTCACGCGCGTGCCGCCGGTCGACATGCAAGCCTACCTGTGCAACGCAGATCGATGCGTGCTGTTGCCGGGCGCCGAAGGCAAGACCGACGCCTTTGTGGGCGACAACGCCACCAAGGGCTTTGTCTTCGCGTATCGCGTGCCGGGGCATGGCAGCCTTGCCCCGATGCTGCAGGGCCGCAGCAACGAAGTGACCGTCAGCTATCGCTGACTGTCAGCACTGCGCGCTCGATGGCACGTTTCGTGCGCCTTTCCGGCCACGCAACGTGCAGAGTGCGCGACACAGAACCCCGCAATTCCCTTCCTGTGTGACCCTGGCTACACGGCGAGCATGATCGCCGTGTAATTCCTACGCGCAAGTCTCGCCACGTTGCTCCCCTCAGCCCATGAGCCTGAAAGGATTGACGATGGAAGAATTTAGCGACATCAAACTTTCGCGGCGCGAGTTCGTGATGGTCGGCGCGGCCTCGGTCTCGGCGGTTGCCGTACCGGCTGGCGCGGCCACGCCTACCACACAGCGTACCCCGGCGTCGATGACGCCCGTGGCGGCAAACGTTTCGTTCGTGGTCAACGGGCAGCCCCGCTCGCTGCAACTCGACACGCGCACTACGTTGCTCGATGCCCTGCGCGAACATCTGCATCTCACGGGCACGAAGAAGGGCTGCGACCACGGACAGTGCGGCGCCTGCACGGTGATCGTCGATGGGCGGCGCATCAATGCTTGTCTGACGCTGGCCGTGATGCACGAAGGCGCGAAGGTGACGACCGTGGAGGGACTCGGTACGCCCACGCGCATGCATCCGATGCAGGTGGCCTTCGTGAAGCACGACGGCTATCAATGCGGCTATTGCACGCCAGGACAGATCTGCTCGGCCGTGGCCGTGCTCGATGAAATCCGCGCAGGCATTCCGAGTCATGTCAGTCCCGATCTCAACGCGCGGCCGCATGCATCGCCAGGCGAGATCCGCGAGCGGATGAGCGGCAATATCTGCCGCTGCGGCGCCTACTCCAATATCCTCGAAGCGATCACCGAAGTTGCAGGGAGCCAGTCATGAACCCCTTCACCTACGCGCGTGCGCATTCCCCCGCCGAGGCTGCGGCGGCAGCCATGCAATCGCCCGGTGCGCGCTTCATCGCGGGCGGCACCAATCTGCTGGACCTGATGAAACTCGGCATCGAGACGCCGACGCACCTGATCGACGTGAACGGTCTCGCGCTCGACAAGATCGAAGCGACGCCGCAAGGTGGATTGCGCATCGGCGCACTGGTGCGCAACACCGATCTGGCTGCCGATGCGCGGGTGCGACGCGACTACAGTGTGCTGTCGCGCGCGTTGCTCGCGGGGGCCTCGGGCCAGTTGCGCAACCGTGCCACCACGGCGGGCAATCTGCTGCAGCGCACGCGGTGCCCCTATTTCTACGATACCAACCAGCAGTGCAACAAGCGCAATCCGGGCAGCGGATGCGCGGCGATTGGTGGCATCAGCCGCCAGCATGCAGTCATCGGCAGCAGCACGGCGTGCATTGCCACGCATCCCAGCGACATGGCCGTGGCGATGCGTGTGCTCGACGCGAGCGTGGAGACGGTGCAGCCCAATGGTGCGCGTCGCGTGATTCCGATTGCGGACTTCCACAAGTTGCCGGGCAATACACCTCATATCGAAACGGTGCTGGAGCGCGGCGAACTGATTACCGCCGTCACGCTGCCGGCCCCGCTGGGCGGCACGCATGTCTATCGCAAGGTGCGGGATCGCGCATCGTATGCGTTTGCCCTGATCTCCGTGGCAGCCATCGTGCAGCGAGACGGCACGGGGCGCGTGGCGCTGGGCGGTGTGGCACACAAACCGTGGCGCGTGGAAGCCGCCGATGCGGAGATGGCGCACGGACCCACTGCGGTCACGCAACGATTGCTCGATGGCGCCACACCGACAACCGATAACGAGTTCAAGCTGCAGCTCGTGCGCCGCACGCTGGCTGCGGTGATGATGCAAGAGAAAGGAGCGAAGTCATGAAGTTCGACACTCCTGCTACCACCAATCCGATCGACCAGTTGCGTGTGGTCGGCCATCCCACCGACCGCATCGATGGCGCGCGCAAGACCACAGGCACCGCGCCGTATGCGTACGAACGTCACGACGTGGTGCCGAATCAGGCGTACGGCTACGTGCTCGGCGCAGGCATCGCCAAGGGCCGCATCGCATCGATGCAACTTGATGCCGCGCGTCGCGCACCGGGCGTGCTCGCCATCGTGACAGCCGCCAATGCGGGCAAGCTGGGCAAGGGCGAGCGCAATGCGGCGAAGCTGCTGGGCGGTCCCGAGATCCAGCATTATCATCAGGCGATTGCACTGGTGGTGGCGGAGACATTCGAACAGGCCCGCGCGGCGGCCATGATGATTCGGGTGTCATACACGAAAGAATCCGGCAGCTACGATCTGGCTCACGCCTGCTGCTACGCCAAGCCGCCGTCGAAGGATCAGGAACCCGATACCGCCGTAGGTGATTTCGCAGGAGCCTTTGGCGCAGCGCCCGTGCAACTCGATGCGAAGTACACCACGCCGGACCAGTCGCACGCGATGATGGAGCCGCATGCGTCGATTGCCGCGTGGAATGGCAACCGGCTCACGCTGTGGACATCGAACCAGATGATCGCGTGGGCGCACAAGGATCTGGCTGAAACGCTGCGGGTGCCGAAGGAGAATGTGCAGGTCATCTCGCCGTTTATCGGCGGTGGCTTCGGCGGGAAACTGTTCGTGCGCGCGGAGGCGTTGCTGGCGGCGCTGGGTGCGCGCGCCGCGCGTCGTCCAGTGAAGGTGGCGCTGACGCGTCCGGTGATGGGCAACAACACCACGCACCGTCCCGCCACGATCCAGCGCATTCGCATCGGCGCCACGCGCGACGGCAAGATCACGGCCATCGGCCATGAAAGCTGGTCCGGCAACCTGGAGGGCGGCGATCCGGAAACGGCGGTCATGCAGACGCGTTTGCTGTATGCGGGCGCCAACCGCATGACCGCGATGCGGCTCGCCACGCTCGATCTGCCCGAAGGCAACGCGATGCGTGCACCAGGCGAGGCGCCGGGGATGATGGCGTTGGAAATCGCCATCGACGAAATGGCCGAGAAGCTTGGCATGGACCCTGTGCAGTTTCGCATCGTCAACGACACGCAGGTCGATCCCGAGAAGCCAGAGCGTCCGTTTTCGCAGCGTCGTTTTGTGGAATGCATGCAGCAGGGCGCCGAGCGCTTTGGATGGAATCGTCGCAACCCGAAACCAGGGTCGATGCGTGAAGGACGATGGATGATCGGCATGGGGGTGGCATCGGCATTCCGCAACAACCTGGTGATGAAATCCGCCGCGCGTGTGCGTATCGATCAGGGTGGTGCGGTGGTGGTGGAAACCGACATGACCGATATCGGCACGGGCACGTACACGATCATCGCGCAGACCGCTGCGGAAATGATGGGCGTGCCGCTTGAACAGGTGGTGGTGCGGCTCGGCGATTCATCGTTTCCGATATCGGCGGGGTCGGGTGGACAGTGGGGCGCCAACAGTTCGACCGCAGGCGTCTACGCAGCGTGCGACAAGCTGCGCCAGACGTTGGCACGGCGCGCAGGGTTCAACACCAATGACGTGACGTTCGAAGGTGGCCAGATCCGTGCAGGTGGCCGTAGCGTGCCGCTCGCGCAGTTCGCGGGTGTGTCCGCCGAAGACGCGATCGAGTTCGGCGACCTCGACAAGAAATATCAGCAATCCACCTTTGGCAGTCATTTCGTGGAGGTGGCCGTGGATGTGGCCACAGCAGAGATCCGCGTGCAACGCATGCTGGCGGTCTGTGCGGCGGGGCGAATCCTCAATCCGAAATCCGCGCGCAGTCAGGTGATCGGCGCGATGACGATGGGCGTGGGCGCTGCATTGATGGAGGAACTTGCCGTGGACACGCGGCTTGGCTTCTTCGTCAATCATGACCTGGCGGGTTACGAAGTGCCTGTGCACGCGGATATTCCGCATCAGGAGGTGATTTTCCTGGATGAAACTGATCCGATCTCGTCGCCGATGAAAGCGAAGGGCGTGGGCGAGTTGGGTATCTGCGGCGTGGCTGCAGCAGTGGCGAACGCGGTGTACCACGCGACGGGTGTGAGGGTGCGGGATTATCCGGTGACGCTGGATAAGTTGCTGGCGGGGATGCCGGTGGTGGCATAAACGCGACCGCTCCGCGAAGGTTTGCTCCCCTCTCCCGCAAGCGGGAGAGGGGCGGGGGAGAGGGCAGGCGGTGCAAACCGCGACGTGGTCGGCAAGCAGAGCCTCCGGCCCTCTCCCCCAACCCCTCTCCCACTTTGTGGGAGAGGGGAGCCAAAACCGGAGGAGAGGCCGCGTCAACGCCCCAACCGCTCCAACAACCCCTTCAACACTCCCTGTTCCTCCGCCGACAACCCTGCAGCAATCCGCGCGTCATGCGCACAAACTGCTGCGGTCACGTCCTCCAGCGTCTGCCTTCCTGCGTCAGTCAACGCCAGCCCATACGCGCGCCGATCCGTTGCCGATGGCAAACGCTCCACGAGTCCCATCGATTCCAGCGCATCCACCAGCAACACTGCACCGGAGCGTGCGATGCCAAGGATCTGCGCGAGGTCGGTCAGCTTCAATGCCGCATTGCGGCCAATGATCTGCAACGCAGAAAAACGCGGGGGCGTGATGTTCCACGCAGCGAGCGATGAAACGAAATCTTCGTAGACGCGAATCTGCGCACGGCGGATCGCATATCCGATCAGTGAATCGAGCACGCCGTAGTCCACATCGGGGACATGCGGTTCGAAGTGGCCGGTGTCAGGGTCGGGGGCCAGCGTCTCGCGCGGTTTGCGGGAAGAGGGCATGCGTCAGCGCACCATGAAGTAACGCAGTTCCACGCGATCGGGAAAGCGTGCGCCGGAGGCGACGAAGAGATGCTGCATGAGCCATCGATACTGCGGCGCTGCAGTTTCAAAGCGCGGCGCCGTGCGGAAGTAGATCTCGGCCGGATCGACCTGTTCGCCACGATTCAGGCGCGCGATGACCGAGGCATGGCCGCTGCGCACCCCTGCATTGACGATGTAGATGCGCGCACCGTCATGCGTTTCCAGCACGTAGCGTGCCTCGATGTCGGCGGTGGTGACATCATCGCCACCCGCATGCCGGATCAACTGGAAATCTGCGCCACCCGGCACGACATGCCCGTTGAGGCGCGGTCCGCGCACGGTACCCGACAGGATCGGGATCACGCGGCGCTGGCCCAGTGGCGTGACGCCAACCTCGGTAGGGGGCGCCACCTGCAAGCTGAAGTCTGCAATGTGCTCCAGCGTCGGCGTGGCGATATCCGGCGTCATTTGAGCAGCTTCCAGTTACCGTTCTCGATGGTCAGCAGCACACGTCCGCGCTGATCGAAGCCGAAGTGATCCTGCGCGGTGTAGTTGAGCACGCCATGCGATACCACGATGTTGCGCTCGCTTTCCAACGCATCCTTCAACGCCTTGCGGAACTCCGGCGTACCCGGCTTCGCCTTCTTCAACGCCACCGGCACGATACGCTGCAGCACGAGACCGGCATCGTATGGATGCGCGCCGAACTGCGTGCGCGTCTCGGGACCATATTGCTTCTCATAGCGTGTCACGTAGTCCATGCCCGGCTTCTTGACCTCGCTGCTCGCGGGCAGTTGCTCCGCCACGATCACGGGACCGGCCGGCAGGATTGCACCGTTCACAGCCTTGCCGCCGATGCGGATCAGGTCACGCGTGGCCGCGCCGTGCGTCTGGTAGATCGGACCCGTATAACCGCGCTCGCGCAACGTGGTGTGCGGCAGCGCGGCACCCGTTCCAGCACCCGCGATCAGTACGGCATCGGCGCGTGCCGACATCAGCTTCAGCACTTGCGCGGTCACGCTGGTGTCCGACCGCGCGTAACGCTCGGCCGCAATGACGCGGATGCCGTTGGTTTCGGCGGCAGCGGTGAACTCCTTGAGCCAGGTCTCGCCATAGGCATCGGCAAAGCCGATGAACGCCACGGTCTTCACGCCGTTGCCCTTGGCAGCGGTCGCTACGGCATCGGCCATCAGCCTGACCGGTTGCGCCAGGCGATACGTCCATGCGCCACGGCCCGGCTTCAGTTCGATGGGCGAGAACGCGAGCTGCACGGTCTGGCTCTCGTCGGCCACTTCGGAAATCGCGATCGAAGGCGCCACGGCCGACGATCCGAGGATGATGTCGACCTTGTCCTCGGAGACAAAGCGTCGCGCAATCTTCGTACCTTGTGTCGGGTCGGAGGCATCGTCCATGACGATGTAGCGGATCTTCTCGCCGCCGATGGTATCGGGCAGGAACGGCATGGTGTTCTTCTGCGGAATGCCGAGCGAAGCCGATGGGCCGGTGGACGCAATGCTGACGCCAACGGTCACGTCGGCCAGGGCGGCACCGCTGACGATGCTCAATGCAGCGAGGGCAATGCAGGCACGGGGAATGCGGAACTGGGGCATGGTTGTCTCTCCGTTTCTTATGGGAATGATCTAGGGGCGAGGCGCTTGCAACTGTTGCTGCCCAAAGCCTGCCAGCGTCTTGTAGCGCTGGGAGATGGCTTCAAGCTCGCTGCGTGGAATCACATCGTCGATATTGGAAAAGCCCTGCGGCGCGCGCACTTCGGCAAGCTGCATCACCTGCTCGGGACCGTTCATGCGATTGCGCAGCACGATGCCGGCGGTGCGCGGCAACCGCTCGGCCTCGTACTCACGCAGGGCATAGCCGATATCGCGCTCGCCCAGCAGACAATCCAGCAGATAGCGGGCATCGACGATGGCCTGCGCGCTGCCATTCGAGCCAATCGGATACATCGGATGCGCGGCGTCGCCAAGCAGCGTGACGCGGCCAAACGTCCAGCGCGGCAGCGGGTCCTTGTCGACCATCGGGAATTCGTAGATGGCTTCGGCGCCATCGATCAATGCGGGAATATCGATCCAGTCCCAGCGCCACTGTTCGAACGCGGCGCGGAACACGGATTTGTCGACTTCGCGGTTCCAGTCACTGCGCGGCGGCGAATCGGGATAGTCATCGGGCACGCGCAATTCGGCAATCCAGTTGATGCGCGAGCGACCCTGTGCGTGCAGGGGTGCAGAGATGGGATAGGCCACGAACTTCTGGTCCTGATGACCGGCCATGAACATCGAGCGGCCATCGAGATATGGCGCCGCATCGGTGGTGGCACGCCACAGCAAGCGACGCGAGAACTGCGGGGTATCGCCCGTGGGATAGAAGTGCCGGCGCACTGCGGAATGAATGCCGTCGGCACCGACCAGCACATCCGCCTCTGCTTCCACCAGCGCGTTGTCACTGCGACGGCGCAGCGTGAATCGGGCGGGCGCGTTCGATGTACCACCCGTGTCGACAATGGACTCCAGCGCATGCCCGGTATGCATGCGATCTGCACCAAGCCGCTCCAGCGCGGTCTGGTAGAGCAGCATCTGGAATTCGCCACGATGCACGGAGAACTGCGGCCAGTCGTAACCCGCCGCACGCCCGCGCGGTTCATGCCAGATGCGTTGCCCGAGCTTGTTGTAGTAGGAGAGCGAAGACGTTTCGATGGCAATCTGCGCGAGCGCATCCTGCAGACCCAGCGCAGAGAGTTCGCGCACGGCATGCGGCAACAGGTTGATGCCGACGCCCAGCGGACGCAATGACTCGCTGGCTTCATACACCTCGACATCGAGCCCATGGCGATGACAGAGCAGGGCGAGCGTCAGCCCGCCAATGCCGCCGCCGGCAATTGCAATCTTCATATGTCTCCTCCGCGATTTTGACCCGCAGATTCTTGATTAGCTCGCGGTGTGCTCCCCTCTCCCGCTTGCGGGAGAGGGGCGGGGGTGAGGGCCGGCCGCGCGAATTGCGACGTGGTTGGCAAGCAGAACCTCCAGCCCTCACCCCCAACCCCTCTCCCAGGGGGAGAGGGGAGCAACTACCCTGCCGCTGAATTGTTCTACTGTATAACTAATTACTCGCGGAGAGAGTTAGCGATTTCCCTGACTGGCTGGCCGATATGTCACGTGCCCAGCAACGCACCGGCAATGCGCTCGGCGGTATTGATCGAATCGGTCAGTCCCAGATGTCCATGGCCCACGGCGAGCCAGAGGTGACGCTGACCCGGCGCCGCGCCAATCACCGGCACCGAGTCGGGCATGCAGGGACGATGGCCCATCCACGTAGTCACGGGGCGACCATCGAGTCCATGGAATGTCTCGCGCGCAATGCGTTCGAGAATCGCGGATCGACGCGGATCGGGCGGACGTTTCAGTCCCGCAAACTCCACGGTGCCGCCCACGCGCAACCCACCTTCCATCGGCGTGACAAAGATCTTCTGATCGGTCAGCACGACCGTGCGCGAAACGATGTCGCGCGCGCCGGTGAACTGTACGTGATAGCCGCGCTGGCTTTCGAGATGCAGCCGCACGCCAAGCGGATCGAGCAGCTTGCGCGACCATGCACCGGCAGCCACCACCACATGATCAAAGGTGTGCGTACCCTTCGTACCCGTGACGGTCCAGCGTTCGCCATCGCGTTGCAGCGTTTGCACGTCGTCACGCAGGAAGTCTCCGCCACGGTTGATGAACGCGGCGGAAACGGCTTGCGTATAGCGCGCAGGGTTGAGGATCGTGGCGTGATCGGCCAGGTAGATGGCGGATTGATAGTGCGGCGCAACACCGGGTTCCAGCGCGTCGATGCCCGCACGGTCGAGCCGCTCGAAACGGAACCCGAAGCGCTCACGCAACTGCCACGCCGCGTTGTCATCGGCCAGCGCCTGCGCATCGCGATACAGATGCAGATGGCCGCGCCGCAGGAAGAGTTCCGGCACGCCCACTTCGCGCGTGAGCGCCTCGTGCTTGTCGATGGACCCAGCGTGCAGCGCGGCGAGCGTACTGGCCGCCCGCTCCACGCGATCCGGCGAAGCCGACAGCACGAAGCGTGTCAGCCACGACGCCGCCGCAGGCAGATAGCCGAGCCGCAAATGCAATGGGCTATCGGGATCGACCAGCATCTTCGGCACCGACGCCAAGACGCCGGGCATCGCCAGTGGGGCAATGGAACTGACGCTGATCGCACCGGAGTTGCCAAAGCTGCAACCGCTGGCCGGACCTTCGCGATCGATCAGCGTCACGGCGGCACCGCGCTTGCGCAGCGTCAGCGCAATGCAACTGCCGACGATGCCGGCACCAATCACCGCGACGCGCACGGAGGAATTATCAGAGGAGGGAGTGGGAGCGCTCATGGCGCGAAACGGTACTGCCGATTGCGCCGCAGGGCAAGAGGGGGCGCCAGGATGGTGCATGGACAATCGGATAGAGAGACGGAGTGAGATCTTTCTGAAAGGCTCGTCGCAGGGCCTACTTGCAGAGTTGTCTCATGGATTCCGCGGACCATGAGTGCTCCAATTTTCGCTTCACTGGCTGTGTAGGGGTTGGATCGTGAAGTGGGAGCAGTTTGAACGGATTTTCTCGGAACCCCGGGTCTCGCGCTATCGGGCGAGATGTCACGGGGATGAAGGGTTCGCAATGGTGGCGTACCGGCAGAATGTGTTGTTGTCGGAGGCGTTGACGCCTTTCCTTGGGACCGTGGAGGTCGCCTTGCGCAATGCGGTTCATCAGCAGTTGTCCCGGCACTATGGGCGCCGTGACTGGTGGAACGCCTGGCGGGGTGACAACAGATTTGCGCGGTTGACTTCAGACGTGGCCGATGTGCGGGTGCGCCTACAGCGACGGCGTGAGACACCACATCCGGACAAGATCGTTGCCGAACTGACGTTCGGCTTCTGGACCACGTTATTCAATGCTGAGTATCAGGAGGAACTGTGGTCAGCCTTGCGCTTCGTCTTTCCGCACTGCCCAAAGGAGAAGCGGAAACGTTCAATCATTTCCTCTGTACTGAACCGGCTGCGGTACCTCCGCAATCGCACCTTCCACCACGAACCGATTCTATGGGAGAAGGGGAATGCCATTGCGCTGCATGGCGATGGACTGGAAATGCTGATGTGGATACATGGCGATCTCTATCCGTGGCTGGCAAGGATCAATCGCGTATCGATGGTATGGGACGAGTGGGAGACGTTGCGTGCCAGCATGCAGCAAACGGCGACGCGTGACGGTCGCCACGCAAAGGTGGCATCGGGGAGGAAAAACGTAGGTGCCCAAAAAAATGTTGGCCCGCACAAGGCGGGCCAATCGACCTAGAGTCATCACCGGCATATGCATCCGGGAGAGGACAGATTAGGGCAGTGACGCGATTGTGCATGAGTCGATCCGTCATCGCAACGGTGCCAGATCAAACACGACAAAAAAATTCCCCGCTTCGCCAGCACTGGCGGGGCGGGGGAAGCAGAGCACCCTGCGTGCCGAAACAGGGTCAGAAGACGTGTTTGATGCCGACCATTGCGCCGAGCTGCGAGGCGCCGGCCACGGGTGAGGCGCCGGTGGATGCGCTGTCCACGGAGAGGGCGAGGTTGCCGCTGTTGTTGATGTAGCCGAGCGTGGAATAGACCGAGGTGCGCTTCGAGAACGCGTAACTGGCACGTACGGCGCCGAGCCATGCGCGGTCCGAGCTGTGGCGATAGTCGAGGTAGAACGCCTCGCCAGACAGCGTGATTTGCGGCGTGATGTCGTAGGCCAGCCCCGCGTAGTACATATTGCTGCGCGGTGTGGCGAGCGCGCCGTTGCGGCGGGCAAGTATGCCGGCGCCGACCTTGGCATGGCCGACGAGCATGTAGCCGCCGAGCGTGGCGCGATCATCCTTCAACTCGCTCGACGTCAGACCGCCGAATGCACCGGGGCCGCCGCGCAGAGAATCGTACGCGCCGAGAATGCCCCACCAGTTGGTTTCATAGCCGAGCATCGCCGACCATTCGCGGCACGCGGATTTGTCCGCGGCGTTCTCTCCGGCGCAGTTCGTGCCGGACGGGCTCGGTCCCGCGTTCACGCTATCGCGCCCGAAGCTGTAGGTGGCGCCCACCGTGAAGCCGCCGAATTTGCCCTTGTAGGCGATGGCGTTGTCTGCGCGTGCATTGGGCAGGTAGCTGTCGAGCGAACTGGAGCCGTAGGCGTTGGGTCCGAGGATGTCAGTGTCGAGCATGGCCCAGAACATCATCGTGTACTGGCGTCCCAGACTGACCTGTCCCCAGTTGCCGCTCAATCCTACCCATGCTTGCCGGCCGAACAGTCGTCCACCCTGGTTCGATACGCCGCTATCGGGCGCGGAGCCCGATTCAAGTACGAAGTTGGCCTTGAGGCCGTTGCCCAGGTCCTCGGTGCCACGCAGACCCCAGCGCGACGGCACGGTGCCGCTCAGGTTGGCCATCTTCACCACGGAATTGCTGGCCGTGCCGACGTGATTCAGATACTCGATGCCGGTATCCACGACGCCATAGAGCGTCACGGACTGGGCCTGTGCGATGGCGGGCAAGCCAAGCGCGATGGACAACGCCAGGTGGCGCAGTTTCATTTCTCTCTCCTCCGTTGATTTTTTTCTGGATGAATCGATCGGTTGCTACATGCCGCGCGCCTTCAATTGCGCGTCCAGGCGCGGATATACGCGTCGTGCGTTGCCTTCGAAGATCAGATGGCGGTCTTCATCCGATAGCGCGGCATGCTCGACATAGCGGCGCGTGTCGTCGTAGTAGTGGCCGGTTTCGGGATCGATGCCACGCACCGCGCCAATCATCTCCGACGCGAACAACACGTTGCGTACGGGAATCACGCGTGTCAGCAGATCGATGCCGGGCTGGTGATAGACGCAGGTATCGAAGAACACGTTGTTCAGCAAGTGATCCTGCAGCGGTGGCAGCTTGAGTTCCTGCGCCAGCCCACGGAAGCGGCCCCAGTGATACGGCACCGCGCCGCCGCCATGCGGAATCACGAACTTCAACGTGGGAAAGCGCTGGAACAGGTTGCTGGTCAGCACCTGCATGAACGCTGTGGTATCGGCGTTCAGGTAGTGCGCCCCTGTGGTGTGGAAGCACGCGTTGCAACTCGTGCTGACGTGGATCATTGCGGGCACGTCCAGTTCCACCATCTTTTCGTAGATCGGGAACCAGTACGGGTCAGAAAGCGGTGGCGAGGTCCAGTGTCCGCCAGACGGATCGGGGTTCAGATTCACGCCGACGAATCCGTATTCACGCACGCAGCGCTCGAGTTCGGCCACGCATGTGCGCGTATCCACGCCGGGCGACTGCGGCAGCATGGCCGCGCCAACGAAGTGTTCGGGATACAGTTGCGCCACGCGATAACAGAGCATGTTGCAGATGGCCGCCCATGTGGCGCTGGTTTCTGCATTGCCGATGTGGTGTGCCATGAACGAGGCGCGCGGCGAAAAAATCGTCAGGTCCGCGCCGCGCTCGCGCATCAGACGCAACTGGTTGCCTTCGATGGCTTCGCGCAGTTCATCGTCGGAGATGCGCAGGTCGTCGATGGAAGGCGCGAGCTCCGGCGCAGTCAGGCTGGCGATCTGGCGTTGGCGCCAGGCTTCGAGGGACGCAGGGGCCGTAGTGAAATGGCCGTGGCAATCGATGATCATGAACAGGTGTCAGTCAGGCCAGACGCTGGATGGCACCAGCACCTCGCCGCGCATGATGGGACGCGCCGTACGGACCAGCGCGCTGCGGAGAATCGTTCCGGGACGCGCCGGATCGGTTTCGAGTTCGACGGTGAAGGCGCCGGTGGGATGCTCCACGCCAATCGTATGGATCGGGCCGGCGTCGATCACGGCGACACCTTCGGCGACGGTGCCGGGCAACACGCATGCGGTGCCGACCGTGATTGCTGCCAGCACACCAATCGCGTCGTGACAGACGCGCGGGATAAAGCAGCGCGTGGCCAGGCTGCCGCCATCGCGCGGCGATGCGATCAGGCACATCTTGGGATAGTTCTTGCTGGCGACGTTGCCGAGTCCCATGGCTTCGCCCGCCACGATCCGCAACGCTTCGATGCGTTGCTTCAAGACCGTATCGGCATTGAGATCGGCCACGGCCTCGCGCGCGGTGCGGTCCAGATCGGCGGCGCGAATCAGCACCATCGGCATGCCGTTGTCGATCAGCGTGGCGGTCACGCTGAAAGGCTTGCCGCTGCGCGGATCGGGGATCGTCAACGTATCGATGGCGTTGCCAGTGGGCAGCATCGCGCGGCAGACAGAACCAGCGGTATCGAGGAAATCGATCACGATGGGCGCAGCAGTGCCGGGCACGCCGTCGATGCGCGCATCGCCACCGAAACGTGGCTTGCCTTGCGGCGTCTGCATCGTGATATCGCAAAGCATGCCCGTATTGCGCGTGTGGACGCGGGCACGCGTGACATCGCCCTGCGGCGTGATGAGCCCGCGCTCGATGGCAAAGGGCAGCACGGCGGCCAGCATGTTGCCGCAGTTGGGCGTGGTGTCCACGGTGTCGCCATGCGGCTGCAATTGCGCGAACGTGAAATCGAGATCGGCATGCCCCGGCGTGCCGCGCGAGACGATACCGGCCTTGCTGGTCAGCGGATGCGCGCCGCCAAGTCCGTCGATCTGCCGTGGATCGGGACTTCCCATTACGGCCAGCAGCACGCGATCACGTGCGGCAATGTCCTGCGGCAGATCGCTGGCCACGAAGAATGGTCCGCGCGACGTGCCACCCCGCATCAGGGTGCAGGAAATGGCGCGCAGATCGGATTCTCGGCAGGGCGTCATGGCGTGGTGCAAGGTCGTTCAGTGCTCGCAAGTATCAGCGTCCGCTACAAATCCTTGGTTGCGATGTCGCGGGACAATTGTTCTAATCTGCTTATCGCGGGGACAAGAACAGAACGAGAAAGTGAACGACATGGAGACAGTCAGCCTGCATCACCTTCACGTCTTTGCCGGTGTGGCAGCGGCCGGCGGCGTGCGCCGTTCGTCTGAAACGCTGCATCGGGCATCGTCCGCCATTGCGCGTTCGGTGGCTGCGCTGGAACAGACGCTTGGCGTGGCGCTGTTCGAGCGCAAGGGGCGCGGCATGTTGCTGACGCGTGCTGGCGAGATCGTGCTGGAGCGGGCGCGCCATATCGAGGCGGCGTTGCGCGAGGTGCGCGAGGAAGCCGTGCGGCTGCGCACGCGGCCCGGTGTCACGGTGGCGAGTCTGGAAGCCCTGCACAACGAACGTCGGCTCGAAGTGGCGGCATTGCTGGCCGAAGTCCATCACATGCCCAGCGTTGCCGCGTCGATTGGCGTCTCGCAATCGGCCGTCAGTCAGGCGATATCGCGTCTTGAAGATGCACTGGGCCAGCCCATCTTCACGCGCACGGCGCGCGGCATGGTCCCGACCGACGTGGGGAGCCGTTGGGTGGTGCGCTTCGAGCGTGCGCTGGCGGATCTGCGTCACATTCGCGCCGACATCGCAGCGTTGCAGGGGGTGCTCGTAGGCGCTGTCACCATCGGCGCGTTGCCGCTGGGCCGTACGTTGCTGCTGCCGATGGCGATTGCCGATGTACATAGTCGCCACCCGCGCCTGTCCTTCGAGACCCTGGAAAGTCCTTATGAGGAACTGACGGCGGGCCTGCTCAGTGGTCGCATCGATTTCATCCTCGGCGCGCTGCGTCCACATCCGTCACAGGGGCTTGCCACGGAAGTGCTGTTTGCCGACCGCATCGCGCTGATCGCGCGCGCATCGCATCCACTGGCCGGAAGGAAGCGGCTCAAACTGGAACACCTGGCGCCCTATCCATGGGTGTTGTCGCGTGCCGCATCGCCGTCGCGGCAGGCGCTCGATGGCGTGTTCGCCTCGCGCGGGCTTGCGCTGCCGCAGCCGTTGGTGGAAACCGGCGATCTGGCGCTGGTACGCGGTCTATTGCTGCAGGGCGATATGGTGACCGCGCTGTCCGCACACCAGTTGCGTCACGAGATCGACGCAGGATGGCTGCGCGAGCTGGATCTGCCTCTGCGCGACACCACGCGCAGCATCGGTATCACCACGCGCGCCGGTGCGCGGCTCTCGCCGGGTGCCGATGCCCTGATCGCCGCGCTGCGACAGGCGAGCCAATCCATGGAAACCCCATCCGATAAGTAAAAGGCAACGCAGCGCGCCCCACAAAGCAATACTGCGAATCCTGCCAAAACGTAGACTGCCGTTGCCATGTGCAAGGGGGTGCATGGCCGGCCGCGCTCGCGGCGATTAGCGATGTGATAACGAGATTCCGCTGCGTACGGCGCCGCGGAACGCCAGGAGACGGCACCATGACAACCCAACGGCTCGATATTCGAGAGCATATCAACGAACGAAAGATGTCCGGCTACCAGTGGCTGCTGCTGGTGCTGTGCTTTTTGATTGTGGCCACCGATGGCATCGACGTGGCGATCATGGGCTTTCTGGCACCGGACATCACCCGCGAATGGGGGATCTCGAAAGCGGCCTTCGGTCTGGTGATGAGCGCGGCACCGCTCGGTCTCGCAGCCGGTGCGCTGATGGTGGGACCGCTGTCCGACCGCTTTGGCCGCAAGAAGCTGCTGCTGGTATCCATCTTCCTGTTCGGCCTGTTCAACCTGCTGTGTGCTTTCGCGGATAGCGTGGCCACGCTGTCGCTGCTGCGCTTTCTGACGGGCCTGGGCCTGGGTGCTGCCATGCCCAGCACCACGACGCTGTTGTCCGAGTATGTGCCCGAGCGTTCGCGCAGCATGTTGCTGGCCACGATGTTCACGGGTTTCAACCTCGGTTCGGCACTGGTGGGTTTTGGTGCCGCCGCGATTCTTCCGCATCATGGCTGGCGCGCAGTGCTGATCGTGGGCGGTGCGATTCCGCTGATCTGCCTGCCGTTCTACATGCTGCTGATTCCGGAGTCGGTGCGTTACATGGTGGTGCGCAACGCGTCGCCGGATCGTATCGCCCGCACGCTGCGTCGCGTAGTGGGCAGCAATATTGCCGATGGCACCACATTCACGCTGAGCGAGCCGCCGGTGTCCGGCAAGCAGCCGGTGCGTACGCTGCTGTCGTCGGGCTTCCGCAGCATGACGCTCGCACTGTGGGCCACGTATTTCATGGGCCTGCTGGTGATCTATCTGCTAAGCGGCTGGCTGCCGACGCTGATCAAGGATGCCGGCCTGCCGATCGAGCGCGCGGCCAATCTCACGGCGTTGTTCCAGTTGGGCGGCACCGTTGGTGCGCTCGTGGTGGGTTACTGCATGGACCGCTTCGCACCGAACCGCGTGATCGGCGTATCGTATGTGATGGGGGCGGTGTTTATCCTGCTGCTGGCATCGGGCAGCGTCACATCGTCGATGTTCGCCGCATACGTGCTGCTGGCGGGCTTCTGCATGAGCGGTGCGCAAACCGGTCTCAACGCCTTCGCACCGCAGTGCTATCCCACGCCGGTGCGCGCCACGGGTGTGAGCTGGATGCTCGGCATCGGCCGCTTCGGCAGCATTACCGGTTCGATGGCAGGCGGCGTGTTGTTGTCGATGGGATGGACGTTCAGTGCCGTGATTGCCGTGCTGGCCATTCCCGCCACGCTCGCAGCCATCTCCATTGTTTCGACCCGGAAGGCGCAGCCGCATCCGGTCACAGCTTGAAGTTGTTACGGTAGAAAAGACATGGCAAGGATTATCGGCGCGATCGCGTCATCCCATACGCCCACCATCGGCTTCGCGCTCGATGCGGGCAAGCAGCAGGACCCCGCGTGGGCGCCGATTTTCGCGGCCTATGCGCCAGTCAGCGAATGGCTGGCGCAGAAGCAGCCCGACGTATTGCTGGTGATCTACAACGATCACGTCACGTCGTTCTTCTTCGATCACTACTCGGCGTTTGCACTGGGCATCGGCGAACAATATGAAGCGGCTGACGAAGGCGGCGGCCCACGTGCGTTGCCGCCTGCGCGCGGACACGTTGCGCTGGCGCGGCACGTGGGCGCATCGCTCGTGGCCGACGAGTTCGACATGTCGTTCTTCCAGGACAAGGCGCTCGATCACGGATGCTTCTCGCCGATGTCGGTGATGCTGCCGCACGATGGCGAATGGCCGGTCAAGATCCTGCCGCTGCAAGTCGGCGTGCTGCAATTCCCGGCACCCACCGCGCGACGTTGCTTCAAGCTCGGCCAGGCCATCCGCCGTGCGGTAGAGAGCTTCCCCGAGGATCTCAAGGTGGCCGTGGTGGCAACGGGTGGCTTGTCGCACCAGGTGCATGGCGAGCGCGCGGGCTTCAACAACACCGCGTGGGATCACGAGTTTCTCGACCGCTTCGAGCGCGAGCCGGAGACGCTGCTCGACATCACGCATGCCGAGTTTGCCAAGCGCGGTGGTTTCGAGAGCGCCGAGGTCGTGATGTGGATGGTGATGCGCGGAGCGATGGGTCAACACGTGCGGTGCTTGCATCGCGACTACTACCTGCCGTCGATGACGGGCATCGCGGTGGCGGTGTACGAGGATGCCGAGACGGAAAGCGATGCAGCGATTGCCGACCGCGCGGCAACCCAGCGCGAACGCATGGGTCATCAATTGAAAGGTATCGAGGCGCTCGAAGGCACGTACCCGTTCACGCTGGAGACCAGCGTGCGCGCGTATCGGATCAATCGCTACCTGCATCAACTGATCGACCCCGATTTCCGCGAGCGCTTCCGCAATGATCCCGTTGCCACGTATGAGGAAGCCAAGCTGACCGATGAGGAACGCGATCTCATCACGCGGCGCGACTGGCGCGGCATGATTCATTACGGTGTCATCTTCTTCCTGCTGGAGAAGCTCGGTGCCGTGAGCGGGGTATCGAACCTGCACATCTATGCGGCCATGCGCGGACAGTCGCTGGAAGATTTCCAGAAGACGCGTAACGCGCCCGGTGCGCTGTATTCGGTGGCGGGTGGACAGGTGAGCAGCAGCTTCTCGCAAGGAAAGACCTGAACGCTTCTTGTGACGAGATGATATGCAGGTCACTTGAAGTTTGAGAAATCGGCGCCATATACGGCGCTGTTTTCTTTTCTACTCTGCACTCGCCCCCGCATGTACACGAAAGGCACTTCCGTCGAACTCCAGTTTTCCCCGCAACGCCTGAACGATGGCGCTGGCGATCCGTATTGGGTCGATCTCTCGCTGGAGGAAGCCCAGGCCCTGCTGGAGCGCCTGCAAAGCCATCTGGCACGCGCCACTGAAGGCACCGCGGCACCGCTCGTCTTTAGCCTGGAGGATCCAGCGGGCGACAAGGCTGTGAGCAGCACCGGCAACGCCGCGCAAAGCGACGCGCCCGCTGCCGAGACCGAATTCAAGCAGTGGGTGTGCATCATCTGCGGCTGGGTCTACGACGAAGCGGCGGGCTGGCCCGAGGATGGCATCGCACCCGGCACGCGCTGGGAAGACATCCCCAACGACTGGCGCTGCCCGGAGTGCGATGTCGGCAAGGAAGACTTCGCGATGGTGGAGTTCTGAGCGCTTAAGCGTCTTTCTTCAATCGATAAGCGAGTTGCGGCCGCGTGATGCCGAGCATGCGCGCGGCCGACGACAGGTTGCCGCGCGTAGTTGTCATGGCAAGCTGCATCAGCTTTGCCTCGATCTGCGGCAACGATAGCCCCTGGTTCAGCAGTCGCTCGATCTGCGCATCGGTATCCTCTCCGGCATCCGGGCAGTCTGCGCCGGCCTGCTGGCTCGCGAACAGGTGTGGCACATCGATCATGCCCGTGGGCGACGCCAGCAGCACGCCACGCTCGATCATGTTTTCGAGTTCGCGGATATTGCCGGGCCACGGATATTGCGTGAGCGCGTCGCGTGCGCGGCCAGTCAGGCCGCGCACCTGCTTCTGATAGCGCGCGTTGAAACGCGTGATGAACGCCTGTGCCAGTTCCGGAATATCGTCCTTGCGCTCGCGTAATGCGGGGATCGACACGGGATACGTACTGATCCGATAGAACAGGTCTGCGCGAAACTGCCCCAGCTTGATCGCCTGTGCCAGGTTCACGTTGGTCGCAGCAATCAGCCGTACGTTGACCTTGCGTGCTTCCACACCGCCCAGTCGTTCCACCTCGTTGTTTTGCAGCACGCGCAGCAGTTTGACCTGCGCGGCGAGTGGCAGGTCGCCGATCTCATCGAGAAAGAGCGTGCCGCCATGCGCGCGCTCGAAGCGTCCCGGACGCGATTGCTGCGCACCGGTGTACGCGCCTTTCTCCACGCCGAACAGTTCCGATTCGATCAGCTCGTGCGGAATCGCCGCGCAGTTCACTGCAATGAACGGCTGCTCGCGACGCGGGCCGTTGTCATGCAGCCAGCGCGCAAACATCTCCTTGCCCGCACCGGTTTCGCCAGTCAACAGCACGGTGATGTGGCTGTCGGCGGCGGCGGACAATAGCGCGAATGCCTCGCGGAATGCAGGCGACTGGCCAATCAGATTGCCCTGGTTGGCACCGCACAGCGTTTCGCGCAACGTGCTGACTTCCTGCTGCAGCGAGAGCAGGTCGCTGATGACGGAGTCGGGCTCGAAGTATTTCAGATACTCGGCGTCGTCCCATTCCTCGGCGGGCTTGCCGACAATGCGGCACTGTTCATCGCCACGCCGCGCGCACTCGGTTTCCTTGTAGATGACCAACCGGTCCATGAAGGTACTCGAATAGCCCGATGCATAGCCAAGCTGCACCCAGCAGCCGGCCTCTTCGCGGGCGAGTTCTTCATTGAACGGCGCTTCGCCTTCCCACGAATCCTTCCAGAGAAACTCGCCGTAGAAGTGGCCGGTGTCGCGATCCACTTCCAGCCGCACTGGCTCCACGCGCGTGACGCCTTCGAGCATATGCAGTTGCGGACCCCACAGGAATGCCTCGTGCGGGGAACTGGCGAGTTCTTCCTTGCGTTCGCGCTTGACCATCTCGGCGTCGCGCATGCCTTGCGCATAGCCCATGCGGATCAGCAGACCCTTGCCGCGTTCCAGGCCAAGGGTGTCCAGAATCTCGCGGCGCAGATAGCTCAGCGCTTCCGTATGCATCAGCACCATGCGCGATTCGCCCAGGCGGATCTGCGCGGCCTTGGCATCGATCGTCAGAAGCGATGCGAGGTCGAAAAGATCCGGTCCCGAGGACGGCGCTTCAGAGGGTTCTTGCAGGGGTTGTTCGGGCAGCTTGGGGGGCGTTGTCATCCTCTCACTCCGGAGTTCATGCGGACGTTTTCTGGCGAAACGCCTCGGTTTTCCGCAAGCCTAGCATGCGCCTTTCTATCGCCGCATAGGGGCAAATGCGACTCCTCGCATCAATGCTGCGGCGCAGCGAATGCCGATTTGATCATTTGATGAAATCGGCCCTGATCACCTCATCAAATGATCAAGCAGCCTTGCGCTCCGGCATCGCAAGGAATCGGCCGCAAAGCCTTGTGCCACAACGCTTCTCGTCAGCTGGCACGCCGCTCGCTATAGGTCCTGCACAAGACTTCAAAAAAAATGCGCCGCCAAACGGCGCGTGCAACGCAACCGGAGCGAGACATGCCCCTTTCCCTCAAGGACCAGCGCTATGTGCGTGTGGTCGAGCGCGACGAACGCTGGGTCGAATTCGAGTTTTCGATCGGCGACCCCGAGATCTTCGTGGAGCTGGTGATGCCGCCCGCGCACTTCCAGCAGTTCTGCGTCGATCAGTCCGCGCAGACACTGCCCGCCCCGTCAGATCGTATTTGAAGCCCACAAGAACACCAGGAGACAGCCATGCAAATCGATATCCGGACCGACAGCAGCGTCAGTCCGATCCGGCAAACCTTCGCCCATATTGCGCGGCGACTCGGTGCTGACAAGCCAGCCACGCGCTATCAAGAGGCCATGTTCGACCTGCAGCCGGTGACGAGCTTTCACTATCGTCCGCTCTGGCAACCACAGTACGAACTCTACGATGCACGCCGCACCCGCGTGGTCATGCAGGACTGGTACGCGCTGAAGGACCCCCGGCAGTACTTCTACGGTGCCTACGTCAACGCCCGCGCCCGTCAGCAGGATGCGATGGAGAAGAACTTCGAGTTCGTCGAGAAGCGCGGACTGCTGGGCGCGCTACCTGCGGACGTGCGAGACGTGCTGATTACCGGTGTGGTGCCGCTGCGCCATCTGGAGTGGGCGGCGAACATGAACAACGCTGCGATTACCGCGTACGGCTTTGGCTCGGCCATCACGCAGGCGGCGATGTTCCATACGATGGATCGCCTCGGCATCGCGCAGTATCTGACGCGCCTGGGACTGGTGATCGGCGACAAGGAGGCCGTGGAGCAGGCCAAGACGGCCTGGATGGAAGACATGACGTGGCAGCCGCTGCGCCACGCGTCGGAAGACCTGCTCGTGCGCGATGACTGGTTCGAACTGCATGTGGCGCAGAACCTTGTACTTGATGGTCTCGTTTATCCACTCGTGTACCAGCAGTTCGATCGCTACCGTTCCGCCACCAACCCGGCCTTCTCGCTGGTGACGGATTTCATGGCGGTCTGGTATGCGGAGTCCACACGCTGGGTGGACGCCACGGTCAAGACGGCCGCGCAGGAAAGCCCGGAGAACGCTGCCGTCATCGCAGGGTTCGCGTTCGAATGGCTCGATCGATTCACGCACGCGCTGCGGCCCTTGTCGTTGCGGTTGTTCGGCTCGGATGGCGAGGCCGAACTGGCGAGCGCCGTCGATGCGCTGAACAAGCGCCTGTCCGGCCTCGGCCTGACCCGCCAGTCCGAATCGGGAGACCACCATGAGTAACGCACCTGTATTCATCGCCCTGCAAGCCACCGAGGACATGCGCGCCGTGATCGACGCCATCGTAGAGGACAACCCGCACGCCACGGTGCATCGCTACCCCGCCATGGTGAAGATCGACGCCCCAGGTCGACTGTCCATCCATCGCGCCAGCGTGGAAGAACGCATTGGCCGCGCGTGGGATCTGCAGGAACTGCAACTCGGCCTGATCTCGCTGGCCGGCAATATCGACGAAACCGAAGACGCATTCGTGCTCGCGTGGCACTGAGCGCGCACTGCGCAGGAGACAGACCATGACCACCACCACTGCCACCGCTGCGGCTGCCCGTGCCGCCGTCAAGCCGAAGCTGTCGATCCGCGAGAAGTACGCGATCCTGACGCGCGACCTGGGATGGGAGACCACCTACCAGCCGATGGACCGCGTGTTTCCGCACGACAAGTTCGAAGGCATCGTGATTCACGACTGGGACGGCTGGGAAGATCCGTTCCGCCTGACCATGGATGCGTACTGGAAATTCCAGTCCGAGAAGGAACGCAAGCTCTACGCGATCATCGACGCCTTCCAGCAGAACAACGGCCAACTCAATGTCAGCGATGCCCGCTACGTCAATGCGCTGAAGCTGTTCCTGACGGGCGTGTCGCCGCTCGAATATGCGGCGCATCGCGGCTTCGCCATGACGGGTCGCAGCTTGCGCGGCGTGGGTGCGCGCGTGGCCTGCCAGATGCAATCGATCGACGAACTGCGCCACTGCCAGACGCAGATCCACACCATCAGCCACTACAACAAGTTCTTCAACGGGTTCTCCGATTGGCGCCATCTGCATGACCGCCTCTGGTATCTGTCGGTGCCGAAGTCGTACTTCGAGGATGCCATGACGGCGGGGCCGTTCGAGTTCATCACGGCCATCTCGTTCTCGTTCGAATACGTGCTGACCAACCTGCTGTTCATGCCGTTCATGTCGGGCGCCGCGTACAACGGCGACATGGCGACGGTGACGTTCGGCTTCTCCGCACAGTCCGATGAATCGCGGCACATGACGCTGGGCCTCGAAGTGGTCAAGTTCATGCTGGAGCAGGACCCTGCCAACTTGCCGATCATCCAGAAGTGGATCGACAAGTGGTTCTGGCGCGGCTATCGGCTGTTGACGCTGGTGGCGATGATGATGGACTACATGTGTCCGAAGCGCGTGATGAGCTGGAAGGAAGCCTGGGAGATCTACTTCGAGCAGAACGGTGGCGCGCTGTTCACCGACCTGGCGCGCTATGGCATCCGCATGCCGAAGTATCACGAGCAGGCCGCCAAGGAGAAGGATCACCTTTCGCACATCGCGTGGTCGATCTTCTACAACTTCAACCATGCGGCGGCCATCCATACGTGGGTGCCCGAGCCCAATGAAATGGACTGGCTCGCGCAGAAGTATCCGGACAGCTTCGACGAACACTATCGGCCGCGCTTCGACTACTGGAAGCAGCAACAGGAGGCCGGCAAGCGCTGGACCAATCCGGGTCTGCCGATGCTGTGCCAGATCTGCCAGATCCCGATGGCCTTCACCGAGCCCGATGATCCGACGCAAATCTGCTATCGCGAGGCCGAGCACAACGGTGATCACTACCACTTCTGTTCGGATGGCTGCCGCGACATCTTCGTGGATGAACCGGAGAAATATGTGCAGGCGTGGTTGCCGGTGCACCAGATTTTCCAGGGCAACTGCGGTGGCGCCACGCTTCCCGAGGTGCTGGACTGGTATCACCTGAACCCCGAAGACCGCGGCGACTACGCGGATTCGCCTGACCGGGCGAACTGGCAGCGCTGGACGGGTCACGAATAAGCACGCACGCACGCTCGACAAGACAACGGAGACACATCATGCCAGTCATTGCATTAGCGCCCGGCTACACGGGTGAGGTCCGCGATCGCGTGGAGAATTTTGGAGGCAACCAGCTTGTGTACTTCGGCTGGGATCAGCATCGCCTGTTCTGCAGTCCTTTCACACTGCCGTTGCCGCCTGACATGCCGTTCAGCGCGCTCGTCGATAACGTGATCGTGCCGCTGCTGGGTGCACATCCCGAAGGCGCTGTCATCGATTGGACATCAGTCCAGTGGTTGCGCGGCAACACGCCGTTCACGCCGGATGCGCAAGCGAGCCTCATCGACAACGGCCTGGGCCACAAGTCATTGCTGCGGCTGCGCACGCCGGAATTGCGCGGCATCGCCGGCTCCTGCAACTGAAGCGAGGGAGAGATTGTCATGAGCTATCAACTGACCATCGAACCGCTGGGCCAGACCATCGATGTGGCCGAGGGACAGACGGTTCTCGACGCCTGCCTGCGTGCCGGTGTCTGGCTGCCCCATGCCTGCGGTCACGGCCTGTGCGGCACCTGCAAGGTCCAGACGCTCGACGGCGAGATCGAACATGGCGAAGCATCGCCCTTTGCGCTGATGGATTTCGAGCGCGAGGAAGCCAAGTGCCTGGCGTGCTGCGCCACGTTGCTGTCCGACATGACCATCGAAGCGGACATCGAGCCCGATCCCGATCACGCGTGCTTGCCGCTGCTGGACTTCACGGCGGAAGTCACGCGCATCGAATCGCTGACCCCTACGATCAAGGGTGTGTTCCTTCGTATCGAAGGTGGCGAGGCGTTGCGCTTCCAGCCGGGCCAGTACGTCAATGTCTGGATCGGCAAGGAAGCAGCGCCCCGGGCGTTCTCTATTGCCTCCGCGCCATCGTCCGACGAGATCGAACTGAATATCCGGCTGGTGCCCGGTGGCAGTGCCACCACCTACATCCACGAGCAATTGAAGGTCGGCGAGCGGTTGCAGTTGTCCGGTCCGCTGGGACGCTTCTTCGTGCGCAAGAGCGACCCGCGTCCGCTGGTGTTCATGGCGGGAGGATCGGGACTGTCAAGTCCGCGCTCGATGGTGCTGGACTTGCTCGAGTCTGGCGATACGCGACAGATCGTACTGGTACAGGGCGCGCGTACCGTCGATGAACTGTATTACTGCGCGGAGTTCGCGGCGCTGGCAGAGCAGCACGACAACTTCACGTATGTACCGGTGTTGTCCGCCGAACCACAGGCCAGCACGTGGGCCGGCGAGCGTGGCTACGTGCATGACGTTGCGTCGAGCCACTTCGGCCACGACTTCCGCGGCTGGCGCGCCTACCTGTGCGGGCCGCCGCCGATGATCGAAGCCTGCATCGCCAAGCTCATGCAAGGCAGGTTGTTCGAGAAAGACATCTTCACCGAGAAGTTCCTGTCGGCCGCCGATGCCAGCCAGGCCACACGCAGTCCGCTGTTCCGTTCGCTGTAACAACGAAGACCACCCCACGAAGGAGACAACCATGGACAAGATTCAGATCGACGCGGTGCTCAACCACATCGAGGAGACCACCGGGCAGCATGCCAATCCGCGCATCGCCGCGATCGTGCACCGGATGGTGCGCGACCTGTTCTACATGATCGAAGACCTCGATGTGCAGCCCGAGGAATTCTGGTCGGGACTCAACTTCCTGGCCGAGGCGGGACGGGGTGGCGAACTGGGACTGATTGCGCCGGGACTCGGCTTCGACCATTTCCTCGATCTGCGCATGGACGAGGCCGAGGCAAAGGTGGGTATCGCGGGTGGCACACCGCGCACCATCGAAGGGCCGCTCTATGTCGCAGGCGCACCCGTGGCCCAGGGTGCGGCGCGCCTGGACGACGGCTCCGATGAAGGGGAACTGCTGTTCATGGAAGGACAGGTCAGGGACGCCAACGGCAACGCGCTGCCGGGTGCCGTGGTGGAGGTGTGGCACGCCAACTCGCTCGGCAACTACTCGCACTTCGATCCCACGCAAAGCGCATTCAACCTGCGCCGCAGCATCGTGACCGATGAGCAAGGACGCTATCGCTTCCGCAGCATCATGCCGGTGGGCTACAGCGTGCCGCCCAATGGCACGACGGATCGGCTGCTCAAGCAACTGGATCGGCATGGCACCCGCCCGGCGCACATCCACTTCTTTGTTTCCGCAAAGGGACACCGCAAGCTGACTACGCAAATCAATATCGATGGCGATCCGTTCCTGTGGGATGACTTTGCTTTCGCCACACGCGAGGGGCTGGTGCCAGCAGTGACGCGCGTGGACGATCAGGCTGCGATGCAGGCGGCCGGCGCTGACCGGCCGTTCGCGAAGATCAGTTTCGACTTCACGCTCCATGCTGACAGTGCGGGGGCACCGCAGGCGGAAGTGGCAAGGCAGCGGTCGGTGGCAACGGCCTAGGTTGCGACAGCCTAGGCGTCGACGATTACCTCGAAGCCGCCGAAGATCATGCGTTGTCCGTCGAAAGGCATCGGCTCCATGATCTCCTTGAAGCGCGCGTCCTGCATGACGGCTGCCATGCCGGCGTCGCGCTTCGCCTTGTCCGGCCACCAGATCCACGAGAACACCACGGTCTCGTCGTCCTTGAGTTTCACGGCCATCGGGAACGATGTGACCTTGCCCTGGGGCACGTCGTCTCCCCAGCATTCCACCACCTTCAGCGCGCCGTGTTCCTTGAACAGCACGGCGCTCTTTTCCGCCACGTCGCGATAGGTTTCTCGTTTGTCCGTGGGCACAGCCAGCAAGAATCCGTCGATATATGCCATGGGTAGACTCCTTGATCGATGATCGATTTGGATGGGCAGGGTCTTCGAGAATAGTCCATGGAAAAGCCGTGCGACGGATACGGCATGCATCGCATTGCCGGACGCGGGGCTATCGATCCTCGGCCGGAATGTCGCGCAACGATGCCGCAAACGATGCGTGCACTGCAGCATCCACAGGCCGGTGCTTGACCGTCGATGACGGCGGGTATTTGCCCACGGTGTTGCCGTTCTTCCAGTCACGGGCAGGACGCACAGGGCGGGGTGCAAAGCCGCCGCCGCAGTTCGGGCAGACGTTGCCCAGGACATTGTCCACACAATCCGCGCAGAACGTGCATTCGAAGCTGCAGATGCGGGCCTGAGTGGAGGCCGGCGGCAGGGCAGTGTTGCAGTTCTCACACGTCGGGCGCAGTTCGAGCATGGTCTCTCCTTCCTGGGAATCGGTTCGTGCCATCATAGCCGCCTTCTCTCACAGCAAGCGACTGGTTCCCATGACGACCCACGACGACCGCGACGAATCCGCCAACAGCCCCCTCAGGGCCGCCTTCCTGCGCCATGAGGAAAGCCTGGCACCTGGCGGACATCCGCCCGGCGAGCACGATACGGCGGTCTATCAGACGTTGCTGGAATCGACCAAGGCCATTCCGTGGAAGATCGACTGGGCGACGATGGAGTTTGCCTATATCGGTCCGCAGATCGAGAAACTGCTGGGATGGGCACCTTCGACATGGAAGACGGTCAATGACTGGGCAGACCGGATGCATGCCGATGACCGCGAAGCCGTGGTGAACTTTTGCGTGTCGCAATCGCAGGCGGGCACCGACCATGAAGCCGATTACCGCGCGCTGACGGCAGACGGTGGCTATGTGTGGCTGCGCGATGTGGTGCACGTGGTGCGCAAGCCGAATGGCGAGGTGGAGTCGCTGATCGGCTTCATGTTCGATATCAGCGAACGCAAGCGTACCGAAGAGAAGCTCGCGCAACTGCAGCAGGAACTGGAGCGGCTGTCGTTCACCGATGGCCTGACGGGCGTGGGCAATCGCCGCATGTTCGATGTCACGCTCGCCAACCAGTGGCAGGCGGCGGAACAGGCCGGCACACCGCTCTCGCTGATCATCACGGACATCGACTTCTTCAAGTCATTCAACGATTACTACGGCCACGTGCAAGGCGACGAATGCCTGAAGCGCGTGGCTGCCGTACTGCGCGAGGCCGTGGGCAGCGACCACTTCCTTGGCCGCTTCGGTGGCGAGGAATTTGCGATGGTGCTGGCCGATACCGATGCCGATACCGCCGTGAAAATTGCCGAGCGCTGTCGCGAATTGCTGGCCGATGCCGCGATTCCCCACTTGCGCTCGCCTTACGAGCAACGCCTCACGGCCAGCTTCGGCGTGGGAACGATCGTACCCGGTGACCGCACCGATGCCACCGCATTCGTGAACCTGATCGATGCGCAGCTCTACCACGCCAAGGACAACGGCCGGAACCGCATCGCCGCTGTGGATCGCGCCGGCATGCAGGGCGATTCGTTCAAGGTGCATTCGCGTTGAACGCCGCCGCGCCAGCGCCTACGGCGCGGCTCTGCCTGCGGGCATGGCGCGAAGCGGACCGCGTGCCCTTTCGCGCCATCAACGCGGACCCGCGCGTGATGGCATGCTTTCCTTCCACACTCGACGACGCACAGAGCGATGCGCTGTTCGACCGCATCGTTGCGCACCATGCGCAGCATGGGTTCGGACTCTGGGCGCTGGAGTTGAAGACCACATCCAGATTCATCGGCTTCACCGGCCTGGCGGTGCCGCAATGGCATCCGCCGTTCGGCCCGTGCGTGGAAATTGGCTGGCGACTCGCGCATGATCACTGGGGACACGGTTACGCTACCGAGGCCGCACGCGCCGCACTCGATTTCGGTTTCCAGGTCGTCGGCCTGAAAGAGATCGTGTCGTTCACCGCCGCCGTCAATCAACGCTCCGAGCACGTCATGCAGCGGCTCGGCATGCGGCATGACGTGGATGGCGATTTTGACCATCCGGCATTACCCGCTGGACATCGGTTGGCGCGACATGTGTTGTACAGAATGTGCGCGTCGCTCCCCTCCGATTGACCCTTGCCATCATTTCGCGTGATCTATCCCACGCATCCCGCACGACTGTTGCAAATCCCATCAAAACGCCCGTCTGAATGCCGATAAACAGGCTGCCGCGAAGTGTCCATGTCGCGTAATGTCTTCGTTACACCAGTGCATCCAGGCCAGCGGGAGCGTTTTTGAATGGCTACAAGTTGCCACACGATATGAATGATCGGAGACCGAAGCACGCGCCGTCCATCCGCGCGGCATTCGACGACGTGCTCTGGCAGTTCCCACAACCTCTGCTGCTCAAGGATCGGCAGGGCAGGTGGGTGTTCGTCAACGAAGCGCTGTGCACGTTGATGCAGCGTCCAGCCGAGGAACTGCTGGGTCATGCCGATGCGGAATTGCTGGACGCATCGCGCGCCGAGCGCTATCGCGCCGTCGATCTGGAGGTGTTTGCGACGGGCGTCGGCCATGAAAGCACGGAGACGGTGCAGGGGCCCGACGGTGCGCCTCGGGTGTTGCGCACCCGCAAGCGTCTGGTGACCATGCCCGATGCGCGAGAACCACTGTTGCTGGTGTGGGTCACGGACATCACGGCATCGCAGAAGCTCGCGCAGGCACTGCGCGAAAGCGAGGAGCACTACCGGTGGGCCGTCGCGCTGAATCCGCAGATTCCATGGACCGCCGATGCAAACGGGCAGGTAACCGAAGCCCCGCCGCGCTGGACGGAACTGACAGGCATGCCTGCCGAAGAGGCGCTGGGCGAGGGATGGGGGCGTTGTGTGCACCCCGATGATCTGCCAAGCGTGGTGGAAACATGGGTCCACGCGCTGCAGAGCCGCGAGAATTTCGATCGCGAGTATCGGGTCAGGATGGTCGATGGCAGCTATCGATGGTTTCGCGCGCGGGCGGCCCCTCGTCTGGATGCGAATGGCGCCGTGGTGCTCTGGTACGGCACGCTGGAGGATGTGGACGACCGCAAGCGCGCCAATATGGCGCTGGCCGAGCGGCGACGCGATACCGAGGCACTGGCCGCGCGTCTCTCCGCCGTACTGGAAAGCACCACCGATGCCGTGGTGCAACTCGATCATGCGTGGCGCCTGACGTATTTCAACGGCAAGGCGGGGCGGGCGATGGCGGGACGCGATCCGGCGCTGGGTCGCTCGGTGTGGGACATCTTTCCCGAGGAACGGCACGGTGTGTTCGCGCAGCAATACGCGCGCGCCGTGCAGACGCAGCGGCCGGTGGTGTTCGAGCATTACCTGCAACCACTGGAGGCGTGGTACGAGGTGCATGTGTATCCCACTGCGGAAGGGCTGTCGGTCTTCCTGCGCGATATCTCTGCACGCAAGCTTGCCGAGCAGCAGTTGATCGCCAATCAGGCGGCGCTCACGCACATGGCGCGCCATGATCCGCTGACCGGTATCGCCAACCGTCTGCTGTGGCGCGAACGGATCGGACAGACGATCGCCACGAGTTGTCCGGCCAGATGTTCCGCGCTGCTGTATATCGATCTCGATGGATTCAAGGGCGTGAACGATGCCTTCGGACACTACGTGGGCGATATCGTGCTGCAACAGGTGGCGAAGCGATTGCTCGACTGCGTGGCGGAACCCGATGCCGTGGCGCGCATCGGTGGCGACGAGTTCGTGGTGATCCAGGAACAGGTTGCGGACCGGCAAGCTGTGGAACATCTCGCCCGGCATCTCATCTGCCAGTTGTCGCTACCGTTCCGGCTCAATGGCGAGCCTGTGACGCTGGGTGGCTGCATCGGCATCGCGATGATTCCGACCGATGGCGCCAACGCCGACGATCTGCTGCAAGCGGCCGACATGGCGCTCTATCAGGCCAAGGCCGAAGGGCCCGGCACATGCCGCTTCTTCTCGGCAGACGAAGGCGACCGCACGAAGGTGCGGCTCGAACGCAAACGCGCGCTGCATCACGCGCTGGCCGCCGGGCAATTCGAGTTGCACTACCAGCCGATCTACGACTTGCGCTCGGGACACCTGCGCAGCTTCGAAGCCCTGGTGCGATGGCGTCATCCGCTGCATGGACTGGTGTCACCCGCCGAGTTCGTTCCGCTCGCAGAAGAGACCGGACTGATCGTGCCCATTGGCGAATGGGTGCTGAGCGAAGCATGCCGGCAACTGGCGCGCTGGCCGTCGGGCATCTGCGTGGGCGTGAACCTGTCGCCGCTGCAGTTCCGGGGCCGGGCGCTCGTGGCTGCCGTGCGACGCGCGGTGGAGGAGGCTGGCGTACAGATGTCGCGCCTCGAACTGGAGATCACGGAGTCCGTGCTGCTGCGCAACGATCGCGTCAACCTGGAAATGTTGCGCGAGTTGCGCGGCATGGGCGTGCGCATCGCCATGGACGATTTCGGCACCGGCTATTCGTCGCTGAGTTACCTGCGCAGCTTCCCCTTCGACAAGATCAAACTCGACCGCTCCTTCGTATCGGACCTCGCCACCAGCACAGAAGCCCGCGCCATCCTGCACGCCGTGCGCAGCCTGGGCGCCGCGTTTCGCGTGCGGACTACGGCAGAGGGTATCGAGACGCCGGAACAACTGGCGGTGGTGCGGGAAGAGGGTTACGACGAAGGACAGGGCTATCTGCTGGGCCGGCCGGTGCCGGAGGAAGACGCGCTTGTGCTGGCACGCGGAGGTGAGGTGCCGGCAGCAATGGAGGCATGGTTCCGGGCGACAGTGGGGTAAAGCGTCTTACGTGTCGTATCGCGATCGGTTTTCTCCCCTCTCCCACGAAGTGGGAGAGGGGCGGGGGTGAGGGCAGGGGATTCAAATTGAGACAGGTCGCGGATTGATGCGCCCGCCCTCTCCCCCAACCCCTCTCCCGCACGCGGGGAGAGGGGAGACACCATCACGGCAACACCGGATTCGCCACGGCGCGTGCCACGATGGCATCGGCATCCCGTTGCAGAAGGAAGCGCTGTGCGACGAGGTCGTTTGCCGCGGCCGTGACAGCGGCGACATAGCCGGCCTGGTTCGTATAGAGCGATTCGAGGGATGGCCGGCCATCCCCTGCCGCGATGCGGTCGGCTTCTGTCTTGTGGAAGGGGATGAACGCGCCGGTCAGGTTTGACAGGTCGGTGATGCCCGGCGTGGCAACGTAGTTGAACTCGATGCTGGTGCCGACCGGTGCGCGCGCTTCCGCCGAGCGGATGCCTGCGCGTGGGATGCCCGTGGTGGCGTCCACCTGCGGCACCAGGATCGCGTAGTCGCGGTTCAGGTTTGCTGGTGGCAGGACCGTCGCGATGCCCGACTCATCCTCCCGGCGGTATTGCGGGCCAAAATCGAGGAGCGAGTAGCCGTTGTAGCGCGCCAGGTACTGGAAGGCCGGGATCGGTGTGGAGACGCCACCGACAGGCCAGGAGAGTCCCTTCATGACCGGGAACGTCAGACTGGCGGGCCGCACGAGCGTGCCATCGGCGAGCGTCGGCACCTGACTCGGCGGCGGCGCGGTGTTCTTGACCACCCAGTCCTCCAGATCGAGGAACAGCGCGCGGAACGTGTCGTTGAAATGGATCACGGTGCCGGCCGGATAGATGTTGCGCGTGGGCGCATAGCTGATACTGGCCGTGCCGCCAGCACCGCCGTGCTGCGTGCCCGTGTAGTAGTAGATGCGCGCGTTGTCAGGCTGCTTGAGGTCGGCGAAGCCATTCGCATCGGTCAGCACCGGTGACCCTTGCAGTTGCCAGAACTCCGTGCCCGACAAGCCGAGGAAGAACTTCGGGCAGGTACTGGTGGCCGCGCAGCGCGCCATCACACCGCCGGACTTGCCGGCGATGTCGTCGACGTAGTCTTTATCGAGTCCGCGCGGCGCTGTCTGGCCGAATGCCGTGTGGTCGGTGCGAAGGCCGCCGCCCCCACCCGGCACCGCGAACCGCGTGTTGATGTTGGTCTGGCGTGCGGCCACGTGGGCATACATGCCGTCGAAGACCTTCGATCCATCGAGTGCCTGGTTGAAGCCGAGGTGCAGGAATGTCTTCATCGCGTTGCCCGACTGCGACGTGCCCTGGCCGATGGTGTAGCGGATGCGCCCAGCCAACGGATTCTGCGTGCCTGCGCTATCGGCAGCCGCGCTGCGGAAGAACGTCACGGTATCGCGCAACGCGGCCAGGCCCACGCCCATGACCTTGGGGTCCTTTGCCACATAGACGAGTTCGTAGAGGTACTGCGGATCGAAGCCGCCGCGCAGGCAGATGCTGGCCGGATCGGCCGTGCCGGGGAACGGTACGCTGCCGTCGCACTTCGCGAACTTCCAGTCGGCGGCGGGAATCGCCACACGTGCATCGGTCTCGTTCTGGCGGCGCGTCAGCGAGTAACCGGGCTGTGTGTTGTCGAGACTGGCCGGCGCATACGGGATCATCGTGCCGTTGAACACGCCACCGGGCAGGGACATGGCTGGCGTGGCCGTGGAAGGTACCAGTTCCGTGCGGTAGGTGCCTGTGATCGAGGTGCCATCGGCATTCCTGGCTACCGGTACGGTAACGGTCAGGCGCGCCGCGCTGGACTTTGGCACATCGCCCTGCCAGGCCGAGTAGAGCATCACGTAGCCGCGTTCGAAATACACGGCATCGCTGGGTGACGTGGCCGGGTTCGGCATGGTCAGGATGTTGCCGCGATTCGGCGCGTCGTAGCGCAACACGCCGCTGGCCTTGCTCATGTCCTTGGGCTTCAGCATCGTGAAGTCGGCGGTGTACTCGACCATGCCGTTGGCGTTCACGGGGGCCAGCGCAAGGTCCTGGATGATGGCGTTCTTGGGGTCCTTGGGATCGACCTCGCCACGGAGGGTGCCGCTTACCTGTTCGTACTGGCCAACGTCGCCATAGGTGCCGGCGAAATCCTGCCGCCCAGTGATCGTCAGTGTCTGTGCCGGCGTGCGCGCCGTTGGGGTGCCACCCGAGCCGCCGCCATTATTTCCACCGCCGCTGCTGCCGTTATCGTCGCTGCCGCCGCAGCCTGCTACCGCGAGTGCCGCCGTCAGCGCGAGCGCCGCCGCGTGCCGGCCATGTGCACGTCCTTCCATCTGATGTCTCCTCGGTCTTATCTCTTTGTGTTGAAACCTGCCGCGCATGGGGCGGAAGGCGGCTCAACTATAGGTGTCGAGGATTGCGCTGATAAATTGATTGTTTGGATTGATTTATCGATACAGCAGAAGGATGTCCCTTGTGACTTCGCCATTGGGATGCCGTGATAACCCCATGATGCACCGCAGCGCAGGGCATTCAGTCGCCCGTTTGGATACTTGGCGGTAGGTATCCCAGCGGGTACATTGGCCGGGCGTTGCCACGCGGGGGAAGGGTATTGCCTTTGCGAATGCTGCGGATCGAGGACGCGTGCCGGCGCACTCCACACTCACGATAAAGAAGACAGAGGAGACAACATGCATCGCGCATTCCAGAGCACTGCCCTGGCGTTGGCTGCCGGCCTGCTGCTTTACGGTTGCGGTGGCGACGACGACAACGGATCGACGACCACGCCGCCTCCCCCGCCACCGCCCACGGTTCAGCCGGAAGATGTCCGTCCGCAGGACAGCCGTGTTTTCACGGTCGATCCCGCAGCGCTGGCCGCGAAGATCGCGCCCCTGGCAGGTGCGCCGGCGTCCGATCGTTGGAGCGGTGTACTCGGCAAGGCCGGCTACGTGGTGGAAGTGCCCACTGCGTGGAACGGCAAGCTCGTGATGTATGCGCATGGCTATGCGGGCATGGGGTCCGCGCTGTCGGTCAGCATTCCGGGCATTCGCAGGCATCTGCTGGAAGCGGGCTATGCATGGGCGGCGTCCACCTATTCCACGAACTACTACGACGTGCGCGCCGGTATCGAGGACACCAATGCGCTGGCGCTGGCGTTTGCCGATATCGCCAAGCAGAATGGCCGCACACTCGCGGCGCCCACACGCACGTACATCGTTGGCCATTCGATGGGCGGGCACATTGCCGCCGCCGCAGTGGATGCCGAGAACATCCAGAATGCGGTGCACAAGGTCTCGTACCACGGGGCGGTGCCGATGTGCGGCGTGCTCGGCGATACGGAGCTGTTCAACTACTTCGGGGGCTACCAGACCGCCGCGCAACAACTGGGCGGGATGCCCGCCACATCGTGGCCGGTGTCGAACTGGGCGCAGATCGTGACGCCGCTGGTAGCCGCGTTGTTCACCACGTATCCCTCGGCCACCACTGCTGCGGGCGACAAGCTCAAGGCCGTGGTCAAGAACCTCACGGGTGGCGAACGTCCGCTGTTCGAATTGGGATTCGGCAAGAGCCCGGCGTCCAAGGCGTACCAGGACGCGGTATGGAGCACGTTCGGCTCGGATGGCACGGTCGACGGCATGCTGACGCAGAACGTGGTGGACACTACCGCGCTGCGCTACCAGTTCGACGACGATCCTGCGCTGTCCGTCGAAGAGCAGGCATTCAATGCAGCAATCTTCCGTGTGAAGCCGGTGGCGGACGCCAATCGCGTGCGTCGCGATGGCCTGCGCTGGATTCCGCAGACCGCTGCGAAGATCAGCGTGCCGGTGGTGACACTGCATACGCTCGGCGATATGTACGTGCCCTTCAGCATGGAGCAGATCTACAAGCGCCGCGCCGATGCCAACGGTACGTCGTCATGGCTGGTGCAGCGCGCCATTCGCGGCATCGCGCACTGCGACTTCACTGTTGCCGAGCAGAACAAGGCGTTCGACGACATGGTGGCGTGGGAGCAGGGCGGCCCACGGCCGGCGGGCGATGACGTGCTGACGGCATCGGTGGTGGCGAATGCCAACTATGGTTGCACGTTCACCGACAACACCGTGGGTGCGGACGACGATGCCACGACGAAGGGTTTGCGACAGGTGATAGCGCTCACGCCTGGGGCGAGCTGCACGCCGTGATGCATGGGAAGTGAGCGGGCAGACCGGCACGCACGGCAATCGTCGCGTGCCCGGTCTGAGCGTGCCGCGCCTAGCGGACGAACACTCCCAGTCCCTCGTGGTCGTAATACTCCAGCCACACGCGATCGCTCGAAAATTCCGCGCGCGAGATCGTGCCCGGCAATGCGTTCTCGTTTTGCAGCGTGAACGTGAAGACATCGCCGTCCCAGTGCGAAAGCGGCAGCGTGAGGGGCCGTGCGCCGAGCGTCATGACCAGTGCGCCGCCTTGCTCTGTCACTTGTAGCGGACCGTAGTAATCGTTGCGGTAGGTGCCCGTGTAGGTGGAAAGCGCGCGGGCGGGCAGCGGGCTGGCTGGCGGCGGCTGGCCGACGAGCCGGCCTTCGGGAGCCAGCAGCGGCGCAAAGGCATCGGTGAAGATCGCGCCCCAGTCTCGACGGATGGCACCGTACTGCACCAGGTCGAAGAATTGCGCGTTCAGCGTCTCGGGGACGCCAATCGGATACCCGTTTGTCAGCGTGACGATGGCCAGGTTCAGCGACGGCACGGCGGTGAAGCTCGTGGCCGCGCCCACTGCGAACGCGCCGGAATGGTTCAGCGATGCCAGGCCCAGTTCGGTCGTGCCGACGTTGAAGCCGTAGCCGTAGTAGCTGGCCGGGCGTCCGCTGACGGGCGGATTGCTCTGGATCTGCGCGTCGAGCGCGGGTGCCAGCGCGGCGGCATCGACGACCTGCTGGCCGGCGTACTGCCCTTTGGCCAGCAGCATGACGAGCCATTTCGCCATGTCGTTGACCGAGGAACTGACGCCCCCTGCCGGCGATTGCGCATCGGGCATCGTGCCCATGCCTTGCACCCAGTTGCCGTTGACCCTGACGTGGCCGAGCGCGCGGTTGTCGCGGGCGGCAAAGTCGGCATGACGCGAACTGGTGCGGGTCATGCCGAGCGGATGGTAGATTGCCTGCTCCGACAACGTGGCCCAGTCGATGCCCGCGACGGTGGCCACCGCTTCGGCGGCGGCGGTCATGCCGAAGTTCGTGTACTCGTAGACAGCACCGAGCGGATGCACGGGCAGATAGCGCAGCCGCGTGAGGACCTCGCGCCGGTCGTAGCCCATGTCTTCGAGACGGTCCCCTGCATGGTCGGGCAGTCCGGAGCGATGCGCGTAGAGATCGCCGACCGTCACGGCCTGCGTGGCCTCCGGGTCGGACAGCGCGAACCACGGCAATGGCTGCACGACCGGCGTGTCCCACCGGATGCTGCCGCGCCCCACCTGCCGCGCCACCACCGTGGCGCCCACCGACTTGGAGACCGAGGCAAGCTGGAACACCGTGTCCGCATCGACCGGTGCAGGATTTGTCACGAGTCGCCGGCCAAAGCCGCGTGCATAGACAGTCTGGCCGCCGCGCACCACGGCAACGGCCATGCCCGGCACGCCGGAGCTGGTCATCAGGGTGGTTGCGAGCGCATCGACCTGGGCGATGGCTTGCGTGATCTGTGCGTCGGGAATGGTGCCTGGCGAAGGCTGCGGCGCGGGATCGTCGTCTCCGCCGCAGGCGGGCAGGGCGGGAGCCAGCAGGCTGCCGAGGGCAGCGCCCAGGAAGCGGCGGCGGTCTTGCGGTGGGCTCAAGGCGTTCCCCTGTTTGGGAAGGCGCCGCTGGCGCCGAAGCATGCTATGTACTGTAGGCGATGCCTGTCGCGTTGTGAATGTCGCGTTGCGCGTGCTGCGTTCGATGCTGCGATGAAACTGTCGGACGAACACCGACGGCACAAGCAGTAGTGCCCGCCTAGTATCGAGTTGCGACCTGCCCCGCAAGCAAGCCCGGTGCCTTGCGTGGCAACCCGTCCCTGGCTGCCTATCCCCACATACAAGGAAGAACAGCCATGGACCGACGCCAATTTCTCAGGTTGGGAGGATTTCTTACCGTTTCTGTTGCCGCAACTGGCCTGGCCGCTTGCGGTGGTGGCGGGAATGATCCACCGCCCGACCCCGCCGGCGATTCCGGCAATCCTGAAAACTTCAACTTCGTGCATGGTGTGGCCTCCGGAGACCCGCGGCCCGACAGCGTGATTGTCTGGACACGCGTGGAGGGAACCAACGGCAAGCGGCCCGTTGTCGTGCGCCTGCAGGTCGCCACGCAGGACGACTTCGCGCCACCGACCCTGCTGGTCAACCAGCCGCTCATGGCGCGTCCAGAATGGGACTACACACTGCGCAACAAGGTGACCGGTCTGAGCGCCGGTACGCGTTACTACTACCGATTCCTGCTTGGCAACCGGGCAAGCGCGACGGGCCGTACGCGTACGGCCGCCACGGCGGGCACGGCATTGTCGCAACTGCGCTTCGCATTCGTGAGTTGCCAGGACTGGAACGCCAACCACTGGGCCGGCATGGAGGAACTGGCGCAGCAGGATCTCGATTTCATCGTCCATGTGGGCGACTACATCTACGAAGCCGTGCCAGGCGGCTCGCGCACGGGACTCGTCGAAGATCGGCATGCGCCGCTTACCTTGCCCAGCGGTACGGCGCTGCCCGACGGCAGTGTCTACGCCACCACGCTCGACGACTACCGCTACCTGTATCGCAGCTACCGGGCGGATGCCCGCTTGCAGGCGTTGCATGCTTCGGCGCCGATGATCGCCATCTGGGACGATCACGAGTTTTCAGATAACTGCTGGCAGGACCGCCAGACCTACGATTCGGACGATGACCTCACGCCACGCACGGCGCGCCGACGCGCAGCCAACCAGGCATGGTTCGAGTTCATGCCTGCCGATGTGAGTTTCGACGCGGACAACCCTTCGTTTCAGAACATCCAGATATACCGCGCGTTCACGTTCGGCAATCTCGCCACGCTGGTGATGACCGACGAGCGGCTGTACCGGGCGGACCACATCATCCCCGAGCAATCCACCGGACGCGCCGTGGGGAGTGTGTTCCTGGTGGAGGCCGATACGCTCGCGGCAGCGGAAGCCGCCAAGATCGCAAATGCTGGCGGGGTACTGACGCCTGTGTCGATGCTGGGCGATGTGCAGCGTGCGTGGTGGCAGGACCGCATGGGCGGTGGCAACACGACGTGGAAGCTCTGGGGCAACCAGCTCTCGATGCTGCGAATGGAGGTGGATATCACCGAGGCGCTGTCGAAGCTGATCGCCCGTGCGCTGGTGCTCGTCAATGGCACGCTGGCCCCGGTGGAGAGTGCAATGGCAACTGCGCTGGCCAGCGACCTGGCCGTTGCCAAGGCGGCAGGCACTTACGTGGGGCTGGGTTACGCGGCCTTGCGCAACGTGCTGGTATCCGTGGGCATCGACGCGGCGGGTTTCGACGCCACCATCAAGCCGTTCATCGAGGCGCGGCTGCCGTCGGTCACGCTGCTCGGCAAGTTCATTCTCAACGCCGACCAGTGGGATGGCTTCAATGCCGAGCGCAAGAACCTGATGGCGTTCCTGAAGAGCAACAGCATCCGCAACGTGGTGGCGCTCAGCGGTGACATCCACGCGTTCTTCGCGGGGCAGGTGATGGACGACTTCGACGCGCCCAGCCCGGCACCAGTGATGGTGGACCTGGTGACGGCGGGCCTGTCGAGCAACACGCTGCTCAGTTCATTTCGCGCGGTGGTGGACAATGACCAGGCATTCGCCGCGTTGCGCGACCTGATCTACAGCAACGTGGGCGGCACGCTGATCAACACCTTCGACAGCACCCTGCGGACGTTCAATCCATGGCTGCGCCACGTGGATACCAATGCGGAAGGGTACGCGCTGGTGACGCTGACGCCGGACAAGCTCAACTGCACGTTCCATACGATGCAGCGGGTATCGGGCGGCACCGCGCCGTCAGTGGCCACGGGCGAGACGCAAGCGCTGCAGGTCACATCGAATACGGCCGATGTGAGCGTGCTGTAGCCGGACAGAAAAGAAAAACCCCCGGGCTGCGATGCTCCGGGGGTTTTTCTTCATGGCCGCCAATCTGCGCGGCCATGTCAGTCCAACGGTCGGGAAACGACTCAGCCCTTGATCGACTCCAGCGCCGTGTTCAGCGTCTTGCTCGGGCGCATGATGGCGGCCAGCTTGGCTTCGTCCGGCTTGTAGTAGCCGCCGATGTCCACGGCCTTGCCTTGCACGTCCGAGAGTTCGCCGATGATGGTCTTCTCGTTTTCCGTCAGCGTCTTGGCCAGCGGTGCAAACGTCTTGGCCAGTTCGGCGTCGGCGGTTTGCGCGGCCAGTTCCTGGGCCCAGTACATGGCCAGGTAGAACTGGCTGCCGCGGTTGTCGAGCTGGCCGGTCTTCGGCGACGGGCTCTTGGCGTTGTCGAGCAGCTTGCCGGTTGCAGCGTCCAGCGTCTTGGCCAGGGTCTTGGCGCGGGCGTTACCCGACTTGATGCCGAGTTCTTCCAGCGACACGGCCAGGGCCAGGAACTCGCCGAGCGAATCCCAGCGCAGGTGGTTTTCTTCCACCAGTTGCTGCACGTGCTTCGGAGCCGAACCGCCAGCGCCCGTTTCGTACATGCCGCCACCGGCCATCAGCGGCACGATCGACAGCATCTTGGCGCTGGTGCCCAGTTCCATGATCGGGAACAGGTCGGTCAGGTAGTCGCGCAGGATGTTGCCGGTCACCGAGATGGTGTCCAGGCCGCGGATCACGCGTTCCAGCGTGAAGCGCATGGCGCGCACCTGCGACATGATCTGGATATCGAGGCCGTTGGTGTCGTAATCCTTCAGGTAGGTTTCCACCTTCTTGATCAGTTCGGCTTCGTGCGGACGATACGGGTCGAGCCAGAACACGGCCGGCATGCCCGAGTTGCGGGCGCGCGTCACGGCCAGCTTCACCCAGTCACGGATCGGTGCGTCCTTGACCTGGCACATGCGCCAGATGTCGCCCTGCTCCACTTGCTGCGTCAGCGCCGACAGGACTTCACCCGTGGCGTTGTCGACGATGCGGGCTTCGCCGTCTTCGCTGATCTCGAACGTCTTGTCGTGCGAACCGTATTCCTCGGCCTTCTGTGCCATCAGGCCCACGTTGGGCACCGTGCCCATCGTGACCGGATCGAATGCGCCGTTGGTCTTGCAGAAGTTGATGATCTCCTGATAGATGCGGGCGAAGGTCGATTCCGGAATCAGGCATTTCGTGTCCTTGGTGCGGCCATCGGCGCCCCACATCTTGCCGCCGATACGGATCATGGCCGGCATCGACGCATCCACGATCACGTCGTTCGGTGCGTGCAGGTTCGAGATGCCCTTGGCCGAATCCACCATGGCCAGTTCCGGACGATGCTCGTGGCAGGCGTGCATGTCGCGGATGACTTCTTCCTTCTTCGATTCGGGCAGTTGCTCGATCTTGGTGTAGAGGTCAACCAGGCCGTTGTTGACGTTCACGCCCAGTTCGTCGAACAGCTTCTGGTGCTTGGCGAACGCGTCCTTGTAGAAGACCTTGACGGCGTGGCCGAACACGATGGGGTGCGACACCTTCATCATGGTGGCCTTGACGTGCAGGCTCAGCATGACGCCGGTCTTGCGCGCGTCTTCCATCTGTTCTTCGTAGAAGGCCAGCAGGGCCTTCTTGCTCATGAACATGCTGTCGATGATCTCGCCGTCCTGCAGCGCAACTTTCGGCTTCAGCACGATGGTCTTGCCGCTCTTGGTGACCAGTTCCATGCGCACTTCGCGGGCGCCGTTCAGCGTGGTGGACTTCTCGCCATGGTAGAAGTCGCCGTGCTTCATGTGCGCCACGTGGGTACGGGAGGCCATGCTCCAGTCACCCATGCTGTGCGGATGCTTGCGTGCGTAGTTCTTGACGGCGGCAGGCGCGCGGCGGTCCGAGTTGCCTTCGCGCAGTACCGGATTCACGGCGCTGCCCAGGCACTTGGAGTAACGCTTCTGGATGGCCTTTTCTTCGTCGGTCTTCGGATCTTCGGGATAGTCGGGGATGCGGTAGCCCTTCGACTGCAGTTCCTTGATCGCGCTGATCAGCTGGAACACCGAGGCGCTGATGTTCGGCAGCTTGATGATGTTGGTGTCCGGGTTCTGCGTGAGCTTGCCCAGTTCGGCCAGGTTGTCCGGCACGCGCTGCTCTTCGGTCAGGAACTCGGGGAATTCGCCCAGGATACGGCCAGCCACGGAGATGTCGCTGGTTTCCACGTTCACGCCCGCAGGCTTGGTGAACGTGCGGATGATGGGCAGGAAGGCACTGGTGGCCAGCAGCGGAGCTTCGTCGGTTAGGGTGTAGATGATGGTGGGCTGCTGGTTGCTCATCGCGTATCTCGCATCAAATTCGGGTTGGGGAATGCCCCGGCTCCGGGTTGCGGATCGAGGCAAGGATGGAATTTTGCCTGATTTTGCATGGCGGGGGTGTGATCCTTCATGTGAAATTTGTTCGGTGCATGCAGACGCATTCCGCTCGGTTTTTAACTTCTATCCGACTTCGTGCTGTCATCTTCGCGTAACCTCCGTCAATTTGACGCAGTTATCCGCTGGACGAAATGCGCAATTCTTATGTCTTATAGAAGAGTCCAAGTAGCCTACTCGGGTATCTCCACGAAAATGTGGCGGATGCGCTACTCAAGGATGCACGGGGCTACGACGTACCAATATAGTCCGCGCGTGGTCAGGTATGGAATGCGCCATCGCGGGCGCCGCGTGGCGGACCTTCGCCGCGTTCGAAGTCGGCGATGATCTGGGCGCCGAAGAGCAGCAGGGTGGCCGCGATCTCCAGGCTCAGCAGCACGACGATGGCCGTGGTCAGCGAGCCGTAGACGCGCCCGACCTGGGACAGGGTCGAGAAATACCAGACCAGTACGTGGCGCGAGATTTCCCAGAACACGGCGGCGAACAGGGCACCCATCAGCGCGTGCCGCACGGACAGGCGGCCGACCGGCATCACCAGATAGATGGAAGTCAGCAGCAGCACTTCGCCCACGAATCCCAGCAGGTAGAGCAGGCCGCCCGAGAGGTGATCCAGTGACCAGTCGTAGCCCAGAACCTCCAGGTGCCGCTCCCCCAGGGTTTGCAGGCCGCCGGCCATGACCGTCACGATCAGCAGGCCCACGCTGAGTACCAGGATGTAGCAATAGGGCAGGATGGCGGAGACCAGGAAATGCCGGCGCCGGATGGCCACGCGGTGGACGAAGATCACCGACATGGCGTTTTCCAGCACGGTGAAGGCCAGTGAACTGAAGAAGACCATCGTGATGGCGAGTACCCAGCCGATGACGGATCGATTGGTCAGGAACCGCGAGAGTTCACCCACCAGTGCGCGCGATTGACCGGGCAGCAGCCATTCCAGGTAACGCGCCAGCGTGGCCAGCAGCCGGTCGGGTTCGATCACATGCGACAGGCCAATCATCATCAGGATCAGCAACGGCACGATCGACAGCAGCGCGTAGTAGGCCACTGCGCCCGCCAACAGCAGGCCCTGGTTGGCGCGGAAGTTCTTCAGTGCCTGGAGCAGGAAGCGCGCGGGATGCTGGAGAACCTGCCGCGTGCGGGCGTCTAGCCACTGCATGGCCATGCGGCCATCAACCCGTTACCCGCATCGTGTACGGGAAGCGGGTCTGGACGGCCATCTGCGAGAGGTGGTCGCGCAGGTGAGCGAGTTCGGATGAGAGTTGCAGCGTCAGGAAGGCGTGCGAGCTGTGGCCGATCGATGGATCGTCGGGATGTGGTGCGGGCAGCGACGTGTTCTCACGCACCATGGTCTCGTCGCCAGCCTCCAGCGCCGAGGCCATCTCCAGCAGCAGATCGCGGATGGTCTGCTCCTTGCCATCGGCGTTGGTATCGGCCACGTCGGGTTCCACAGCCGCCAGCATTTCCAATGCGCTGATGCACACGCGCGCGCTGTGTTGCACCTCTTCGAGATCGGCGGACGTGACGTTGGTTTCCTTGGCTACCGATGGAATCAGGCTGCGCAACTGCACGAGCGCAGCGGACAGCTTCATCATGTCCTGCTGCCGCTCCTTCTCGTCGCGCATGCCACGCTCGATCTTGGCATGCACCGCCGCGCAGGCGCGCAGCAGGCCGGCGAGCTTGAAGCGCCACGAGTACGAGGCATAGGCGGGCAGTGCAAACGAGAACACCAGCGCGATCAGCGTGCCGATCAATACATCCACGGTGCGCCATACCGCGTCATAGACATCCTGGTTGCCGTGCCCGGCGGTAATGATCACGGTGATGGCGGTCAGCAGCGCCACGTATCCACCCTTGCCCACCGCGTGATAGGCGCAGTACCCACTGATCAGGGCGAGCAGTCCCCAGGTCAGCATCGGAATGCCGAAGTACGTACCCTGGACGATGATGAAGAGACCGAGCAGGGCGCCCAGCACGGTGCCGGCCCCGCGTTCTGCGGCGCGCTTGCGGATGTTGCCGTGGTGCTGGAGCCCGCCGATGACGACGAGCACCGTGATGGTGGCCCATTCGCCATGCGGAATATTGATGCCGGTAGTCAGCGCGATCGAGGCCAGCAGGGCAAGCGCCACGCGGACGGCGTGGAAGATGCGAGCCTGGCGGAATCGACGGTCGGGGTCAAACAGCGCGCTGGTTGTTTTTCGCAGTGCCTCGAACATGGCGACGATCACCGTGCGGAGATCTGAACGCTTCGAGTGTATAGAGCGAGCCCCATGTTCCGCAATGTTTACATTCTGCGAAACATGGGGCTGCGGCGAGCCCGGCAGTGGAGAGAGTTCCACGCCGCGGCACTAGGAGGGATCTTTGGTGCGCGTGCGCGATACCGCCGACATGATGCCGATACCCAGCACGATCACGCAGGCAATACCGATATAGACGGGCGCCAGGCCCGCAGTGGACATGGCCCACGCAATGCCCCCCACCAGCAGCAGGAGCCCGATTACATAAAGTGCAAATGACATGGCGGTCCTCCGGACATTGTTGTGCTTACCGGATGCCATCGCCGCCTCGGGATGACCCGAACGGCGAGTGGCCTACCGTCAATGTAGGGAGGAAGCGCGCCGGCCAACATAGGACGTTGGCCGAGCATGACGTAGGCAGGCGCTGACGCGTGCCGGGTCGGGGAAGGCGTGGGGCGATCAGCCTGCGGCCAGGCTCACGCCGGCGGCGCCGGTGTTCGCCTTGCCATCGCGGCCATACATCTCGTTGGGCGGCGTGCCGCCCTGGCGCAGGACCTGGATGGCTTCCTGCGTGAATTCGAGATGGGCATGGACGATGGCGCCATTCAGTTCGTTGGCGTCCTTGGCCTTGTGGGCGAAGAACACCACCTTGCGCCAGAGTTCGGCAACCTGCGGGTCCACCTCGCGGCCTACCAGCAGGCCGCCGGGACCAACGCGCAGGCCCTGCGCGATCATCTGGGCCTCGCGCGCGGCGGTGGCAAGGTTCAGCCCCTGGGCCAGTTCCATCTTCTGGTTGAGCAACGTGCTCAACGCCTGGAAATCCTGTCGCTTGATGGCTTCGCGCTCATCTGCAAGGGCACGGCCGAAGGCCGCAATGGCGTTGGCTTCAAGCGATAGGGACTGGATCAGGGCTGCCTGGTTCATGGTGTCAGGATTGGCTGGGCGCCTGGCTCAGCTCGTGCAAAGAGGCGAGCAAGCCATCGGCGATCTTGCTGGGATCGATCTTGATCCGGCCTTCCGCAATCGCCTGACGGACTTCCGCAACCTTGGCGGCGTCGATGTCGCTGTCGCTGTCCTGCAGCAGGCGCGTACCAATCTCGCGAACCTGCGCAGCCAGGGGGCTGACGCTGACGCCGCTCAGGGCGGTAGGGTCCGACGTGGCACCGGTGGCCGCCGCACGGGCGTTGCCTTCGGTAGCCGCGGTGTCGGCGGGCCGGGACGGAGTGGAGTTATTGATCTTCACGGTGAAATCCTTGCTGGGTTCCTCTGACTTATCGGACTGGCCGCCGGAAACTTTAGGTTCGATCCTGTGTTTTCCGACGCTTTTCCGCCGATCCCGGAACGGGCTCGCCGCATTCTCGCACGGTCTGCCTGCGCCGGTTGCTGCCACATCATTTTCCTGCCTGGTCGAGGGTCCCAGCCCGTGTGACGACTAACTTCCCGGTACAACTTTGTGACGCTAACCCGATTGTGTTACTGCAGCACGACAGTGTCGCCACTGCGCACCACGCCGCTGACCACCTGGCCGTTGCGCAGACGGATCTGCACATGGGCGCCGGTGGGAGCGTCGTTCAGCACCTTGCCTTCGCTCGATAGCTGGAACGACTCGCCTTCCACAGTGACGTTGACCGTCTGTCCGAGCCTCACGGCAATCGGCCGTTTGAGCAGATCCGTACGCAGCGGCGAGCCGGCGGCGATGCGGTTGGCCGATACCGACCCTTCCACTTGTGCCGGATCGGTCACCACGGCGCGCGGCAGGGCGGCCAGGTCACCCTGGCGAAGTTCAAGGTCGGCGGCGGAGATCGTCTCGCCGGGACCCATCGAACGCGCGGCCACGTAGTAATCGGTCATCACCGAGACGCGGGCCTGCATATAGCGCGTCCACGGCCGGTCGCCGCCGCATCGCACGCCCACGTTGACGCGTCCATATGGGGCCGCGCCGGCGGGCAGGAACGGTTCGGGGTTGAAGCAGTCCGGCGCGCGGCCACCCGAGGGCGGCACCACCTGCACGCTGATCTTGCCCGGCAGTCCCATGGACTGGCGCTGCAGGAACTGTTCGACGGCCACGCGCGCGGGGTCATCGGCAAACGGATTCTGGGCGGCCTGGGTTTGCGGTGCCGCACCGGGCGGCGCAACGGGCGTGACCTGGGCGGGAGCGGCCATGGCGGACGGCGCCAGCGCAATGCCGGCGAATGCCATCAGCGCGGCGGCCTGGCGAGAGAAAGTCATAGGGGTCATCCCAGCAAGGATGAGACGGCAGGGGCTGCGAATCCAATACGGAGGCGTAAACCCGCGGTCGATGCCGTCGCACAACAGTTGAACATCGGTAAACGTTTGCACAGGCGGTTGGCGCACCGTGACGGCGCCGCGCCTGGCACTGACGGCGAAGCCTTGTGCGGCGCGCCGCGCGGGGCGGGCGAGCCAGGTTTTGGCATCGGTCAGTGGGAGTCATTGTAGGCAGGCTCGCGCGAGAGACCGAACCGGAAATGCGCGGGTTTCTCCTGCCTATTCGCACGATTGGCGTGACAACCCGGCCCCTAAGATGGCAACCCTGAAGAAGCCCGGTCTGGCGTGTGCGGAAGGTATACCCAGGTCTACGGCAGTTCTCTCCCCGAAATGAAGCCACAGCCAAAGCAGGAAAGGCAGACATCATGGACAGACTCGATGCGGCGTTCCGCTTCCAGCAGGAAGCACTGAGCCTGCGGACCCAGCGGCAATCGGTGATTGCCTCGAACATCGCCCACGCGGATACGCCGGGCTACAAGTCGCGCGATTTCGATTTCGCCAGCACGCTGGCGCAGTCCGTGGAGCGCGGCAACCAGCAGCGCGACGGCGTGTCGCTGTCCACTACGTCCGTGCGGCACATGCCGGCGCAGGCGCCTGCGATGAGCAACAACGAGCGCGACCTGCAGTACCGCATTCCGCTGCAATCGAGTATCGATGGCAACACCGTGGAAATGGACACCGAGCGCGTGGCGTTTGCCGACAACACGGTGCACTACGAAGCGGGCCTGACCGTCATGAGCTCGAAGATCAAGACGATGCTGTCCGCGATCCAGAACTAAGGGGGGCGCTGCAATGGGTTCCATGAACATTTTCGACGTGGCCGGTTCGGCCATGGCCGCGCAGTCGCAGCGCATGAACGTGACGGCGTCGAACCTGGCCAATGCCGACAGCGCCGTGGCGCCGAACGGCCAGCCGTACAAGGCCAAGCAGGTCATTTTCGAGATGGCCCCGACACCGGGCCAGACCGATGTGGGTGGCGTGCAGGTGGCGGGCGTGATGGAGGATTCCGCGCCGGCCCGCATGATCCACAACCCCACGCATCCGCTGGCCGATGCCAATGGCTACGTGACGATGCCCAACGTGAACCCGGTGGAAGAGATGGTCAACATGATCTCGGCATCGCGTTCGTACCAGGCCAACGTGGAGGTGCTGAACACCGCCAAGACCATGATGCTCAAGACGCTGACCATTGGTCAGTGACGCCAGCCGAAACGCGTTTTCCGTATCTCCGATTTCCAGAATTCAAGAACACTAGCCGGAACACAACATGGCATCGACTTCTTCCGTAGGTAACAGCACCGCCAACTCGGGGGTGAACCAGGCCCTGCAAAGCGGTAGCGCAAGCGCAGCCGACCTGCAGAGCAATTTCCTGAAAATGCTGGTCACGCAGATGACCAACCAGGACCCGCTGAATCCGATGGACAACTCGCAGCTGACCTCGCAACTGGCGCAGATCAGCACGGTGAGCGGTCTGCAGACGATGAACGAGACCATGACGCAGTTGCTGACGCAAACCGCGGCTGGCCGTGCGATGGACTCCGCCGCACTGATCGGCAAGACCGTGATGGTGCCGGGCAACGCCCTGACCGTGACCGATGGCGTGTCGGGCAAGTTCGGCGTGGACATCCCGACGACGGCAGACGCCGTGACCGTGCAGGTGCTCGACGAGAAGGGCAACGTGGTGCGCACCATCGACATGAAGGGCCAGAAGGCCGGCGTGCATGACGTGGAGTGGGACGGCAAGAGCGATGCGGGCAACCTCGTCGCAGACGGCGACTATGCGTTCAAGGTCACGGCCACGGCCGGCGGCAAGGACGTGAGCCCGATCCCGCTGATCTACGGCAAGGTGCAGGCCATCAGCGGCGACAGCACTGGCGTGCTGGTGGATCTGGGCGACGGCAAGATGGCCAACGTCGACGACGTGCGCCGCATTTCCTGATCGGCACGGCAACACGGTTTTTATCAAGACATTCACGTATCAACCCGGTCCGGCATACGCGCGGGCAATTCACGAACGACAGCCTACATAGGGGAAAATCATGGGTTTTGGTCAAGGGGTAAGCGGCATCAATGCCGCAGCGTCCAACCTGGACGTGATCGGCAATAACATCGCCAACGCGAACACGGTTGGCTTCAAGCAATCGACGGCACAGTTCGCCGACGTGTACGCAGGCTCGAAGATCGGCCTGGGCACGCGCGTGAACGCCGTGGTGCAATCGTTCAGCAACGGCACGGTCTCGGCATCGGGCCGCAGCATGGACGTGGCCATCAGCAACGGCAGCGGCTTCTTCCGCCTGGTCAACCAGGACGGCCAGGTCTTCTACTCGCGTAACGGCCAGCTCTCGCGTCTGGACGACGGCACGCTGGTGAACGGCACGGGCCTGCAGGTCACGGGTTACCCGGCCGGCACCACCGCCGGTGGTGTGGCGCCGCAGCCGCTGACGATCAGCAACGCGCAGATGCCGCCGAAGGCCACCACGAACATTGCCGCGCAATTCCAGCTGGACTCGCGTAGCGCCGCGCCGACCAACGTGTTCGCCAGCACGCCTGCCGTCCGTGCGGATTCGTCGATGTTCAGCTACAGCACGCCGATGACGGCCTATGACTCGCTGGGCAACAAGCAGCAGCTCACCGCCTACTTCGGCAAGTCGGTCGTGGCCGGCCCGCCCGTTGCCCCGGCACCGACCAACGCCTTTGGCGGTACGGACTGGTCGATGAACGTCACCGACGCCAACGGCAACGTGCTGCAGACGGTCACGCTGTCCTACGACGCCAACGGTACGCTGCGCGCGCCGACGGCTGCCACCATGCCCAGCGTCACGCTGCCGGCCGCCAACGGCGCTGCCGCCATGACGGCACGCCTGGACCTGACGGGCAGCACGCAGTTCGGTGCGGACAACGACCCGAAGAGCATCGTGCAGAACGGCTACACCTCGGGCGCGCTGGTCAGCTACGCCGTGCAGGAAGACGGCACGATCCTGGGCTCGTATTCCAACGAACAGACGCTGTCGCTGGGCCAGATCGCCCTGGCATCGTTCGGCAACGTCGAAGGCCTGAAGCCCGAAGGCGACAACGTGTGGAGCGCCACCGGTTCGTCGGGCCAGGAACTGCTGGGTGCCGCAGGCGGCTCGCTGGGCAAGCTGCGTTCCTACGCCGTGGAAGAGTCGAACGTGGACCTGTCCGGCCAACTGGTGAACCTGATCGTTGCGCAGCGTAACTATCAGGCCAACGCCCAGACCATCAAGGCGCAGGACACCGTCCTGCAGACCCTGGTGAACATCTAAGCCGGCCCCCGCTGACGGATCGCCATGGACCGCCTGATCTACACCGCCCTGTCGGGCGCCAAGCAGATACTCGACCAGCAGGCCGCAGTATCGAACAACCTGGCCAACGCCTCCACGCCGGCATTCAAGGCGCAGGTGAACCTGTACCGTGCAGTACCGGTGCAGGGCCAGGAAACGCAGACGCGCGCCTTCACGCTGGCCTCGACACCGGGCGCCGACATGAAGGCCGGGCCGCTGACCTATACCGGTCGCGACCTCGACGTTGCCCTCGGTGGCAACGGCTGGCTGGCGGTGCAGATGCCGGACGGCTCGGAAGCCTACACCCGCGCGGGAGCGCTGCAGGTGTCGGCCGACGGCCAGTTGCAGAACTCGGCTGGCCGGCCGGTGATGGGCGATGGTGGCCCCATCGCCGTGCCGCCGGGCGCCACGGTGTCCATCGGTACCGATGGCAGCGTGGTGGCACGTGGTCCGGGCGAAGCGGCCAACGGCCTGGCGCAGGTTGGCAAGCTGCGCGTCGTCTCGGCGCCGCCCGAAGGGCTGGCGCGCGGTGACGATGGTTACTTCCGCCTGCGTCCCGGCGTGGATCCACTGCAGCAGGACGCCACCGTGCGCGTGATTTCCGGCGCGCTCGAAGGCAGCAACGTGAACCCGGTGGAGTCCATGGTGGAAATGATCGCCAATGCGCGTCGCTTCGAGATGCAGATGAAGATGATCACGGGCGCCGACACCAACGACCAGCGTGCCAATGCGCTGCTGTCGAACAATTAACGAATTCTAGGAACACCATGATCCGCTCTCTCTGGATTGCCAAGACCGGCCTCGACGCGCAGCAGACGCAGATGGACGTGATCTCGAACAACCTGGCCAACGTGTCGACCTCGGGCTTCAAGAAAAGCCGCGCGGTGTTCGAGGAACTGATGTACCAGACCGTACGCCAGCCTGGCGCGCTGTCGTCGGACCAGACCGTGCTGCCGTCGGGCATGCAGATCGGTACCGGCGTGCGCCCCGTGGCAACGGAACGCATTCATACGCAAGGCAACCCCCAGCAAACGGGCAATGCGCGCGACGTGGCCATCATCGGCCAGGGCTTCTTCCAGGTGACGATGCCGGACGGCACCACCACCTACACGCGTGACGGTTCGTTCCAGGTAGACCCGAACGGCCAGCTCGTCACGTCGAGCGGCTTCGTGCTGAACCCGGCCATCACGCTGCCGGCCAACTACACGGGCCTGAACATCGCACGCGACGGTACGGTGACCGTGACGCAGCCGGGCCAGACCAACGCCGTGACGGTGGGCCAGATCCAGGTTGCCACGTTCGCGAACCCGACCGGTCTGGAAAGCCTGGGCGAGAACCTGTACGCGCAGACCGACGCCTCGGGCGCACCGAACACCACGGTGCCGGGCCTGAACGGTGCGGGCACGCTGCAGAACAACTATGTCGAATCGTCGAACGTGAACGTGGTGGAAGAACTGGTCAGCATGATCCAGACCCAGCGCGCTTACGAGATCAACAGCAAGGCTGTGCAGACGTCTGACCAGATGCTGCAACGCCTGACCCAGATGGGTTGAAGAAACGGGAATGACCATGGCCGCCAAGCAGTATCGCATCGGTGCAATCGTCGTCTACGCCATCGTCGCCCTGGCTACGCTGGCGAGCGGCGGCTGCGCGCTGGTGCCCAAGGAGCCGCTCGTGCAGTTGCCCACCACGGCACGCGCAGAACCGCGTCCGCTGGGCCCCTCCACGGGTTCGATCTTTGCATCCTCGTACGCCAGCAATCCGCTGTTCGAGGACCGGCGGCCACGTAACGTTGGCGACATCCTGACCATCGTGATCACGGAGAACGTCAACGCCAGCAAGAACTCGGGCACCAACGCCAGCCGCACGGGCAGCACGAACCTCGCGTTCAATGCGGTGCCGCGCGCCCTGGCGGGGCTGTTCAGCACGAGCCAGAACGCAGACGTGAGCGGTGCCAACGCGTTGAAGGCCAGCGGCGGTGCGTCCGCGGCCAACACGTTCAACGGCACCATCACGGTGACGGTGCTGGAGGTGCTGCCGAACGGCAACTTCGTGGTGTCCGGCGAGAAGCAGATGGCCATCAACCAGGGTGCGGAGTTCATCCGCTTCTCCGGTGTGGTCAATCCGCGCACGATCACCGGCGACAACGGCGTGCTGTCCACGCAGGTGGCGGATGCACGCATCGAGTACACCGCGAAGGGGTACATCGATGAAGCACAAAACATGGGCTGGCTGCAGCGCTTCTTCCTCAATGTCCTACCGTTCTGATCCCGCCATGTTTCTGCCTCCGACGCCTCTCAACATGCCAGGCTCGCTTTTCGGCAACCCGCCCGGTCTTCGTTCCCGCTATGGCCGTGCGGTATCTTTTGCCTGCCTTGTGCTGGCCCTGCTGTTCGGGTTCGGCACGGGCGCCGCGCATGCGGAACGCCTGAAGAACCTGGCAACGTTCCAGGGCGTGCGCGACAATCCGCTCATCGGGTATGGACTGGTCGTGGGGCTGGACAACACCGGCGACCAGACCATGCAGACGCCGTTCACCACGCAGAGCTTGCAGAACATGCTGTCGCAGCTGGGTATCACGCTGCCGGCCGGCAAGAACATGCAGCTCAAGAACGTGGCCGCGGTGATGGTCACCGCCACACTCGCGCCGTATGCGCAGCCGGGCAGCCAGATGGACGTGGTGGTCTCGTCGATGGGTAACGCCAAGAGCCTGCGCGGCGGCACGCTGCTGATGACGCCGCTCAAGGGCGCCGATGGCCAGGTCTATGCCGTGGCACAGGGCAATATGCTGGTGGGTGGCGCCGGTGCGTCGGCCAATGGCAGCAAGGTGCAGATCAACCAGCTCGCGGTGGGCCGCATTGCGAACGGCGCCATCGTCGAACGCGCCGTGGCGCCGTTCGAGCCGCAGGGCGGCTACGTCAATCTCGAACTCAAGGACACAGACTTCGGCACTGCCGAGCGCGTGGTCGAAGCCATCAACCGTAACCTTGGCCCGGGCACTGCCGCCGCCATGGACGGACGCGTGGTGCAGGTGCGCACGCCGCAGACGCCGGCCGCGCGCGTGGGCTTCATGGCACGCGTGGAAAACCTCGATGTCACGCCGGCCAAGGCCGCCGCGAAGGTCATCCTCAATGCACGCACCGGATCGATCGTGATGAACCAGACGGTCACCGTGGAAGACTGCGCAATTGCGCACGGCAACCTGTCGGTGGTCATCAATACGCAGCCGGTGATCAGCCAGCCTGCACCGTTCAGCCAGGGCCAGACCGTGGTGGCGCCGGTCTCCCAGATCGACCTCAAGCGCGATGGCGGATCGTTGCAGATCGTCAAGGCAGGCGCGTCGCTGGCCGCCGTGGTCAAGGGTCTGAATGCACTGGGCGCAACGCCGCAGGACCTGCAGACGATTCTGGAAGCGATGCGTTCGGCCGGCGCACTGCGCGCCGAACTGGAGATCATCTGATGGCGGCAGGGATGACGACGAGCAGCGCGGGCGATCTGACCCAGCGCTTCGCCCTCGACACGCAAGGGTTTGAAGCGCTGAAGAACCAGTCGCGCGCCGGGAACACCACCGCCACGCTGCAGGCTGCGGCCAAGCAGTTCGAGGCTGTGTTCACGCACATGGTGCTCAAGAGCATGCGCGATGCCACGCCGTCGGATGGCCTGTTCGACAACGAGCAGACCAAGCTCTACATGTCGATGATGGACCAGCAGATGTCGCAGCAGATTTCGTCGCGCGGCATCGGCCTGGCAGACGCCATGCTGCGGCAGCTTGCACGTGCCACCGGCACCGAGTTGCCGCCGGGAATGGCCGCCGCAGGTGGCATTACAGGTGCCAGCGTACGCGATGCCGAGATGGCGCAGATGCTCAACAGCCGAGGCGCGACCGATGCCGATGGCCCGCCGGTTGGCACGACGCTGCCCGGTGGCGCATGGAATCCCACGGCCGGTGTGCGCCAGTATCAGAACCAGTCCGAGTGGCAGGGCAACGGACAGTCGCAGCTCGGCCAGTTGCCCGACGATTCGCCCGAACACATCAGCAATTTCGTGAATCGCATGGCAGAGCCCGCGATGGCCGCCGCGCGCGCCTCGGGCGTGCCGGCCAAGCTCATCGTCGGCCAGGCTGCGCTGGAATCCGGCTGGGGCCGCCGCGAAATTCGCAATCCCGATGGCTCGACCTCGTTCAACGTGTTCGGCATCAAGGCCGGCGCCAACTGGAAGGGCCCGACCACCGAGATTCTCACCACGGAATACGTGGATGGCCAGCCGGTCAAGACGCGCGCGAAGTTCCGCGCATACGGTTCGTACGAAGAAGCGTGCAACGACTATGCGCGCCTGCTGACGAATAACCCGCGCTATGCCAACGTGGTATCGGCATCGAACGCCGATGAAGCCGCGCATGGTCTGCAGCGCGCGGGGTATGCAACCGATCCGGCGTACGGCGAGAAGCTGGTGCGGATCATGAAGAAGGTTTCGACGTAAGAAGTCGAGACATTTGATTCCCGATTGTTTGCTCCCCTCTCCCTCTGGGAGAGGGGCGGGGGAGAGGGCCAGCCGTTCAAATTGCCACCAGTTGGCAAGCAGAACCTCCGGCCCTCTCCCCCAACCCCTCTCCCGCACAGCGGGAGAGGGGAGCAAGACCACAGAATTTCCAAGGACAACGCTACCACCCGGTCGCGCTGTACCCGCTTGCACGCTCGGATGTGTCAAGAGTAAGCGCTAACAACAACCACGAAATTCACACAATTGCGGCGCTAAAGTCGCGCCACTTTCGCGCCGTTATCCAACGTATCCATCGCCGCCGGCCTGACGCCGCCGGCTAGCCATTCGATCCGGAGTCAGACGAACATGTCTCTGTTTAATATTGGTCTGTCGGGCCTGAACGTTGCGCAGAACGCCCTCACAACCGTGGGCCACAACTTCAGCAACGCAGCCACCCCCGGCTACACGCGCCAGAACACGATCATCGCCTCGGCTGGCGGCCAGTACACGGGCTCGGGCTTCTACGGCCAGGGTTCCAACACGCTCACCGTGCAGCGCGTGTACGACAGCTTCCTGACGGGCCAGTTGCGTGGCGCCACCTCGGCCAGCTCGGATCTGGCCACGTACGCCGACCAGATCTCGCAGATCGACAACCTGCTGGCCGACCAGAAGGGCGGCCTGGCGCCGTTGATGCAGAAGTTCTTCGCTGCGGTGCAGACCGTGTCGAACACGCCGGCCGATGCCGCAGCACGTCAGGGCCTGCTGTCCTCCGCGCAAGCGCTGGCTGGTCAAATGAAGTCGTCGAGCGACTACTTCAAGCAACTGCAGGATGGCCTGAATACGCAGATCAAGTCGACGGTCACGCAGGTCAACGACTACACGAAGGAAATCGCGAAACTCAATGGCGAGATCTCGCGCATGACCGCCGCATCGGGCGGCCAGGCGCCGAATGACCTGCTCGACCAGCGTGACCAGGCTGTGGCCAAGCTGACCGAACTCGTCGGCGCCAAGGTGGTGATCCAGGACGGCAATACGTACAACGTGGTCGTCGGCAACGGTCAACCGCTGGTGTTGGGCACCGATTCGTACGACATCAAGGCGATTCCCTCGGCATCGGACCCCAGCCGTACCGTGATCGGCTACACGGTGCCGGGCAGCAATGGCACGTACGAGGCGGAAGAAGGTTCGATCACGGGCGGCTCGCTCGGTGGCTTCCTGCGATTCCGCACTGACTCGCTCGACGCCGCGCAGAACGCCATCGGCCGCCTCTCGCTGGCCATCGGCCAGAAGTTCAACGACCAGCACAAGCTCGGTATCGACCTGAACGGCGCCATCGGCACCGATCTGTTTGCGCTGGGCAAGGCCCAAGTGTTTGCCAACGCGAAGAACACCTCGGGCGCCATCGTCCAGGCAACGATCACGAACACGAGCAACCTGACGGTCAGTGACTACACGCTGCGTCTGACCAACGGAAATTACACGCTGACGCGCAAGTCGGACAACACCGTAGTCGCCACGCAGCCGCTGGCCACGGCCACGTATCCGATGACGCTCGAAGCTGACGGCTTCCAGATCAATCTGGATAGTGCCATGACGGTGAGCGACTCGTTCGAGATCCAGCCCACGCGCAATGCCGCCGCTGGCTTCGATACGTTGATCACGGACCCCGCCAAGATTGCTGCCGCCTCGCCGTCGCGCGCCGACGCCGCCACGAACAATGCCGGCTCGGCCACGGCCAAGCTGACCAATGTGGCGCCTGGCTTCTCGCTGCTGGCCGGACCGCTGACGGTGAAGTACGACGCCGCCACGACGTCCTACATCTTCTCCGATGCCGCGGGTACGCCGCTGGCACCGCAGCCGGCGCCCACCGCCACGGCCACGGGCGTCGATTACACGATCAACGGCATGACGTTCAGCTTCGGCGGCACGCCGAAGGATGGCGACACGTTCACGCTGTCGAACAACGCCGGCTCCGTGTCCGACAACGGCAACGCGCTGTTGCTGGCCAAGCTGCAGACGGCCAAGACGATCAACGGCACGTCGAGCTTCAACGACGCCTACGCCACGCTCGTCAACGACGTGGGCAGCAAGACGAAGTCGGCGCTGATCGCTTCCACCTCGCAGGACAGCATCACGAACCAGGTCTACGCCGCGCAGCAGTCCGTGTCGGGTGTGAACATGGATGAGGAAACCGTGAACCTGCTGAAGTTCCAGCAGCTGTACCAGGCCAACGCCAAGGTCATCCAGGCAGCCAGCACGGTCTTCGACACCCTGATCGGCATCGCCCGCTAAGCGGCCCACTACCCGCCGTCCCTGAGATCAACCCGAAGGAATCCTCGCAATGCGCGTCGCAACCTCTACCCTCTACCGCCAGGGCCTGCAGTCGATGAACAACCAGCAGTCCCTGCTGATGCATGTTCAGCAACAGCTGGGCACGGGCCGTCGTATCCTCACGCCTTCGGACGATCCGGTTGCCGCCACGCGCGCGCTGGGCGTGACGCAGGCAGGTGCCGTGAACGGCCAGTACACCGCTTCGCGCAAGGAAGCCAACTCGGCGCTGGCACTGGAAGAAAACTCGCTGACTACCGTGACCACGGTGCTGCAGAGCGTGAAGACGCTGCTGGTGAACGCCGGTAACGGTACGCTGAGCGATACCGACCGTGCCTCGCTGGCCACCGCGCTGCAAGGCCAGTACGACCAGCTGCTGGGCCTGGCCAATGCCGACGACGGCACGGGCAACTACCTGTTCGCGGGCCTGAAAACCGGCACCGTGCCGTTCGCGGCCGACGCCGCCGGCAACGTGACGTACCAGGGCGATACCGGCCACAAGCTGCTGCAAGTGGATGTGTCGCGCCAGATGCCCGCGGGCAACACGGGCGCGGAAGTATTCCAGTCGGTGAGCAACAGCGCCGGCTACGTGCTCAAAGGCAACAGTGCCAACACGGGCACGGCCACGTACAGCGCGCCGTCCGTGACCGACCCGAGCAACCCCCTCTACGGCACCAAGCTGGCGGTCACGTTCCAGACCAACGCCGGCACCGGCAAGATGCAATACACGGTGACCAACGCGACGACGGGTGCGGCAATCGGCGGCCCGGTGGACTACGTTGACGGCGGTTCCATCAACGTGGCAGGCGTTTCGTTCTCGGTGAAGGGCACCCCGGCCGACGGCGACACGATGTCCGCAGAGCCCGCGCAACAGGCTGGCGCCGATGTGTTCGCCAACCTCAAGAGCGTCATCGACGCACTGAAGCAGCCGATCAACTCCGGCACGTCGCCGGAAACGGCCAACGCCAACCTGCAGAACGTGATTGCCACGGGCCTGCGCCAGAACAACAACTCGCTCGACAACGTGCTGACGGTACGTGCATCGGTGGGTTCGCGCATGAACGAACTGGACGCACTCGACACCATCGGCGAGAACCGCGACCTGAGCAACGCGCAGACGCTGTCGAACCTGCAGGACCTGGACTACGCTGCGGCAATCGGCGAGTACTACCAGCGCCAGACGGCACTGCAAGGCGCGCAGCAATCGTTCATGCAGATCCAGGGCATGAATTTGTTCCAGTATCTGCGGTAAGCGGATGGTGGTGAGGTAAAAACAAGGTTGTTCTGAGGGAATGCGAGTTGGCAAATCGCTGCTTGTGCGTTTGTCAAACTCGCTAAACAGCCTGGAACGATTGGCTCTGTGGCCGCTATAGAAAGACCCGCCCCAATTTACATGGGGCGGGTCTTTTTTTTCGTGCCGTCTACTAGGTCGGCATCGTCCAGCCCTTGCGATTCGCGCAGAAAATGCATGCTAGTCTTGCGAAGAGTCAGTCTGAGGCTCTCTTCGCCAATTTTCTTGCCTAAAGCCATGAGATCAGGACCTGCTGCGGTGGAGCCTCTTGAAGGCTACCGTTATTGCCAGCGACGAATCGTTGCCCTGTTAAATGATCTGGCTCCAGACGAGGGATACAACCTGACGGCCCTGTCGAGTGTCCGCGTACTGCGTTCGGACCGGCCGATGTCGCGCACGCCAGTCCTGTATGACCCGGGCATCGTGATCGTCTGTCAGGGCCGCAAGCGTGGTTACTTCGGGGATCGGCTCTATCTTTACGACGAACAACATTACCTTTCTGTTTCGGTACCGGTGCCCTTCACGATGGAGACCGATGCGACGCCCGAGCATCCGCTGCTCGCCTTGTATCTGCATCTCGATTTCACGATGGCCGCCGAGCTGGCGGCGCAGATCGACGGGGAAGGTGTTGCGGCGCGAGAGCAGACCCCTCAGAGCATGATGTCTTCGCCAATGGATGACGCGATGCTCTCATCGGTGCTGCGCTTCGTCGAGGCGATGCATCGGCCACTTGATGCCGCTGTATTGGGTCCGAACCTGCTGCGCGAACTGTATTTCCGCGTACTGACTGGCGAGCAGGGGCGGCCCATGCGCGAGGCGCTCGCGATGCGCGGACAGTTCGGCCGGATTGCCCAGTCGTTGCGCCTTATTCACAGCAACTACGCTCAGTCTCTCGATGTTACGCAGCTCGCCGAGGAAGCGGGCATGAGCGTCCCGAGCTTCCACAACCACTTCAAGGCCATCACCCAGGTATCGCCCATGCAGTACCTCAAATCGACACGACTACATCAGGCACGCCTGTTGATGGTGCGCCAGGGTCTGAGCGCAGATAGCGCCAGTCACGCAGTGGGCTACACAAGCGCTTCGCAGTTCAGCCGGGAGTTCAAGCGTCTCTTTGGCATGACGCCGGCGGCAGAGTCCCGGCGCATGCGCGAGAGCTTTGCCTTGCCGGCGTTTGTGGATGCGACCTACGTTTCATCGCACTAAGGCCAGGGCGGCTAGACGCGATAGCGATACCCGTCGGTCGCACGCCGTCCGCGTCGGCGCCGACGGAAGGCCCCGTCAGGATACCTCGGCGTGCGTATGTCCACTGGTAGCCATATGACGATGTTTGCCGGCAGCGTGGGAGCCGTTTTAACGACTCAACCCAATGCCCACCGCGCCGCGTAAGTGGCATGCAGCACCGTCGTATCGAACAAAGGCGTTCCGTCGACGTGTTGCGGTTGGACCAGCAACGATATCTCCGTGCATCCAAGAATGACCGCTTCCGCGCCATCGGCCTTCAGCCGGTTGATGATCGACAGGTAGATGTCTCGCGATTCGTCCTTGATGATCCCTTGGCAAAGCTCGTCATAGATGATGCGGTGCAGGGCGTCGCGTTCCTCCGCATCGGGGGTCAGCACTTCCAGTGCATGCTTCTGTTCGAGTCGCCCTCGATAGAAATCCTGCTCCATCGTAAAGCGGGTTCCCAATAGCCCGACTCGCGTATGCCCGGCGGCCCGGATCGCTTCCGCCGTGGGATCGGCAATATGCAGCAACGGGATGCAGACGGCGTTTTCGATGGCCGACGCCACCTTGTGCATGGTGTTCGTGCACAGCACCAGTCCCGCAGCGCCGGCGTTCTCGAGCCGTACGGCGACATCCGCGAGCATTGCGCCGGCCTCATCCCACTTGCCTGCGTGCTGCAGTTTCTCGATTTCATCGAAGTTGACGCTATAGAGAATGATGCGCGCCGAGTGTAAGCCGCCGCATTGCGCTTTCACGGTTTCGTTGATCTGGCGATAGTAAGGGATCGTCGATTCCCAACTCATCCCGCCGATCAGACCTAGAGTTTTCATCGTTAGTTGAGGCGAATTCAAGCGATTCGAAAAGAAATTGCGAGGACCGAAGGGCCGACGCAGAAGGTGGATTATGTATCTAGTCTCTCTGCGCCAGGAGAACATACCCTGTTCGGGCTCGATCCCGGCAGGGGACTACCCGCACTCGACAGCCTTATTTGTCGAGCCCGCTCATCAGCACGTACTTGACCTCGACGTACTCCTCGATACCGTAGTAGCTGCCTTCGCGACCATAACCCGAGTGCTTGATCCCGCCGAAGGGCACCGATGCCGTCCCTACCGCGCCAGAGTTCAGAATCACCATGCCGGCCTCAATGTCCTTCGACAGACGGAATGCACGGCCAAGATCGCGCGTGAAAGCATACGCGACGAGGCCATATTCGCTGTCGTTCGCGCGCTTCACGACCTCGTCCTCGGTGCTGAAACGATAGACAGGGAAGACAGGGCCGAAGATTTCTGTCCTGGCCACCGTCATCTGCTCGTCAAGATCCGAGAGAATGGTTGGCTCATAGAACAGCCCGCCCTTGACGTGGGGCTTTCCTCCCACGACAACCGTTGCTCCGGCTTGTTTCGCGTCCTCGACCAATGCGGCGACCTTGTCCAACGCAGCCTGGTTGATCAACGGACCCACGACAGACTCCTCTTGCAGCCCTTGATCCACGCGAATCCTGGCCACCCGTTCAGCGACCGCTGCGACGAATCGGTCATGGATGCCGGTCTGAACGTAAATGCGATTGGGTGAAATGCACACCTGTCCTGAGTTGCGCAGCTTGGCGGCAACAAGACCATTGACCGCTTCGTCGAAGCTGGCATCGTCGAAGACGATGAACGGCGCGTTGCCGCCGAGTTCCAGCGTCATTCTCTTGAGATCGGCTCCGCATGCGGTTGCCAGCAGTCTCCCCACTGCCGTCGATCCGGTGAAGGAGATCTTTCGAATCCGTGAATCGCTCGTAAAGACCTCTCCGATTTGCTTCGGATCGCCGGTCACCATCTCGAATACGCCTTCGGGAATGCCAGCTTGCCGCGCATATTCAAGCAGCTTGTAGGCTGTCAGCGGCGTCAACTCGGACGGCTTGATGATCATCGTGCACCCCGCGGCCAGCGCCGTGGCGATCTTGCGCGTAATCATCATGAAAGGGAAATTCCATGGCGTAATCGCGGCGGTTGGTCCCGCAGGTTCCTTCACAACCAGCACTTGCGCATTGCCGGCGTGAGTTGGAATGGTGTCGCCGTACACGCGCTTGGCTTCCTCGGCATACCATTCGATGAAGCCCAGGCCATACTCGATTTCTCCCATGGCGTCCGTAAGACATTTGCCGTTCTCCTTGACCATCAGCTCGGCAAAGACGCGTTTGTCGTCACGGATCAATTCGAACCACCGGCGCAGCAGTTCGCTACGTTCGCGCGCGAGCTTGCGTGACCAAATGGGAAATGCATTGCAGGTGCGGTCCACTGCCGCCTTGACATCGTTCAGCGTCAGTTCCGGCACTTCGCCAACCAGCGAGCCATCGGCGGGGTTCGTCACTTCGATCATCATTTCCAGTCCTTCATCAGATGCGAGCGTTGCGGTTGCGACGCGGGTTGATAGTAGGACTGGCCCGTTGGACGGACCATGGCGAGTCGTCTCTAAATCTTGCCTAATGCTATGAAGTACGGTGGGTATTGCGTCGGTACTTGCGGTTCAGGTGCATGCGATGGGCATCGGCTTCGTGCAGCATTGAGCGTGAGTGTCGCTGTCGCTGTCAACCGCTATAGACCCAGCGTCCTCATGCCTGCTTCGGCGTCGCCGATAAAAATCCAAGAATCCCGTCGACGATGCCCGCCTCGACGTTCCGCGCGTTCTGGCCGTCCACCGCTTCCAGCACGGCGCCATGCACCAGCGCTTCGGTCATCTTCATCGTCATCCACGCGGCCATGTCGAGGTCGTCGTGGCGCAGTTCGTCGCGGTGCCGCAGCAGTAACTCCATCACATGGCGATGGATGCGATCTCCGGCTGCGCCCATGTTGGCTTCCAGCAGCGGGCGCTCCTTCTCCAGCAAGCGATGCAGTTCCGGCTCCACTTCGTGGGCAGCCATTGCCGCGCGAATCAGGCTGGTGACGGCGCCGCGCAGTCCTTCTTCGTGCGCTTCCCCCAGGACTTTCTCGATCGATTCGGCCATGTGGATGCCGTGTCGCTGATGCAACGCGGTGAGTAACGACGCCTTGTTGGGAAAGTACTGGTAGAGCGACCCGACGCTGATGCCGGCCTGCTGGGCGACTGCATTCGTGCTCATTTCGGCATATCCCCGCTCCATCAAAACGCGAGCACTGGCTTCCAGAATGGTGTCTACCATTGCCATGGAACGGCGCTGGCGCGGGGCTTTGCGGGGAGTTGTCTCGGGCTGACGGGTCATGTTCGGAACGCGAGTTGTAAAGACGAGCGATTGCTCGCATTATTGCTGGGTCGATCGGCACAGTCAATCAGGGGTTTCGGCCCCCCGAATAGCGAGGATTCTGACGTGAAGGAAATAGTGGTAGTCGGCGGCGGTTTCGCCGGGTTATGGGCAGCGGCTGGGGCGGCGCGCATGGCGGAAACGTTGGGCAAGGCTGTGCACATCACGCTCGTCAATCGTGACGCGCAGCACAGCATTCGCGTACGCAACTATGAGGACGACCTCGCCGCCACACTGGTACCGTTGCGAGAGGTACTCGATCCCATCGGCGTGACGCTGCAGATTGGCAACGTGGTGGATATCGACACGCATGGCAAGTCCGTCCGGATCGAGTCCGACGGCAAGTTCATCACCACGCGGTATGACAAGCTGGTGCTTGCCAGCGGCAGCGAGCTGGAGCGGCCGCCCATCGTGGATGTGGATGTCTTCTCGTTCGATGTCGATACCTACGCGCAAGCCCATCGGTTACAGGAACACATCGCATCGCTGCATGCCCGCGCGCCCTATCCCGGTCAGTACACGGCGGTGGTGGTGGGCTCGGGTGCGACGGGCGTGGAACTGGCCTGCGAACTGCCGGCGCGGTTGCGCGCAGCCGCGGTGGCCAGCGGCATCCCCGACGCCGCGCAGCAGGTGCGCGTGATCCTGGTCGATAGCAACGAGAAGATCGCTGGCCACCTCGGTGGCGCGCAGGCAGTGATCGAGCAAAGCTGTCGGGAGCTTGGGATCGAGTTGTTCCCGCACGCGACGGTGAAGTCCCTGAGCGGCTACGGCCTGACGTTGAACAACGGGCAGCATATCGACACCTCCACCGTGGTCTGGTGCGCGGGCATGCGTGCGAGCGAGCTGACCACGTGTTTTAGCGGCAAGCGCGACGTGCATGGCCGACTCATGGTGGATGCCTACATGCGCGTGCAAGGCATGGACGACGTATATGCGGCAGGCGATGTGGCGCACGCCTTGATCGATGGCGAGCATCCGTCGGTGATGTCCTGCCAGCACGCCCGGCCGATGGGGCGGTACGCGGGCCACAACGTCGTATGCGAACTGTTTGGCGAGGACCTGCTGCCGCTGCATATCGACTGGTACACGAACATCATCGATCTAGGTCCGGCCGGCGCGGTGTACGCCCAGGGGTGGGACCGCGAAGTCGTCGCCATCGGCGAGCAAGCCAAGCAGACCAAGCAGGTCATCAATCGCGAACGCATCTATCCGCCACGCAACGGCAATCGCGCCGATATCTTCGATGCGGCCTCGACCGAGCTGCAACGGCCGCCAGTATTGGAGCCGCTTTCGCGCGCCTGACCATCGGCCGTCCGGTCGCGCGATTGCTGCATCCCATCGTCGTGCGACCGGTTCGTCAGCCGGACTGCTTCCATCTCCAACTTCAGCGCTTTGAGCCGTGAGTGTTTCCTCCACGTTGTCCCCGCACGCCCCTGCCGGTGGCGCCGCGCCCGTTCATGCCCCGTTTTCATTGCGGCTCGGCATCGGGCTCAAAGGTGTGCTGATTGCCGCGCTGGTGTCCGGCATCAACAACCGCACTGGCGATATTGGCCTCGCCGATATCCTGGGCGGCTACGGTCTGGGCCGCGACGAAGGGATCTGGCTGTCGTCGAGCTATGCAGCCGCCGAAGTCTCGGCGATGTTGCTGGCACCCTGGCTGGCGAACACCTTTTCCATGCGCCGCTTCGCCACGGGAGCCACGCTGCTGTTCGGGCTGATCAGCGTGCTCTGCCCGTTCGCGCCGAACTTTGAAATCCTGATCTTGCTGCGTGTGCTGCAAGGGCTGGTCGGTGGCTGCCTGCCGCCGATGCTGATGACGGCAGCGCTGCGCTTCCTGCCCGCGCACTACCGGCTCTTCGGGTTGTCGGCGTATGCGCTGACCTCGACGTTCGGCCCTAATATCACGATGCCGCTCGTCGCGTTCTGGACCGAAAGTGCGGACTGGCGGCTGCTGTTCTGGCAATTCATGCCACTCTGTCTGCTGTCCGCGGCGTTGATCTGGCATGGCATTCCACAGGACCCGGTGCATCTTGACCGCATTCGCAAATTCAACTGGAAGGGCGCACTGCTCGGCGTGACGGGCTTATCGTGCACGACGCTCGCGCTGGCGCACGGAGAACGGCTGGACTGGTTTGCCTCGCCGCTGATTGGCGTCCTGTCGGCGTGCGGCGCCGCCAGTCTCCTGGCCTTCCTCGTGCACGAGTTCCACCACCCCACGCCCTTGTTCGAGTTCAGGCTGCTGCGCCGGCGAAACTTCGCCTATGGCATCGTCACGCTGATGCTGTTCGTGTGCGCAACGTTCGCCGGCAGCGCGCTGCCCACCGCATACCTCGCGCGTATCCACGGCTATCGTCCCGTGCAGACGATGGATCTGGCCCTGCTGATTGCCGTACCGCAGATCGTGCTGTCGCCGCTGGTCGCCTTCATCGTCAATCGGCGCACGGTGGACTGCCGCTACGTGATTGCAGGCGGACTTGCATTGATGACGGTGGCCTGCCTTGCGGGCGCCTATCTCACTCCCGACTGGATTCGCGAACAGTTCTTCGTCCTCCAGCTCATGCATGCCGTGGCGCAGCCCATGGTGGTGGTGCCGCTGCTGATGATGGCCACTGGCGTGGTGGCGCCTGCCGAAGGACCGTTCGCGTCCGCCATGGTGAACAGCCTGCGTGCGCTGGCATCGACGGTAGCCGCCGCGGCCTTCAGCAATTTCGTGACCTGGCGCGAGCATTTCCATGCCAACGTGTTGCTGGACCACGCCTTGACCACCGCCTATGCGAGTCCGTTGCAGATACCGGCTCGCGTGCTTGCGGAGAAGGTAAGGCAACAGGCGTTCGTGCTCGCCTACGCCGACACCTTCCTCGCGCTGATCTTCGTCATTGCACTGATGGCCCTCGTGCTCTGGTTTGTTCCTGTTCGTGCCTTTCCGCCTCAATCACCTGTCAGATCATGACTGTCCCTCGCCACTCTCCCCGAATCTTCTATGCACTGATCGGCGCCGCCGCCGTGACCTGTGCCCTGTACGCCGGCTTTCGCATCTTTGACGCCGGGCGGCAACAGCGCACCGACGACGCCTACATCCGTGCGGATTCGGTGTATGTGTCCCCACGCGTCACGGGTCAGATCACCGAGGTACTGGTGCAGGACAACCAGCGCGTGAAGGCCGGCCAACTGGTGGCCCGCATCGATGCCGCCGATTATCTGGCGGCAAAGGCCGAGGCCACGGCGAATGTGGCCGTGGCGCGCGCCGATATCAAGAACCTGGAAGCGGGCATTGCCCGGCAGCGCGCGCTCGTCGAACAGGCACGCGCCAGCGTGCGCGCGAGCGAAGCAAGCCTGCGCTTTACGGAATTGAATGCGCAGCGGTATCGCAATCTTTCCAGTTCCGGCGCCGGTACCCAGCAGGAGTGGCAACGCGCCGACGCCGACCTCAGTGCGGCACGTGCGAACCGGGACCGCGACGTAGCGTCGGGCGAGGCGGCATCCAGAACATTGATGGTGCTGACCGCGCAGCTCGAAGCCGCGCAGGCGCAGTTGCAACGCCATGAAGCGACGCTTCAGAAAGCCGTGCTCAATGTCTCGTACACGCACATCGTGGCGCCGTTCGATGGCATGGTGGGGCAGCGCTCTGCCCGGGTAGGTGCCTACGTGTCAGCCGGCACGCCTTTGATGGCCATCGTGCCGCTCGACGATATCTACGTGGTGGCGAACTTCAGGGAAACGCAATTGGCGCGGATGAAACCGCACCAGTCGGTGACCATCCAGGTGGATGGCAATCCGGAAAAATCCTTCCGGGGGCATCTTGACAGTGTGGCGCCTGCCACGGGCCTGAGTTTCTCGCCGGTGGCGCCTGACAACGCCACTGGCAACTTCACCAAGGTCGTGCAACGCGTGCCGGTGAAAATTCGTTTCGACGAACCTGGCGTCGACGCAGACCTGCTTCGCGTCGGCATGTCCGTCGTGGTCAGTGTCAAGACGAAGGACGGGGTTTGAGATGGGGATGCGCAAAGGATTGGGCGGGTGCCTGCTGTCGATTGCACTGGGTGGATGAGCGGTAGGGCCTGACTTCGTGGCCCCGCCCGCGGAACTGCCGGCATCCTGGCAATGCGGTGCGCCGACTTGCGGCGCGGGAGACGTGGCGCATGACTGGTGGCGGGCGTTCGATGACCCGGAAATGGCAAGCCTTGTCGAGCGCGCCGTATCGGGCAACCTCGACGTTCTGGCGATGAGCAATCGTCTGGAACAAAGCCGCATTCATCTGAAAGTGAATGGTGCATCGCAGTTTCCCAATGTCGGGGTCGGTGCCTCCTATCGTCGCGCGGAAGAGAGCGAGAAGGGATGGATCGATCCTTCCGGGCGCGATGGGAAATCGCCTTATGAGCTGTGGGGTGCGGCGTTTGACCTGAGCTGGGAAGTCGATCTGTGGGGGCACGTCAGACGCAGGATCGAAGCCGCGCAGGCCGAAGTCACGATGACCTCGGCTGAAATGGATGGCGTGCTGCTCTCGGTTGCTGCGGAGACCGCTTCCGATTACCTGAAGCTGCAGGGCGTGCGCGAGCAGTTGTCTGTCACGCGCGAAAGCCTGCTGATCGCGGAACGCAGCCTCGCCCTGGTGAACTCGCGCTACGAGAACGGCGTCACTACGCGTCTTGACGTACACAATGCCACAGCGTTGATCAGTACGGTTCGCGCACGGATGGAGGCGCTTGGGGCCGAGCAGGTTCGTTTGCTGAACGCGCTGGCGATGCTCGTCGGCCAGGCGCCCGGCACGCTGGATGACGAGCTGCTGAAATCTCCGTCGCGTACCAACGACGACACGCACGAGATTCCGGTGGGTATTCCGTCGGAGATCGCGCGCCGGCGTCCAGACATCCGCATGAAAGAAGCCGATCTGCATCGTGCCACTGCGGAGATCGGCGCCGCCAAAGCCGACTTCTATCCGCGCGTGATACTTGGTGCCAACTACGGCTATCAGACGCTGAACGGTTCGAGCTTCGGTTCATGGGCCGCCCAGCAATGGAGCTATGGCCCAAGCCTCTACCTGCCGCTATTCCAGGGCGGCCGACTGGTCGGGACGCTGGCGTTGCGCCGCGCGCAGCAGCAGGCAGCGGCCATTGCGTATCGCAAGACCGTACTGCTGGCCTGGCATGAGGTGAGCAACGTGCTGTCCGACTACGCTGCGCAGGAACGCGAGCATCGCCATCTGACCGAGGCCGTCGAGCAAAACCGGGAGGCACTGGCCGTAGCGGAACAACGGTACAAGGAGGGCGCTATCGACTACCTCAACGTGCTCAATGTCCAGCGCACGCTTTTGCTGGCCCAGTCCGCCAGGGTCGAAAGCGGCACGAAGACCGCAATCGGACGGGTTCGCCTTTATAAGGCGCTCGGTGGAGGGTGGCCGGGCGGGCCCACCGGTTGATCCGCATAGAAACGGCTTGACCTTCCCATGCGGGCGCCTATCTTCGGTGAAGATCCTCCACAAGCGGGGTCACAGGAGACGAGCGATGACATCCACCCCTTCCGCGCGCAGACAGGCGTTCCGGCAACTTGTGGCGTCAAAGCAGGCGGCGCTGGTGCCGGGCGCCTTCAATGCCATGAGCGCGCGCGTGATCGAGGATCTGGGATTTCAGGCGGTCTATCTGACTGGCGCTGGCGTGACCAATATGTCGTTTGGCTTGCCGGACCTCGGCTTCATCGGGCTCAGCGATATCGCCGAACACACGGCGCGTGTGCGCGATGCCGTGGCGTTGCCGCTGATCGTGGATGCGGATACGGGCTTCGGGAATGCGCTCAACGTGCAGCATGCCGTGCGCACGCTGGAGCGGGCCGGCGCCGATGCCATCCAGCTCGAAGACCAGGTCATGCCGAAGAAGTGCGGGCATTTTGCCGGCAAGCATGTCGTCGGTATGAACGAGATGGCCGCCAAGATCCGCGCGGCTGCCGATGCACGCGACGATGCCGATTTCCAGATCATCGCGCGTACCGATGCGGCGGCGGTGCATGGCATCGAGGATGCCATCGAACGCGGGCACCGCTTTGCAGAGGCGGGTGCGGACATCCTGTTCCTGGAGGCCATCGAAGGGTTGCCCGATATCCAGCGATTGCCGCAGTTGTTCAAGACCCCGTTGCTGATCAACATCGTCATTGGCGGGAAGACACCCGTGCAGGGGCGCGATGCGCTGCAAGGGCTCGGCTATGGCCTGGTGCTCTATGCGAATGCGGCGCTGCAGGGCGCGGTGCGCGGTATGCAGCAGGCGCTGGGCATGCTGAAGTCGAACGGACAGATGGACGAGAACCCGGCGATTGTCGTGCCATTCAACGAGCGTCAGCGGCTGGTCCGGAAGCCCCTGTACGACGAACTCGATGCGCGATACAAGAGCGAAGACTGAGAGCGACGACTGAAGGAGCGCCGATGAAGACTGCATTGATCGTGCTCGATGTCATCAACGACATCGTCGATCCGCAGGGCAAGCTCGCCGGTGGCGGTACGGCGGCCCACGCGCAGGATCGCAACCTGTTGCGCAACGTGAATGCGGTGATTGCGCAAGCGCGTTCTCGGCAATGGCCGGTGATCTTCGTGAAGGTGGGTTTCACCGCGCAATATGCCGAGCAGCCCAAGGCGTCGCCGTTCTTCGGCAAGGCGCATACGGCGGGCGCGCTTGCGCTTGGGCGTTGGGGTACGGCGTTTGTCGATGGGCTGGATGTGCAGGCGAGCGACCACGTGGTGGTCAAGCATCGCATCAGCGCGTTCTATGGCACGCCGCTCGAAGCGATCTTGCGTGCGAACCATATCGAGCGGCTGGTGTTGACGGGTGTCAGCACCACATGGGCCGTAGAGTCCACCGCGCGCGACGCGCATGACCGGGACTATCAGGTGGTGATCGTCGAGGATGCGTGCGCCGCGCGTAGCGAGGACGACCACGGCAGGTCGATGAAAAACCTCACGGCCATCGCTGCCGTGACGTCGGTGAATCAAATCATCAACGACGCTGCAAGCGCTTAGCGAATCGCTTCCGCGTAGCGGCGTGCGACTTCGGGCGCAGGAATCCCATCCGCTTCATTCCCCTACGGAAATCCTCCGTTTCCTTATTTCAATAAATTTGAACAACTATGACAGCGAACCCCCGTTTTTCTCCGGCGGGGCCACCGCTATAGTTCAACCCATGGACAGCGCAGCAACGCAACGAAGCCAAGCCAGCGCTGCCCGATAAAACCTCAAACTTATTGAATACCTTTTATTCCGGAGAATCACCATGTCGAACGCCAACAACGCCAAGCTGGAAGTCCTGACCCCGCGCAACAGCCAACTGATCTTCATCGACCACCAGCCGCAAATGGCCTTCGGTGTGCAGTCGATGGATCGCCAGACCATGAAGAACAACGTGGTGGGCCTGGCCAAGGCAGCCAAGATCTTCGACGTGCCGACCACCATTACCACCGTCGAGAGCGAATCGTTCTCCGGCTATACCTACCCCGAACTGCTCGACGTGTTCCCCGGCAAGGAAACGCTGGAGCGCACCTCGATGAACTCCTGGGATGACCAGAAGGTGCGCGACGCACTGGCCGCGAATGGCCGCAAGAAGATCGTCGTGGCCGGTCTGTGGACCGAGGTCTGCAACACCACCTTCGCCCTGTGCGCCATGCTCGAAGGCGACTACGAGATCTACATGGTGGCCGATGCCTCCGGTGGCACGACCAAGGAAGCGCACGACTACGCGATGCAGCGCATGATCCAGGCCGGCGTGGTGCCGGTGACGTGGCAACAGGTGCTGCTCGAATGGCAGCGCGACTGGAAGAACAAGGAAACGTACGACGCCGTGACGAGCCTGGCCAAGGAACATTCGGGCGCCTACGGCATGGGCATCGACTACGCCTATACGATGGTCCACAAGGCCGCGCAGCGTACCCAGACGACGCACGAGTCGATTGCTCCGGTGCATGCGCCGGTGATCGAACGCTGAAAGCGAGGCGCCGGGAACCAGCAGGAACTTCCGGCGCCTCATCAAGGGTGCCCGCCCGGCAGACCGGGCGGCCTTGCACTACTCTGATATCAACGTTCTCACCGGAGTTGCCGATGGACACCCCCTTTCACCAGTTCTCCGACCTGTTCGCACAGCTTGGCCTGCCTTCCGAGGAGGCCGACATTCGCGCCTTTATTGCCCAGCACTCGCCGCTCTCGCAAGACAAGGAATTGTGGGAAGCCCCGTTCTGGACCCCCGCCCAGGCATCGCTGCTGCGCGACGAGTTCGTCGAGGATGCGGACTGGGCCGAAATGGTAGATCAACTAAATCTGGCGCTACGCGCGCCGGCACGGCTCTGATCCTGCCGCCTCCTTGACGAGGCGGCTTGCATCCATCGTTCTTCCCACCCTATCGTTTGCGCCACGCGCGCCGTGGCCTGCCTGTCGCTGGCAGGCCAGAGAGACGACGCGAACGTCTAACGATTTCGGGAAGAACGATGACGCTATCGAAAGTCGGGAGCAAGAGCCCGACGCCTGCGCGCCGTAGAGGCGCCTTCTATGTCAAATGGTATGGGTCGCCGCTGATTGTGCGGCTGCTGTTGTGGCTCGGTATCGGGGGGCTTGCGGCAGTGATGCTGGTGTTGGGTCTGCACGAACCGGATGTCACCATGTTGGCGATAGGGGCAGGGTTTGCTGGGGTCATCGCCCTGATGGAACTGACCTGGGGCCGCCATAGGCCGTTGCGCAAGCCGTTGTTGACGATCGATGCCACGGGTATCGGGTCTACGGTGTTTCCGCGTTCGCAGCATCATCTGCGCTGGCAGGACGTAGCCAGCGTCACGATTCACAAAGAGAGTGGCGCGACGATGCTGGCGGTTGAGCCGATCAAGCCGCCGGGCCGGTTTCGGCGTCGCTTTGTGGTCCAGATCGGGGGGTTGAGCAAGGCCGACAGGGAGAAGGTCGAAACGCTGGTTGCGCATCTGCGGATATTGGAAAACAGCGAGATCGCAAAGGAAATCGAAGTCGAGCAAGCATACGTCGCCCGCATGGAAACGAAGCCGCGTCCCTGGGCGGTCTACTCCCTGATTGGCGTGAACGTGGTCGTCTGGTTGCTCATGGTCTTGCGTGGCGCCCCGTGGATCGACACTACTCCCGTGTCGATGCTGGTCGATTGGGGCGGCAATGCCGCAGTGCTCGCGCATGACGGCCAATGGTGGCGCATGCTGACTGCCACGTTCCTTCACGGCAACTTCCTGCACCTTGCGATGAACATGGTGGTGCTGCTCATGCTCGGCAGCAAGCTCGAGTGGTTTCTCGGGCCGCGCAATTTTCTGCTGGTGTACTTCGGTGCGGGGCTGCTGGGCAGCGCCGCCAGTCTGCATTTCGCAGCGCAGGCAACCGTGTCGGTCGGCGCGTCAGGTGCGGTGTTCGGCGTGGCCGGGGCATTGCTGGTGATCGTCCTGCGCAATCATGAACATCTGCCCGCGGAGATTCGTCAGTCATTGATGGCCGATGCAGGATTCATGGTCGGCTTTTCGCTGCTGCGCGGATTCCGCGCCGAAAACATCGACAACGCCGCGCACGTCGGCGGCTTGATCGGCGGGCTGTTGCTGGCGGTGTGCCTGCCGGACAACATCGCGCCGCAGCCATCGTGGACGAGTGCGCAGAGAAAGCGCAGCGACGTCTGGTCACGGTTTGTCCCGCTGGCAGTGTGCACGGCGATCGTAGTGGTGACCGTAGCCATGTTTTCACCGCCCGGCACGCAGGAGCAGCGGGACAGCATGGCCACTACGCGACAGTTCGAGCAAGCTGGAGATCAGTTCGAGGCGGTATTGAAGGAGGCGATGGGTGATAGCCTTGCCGTGGTGGCGGGAACGTTGTCCGAGGAGGAATTCTTCACGCGCGCACAGACGCTGCATGCCATGGCCTTTGCAGATGTGCACGCGACGCTGGCCGGTATCGTGCTGCCACCGGGTGACAAGCGGGCGGTAGTCCTGGAAGACATGAAAGAATTTTCCGATGCCATGCACAGGTTCCTGCGTATCGAGTACCGATTGGACCTCGAAACGAATCAGTATGTGCCACGCAATCCCGAGTCCTACATGCAACAGCAGGAAGAGATAAAGACATTGCTGGAGCGGTTCACCCGAAACATGAAGGAGTTCAGGGCTCAACAATAAAAGCCCTCCGACAACCGCCTGCCGGAATAACGACACCGTGCTATCCTGCGCCGACATGCCGCCGCGCCGCGCCTCGTTCCACCTGGCAGGCCGCATGCTCGTGATGTTTCATCGACGAAACCACGGACGAAACAGATGTCGGCCGCCCCCAGCCTCTCCCCTTCCAAGCCTGCCCAGTTCGACGCATTCGGTTGCGCCGCTGGATTGCTGCAGGCCGATCACGCGCTGTCGGGCAGTGACATCCAGTTCTTTCGCAAGACTTCTGCCCAGTCATCGGGGCAGTTCGCGATGCCGGCGGCCGAGCGTGGCTTTGTCGTAGGCGTGTCGATGCATGCCGGCCATCGGCGCCGCATCATGCAGGGTCACCGGGTTGGTACGTACGATTTCGATGCGGGTGCCATCTACATCCGCGATCTGGCCGAGGACTACAAGGCGGATTTCCAGTCCAGTTTCGATTTCATCCTGATGGAGTTGCCGCGTGGCCTGATCGAGCGCACCAGCACCGAACTGGGGCGTACGCGGTTGCGCAGCCTGCGCACCACCGCCGGTCAACAGGACGCGGTACTGGGACATCTGGCGCACGCGATGGCCCCGGCGCTCCAGCATCCGCAACAATCCTGCCGCCTGTTCGTGGATCAGTTGTCCATGGCGATTGGCGCACATCTCGTCTGCCAGTATGGCGGTGATGCCGTGGCATCGCCCAAGACCAATCGGTTGCTGTCGCCACGCAGCGTATCGCGTGCGAAAGAAATGCTCGTGGCGCGGCTCGATGGCGATGTGTCCGTTGCCGAGGTGGCCGATGCGTGCCACATGTCGCGCAGCCATTTCACCAGGGCGTTCCGTGATACCACGGGACACACGCCTTACCAATGGCTGTTGGCGCAGCGCATTGAACGTGCCTGCGCGTTGTTGCGTGACCCGGCGATGTCCTTGGCCGAGGTGGCCATCGGCTGCGGCTTTGCCGACCAGAGCCATTTCACGCGCGCCTTCTCTCGCGCCATGGGCATGACGCCGGGGCAGTGGCGGCGCCGCACGACTTGAGTTTCCCCTCGAATCCAGCAGGAATTGACAATCCGCGTCACAAATCGACAAGGCGTGCGTGCCATGGTCGCGTAGATTCCATCGGGAATACCGACTGGACTGTGGATGAATCACCCCGAGGCCATTGCGCCGATCGAACCCCCTTGCAACGAGGCCGTCGCGCCAACGCTGCGGCGCGCGGCGGGCGACTGCCGGTGCGCGGACAGCGATGCGCTGCGCACGGCGAGCGCGGTTGTGCAGGGCATGCAGGAGCAGATGGTGCATCTGGCGCGCGTGGCCACGCTGGGAACATTGGCCGCGTCAATTGCGCATGAAATTCGCCAGCCATTGACCGCGATCCGGCTTGAGGCCTATGCCATCCAGCACTGGATGAAGCGGTGCCCCGGCGTGGCAGACCCCGTGACCCAACAAGTCGTCCAGGAAGTGGCGGAGGGCGTGCGCCGCATCCAGGAGCAGTCGGAGCGTGCGGAACAAGTCATCCATAGCCTGCGCGCGATGATGCGCAGCGAACCGAACAAGCCGCAGGCGTTCACGCTGGCGCAGGCCGTTCGCGATGTGCTTCCCCTTCTTGCAGGTCGGCTGAACGATGGCGGCATTGCGCTGCGCATCGATGTCGATGAGACATTGCCTCCGTTACATGGCGACAGCGTGCAGATCCAGCAGGTATTGCTGAACCTGGTGCTCAATGCCATCGAAGCTCGCAAGGAAGACTGCGCCGAGCTGCCGCTGGTAGAACTCCGGGCGCGGCGGGTGGAACCGGCCATGCTGCGGGTCGAGGTCATCGACAACGGCGGCGGTATCGCGCCCGATCAACTGGCGCGAATCTTTCAGCCGTTTGTCAGTACCAAGGGCGAGGGCATGGGGATCGGGCTGGCCATCTGCAGATCAATCGTCGAACTGCATGGTGGATCGATTCGCGCCGCGTCCAGCGAAGGGCGTACCACGGTCACGTTCACGTTGCCTCTGCAGGCAACGTAACCGGAACGCCCGAATTCAAGCGGCGCGAGTTTGCTGCAAGGTGCGTCAGAAGGTGATGCCTACATTGAGCAGATAGGTGCGGCCCGATGCAGGCACCGCGCGCGAAGCGCTGAACGACGATTGATAGTTCAGGCGGTTCGTGAGGTTGTACACGTTGAACGAGGCGCGGAAGCGGCCCTGCCGGTAGGCGATCATCGCGTCCAGCGTGAGGTTGTCCGGCATGCGTGCCGTGTTGGCTTGGTTGGCCCAATAGCCGGACGCGTACTGCACGCCGCCACCCACCGACAGTTGTCCCGGTAGCGGCACGATGGTCTGCGGAATCGTGTACGCCGTCCAGAACGTGACGTTGTGATGCGGCACGCCCGGCGCAACCTTGCCGACGAACGCCGCGTTTGGCGCGCTGGTCACTTCGCCATCGAGGTACGCGTAGGCCAGGCTGACCGTCCAGTTGGGGGTCAGCGATCCATTGGCACCCAGTTCCACGCCCCGGATGCGGCGGCCCTCGCCGCTTTCGCCAAAGCCATTGATCACCATGCCGGTCACCGGATCGGTCGTGTAGGCATTGGCCTTGCGGATCTGGAACAGGGCGCCGGTGACACCGAGGCGTTTGTCGAGGAAGTCGAGCTTGGCGCCTACCTCGACCGTGTCCGAACGCTCCGGCTCGTTGGAGACTCCGTCCTTGGGCACCTCGGTCTGCACGCCGCCCACGGCCGTGGCGATGTCGGTGCCCACCGGGCGATAGGTGCGTGAGAACGACGCGTAGAACATGGCGTCCTGGGTCGGCTCCCAGATCGCGCTGATCGCCGGACTCAGCTTGCGCGAATCGGCCACGCCGCCGATGCCCGATGCCTCGGTCGTGCCGTATTCGCTGCGGAAGTAATCCCAGCGCAGGGCGCCCAGCAGCGAGATCTGTTCGTTGAACCAGACGCGGTCGCTGGCGAACACGCCGACATCGAGGGCATTGGCATCGCGCCTGCCACCGGTGTAGCTCACAGAGGGATTGACGCTGGCATCGAAGGCCGGATTGACGATAGTCTGGTTGTTGAGGCGACCGGTCCAATTGCCCCGGTCGCGCCGATCGCGCTGGTAGCTCACGTCGAGTCCGCCCATCGCGCGATGGCGCAGGCTGCCGGTATGGAACTCGCCGCGCGCCGTGGTCACGTTCTGCAGTCCCCATCCGCGCTGCAGATACGTCATGCCGCCGCGCGCGCCATAGCGCAGCGCCGCGTTGTTGCCGGCCAGCAGCCGTTGCAGCGTGGCATACGGCACGCCCGCCGGGTTGGTGCCAGAGAAATCGCGCTGGTAGAAGCTGTAGCGCGTGTCGTTGTTGAGCGTGACACGGCCGAGTATGGTCTGGAACCCGGAAGTCACGATGTGCGCATCGCTCTTGTCGCGGTCGGTGTTGCGCACGTACGAGGTGGAGGGCGTGATGCCGGGCACGCCGTATTCCGAGAGCGGACGATAGATGCGATCGGCACCTTGCGCCAGCGGTTGGCCGAAATCGGGCTGGCCGTCGCGGTACAGATATGAGTAGTTGAAATGCCACACGGTAGCGGTGCCGAGTCCCGTACCGAAATCGATCGCAAAGCCGCGCCTATCGTCATCCACATGGTCGCGGTCCGGCACGCTGCCGTTCTGGAACATGCCGTTGATGCGCACGGCCGAGGTATCCGACAGTGGGATGTTGCTGTCCACGGTCGTGCGATAGGTCTGGCCCGAACCCACGCTCTGGTCGATGGCGGTGCTGGCGGACTTGTTGGCTTTTTTTGTGGTCTGGTTGATGAGGCCGCCGACGCTGCCCACGCCAAAGCTCTCGCCAGCCGGCCCCTTGATGACTTCCACGCTATCGGTGTTGAAGCTGTCGCGCTTGTAGGCGCCAAAGTCGCGCAGGCCGTCAACGTAGATATCGCCCTTTGCCGACAGTCCCCGGATGCGGAACTGGTCGCCGCTCTGCCCGCCATTGCCCTCGCCAGCAGAGATGGTGATGCCGGGCACATTCCTGAGCGCCTGTTCCAGCGTCGTGATCTGCTGCTGCTCCAGTATTTCCTTCGGGATGACAAAGACCGTCTTCGGCGTTTCCTTGACCGTGTCAGGCAGACGGGCGATGCCGGTGGTGGCTTCGTTGGTATTCGCGGGATGCGTGCCGACGACTGTGACACGCGGCAGATCGGCGATGGCAGGCGCGGGGCGGGCATTGCCCGGTGGCGTGGCCTGCGCGTGCGCCACGAAGGGCAGTGCGGACATGGTCAAGGCCGTACCCGTTCGTGCCGCACCGGACACGAGGGCATGGATCGATGACGCGAGGATGTTTTGCTGCACGGAAAATACTCCAGCTGGACTTCGGAACAGGGGTGGACTGTCGAAGGAGGGCGGAGTAGTCAAGCATTGGAATCATCGACGAACGCAAACGTAAATCATTCGTATTTGCGGGTCAATTGGATGTGGGGCAGGGAAGGATATTTCGTTGAATTACTAGGGATGGTTGCTCCCCTCTCCCATTTCATGGGAGAGGGGAGCGCATAGCCGGGGGATGTCGCGTTCGCAAGGGACCACAGCCTCCGATGGCATAGACCTTGCACAACCTCATCACCCCCGCAACTTCGCCACACCGCTTCGATGGCCTTATCCGCGTCTCAACTCGTTCTCCACGCCAAGCAGCTTGAAATCGAAGCCGTGCGCCTGATGGCGAGTCGCGTGGAGCTGGCGGACCTGATCGGCCAGTTGATTCACACGCTGCAGCGCGAGCGTGGGGCAAGCAGTGTGTTCCTCGCGTCGGGCGGACAGCGGATGGCGATGGAGCGCGAGGCAGCCATGGCGGAGTCGATCCGAATTGAACAGCGGCTGGGCGAGCGCTTTGCCAGTCAGCTCGATGCGTCGCACAAGGGCAGCGCCTCGATGGTGACGTTGATGGCCTGGGTGCAACTGGATTTGGCTACGCTTGCCGGCCTGCGCGCCAGCATCGGCCAGTGCCAGGCCAGCGCGCTGGATGCCGTGGCGGTGTTCAGCCGGCTGATCGCTGCGTTGCTCGAACTGATTTTTCATCTGGCCGACGTGGCGATGTATCCCGGTATCTCGCGTCCGCTGGTGGCGTTCGTCTATCTGCTGCAGGGCAAGGAGGCCGCTGGGCAGGAGCGTGCAGTGGGGGCGCAGATGTTCGCGTCGGGGACGTGCACGGAGATTCAGCAGCAACGCGTGCTGCATCTGATCGAGGCGCAGCGCCGCAGCTTCCGCGTGATGGAGCAGTTTGCCGATCCGCCGCTGCTGGCAGCCTGGCAGGGCCAGTCGCGCGGCCCTGCCGTGGCCGACCTCGAACAGTTGCGGCACGTGCTGCTGACGGCGACACCGGGTGCTGCGCTCGACGCCGAGCGCAGTGAGCGATGGTTCGAGGTCTGCAGTCAGGTGATTGCCGGCATGTGGCGGCTGCAGATGCAACTGGTGCAGGAGCTGCGCGCCGCGTGCGAGGCCGAGATCGAGTCGTCGCAGGCCGATCTGCAGGATTCGGCGGGTTTGCTGCGGCGCCTGCTCGACAATCCGCCGCCGCACACGCATGCGGTGGAGTTGTTCTTCGACGCGGCCGGACATCCCGACGCCGCACCCGTGTTGCCCGGCATGCCCAGCGACGCATCGGGCAGTGCGGACTCCGCGACGGTGGCATCACTCAAGGGACTGCTGCAGAAGCAGGCCGCACGCCTCACACGTACCGAAGTGGAACTCGATGCCGCGCGACGCGCGCTCAAGGAGCGCAAGGTGATCGAGCGTGCCAAGACAGCGCTGATGGCGCGTACCGGGATGAGCGAGGACGAAGCCTTTCGCACGCTGCAGAAGGCGGCGATGGATAACAACCGGCGCCTGGCCGATGTGGCGGAGGCCACACTGGCACTGCCGGACATCGCGCTACCACCGTTGCCCGGGGGGCCTGACTGAAGTTCGCGGCTTGAGCGCACCACGATTGACGCTGCGCGTGCGGTGTGACCCGCGTGCGCACCAAAAGCGGGCCAATTGTGCACCGCAACGGGGGCGAGGGTTTGCCGCCCTGCAGGCTTTGCCCGGTGCAGCCATGGGCACGGTTCGTGCGACGCAACAGACAAAATCAAGTGGTCAAGGATGACGACGTCCTGTCCCGCGCGGTGAGCCACCGTGGGGAGAGGGGCGTCGTTTTTTTTTGCCTTGCCCGAATGCCTGTCCGCCAACGAGAAAACGAGGAAATTCCATGGCCTATCTCGCCCCCGCCGAGTTCGTGACCAAGATGGTCGATGCCGGAGAGTCGAAGTTGCTGATGTCCACGCGCGATACGCTGATCCGCGCGTACATGGCTGGTGCCATTCTTGCCCTGTCCGCCGCGTTCGCGGTGACCATCACCGTCAATACCGGCAATGCACTGGTCGGCGCGCTGCTGTTTCCGGTGGGCTTCTGCATGCTGTACCTGATGGGATTCGATCTGCTGACGGGCGTGTTCACGCTTGCGCCGCTGGCCGTGCTCGACCGCCGCGCGGGCGCAACCTGGGGCGGCGTGCTGCGCAACTGGTCGCTCGTCTTCCTCGGCAATCTCGGCGGTGCGATCACCGTGGCCCTGTTCATGGCCATCATCTTTACCTTCGGGTTCTCTGAAGCCCCCAACGCGGTGGGCCAGAAGATCGGCCATATCGGCGAGGGCCGTACACTGGGCTACGCCGCACACGGCGCCGCCGGCATGCTGACGCTGTTCATCCGCGCCGTGATGTGCAACTGGATGGTGTCCACGGGTGTGGTGGCCGCGATGATGTCCACGTCGGTGTCGGGCAAGGTCATCGGCATGTGGATGCCGATCACGCTGTTCTTCTATATGGGCTTCGAGCATTCCATCGTGAACATGTTCCTGTTCCCGTCGGGCCTGATGCTGGGCGGCAACTTCACGATCATGGACTACATGATCTGGAACGAGATTCCTACCGTGCTCGGCAACCTTGTGGGCGGCCTGACCTTCGTGGGTGCCACGCTGTACAGCACCCACTACAAGACGGCCCCCAAGCGCGTGATCGGCTGAGATTCCGGCTGAACTCCCGCTGATCGTCCTCGCATGCGCGGCACGCTTTCGATCACCGTCGGCCAGCATTCCGATGCAGGTCGGAAAGCGGTCAACCAGGATTTCCATGGCGTGACGCAGCCGGCCGGGCAGCAGCGCATGACCAAGGGCATTGTGCTGGCGCTGGCCGATGGCATCAGCTCCAGCACGGTCAGCCAGGTGGCCAGCGCAGCAGCCGTGCGGACTTTCCTTGAGGATTACTACTGCACGTCGGAGGCGTGGACGGTCCGCCGTGCGGCGCAACGCGTGCTGGCTGCCGTCAACGCGTGGCTCTACGCGCAGACGCGCCGCAGCGACGCGCGCTTCGATGCGGATCGTGGCTACGTCTGCACGTTCAGCGCGCTGATCTTCAAGGCGCGCGAGGCCCATGTTCTCCACGTGGGCGATGCGCGCATCTATCGCCTGCACCCCCAGCGGCTCGAACAACTCACGGACGATCATCGCGTGCGGGTGTCGTCCGCCGAGTCGTACCTGAGCCGCGCGCTGGGCGCCGGGCCTGCCATCGAAATCGACTACCGCAGTTGGGAGGTGGAGCCGGGCGAGATCTACCTGCTGGCCACCGATGGCGCCTACGAACACCTCGACGCCGCCGATGTGCATCGTGCGCTGGGCACTCATGGCGAGGATCTGGACGCGGCAGCGCGCATGCTGGTGGATACGGCCATCGAACGCGGCAGCCAGGACAACGTCACACTGCAGATCGCGCGCATCGATGACCTGCCGGACCTCGACGCGCCCGGCGTGCTTGCGCATGGCGAGCGGCTGGCGTTGCCGCCGCCGCTGACCCCGCGCATGCAGTTCGAGGGTTACACCATCGTCAGGGAGATCCACACCAGCGCGCGCAGCCATGTGTATCTCGCGGTGGATGATGACAATGGCCGCTACGTGGCATTGAAGACCCCTGCTGTGGATCGCCATGACGATGCCGCGCATCTCGACGGATTCCTGCTGGAAGAATGGGTGGCGCGACGCATCGACAGCCAGCACGTACTGCGCCCCCACACCGTGGAACGGCCGCGCCGCTACCTCTACGTGGCGATGGAATACGTGGAGGGGCAGACGCTGGCGCAGTGGATGATCGACCATCGCGCGCCCGCGCTGGACGAGGTGCGTGCCATCGTCAATCAGATCGCGGCAGGGCTGCGCGCGTTTCATCGGCGCGAGATGCTGCATCAGGACCTGCGTCCGGAGAACGTCATCATCGACCGCGCCGGCACGGCCAGGATCATGGATTTCGCCACCGTTCATGTAGCGGGGCTGGCCGAGGGCACGCGCCATCCGCTGGCCATCATGCCGGTGGGCACGCTGCAGTACGCGGCGCCGGAATACTTCCTTGGCGATGGCGGCACCCCGGCGTCGGACCTCTACTCGCTGGCCGTGCTGGCCTACCAGATGCTGACCGGACAACTCCCTTACGGATTGCAGGTGACGCAGGTGCGCAGCCGGGCCGATCTGCGGCGGCTGCGTTACGTGCCGCTGCGCGAGCGGCGTGCCGACCTGCCGCAGTGGGTGGACGGCGTACTACGCCGCGCGCTGCATCCCAATGCCGCGCAACGGCACGAGGCGCTGTCCGAGTTCGTCGAGGCCCTGCGTGCGCCGGGGCGCGATGCGCTGCAACGCCTGACGCCCCCACTGATCGAACGCCATCCGCTGCGGTTCTGGCAGGCGCTCTCGCTTGGCCTGGCCTTGATGGTCGTGCTGCTGCTCGGTTTGCGCGCCGCAGGCGTCTAGACAGGCACCTGAACGTCTCCCCTCGCAAGTTGCCCCTCATGAGTGGGGCAGAACGGCCGTTAGCCATTGCTATCTCTTCCTGCGGAGTGCGCCCGGCAAGGCAACAACCGCCCGAGATACGCGAAAACCACCCGGTTTCCCACGTAGAATGCGGCTGGCCGCCGTGATGTATCGGCGCACTGTTTTGTCATCTGGATGCCTGTCGATCTCGCCACTCTTTATTTCCTAGCCATTGGCACACTGCTGGCCAGCGCCGGCATGATGTTCTGGGAGTTCCGGACCCACCCCACGCGCAGCCGTGAACTGCGCATCCTGGCGTCCGGCTTTGCCACGCTTGCCGTGGGCTGCACGGCAGTCCTGTTCCGCCGCGAACTGCCCGGCGCGCTCGGCTCCGCCCTGAGCAACCTGATCATTCTGAGCGGCTACCTGCTGGTGCTGGCCGGCGTGGCCGCACTGAGCGGGCGGCAGCATCGCAAGGGATCGCTTGCCTTGCTGGCCGGCATGGCCGGTATCTGGGCGGTCTGGGGATCACAGTGGCTCGACGTGATCTGGGCGCATGTGAGCGCCTTGCCGATTGCCGCCATCGCCGCCATGACGGCGTGGGAAATGCATCGGTGCCGCACGCTGAAGTCACGCGCGCAGCACATCGTCGTGGCGGTGACGAGCTTGCACGCCGTTCTGTACGCGGGCCGCGCGCTGGTGCTGCCATGGTTCGTCGCCGACTATCCCGGCATCCTCGCGCTCTCCAGCAAGATCACCATCTACGAAGGCGTGCTGTATTCGGTCATCCTGCCGATGACGCTGCTGAAGCTGATCCGCGATGAAACGCACGGGCAGTTATTGCGCGAATCGCAGACGGATTACCTGACGCGCCTCGGCAATCGCCGCTGGTTCTTCGAGCAAGGCGCGCGCGAACTCGACGGTGCGCGCGGACGCGGACCCGTCGCTGTGCTCGCCTTCGACCTCGACCATTTCAAGTCGATCAACGACCGGCACGGCCACCAGCGTGGGGACGAGGTCTTGAAGTCCTTCGCGGAAACCGCGCGCGATGTGCTGGGGTCGGATACGTTGCTGGCCCGCATCGGCGGCGAAGAGTTCGCCGCGCTGCTGTGCGGCGGCAACGCACGCCGTGCTCGGGCGTTGGGCGAGGCCGTGGCCGCACGGTTTGCTGCGACGGCCTCCCATCGCAGCGACAGCGCCGGGATTCTCGCCACCGTCAGTATCGGACTGGCCCAGTACGACCAAGACGTGCCGACCCTCTCCGAAGGCCTGGCCGCCGCTGACCGCGCGTTGTATCGGGCGAAGTCGCTGGGCGGCAACCGGCTGGAAACTGCCGCGGACCCTCTCCCCTCCCTGACCGGCTGAACGCCGGGTATCGAAACGCCCTATTGGACCAAGGGTCCATTGCCGCTCTCGGCACTGCCATCTATATGTTCTGCACGGCACCGGTTGCAGGATCTGCATGGCGGTGCGCGATTCCTGGGGAGGAACGCCATGACGGCTGGCGGCGCGCGGCGCGCGCGGTATCCACGGCAGGCCTGGCCTACGGCTGTTGCCGCAGTGCTGGCGTGCGGCCTGGCGTGGCTGCTGGCCGGCGTCGGCCATGCGCATGCGCAAACGGCACCGCCGCAGTCTGCGCAGACCTCCACTACGACCCCATCCGCCCCGGCTTTCAAGCCCGAGGAGCTGGAAGCACTGGTGGCGCCCATCGCGCTGTATCCCGATTCCGTGCTGTCGCAGGTGCTGATGGCTTCGACCTATCCGCTGGAAATCGTGCAGGCCGCGCGCTGGCAGAAGGCCAACGCGAAACTGAAGGGCGATGCGGCCGTCAAGGCTGTGCAAGACCAGCCGTGGGATGTCAGCGTGAAATCGCTGGTGGCGTTTCCGCAGGTGCTGGAGCCGCTGAACGACAAGCTCGACTGGACGCAGAAACTGGGCGATGCCTTCCTGGCGCAGGAAAAGGATGTGCTCGCAGCGGTGCAGCGACTGCGCGCGAAGGCCCAGGCATCGGGCAACCTGAAATCGAACGAGCAGCAGAACGTGACGGTGCAACCCGCCGCGCAGGGCGCCACGACGCAGACCATCGTGATCCAGCCTTCGAACCCGGAAGTGATCTACGTGCCGGCCTACAACCCTACGGTGGTGTACGGCAGTTGGGGCTATCCGTCGTATCCGCCGTACTACTGGCCACCGTATCCGGCGTACTACCCGGGCGCTGCGTTGATGACGGGCTTTGCGTGGGGCGTGGGGCTGGCCGCTGCCGGCGCAATCTTCGGGAATTGCAATTGGGGCGGCGGCGATGTGAACATCGACGTGAACCGTGCCACCAATATCGACCGCAATTTCGATCGGACCAAGGTGGAGGGCGGCAACAAGTGGAAGCACGACGCGGGGCATCGCAAGGGCGTGGCATACCGCGATAACGCCACACGCGAGAAGTTCGGCAACAACGCCGCAGGGGCGGATCGCCGCAATGACTTCCGAGGGCGCGACGGCGCGGGGGATCGGGGTGGGGACCGCGCTGGCGATCGAGGCGGTGACCGAGGCGGAGATCGGGCCGGCGACCGGGCAGGGGACCGGGGAGGGGACCGCGTTGCGGATCGCTCGGGAGATCGGTCCGGGGATCGCACAGGGGATCGCACAGGAGACCGGGGAGGCAATCGCGCCGGGGATCGTCCCAGCGCGGGAGACCGCAGTGCCGGCGGCGGACGCGATAACGCGTTCCAGGGTGTTGGCGGCGGCGGGGGTGCCGCACAGCGGGACTTTGACCGAGGGCGCGCAAGTGCCGGTTCGTCAAACTTTGGCGGCGGCCACGGTGGTGGCTTCAGTGGCGGTGGTGGACGCGGCGGTGGCGGCTTCGGCGGCGGGCGCGGCGGCGGCGGTGGCCGAGGGGGCCGGCGATGAGTCACGATGACCAACGGAAGGCGAATCCCATGCGTTTTCTGACGATGCGAACCACGCTTCCCACCTGGCACCATCTCGCGGGTATGGCCATCGTCGTCGCGTCATGCGCCGGGGTGGCCGATGCCCGCGCGCAGAAGGCGTTCGATACCCCCGAGGCCGCGATGCAGGCATTTGGCGATGCGGTGGCCACCAGTGACGATGTGGCCATGCAGGCGCTGCTGGGCCAGTCGGCAAGGCGGTTGATCCCACCCGTGGGCGCGGACCTGCGATATCGCTTTCTCGCCGCGTGGAGCCAATCGCATGGCGTTGCCCCCGACGGCGAGAACCGTGCGCGCATCACGGTGGGACGTGACGGCTGGACGCTGCCGATTCCGCTGGTACGCGCCAACAGCCGCTGGCATTTCGATGCACAGGCTGGCATGACCGAAATCCGTCTGCGGCGCATCGGGCGCAACGAGCTATCGACCATCCAGACCATGCTCGCAATTTGCGACGCGCAACGCGACTATGCGTCGAGCAACCCGGAAGGCAGTCCGATGACGGTGTACGCGCGCAAGCTCGTCAGCAGTCCGGGAAAGAAGGATGGCCTCTACTGGCCGACACGTCCGGGCGAAGCGCCGAGTCCGTTGGGGTCGGCTTTCGTCGATGCTGTGAAGCACCAGTCACCAACGGATGGCTATCACGGCTACCGCTATCGACTGCTGACGTCGCAGGGCGCCGCCGCACCGGGGGGCGCCTACCCCTATCTCGTCAACGGCAGGCTGTTCGGCGGCTTCGCGGTCATCGCGTGGCCGGCCCGTTATGGGGAAACCGGCATCAAAAGTTTCATGGTCAGCCACGACGGCCAGGTCTTCGAGCGCGACCTCGGCCGCGACAGCGCGGCACGCGCAGCGGCAATGTCATCGTTCGATCCGGTGGCAGGCTGGACAAAGGTCGCCCCTGAACTGTTGCAGCCAGAGCCAGGCATGCGGGCATCGGCGGCGGGGCCATGAATGAAGTGAGCGGATAAAGAACTTTCCGTATGGGGCCGGATGGCAGGAGGTAGAGAAGTAAAGATTGCAATACGCAGAGCGCCGACCTAACGTGTTATGGCACAAGTACTCAAACAAGCAGAAGCAACAGACTTGATCGACTTGGATAGCTTGACTGTCACCGCATAGGGGTAAGCGCTCAGGGACGCCTTATCGCGATGCGCACTGCCGTGCCGGCTTGCCCGGCCGCGCCGTGGTGTCGTGCTGCATGCCGTCGTCCCGAGGGCTCCTGTGCCTATTTGCCAGGGGTTTGAGCATGGGCTTTGCGCCATGATGTGGTTACCGGCACTGATACTGGGGGCTGTGGCTGCCGTTGCCGTGGCGGCGCAGCAGGGCCAACGCCGGCAGCGCGCCGACTCTCGTCGGCTGTCGGATGTGGCCGGTGGGGGGCCGTTTGCCCACATCGCGCATCGGCCCGGCATGGCCGAACTGGCCGGATCGCTTGCCCATGAACTGAACCAGCCGCTGACCGCGATCACCAGCAATGCGCAGGCCGCGCGGGAATACCTCGCGTCGGGCCTGGCCGATCACGGTGAAATCCGCGAAATTCTCGACGATATCGTCAGCGACGCCTCCCGCGCGGGCGATATCGTGCGCGGCGTGCGTGCGCTAATTCGCGGCGAGGCGCCACGCGCCGTGCCGTTCGAGATCGTTCCGGTGATGGCGCGTGCGGTGGAGCTGGCGCGCAAGGACAAGGCGTCGGGCGTTGCCATCGTGCAGGGCATCTGTGATTCACGGCTGCCGCGTGTAGTGGGCGACCCGATGGAAATCGAGCTCGTGCTGTTCAACCTGCTGACCAATGCCCTGGACGCGGTTGGCGTTGCACCGCCGGGTGTCGCGCACGAAGTGTCAGTGACCGCCAGGCGGCAGGATGACACGATCCGCGTATCGGTACGCGACAACGGCTGCGGTGTGGCCGATGCCGATCTCGATGCCATCTTCCGGCCGTTCTACTCATCCAAGCCGAAGGGGCTGGGGCTGGGCCTGTCTTTCAGCCGTGCGCTCATGGCACGCAACGGCGGACGTGTCGTGGCCATCCGCAACAGCGACCGCGGCATGACCTTCGAGTGCCTGCTGCCCATCGAGCCATCGGCCAGGGTGTCTGGGGAAACGACTTCTTCCATCCGGGAGGCAGCGATATGCCACTCATGAAATCACTGGTGTACATCGTGGATGACGACGACAGCGTGCGGCGGGCACTGTGCCGCGTGCTGGGCGCGCATGGCTATCCTACTTCCCCGTTCGCGTCGGCGCGGCAGTTCATCGCGGAAGCTGACCTGGAGAACGTGCCGGGGTGCGCCGTGCTGGACCTGCAGATGCCGGACATGGACGGCATTGCCGTGCAGGAGGCGCTGCATCGCAGGATTCCCGTCATCATCCTCACCGGGCATGCCGATGTGCCACGTGCCGTGCTTGCCATGCAGGCCGGCGCCATCGAATTTTTGCAGAAGCCGGTATCCGACACGCAACTTTTGGCGGCGGTGGAAAAAGGGAGTGCGTGTGCGCAACGGCAGCATGCGCAGATGCGTGAGTTGCGCGAGTTGCAGCAGAAGATCAGCCGCCTGACGCCGCGTGAGCGCGAAGTGCTGGGCTGGATCGTCACAGGCATCCGCAACAAGCAGGTGGCCAGCCAGCTTGGCACGGTGGAGAAGACCATCAAGGTGCATCGGGCCCACGTCATGCAGAAGCTGGAGGTGGATTCGCTGCCCGCGCTGGTGCGGATTGCCGACCGGATGGGGATGGTTGCAGGCCAGCGGGCCTGAGCGCCGGCCCGCAATCGGCCCGCAATCGGCCCCATGGGCCAATATCGCCCGCCGTTCGTCTTTCGTAGCCTGAGTACATGCTTACCTCCGGGCCTGCGTGGCGATGGATGCTTCGGAACAATTTGCGCAATGCGTGGCGGTGGTGGACGATGACGCCTCCGTGGCACGCTCCACGGCCCGGCTGCTGCGCGCGGCGGGTATTGGTGCCGATGTCTACGTCAGCGGTGACGACTTCCTGCACCGCATCCGAGACGATCCCCGGTATCGGCCCGACTGCGTCATCCTCGATGTCTGCATGCCTGGCCTCAACGGCCTGGAGGTGCAGCAGCAACTGATCGGCCTGCCGATGTCGCTGATCTTCATCACGGCGCATGACGTGCCCGCCGCACGCGACACGGCGCTCGCCGCCGGCGCCATCGGCTATCTGCGCAAACCGTTTCATGCGGCGCAACTGATCGAACTCGTACGCGGCGTCCTGCGTACCGGACTGCGCCCGTGATGCCGTCCCCGAGCATGGTCCTTGGTCCAATTGCCAAGCACGACTGCTGCGGCACATGCTTAGTCTGCAATGCCGCGCGATTGGCATCGCGGGCGGCTAAGGAGACCTGCCATGGCGCTCTTGATGCTTTCCAATCTCCACCCCGATACCACCGAGGATGAGGTCAGGGAGTTCCTGACCCGCTACGGCTTTCCTGCGTTCGATCACGCCGAACAGCAGGAAGGCGATGGGACGCGTCCGTCCATGACGCTGACCTTCAACGCGCTGGACCTGCCGGAGCTGTACAAGCTGCAGCCGCGCATCCATGGCGTGTTCTGGAACGGCCACAAGATCAATGCGCTGATCCTCCGGGAGCGATACCAGTAAACCTGAATCGCTCCGGTGCACGGCAGTCGTCGGAGCGGACGGAGGATAAATATGGCGAGCGGTCTCAAGTCCGTGAGTGGGCGCGGCGCATGGCTGACCGTGATGGCGTTGGCGTTGGCGGGGTGCGACCGGCACGAGGCCAAGGCGCCCGCCGCGCCGCACGTGAGCGAGGTTGGCGTGGTCAAGGTGACGCTGCGCGACGTGCCGCTGACCTACGAGTTCGTGGGCGAGACGCAGAGCTCCCAGCAAGTGGAGATCCGTGCGCGTGTGAACGGCTTTCTCGAACAGCGGCTCTACACGGAAGGCGCGCTCGTCAAGGCCGGGCAAGTGATGTTCAGGATGGACGCAAAGCCGTTCCAGGCCGCGCTGGACGCCGCGCAGGCCGAACTCGCCCAGCAGCAGGCGCGCCTGACCACGGCGCGCGCCAACCTCGCACGGGTGCGACCGTTGGCGGCCAGGAATGCGCTGAGCCAGAAAGACCTCGACGACGCCACGGGCCAGGAGCAGGCTGCCGCGGCCGCCGTGGAGGCGGCCAGGGCCAACGTGACCAATGCAAAGCTGAACCTCGGCTACACCACCATCGCCTCGCCGGTGGCGGGCCTGTCCAGCTATGCCAAGAAACAGGTGGGCACGTATATCGATCCCAGTAACAGCCTGCTGACCTATGTGGCCAAGCTCGATCCCATCTGGATCAACTTCAGCCTGTCGGAGAACGAGGTGCTGCAGAATCAGGCGCAGACCGCGTCGGGCGCGCTGAAGATGCCCGATCGTGGCGCGATGGAAGTGGAGATCGTGCTGGCCGATGGCAGCGTCTATCCGCAGCGTGGCCACATTGCGTTTGCCGATGCCTCGTATAGCTCGGACACGGGCACCTATCTGGTTCGCGCGGAGATGCCGAATGCGGAGGGGCGGCTGCGACCGGGCCAGTTCGTGCGCGTGCATGTGCTGGGCGCCGTGCGGACGCGCGCCATCACCGTGCCGCAGGAAGCCGTGGTGCAGGGCCAGCGCGGACAGTCGGTCTGGACGGTCAACAAGGACAACAAGGCCGAGTCGCGCGTGGTCGAGGTGGGGGAGTGGGCGCAGGGTAGCTGGGTCATTCGTTCTGGACTGCGCGAGGGCGACACAGTCATCGTGGATGGATCGGTGCGGCTGGCGCCCGGGGCACCGGTGAAACCCGTGCCGGCGCCAACCGCTGCGCCAACCGCTGGCGCCAGTGCCGCAAAGGGACAGCCGTCATGAAGCTGTCGCACTTCTTTATCGACCGGCCGATCTTTGCATCGGTGCTGTCGATCATCATTGTCGTGGGCGGGCTGGTGGCCATGTTCAACCTGCCCATTGCACAGTTTCCCGACATCACGCCGCCGAGTATCACGGTGTCCACCACGTACCCCGGTGCAAGTTCCGAAGTGGTGGCGCAGAACGTGGCCGCGCCTATCGAGCAGCAGGTGAACGGCGCGGACAACATGCTCTACATGTCGTCCACAAGCTCGTCTACCGGTAATCTCACATTGACCGCGTACTTCGAGATCGGCACTGACCCGTCACTGGCACAGGTGGACGTGCAGAACCGCGTGAACCTGGCACTGCCGACGCTGCCCGATGCGGTGACGCGGCAGGGCGTGACCGTGGAGAAGCGATCCCAGGCGTTCATGATGGTGATCGCGGTGTACTCGCCCGACAACAGCTATCCCCAGACCTTCGTCGACAACTACACAAGCATCTACATCCTCGATGCGCTCAAGCGCATTCCCGGTGCCAACCAGTCTGCGATCTTCGGCACGCCCGACTACGCGATGCGCATCTGGCTGCGTCCGGACCGCATGGCGCAACTGGGTATCACGGCAGAGGATGTGAAGAACGCGGTATCGAACCAGAACGAGCAATTCTCGGCGGGTCGCATTGGCCAGTCGCCCACGGCGGGGCCGGTCAAGCAGACCTTCCCGGTGGCCACCAAGGGGCGCATGACCGAACCGAAGGAGTTCGAGAACATCATCCTGCGTGCGGCCTCTGGGGACGCCGCGCTGGTGCGGCTCAAGGATATCGGCCGTGCGGAGTTGGGATCGAAGGACTATTCGCTGCGTAGCCGCTATCAGGGCAAGACAGCCACGCTACTCGCCGTGTATCAGCAGCCAGGCGCCAATGCGCTGGCCGTGGCCGAGCAGGTCCGCAAGGCACTGGCGGAAGCGAAGAAGACATTTCCACCGGGCATGGAGTACGAGATCGCGCTCGACACCACGGAGTTCGTGCATGAATCGATCAACGAGGTGGTGCATACGCTGCGCGATGCGGTGATCCTTGTGATCCTGGTGGTGTATCTGTTCCTGCAGAGCTTCCGGGCAACGCTGGTTCCGATCCTGGCCGTGCCGGTGTCGATCATCGGCACGTTCACGGCCATGGCGGCGTTCGGCTTCTCGGTCAACATGCTCACACTGTTCGGGATGGTGCTGGCGATTGGCATCGTGGTGGACGATGCCATCGTGGTGATCGAAAACGTGGAACGCAACATGATGGAGTTCCATATGCCGCCACGGGAGGCTGCCAAGGCTGCCATGGACGAAGTGGGCGGCCCGGTCATTGCCATCGTGCTGGTGCTGCTGGCGGTGTTCATTCCCGTGGCCTTCCTGTCGGGCATCACGGGACAGCTCTACAAACAGTTCGCGATCACGCTGGCGGTGTCGGTGTTTCTCTCTGGCATCGTTGCGCTGACACTCTCGCCCGCGCTGGCCGCTATCCTGCTGAAGCCCGGTACGCACGAGAAGAACCGCTTTTTCCGCTGGTTCAACCGCAAGTTCGACCAACTGGTGGAAGGCTATGGCAGCGCGGTGCAGGCGCTGATCCGGCGTGCCGTGATCTCGGTCGTGACCGTGGGGGTGCTGATTGCGGTGAGCGTGCTGATGTTCGTGCGCATCCCGTCGTCGTTCCTGCCCGTGGAGGACCAGGGCTACCTGCTGGGCGCGGTGATCCTGCCAGACGCGGCGAGCCTGGATCGTACCGGCGAGTTGTCGAACCGGGCCGCAGAATGGTTCCGCAAGCAGCCAGGTGTGAAATCCGTGGCCACGCCGGACGGCTATAGCCTGATCGACGGACAGAACAAGTCGAATGCCGGCACATTGTTTGTCACGCTGAAGGGGTTTCACGAACGCGACAAGGAGGAGAGTGCGGCGGCGTTGATCGCACGCGCCAACCAGGAGTTCTCCACATACCGCGAGGGCCTCGTCATTCCGGTCAACCCGCCATCGATTCCGGGACTCGGCACCACGGGCGGTTTCGAGTTCTGGTTGCAGAGCACGGGTGACGGTACCTATCAGCAACTGGAAGAGCGCACGCGCGCTTTCATCGCCAAGGCACGTGCGCGGCCAGAGCTGCGTGGCGTCAGTACCACGATCAACACCCGCTCGCGGCAGTTGCTGGTGGACCTGGATCGCGAACGTGCGGAGACGCAGGGCGTACCGGTGGAGCAGGTGTACTCCGCGTTGCAGACCATGTTCGGCTCGCTATACGTCAGCCAGTTTCCGAAGAACAGCCGGTTGTTTCAGGTGATCCTGCAGGCCGAGCCGGAGTACCGCTCACGTCCGGAAGATATCGATCGTGTGTACGTGCGGAACTCGCGCAACGAAATGGTGCCTGTCAAGGCCGTGACCACGGCGCGCTACGTGGCCGGCGCGGACCTTGTCACGCGATTCAACAATTTCCCTGCTGCAAAAATTACCGGCGATGCCGCACCGGGCTATAGCTCCGGGCAGGCGCTGCAGGCGATGGAGCAGGTAGCGGCGGAAGTGCTTGGCGAAGGCTACAGCTACGCGTGGAGCGGACAGGCGTACGAGGAAAAGAAGGCGGGGTCCACTGCGGCGATGGTGTTCGCGTTTGCGCTGCTGATGGTATTCCTGATCCTCGCCGCACAGTACGAGAAATGGTCCTTGCCGATTGGCGTGTTGCTTGCCGTGCCGTTTGCGCTGTTCGGTGCGCTGGTCGGCATCCTACTGCGCGGCATGGAGAACGATGTCTATTTCCAGATCGGGCTGACGGTGCTGATTGCACTGGCGGCCAAGAACGCCATCCTGATTTTCGAGTTCGCGGTGGAGATGCGTGTCAAGGAAGGCTTGAGCGCCTACGACGCCGCCGTCAAGGCGGCCAAGATGCGGCTGCGCCCCATCATCATGACGTCGCTGGCATTCATCCTGGGCTGCATTCCGCTGGCCATCGCGAGCGGCGCGTCGGCGGCCAGCCGGCAGTCGCTGGGCACCGGTGTGATCGGCGGCATGCTGGGCGCCACGGTGATCGCCATCTTTTTTATTCCAATGTTCTTCTGGGGACTGGAGCGCCGTACCAAGGCCAAGCTCGCCGAGTCCGCCGCACACGCACCCCACGGACCCATCTCGCTCAAGGAGTGAAGCCATGCGCAAGTCGATGATCGTGACCGCGCTGGTATCGGCCGCCTGCTGCGGCGTTGCCATCGCACAGTCCAAGCCCATTGCCTATCCGGCAAAAGGTCAGAGTCAGCAACAGCAGCAACAGGACGACGGGTACTGCTATTCGTGGGCCAAGTCCAATACCGGCATCGACCCGGCGGCAGTCGCCACGGCACCGCCGCCACCCTCCGGTCCGGCGGTCGGCGGTGGCGAACGCGTTGGCGGTGCGGCACGGGGAGCGCTAGGCGGCGCGGTGATCGGCGGCATTGCCGGCGATGCAGGCAAAGGCGCGGCGGCGGGCGCGGCGGTGGGTACGATGGCTGGTGGCCACCGCGCGCGGCAGAATCAGCGCAACCAGCAGGCCAATGCGCAATCGCAATCGGCTGGCGCGATGAACACCTACTACCGCGCGTATGGCGCGTGCATGCAGGGTCGCGGCTACACGATTCAGTAGATGAGGAGACGGCAATGACAAAGTTCCTGCGATGGCGCGTAGTACCTGCCGTGTGTGCCGCGGCAACGTTCGGAGCGTTGGCAATGTCGTGGGCAGTGCCCTCGCATGCTTACTTCGATACGTTCATGAACGGCACCATCATCGGCACCCTGGACAAGGACCAGACCGCGCAACTGGTCAGCACGTTCGGCAAGACGCTTTCCGAGACCGATGACAAACAGAGCGTGCCGTTCCAGTTGCCGCCGAACGCCAAGGGCATCCCGACCGAAGGCAGCTTCACGCCACTTGTCACGCGCACCGAGAACGGCCAGCGCTGCCGCAAGATCCGCAGCGAACTGCGCCAGCGCGGACGGCAACCGGAGAAGTGGGTCGGGTGGTACTGCCAGCAACCCGGTGGAGAATGGAAGAAGACGATGTTGAAGGGGTAGCGTCAGTAAATCTCCGGAACATACCGGTACGGATAGTCAGGTTGCCTGTACCCGCCCGCCTTCTGTCGGGCGGGAAGCGTGACCTTCTTCGCGGGAATGCGTTCGTAAGGCACGCTGTCCAGCAGGTGCTGGATGATGTTGAGGCGCGCGCGGCGCTTGTTGTCGGAGCGCACTACATGCCATGGGGCGAGGTCGGTGTCCGAGGCGTCGAACATGGCGTCGCGGGCGCGGGAATAGTCGTACCAGCGGCTGTAGGATTTCAGATCCATGTCCGTGAGCTTCCAGGTCTTGCGTCCGTCCTCGATGCGCGACGCCAGCCGGCGTGTCTGCTCCTCGGGGCTGACCTCCAGCCAGTATTTGATCAACTGGATATTCGAAGCCACGATGGCGCGCTCCATCAGCGGTACGGCGCGCAGGAAGATTTCCACCTGCCGGTCGTCGGCAAAACCCATCACGCGTTCCACGCCCGCTCGGTTGTACCAGCTGCGGTCGAAGATCACGACTTCGCCGGCCGCAGGAAGATGGGGAATGTACCGCTGCATGTACATCTGGCTCTTCTCGCGCTCGGTGGGCGCCGGGAGTGCCACCACGCGGAAGATGCGCGGGCTGACGCGTTCGGTGATGGCCTTGATGGTGCCGCCCTTTCCCGCGCCGTCGCGGCCTTCGAAGACGATGCAGATCTTGGCGCCCGTGGCCGTCACCCAGTTCTGCAGGTGTACGAGTTCCACGTGCAGGTCGGCCAGTGCGCGGTCGTAGGTCTTTCGGTCGAGCGGCTCTGGCTCGACCGATTTCGCGGCATGCACGGATTGCGCGGCCTTCTTCTCCTTCTTTCCCATATTCGTCCCCCGGCGCTCATGTTCGTAGCGTCCTCACCTCCCTAAATCTGGACACTGCCGATGTCCTTGGCAATGGACTTTGGTCCAATGCTTGGCCCAAGGACCAATTGCAATGCGCGATGGATTGTCGGACCCTGATCTCAGGGAGGGTCGGCAATCATGCGCAAATGCGGATTCCTGTTCATGGTGGTAGCGTTGTGGCTGGCCGTGATCGGCATCTTCTTCAGCGATCCCAGCGGGCAGATGCCTGACCGGCTCAACCTGTTCCGGATGGCGCTGCAGGGGCTGGAAGTGCAGATGTTCCGTACCGGCGGCGATCCGCCGCGCTATCTGGTCAACGTGCTTGCGCGCGACTGGCTGCTGGGCTGCGTGATCCTGTTCCTGGTGGGCGCGGCGCTGGTCAAGGTCGCCCGTTCGCGCGAGGGGGCATAGCGCATGATGCAAGGTCCGATCTCCACTGCGTTGTACTCGCGAACGCTGATCGACACGCTGATCCGCTTCGGACTCGTCGCGTTGCTGGCGATGTTCTGTTTCGAGATCTTCCGCCCGTTCCTGAACCTGATTGTCTGGGCCATCATCCTCGCCATTACGCTCTATCCCTTGCAGACGCGCTTGCGCGGCAAGGTTTTCGCCGGCGACGGCCGCACCGCCACGCTGATCATCGCGCTGGTGATTGCAGTGTTGCTGGTGCCCACCTACCTGTTGGGAATGGCCGTGATCGAATCCGTGGACCGTGCGATGGACATCGCGCGGCGCGGCGAGTTTCACGTGCCGCCGCCTGCGGAATCCGTGGCGGGTTGGCCCGTAGTGGGGCAGCGGCTCTACGACTTCTGGTTGCTGGCGGCCACAGACGCCACGGCCCTGGCGCAGAAGTTCGCACCGCAGATCAAGGTAGCGAGCATCACGGCATTGAGCGCCGTAGGCGGCGTTGGCGTGGGCTTGCTGATGTTCGTGGGTGCGCTGATCATCGCGGGCATCTTCATGGCGTATGGCGAGCTGGGCGAGCGTAGCGCGATACGGATCATGTCGCGCATCACGGGGCCAGATCGCGGGCCGCGCCTCACGGCACTCTGCACGGCCACCGTGCGTGCGGTGGCGCAGGGCGTGGTGGGCATCGCCTTCATCCAGATGCTGCTGATCGGCATTGCCTTCGTGGTGGCGGGTGTGCCTGGCGCGGGCCTGCTGGCGTTGGCCATACTGCTGCTCGGCATCATGCAGTTGCCTGCGACGCTGATCACGATTCCGGTCATCCTCTTCGTCTTTGCCACGGATGGCATGAGCGTCGGCAATGTTGTCTTTGCGGCGTATGTGTTCGTGGCCGGGCTGGCCGATAACGTGCTCAAGCCGCTGTTGCTGGGGCGCGGCGTGGAGGTGCCGATGCCGGTGGTGCTGATTGGCGCGCTGGGGGGCATGGTCACGGGCGGCATCCTCGGACTCTTTATCGGTCCCATCGCGCTGGCGGTGGCCTACCAGTTGTTCTGGCAATGGGTGGACCAGCCGCCGTTGCAAAGCGTCGAGACAACCGTGAAAGCCAGCACGGAGCCCAGTAGCCTGCCGGCCGGGCCTGGCGTTGGCGAGGGATGACGTGCCATATCGCCCATGTCGCCCCTGTCTCTGGAGAGGAGGATGGATCGCCGTTGGTGTCGCTATCGCTGCCGTACTGGGCGGATGCGTGAAGCTGGGGCCGGATTTCAGCCCCGCGCCTGAACCGTGGACAACCCACTGGCAGAGCGAAGCCATCGAACAGGTCAGCACGTCCAGTGCCATGCCCGAGACGCGCGAGTGGTGGCGGATCTTCGCAGACCCTGCGCTGGAGCGGTTGATGGTTGCTGCGGATGCCGGGGACGCCGGTGTGCGGATCGCGGGCCTGCGTGTGATGGAGGCGCGCGCGCAACTGGGCATGGCGCAAGCGGGCCGCTATCCGCAGGTGCAGCAGGCCACGGCCGATGCCATGTACGTGCACAGCCGGCAGACGGGTGCCTCGGCGCAGACGGCGCGGATGTGGGAATACAGCGCGGGTCTCGATGTTGGCTGGGAGCTGGATTTCTGGGGACGCTTCGCGCGCGCGATCGAATCGGCGGATGCGGCGTTCCTGGGCGCACAGGCCAATCACGCGGCAATGCTGGTCCTGCTGCACGCGCAGGTGGCCACCACCTACTACGCATTGCGCACGGCCGAGGCGCGGTTGGCCATTGCGCGCGATAACGCGCGCTTGCAGAAGCGCAGCTTCGAAATCACCGAGCGACTGTTCAAAGGCGGCGAGAGCGATGAACTCGACTTCCAGCAGGCGCGCACGCAATACCTGGGCACCTTGAGCAGCATTCCCGAACTCGAGAACCAGATCCAGCAAGCGCGCAATGCGTTGCTGGTGCTGCTTGGACGGCCACCGGGGCCGCTGCCTGAACTGGCCGATGCCGGCGACCGCACCGGCGTGTTGCCGCTGATCGATCGTGCGGTGCTGCAGGACGTGCCGGCTGACCTGCTGCTGCGTCGTCCCGATGTGCGGGCGGCGGAATACAAGGTGGCCGCGCAATCGGCACTGATCGGCGTGGCGCGCGCCGACCTGTATCCGGCAGTCACGCTGATGGGCAGCATTGGCTGGTCGGCCACATCGTTGCCGGGCACGCAGAACGGCATGCTGCTGGTGGGGGGACCCAGTGTGCGGTGGAACATCTTCGACTACGGACGCATCGTCAATAACGTGCGCGTGCAGGACGCGCGGCTGCAGCAGTTGATCGTGGCGTATCAGGACACCGTGCGCCAGGGCGCGCGCGAGGCCGACGATGCCGCGGGCGGTCTGGCCAAGGCGCTGCAGCGCGAGCGCATCCTGCGCGAAGCGTCGCAGGCCGCCGAGCGTTCATTGGCGCTGGCGACCACCGTGTTTCGCGAGGGCTATTCCGATTTCCAGCGCGTGCTGGACGCGCAGCGTGCTTTGTTCGCGCAGCAGGACGCCTACCTCGTCAATCGTGGCAATGCGGTGAACTATCTGATCGCGCTCTACAAGGCGCTGGGTGGTGGATGGGCGACGTCGGCACCGTTGATCGATGCTGCCACGCGGCAGCAGATGGAACAGCGCACGGACTGGGGAAAGCTGATCGGGGAGACTTCGCAACCATGAGCGGACCACCGGCATCGGCGGGTTCCGACCCGTCCCGCAAGGCGCTATGGGCAGTGTTGTTGCTGATTGCCTTGAGCTTGCTCTGGTATTTGCTGGCTGACCGCTTCACGCCTTATACACAGCAGGCCCGTGTGCAGGCATTCGTCATTCCTGTGGCGTCGGAAGTCTCGGGGCGCGTGACCCGCGTCTATGTCCGCAACAACCAGAACGTGGCCGCCGGGAGCGTGTTGTTCGATGTGGACCCGCAGCATTACCGCATCGCGGTAGACCGCGCGCGCGCCGAACTCGAATCCACGCGCCGGCAGATTGGTGCCAACACAGCCGGCATCGCGTCAGCGCAAGCCTCGTTGCGTGCCGCGCAGGCCAACGAGTTGAAGGCACGGCAGGACAGCGAGCGGCTGGAGCGGCTATACAGGGAAGATCCGGGCACAGTCTCCGTGCGACGCCTGGAAGTCGCGCGTGCCTCGCATACGCAGGCGGTGAGCCAGGTGGCGGCAGCACGGGCGGAAGTGGAGCGCGCACGGGAGCAGCAGGGCGGCAGTGACGAAGACAACGCCAAGCTGCGCAGTGCGGCAGCCGCGCTCGAGAAAGCCGAACTGGATCTGAGCAATGCACAGGTGCGTGCGCGCACGGCGGGCCTGGTTACCGACCTGCGCACCGAGGCGGGACTGTATGCGGCGGCGGGCAATCCTGTCATGACGCTGATCGCCATCCACGACGTGTGGATCAGCGCGGACATGACGGAGAACAATCTGGGTCATATGGCACCCGGCACGCCCGTGCGCATCGTGCTCGATGCACTGCCCGGCAGGGTATTGACCGGGCGCGTGCACAGCATCGGCTTCGGGGTCAGCACGGGGCAGAGTCCTCCGCCAGGTGGTTTGCCGACGATTCAGAACAGCCGCGACTGGCTGCGGCCCGCGCAGCGCTTTCCGGTGCGGATCGATATCGATGCCGGACAACTCGATACGCTGCGTGGCGTGCGGGTGGGCGGGCAGGCGGAGGTGATGGCGTTCCCGAAGGAGGGCAATCCGCTCAACCTGCCCGGTCGCGCGTTCCTGCGCGTGATGAGCTGGTTCTCGTATGTCTACTGAAAAGAGTCGCGACGTGATGCCTGTGCTGCAACGGCGCGCGTTGCGGCTTGCTATCGGCGCGGCGGCGTGCCTCGTCGTCAGCTACGGTCTGCAATGGCCCATCCCGTTCGTCGCGCCCGTGCTGGCCGTTTTCGTCTTCGCATCGATGGAGCGGCCGCTGACCGTGCGTGCGGGAGTGGGCCTCGCGCTGGTGATGCTGCTCGCCACGGGCAGCGGCCTGTTGCTGGTGCCGTTCCTGCGCGAGGCGCCTGTCAGTGGCGTGTTGATGACCGGACTCTGTCTGTTCCTGGCGTTTCGTCACGGGCTACGCGGCGGCAACATGCTGGTGTCGACGTTTCTCGTCGCAGGCGTGACGCTGATCGCGGCGGCGGGTTCGGCGGATGGCGCGTTGGCCGTGACGGTCATCGGCACGCTCACGCGGAGTCTGCTGCTGGCGGTGCTGATGCTGGGAGCGTGCCACGTGTTGGTGCGCGAGCCGCATCTTTCACCTGCCTCGCACAGGAAGGCCGAACCTCATGAGCAAGCGGACTGGATGGCCCTGCGCGCCACGCTGGTGGTGATGCCGCCGTTTCTGCTCGCCATGGCGGACCCCGCCGCCTACCTGCCGATCATCATGAAAGCGGTGAGCCTTGGGCGGCAAAGCTGCACAACGGCTCGCGGTGCGGCGCGCGAACTGGTTGGCTCGACGCTGCTCGGCGGATTACTGGCCATCGCGTTCTGGCTGGCGCTCGGCCTGTTCGTGCATCTGTGGATGTACGGCCTGTGGATGGCACTGTTTTCGCTGTGGATCGCGCGACGGTTGTTCCGGCTGCATGCCACGTCGATGTCGCCGGGCTTCTGGCTGAACAGCCTGGTGACGATGATCATCCTGCTGGGGCAGTCCGTCGAAGACAGCGCCACCGGCAAGGATGTCTACCAGGCGTTCCTGGTGCGCATGGGGTTGTTCGTCGGTGTGTCGCTCTACGCCTGCCTGATGCTGGCCGTGCTCGACATCCGACGAACGACCGTGCCCGATCAGGAGCAGTTGTCGCGATAGCTCTGCTGCAGGCGTTTCAGGGTCTTGTCGCGTTCGAGCTTCGGTACGGCCTCGCCTTGTGCGTTCGTGGTAGCGGTGCCGGGCGACTTGTAGGTGCGCTTGCGCGACGTGTCGTTGATGTCCTGCAGCAGTTGATCGCACCGTGCGCGGCGCTGGTCTTCGTAGCTGGCGTTGGACTTGTCGTTGGGGTTCGGTGCCGAAGGCGGGCGATACGGATTCGATCCGTCCTGCACGGCCTCCGAGATGGCGGCCGCCGCGCTTGACGCGCCGCTCTGGGGTTGCGCCCAGGCCATGCTTCCGGGAATCAGGACCAGCAGTGCCGCGAGCGGCAGCAGACGTCGGGGGGATGCCATGAAAGCTCCAGTGGTGAAAGTCCAAAAGCCAAGGGCGCAATGCCGCCAAGCGTAGCACGCCGCGCGGGTATTCACCGTGACGTTGTGTGGCGGCGGCGCCAGAGGTTGGGTGCCTCGCCGAATTGCGCGGAGAACCAGCGTGTGAACGATGCCGCCGAGCCATAGCCCAGCAACTCGGAGACACGCAGCAGAGAGTAGTCGGCATTGGCCACGTAGCGCTGGGCCAGCTCGCGCCTTACCTCGTTGAGGATGTCGGTGAAGGTCTCTCCGGCATCGTCTAGCTGGCGCTGCATCGAACGCAGGCTCATGCCCAGCCCCTGGGCCACGGCCTCGCTCGTGGCGCGTCCCATCGGCAGCATCAGGTAGACGGTGTTGCGCACCTCGCGTGCGATGGACCGATCATTGACGCGCGGCAGCGTTTCCACCATGCGTTGTGCATGCAGCGCCATCGCCGCATTGCCTGAGGGATTCGGCGCATCGAGATCGGCGGCCAGGCAGACGATGCCGTGGTACTCGCTGCCGAATTCCACTGGACAGGCGAAGAGGCGACGATGCACCTGCAGGTCAGGCGGCGCAGCATGCGCGAAGTGCACGCCGAGCGGACGCCAGTTGGACCCCAGCAGCGCCCGGCACAGGCGAAAGATCACGCCCACCGCCAGCTCCGCGGCCTGCCGGGACGGCGTGCCGAGTACCACTTCCTGCCGGATGATCACGACCTTTTCCATACGCTCCAGCAGGATCGCCACCGATTCGTTGACCAGATGGCGATAGCGGATGATGGTTTCCAGCGCATCGCGCAGGGTGGGTTGCTGGCTGATCAGCAGACTCATCACGCCGAAATCTGCAAGCTGCCGGGACTCCGCCATGCGCAGGCCGAACGTGGGGCACGCCGCGGTTTGTGCGGCGGCTTCGAGCAGTGCCGCGCAGCGTTCGGCTGGAATACGCTGGTCGGGGTCGGCCAGCATCGCGCGGGTCAGGCCCGCTGCGCGTAGCAAGGGCTGCGCATTCACGCCGAGGTCCTGGGCTACCTCGAAGAAGTTGGTCAGCGCCGCCGCGCGTACGAGCGTCCTCATGGCGTCCTCATCCTGTCTCCCGTCTTGTCGTTCTGTCGTGCACGCTTCACATCCCGTGGCGTGTCATCGTTGGCGATGATAGGCGGACTGGCATGAAATGCAAAGTTGTCGGCGGGCGATGCAAAGCGGCCAACCCCTGCGCTCTCTACATTGCATGCATGGCTGCGCATGCCGCGTGGCCCCCTGAATGTGGAGACCAGCAGATGGCCAAGGCCGTGCGCATGCATCAAACCGGTGGACCCGAAGTACTTCGACTTGAAGACGTGGAGGTGGGCGATCCGGGTCCGGGGCAAGTCCGGATTCGTCACGTAGCGGTCGGACTGAACTATGCCGACACCTACTTCCGCAATGGCACGTACCCGGTGCCACTGCCTGCGGGAATGGGCGTGGAAGCGGCGGGCGTGGTGCAAGCCGTAGGCGCGGGCGTGACCAACGTGGCCGCAGGTGACCGTGTGACATACACCGGGTTCCTGAACACGCTGGGCGCCTACAGCACCGAGCGTGTGGTGGCGGCAGCGCCGCTGATCCGGCTACCGGAGACCATCGCTTTTGAAACGGCTGCCGCGATGACAATGCGCGGCCTCACATCGGCCTACCTGATGCGGCGCATCCACGCGTTCCGTCGCGGCGACACGATCCTGCTGCACGCCGCCGCCGGTGGCGTGGGACTGATCGTGGCGCAGTGGGCACGGCTGCTGGGACTGAACGTGATCGGCACGGTGTCTACCGAGGCCAAGGCCGACGTGGCGCGCGCGCATGGCTGCCAGCACATCATCGATTACACACGCGAAGACGTGGCCAGCCGCGTGCGCGAGATCACGGACGGCGTAGGTGTGTCGGTGGTGTTCGACAGCGTGGGCAAGAGCACCTTCATGGCATCGCTTGACTCGCTCAAGCGTCGTGGCCTGCTGGTGTGCGTGGGCACGGCATCGGGTCCGGTGCCACCGTTCGATCCTGTGCTGCTGGCGATGAAGGGATCGGTGTACGTGACGCGTCCCGCGCTGGCGGACTACATTGCGGACCCCGCGGAAAAAGCCGAACTGGCGGGTGAGTTGTTCGATCACGTCGGCGCCGGGCGCATCCGCATCGAAATCAACCAGCGCTATGCGCTGGAGGATGCCGTGCAGGCACACCGCGACCTGGAATCGCGCAAGACCACGGGGTCTTCGATCTTTGTCATCTGAGAGGCGGCCATGCAAATCAAACCTCTGACCTGTGCCATCGGCGCCGAAATCGTGGGCGTGGACCTGGCCGAAGCAGTGCGCAACGACGACCTGTTCGGCGCGATCCGCGAAACACTGCTCCGGCACCGCGTGGTGTTCCTGCGCAACCAGCGCTTCAGCCGTGCCGAACACGTGGCATTCGCGCGCCGCTTTGGCGAGCTTGAGGATCACCCGGTAGCGGGCAGCGATCCCGAACACCCCGGCCTCGTGCGCATCTACAAGTCACCGGACCAGCCGAACGACCGTTACGAGAACTGCTGGCACTCGGATGCCACGTGGCGCGCTGCGCCGCAGTTCGGCGCGGTGTTGCGATGCGTGCAGAGCCCACCCGTGGGTGGCGACACGATGTGGGCCAACATGGCCCTGGCGTACGAGCGCTTGCCGGACACCGTCAAGACGCAGATTGCCGATCTGCGCGCCCGTCACAGCATCGAGGCGAGCTTTGGCGCGGCCATGCCGCGGGAGAAGCGCCTCGCATTGAAAGCGCAGTTTCCAGATGCCGAGCACCCCGTCGTGCGCACCCATCCCGATACCGGCGAGAAGATCCTTTACGTGAACGGCTTCACCACGCACTTCACGAACTTCCACACACCGGACCGCGTGCGTTTTGGCCAGGACGCCAATCCCGGCGCGGCCGATCTGCTGCGCTACCTGGTGTCGCAGGCGTATATCCCCGAGTTCCAGGTGCGCTGGCGCTGGGAGCCGGACAGTGTGGCGATCTGGGATAACACGGCCACCCAGCACTATGCCGTGATGGACTACCCGCCCTGCCATCGCAAGATGGAGCGCGCCGGGATTATCGGCAACGTGCCGTTCTGAAACCTGAAGCACCCAAGACAACGAGAGATACCGCAGTGATCGACAACCACCTTATCGTTCCCACGCCGTCGGCCTACGCCTACCCGCTGCTGGTCAAGCAACTGCTGACCAATGCCATGCGCCTGCACGGCGAGCAGGAGATCAGCTATCGCGGCGAAATGCGCTACACGTACCGCGATTTCGGGCAGCGGCTGAACAAGCTGGCCTGCGCGCTGGCGTCACTCGGCGTGCGGCAGGGCGACACCGTGGCCGTCATGGACTGGGACAGCCATCGCTACCTGGAATGCTATTTCGGTGTGCCGATGATGGGCGCCACGCTGTTTACCGTGAACGTGCGGCTCTCTCCGCAGCAGATCCTCTACACGCTCAACGATGCCGGCGCCGATGTGGTGCTGGTGCATCCGGACTTCCTGCCGGTGCTGGCGCAGATACGCGGCCAGCTTGCAAGACAGCCGCGTATCGTGCTGATGGCAGACGGCCAGGAAGTTACGGAAAGCGGCGTCGTGTTCGACGGTGAATACGAAGCATTGCTCGCCGCCGCGCCCGCCGATTTCGACTTCCCCGAGCTGGATGAGCGCACGCGGGCGGCGATGTTCTATACCACCGGCACCACGGGCGATCCGAAGGGCGTGTGCTACAGCCATCGCGATATCGTGCTGCACACGCTGACAGCGGCCACGGGCCTGTGCTCGCCGCGCGAGGGGCAACGCATCCATCGCGAGGATGTGTACATGCCGATCACGCCGATGTTTCACGTGATGGCATGGGGCATGCCGTATGTAGCGATCATGCTGGGCTTGCGTACCGTGCTGCCGGGACGCTACGTGCCGGCCGCGCTGCTGAAACTGCGCGAGTCAGAGCGCGTCACGTTCTCGCACTGCGTGCCCACCATTCTGCAGATGCTGCTGGAGGAAGCGCAGCAAACGGGCCAGCCATTGGACGACTGGAAGGTGATCATCGGCGGCTCGGCCTTGCCGGAGGCACTGTGCGAGGCGGCGCTGGCACGCGGGATCGACATCTTTGCGGGCTACGGCATGTCGGAGACCGGGCCCATCGTGGCGTTGGCGCAGATTCCTCCGGGCCATGTGCCCCGCGATCGCAAGGAGGAGGTGCGCCTGCGCTGCGCCACGGGGCGTCCGCTGCCGCTGGTCGATCTGCGGATCGTCGGCAACGACATGCGCGAGGTGCCGTCCGATGGCCAGGCGCAGGGCGAGATCGTGCTGCGCGCGCCGTACCTGACGCGCGCTTATCACGGCAAGCCGGCGGCGTCGGAAGAGCTGTGGGCCGATGGCTACCTGCACACGCAGGACGTGGCCGTCAGCGGACCGGACGGCTTCGTGCGGATCGTGGACCGGCTCAAGGATGTGATCAAGACCGGCGGCGAGTGGGTGTCTTCGATCGAGGTCGAGAATCTCGTCACGCAGGTGCCGGGCGTACGCGAGTGCGCAGTGGTAGGTGTGCCCGACGCGCGCTGGGGCGAGCGGCCGATGGCCTATGTAGTGCGTGCGAACGGCGTGGCCGTGGAAGCAGACCAGATCCGGCACGCGCTGCTCGGCCACGTCGATACACAGCGCCTGAGCAAGTACGCGGTGCCCGAGACGGAGCGAATTGTCTTCGTGGATGCCATCCCGAGAACCAGCGTAGGGAAGATCGACAAGAAGGTGCTGCGGGGGCGGATGGGGTAGACCGCACCATGAGCGTCGGGGGCCAGGCATCAATCGTTGAAATAACAACGATTTGAGGGGGTTTTTCGTTGTTATTTCAACGAATCCGATTCCGCGTGCACCGGCCATCTGCTGCCCCCGACCTCGCCACGACGATTTGACACCACCCCTTCGCGCTCCCTAGAATCACCACTTCGCCCCATCATCCAAGAGGTATTCGTCCCATGCGCCATTGATGCCGCCGTCTCTGACGGCCAGTCTCCACCCGCCCCCATTTGCAGAATCCGCAGGGGGAGTTCCTGGCATCCATGGAATCACGCATGACGAATCCCTATCTCACGCTGGAAAGCGTGTCTTATGTTTTGCCCGATGGCAGAACACTCTTTTCCGATCTGAACGAGACGTTTGATCAGCGCCGCACCGGGCTGGTCGGACGCAATGGCGTGGGCAAATCGCTGCTGGCCCGTCTTCTGGCGGGGCAGCTGCCACCCAGCTGCGGCCGATGCCTGCGCTCCGGCACGGTGCACTACCTTGCGCAGCAGGTCGATCATCAAGCCGATACCACAGTTGCCGGTCTCGCGGGCATGCAGCGTGTGCTGGATGCCCTGGCGCACATCGAAGCGGGCAGCAGCGACCCGGCGGATTTCGACGCGTTAGGCGATCGGTGGGATATCGGGCAGCAATTGCAGAGCGCGCTGACGCAGCATGGCCTGGGCCATCTCGATGTGGATACGCCTGCCACCCGGCTCAGCGGCGGCGAAGCGATGCGCGTGGCGCTGATGGGTGCATGGTTGTCGGACGCCGACTTCCTGATCCTCGACGAACCCAGCAATCATCTGGACCGTCCCAATCGGCAAGCGCTGATCGAGCAGTTGCAACACTGGTCACGCGGGTTGCTCGTGGTCAGCCACGACCGGCAATTGCTGGAAACGATGTCGCGCATCGTGGAGTTGTCCTCGCTTGGGCTGCGCAGTTATGGCGGCAACTACACGTTCTACGCCGCAGCCAAGGCGCTGGAGCGTGAGTATGCGCTGCAGCAACTTGAGCAGCGCAAGCTCGAACGCACGCGTGAGGACCAGGCCATGCGTGAGCAACGAGAGCGCATGGTGCGCCGGGAGGCGCGTGGCAATCGGCAGGGCAAGGAGGCCAACCAGGCCAAGATCCTGTTGGGCCGGCAGAAGGAGCGCAGCGAGGGATCGACTGGCAAGTTGCGACAGCAGCAGGCGTCTGCACGACAACTGCTCGACCAGCAGGTCCGCGAGGCGGCGCAGCAGATGCAAGCCGATGCGGAGATCATTGTGCATGCATTGCCGGTTGCGCAGGTGGCCCAACGGCGTGTCGTGGAACTGGATGCACTGGCACTGCCATGCGTGCAGGAAACAACGCGTTTGATCGATCTAAGCCTGAGTGGGCAGCAGCGCGTGGGTGTTGTCGGGCCCAATGGCTGCGGAAAATCCACGCTGTTGAAGGTGATGGCGGGTCAGATCGATCCGTTGGCCGGAGTTTGCAAGGTGGCGGCAGACGCCGTCTATCTGGACCAGCGGCTGGCCGACCTGCATCCCGAAAAGACTGTGCTCGAGCAGATACAGGCGGCCAATCGCACAGCAGCCGAAGGCGACCTGCGCATGCGACTGGCGCAACTCGACCTGGATGCGCAGAAAATCACGGTCCCCAGTGGCACACTCAGCGGCGGAGAGCGCTTGAAGGCCGCACTGGCGTGCGTGCTCTACGCCGACCCGCCCGCGCAGTTGCTGTTGCTCGATGAGCCGAGCAACCACCTGGACCTGCCTTCGGCGCAGGCGCTGGAAACCATGTTGCGCAGTTATCAAGGCGCACTGGTCGTGGTGTCACACGACGATGCGTTCCTGAACAACCTCGGATTGACCCATCGCCTGATCGCCACGGAGCAGGGTTGGCGCCTGGAGTCCTGGTGATGCGGCGCCACCTTCACGGCCGGATATGGAATGCCTTCACGATGCCCGCGTTGCGCTCGTACTCCGCATGCAGCGACTGGTTCAGCTCCTGCAGCGATTGCACCGGCATGGCTTCATAGCCGAGCGCCTCGAGGCGCTCGCGCACCTTGGGATTGGCCGCTGCCTTGTAGGCTGCGTCATGAATCTTCTGCGCCATGTCTGCCGGAACCTTGGCCGAGGCGATGACGCCAACCCAGTTGCTGAAGTCGATATCCGGATACCCCTGCTCGGCGAAGGTGGGCACCTGCGGCAGCAGCGGCGAACGTGTCTTCGACGCCACCGCGTAGGGCTGCAGCTTGCCCGCGCGGATCATCGGCAGCGATGTGACCATGCCGTCGTACATCACGGGAATCTGTCCGCCCATGACCTGCGTGAGCGCCGGGCTGGAGCCGGGGAAGGGAATGTGCTGCAGATCCATGCCGGCTTCCTGGTTCAGGATGGCGCCGGCGTAGTGCGAGGCCGTGCCTGCGCTATACGACGCGAAACTCAGTTTTCCGGGATGGGCCTTCGCATAGGTGATGAGGCTCTTGAGGTCCTTCGCGGGCAGCGTGGGCGCACCGACCAGCACCATCCGCGAGCGGCCCACGGCAGCCAGCGGCTGGATGTCCTTCATCGTGTCGTACGGCGTCTTCTGAATGTGCGGAATCTCGGTCAGCACATTGGTCGCGGTTACCATGAGCGTCTGCCCGTCCGGCGGGGCGGAGAGCAGGGCGGTCATGGCGATGGCACCGCCGCCACCGGGCTTGTTGTCCACCACGACGGGCTGGCCCAGATCCGTGCTCAGTTGCTCGGCCATCAGGCGCGCCATGACGTCCATGGTGCCGCCGGCAGGGGCGGGTACGAGCATGCGCACGGGCTTGTTGTTCCACGCCATGGCAGACGCCGGAACAGCGAGACAAGCGAAGGCAACCAGTGCGGCACGGCGCAGTCGCGTTCGGAAAGTGGCTTCAGGCATGGTGTCTCCTTGCTCTGATTATGGAGTGATGGAAGGTGCGTGGGAAGAAAGAGCCGGACCGCCATGCAGAGTCACGGTTGAGGGAGCGGCGGCCCGGCTGAAAATCAATCGGCCGGTTGACGCTGGCGGCGTGTGGGCAGCGCCGCCAGCACGAATGCGCGCTGCGCCTCGCTCATGCCGTCCCACAATCCGATCTCGACGGGCGTGCGGTGGCAGCCCTGGCAATAGCGGCGCGCCTGATCCATGCGGCAGATGTTGATGCATGGGTTGGGCGCCGCCGCGCGTGGGGTGTCGAACGGAGTCAGCATGATCCGTGCTCAGGCTGCGCGGCGCAGCGGCAGGTGCTTCTGGCCGGTCTGGCGATTCGGCAGCATGCCGTGTGCGGCGAGGGTCTCGTCCGCGCTGTCGTACCACGTACCGATGCGATAGATGGCGCGCGCTTCCTTGCCGCTGGCGATCTCGCGTCCCAGTTCATGCGCCACGCGCACGCATTGCTCGATCTGCTGGACCGAAGTCATCCGGTTGCCGTGCTGGTCGATGATGGTGTCCTCGATGCCGCAACGTGGATGCAGTCCCATGGCCATCGCCATCATGTTGAACGGCAGCACGTTCTTGAGCAGCGACTCCGCCGTCAGCGTGCAGCCGTCTGGTGCGCGGTGGATGAAGTTGAAGAAGTTGAACGGGTTAGGCCCATCGAAGCCACCGCCGATACCGATCCACGTCAGGTTCAGCGGACCCTTGTAGGTGCCGGCGCGCACCATGCGCTCCAGCGTTTCCAGTGCATGGATGCCGGTGAGCTGGAAATGCGGCTGGATACGTGCGGCACTCAGGCGGCGCAGGTGTTCCTCCACCCAGCCCGGACCCGCCGGTACGGTCATCTCGCGATACGCCTCGATGTAGGCCGGGTTGGCGAGCGAAGTGCCTTCGCGGTACTCCGGATACAGCAACTCCATGATGTTCATCTGCGTGGTGTTGATGGCCACGGTGACCTGATCCGGCGCGGGGGTCAGGTCGGCAAGCATGTGCCGCGTATCGTCGGACAGCCACACGGCGGCCTGGCCTTCGTCTTCCGGAGCAAACGAGATCGACCCGCCCACCTGGATGATCATGTCGGGTACGGCGGCGCGCACGCCGGCGATCAGTTCGTTGAACTTGGAGAGCCGCTTGGAACCCTTGCCGTCGAGTTCGCGCACGTGCAGGTGCAGCACGGTGGCGCCGGCGTTGTAGCAGTCCACCGCTTTCTGCACCTGTTCCTCCATGGTGACGGGGATGTCCTCCGGAAAGTCTTCCGGCATCCACTCGGGGCCGTAAGGCGCCACGGTGATCACCACTTTTTCCATGTTCTCGGGGTGCAGGGAATCGTCGAGGAATTGCATGCGTGTCTCCTTCGTTCAGTCTGGTTCGGTCTGGTTCGACAAGTGTTCGAAGTATCGGCCATGGGGTTGTCACGATTTGACGATGCGGGACACCCGATTTACATTTCGGGACAGTCAGGGAAAACACGATGTCCTACTTTCTGCGCAGTGCGAGCCTTACGAACTATGTGGATGTGGCGCGGGCCGTCGGGCTCGATCCACACCAGATGCTGCGTGCCGCAAGGATCAGCCGCAACGCGCTGCTCGATCCCGATATCCGCATCCCGGCGGCATCGGTGGGCCGGTTGCTGGAGGCATCGGCCAAGGCAGCACAGGTGGAGGATTTCGGCTTGCGGATGGCGGAACTGCGGCAGTTTTCCAATCTCGGACCATTGGCATTCGTGGTGCGTGAGGCACCTACGTTGCGCCGAGCGCTGGAATCGATGGTGCGATACATGAGCCTGCAGAACGAGGCGCTGGCGATGCGTGTGGAGGATGCCGACGATCTGGTGCTGATCCGGCTGCAACTGCTGGGTGATGGTTCGGGTTCGCTGCGGCAAGCCACCGAATTGGCAGGCGGCGTCATGTTCCGCATCCTGTCGCTGTTTCTGGGTGCGGCGTGGCGCCCGCGCAGCATCTGCTTTGCGCATGCCGCGCCGTCGAGCCAGGCAACATGCCTGCGCGTGTTTGGCATGCCGGCGCTCTACGGCCAGGATTTCGATGGCATCGTCTGCACGGCACGCGATCTGGAGGCGCCGCTGCCATCGTATGACCCCGGCATGGCGCAACAGGTGACGCGCTATCTGGACACACTGCTCGCGCAGTCGAACACCAATATGGCCGACAAGGTGCGCAAGCTTGTGCATGCGCTGCTACCCAGCGGCATGTGTTCCGTGGATCGCGTGGCGCAGCAACTCGGCGTGGATCGCCGTACGATCCATCGCTGGCTGACGGCGGATGGCACCACGTATTCAGAGATCGTCAACGATGCCCGCGCGAGCCTGGCCACGCGCTATATCGAGAACCGCGCACGGCCATTGTCGGAAGTGGCCACGCTGCTGGGCTTTGCATCGTTAAGCGCTTTTTCCCGCTGGTTTGGGGCGCAGTTTGGATGCAGTGTTTCGAAGTGGAGAGTGGGGAGGGGGGAGTAGATCTGGCGCATCGTCAGTCCAACCCCGGTCGCTATGCGCTCCCCTCTCCCGCCTTAGTGGGAGAGGGGTGAGGGCTGGAGGTTCTGCTTGCCGATGTCGTCGCAATTTTCACTGCTGACCCTCACCCCCAACCCCTCTCCCGCAGGCGGGAGAGGGGAGACAACCAGGCGCATAGCGAAGGGTGGTAGCCAACGCTCAAAACTTGTGCCGAACCCCCACCGCCACGCCAATCATATTGCTCTGCCCGTTGGCCAGCGCATAGCTGTTCCCAAGCGACAGGCTGTTGGCATACACCGTGGCCAGCGATTCCATCATCAGCCCTGCGTTCTTCGCATAAGCCGTGGAGAGGTACAGGTCGGTGCGCTTGGACAGCGTGTAGTTGGCCACGAACGCCACCTGCCACGGGTTCGCTGCATTCGCGCCATACAGGTTCTTGAGATCGTCGTAGTTGTATTCCAGTGTGAGCCCAATGGCTGGCGTGACCTGGTAGTTGGCGCCGATCCAGTAGAAGTCATCGCGCTGGATGATGGTGCCTGCTGCGTTCTTGTTCTGCCCCCATCGATATCCACCCATTACCTTGGCGACGTTGCTGAACGCATAGCTGGCGCCGATGGCGGCTTTTCGCATCGTGCCGCTGCTGGTGCCAATGGTGGGATTCCACTGGTCGTAGCCGGCGGTCACGCCGACCGGGCCAATGGAGTAGGCCACTGCCGCACCGTATGCGGTATCGCGGCGGAAGGCGCCCGGCACTTCGCCGTTGCCGCCGATCGGCGTGGGGATGCCCACGGACGCGGGCAAGGCCAGCCCCGTACCGAACGACCAGTGCGCCAGCGCGGTAAGGGGCCCGAACTGTCCCGTGTATTTGATCGTGTTGTCCTCGCGGAAGTTGGCACCCGATTGCAGTACGACGGGTTCGTACTGCGTGGCGTATGCAGTGGGCGAGAAGTTGGCCAAGGCCTCGAACATCGACGTGTACTGGCGCCCCAGGCTGATCTGGCCGATGCCAGCCTTGGACAAGCCCACGAATGCCTGGCGCCCGAACAGCCTGCCGCTCTGCTGCAGCGTGCCGTTGTCCGCGCTGATACCGCTCTCCAGCACGAATACGCCCTTGACTCCGCCGCCAAGATCCTCGGTGCCGCGCAGGCCCCAGCGTGAACCGGCCAGCCCGCCGGAATTCATGCGGTAGACATTGTTCGATGGGCCAGGATTGAAACCGTTAGCCGCGATGGGCACGGCGCCCACATGGTTCGCGTATTCCACGTTCATGTCGATGACGCCATACAGCGTGACATTCGATTGCGCGTAGGCGGTGCCAACACATGCCAGCGCTATCGCAAGTGCCATGCGTGCACGACGCATGGCGTTGACCTTGGTGCTCATATGTCTCCTCGATTCTCGTTATGGGAACGAGCGAAGTATCGAGGAACGACGGTGGACGGTTTGACTATCCGGGACAGCGTTTTTGCTTCACGGGACAGTGCGGGAAAACCCGTTTGGGGTTTGTGAGGGGGCGCGCCGTGCCCGTGCGACGCACTCGCCAGCTATAGCGACGCCGCAGCCAGTTCTGCCGCTGCGCGGTCGATTACTTTCATTGCGCCGCACCCGGCCGGTGCGCGTGAATCAGGAGTCAGGTGTCGAGGGCGAAGGTCGACAACATGCCGGCATAATGCTTCGGCAACGGTCGCGCCCAGTCGCCGCGCTTGCTTGTAGAGAGTCGCAACGATATGAGCGACTCGGCCATCTTCACGGCGCAGGCCACGCCGTCGATGACGGGCGCGCCGATGGCGTCTGAGATGGATTCGCACAGGTCGGCCATCCCGGCGCAGCCCAGCACGATGCAGTCGCTGCGGTCCTCGTCCAGTGCCTGTCGGCAGGCATCGGTGATGATGCGGCGTGCATCGGAACCGGGTTTTTCGAGATCGAGCACGGGCAGGTCGCTCGCACGCACGTTGCGGCAGAAGCGTTCCATGCCGTAGCGCTCGGCCAGGTGCCACGCGATATTGCAGGTGCGCGGGAGGGTGGTCACCACGCTGAAGCCGGTGCCGATGAAGCTTGCCGTGTGCATGGCTGCTTCCGCTATCCCAATCACGGGGCCGCGGGCCAGTTCCCGCGCCGCGTACAGTCCCGGATCGCCGAAGCACGCGATGACGTAGCCATCCACGTCTTCCCGCTCACCACTCAGGATTTCGTCGAGGATGCCGGGCACGCTGAGTGCCTCGTCATAGTGGCTCTCGATCGACGCCGGCCCCATGCGCGGGCTGACCGCGATGATGCGCGTATTGGTCTGCGCAACCGTGCGGGCGCAGTGGCCTATTTTGTCGGTCATGCTCTGCGTGGTGTTCGGATTGATGATCTTGATTTTCATGGTGCGGGTCATGGGCAGGATCGGCTCGCGCGGGCGGCATCATGCGCGAGGCCAGTGCACGGAGCAGGGCAGGCGCATGGTCAAAGCAATGCCCATGCCGATCCTTGCCCAATCCTTGTAATTTTTACCGGATGTCTTGCGGGTGCTGTCAATTCGGCACATCGCCAGCACGCTCCCGATGCCTGTGCGAAAATCCACCGCATGCCTACCGGCGGAGCCCGCATGCCTTACGACTCCCAGTCCCTGGTGACCGCATCGTCCGACGATTGCGCCCGGGAACCCATCCATATCCCCGGTGGTATCCAGCCACACGGATACCTGCTGAGCGTCGACGAGGCGGGCAGGGTCGTACAGGCGAGCCGCAACGTCGCGGTGCTGGCTGGTATCGACATCGAGGCCGTAGCGGGACGTGCGCTGGCCGAAGTGGTCGGTGCAGAAGCCGCGGGTCTCGCGCTGCGTGCGCTCGACAGTCTCGAAGCCGAAGGCATTCCCCTCTACGCAGGTTCCATTGACGATCCGCGCACCGGACGCGGCGACGCATCGTCACATCCACCGCTGGCCATCGTGGTGCATAGCCATCTGGGCGTGCGCATCGTGGAATTCGAACCGGCGCGCGGCCGGGCCGAAGTGTTTGCGTCGATGTACCCGCTGGTGCGCACCTTCATCAACAGCCTGCAGCATGCGGGCGATATCGAAGGGCTGGCCGCGCTGGCCGCGCGCGAAGTGCATCGCATCACGGGTTTTGGCCGCACCATGGTGTATTCGTTCGATGACGAAGGCCATGGCCATGTCATTGCCGAGTCGATGGAACCTGGGTACGCGAGCTATCTTGGCCAGCGCTTCCCTGCGTCGGACATTCCGGTGCAGGCACGCGCGCTATACGTGCGCAACCGCATCCGCCTGATTGCCGATGCCGATTACGTGGCCGCGCCGCTGGTGCCTGCGCTGCATCCCGCCACGGGCAAGCCGACCGATCTCACCTACGCCTCGTTGCGCAGCATCTCGCCGGTGCATGTGCAGTACATGAAGAACATGGGCACGTGGGCATCGATGTCGATGTCGATCGTGGTGCGCGGGCGGCTGTGGGGTTTGATCTCCTGTCATCACGACACGGCGCGGCTGCCGTCGTTCGAGGTACGCACGGCGTGCGAACACATTGCACAGGTGCTGTCGCTGCAGGTGGAGGCCAAGGAGGATCACGCCGAGGCGGACTACCGTCTGGCGCTGCGCCGCACGCAGACGAACCTGCTGGCATCGATGGCCAACACCGAGGATTTTGTCGAGTCCATCGGCAGCGATGCCCGCAGTCTGCTTGGGCTGGTGGGCGCCACCGGTGCCGTGGCCGTGTTTGAAGGTCGTATCGTGCGCGTGGGTGACGCGCCGCCCGACGCCGCCATCGAGGCGATGGTGACGTGGCTCGACGCGCAATCCGAAGAGGTCTTCGCCACCGACAATCTTGCCCAGGCGTGGCCGGAAGCCGCGGATCACGGGCTCGGGCCGGAGGCCGCCGGCGTGCTGGTGGTGTCCCTCTCGCGGCTGTTCCGCAACTACGTGATCTGGTTCCGTGCGGAGGTGGTGCGCACGATCCGCTGGGCGGGCGATCCGCGCGCGAAGCTCTCCACGCTGTCCACCACGTTGTCACCGCGCGAGAGCTTCGAGGTCTGGACCCAGATCGTGCGCGGCCGCTCGCAGCCGTGGCGCCAGGCGGAAATCGAGGTGGCGGGAGAATTCCGCGGCGCGTTGCTCGGCATCGTGCTGCGCCGCGCGGAAGAACTCGCGCAACTCGCGCTCGAACTGGGCCGCGTCAATCGCGAACTGGAGGGGTTCTCGTACACGGTCTCTCACGATCTGCGCGCACCGCTGCGCCATATCGTCGGCTTTGCGGATCTGCTGCGCGACATGGACTACAGCCGCCTGTCCGACCGCGGCAAGCATTTCATCGAGCGGATCATTGCGCAGGCGCGTTTCGGCGGCAAGCTCGTGGATGACCTGCTCGCGTTCTCGCAGATGGGCCGCGCGGCGCTGCGTCCGCAACGCCTGGATATGAAGGCGCTGGTCGAGCGCCTGGTAAGCGAGGAATCGAAGGATATCGGCACGCGCCGTCTGGAATGCCGCGTCGGCGATCTCGGCCATGTCATGGCGGACCCCGTGCTGATGGACGTGGTGTTGCGCAACCTGATCGCGAACGCGATAAAATTCACGGGCCTGCGCGGCGTGGATGCCGACGGTGCACCGGCGCAGGTCGAGATTGGCGTGGAGCCGGGCGAAGGCGAGCATGCGGGGCACGATGTGTTCTTCGTGCGCGACAACGGCGTGGGTTTCGATATGCGATACGCCGACAAGCTGTTTGGTGTGTTCCAGCGCCTGCACCGCGTGGAGGAGTTCCCGGGCACGGGCATCGGCCTGGCCAGCGTGCGCCGCATCGTGGAACGTCACGGCGGCACCACGTGGGCGCACGCCGAAGTGGACAAGGGCGCCACGATCCGGTTCTCGCTGCCGCGCGATTTCGTGCCCGAGGGCACGACGGGCGTGAACGAGACCGCCGCAGAGGCGGCATCGCGGCTGGCAGCGGTGTCGTCGGGCCAACCCTACAAGCCAGTGTTGAAAGATCTGAAAGATTTGAAAGGTACGGAGAATGAGTGTGCTGAGACCGATCCTGCTGGTCGAGGACAATCCTGACGATATCGAGCTGACGCTGATTGCGCTGGAGCGAAGCCGCCTGGCCAATCCGGTGGTATCGGTACGCGATGGCGCCGAGGCGCTCGACTTCCTGCGTCGCCAGGGGGCCTTCGCGAATCGCACGGAAGAGAACCCGGCCGTGATCCTGCTCGACAAGAAGCTGCCAAAGGTGGATGGCCACGAGGTCTTGCGCGAGGTACGCGCCGACGAGAGCCTGCGCCGCATCCCGGTGGTGATGCTGACGTCGTCACGCGAGGAACGCGATCTGCTCAAGAGCTACGACCTCGGCGTGAATGCCTATGTCGTGAAGCCAGTGGAGTTCGACGACTTCATGGCGGCCATCAATGACCTGGGCGTGTTCTGGGCCGTGCTGAACGAACCGCCACCGTATGGGTCGGGGGCGGGCAGCGCGGAGTGATGCAGGTGCAGGTCCGGCTATCGCGCTGCGTCGGCGCGGTGGCCTGCCTGAATGGCCGGCAGGCAGACACGGAAGGTGGCCCCCTTGCCCAGTCCATCGCTGTGCGCGGTGACGGTGCCATTGTGCAGGACCACAAGATTCTTCACCATCCATAGCCCCAGGCCAAGGCCGGGCGCGCGCTGCGAACGCTCCTGATGCGCCTGTTCGAAACGCTCGAATATCCGTTCGAGCGCCTCCGGCGAAATCCCCAGTCCGTTGTCGCGCACCACCAGTTCGGCGCACTGGCCGTTGGTGGTCACACTCAGTTCCACACTGCCGCGTTCGGCAAATTTCAGCGCATTGGTCAACAGGTTGAGCACCACCTGCTTCAGGCGGTTCTCGTCGGCGCTGACCATGCAGGGCGTAGATGCCGACACGACAAGCGTGACGTTGCGCGACTCCGCATCGAGCCGCAGGTCTTCCGCAACCGTCGCCGCCAGCGCGGCCATGTCCAGTTGACGGAGTTCGACGGAGAGCTTGCCCGTGGCGATGGCACCGCTATCGAGCAGATCGTCCACCATGCGCGCCAGTTGGCGCGTATTGCGTTCGATGACCTGCGCCGCGCGATTCACGTGAGACGGATCGGTGCCGCGTTCGAGTAGCGTGGTCCACCAGAGAATGGCGTGCAGCGGCGAGCGCAACTCATGGCTGACCGCCGCCACAAAGTGGTCCATGGCCTGAGCGCCCCGTTCGCTGACTTCGCGCGCCCGCTGCTCTTCCTCGGCAATGGCGCGGTAGTGGAGTTCGGATGCCTTGCGCGCGGTGATGTCGATCGTGAAACCGATCATCGATTGCGGCGAGCCGTCTTCCAGATAGCGCGCCGCGCCGCGCGACATCAGCCAGCGCATCGTGCCGTCGCGCCAGACCACGCGATACTCCACCTCGAAATGCGCGCGTGCGGCGATGGCGCGGTCCATGGCGGCGCGCACGTCGCGACGGTCCGCTTCATGCATCAATTCGTCGAATACACGCGCCTCGTTGATCGTTTCCTGGGGCGACAGGCCCATGTTGGCCTTGCACTGGTCGGTGCAGGCCATGTAGCCGGTGGCGATGTCGAGTTCCCACGCGCCAACCTTGGCAAAGGCGAGCAACTCTTCGAGCCGTTCGCGATGCGTTTGCAGCGCGGCGTTGGCTTCATCGACGAGCAGCTTGCGCAACCGGGCCTGCGAACGCAGCTTGGCGTGCTCGCGGCGGCTCTGCTCGGACTGCACGATCTGGTCGGTGACATCGCTGATCTTGAGCACGACCACGGGCGCGGCGGTGCCCACGCCGGCCAGCCGCGTCGCACGCGCCTGCCAGTAGCGTTCGCCGTCGCCGTTGCCGGCAGGGTGGCCGTCGTAACGGATCAACGGCGACATGCGAGACTCGCCGACAACCAGTTGGCCAAGCGTGGCCAGCAGCCAGTCGCGGCGCGCCGCCATCTGCGATGCCGAGAGCGTCGGGTTGATGACGAAGATCGACTTGCCCATGACTTCGTGGGCCGCGCGGCCGGACATCGTCAGGTAGGCGGCATTGGCGTGGATCACCTCGTCGTGACTGTTGAGCACGAGATAGGCGTCGGGCAGGGCATCGAACAGCGCAGCGCTGTCGAAGACCTGGTCGGCTGACCTTGCTGAGGCGGCGGTGTCTGACATGCGCTCTCCCGGTCCGCTATTTGACGCCGTGGCCGGACGCCATCGACGGGATGCGGGCGAGCAGGTCATCGAAAGCGCGTTGTGCGCCCTGACCGGCCAGTGCAATGTCATCGTCGGTGGTGACATGCGTGCGCAGCGCGTGCAGGAATTGTTGCCAGCGCGGGCCGGGCGATGCGCCGCCACCGAGATAGCGCAGCGGATGGGGTGCCAGGCGCTCGGCGAAATTCCGATAGATCACGGCGCCGCCAAGCTGCGAGCCTTCGATGACATAGCAGAGTCCCCAGCGGTAGGCCGGTTCGCTGCGCAGCGTGCCAACGTCGATGTTGTCCACCGTGGCGCCGCCCTGCGGGATCGCGGTATCCGCCAGGTCTTGCTCCAGCACATCCGCACGCGAGACTTGCGGCAGGCGGGCAGGGTCCTGCGGACCGTCGTCAAAACCCGCCAGCCAGGTCTCCAGCGGCGCCAGCCAGGCGCGCAGGATCAGCAGGTGGTCGCGATAGTCGACGAGCGTCGGCGCGGCGTGCGCCAGCGGCATCGCACGGTCCAGGACGGCGTGTTTTTCCGAGGTGGCGGCTCGCAGCGAGGCGAGCACATCGGAAGGGGGTGTCGAGTGTTCAGTCACGTAGGTGATGATCCCGCAAACCACATGGCGCCAGCTCGGCGATCAGGGTCTGGCGAGGCGGCGTATCAAGCCCACATGGTACAGGAACTGCCATCCGCTGCGGTCAGGTGCGCCAGCCGCCGATACCGGGACGATGACTCAAACATGACATTGCTGCCATCTGCGGGAATCCATCTGATCTGAATCATAGAATGGGCCCGTCGCGCCTGGTGCGCAGCTGTAGAAGGAGTGCTTGATGAAGTGTCCGACCTGTTCCGATGCCACGCTGGTGATGTCAGACCGACAAGGCGTGGAAATCGACTACTGCCCGCAGTGCCGTGGCGTGTGGCTCGACCGTGGCGAACTGGACAAGATTCTCGAACGGTCGGTCAGCGCGGCCCCAGCGCCGCAACCCACTGCGTCACGCCAGTCAGCGCCGCAGCCGTCGTATGAGGGGGATCGTGGCCGCTACGGTCACGACAAGGATTACCGCCATGACCGGCACGATCGGCATGACAAGTACGACAAACGCAAGAAGTCGTGGCTGTACGAGATCTTCGACTGATCGTTGATCAATGAAATAGGGGCGCCGATGGTTGGCGCCCCTTTTGTTTGCTCCCACCGACTATAGAGGTCAGACATCCTACGAATGTCTGCTCGATAGAACAGGTAACCCCTCCGTCGCCTGCCGTCTTTATGCGGCAGCCTTGACGGCCTGGCGAGCGATCAGCTTCCACTGTCCGCCCTGCTTCTGCCAGACCTGCAGCACCTTGAGCAGCACGGTGCCCGGTTTGCCGCTATCCAGCGTTTCGCCGGCCAGCGTGTGGCGGATGACCGCCACGTCGCCCGAGACATTCACGGTCTGGTCCGTGATGTTGATGCTGACGAAATCGGATTTCTTGTCGAGCAGATCGCCGATGAAGCTGGCACGCGTGTCGATGCGACCACCGGAGTGGCCGTAGCTCAGCGAATCGCCGACCAGTCCGGACAGCACCGCCTGGTCGGGATCGACCATGGCAGCGCGCAGCTTTTCGGCGGCTGTCGTGACGGACTGCGAATCATTGGATTGGGCCAGGACTGGGGTGGCCAGGACGGCCAGCAGGGCAGCGGCGCCCAGCGCCGCGCGGATCTTGCGCATGATGTCTCCCGAATTCTTGTTGGATGCTCGGTATGCGGATGCTTTGAGAGGGCAACTCGTCCTTGCGGACAGGTTGTAAGTCATCGTATCACGTCGAGGCAAAATCGCAACGTAGGGTTAGCGCCGGGTGACATTGGGGGAAAAACGCGCGGATCAGCCTTCCTTGCCATCGATGCGTGGACGCATCAGGAACGGGGTGTACTTGATGAGGTAGCTCACCAGCGACAGCGCCCATAGCGCACCGGCAACGGCGATCACCTCGGGCTTGGCTTCCGGCATGGCGATGGGGCCGGCAACGCGGACCACGGCTGCCAGCACCATGCAGAGGTAGGCGAGGTGTTCCATATGGCCCGATTGCATCTGGCGTCCCGTATGGCCGAGCGCCGTGCGCGTGACCATGGCAATGATCGCGCAGCCGATCACGCCGACAGTCAGCGCGTGCAGGGCCGTGGAGCGGTCGAGCCAGCCCAATGCAGCCGCCGCAATGAGCAGGAAGCCAACGGGCAGAAAGGCATAGGCCAGATGCAGGATGAAGAGGATCGGCTTCCTGACCGTACCCAGCGGATTCCAGCCGTACAGTCGAATGCCATGCGCGATGGCTGCGCCTGCGGCGAGCACCGCAGTCAGCGGCCCCGGCGCCTGAAACGCTGCCGACATCGTGGCAAGCAGCGTGAGACCGATTACCGATCGTTCAACCATCGTCCAGCGGCGGATGCGTGCGCCGGGAATCGCATTGCCAGTGAACATCGGAATGATGCGGCCACCGATCACCGTCACGAAGATAACCACCAGCCCCGTTGCCGCTTCGGTGGCGTGCAGCGCCCAATCGGGACGACCCGCCAGCGCTGCAACATGGAACCCGATGTTGAGCGCGCCCATGATGCCGAGCGCAATGGCAAGCCCGTAGTTGCGTTGGCTCTTTGCCCGCCGCAGGATGCGATAGAAGCTCGCGCTGCACAGTGGCAGGAAGGCGATGTCCACAGCAATCGCGGCCCACGCCGGACCTGTCCACATCAGCACGCGTGCGGCCAGCCATACCGTTGCGAGGATGCCGAGCCATGTGCCCTGCGGCGTCTGCAATCCCGTCCAGTTCTTGCCCGCCGTGAAGAGGAATCCCACCACAACGGCGGCGGCGAATCCGAACACCATCTCATGGGCGTGCCAGAGCATCGCGCCGAGCCACGGTTGCGTGGCGGGTTGCCACCAGCCCAGGTACATCGCCACCCATGCCAAAACGGAAAGTGCGCCAAACGCGGCGGCCAGCAGATAGAACGGTCGGAAGCCAAGGGCCAGTACGGGCAGGCCGCGATAGCTGTTCGAGGGGGTAGGCGGGGAGATCTGCAGCAGGACGGACATGATTGGCGGGGCAAGTCGGAGGGGGTGGGACGCACTCGATTCTAGAAAAGATGCATATGAAATGCAATTTAAAAAAAGGATCATGGCGTGAGGCATGCGCAACATGCCCATACATTTCTGAACATTTCATGACACTTTGTCACCCTGACCCCTCGGGAGAGGGGACTAAAGGAGAGGCGGTATGCCGTTAGCCTGCGGACATACATCTAGAGCATGGCGTCAAGAACGCCAGCCAGCGCCGGTCTGAGATGTTGTCGGCGCACGGCGCGCCAGTATCAAAGAGGAACGGGATCTCTCCAGCGATACCTGCTCCGCGATACACATCGTGGCGCGATCGTCATTGGCCATTGCCGTCGGCCATTCAATCGGGAAACAGAGGGGAAAACCGTGAAATTCCGAGATCTGTCTATCAAGACCAGACTGCTGGCGGGGTTTGGCACGCTTGCGCTCGTAGTACTCGCAGTGTCTGGGTTGTCGCTGAAGGCGCTGGGCGAATCCATCGACGGCTTCGACAACTACATCCATGGCCTGAATGCGCGTGGCGAGGTAGCGTCTCAACTGCGCGCCGCCGTGGACCAGCGCGCAATTGCCGCGCGCAACCTTGTATTGGTGACCACGCCTGCCGACCTCGATCTGGAAAAGACCGAGGTCCTCAAGGCGCATGAGGATGTGCAGCAGCGCCTGGGCAAACTCAAGCAGATGATCCAGGCCAATGGCGTCAGCGAAGGCGCGCGCAATCTCGTGGCCGAGATGGATCGCATCGAGGGTAAGTATGGCAAGGTGGCCACGGATATCGTGGGGCTGGCTCTCGACAAGAAGACCGAGGCGGCCATCGCCAAGATGAATGCAGAATGCCGCCCGCTGCTGGCCGCGCTGATCAAGGCGACGCAGGACTACGCCGAATTTACGCGCGATCGTCAGAAGGACATGGTCGCGAAGATCAACGATGAGTACACCCGCCAGCGATTGATGCTGATCCTGGCGGCAGTGGCTGCCGTGGCGTTCGCCATCATCGGCGGCTTGCTGCTGACGCGTGCGATCACGGCGCCGATCCAGCGTGCGGTGGAAGTGGCGCGCACCGTGGCACGTGGCGAACTGGGCTCGCAGATTGTCGTCGATTCGAAAGATGAGACCGGCCGCCTGCTGGCTGCGCTGCGCGACATGAACGACCGGCTGACGGAGACGGTGGGCCGCGTGCGTGCGAGCAGTTCGAACATCGAGGTGGCGACGGGCGAAATTGCCAACGGCAACATGGATCTGTCGAGCCGCACGGAGCAACAGGCGGCATCGCTGGAAGAAACCGCCGCCAGCATGGAGCAGTTGACCGCAACCGTGCGCCACAACACCGAAAACGCACGCCAGGCCAGCGAGCTTGCGCGCAACGCTGCGGAAGTAGCGCAGCAGGGCAGCGGCACCGTGGGCCGCGTGGTGGACACGATGGAAGGCATCAGCGCCAGCTCGGCGAGGATTGCCGATATCACCGGCATCATCGAGAGCATCGCGTTCCAGACCAATATCCTGGCGCTCAACGCCGCGGTGGAAGCGGCACGCGCCGGCGAACAGGGACGTGGCTTTGCTGTCGTGGCAAGCGAGGTGCGCAGCCTGGCGCAGCGGTCATCGAACGCAGCCAAGGAAATCAAGGAACTGATCGAGGCATCGGTGGCACAGGTGCAGGCCGGCTCCACACTGGCCGGCGAAGCGGGTCAGACCATGGCCGAAGTGACCGACGCCGTGGCCCGCGTGACGAACATCGTCAACGAAATCGCTGCGGCATCCGCCGAACAGAACCGAGGCATCGAACAGGTGAACCAGGCCATCGTGCAGATCGATCAGGTCACGCAGCAGAATGCGTCGCTGGTGCACGAAGCCGCGACGGCATCGAAATCTCTGGAGGAACAGGGGCGGTTGCTGACGGAGGCAGTGGCGTTTTTCAAGGTGCCGGGTAGTGGTGTGGCGGTGCGCAGTGGCGGCGGCCAGTTGGTTGTGCGAGGGAACGTAGCCTACGCATAAGCTGATCGTATCCCACCTGGTTTGCTCCCCTCTCCCGCGTTGCGGGAGAGGGGTCGGGGGAGAGGGCCAGCGGTGAAAATTTCGATCTGGCCGGCAAGCAGACCCTCCGGCCCTCTCCCCCACCCCTCTCCCACTTTCGCGGGAGAGGGGAGCGCATAGCGAGCGGTGTCGCTTCGATTCGACGCTAGAAGGGGAGCCCATAACCACGGGTAGCGGCTACATCCCCACTCGCAACTCCGGTGGCAGCGTCCTCAACCCCGCGTGAAAGAACCCCTTCTCGCTTGCACGTAGTGATCCGATCTGCTGCTTGAGTCGTTCCACCGCTTCATACGCATTCACCGACGCACCCTGCTCGTGCGTGAGATACCACGCCGATTCCATCAACAGGTTCGACAGTTGCAGCGCGTTGTAACGCACGCGCCCCGTATCGTGCTCCTCCAGCGCGAACGCGGCCACTGATGACCAACGGACAAAACCCTTGGCTGGTGCGAACGGCGCATGGAACGGACGCAATGCATCGATGGCGGCAGTCACCGTGAGCGGTTGCTGCGCACGGAATGCCGCAAGCGAAGACGAGGCATCGGCTTCCAGATGGCCGCGTGCCACCCGTAACAGGAAGATGGTGTTCCAGGCCGATCCACCGCCTACGCCGAATCGATCGCAGATCCATTCCGACAATCCAAGCCAGCGCATGGCCTGACGTTGCACGTCGCCAGCGACCATCGCGCGCGATGCATCCACGAGACGGAACTGCCAGAACAACCATAGCGACCAGCCGATGTTCGCGGCGGCGTGCTGCACGGCGTCTACCGAATCCGCTTCGTATGCCGCCTGCAGTGCGCCGGAGAAGCCTTCCATCGCCAGGCGCGCCGCTTGTTGTTTCTGCTGCGGAGTGCCCACGCCATCCGGACGCAGCGCCAGGCTCTTCTGCACGAGTGCTTCGAGGTTGAGCGTTTCGAATCGCACGCGCGGGTTGTAGCGCACCACGGGTCGCAGTTCCGCGTCGCCTGACAGGCGTGCGAGTTCGTGTTGTGCAGCGTCGAGATCTGCGCGCGCATAGTGCTCCCACGCTCGCACCACGTGTGCCATGGCCGCGAAGGTCGGCAGCGCGGCATTGACGCCGCCTGCCACCACAATGCGCTGGAAGCGGCGCAACGCTGCGCGGCTGCGGTCCAGTCGGTCACTGCGCCGCCAGGCCAGGCTTTCCTTGAGCAAGGAGAGCGCCAACTGAAAATCATCGGCAGCGGTGCGCTGCGCTGCGCGGAACGATTCGGCCACGCCGTGATCGAGCGTGCCGGCGAAGCCGTCCTGCGCGCCGCGCATCGCCTGCGTCAGATGGCGCCAGAAGGCCATGTCGCGCATCGCATACTGCAGGCCGTCCTCGGCGGGAATCGACGGGGCATTGCCGGCTTCCGGGGTTTGTCCCAGCCAACGCGCCACACCCGCTGGTCCCAACGGTTTGCCTTCGACCGTGAAACGCAGGCGCCGCGCGGTGGCAGCACTCATCCAGAACGGTCCACGGCTGCGATGCGAAATGGGCAACGCGGAGATGCCGAGCGTGCGATCGCTGCCCCATCCCACTGGAATCCTCCAGCGCGAAAAATCCGCGAAGGCGCGCGAGACGATCATGCGTACGTCGGCGGCTTCCGCAAAGCGTGTGCGGACGACATTGGCGTTGAGCGCTTCCTGATCGCGCGATGCGGCGAGCCAGATGCGCGCGAGCATCCAGACGGACTGGTAACGCGCGGGCTGGTCATCCACACGATAGGGCGCAGAGAGTTCGATGGAGATCGATGTCGGGGGCATGCCGCATGTTACGCGTGTTACAGCATGCGCGGTTGGCGCGAACGAGGTCATTGCCTATGCTCCGCATCACGATCCGGGCCTGGATTGCCATGCGTCAGCCTGACGCCAACCCATCAATGAAAAACCAGAAAGGGGTCTGCACATGCCTATGCGACACAGCATCGCCCGGTTGTTCCTCACCACGACATTGCTGCTGGCCGGCGCCGCGCGCGCCGCAGCGCCAGCCGCAAGCACGCTCGATGCCAAGCCGTTGTTCGATGCCGCTGGCGCCGATGGCACGATGGTGATCTACGATGTGCGCCAGCAGCGCACCATGACCTACAACCCGAAGCGCGCTGCCACCCAGTATTCGCCTGCATCGACGTTCAAGATCTTCAATTCGCTGATCGGCCTGGAGACCGGCGCGGTAGCGGACGTGGATCACGACAAGCTGCCATGGGACGGCAAGGTGTGGATGCACCACGGCAAGCCCATCCTGCCGGCGGTTTGCAATGGCGATGTGGCGCTGCGTGTGGCGCTGCCCAACTCATGCGTGCCCGCATATCAGGCGCTGGCACGGCGCGTAGGCACTGTGCAGTATCGCAAGTACCTGACGGCCGCGCATTTCGGCAATGCCGATGTGGAAGGACCCGTGGACCGCTTCTGGCTCAACGGGCATCTCAAGATCAGCGCAAACCAGCAGGTCGATTTTCTGCGCGTTGTGGCGGCGCACAAGGTGCCGTTGATCTCCGAGCGCAGCTTCGATGCACTCGACGACATCCTCACTATCGAGAAGACGGCCGACTACACGCTGCGTGCGAAGACGGGTTGGGACGCCTCCGGCACCGCAGGGATGGACGTGGGCTGGTGGGTGGGCTGGGTCACGCGTGGCGAAAATACCTGGGTGTTCGCGCTGAACCTCGACATGTCGAAGCCCGAAGCTGGCGCGCGCAGGCAGGAAATCGCGCGTGCGATGCTCAAGCAGGTAGGTGCTTTGCCCTGATCGCCCGATCCGGGCAAAGCAGTATTGACGCTAGTTCGGCGCGAGCTGGTCGAGTACCGAGCCTGCCGTGCGCAGGCCGATATCCACCAGGTGCTGCATGTAGAGACCCATCTGCGGCATGCACAGCAACAGCACCAGCATGCCGCCGAGCAGCGTCACCGGGAAGCCCACCGCAAAGATCGAGAGCTGCGGCGATGCGCGGTTCAGGATACCCATCGCAAGGTTCAGTGTCAGCAGCGCGGCAATCATCGGCAGCGACAACAGCGTGCCGGTGGCAAACACCATCGAACCGGCGCGCGCCAGCACACCCCATCCGTGGCCGGAGAGCGGCACACCGGCGATGGGCACACCCTGGAAGCTATCGACGAGTGCGGCCAGCATCATCAGGTGTCCGTCGAGTGCCAGGAACATCAGCGTGGCCACGATGTTGAGAAAGCGCGACAGCACCATCGTCTGTCCGCCCGCAGAGCGGTCGTAGAACGCCGCGAACGACAGGCCCATCTGCAGGCCGATCACTTCACCGGCCACTTGCACGGCGGCAAACACCAGCCGCATCGAGAAACCCATGGCGATGCCGATGGCCACCTCGTTGAGGATGACAAGCAGGCCCTCGTACGAGTACACCGGTGCGGTGGGAATGGCGCCGATGGTCGGCGAGATGATGGTAGACAGCGCGGCAGCCAATAGGATCTTGGCGCGGCGCGGAATGGTGGATTCGCTGAAGATCGGCGCCGTGGCGATCAGCGCGAGCAATCGGAACATCGGCCACAGGAATGTGGCGATCCATCCGTAGAGCTGATCGGTGGAGACATCCAGCACGGCGTGAAAAATGTAAGAGCGTCGATCAGTGCGCGAGGGCAGGAATGCCCTGGAACACTTCGCGCATGTAGTCGACGAACGTGTTGATCATCCACGGCCCCACCAGCACCATCGTGACGAACAGTGCGACGAGCTTCGGGATGAACGTCAGCGTCATTTCGTTGATTTGCGTGGCGGCCTGGAACAGGCTCACCACGAGACCGGCAGCCAGCGCCACGAGCAGCAGCGGCGCCGACAGCATCAGGGTCG
>Ga0209256_1000084_pt1 | contig 219257 bp, 222 predicted proteins | sample AraplaCol_mCL_r2_2_FD_184270 | JGI IMG/M metagenome (GOLD analysis project Ga0209256, IMG submission 184270) | Arabidopsis root microbial communities from North Carolina, USA - plate scrape MF_Col_mCL_r2 (SPAdes) (version 3) | ecosystem: Host-associated > Plants > Roots > Endosphere | place... | reverse complement strand
GTTTGGCTTCGGTGTTCGAGGTCGTCCTGTTCATGGGGCTGCTCCGCCTTGGCGATGACGCCGCAGCTTACGCGGCGGCGGGAGCAGCCGGTCCATCCCATTAGCTGACTCTTGGAAGGTCCGCTTTTGGGGCATTCCAGTTCGGGGGGCCGATACGGACGCCAGAAGTGGTCCAATAACGACACCTTGGACGTCTACTTCTCGGCACGCTGCGAGCTTGCTGGCAGCACGCGATCACGAGTATCAGATTGGTGTACTCAGGCGCTGAGGCGCAGAAGTCGGAGCCACGACCGAATGAAACATGCTCCGCTGTTTATCGATTATCTGAATGCGTTAGATGTCGAGGCGCTGGCGCTGACCGACGCCGAGATCATCGCCGCCGTCGAGGCCGGCCTTTCCGCACAGGGACGCAAGCAGACCGAGATCGAACCGCGTGTGCACTTGATGCCGAAGGCCGGCGCCAACGGTCATTTCAACGTGCTGCGCGGCGCCTTTCGCGCGCCGATCGAACGGGCCGGCGTCAAGGTCATCGGCGACTTCGTCGACAACTACAAGCTTGGCCTGCCCTCCGAGATGGGCCTGCTGCTGCTGATGGACCCGATGACCGGCGTCCCGACAGCTATCGTCGATGGCAGCCACCTCACCGATATGCGGACCGGCGCGATCACCGCGATCGGCGCGAAATATCTCGCGCCCAAGAACTCCAGGGTGCTCGGCCATATCGGTGCGCGCGGCACTGCCTACTGGAACGTTCGCCTGCTCGATTCGCTGTTCGGCTTCGACGAGATCCGAGTCCATTCGCGCCGACCCGAAAGCCGCGAGGCGTTTGCCGAAAAACTTTCGGCCGATCTCGGCAAGAAGATCATCGTGACCGAGGACTGGCAGAATTGCGTCGAGGGCGCAGACATCGTCGTCGAGGCCTCGCGTTTGAACGAGCCGGCCCCGATGCTGAAGACAAGCTGGATCAAGCCGGGTGCCTTCGTCGTGCCTTATGGCACGATGAGCGCCGTCGAGCTGTCGCTGACCGACATCATGAGCAAGCTCGTGGTCGACGACTGGGGCCAGTGCAAGGGCGGCCCCTTCGGTTCGCTGCGCGCCCATGTCGAGGCCGGAAAACTCTCAGAGCAAACGCTGTACGCCGAGATGGGCGAGATCGTCGCGGGGCTGAAGCCCGGCCGCGAGCAAGAGGACGAGACGATCCTGTTCTGGCATCGCGGTCTCTCGCTCTCGGACATCGCTCTGGGCCATTTCATGCTGGAGAAGGCGAAGGCTGTGGGCCTTGGCCAGCGGCTGCGCTACGCGTGAACCTCGTCGCCAATGCGCGGATGTATGCCGTCGATGCTGCGACGAGCGCCGCTTGGTCAGCCCTGTTTTCCCGCCTCGCGGCGCTGAGTAGCGTTCCGCTCGACATCGTCGCCCATGCCGCGCCGGCGCCGCTCGAAGATCTCTGGCGGCGCGACGATCTGGGGCTTGCCTTCATGTGCGGCTACCCCTTTGCGAGCTGTCGTTTTGACGTGAGGCCGGTCGCCGCGCCCGTTCCGGCCTCCGGCAATGGCGCACCGCTTTACGCGACGCATCTGGTTGTCAGGACCGAAAGCGACATCGCTACCCTGCAGGACAGCTTCGGCTACCGCATCGGTTGGACCGTGGCGCATTCGCAGTCGGGCTTCAACGCCGTCAGGACGCATCTCATGGGCGATTGGCGTGAACGCGGACAGCTTTACGGCGGGAGCGTCGGCCCGCTGCTGACACCGCGCCGCGTCGTCGAGGCGTTGCTCACTGAGCGGATTGATATCGGCCCACTCGATTCCTATTTCTATGATCTGTTGCTGGTGACCGAACCCGAAACGGTGGCACGCTTGCGCATCGTCGCGACGACGGTGCCCAGGCCGATGCCGCTGCTGGTCGCGTCGCAGGCGGTCGAGGACGGGGTGGTCGCGCCTTTGCAGCAGGCCCTGCTGACCATCGCTGACGATCCGGCCGGACGCGAAATCCTGGCGCGGTTGCGGCTGACGGGCTTTCAGGTGGTCGAGACGGAAAGCTATCGGATGCTGGTCCGCGAGGCGCAGGCCGCGGACGCTGCGGGCTATGGGCAGCCCGGCTGACAGGCTGCTCGTGGTGACCGTCAGGAAAGGGCAGTCCCGGCGCCTCTGGCCCTGATCGCTGCCAGCGTGATCCGGCCGAGCGGCTGATCATCCTCACCAAGGATGGTCGCGGCTTCGCGGCCCTCGGCGAGCAGGGCTGACAGCACGGAACGCATGGAAAGGCTTCCGGGCAGGCTGAAGCCATCGCTCGCGCCGCCGGGCTCGACGGCATCCGCCGCCCGCACCAACGAGAGCCGGCGCAGTGCCCGGTCGGCGCCGACGAAATCGGCGACAAAGTCGTTGGCGGGCGCGGCGAGTAGCCGGTCTGGCGTATCGTATTGCACGAGCTTGCCGTCGCGCATGATCGCGACGACGTCGCCCATATGGATCGCCTCGTCGATATCGTGCGTTACCAGGATTACGGTCTTGCTCAGCCGTTTCAGGATGCCGAGGAATTCCTCCTGCAGCCGGCCCCTGACGATCGGATCGACTGCGCCGAAGGGCTCGTCCATCAGCATCACCGGCGGGTCGGCCGCGAGCGCACGCGCGACGCCGACGCGCTGGCGCTGACCGCCGGAGAGATGGCGCGGATAGCGTGACAGGTAGAGCTTCGGATCGAGCCCGACCAAATCGAGCATCTCTTCGCTGCGGGCCTTGATGCGCGCGGCATCCCAGCCTAGCAGCTTCGGCACGGTCGCGACGTTCTGCGCGATCGTCATATGCGGGAACAGCCCGATCTGCTGGATGACGTAACCGATGTGCCGGCGCAGCTCGACCGGGTCGGCCTTGGTCACATCCCTGTCGCCGACGATAATGCGTCCCGATGTCGGCTCGATCAGCCGGTTGACCATGCGCATCGTCGTGGTCTTGCCGCAGCCCGATGGCCCGATCAGCACGCAGACCTGTCCTTTCTCGATCGTCAGGTCGAGCGCATCGACGGCCGGGCGCGCGACGCCCGGAAAGAGTTTGGTCACGGCCTCCAGGCGGATCGTCATGCTGCGCCCATCCGCAATTGCCGTGTCAGAAGTCGCTCCAGCGCGGCAAAGCCGACCTCGACGGCAAGCGCCAGTACCGCGACCGCGACCGCCCCTGCGACGAGTTGCGGGAAGTTGAAATTCGCCATGCCGGCGGTGATGAGTTCGCCCAGTCCGCCGCCTCCGATGAAGGCCGCGAGTGTCGCCGCTGAGACGATTTGTACGGCGGCCGTGCGGATGCCGGCAAAGATCACCGGCAGCGCCAGCGGGATTTCGATTTGTGTCATCACCTGACGATCGGAAAATCCCTGGCCGCGTGCCGCCTCGACGATCTCGGCGTCGACCTGGGTCAGGCCGGTATAGTTATTGAGCAGCAGCGCAGGTAGGCCATAGAGCGTCAGCGCCACCACGGAGGGCAGGAAGCCCGTGCCGAGCAGCGGCAGCATGATTACGAGCAGCGCCAGCGAGGGCACCGTTCGCAGAATGTTGACGATTGCGATTGCCGCATTGGCGAGGCCGCGCTGACGGGTCAGGACGAGGCCCAGCGGCAGCGCGATCAGCAGAACCGCCACCAGCGCGATCCCGCTGAGCCAGAGATGGTTCTGCAGCGCCACGACGAAGATCTGGGGATTGGCGGCAATCCATCCGGCCATCAGATGTACTCCGCCTGGTTCGCGCGCATCCAGTTCTCGACCCGCCGCAAACTCTCGTCGCAGAAGATCGCGAGCGCCGAGGTCGCCACGGCGCCGACGACGACCTTCTCGCCGAAATCCTGGGTGATGCCCTGGAAAATGATGTCGCCGAGCCCGCCGGCATTGATGAAGGCGGCTACCGTCGCGACCGAGACTTGCGTGACCACGGCGATGCGGACGCCAGCGATGATCACCGGCAGCGCTAGCGGTAGCTCGATGGCGAAGAGTAGGCGCCAATTGCCGTAACCCATGCCGTTGGCAGCATCGAGGATGTCGGGAGAGATTTCGCGCAAGCCAGTCGCGACGTTGCGGATGATGATCAGCAGCGCATAGGCGACGAGCGCGACGATCGCCGGCCAAAAACCAAGGCCGAGATAGGGGATCAGCAGAGCGAAGATCGCCAGAGCCGGCACAGTGTAGAGCGCCCCCGAAACCAGCAGCACGACGAGCGCGAAGCGCGGGCGCCTTGCCGAAAGCACGCCGAGCGGCACGCCGATCACAAGCGCGATCAGCAGGCCGACGCCTACAAGCTGGATGTGCTCCCACAGCGCCAGCAACAACCGGTCGTAGTTCTCGATCGCCCAGGTCACGGGACGACACCGCTGCCGGTTGCGATGTCTGTCAGCATGAGTTCGCCGGCCTCGATCGCGCGAGCCAGCGCCTCGTATTCGCGGCCCATCGGCCGGTCGTCGTCGAGGCGAGGAATAAGACTGCGCACAAACGCGTGTGCGGCAGCGGTACCGCGCCCCAGCGTAATCGGGCCGCGCAGATCGACAGCCTCTGCCGCCACGGCCAACTCGATTGCAGCCAGTCGGGTCAGGCGCCTGGCGATGGCATGCGTCTTTTCGACGATACGCGGCGTCATCGGCGCATAATCTTCGACGCCGTCGGCAACCGGCAACGTCAGCGCGCCGAGTGGCAAGGCGAGATGCCGGATTTCAGCTTCCAGCGCCGAGGCCGTCTTCTGGCTCGTTGCAAAACCGGAATGCGACCCGCCATGGCCGGTCAAGAAGCGAGGTAGGTCGCTGGCCGCCGACGACATCAGCTTCACGATCCGCGCCGCCGAGATCGCGGCTACATGCGACATGGCGAGGCCCGCAGCTTCTAGCGTCAGCGCTAGCTCCGTGGTGTCGAAATTGACGCTGGAGAGCATCGCGTCGCGCTCGACCAGCACGATCGGGCTGTCGGGTGCGCTCGCCAATTCTGCCTCGATGGCTAGCCGCGTGACGGAAATGGCGCGGGCGGCGTGCCCCGCGACCGGAGCAAGGCAACGGAACGACAGTGGATCCTGCACCCGCCGAGCCGCGCCGGGCGCCCAAAGATCGCTGCCGGCGAGCACAGCCGTCAGTTGCCTGACGCCTTCGGCATGGGCCGGTGTTCCGCGCATCCGATCGAGATCGGCATCGAGCGGTGAGACATTGGCACGGAAGGCTTCCAACGACAGCGCGCCTGCGAGCAAAGCGGAATCGAGGGCTCGCTGCATGTCGGCGACCGCCAGCGCTGCCAGACCGACGCTCTGGGCATTGGCATTGAGCAGCGCGAGACCATCCTTGGGACCGAGTGCCGGCAGCGCGATGCCGGCTGCGGCAAGCGCCTCGCCGGCGGGCATCGTGCGGCCCTGAAACTGCGCCTCGCCGGCACCGACGAGCGGCAGGAACGCCTGCGCCAGCGGCGACAGATCGGCCTCGCCGAGCGAGCCGATCCGTCGCACCACCGGGTGAACGCCGGCGTTGAGCATAGCGGCGACAACTTCGGCCAAATCGGGCGAAAGCCCTGAGGCGCCATGGCAGATCGCGACGAGTCGCGCAGCCAGCATCGCCCGAACCTCCTCCGTCATCATGGCGTCGCCGACGCCGACCGCCCGCGCCTGAATCGCGCGCGCCTGGAAGGCCAGGATCCCATCGTCGGCAAGTTTGGTGTCGACGGCGGCGCCAAGCCCGGTGGTCAGGCCATAGACGGTGTCGCCACGTGCGAGAGCGCGCATGACCACGGCCCGCGCCGCTTCCAGTCGCGGGCGGACCGATACGTGCAGCCGAGCTGGCGTCATGTCCCGCGCAATGGCGACAATGGCCTCGATCCCGACCACGCCTTGGCCCAGGATGATGGGGGCAGCAGGCTTCTTCGCGGCCCGCATCTGCGCGGTCGCGACGTTCAGCTCAGAGCCCCTTCGCCTTGAGGAAGTTCGCCGCGACGGTACGCGGCTCCTTCTTGTCGACCTCGACCTGCCGGTTGAGCTCCTGCATGGTCGGGTTGTCGAGCGCGGCGCCAACCTTCTCCAGGATCGCGACGATCTTGGCGTCGTTGGCAATCTCGGGCCGCACGACCGGGCACAGGTAATAGGGCGGGAACAACGATTTGTCGTCGTCGAGCGCGACGAACTTCTCGGCCGCGATCTGCCAGTCGGTCGAGAAGCCGTTGGCGACCTCGATCTGCTTCTGGTTCAGGGCTTCGTAGCGCAGTCGCAAGGCCGCGAACTGCTTGAACTCGGCGAATTGCGCGCCGTAGACCTCTTTCAGACCCGCGATACCGTCGCGGCGATCTACGAACTCCGTGCCGGCGCCGAGCCGGAGCTTGGACGAGGCTTTGCCAAGATCGCTCAGGGTCTTGAGGTTGAACTCCTTGGCGGTCTCGGGCCTGACCACGATCGCATAGCCGTTATTGATGTTGGATGGCTTCAGCCAGGTCAGGTTGAACTCCTTCTCATAGAAGGCCTTGACCATCTCGCGGACTTTTTCGGGGTTAGTCTCGGTGACACCCTGCGCCTTCATCACGGCGTTGAGGCCGGTGCCGGTATATTCCGGATAGAGATCGATCGCGCCGCTCTTCAGCGCCTCATGCGCAACGAGCGTACCGCCGAGATTGATCTTGCGCTCGACCTTGAAGCCGGCCCCTTCCAGCGCGGCGGCATAGAGTTCCGCCACCACAAACTGCTCGGTGAAGTTCTTGGAGCCGATCTTGATGGTCTGAGCCGGCGCGGTGGAAAGACCGGCCGCCAACATTGCGGCAGCCGCGAAGACCATTCTGATAAGGCGCATGGATGAGGCTCCTCGAGGTCTGATGAGGGAGGCTAGCAAGTGGGGACGCTGATGCAAGGAGCCGACCAGACAAAGATCGGTGATGAGCCAGCCCCCAGCCGATCTGGTATCATGAGCGGCTGAGCTTTCAGGCTACGGTGTTCCGTTCACCGCCTCGGATTGCCACCGGGAGCCTATTCTCCATCGGCGAAAGCGGACAGACCCAAGCCTCAGAATAGGCGCAGGAGGGGTAATAGGCGAAGTTGAAATCGAGGATCAGTTCGCCGTCGACACTGCTGCCGAGATCCGCGCTCTTGATCGTGTCCAGCAGATAGCGCCCGCCGGCAAAGCTCTCCCGGCCATTCGTCGCGTCGCCAAAGGGCAGGAAGACACCGCCGCCATAGCCTTCGATCCAGTAGAGCGTCAGTTCCTTGCCCAGCGTGGAATCGAGCCCTTGGGTGATGGCAAAGGGCACAAGTGTCATCAGACCATCTTTGCCCGCCTCGAGCCTGATGATCTCTCGATCGGTGGCGGCACACAATCCGACCTTGAATCGCATGGCTGGATCGTAGGGAAAATAATCAATCCCGCGAAACTGCGCGCGGCGCGCAGATGCGAGCGGAGATTGCAGATGTTCCCGGAAGAGCCTGTCGCGAGCGCTGCGCCAGTGCATCCAACCCTCGCGATCGGGCATGGCCCGCACAGCGGCATAGAGATCGGCGATCTGGCGACGCCAATCATGCAAGCTCGAAAATTTCTCGAACGCTGCGGTTTGGCCGAGCGTCGCCTCGTCACGCTTCAAGATTTGATCCGCCATGGTATTTCGCCCGAGCGATCTCGCGAGGAACAAGGTCGAGTGCGTCAACGCGCCAAACCTCTCCGGGTTGCAGGGTGGTGATCGTCTTCCTTTGGGCAGTCATTCGATGTCAGCAGCGACCCAGCTCTCTGCAACCGACGACCGCTTCAGCCTCAGATCGGGCGCTGCTCGATCGCATCGACACGATCCGGATAGAAGGCGATGTAGTTTTTTATGCCGGCCACGGCATCGTAAGGCGCTTCATACGTCCAAATCGCGTCAACCGAGCGTTCTCCGCCGATCGGAATGCTGAAATAAGACGCGTCCCCCTTATAGGGGCAGTACGTATGGGTTTCCGACCGGGCGAGCGCTGTCATGTCGACATCGACGCGCGGGATATAGTGGACCGCCGGGTATGCAGCCTCTCGCAGCGTGAGAGCGTTGACGCTATCGGCGATGATCTGCCCCCCAACGCTCACGACGATGCGGCTTCGGCTGGGCGCAATCGTGATCGGATGGTCGGGGCCGGGGATCTTGATGGTTCTTGAGGCCATGTCCTTCTCCTTCATGCCAGTCAGCCGGGAAAGCGATTGCCGAACATGGGCAGTCCGCTGACGGAATTGGCCATGGTCGCCTCGTCCTGCAAGACGTCCCAATGCTCGACCAACCGGCCGTCCGCGATCCGCAGGATATCGACGGCGATCCAGGGCGAAGGCCGGCCGGTCCCCGAGAACCGGCCGTGCACCATCACATGTTCGCCTTCGGCGACGATCAGGCCGTGCTCATAGCGCAGCGTATCGGGCGCGGCGCGGATGAGGTCGAACAAGCCGTCACGGTCCTGCGATATGGGCACTGTGCCGGATGTCGCCGGTTGGAGAGCAGACAGCGGGCAGGCGCCTGCACGTGGACCTTGAAACGTTCACGATGGCCAAGATCCGCTTGCCGCCCAATTGCTGTTCCTTCCCGGCGCGCGGGCCTTGCATACCGCACGCCCGAACTGCAAGCCGTCAGCGGCTCTAAGTGGTGGGCTTCAAGTCTCCTAGAACGGTCGGGATCAGTTCCGAGACCGTCGGATGGATCGGAACCGCCCACTGCAGCACAGGATAGGATGCACCGGCATTCATCATGTCCAGGATACCGTGGATCGCTTCGTCGCCGCTCACTCCCAGGATGGCGGCCCCCAGAATTTGCTTCGTCTCTGCGTCGGCGACCACCTTCATGAAGCCCTTGGTCTCACCCTTCTCGATCGCACGTCCAACCCGCGTCATCGGGCGTTTGGATACCAGTAGCTTGTGGCCTAGGCGCATCGCCTCCGTCTCCGACAGGCCGACGCGCCCGAGCGGTGGATCGACGTAGAGGGCGTAGGCGGCAATCCGGTCGCTCACCCGGTGATTTCCGCCATCGAGAAGATTGGCGGCGACGATCTCGTAGTCATTGTAGGAGGTGTGGGTAAAGGCTCCGCGGCCATTGCAGTCGCCCAGGGCCCAGATGCCGGGAACATTGGTGGCGAGTGCGTCATCCACCTCGATGTAGCCCCGGGCATCCACCGCGACTCCTGCCTTGTCGAGGCCGAGATCGTCCGTGTTGGGGCGGCGCCCCACCGCCAGCAGAATGTGCGAGCCCACTGCCGCAGGCTCTCCGGAGATACAGTCGATACCGACCGCCACGCCGTCCGCATGAGGCTTCAACGCGATGCAGGTGGCGTCGGTGCGCACGACGATCCCCTCGTCGACGAGGATCTCCCGAACGGCTTCGGAAACGTCCTCGTCCTCGCGGGCGATCAGCCGCGGCCCCTTCTCGATGATCGTGACCTCCGCGCCGAAACGCCGATACATCTGAGCGAATTCGAGCCCGATATAGCTGCCGCCGCCGACGACGAGGTGCCTCGGAACGGTGTCGAGCTTGAGGATCGAGGTGTTGGTCAGGTACTCGACCGAGTCGATGCCTGGCAGGGCGGGCACGCTGGCGCGGCCGCCGACATTGATGAAGGTGCGCGGCGCCTTCAGCAAGCTATCACCAACCCGGACGACATCCGGGCCTTCGAATCGGGCATGCCCTTCAATGACGGTTAGCCCGGCCATGTCCCGCAGCCACGTCTCGACACCGGTGCGGGCATTTGTCGAGACCGTATCGGCTCGGGCCTTGATACGCCGCATATCGATCTTGATTGGACTCTCGATCGTGATCCCATAGTCAACGCCCCGCCGGGCCAAGTGGGCGGCATAGGCGCTCGCGATCAGTGTCTTGGTCGGCATACAGCCGGTATTGACGCAGGTTCCGCCAAACAGCTTGCGCTCGACAAGCGCGACCTTCATCCCGGCAGCCGTCAACCGTCCTGCGAGGGAAGGGCCGGCCTGCCCGGCCCCGATGACAATGGCGTCGAAGAACTGTGTCATGGCCAAGGGCTCCACGCTGAGCGCAACGCCGAGCATCTCGCGTCAACGGCGCGACTGGACTTCGCCAAGCTTCCGAGCGAGCGCGTCAACGCTCACGAGCCGATGTCGTCGTCGAAGACGCGGACCTTCTGGCCTACGCGGCGAAATTCATCGAGACGCGCAATGACGACGACCTCGCTGCCGCTCGTTATGACGGCAATTGCTCGCCGGCCTGCTCCCGGACGATGTACTCGGCGTACCAGTCCGGCCAGTGCTCGTCATGTTGCCCGCCGTTCCGCTTCTCGTGTTCGCCATGCGCGGCCGCCGCGCGCCGAAGCGTGGCTGCGAGATCATTAGATGAAGCGAACGTCGTACCGCCCCCGTCCACGCGCCCGGGCAGACGGTGGGTGACCTCTTGGATCAGCCAGTTGTTGCCGTCCGGATCCTTGAACGAGGCCCATGAGGCGTAGCTGCGCCTCGTCGGCTCCGGTCCGCTGCGACGGCCTCCATCTTCGCCACAGTGGTACGCCTCGCTCACCTCGGCACCGCGAGCGACGAGCGCGGCTCGCGTCGCCTCGATATCGGACACGATGAAGTAGGGCGCCACCGTATTTCCCATGCCGAAGATGACCGACGCGGGCGAGCCTGGAGGCGTGAACTGAATGACCCGAAAGTTGTCGCCTGCAATGTCGGCGTCGAGTCTCCATCCCAAGTCGCCGTAAAAGCGCTTGGCGCGATCGACATCCGAAACAGGGATGCTGACGACCTCGAGCTTCAGATCGGCCATAAGGTTTCCCTTGGTACTGTCTGCAGTCTCGCTACGCACCTGAGTATCGCTCATGTCGAACTCCTCGGTTTGGGGGCCTTGAGAGCGGTGGTCGTTCAGGCCTTTGCAGGTCACAGGATCTTCACTGTCAGTCAGCGGCCAACTACAAATTCGGCCGCCGACCTTGCACCGGCGGCGGCAGTTACGAGATAGATTGAGCGGCTTTGGCGGCGATCTCTGCACGCAGCCCTGGCTGGATGCGTTGGCATCGACCACCCTCCTGGCGACCGTGCTTAAGCCAACGTGAACCTACCATGCTGGCCGAGGGTTGGCTTGCTCCAAAAGCAGGCTCTAGGCGACGAACAGAAGGCAGGCGTCTCTCCCGAATGTTGGAGTTGGCGCTACGCAGTAACTGCTGGCTAATTGCGCCTGCCTGCTGCGCCCGAGTTGATCTGACCGCAGAGGTATGTCTGTTTATCGCGGCATGCGTCGTGCCGCAGGATCGACGAGTGAGCCGAATGCTCCCAACACGTATTGTCTCGGCCAGCGGCGCGTTAGCTCTGATTTTGTTTGCAGCGCTCGCTGAGGCGCAAGCTCCGCCTGATTTGACGGCCTGTGCCGATGAGCGCGTCAAGACAGCGATGCTGCAACCCGCGCAACTGTCGGCAGCCGAAGCAGCCTGCAGCCTGATCCTTTCCGGCAGCGCTTCTACGGCTGACCAGCAGAAGGCTTCGTTCTATCGCGGGCTGATGCGGTTCCTGCAGGTGGTGCAGAAGGGCGCAGCAGCCGCGGCCAAGGCTGACGGTGCCGTGACCTATGCGCCGCCGACCCTGGCACAGGTTCGGCCGGCACTCGTCGATGTCGAGGCGGCCATCGGCCTCGACGCGCCGATGAAGGGCGACGCGCTGGCGCTGCGGGCGACGATCAACCAGGCGATCGGGCGTCGCGCCGAGGCACGGGCGGATGTCGCCGAGGCCATGCAGGCCGCTCCTGAGGATGCCACACCCTTCGTGCAGCGCGCATTGGAGCATGAGCGGGACGGCGACGTGAATGCCGCGATGATCGATCTCGATCGGGCGCTCGCGCTCGATCCGAAGGCCGGAACGGCCCTGTCGGCGCGCGGCGACCTGCTGCGGCGGCTCGGCTATCTGCAGCGGGCGCGCACCGATCTGGAGGCCGCGGCAGCGCTGGGACCGCCATTCCGGCGTCTGGCGCTGATGCGCAAGTCGGAACTCGAACTACGTGCGGGCGACTTGCGTGCTGCCTATGAGGACATCGTCGCGGCCTCGCGCGAGACCGGTGACATGCCGAGGGCGGAGGCCGCGCAGGCCAGCGCCGATCTCTTCGTGGAGGCGGGGGCGCTCGCGCTCGACAAGCTCAAGGACACCGAGACGGCCGAGAAGCTTTATCGCGAGGCCGAAAAGCTTGCGCCGAGGAACTGGGCGGCGGCGCTCGGCCTGGCGCAGGTCGCCGAGGCCAAGGGCGAGCGGGCGAAGGCTGAGGCGATCTACAAGCGCGTCCTGGCGGCGACGCGCACGACGCCGAAGCTCCTCGAACGCATCCTTGCCTCGTGGCGCCTGAAGCAGCTCTCGCAGCCGGCCTTCCGCGGCCCAGGGCCGTTTCGCAGCGGGCTCGATTCCGGTATCGCTCCTGCCAAACCTTCGCCGGACGGGCTGAAGCGCATCGCCTTCGTGATCGGCTCCAGCGACTATTCTGAGCTTTCGAGCCTGCCGAATGCGAGGCGCGACGCGGCGGTTATGGCCAATGCGCTGGCTGATATGGGATTCGATGCGATCGAGATCGCGGAAAATGTTGCGAAAGCCGATCTGCGCCGGATTCCCTCTCTCATCGCTGAACAGGCTGCGCAGGCCGATGTCGTGCTGGTGTTCTATGCTGGGCATGGCGTCGAGACCGGCGGGGTCAACTATCTTGTGCCGACCGATGCGACGCTAGACAGCGACAAGGCCCTGCAAAGCGACGCGCTCGCGCTGCATGACCTGACGGCGGCGGCGGCCAAGGCACGCCGCGGCGCGCTCGTCATCGTCGATGCCTGTCGGGACGACCCCTTCGCAGAGGCGCAGACCGTGGCGGCCTCACGCGGCTCGGCCGGGCGACAACTCGCGGCTCTGCCGGCGCGCATCCGTGGCGGACTGGCGGTCGCGTCGCAGCCCGCGCCAAACAATATCGTCCTGCACTCAACGCAGCCGGGCAAGACCGCTTCCGATGGTGATGGCCTCGACAGCCCCTTCGTGCGCGCCTTGCTGGAGACGCTGTCATCGCCCGGCAAGACATTTGACGCGGTCGTTCAGGAGACAACGACACGCGTTTCCGAGAAGACCGAGGGGCGGCAGGTGCCAGCAGCCTATGGCGTGGCGCCGGCCGTGGCGCTGCTGCCGAAGAAGGCTGCCCGCTAACTTACTTTGCCTCGGCAACCGTCAATATCATCTGGCGGCGCCCGATACGGCCTTCCTTGTCGGTCACCTCAATCACGATGGCATGCTTGCCGGGCGGAACGATCACCGCCGGAGCCTCGATGCCGACCGCCGTCACGAAGGGCTTGAGGCGAGCGGTCAGGTCGATCTCGGGTTGGCGCCGATAGGTGACACGCACACTCTCGGGATCGATCGCGACGCTGTTGCGCGGCTTGAACCTCAAGGCCAGCCGGAAAGTGCCGCTGACCCCGATCGGCGGCGGAGCGACGGCGTCGATGCCGGGGCCGCGCGTCAGATTGCGCTCCTGCACGGTACCCGGATCGATAGAGGGCAGGAGTGCTTCCTCGGCCGTGATCAGGCGGACGGGCTCGACGGCATGCGCCGTCGAACCGATCAACAATAAGGCTAAGGCAGAAGCCGCCAGACGAATTCCGTAAGCGCGGCTCATTGACGTCCTCAAGGCTGCTTGCACTCTGTCAGATGATTTCGAATGCGTGCCCTTGCGTCAATGCCGACCGGGAATCATTGCCCACTCTGGTGATACGAGGGCAAGCCAACGCGTCCCCTCGTGGTAGCGCGTTTCGCTTTAGGGCGAGCACTCAAGGCCCGATCCTGGTGGATCTGGGGCTACAAGGCCTGCCATATGGGAACGGAATGGGGCCGGAATCGACTTCTCAAGAGTCAGATTTCCATCAACGCCTCGTTTAATTGCTCGATGCATTGGAGATCGTTCAGCACCCATTCATTGACGTAACGTAAGATTAACGTGCTTCGCCTCTGCGTGGCCGGAGCCGCTGCCGGCCGTTGCTTTTTCCCCAGCCGTCGGCCGGCAGCACCTCCCAGCCCGGGCCGGCTGTGTCAGCGGAAGATCGGCACCTGGTTTGTGGGCCTGCTGGGTCCGGTATCTGGCAAACTCACGCAGTCCGCTGTTGGCGCGAAACGGGCCCGATAAGCGGATTGCCGAACTGTCGATCTTAGCCAAGATCGGTGCGGATTTTCAGAGCCCTTAGCCAAGCTCCAAGGTCGTAACGCCGAACAATTCGGGCGCGAGATGAAACGGCTTGCCCAGATACATTCGCGTTGTCTCGAACCCGGGCCGAAGGCCTGAGTTCAACAGCAGATCCGCGAACCGCTGCCGCGCTACTGGAACGTCGATGAAGACGTCACCCTCGACGGAGGCCGCCAAATGCTGAACGAGCGCCGCAGCCGTCTCTTCGTCTATCGCCTGCAGACCACCGATCTTCCAGCCCGAGCGGCACTCGCGCATCACGCCGTAACCCGTGACGGTCCCATTCGAGAAGGCGGCACTCGCGCGATGCGGAGGCGTGAGCCAGCGCGCGAGAAACCCCGCCCGTGCCTCCGGAAAATTCCTTCGATCAAAGGCCATAACCTGGGGCAGGAGATCGTCCGTAACGGCGGTCAGCTTCCCACTATCGGTCGAGCGACCGGCAAAGGCGCCACCGAACCGTATGGTTCGGTAAGCTGGGGCAAAGCCCTTTCGTCGGTAGTTCTCGAACTGTTCGTCGACCCCATCGAGCCCGATCGTGCGCCCGCCGAGATGCGCCATGCCTGCTTCCCAGACGGCTTTGCCATGACCTCGACCACGCATGTCCTCTCGGCAAATATAGAGCCCGATGAAGCCGAAGGTAGTTCCATAGGCAACAGCCGAGATACCGGCGACCATCTCACCGTCGACAAATGCGCCGATGAACCCTTCGGTATCGGTCGCATGAAAGGCCGCAGCATCATTGAGCCCGGGATTCCAGCCCTCAGCGGCAGCCCAGCCTATGAGCAGCTCGACTTCGGCCAACTCAAGCTTACGGACGAGGCGCGCGCTCACTCAGCCACAAACGTTTGATGAAGGGCGATTTGCATGCCCCCAATCCTAACGCTTCGCGATCGGCGTTGCCTAGCTCTGGCGTTCGCTTTCAGCCGAGGCGCCAATGTCCGCTTCTCTAATCGGGCAGTTGGGTCAAGCTCGGATTGCACCTCTGTGCCGGGGTGTCGTTCACGCGGGTCACGCTTCTCTTCGCAGTCTGGTGGCTTCTGTCGAGCGAAGCCGCTGCACGCATGCATCGGATTGGGTCTGGAGAGCCTCGCTTGTGGACGCGCTTTGAAGCGCAGCAGACATCTTCGGCTTCATCCATTCCTTCGTCCGCGTGGGACGATCCCGGCCAGGATCGCTGAGAGTTGTGGTCAGGTCATGCCGCAGCCTCCGATCCCAGGCGGAAGTCGGTACCATCGGCCCACATGCGGTGGAGCACGACGGCGATCTTGCGCGCCACCGCGACGATGGCGCGCCGGCGACCCTTGGTCTTCATCAGCCGCACGCCCCAGGCCTTGAGGCTCGACCAGGTGATCGAGCGCATCAGCATGGCGTTCGCAGCCGCGTAGAGCGCAGCGCGAACGTCGATGTCTCCGGCATGGGAGATCCGACCTGGGTTGTCCGTCTCGCCGGACTGGAAGCGCCGGGGCGTCAGCCCGAAGTGGGCTCCGACCGTGCGAGAGCTCTTGAAGCGGGCAGGATCGTCCACGGCAGCCTTGAAGCTGAGCGCGGTGATCTCACCAACGCCTGGCACGGTCATGAAGCGCCGACAGATCGCGTCTTCGCGCGCGGCCCGCTTCACCCGCCGATCAAGCTCGGTGAACGTCTCGAAGAGCATCGCTCGCGCCTCCAGCATTGGCAGGAGCGCATGGCTGAGCGCAGGATCGGTCTCGATCGTCTCGCGAACAGCGACATCGAAAGCGCCGCGGGAGAGCCGGAGAGGCAGGACGACGCCGAAGATCCGCAGCAGGCCCCGGATCTCGTTCTCGAGGTCGATGCACTTGCGCTGCATCACCTTGCGGCTCGTCAGTAGTGCTCGCATGTGGTGGCTCTCGACGCTCTTCACATGCACCCGGCTGTACCATCCCGACCGGAGAATCTGGGCGATGCCACGGGCGTCGTGCTTGTCCGTCTTGTTCCGCATGGCCGAAAGCGCAGCCGCGACCTGACGCGCTTCCATGCAGACGACGTCGTAGCCAGCCTCCGTCAGTCCGTAGGTGATGGGCTGTGTCAGCGCACCGGCCTCAAACCCGACCTGGTGGATCGGCTGATCGAAGCCCGCGAGGCAAAGAAGGACATCGGGCACGTCGGAGCGCACCGAGCGCTCAAGGCAAATCTTCCCGTCATGGTCGATGATGCAGATCGCCACCGAGCGCAGTGACACATCCAGCGCAGCGTAGAACATCGCGTATCCCTCCCTCTTGGATCTGCCGAGATCCTAACGGGAGCTTGAACCCTCGCGGGTCCGCCCGATTACGCATGCTTGTGGCGCAGACTCCAGCGGGCGACCTATGTCGCGCTATTTCGGAGAAATGCGACGACGTCGGCGAGAATTGGCGCTCGCCACTGCAGGATCCTAGACAGCGCAGTGGCTGTGCCGGCATGATCGAGCCCCGGATAAATCTTGAGAGAGACCGATCGGGCGCCGGCCTTTCTGAGCGCTAGCGCGAGGCGCTCGCTGTTGCGGGGAAGCACCGTGCGGTCCTCCGATCCCGTGGCCAGAAAGATCGGCGGGGCGTCGCGCCTAGCAAAGTTGATGGGCTGCGTCTGGGCAGGGTCGCGTGCGTTTCCAAAAGCCTCCTTCGTCACGTCAATATCGAACGGCAGAAAATCGTAAGGGCCCGAGAGGCCGATGGCGGACCGGATATCGCCGGCACGCATTCCCACAGCGGCAAGATAGCGCTTGTCCAGCGTCAGCATCATCGCGTTGTAGGCACCTGCCGAATGCCCCATCAGGTGGATTGCCCCCGGGGAGCCGCCAAAGCGGGCGATGTTGTCTCGCACGAAACGCAGCGCCAGCGCGCCGTCTTCGATGAAGCTCGGGAAGCGGACCTCGGGGACCAGGCGGTAATCCGCGATCACCGTGACAAAGCCACGAGCGGAAAGCGCTTCGCCGACGAAGGCATAGGTTTCCTTGGCGCCGTTGGCCCAGGACCCGCCATAAACGAAGAAGACCACCGGCTTCGGCGCGTTCGCGCCATCGGAAGGCACATAGATATCCATCCGTTGCCGGGGATGCGGGCCGTAGAAAACGTCGCGCGCGCCCTCGGTCAAGCCGCCCGGACGCAGTGCTGCGCATGCAGGAAGGGCCAGCCCAGCCAGCAGCGGCAGGATCGTGCGTCGGGCAATCCGGGTCGTCATGGTCACCTGGGGCCGAGGAATCATCGCGATCTATACGTTCCATCCGTCGGGACGGATCTGCTCCGCTGCGGCCGGAGATCGCAGGCGAAACTGAACCGCGCCGGCTCGCCGCACGTATCTCCTCGCAGGATCCTGGAGGTCGCCATGCGCTTCGTCGCCGGTTACATCGCGTTTCTCATCGCCTTTGGAATCTGCGATGCCATCTGGCTCAGCACGATGACGGCGAGGCTTTACCGGCCTGCGCTCGACGAGTTGATCGTCGAGCAGGTGCGCTACTGGCCGGCGGCGCTGTTCTATTTCGGATTCCCGCTCGGCGTGGTCTATTTCGCGCTGATGCCGGCGTTGCGCGACGGCAGTGCCGGCACCGCGTTGCTGAATGGCGCGCTCATCGGCCTGCTCGCCTATGCGACCTACGATTTGACGAACTACGCCACGCTGCGACCCTGGACGCTCGCGATCACGCTCGTCGACCTCGTCTATGGCACGGTCGTCGTCGGCCTGTGCACATGGATCGCCTATGGCGTCGTCCGCCGCCTTGCAGGCGAGGGCTGGGTCTAACCCCCAGCCGACCAATCCGTCAGGTCGGGCGCATCCTGTAGTGATGGACGCCCCACGCATTCCCGCCGGCATGGCCGAACAAGCCGCTCGTCGCCAGGAAGAACAGGCGCCATCGGCGGCGCCAGAGCGGCGCGTCCGTGCCATAGGTCTCGCGCAGGATCGGATCGATCTTCTCCAGGTTTCGATCGAAATTCGCCAGCCAGTCGTCCGCCGTGGCGCGGTAATGCTCGCCACCCCAGCGCCATTCGGCTTCGACGGTGAAGAGATCGGGAAATTGATGCGCGAGCGCCGCGCTCGGCATCAGGCCGCCGGTGAAGAAATGCTGCGCGATCCAGTCACCCGTATCGGCGGCATCGAAACGGTAGCAGCCTTGCCTGTGGGCGAAGACATGGATGAAGAGTCGCCCGTCGGGCTTCAGCCAGCGATGAACCCGCCCGAGCAGCGCGCGCCAGTTCGCCATATGCTCGAACATCTCGACCGAGACGACGCGATCGAAACGGCCTTCCGTCTCAAAGTCGTTCATATTCGCGGTGACGACGCGGAGACTTCCGAGGTGGCGGCGCTTTGCCTGCTCCTCGATATACGCGCGCTGCGAAGCCGAGTTGGAAACCGAGACGATCCGCGCCTGCGGATAGCGCTCCGCCATCCATAGCGACAGAGAGCCCCAGCCGCAGCCGAGTTCGAGGATGTCCTGCCCGTCGGCGAGACCGGCATGCGCGGCCGTCACTTCGAGCGCTTTCTCTTCCGCCGTCGCCAGCGTGTCGCCGGGATCGGCATAATAGCAGCAGGAATATTTGCGCCGCGGGCCGAGGACCTGATCGAAGAAGGCGGCCGGCACCTCGTAATGCTGGGCGTTGGCGGCGTCGGTATGAACCGCGATCGGCAAAGCTGCCATCGCGCCGGCGAAGCTGGCGACGTCGGCCGGCTGTGCGGCAAGCGAACGATCCGTGCGACCGACCAGCGACGCGATCGCCATGCGGCTGACGGCATCGGGCACGGGGAGACCTTCGCCCCAGCTCGAAAGCTTCTGCATGATTGTCATCACGTCGCTCCTTTCGGCGGCAGCGGGATCAGGGCGCTGGTTCGATGCTGATATGCGCGATAGGCCTCGCCGTGCTTGGCGAGCATGTGCTCTTCCAGGGGTGGTATACCGGAGATGCGGGTGAGCAGCAGCGTGATGCAGGCCGGTGCCAGCAAGGCGACCCAGCCCCAGGAATAGCCGGCCACAGGCGCGATCAGCGCGTAGGAGCACCAGAGCAGGCATTCGAAGAAGTAGTTGGGATGCCGCGACCAGCGCCACAGGCCGCGCTCGCAGATGCCGCCGCCACCTGAGCGGGCAAAGGCGCGCAATTGGCCGTCGGCAAGGGCTCCGCCCGCCAGCCCCGCAACGAAGACGGCAAGACCTGCGATATCTCTCCAGCCGAGTGAAGGCGTAGGGCTATGTGCCGCCAGAACGATTCCCAACCCCAGCGGAATGCTGGCCAGCGCCTGCATCTGCAACAGCCGGGCAAGTTGCCAGGTGGCGTTGCGACCCCAGTCGCTTTTCAGCTTGGCATAGCGTGGATCTTCGGTGATGCCGGCCGTACGTTGCGCGATGTGCAGGCCGAGCCGCAACGCCCATGCCAGAGCGAGTACCGCGACGAAAAGGCGCCGCGACATCGGCCCCGCTCCGAAAGGTAGCAAGGCGCCGACGATACCCGTCAGGCCCAGCCCGAAAGTCCAGACCACGTCGATCCAGCCGGAATTGCCTGTGCGGCGCTCGATCACCGTCGCAACAGCCATGAAGGCGGACATGGCCACGGCCACGAAGGCCAGAGCCGCGGTGAAGGACGCGGTCGTCAAAACCGCACCAGCGGCTGCAGCAGCCGGCCGAGCCAGCCCTGCAACTGCACGCTCCCCGTCATCGCAACGATGCAGGTGCAACCCTCGACCGGATCAACACGCGGCGTGTGATCATGCTCGGTGCACGCCTCGTCGAAATCCCCGGCCGCATAGCGCCCGTATTCGTGCTCATAGGCACCGGCAAGGATCGTGGTCCACTCGAACCCCGTGTGCTTGTGGTGCGGCAGGGCGATGCCCGGCCCGGCGCGAAGCATGAAGACGCGCGCCGTTGCCCCGGCAACCTCGACGCGCCGCATGGCGATGCGGATGCCGATCGGGCGCCACGGACCGAGGCCATACGGGCGCAGCACTTTTGGCATTCCGGCTTCGGAGATCGGGGCGGCCGCAGCCGACACCGGGTCGGCTCGTGCTGCGGTGGCCGCGGGGCTCGGGCCGGAGGCCATCGCGATGGGCTCGACCGTATCCAGCAACGCGCCTTGCACGGCCTCGAGCTCCCGCAGGCGCTGCCGGCTCTCCCGATCCGCCTCGATATGGCAGGCGACGACGACCGCCAGGCCTTCGTCGAGCTGTCCTGCGGCGAAGGCGGCAAGCGTCTCCTCGGATGGGCGGTGCACGATGCTCATCGCAGATCCTCCAGCCGGCTCCGCAGATGCGACAGCGCCAGGCGCAGGCGGGACTTCACCGTGCCCAAGGGAATGGCGAGACGATCGGCAACGTCCTGGTGGCTGAAACCCTCCAGGAAGGCGAGCTCCACCACGCGATATTGATCGACCGAAAGCTGGGTCATCGCGGCCCGCACGCGCGCATCGCGTTCTGCGCCGGAGAGCGTCGCATCAGGTTGCTCGGGGGCTTCTTCATCCAGAATCTCGTAAATTTGCGACAGCCGCGAGCGCGTTTCGCGACGGGCGATGTCGATGCGCAGGTTGCGCGCAATCGTTGCGATCCAGGTCGAGGCGCTCGCCTTCGCGGGATCGAACAGGGCAGCCTTTCGCCAGACGGCGAGCAGTGTCTCCTGCGCGACTTCCTCGGCCAGCTCCGCCGAGGTTCCGCCGCGCATCAGCAATCCCTTCACGCGCGGCGCGAAATGGTCGAACAGCGCAGCGAAGGCCGCCCGGTCGCCCGAGCGCGCAATGGCGGCGATCAGACTGTTGGGGTCGAACAAGACGATGAACCGACCTCCTTGCGCCACAGCTCCCGCCTTGCGCATGCCGTCGACAGTCAGGGCGAGTGCGGGAACCATATGTGAGATACGCGGATCACATCGTGCCGGATCACCGGGCCGAGATCGGCGCCATCACTCCGCGGCCTTCCAGTTCACATCACGGCAGATCAGGCGCCCGACGATGCAGCCGCGCGTGGTGAGCGCACCCGGGGTCGCGGTGATCGTCATCGAATAGGTCCAGTCGCGCTTGGGATCGTAGGCGTTGCCGGAGAACGTCCCGTCGGGCTGGCGGGCCAATGTCATGACCAGCTTGTCGCCGGCCGCCTCGCCCCTGCTGGTGTCGCCGATCCAGAGATTCGTGGCGCAGATCTTGTCGCCGCAGGGCGCGATCCGCACGCGTGCATTGCCGTCATCGCGCAACCATGTGCCGTCGAGATCGTTGGCGGTCGCGCCTCCGGCTGAAACCACAGCCAAGGCGAGAGCGAGCGGAAGACGCGTCATGGCGCTGTCCTTTCGGCAAATGCGTCTCGTCTACGCTCAGCTTGTCCCGGTGGTTTCATCAGCATGCGAAATTGTGTCGAGCCGTGCGGCGAAGAGCCATCCGATCAGCGCGGTCAAGGATGCCGCGCTCAGAAAATTCAAACGCTGCAAGGCCGCATATTCGCCGGGCTCGTAGAGGTGCAGCGGCGCGCCAAGCGTTGCTGCGGGCAGCAGATAGGCGACAAAAGCCAGGGCCGCGAAGCCCAGCGCGAAGGCGCGCTCCGGACGACGAAACAGCATCAGCGCAAGCATCAAGCAGGGGAACAGGAAGACCTCGACCCCTGAGCTGGCCCCGAAGGCGACGCGGCAGAGCAAGGTGTTGCCGATGCCGGCCACGAGAAGCAGAGATCGCCCGAGCAAGGAATTGCGCCGCATGACGACCGGCACGGCTGCGAAGAGCGGCGTCGATAGGAAGGTGACGTAGGACGGCGTGACGACGGGCGCGACCGCCCAAAGGAGATAGAGCGGATAGAAGGGCTGGTTGGAGACGATCACGAGCGCGACGGTATTGGCGATCGCCGCCCGCGGATCGGGATGCGCTGCATCGGCGCTGATCGCCGCGACCACCCGCTTCAGCCGGCTCATCAACATCGTCAATCCTCGCGGAAAGCCCCGGCCTTTCTTCGTTTACGCAGGAGGCGCTGCGGCGGGTCACTCGGCTGGCGCGCTTTTGGTCGCGCCCCGGCAAATCCAGTCCGGCCGGTGCCGCGTATACCCGTCATGACAAATGAAGCAGCGACGGTGCAGCGGGCACAGGCCAAGGCGATGCGGATCGCCGTGATCGGTGCCGGCATATCCGGTCTCTCGGCGGCATGGCTGCTGGGACAAGTGCATGATGTGGTGCTGTTCGAGGCCGCCCCTCGCCTTGGCGGTCACGCCAACACGGTTCGCATCGCGGGTGCCGGCAGCGAGACCGCTGTCGATACGGGTTTCATCGTCTACAATGAGGCGACCTATCCGAATTTCATCGCGCTGATGGATCATCTGCGCGTCGCCACGCAGCCGACAGAAATGTCCTTCGCCGTATCGCTCGACGGCGGGCGGCTCGAATATAGCGGCACCAGCATCGTCGGGCTGTTCGCCCAGCGCAGAAATCTGGTGCGCCCGCGCTTCTGGGCAATGCTGCAGGACATCACCCGCTTTTATCGGAACGCATCGAGGGATGTGTTGGCAGGCGGCGCGGCAGGCCTTTCGCTGGGCGACTATCTGACCGTCGGTGGCTACGGCGCCGCATTCCGGGACGATCATCTCCTGCCGATGGCCGCCGCCATCTGGTCGGCTCCCTGCGCGGAAATCCTGTCCTATCCCGCCGCCGCCTTTCTACGCTTCCATCACAATCACGGGCTGCTCCAACTCCGCGACCGCCCGGTCTGGCGCACCGTGAGTGGCGGCAGCAGCGTCTATGTCGAGCGGCTGCGCGCTGACTTTTCAGGCGAAGTAAGGCTCGGTTCTCCGGTTAGGCAGGTCCGGCGCCAAGCTAACGATGTCGTTTTGACGGGTGACGGCTGGGTCGAGACTTTCGACCAGGTCGTCTTCGCCTGCCACGCCGACCAGACGCTCGTGACGCTCGCCGACCCCAGCTCGGCGGAAGCCGAAGCGCTCGGCGCCTTCCGCTATAGCCGCAACCGCGCGGTGTTGCATGGCGACGCTACATTGATGCCGAAACGCCGTCGTGCCTGGGCCAGCTGGAACCATATCGGCGACCGAACGCAGCCGGATTCTGCCTGCGCGGTCACCTACTGGATGAACCGGCTCCAGCGCTTGCCGGAGGTTCGGCCTTTCTTCGTCACGCTCAATCCACCGGATACGCTGCGCGAAGACACCATCCTCCGCGAGGAGATCTACGAACACCCGTTGTTCGATGTGGCGGCGCTCGATGCGCAGGAACGGCTTTGGTCTTTGCAGGGCACGCGTCGAAGCTGGTTCTGCGGCGCTTATTTTGGCTCGGGCTTCCACGAGGACGGCCTGCAGGCGGGGCTCGCCGTCGCCGAGGCGCTTGGCGGCGTCCGCCGGCCATGGAGCGTTCGCAACGAATCCGGCCGCATTCCGACCCTTCCTCGGCTGGGGCAGGCCGCATGACCCTGCAATCCGCCCTCTATGTCGGCCGCGTCAGGCATCATCGGTTCCGGCCATGGCCGCATGCACTGGCCTATCGCGTGTTCTGGATGCTGCTCGATCTCGACGAGATCGATCGGCTGCCGGCGAAGCTCCGATTCTTCTCGCGCAACCGCTTCAATCTCTACGCCTTTCGCGACGCGGACTACGGGGATCGCAGCGGTCGGCCTCTGCGGCCTCAGATCGAAGAGACCCTGGCGAAAGCCGGGATCGCGCATGATGGCGGCCCGATCCGATTGCTGACCATGCCGCGCATCCTCGGCTACGCCTTCAACCCGCTCAGCACCTATTTCTGCTACCGCCACGACGGCAGCCTCTGCGCCATCGTCTACGAAGTGCACAACACCTTCGGCGAGATCCATAGCTATGTGGCGCCTGCCGATATCTCGGAAGGCGCGTTGAGGCAGGAGGCCGGCAAGAGCTTTCACGTCTCGCCGTTCATGAACCTCGACATGCGCTACGCCTTTGCGGTCACCGCGCCGGCAGGGCGCGTCTCCGTCGCGATAGAGGGCAGCGACGCGGAAGGACGCCTGATCACCGCCGCGTTGAGCGGCAAGCGAGCGGAACTGAGCGACGCGGCCCTGATGCGGCTGCTCGCAACCCATCCGCTGCTCACGCTGAAGGTCACCGCGGCCATCCACTGGCACGCTCTGCGCTTACTGGCGAAGCGGATTTCCTGGCAGCCCCATCCGGCTGCGCCCGATCACTCTTTCAGCGTCGGAAGAGCCGTAACAGCTCATGCAAAAGGACCGACGCAGCCATGAGCCGGCCTGACGTGGAACAGCATTTTCGCATGCCCGAACAGGCGCTCGCCCTGCCGCGTGGCATCGGCCTGTCGCGCTGGTTTCTCCGCCGCGTGCTCTCCCGGATCACCATCGGCCAGCTGACGGTCTTCACGCCCGATGGCGAACGGCTTTGCAGCGCGCCCGGCCTGCCCGGACCGCAAGCGACGATGATCCTGAACACATGGCGGTCGATGCGCCGTCTTTTGCTCGACGGCGATATCGGCCTGGCCGAAGCCTATCGTGACGGCGATCTTCACACGCCGGACCTCACGGCCTTGATCGAGCTCGGCGCGCGCAATGACGCGACGCTGCGCAGGCTGGTTTCAGGCGCCTGGCCGACGCGCCTGCTCAACCGCCTGCGGCATGTTCTCAACGCGAATACGCGTCGCGGCAGCCACCGCAACATCACGGCGCATTACGATCTCGGCAATGACTTCTACGGCCACTGGCTCGACGCCAGCATGATGTATTCCTCGGCGCTCTACGAAACGCCGACCGAGACACTCGAGGCCGCCCAGCAGCGACGGCTCGATCGGATCGTCGCCATGCTAGGTCTCTCGGGCGGCGAGCATGTCCTGGAGATCGGCTGCGGTTGGGGTGCGCTGGCGGAACGGCTGGCCCGCGAAGGCTGTCGCGTGACGGCGATCACCTTGTCTCCGGCGCAGCTCAAAGCGGCGCGGCAGCGCATCGCCGACGCAGGCCTAGCCGAGCGCATCACCATCGAGCTCCGGGACTATCGCGACATTGCTGGCCAGTTCGACCGCATCGTTTCCATCGAGATGATCGAGGCGGTCGGCCGCGCCTACTGGCCGTCCTATTTCGACACTGTCCGCCGCTCGCTGAAGCCATGCGGCCGGGTCGTCCTGCAGGCGATCACGATCGACGATGCGCTGTTCGAGAGCTACCAGCAGAGCACCGATTTCATACAGCGCTACATCTTCCCGGGCGGCTGCCTGCCATCTGTGCCGGTGCTGACGCGCGGCGCTGAGGTCGCCTCTCTCGCAGTGGTCGAGCAGCTCGATTTCGGCGACAGCTATGCCCTCACCTTGAAGGAGTGGCGTCAGCGCTTCCTGGAGAACTGGGCCGAAATCGCGACGCTGGGCTTCGACGAGCCGTTTCGCCGGCTCTGGGAGTTCTATCTCTGCTACTGCGAAGCCGGTTTCCGCGCCCGGACGATCGACGTCAACCTGCTCGCCCTTCGAGGTCGCTGACGGGCGCGGCGTTTCCAACCGCACCCGCCCGCGCCGACCGTCTACAAGCGTCGAGCGGTCAGGCCCTTGGCGACGATCGGGCCGGTCGGGCGCCCGGTGGGCGAACCGGCGGCAGGTTCCACCGTGATCTCGAAGAGCTGATCGGCGCCCAGCGGCAGGTTGTCCAATCGCAGGGGCACGGCGCGAGCCCGGTCGATGAGCCCGACCGAACGCGGCCCGGCGGCACGATCCCACAACGTCCAGATTTCCAGCGCACGCCCCTGCGGCACCGCGATATCCTGAAGCGGCAGCAATTCGACGCGCCCGTCGGCAAAGGTGTTCACGACCGCCGCCGCGACATTGGTCTCCGTCAGAAGGACGGCGACCATCACGGGCTGGCGACGCGCACGATCGAGGGCCGCGACGAGCCCAAAGGCGAGCAGGAGCGTGGCGGCAATGCCGGCCAAAGCGGTGCCGCGCCAGAGCCAGAGACTGTCCCACCATTGCGAGAGCCGCACGCGGAGCGCCGGGTGTGAAGCTACGGCCGGGCTTCGAGCGGCGGCTTGGTCGAGGCCGCCCTCGATGCGCTGCCAGAGCCCTGCCGAAGGCTCGATAGGCCGGGCGGTGGCATCGATCGGCGCCAGCCGCGCCTGCCAGCGGGCCACCGCGGCATCCAGCTTTGCGTCACCCGCCATGCGCCTCTCAAGCGCTTCCTTCTCGGCGCCGTCGAGCAGACCGAGCACATATTCTCCCGCAACGATCTCGCGATCAGGTTCCTGCGTCATCCGAGGCACTCCCTGAGCGCGATCAGCGACCGGCGGATCCACGATTTCACTGTTCCGAGCGGCATACCGAGCTTGCCCGCGATCTCGCCATGGCTCAGCCCCTGAACGAAGGCGAGCAGCACCATGCCGCGCCGTGGCGCCGGCAGGGTCTCCAGGCAACCGCGCAATGCCTTGGCATCGGAGAGCTTCGCCATCACGGTCTCGGGATCATCCTCGTCGCTGGCGGCCTCGACGGCGATCGGGCTTTCATCGGTCTCCATGCGTCTCTCGTCGCGCAGGATCGACAGCGCGCGGTTGCGCAGGATGGCGTAGATCCAGGTCAGGCCCGAACCGCGTTGCGGATCGAAGCGTCCCGCATGCCGCCAGATCAGGATGAAACTGTCCTGCACCGCTTCCTCCGCCAGGGCGCGGCGCTTCAGCATGCGCTGCGCCACACCGATCATACGCGGGCATTCCTGGTCATAGATGCGCCGGAGCGCGTTTTTATCGCCGCCGGCGCAGGCCACCAGCGCCTGCTCGATGCCTGCTCCCTGCGATTGCGCGGCATTGACGGCCATGCGGAATCCCTAAGCTCGGCGGCCCTGTTGGCCGGCACGACGGGAGGATACGCTGCCCTCACCGCGATGGATGCATCCGTACGGCTTTATTTTTTCGAACGCATCCAACGCCTTGCCTCGACTCTATCCGGCACGAGCGCCGCCAGTAGGTATCCAACCCACGGCGCTGACAGAACCGGAGGACAAGATGACCAAGACGATCCGTTTCGCCCTCGTCGTTTCCACGTTTCTCGGTAGCGGGTTTGCTGCGCAGGCTGCCATGCTCGCAGCCCTGACCGGCGATGACACGCTCACCATGGTCGATACCGCGACCCTCATGGCCGGCAAGCAGATGAAGGTCACCGGCATTGCTGGCAAGATCGCCGGCATCGATGTCAGGCCGGCCGACGGCATGCTCTACGCGCTCGCGGTCGACGGCACGATCTATACGATCGACAAGGCGGGCAAAGCGACGATGAAGTCCAAAATGGATACCGTGCTCGCGGCCGGCACCATGGCCACGGTCGATTTCAATCCGGCCGCCGACCGGCTCCGCGTGATCGGCGCCGACGGCACCAACCTGCGGGTCAATGTCGATGACGGCAAGACCACCGTCGACGGCAAGCTGAAATTCGCCGAAACCGACATGCACAAGGGCGAAATCCCCATGATCGTGGCCGGCGCCTACACCAATTCCGTCAAGGGCACGAAGGAGACAGCGCTCTACGACATCGACGGCAAGATCGGCGGCTTGATCAAGCAGGCGCCGCCGAATGACGGCGTGCTCGGTGCGGTCGGCAAGCTCGGGATCATGCCGAAGGCAATCGCCTTCGATATTGAGACGGCTGCCGACCGGGCCAACATCGGCTGGCTGCTCGCCGACGGCGCACTGCACAAGGTCGATCTCGCGACCGGCAAGGCGACTGCGGCGGGCAAGGTCACGGGGCTTGGGACGGGGGCGAGGGACATCGCGGTTCTGCCCGCGATGTAGGCTCGCGTTGGATCCTCAGGACGCTCGCCACCCGGCGGGCGTCTCGATCTCCTTCCGCCTAACGTTTCACGTGCCGATCTATGTTTCAAATGTCTGCTTCCTGGCAGCGCTCCAGTGTCCGCTTGTGGCGCTACGCGGCCTTGCTTCCTTACCCAACTGAGCGACCGGCTTGGGTGGAAACCTGACTTCGACGCCGGGCAGGAAGCGGACTGTCGCGCTGGCAGACGACCAAATAGCGACTGCGCGCTCATCGAGGAAAGCGAAAGTTAGAAAGCGATCCAGGTCGCAACGCGAGCGGACGCCCAGCCGACCGCCAACCGATCACCGCGATAGCCACTGGAGTGACCGCTGCGTGCTCCAGCCGCCTCCAGAATCGAACTGCAAACACGTTCACCTCCGATCAAACTGATTGGCAAACGCAAGGCAGCCCCTCGAGCAGCGGCCTGAGGAGCGGCAGGTCCAATCCGGCACGGCGCTCTTGCCGGGAACCAACGAGCCGCCCTATCTCATTGTCCACGCGGCATCGATTAGGTGCCCGCTCCTCTCCGGATGCGTCGTCGAGGATGTACCGGCCGCAGGCGGGCTTTTCCTTGGTGGTACTAACCCCCGACGCGACACCATAATCGGCTCTATTTCCCCTAGCCGCTATGGCTAACTGTGCCGGAACAATGGCGGTCGGCGGCTCGTTTCAGCTTCATCAAACGATGGAGCGGACCATGGGGATTCTTGAAATCAGTATTGTCCTGGCCTGCGCATCGGCCTTCGGCTTCTACCTCGCCGAAACGCACCAGGGCTCTTGATAGGCATGCGTTTGAACCGAGGCCCAGTCAGTTCCGGCTGGCGCGGCCCTTTTCGTTTCGGGGCCGCCGCGGAACCAATGTCTCAATCGCTCCGTTGCTCCTAGCGCCCCGTTTCCGGTCATGGGAGATCGATATGCTTCCCTCCGCTAGTTTGATCATCCAGGCCGCTGGGCTGCTTGTTGTTTTTTCGGCGAGCGCGATAGCGCAGACGCCGCCGCCGGCCGAGAAAGCCGGTCCTGGCGCGACGACCACCCACCCAAGTCAAATCGACAAGTCGCAGAACAGCATTCTGCCCTCTGCCGGGCGCTCAGGCCCTTCTGCCGCACCAACAATGGTCTATGATTGCAAGGCCAAGCCGGAGGATTGCACCATACCTGCCACGCCGGCCGATAAGGCCGGAGCGTCGCATACCAATCCGATCAAGCCCTGATCGGATTCTGCCAATGGAATGCCAGGAATCCCTCCCTCCGACGGACCGGTCGGAGCAACTGCGCACTTGGTCGTCGATCTGAAGACCCCTGCCCTCATCGGACAAGGAACGCGGGATGAGTTCGGCGATCGCCGGGAGGTCTTGAACTACCACCTCTTGCCCCTCGCCGACATTCTCTGGCTGGAGGACGGTGATCACGGTCTGAAACCGCGCAAACGGATTCTCGGCTTTTCAGCAGTCGATCATCTCGCCGCGATGACCGGCGCGACTCTGACGTGGGCCGGACGGCCCATCGGGTCCGGTCTAGCCGCGCCGTAGGGTGCCGCACGCCTAACTCGATCTCTTTGATAGCGATCGGGATGCCGGCCGTAAGCGCGAACATCTGTTGGCAGTCATTGAAATGGGGGCTGCGCTCTATGCCGCGCTGCGCCGCGCACCTGATGGCAATGTGCGTATTTCCCCGATCGCCTCGGCTATGGAGGCTCGAACGGCTTCCCAGCTCAGCGAAAAGACATGAAATCCCTGATCGGAGATCCGCTCCTCCGAGAAATCCTTCATCACACGCTGGATCAGGAGGTTGAGCTCGGCCCGACAACGGTAAAGCGCATCGAGGTCCTCTGCTTGCTGAGCTCGCGATGCGATATCAATAAGCTTGTCATTATAGGCGCTGACCCGGATTTTCCGGCGATTTCTGAGCTGCAAGCGCAGCATCATCAGCCCCGAATAGGCGATCGTGAACATTGAAATCGCGAACGTGATTTCATCGCGATAGCGTATCAGCAGGAAAGGCTTGGCGCCGTCGTAGAATGACTTGGCTCCCGGGTGAACCGCCAGTGACGGGCCATCCAGCGCGGGCCTGGCGATGCCTGCGGCGAGCGGTGTCCGGAAAGCGAGCCTGAGCTGATCCTCGAATAGGATGCGGGTGAGCTCCTCGATCGCCGAAGCCGGCACCTCGGCGCCGGCCACGAGATTGATCCCGATGGCCAAGGTCGGCGTGTCGACTTCGGGAACGGGCGGAAAGCCTTGGTATGTTCCCTGGCTGATTACGCTTTCGCTGACATAGGGCTTGACCAGACGGATCGCGGAAGCCTGCTCCACCGGCACGAATGTGAGCGCGTCGCCGAGGTTCTGAATGCGGCGTATGGCTTCGATCGTCGCCGGATCCCTGAGGGCTCGGACAAAAGCGATGGCGTCGACCTCTCCGCGTTCGAGAGCCGCGAAATTGTCATTGACCGGGCCAGCCGAGACCTTGATCTGCGCTAGCGGAAGATCGTGATGCTGGGCCAAAGCATAGAAATTCTGGTTGCCCGAAGTGCCCTCGGGAGGCAGAGCGAGGCGTTTCCCGGCAAGGTCGCGTAGATTCCTGACACCCGTTGATCGCCGCGAGATCAGCTGGAAGTGCTCACGCCCGATGACCGCGACCGTTCTCACATTCGGCGCCGTGAGAATATCCGCCTGGACTGACGCCAAGGATATTTTGCCGTCCGCGACCAAGCGGGCATTCGTCGCCGACCCATCGGTATGCTCGATCGTCAGCCTGATCGTCTTGGACTGGCTGGCGACCAGGTCCCGCACTTCGCTGAGCAGCTGGTCAACGTTTCCGCCTTTGCCGCCCACCGCCACGGACAGCGTGACTGGCGGCGTCTCTCGGAAGACGAACCACCCGCTTGCCGATGCCGCGGCGACGGCCAGGATTGCAACGGCCGCATACATGCCGACCACCAATCCTGATCGGCGAGCCATGACCGTTCTCCGCGAGCCAATTCGTGCAGCGCTTTCAGTGACGAATCGGAAGTTCGCATTATTCCGGCGCGCGTCTTTGGAATAAGGAAATCTTCACAGCAAACAAGAGCCCCGCGGGTTCTCCAGCCGGCAGGTATCTCCGCCTGGCACCTCCGCAGCGACGAGAATGGCCCGCGCCGAGCACAAGTGCAGCTGCCATGTTGATTTCAGGGGCCGAAAGATGCCACCGCGGCCTGTCGTGTCGTCCATGGCTACCCAAGCGGAGGGGGTAACGTCATGAGGCCCCGCGTTGAGTGCAAAGACCCATTTGGCCGCAGTCGCGGGCCTGCAAGGTTGTGGGTTGATAGGTGCAGGGAATCGAAACGTGATCTACTTTGCGAGGCTCGCCAACGGCATTTCGACAAACAGCGAAATGCCGTCGCTGTTCCAGTTCCTCGTCATCGTGCCGCTGAGTCCTCGCAGAACCGCTTTCTCCAAGGCAGTCCCGAACCCTTCGCGAGTCCCCTGCAGAGGGAGCGCGCCCGGGACCTTTTCGTCCCAGGAGATTTGAAGGGTGTCGTCGGCCACGGACATTGTGATGGTCAGTCGCCCATCGTTCGTGGAAAGCGCCCCGTACTTCGCGGCGTTCGTGGCCAGTTCGTGAAGCAGCAGCGCTACCGACGTTATCGCCTTGCTGCCCAGCGGCGCGTCCGAGCCGCTGACTAAGATGCGAGAGCCCTGCTCTTGCTCATGCGGCGCCAGGATCACCCGCATCAGGGCCAGGACGGTCGTCGCGGATCCCTCAAGACCGTTGTCGCTTCGAAGGTCCGGGAGCGTCAGATCATGCGCGGCTGCCAATGCGGCAAGGCGCGCTTTCAAGTCCGCCGACAATTCTGCGACGCTCTTGGCCGACTTGGCACTCAATGAAATCAGGCCGGAGGTGAGGCTGAAGAGATTCTTGATACGGTGATTGATCTCTCGCAGGAGCACGTCCTGCTGCGCGCGAGCGTCCTTGTGGAGCGAGAGGTCGTGATTGAGCACCAGCAAGAACTCATCCTTGCGCCTTCCTGCTTCCTTCAGCGCCTCCGCCTGCTCTTCTAGTTCGTCTCGTTGCGCAGCGATCTGCTGCCGCTGCCGGTACAGTTCGAAGAACACATCGGCCTTGCTGCGCAGGATATCCGGCTCAATCGGCTTCTGGATGAAGTCGACCGCTCCCGTCTCATAGCCGCGAAAGCGTCGCTGGCCGTCGGCGCTGCCGGCGGTGACGAAAATGATGGGAACGCGCCGGGAGCGCTCGTTCCCGCGCATCAGCTCGGCCAGTTCAAAGCCATCGAGCCCCGGCATCTGGACATCGACCAGCGCAAGCGCAACGTCATGGCTAAGGAGGAGCTCAAGCGCTTCGTCCCCGGAGCGCGCCTTCAGCAAGACCAGATCGTTCCGACGCAGCAAGGCCTCCAGAGAGAGCAGGTTCTCCTCGAGATCGTCGACCAGAAGGAAGTGGACTGGTTTCATGGTCGATCTCAAGCCTTTCGTAGATAAGCGGTAATCTGGTCGAGGCTCATCACCTCGGCCTCTGGACATAGCGCGATCGCAGCTTCCGGCATGGCCGCCGCCAAGGCGCTGCGCGGGCACTGAACCAGCGCCATCCCCCCGGCCTGCATCACGGCTCGCAATCCGGCTGAGCCGTCCTGATTGGCACCGGTCAGAACGACAGCGATGAGCGCTGGCCCGTAAGTGTCGGCCGCGCTTTCGAACAGGACGTCGATCGATGGCCGGGAAAAGAGCACGGGCTCGTCGCTGGACAGCGCCAGGCAGCGATCCGCCTCGACGAGAAGGTGGTAGTCCGGCGGCGCGAAATAGATCGTGCCTCCGACGATCGGCTCCTTGTCCTCAGCCTCTCGAACGGGAATTCGGCATTTCGCCTGAAACAGTTCCGCGAGGATGCTGCGCCGATCCGGCGGCACGTGGACGACCACCAGGATCGGGAGCCTGAAAGCCTCGGGCAGTTCCGGCAGGATGGCGGAGAGAGCCTCGAGCGCGCCGGCTGAGGCGCCGATCACGACGGCTTCTGCTGAGGTCGCCATCACCCGACGCGCCTCTGGTAGATCTTCTCCTCGCGCGCGAATTCCTCGAAGGCCTCGGCATGCTGCGAGAAGCGCAGGCTCTCCTTGGCACCGATTCCGAGAAAGCCCTTCCGAGAAAGCGACTCGGCAAAAAGGCCCAATGCGTGGTCCTGCAGGACGCGGTCGAAATAGATCAGAACATTGCGGCACGAGATGAAGTTCATCTCTCCAAATACGGCGTCGGTGACCAGGCTATGATCGGAGAACACGACGTTCCGCCGCAACGTCTTGTCGAACGAGGCCCTGCCGTAAGCGGCCTGATAATAGTCCGAAAGCGATGATCTCCCCCCGGACTTCCGGTGGTTTTCCGTGAAGAGCTGCAGCCGGTCCAGCGCGTAGATGCCGGCCTCGGCTGTCTTGAGCGCCTCCTGATTGATATCTGTCGCATAGAAGATCGTGCGATCCTCCAGCCCCTCCTCACGGAACAAGATCACGAAGGAATAGAGTTCCTCGCCGCCACTGCAGCCGGCGATCCAGACCTTGAGCGAAGGATAGGTCCTCAGATGTGGAACGACTCGTTCACGGATGGCTTGGAAGTAGCTGGGGTCGCGGAACATCTCGCTGACCTGCACGGTCAGGTAGCGCAGGAGCCGCGGCAACATCGACGGCTCGTGCAACACGCTTTCCTGCATGGCCGAGAAGGTCGAAAACCCGAGCTGCGGACGGGCCTGTCTCAGGCGCCGCTTGATCGAGGCCATCGAATAATTGCGAAAATCATAGTGATACCGAACGTAAACGGCCTCCAGCAAAAGCCGGATCTCGATATCCTCGACCTTCTCGGATGCCGTCAGGTCTTTCACTTCGGCATCCACACGCGAACGAGCGAGAGAAGCTTTTCGACATCGAGAGGCTTCGCCATATACTCGTTGGCGCCGGCGTCGATGCAGCGCTGCTGATCATCCGGCATCGCCTTGGCCGTGAGCATGATAACCGGCAGCTTCTTCAGATCCGGATTCTTCCGGATCTCTCGGGTGGCGGTGAGGCCGTCCAAATGCGCCTCGGCGACCGGCAGGCTAGCCGCCGCGCCCCTCGCCCCGACAGCGCCCCATCCCTCTTCGGCGGACCGATTCGCTGCGGCTGCTGCGGGCACGCTATGACACCGGCCACGGGCACCTCGCGCAATGGCTCCCGTTATACCTACTACAAATGTGCGAGCGCCACGAACAGGGGAGCAGGAGCCTGCAAGGGCAGGTCCGTCCGCCGCGATACGGCCGAGGTGGGCGTCATGGCAAAGCTCGTCGACTGGCTCATCGTGCCCGAGCGCCTCTCGGGCATCCTGACCGCACTCCACGCGCGTACGGCCGCACGTCGGGGCGCCGTTCACCAGCGCATCAGTCAGCCTCAACAGGAGGCGGCGGATGCGGAGAAGGCCCTGGCGAACCTCTATCGCGGCATTGAGAGCGGCGTTATCGACCCGGCCGAAACCTCACTCCAGGCACGGGTGCAGAAGCTGCGCGCAAACCGCGACCTCGCTCAAGCCGCGCTTGACCGCGCCAAAGCCACACTCGCTGAACAACCTGCCATCGACGGTCCTGCCGTCGAGGCGTTCGCTAAGGAACTCGCCAGGCGGCTGTCCGATGGCGCGGTCGAAGTCCGCAAGGCATGGCTCAGCGCCATAGTCGACACGATTGTCGTCGAGCCCGGAAAAATCCGCGTCATCGGTAGAAATGACAATTTCGAGAATAACCTGCGAAGCCACGCCGCTGGGCGCGGCCCGGTTCGCAGTTCTGACCGGAAATGGTGGGGGAAGCAGGACTCGAACCTGCGAAGGCATAGCCAGCGGATTTACAGTCCGCCCCCTTTGCCGCTCGGGACATTCCCCCGCCTGCGCCCATGACCGGCTCGATGAGCCGAGGGCTGCCGATATGTCACTTTCGCGACGAGCGGCAGGCGCGGCCGGACTTATGGTGACCGGGCCGCGCCCTGTCAACGGCAAAAAGCCCATCGCGGTGAATTCCTTGTGGGACGCAACGTCATCGCCTCAGCCGGATCGGCCACCCGCCGCGGCATGGCGCAGCACGAACGCCACGCGCTCCTCCACGCTTGTTCGCGGCAGCTCGACGAGTTCGTAGCCGTAGCGGGGATAGGTCTCGGCCAAGGTTGCATAGGTCCGCTCGGCCTCGGCGAAATCCTGCTTGCGCTCGGCGTCCGGCCCGAAGATGTCGCGCCAGGGCGGCGCGATGAAGACCGTGCGGTGATAGCGCAGCCGCCGCGCCGCCTCCTCGGCGTGTCGCGGCACCGGCAGGCCGCAGAGCGCGAGATAGCCCAGCACGTCCGGCAGCCCGCGATCGAAGAAGACGAGCCCGCGACCGGCAAGCGCCTCGGCATGACTGCGCAGATCAGCCGCGAGCATCAGCTCGGCGAAGAGCGCGCGGCCGGCCCAGGGCAATCCCTTGCCGCCGATGGCTTGCTGCTCGCGGATGATCGCGCGCCCGGCTTCCGGTTTCACCGCATGGCCGCGCGCGGCCAGAGCCTCGATCAGCGTCGTCTTCCCCGCGCCCGGCCCTCCGGTGATGACGATCAGCCGATCCGTTTCATGCGTCATGACGATTCCTTTCCTCTGTGATCTCGCCACGGCGGGCGGTTGGAGCTGGCCAAGCGCGGCGCGCCGTGGCACGGCAATCCAGTCAATTCTGGAGAAAGCGATGGCCCCGCCGTTCCGTCCGAAACAAGCCAGGCCCGCCGGCGGCCGAGCCTCAGGCGCTCGTCGCGCCGGTGGCCCGCCGCCGCATCGGCCGGGCGACATCGACGAGGCCGTGCTCTACGGCGTCCACCCGGTGGTCGAGGCGCTGCGCAATCCGCAGCGTTGCCACCGCCGGTTGCTCGCCACCGAGAACGGGCTGCGGCGCCTGCAGGAGGTGGTGGGAGAGCTGCCGCTCGAGGCAGAGATTGTGCGCCCCTCCGAGATCGACCGGCTGCTCACCCCCGATTCGGTTCATCAGGGCCTCTATCTCGTCTGCGATCCCCTGCCCTCGCCAGATCTGGAAAGCCTACCGGACGATGCCATCGTGCTGGCGCTCGACCAGATCACCGATCCGCATAATGTCGGCGCGATCCTGCGTTCGGCTGCCGCCTTCGGCGCAGCGGCGGTGATCGTCACCATCCGCCATTCACCGGCTGCCACCGGCGTGCTGGCGAAATCGGCCTCGGGCGCCCTAGAGCATGTCCCGCTCATCGCCGTCCGCAACCTCGGCGACGCGCTGGAGACGCTGGGCAAGCGCGGCTTCCTGCGCATCGGCTTCGATTCGGATGGGGATGTCGCGCTCGACGAGGTCGCGCTGCGCAAGCCGCTCGTCATGGTGATGGGCGCCGAGGGCAAGGGCCTGCGCCAGCGCTCGCGTGAACTCTGCGATCATGTCGCGCGGCTGGAAGTGCCAGGCGCGATCACAAGCCTCAACGTCTCGAACGCCACGGCGATCGCGCTCTACGTGGCGAGCCGTCGCTGACGCGTTCCGGCACGTAACCTCAGTTTAGCGCGACGGCACCGTCAGCAGCAACGCGCCTGTCTCGGCATGGGCGACCCGGCTGCGCGCGGAGGCCTCACCGCCGGCGGGCCGGACAGGCTCTGTTCCGACGATCGGGACGATCTTCGTCACTGGCCGCTCGCGCGGCCCCTCAATGCGATAGAGCGTGGGCTCCGGCGTCGGCGCGGGCCGAATACCGGTCCGGGGCCTGAGATTCTCGAAGGAATAGGGATCGACCGGCGGCGCCTCGACCTGGCGCTCGACGATGGTGACGCCGCCCATCGGCACGTCGGGCCCGTACCACGGCCAAACATCGCCGAACGTGACCTGGCCGGCACGGCGGTAATGGTGCCTGCCCTGTGCCAGATGCCCGGGCCCGCGCCATGGCTTCGCCGCGCGGAAAGACGGCGCCCCGCGCAGATGAGGCCCGGCAAAGCTCCGGGTCGGGGAGCCGCCCCAGGCACCGACGGGTCCGGCAGCGCTCGCCGCCGAAGACAGGCCGGCGGCCAGGACGATACAGGACAGGGTGATGGCAAGCCGCGGCATGGCGCTCCTCCTCGATCACGTCTCGGACAGCATCTCGTCAGGCCTTCGACTCGCGATTATAGTGTCTCCGCACCTGCTGGGAAGCCGCGATCGCGGCCCGTTTTGCGCCCGTTTTGCGGCCCGCCCCGCCCCCTCAGCCGATAGTCTTAAGACCAAAGGTGCAAGACCAAGTGCTTGATTGCCCCTGCGACAATCTGCGCGCAAACCTCAGCTGCAAGCTGGCATGGATGGATTCGTCCGCCATCCGGCAGCGTGTTCACCGCACGTCAGAAAAGCGGAGCGCGCAGGTCAAGGAAGTAGCCGGTTAGCCCCGGCTTCAGGCTTCACAAGGGGAGACACGCCATGAGCATGGCATCGCAAACATCGGGATCGGCCGCTGCGCCGCGCCCGATGACCAAGGAAGAACGAAAGGTCATTATCGCATCCTCGGCCGGCACGGTCTTCGAGTGGTATGACTTCTATCTGGCGGGTTCGCTTGCCGCCAACATCGCCCAGACCTTCGTGCCGGGCGACAACGACACGGCGAAGTTCATCTTCGTGCTCTTCGGCTTTGCCGCGGGCTTCGCGGTCCGTCCCTTCGGCGCGCTCTTCTTCGGCCGCCTCGGCGACATGATCGGCCGCAAATACACCTTCCTGGTGACGATGACCGTCATGGGCCTCGCGACCTTCGTGGTCGGCCTGCTGCCCAGCTTCCAGACCATCGGCTATCTCGCGCCCACCGCCTTCATCATCTGCCGCCTCCTGCAGGGCCTGGCCCTCGGCGGCGAGTATGGTGGCGCCGCGACATATGTCGCCGAGCACGCCCCGATGGGCCGGCGCGGTTTCTACACCTCCTGGATCCAGACGACCGCGACGGTCGGCCTGTTCCTCTCGCTGATCGTGATTCTCGGCCTGCGCCTCAGCATGTCGCCGGAATCCTTCGCCGCCTGGGGCTGGCGCATTCCGTTCCTGCTCTCGATCATCCTGCTCGGCTTCTCGATCTGGATCCGCCTCCAGCTCGCTGAATCGCCGGCCTTCGTGAGGATGAAGGAAGAAGGCACTCACTCGAAGGCCCCGCTGTCGGAAGCCTTCGGCAACTGGCAGAATGCCAAGATCGGCCTCATCGCCCTGTTCGGCGGCACCGCCGGCCAGGCCGTGGTCTGGTACACCGGCCAGTTCTACGCGCTGTTCTTCCTGACGCAGACGCTGAAGATCGACGGCACCACCGCCAACCTGCTGATCGCCTTCTCGCTGCTGCTCGGCACGCCGTTCTTCATCTTCTTCGGCTGGTTCTCGGACAAGATCGGCCGCAAGCCGATCCTGCTCGCCGGCTGCCTGATCGCGGCGCTGACCTACTTCCCGCTCTTCACGCAGCTCGCGAAGACGGCGAACCCGAAGCTGATCAGCGCGACCGAAACCGTGAAGCTGACGCTGACCGCCGATCCGGCCGAATGCGGCACGCTCTTCGACCCCGTCGGCGTGCGCACCTTCACCAAGCCCTGCGACGTCGTCCGCCGCACGCTGGCCACCAACTCGATCCACTACGATCTGGTGGCTGGCCCCGCCGGCTCGCCGCTCAAGGCCTCGATCAACGGCGCCGACGCGTCGGCCGTCCCGGCCGAGCTCGTCGCAGCCGCTCAGGCTGCGGGCTACCCGAAGGCTGGTGACGCCACCATCCTGAAGACGCCCTCGATCGGGCAGGTTCTGACGGATAGCCGCGCGCTCGCGGCCGTCGGCATCCTGTTCGTCCTCGTGCTGTTCGTCACGATGGTCTACGGGCCGATCGCGGCGCTGCTGGTCGAGCTCTTCCCGACCCGCATCCGCTACTCCGGCATGTCGCTGCCCTACCACATCGGCAACGGCTGGTTCGGCGGCTTCCTGCCGCCCACCGCCTTCGCCATCGTGGCGGCCAGCGGCAACATCTTCTCCGGCCTCTGGTATCCGATCATCGTGGCGCTCGGCACCTTCGTGATCGGCCTCCTGCTCCTGCCGGAGACCAAGGACCGCGACATCCTGAAGTAATCATCGCCACTACCGGCGATCTCGGCCCCGCCTCTCGAGGCGGGGTTTTTTTGTTGGGTTGATGCCGCGGATGTGGTTGGCCACAACGCCGCCGCACGCCTCGTCTTGCCCTCGCCGCCCCCGGCTGGTAACCGCTAGCGCAGCTTGCTTCGGAAAAATCATTCCGTCAGCAAGTTGAACCGGCCGACAGGCCGGAAGCCACGGCGCCGGGTTAGCACAGCGGTAGTGCAGCGGTTTTGTAAACCGAAGGTCGGGGGTTCGATCCCCTCACCCGGCACCATCTCCCTCTCATCACGGTCATGTTCGGTTTCGGTCGGCGCCGGCTTCGGCAGGGGCGTGCGGGCAATGTGAAGTGCCGCGCAGAACGGTTCCGTGGCATCATGAAAGGTAGCGCCGTAGCGTGTTGACATCGCTCTCGCTACGGAACGCTTTGGCGGGGAACCTGTTATCCGTCTCGCCAGCCTCGGGAGGCTTCGATGAAAGCCATCGCTCTGACACTCCTGCTCCTGTGCCAAGTCGGCGCTGCGGCAGCCCAGGCGCGCCCCTCCACCGTCTCGCGTCCCTGCATCGCGAGCCAGCGCGACGTGCAGCGGAACGGCGCGATCGTGCTCGGCACGGGCGGCTACACATATGACCGCTTCGTGGCCGATCGCCGATTCTGCCAGTTCGACGAGTTCCTCGATCCCGCCTGGGTGCCGAGCCGGGACGTCGAAGCCTGCTTCGTCGGCTATCGCTGCAAGACGCAGTCGCCCTGGAGTTTCGATTGATCGCATTGCCGTAGGGGAACCAGAGCCTGCGCCCGGCGTTTGAAGACTGGGGTGTGTCCCGCTTTTGGGGGAGGTCAGCATGCGTACTGCTCTGCTCGTCGCCGCTTCCGTCGCACCACTTCTCTTCGCCGCCGCTACCGACGCCTCAGCGCAGCCGCGCTATGGGGGCGGTTTTCGTGGCGGTGGTTGGCACGGCGGCGGCTGGCATGGTGGTGGGTGGCACGGTGGTGCCGCATGGCGCGGCGGCTGGCGCGGTGCTGGCTGGCATGGCGCCGGCTTCTACCGCCGGCCCTACGGGTGGGGCGGATACTACCCCTATCGCCGCTGGGGCTGGGGCGGATATCCCTATTGGGGCGTTGGTGCCGGGCTCGCTACAGCCGCGGTCATCGGAGCGGCTGCGAGCTACCCGGCTTACGCCTATCCCGCCTACCCGGCATATCAGGTCTATGAGGTGGATGCCTCGGCGATTGGGGGCCAGTGCAGCACGCCGGTACGGATCTGCACGCTCTATGATCCCGCCCCGCTCGGAACGGGATGCTCCTGCCGCATCCCGGGCGGCCATGCGCGCGGCGTCGTCGTCGGCCCCTGACCGACTGGGCGCAGGCCCCTCGCGATGCCGGCTGGCAAAGGTCGCTGGCCGGCATGCACCTTCTTGCTGTAGATGACCGGTCAGGCCGCCTCCGGGTGCCGCTCCTCGATCCCTGTGCGAACCCGGAATGGACGACCGGAACCATCTTCTGACATTGGCAGCGCGCTGCGAGACCTCCAGCAAGCCCGACCGGGAGCTGGACGCCGATATCTATGAGGCGCTCGGCTTCACGGTGCGGCGCAAGCCGACGCGGCTCGCCACCCGACGAACCCCGGCCGGCGGCATCTACCAGCACGGCTCCTTCTGGAAGACGCTCGGCGCCGTCAGCGCCGATATCGACGTTGCCGTCTCGCTGCTGCGGCAGAAGGCCCCTGGCTGGAGCTGGAGCCTGCAATGCCTCGCCAGCGAGGAAGCGACGGCCTTCCAGGCCCTGGTGGCGGATTGCTCGGGCCAGGGCGTGATGGGCTCTCTGGCGCTTTGCGCCGCCATGCTGCGGGCAATGGCCCGGCGCGAGCCGGCTGCCGCTGCCGAGCCGGCTTCCCCCGCCGCCGCGCGCCTCACGGAAACTTGACCTTTCGGCAAATGGTTGCGGTTGAAAGCTCAACCGCTGTCGCTAGTCTGCTGCCGATTCCGAGGGGGGAGAAGAAGATGCAGGAAGCTTACGTCTCGCGCCGTGCTGCCATTGCCGGCGCCGGTGCCCTCGTCGCCGCAGCGACGCTCGATCTGCCCGGGCTCGGCCCCGCGGCCCAGGCACAGGGAACATCCGTGAACCAGGCTCCCGGTTTCTACCGCTACAAGGTCGGCGACATCACGCTGACGGCCGTCAATGACGGTTTCGCCAAGCGCCCGCTCGAGGGCTTCGTGCGCAATGCCGAGCTCGCCGACGTCAAGAAGGCGATGGCAGAGTCGTTCCTGCCTCAGGACGCCCTCAGCATCACCTTCACCACGCTCGTCCTCCAGCGCGGCGACAAGATCACGCTGATCGACACCGGCAACGGCGATTCGGGCGCGCCGACCTCCGGCGCCTGGATGACCAATTTCAAGGCCGCCGGCTTCGACCCCAAGAACGTCTCGACCGTCGTGTTCAGCCATTTCCACGGCGACCACATCAACGGCTTCCGACTCAAGGACGGCACGGCCGTCTTCCCGAATGCGGAGGTCATGGTGCCGACGGCCGAATGGGCCTACTGGATGGACGACGCCAAGATGGGCGCCGCTCCGGAAGGGATGAAGGGCGCCTTCGCCGGCGTGCGCCGTGTCTTCTCGCCCATCGCCAAGGATGTGAAGCAGTTCGAGGCCGGCAAGGAAATCCTGCCCGGCCTGACCGCGATTGCCGCGCCCGGCCACACGCCCGGCCACACCGTCTTCGCGCTCGCATCCGGCAACGACAAGATGATGATCATGTCCGACACGACCAATCATCCGGCGCTCTTCGTGCGCAACCCGGACTGGTCGGCCGTCTTCGACATGGATGGCGCGCAGGCTGCAGCCACCCGCCGCAAGCTGCTCGACATGGTTTCGGCCGACCGGATGCAGGTCGCCTTCTACCACGCGCCCTTCCCGGCCGTCGGCCACATCGCCAAGGACGGCAACGGCTTCGAGATGGTGCCGGTGCAGTGGAGCACGGCGCTCTGATCAAGCGAGCCCTTCGCTCTCGATCCAAGGCCGGGCGCGCTGCCCGGCCTTTTTATTGACGGGTGAAGCCGGCCCTGCCCTCGCCGCTTCCCGCATCGTCATGTTAAGCCTGCGCCAATACAGCAGGCCTGCCTCCAGGACACGCCATGACCGAGCAATTCGGCGCGATCTCCTTCGTCGCCAGCGAGACTCCTGAAGCGCAGGCGGCGCTCGCCAAGCTGGTCGAGCGCTACGGCAACGCGCCGCCCGCCTCCGCCGACATCATCGTCGCGCTCGGCGGCGACGGCCTGATGCTGCAGACGCTCCACAGATTCCTGGGCACCGGCAAGCCGATCTACGGCATGAATCGCGGCTCCGTCGGCTTCCTGATGAATGAATTCAAGGAGCGCGGCCTGCGCAAGCGCCTGGAAGCGGCCGAGCGGAGCGTCGTCCACCCGCTCTCGATGGAGGCCGTCGATCGCAGCGGCAACATCGTGAAGGCCAAGGCCATCAACGAGGTCTCGCTGCTGCGCCGTTCCTATCAGGCCACGAAGCTGCGCATCTCGGTCGACGGGCAGGTGCGTTTGACGGAGTTGATCGCCGATGGCGTGCTGCTGGCGACGCCGGCCGGCTCGACCGCCTACAACCTCTCGGCCAACGGCCCGATCCTGCCGCTCGACGCTCCGCTGCTGGCATTGACGCCGATCTCGGCCTTCCGCCCGCGGCGCTGGCGCGGCGCGCTGCTGCCGGACCATGCCAAGGTCTCGATCGAGGTGTTGGAGGCCGATAAGCGCCCGGTCAGCGCAGTCGCCGACCACACCCAGATCGACGAGGTCAGCGCGGTCTCGATCGAGATCGACCGCAATGTCGATCTCGTCATGCTGCACGACCCCGGCCACAGCCTGGACGAGCGCATTCTGCGCGAGCAGTTCGGCTACTGATAGAGACCTCAGGCCGCTTCGCGCAAGTCTTCGGCTTCGAGCTCGACGAGGAAGGACGGATCGGCCTCGACCAGTAGGGCGAGGGCTGCATCATCCGCCAGCGAATCCGCCAGCACGCGGGCCTCCTCACGCGCGGCCTCGGCATCCATGCGCCGCAGCAGCGCCATCAGGGCGTGGGTCTCCGACCCTTCATGCGCCTCGCAGGCGAGGAGTACGGAGCGCAACAACTCGCGGTCGATGCCCTGGCGGACGCTGCCTGCATCGAAGCCACGGGCGTTCAGCGCAAGGATCGCCGCCGTGAAGGCGGGCTCCAGCGAGACCGGCAACCCAGCCTTGCGGCAGAGTGCCCTGAGCCCGACGCCGCGCTTGTCGCGCAGCAGGGCCGCAACCCGCTTGGCTGGCAATTCCGAAAGCGAGACGAAGGCCGCCTCCGCCAAGGCAGGCTCTCCGCTGAGCAGAGAGCGCAGCATCAGCCCCGGCGTCAGGCGGCCGGTGGTCCGCAACACCTCGACGATCGCAGGCCCGTCACTCTCCTCGCCGCCAGCGGCGAGCGCGACCGCAACACGCTCGGTCGCTTCCCGCGCTAGTCGAGCACTGCGCTCCGGCGTCAGCCAGCCGCAGCCCGTCACGAAATTAACGAGCGTATCGGAGACATGGGCCGCGATGGTCTGGAGCAAGCCTGCGGGCAGGTCGGACCGTTCGAGCAGCGCCTCCCGCAGCAGGCCGTTATCGCCGCAGCGCTCGACCATGCGCTCAAGTGAGAAATCGGCGATCTGGGCGGTGCGGTTGCCGGCGAGCGTGACGAGCGCCTCTTCGCAGCCCACCTCGGCGAGTGCCGCGCAGACGCCGACCGAAAGATAACGGCGCATGGCGATGGCGCGCTGTGCCAACCTATCCCCGATCGCAGCGGCATCCACCAGATCGGCTTCGGTCAGGACCGGCGAATGCGCCAGTACCAACGCCGCGACATCGCTCTGCTCGGCGATCAGGGCGAGTGCGAGATTGCGCGGCGTGCCGGATGCAGATGCCATCTCCTCGGCGATCGCCCGGCGCACCAGCGGCGAGGGATCGTCGACCAGCGCTATCAGCGCCGTCTCGGCCTCACGCCGGTCTTCCTCGGAAAGCGCGGAGCGCAGATAAGCGCTGGCGAGCGTGGCCGCGCCCGTGGCGCGGGCCTCGGCCGGCGCGGTCCTGGCCCAGAGCAGGAAACGGCGAACGATCATACGCGGGTCCGCTGGTTCATGAAGGATGACAGGTCGAGCGGCCCGCGGCGCGTCGTGGCGGCGGTTCCGGAGAACTCGTTCGGCCGCGCGGGCGGCAGCGGCGAGGTCACCGCCTTGCCCGCATCGGACGTGGTAGAGGCAGCCGCATCGCCCTGGCGCACACGCGGATAGTAGCGTTCCACACCTTCGGCCGAAGCCGTGCGGGTGCCGCCCTGCACCGGGGTCGTCCAAAGATTGGCAACGGCCCGCGAGACCGGCTCACGCGAGCCGCCCGTCGAGAACAGGCCAACGAGCCCGCGCGCCCGTTCCGGACGCAGGCCCACGGCGATCTCAGCGACCGGCGTATCGTCCTGCACCATCTGCGTCGCCTGCGCCGCCGTCGTCGTCGCGGCGGCCGCGAGCTGCGTGCCGGCATGGCTCGCCGCCAGCGTGCCATAGACCTCCTGGACGCTGCGCGCCCGGCCGGCCTTGTCGTAGAAGATCGAGCGGTTTGCCGCGGCGGCCTCTGGAAAATCCCGCGCCGCCACGCGGCTCGGATCGCTCGCCGCAGCGCGGATCAGGTCGGAAGCGCCGCGTGCGCCGAGCACATGCGCCATGTAGAGCTCGCCGGCCTGCGGCTGCCGGCCGAGGCTCGTAGCGAGCTGGTCGCGGTTCTTCTGGGTCAGCGCGCCGGCCATCACGGCCGCGACCTGCGGATCGTTGCGCAGCTGCAGGATCTTGTCGCGCGTTGCCGGGTCGGAGACGCTGAGCCGCCCGCCATTGTCCGAGATGGCATCGGCATATTGCGAGAGGCCCTGCTTCGGCCCCTCCTGCTTCACCATGGCGAGCCAGGTCTGTTCGATGAACTGGAAGAGCCCGGTGGCGCTAGACGTGCTCGCCTTCGCGTTCGGCTCCAGGGCCGATTCCCGCTGCGCCGTCTTCAGCAGATAGTCGAACCCCGCCCCTGTCTTCTCGGCGCCCTGACGAATGGCGTTGACGACCGGGTTGACGGGTTGCGCGTCGCGGCTCTGCGGCGTGGTGAAGAGGAACATCTAGGGCCTGTGCTCACGGCCGCCGCGCGATGCGGAAGCACAATCGAAAGAGTGAAGGATTATGGTAAGCGAAGGGTTAAGCGCGTTTCCGCAGGCTGTGCCGGCGCGCTTTCCGCTTTCCAGCCGCAAAATCGCGTTCTAGGACTTTCCGCCGGCTCGATAGACGGTCCAGATGCGGAGGACGACGAATGGCTGATGTGGTGCGCCACAAGCGCGGCGGGATCTATTTCGAGGACTTCCACGTCGGCGCGGTCATTGAGCACGGCCTGACCCGGACCGTGACCCAGATGGACAACATGTTGTTCTCCAACATGACGCTCAATCCGCAGCCCCTGCACATCGACGCGCATTTCTGTGCGACCGAGACCGAATGGGGCAAGCCGCTGATGAATTCGCTCTTCACGCTCGGGCTGATGATCGGCATCTCGGTCAACGACACCACCGTCGGCACCACCATCGGCAATCTCGGCATGACCGACGTCGTCTTCCCCGCCCCTCTCTTCGAGGGCGACACCGTGAACTGCACGACAGAGATCGCTGCCAAGCGCGAGTCCCGTTCACGTCCGGACGCCGGCATCGTCGAGTTCCTGCACAAGGCCTACAAGCAGGACGGCACGCTCGTCGCCCAGTGCCGCCGGCAGGCCTTCATGCGCAAGCGGCCGGCGCCCGCCACGGTCGCGGTCTGACCGCATGCGTTCGCTCCTCTTCGTTCCGGGCGACAGCCCCAAGAAGCAGCAGAAGGGCCTGGAGAGCGGCGCCGACGCGCTGATCCTCGACCTTGAGGATTCCGTCGCGCTCGACCAGAAGCCACAGGCGCGCGAGATCACCCGCGCCTTCCTCGAATCCGCCCGCACGCTGCCGATGCGACCGCTGCTGATCGTGCGCATCAACGCGCTCTCGACCGGCATGAGCGATGCCGATCTCGACGCCGTCATGCCCGGCGCACCGGATGCGATCATGTTGCCCAAGTCGGAAGGCGGCCCCGATGTCGGCCATCTCGCCGCCAAGATCGCCGTGCGCGAGGCCGAGGCCGATCTGCCGGACGGTGCGACGCGTATCCTCCCGATCGCCACCGAGACCGGCAAAGGCGTCTTCGGGCTCGGCAGCTATGCCCGCTCCTCGCACCGCCTGATGGCTCTGACCTGGGGCGCGGAGGATCTCTCGGCCGATCTCGGCGCCGAGACCAACCGTCTGGAGGATGGCTCCTATGCAGACCCCTATCGCCTCGCCCGCGCGCTGACCCTGCTCGGCGCCACCGCCGCCCAGGTCGACGCGATCGACACCGTCTTCACGCTCTTCCGCGACGAAGCGGCCTTCCGGGCCGAATGCCTCGCCGCCCGGCGCGACGGCTTCACCGGCAAGATGGCGATCCATCCGGCACAGGTCGCACCGATCAACGAGATCTTCTCCCCTTCGCCAGAGGCGCTCGCTAAGGCGCAGCAGATCATCGCGCTCTTCGATGCCAATCCCGGCGCAGGTGTGATCGGGCTCAATGGCGAAATGCTGGATCGTCCCCATCTGACAAGGGCGCAGCGGCTCGTCGCGCGCGCTCGTAAGCTGGCTGAATAATCCGCCGGAGGCGATTCGAATGACTCAGGTTTTTGAAATCTCAGGCATGCATTGCGGAGGCTGCGCCTCGCGCGTCCAGCAGGCTGCGACGGCGCTCGCCCCCGGCGCCACGGTGACGCTCGATCCGCCGCGCCTGACCCTACCGGAAGGCGCAGCGCTCGACGCCGAGGCCATCAACCGGAAGCTCGCAGAGCTGGGCGACTATCGCGCCAAGGGGCCACTGGCTCAGGGCTGAGCACAGCTGCGGCGGCGGGACTTTCCTTCTCCCCTTGCGGGAGAAGGTGGCAGCGCAAAGCGCTGACGGATGAGGGGTCGCGCGCCCCCTCCATTTCAAGCCTTGTCGATGAGCCAACGTTTCAGGGCGGCGAGACCCCTCACCCCAACCCTCTCCCGCAAGGGGAGAGGGGGCGTGTCGGGCTTCCCAGGTTAATCTTGAACGGCCCTAACCGCCCGGCGGCCGCTGGATCGAGAACAGGCTCGTCACCTCGGCATAATCCGCATAGCCGCAGCGTGCGATCGGGTTGGCTCCAGCCGTATCGAAACGCCCGTCCTTGACGAAGGCGTCGTCGATGAAGGTGCCGACGACCTGCCCCAGCACCATCCAGCACGACAGCGGCTCGCCATGCATGTCCTGCAACTGCTGGATCGAGATCAACTTGCATTCGAGCGCAGCCGGCGTGCCCGCGACGCGTGGCGGCTTGACGAAGCGCGAAGGCGCCATCTCGAGCCCGGCATGGGCATATTCGCTCTCACCCCGTGGCAGCGGCGCCGAGGTCATGTTCATCGGCTGCGCCAGCGCCTTCGTCACCAGTGAGCAGGTGAACTCGCCCGTCTCCTCCACGAAGGCGACCGCATCCTTCTTGCGTTCGGAGGAGAACATCACGATGTTCGGCCGCCCCGAGATCGCGTTGAAGAAGCTGTAGGGCGAGAGGTTGACCTCGCCCTTGGCACTCATCGCCGTGATCCAGCCGATCGGCCGCGGCGCCACGATCGCCTTGAACGGATCATGCGCAAAACCGAGATCGTCCTTCGTCGCGGAGTACAGGTTCACGTCACGCTCCGTAGTGGCTGACGATCTCGGACATGACCGGCCGATCGCGATCGGTGATCGGGGCCGTCGGCGTGCCGATATGGACGAAGCCGGCGATGCGCTCGTCTTCGGCCAGCCCGAACGCGGTGAGAACCTCGCGGTCGAAGCCGAACCAGTTCGTCAGCCAGGAGCCGGCATAGCCCATGGCATAGGCCGCGATGAGCATGTTCATGCAGACCGCGCCGGAGGAGAGCTCCTGCTCCCAGAGCGGAATCTTGACGTGCTCGCGCGCCCGCGAAACCACCGCGACGATGACCGGAGCATGGAGCAGACGCTTGCGCTCGAACTCCACCTTTTCTTCGTCGGCCTGCGGGTTGCGCTCGCGAAAGACGCGGGCGACCACAGCCGCTGCCTTCTCGCGCGCTGCGCCGCTGAAGACGATGAAGCGCCAGGGCACGAGCTTGCCGTGATCGGGCACGCGCGCCGCAATGGCCAGAAGCTCGTCGAGCTGGGCGCCTTCCGGGCCCGGGGCTGAAAGGAACTGCGGCGGCACCGAGCGACGCAGCTTGAGCAGGGAGAGCGTATCGGTCATGAAACATCCGAAAGAAGGCGACCGCATTGACCTATGCGTTTGCCTTGATGAGGACAAGCGAGCCTGCTCATACATCGCTGCAGGGTCGCCGAGGACGTGAGAGCATGTTTGAATTGGAGGGTTACGAAGCTGGTCGCCGCTTCGCTGTCGCCATCCTGGCGCTGGCGATGCTGGTTGCTCCGGCTGCGGCCCAGTCTCCGGCCCCGATCCAGCGCCCTGCCGCGCCCGTCCAGATGCCCGGCACCGAGGCGCCCGCTCCCGCGAGCCCCGCTCAGCTCGGCGCCCCGACAGGTCTGGCCCAGCTATCGGTCTCGGCCCAATTCGCGAGCGACCGCAAGCCGATCCGCTCCGGGCTGAACTGGCGGATCCTCAGCGAAGCGGCCGACGGCTCCTCGCCGCGCATCGTGGCGCGCTCCGCCGAAGCCGAACCCACCTTCTCGCTGCCGCCGGGCAACTACATCGTCCATGCGGCCTATGGCTTCGCCAGCGGCACCAAGCGGGTCAATGTCGGCGTGCTCGGCCAGCGCGATCAGGTGCAGATCAGCGCCGGTGCGCTCTCGCTAGCCGGCTCGATCGGTGATGCGCCGATCCCGGCCGGGCAATTGTCCTTCCAGGTCTTCGTGCCGCTGCAGGGCAACTCCGAAGGCCGGCTCATCACCAGCGAGGTGAAGGGCGGCGAGATCATCCGCCTGCCCGAGGGCACCTACCACATCGTCTCGACCTACGGCGATTCCAACGCCATCCAGCGCGCGGACGTGAAGGTCGAGACCGGCAAGGTCACGGATGCGACGCTGCACCATCGCGCCGCCAAGGTCACGCTGAAGCTGGTCGCAGCCGCCGGCGGCGAAGCCTTCGCCGGCACGGCCTTCAGCGTGCTGACGCCCGGCGGCGACGTGATCCGCGAGGCGATCGGCGCCTTCCCGCAGGTCATCCTGGCCGAAGGCGACTATGTCCTCATCGCCCGGCAGGAGGGGCAAGTCTATTCGCGCGACTTCAAGGTGGAGTCCGGCGCCGACCGGGACATCGAGGTCATGGCCAAGTAGGTCGCCCCTACGCAGCGCGGCTCAGTTCGACGGCTTTCCGCGGCTGCCCGCGGCCTCGATCCTGACATTGCCGATGCCGGAGACGATTCCGTCCGCAAGCCGCAGCGCAAGGCAGCGATAGCCGGCATCGACCAGATGCAGCCCGTCCATGCCGACGAGTTCCTCCTGGGTGAACTGGCGCGAACTCGACCAGCCTTTCATCATCGCATAGCGCGGAAACAGCGGGACCGCCTGCTCCTGTGCTGTTTTCCGGAGCACGGCGCGATAGTCGTCGTAATGCGGATAGCGCCCCTCGCGTGGCAGCCAGGGCAGGTCCATCAGGATGATGTCGCTCCCTGCAGCTCGGGCCTCGCCAATGCCTTTGCGCAGGATCTTGGCGAGCTTCTCCTCGCCGATATCGCGGATCGCCTCGTTGATCGCCGTCTGCCAGATGACGAGGCCGGGCTTCTCGTCCACGACATCCGACTGCATGCGCAACAGCATGTCATAGGCCGATTGGCCCCCGACCCCCTTGTTGAGGATCCGAACCTCGGCGCCTGGCAGGCGGCGGCGCAGCTCAGCCTCCAGCACGGCGGGATAGCTCCTGTCCTCGGCACTAGCGCCGGAACCCGCCGTAGTCGAGGAACCGAGTGCCACGACCGTCAACCCACCCGTCTCCTGCAGCGCCTTGCGGGCGGCAGGCAGGTTCGGCTGGAAGGCTGACTTCGCCGCGTCGGCACGGCAGCGCGCATCGGACGGCGCCGGCAGCGGCAGAGCAATGGCAGAGGAATTCAGCGCGGCGAGAAAGAGGGCCGCGGCGACGGCACACCGCGTCCGGAGGCAGGCTCGGCGCTCGCGCCGCGATTCGTGACGATTCGATACCACGACAGGAAAATCCCTAGCCCTGTCAAAAATGTAACGCCGCCGGCGCAGATCAGCAACTGAACGTCCAGCGCGAAGGATGTTTCCGCCAAAACGATCTGCCCGATGATCGACAGCACGATTCCGACGCAGAACACATGCAGCGAGTTCTGCCCCGCGCAGCCCAGGGCCCAGCCAAGGAACGACTTGGCCATGGCCCCTCCGGCCGGCAGCCAGCGGATCGCAAGCCAGGCCATGGCGCCGATATGCATCAGCCGGCTCCAGGCGAGATTGGTCTTGTCGGAGCCGAGCTGGACAGAATCGAACCAGTCGTTGAGGGCCGAGATGCCGGTCGGATTGCCGCTCGCCGTCTTCGCCACCGCCGCCAGCACGAGGAAGGTCAGCGCCGCGGCGTCCAACCATCTCAGCCGCGGCAGGCTGACACCGACCAAGGCGCCCCGGCCAATGATGACGCCGAGCGTGAACAGGACTTGCCAGGCGAAGGGGTTGAAGAACCAGCCCCCTTCATTCCCGTTCGGTAGGTGGAGCTGGAAGGCGAGCGCCACCTGCCAGATCGCCAGAGAGGCGCCGAGCGTCAGCAAGGGGCTGATCCGCACCGCGCCATAGATCGCCGGGAACAGCGCCAGCAGCACGATATAGAGCGGCAGGATGTCGAGATAGGAGGGCTGGTAGGTCAGCGTCAGCGCGCCGATCAGCGCCTCGACCGTGTCGCGGAAGAAGGGCTGGATGTTGACGGCTTCGATATAGAGCGGGTTTTGCGTCTGCGTGACCGCGGTCGCGACCACACCGCAGACGATGATGAACACCGCGATATGGGCGATGTAGAGCGTCCAGAGCCTACCGCCGAGCTTCAGCGCCGCGACCCCAAACCGGCCCTGCTCCACCAGCCCACCATAGGCCAGCGTCGCCGAGACACCGGCCAGCAGGACGAAGATGTCGGCCGCGTCGGAGAAGCCATAGCTGTGCGGCATGAAGGCCGAAACCACATTCCCCGGCATGTGGTTGACGAAGATGATCATGAGCGCGAGCCCGCGCAGCACGTCGATCCGCGCGTCCCGCCTTTTCTCCAGCCGCAGCTCGCCAGCGGCCGGGCGGCCGAAGAGCAGAAAGCGCTTGAAGGAGCTGATGGACGACACGGAGCCGGTCCTCCGGCGGGCATGGGCAGATCGGGAAAAGAACGCCGGCGACGGGTCGCCGTTCCCTGCGGGAGCGTTCAAGATGAACAAATCCTGCAGGGCTTGTTCATCTGACATTCATAAAACTGGAAGCGCGCGAGGTCACGCGGAAGATGGTCACAAGCGCGTGTGAGGAATTGTCACCCCCATTGCGGCAATGGCGGGACCGCGCCGAGGCGGAAGCCCAGCGACACGTCAATGTGATTGAGAGGGGGCAGCACAACGCCGTCATTCTCGGGCCTGACCCGAGAATCTCCTGACGAGAAGGCACTGGTTTCCGAGATGCTCGGATCAAGCCCGAGCATGACGGCGAGGCGGGGTCAGTAAGGCGGCTCCGCATAGAGCGGCTTGCCGTCGATCAGCAGGCGCTTGATCGCGGCATCGCCCGAGGAGGAAACGGCCGCAACCACCTCGATGCGCGCCTTGTCGGTAAGCTCGATCGCCTTGCCCTGCCCCTGCGGCACGAAATAGCTCTCGAGGCCATAGGCGATGCGCAGCCGCCTGCCACTGCAGTCGGTGGTGCCGTCGCCATTCAAGGTGCAGGCGCTGGTCGAGGTCACCCGCCCGGCGATCACAAGGCCATCGCCCGCGGCCTGCGGCCAGCTGCGGGACACTCCCGTTGCCCGCGCGAAGCCCTCCCCGTCGCGCTGCAGCGTCACGAAGACCTGCTCGCCGCGACGGAGATCCTGACCACCGACACCCGCCTCCACCGTGCTGATGGGATAGGCGAGCACGACATAGTCGCCGCGGAAGAGGTCCCGCGGATCAATCGGCACGGTCCTAAGCCGAACCTCGGTGCCGCCCCGCAGGATGCGCGCCCGCTGCTCGACCAGCGCGATCAGCCCGAGCATCAGCAGCAGCGCCGTTACAACCGCTCGCCAGAGCGGTGGCACCTTCAGGGCGACTGAATCGGCGGAAAGCGCGCGCATCATGCCGCCTCCCTCTCGGGCGGGTTCAGCCGGGCGAACAGCCGCCGCGCGCCGGTTGCGGTCGCGATCAGCGCCGCTCCGGCGACGAGGAAGAACAGCGACTGGTCGAGCAAGGTCCCGACTGTCTGCCAGAGCAGGATGAGGATCGCGACGCCGAACAGCACCGACCCCGCCATTGTCAGCCGCCGGACGCCGCCCGCCGCCCCCGCGATCACGAGAGCCGTCGCGGCGAGCAGCACGAGGCTCGCCACCAGGATCTTGCCGACGATGCCAAGCGCGATGCCGCTCCAGAACACGGCGGGCACCGCCAGCGTCAGCCCGAGCGCCGCCGCCAACGGCCAAGCGAAGCGGCGCTCACGCGCCGTTGCGGCCAGGAAGACCACGACCGGCAGGGCCACCGCATAGGCATAGAAGACGAAGAGGAACGCCCGCCCGGCCCGTGCCTCCTCGGCATCGAGGATGCGGAACAGCTCGGCATTGAGCACCCAGAGCAGGCCAAGTAGCCCCCAGGGCAGACAGGCCGTCAACAGGCCCGGCCCACCCCGGTCGAGCGCGATCGCGCCCAGCGCCACATAGAGCACCGCAACCGCCAGCCCATAGGCGAGCAGCCCGTAGTCGAAATTCTGGAAGAGCCATTGCCCCGGCGCCATGCCGAGCCAGAACGCCCCGGCGATCACGACCAGATGCTGGATCAGCCGGTTACTGCGCGACAGCGCGAGCCAGACCGCCGGCACATAGAGCAGGAAGAAGCCGAAATGGGCGCCGCCCTCCGCCTCCTCCCAGCGCCCACCGGACCAGGCACAGAGCGCGACGAGCGCGATGGCGAGCGCCCCGCTCGAACGCATCAGGAAAGCCGCGACGAGCGCGCCGATCGCGATCAGCAAGGACCCGCCCGGCCAATCTGCGGGCAGGTGATACATCTGCCCGATCAGCGCGAGCCCAGCACCGAAGATCAGCACGCCGCAGGTCACGGCCGCGTCGGCACCACGCTGCGAGCCGCCGCGCTCGAGCCGGAAGGCCACGAAGAAGGCGGCGGCAATCGCGATGAGGATCGCACCGAGCTTGACGAGCCGCGGAATCTCTTCCCAGTTCGCCGCGACAAAGGCAGCGACGCTCGCGGCGATGAGCAGCCCACCGAGCAGGCCGAGCAACGCCGGCAGGCGAACGCCGCCTTGCTCGCGAACGACAGAGCGGCGGATCGCGCCGGCGCTCTCGGCGCTCAGCAGACCTTCATCAACCCAGCGGATCAGATCGGCTTCGAGCCGCTTGCGATAGGAACTCCCCAGCATGGCCGGCAATCTGCCATGGCGAGACGGGAGCCGCTAGTGGGCGTGAAGGACCTGTCATTCTCGGGCGAAGCAGAGCTTCAACCCGAGAATCTCGTGCAGAACGGAGTACTCTTCCGTCCGAAGATGCTCGGGTCGAGCCCGAGCACAATGGCAGATCAAGCCGCCCGGATCGCCTTCTGGCGCAGCAGGTCCGGCGCCGTCGCTTCCTGCGTCAGCAGGGCGAGCGCCTCGCTGAGCGGCATCACCGTCTGCGCCTGGCTGCCGAGGCGGCGGATCGTCACCGTTTTCTCCTCAGCCTCACGCTTGCCGACGGCGATGATGACCGGGACCTTGGCCAGCGAGTGCTCGCGCACCTTGTAGCTGATCTTCTCGTTGCGCAGATCGGCGCGGGCGCGCAGGCCCTCCGCCAGGCAGGCCATGGTGACCTCCTCGGCATAGCCGTCCGCATCCGAGGTGATCGGCGCGACGATGATCTGCTCCGGCGCCAGCCAGAGCGGAAAATGCCCGGCATGGTGCTCGATCAGGATGCCGGTGAAGCGCTCCAGCGAGCCGCAAATGGCGCGGTGGACCATGACCGGCTGCTTCTTCTCGCCATCGGCACCGATATAGAAGGCGCCGAAACGCTCCGGCAGGTTGAAGTCGACCTGGGTCGTGCCGCACTGCCAGTCGCGGCCGATGGCATCACGCAGGACATACTCGAACTTTGGCCCGTAGAAGGCGCCCTCGCCCGGATTGATCTCGGTCTTGATGCGGTTGCCGGATTGCTTCGCGATCGTCTCCAGCACGCTCTGCATCACCTCCTCGGCATGGTCCCAGAGCGCATCGGAGCCGACACGCTTCTCGGGCCGCGTCGAGAGCTTGATGACGAGCTCCTCGGTGAAGCCGAAATCCTCATAGACCGAGAGGATGAGGTCGTTGATCTTCAGGCACTCGGCAGCAAGCTGCTCTTCCGTGCAGAAGATATGCGCGTCGTCCTGCGTGAAGCCGCGCACACGCATCAGCCCATGCAGTGCGCCGGACGGCTCGTAGCGATGGACATTGCCGAATTCGGCAAGCCGGATCGGCAGATCGCGATAGCTCTTCAGGCCATGCTTGAAGATCTGGACATGGCCCGGGCAGTTCATCGGCTTCAGGGCGAAGACCTTGTGGTCGCGCTCCTTGTCGTTGGGGTTCTCGAAGGCCGAGGCCGACTTCACCGCGAACATGTTGTCCTGGTACCAGCCCCAGTGGCCGGAAGTCTCCCAGAGCGACTTGTCCAGCACCTGCGGCGCGTTCACCTCCTCATAGTCGGCGGCGAGGCGGCGGCGCATATAGGCGATGATCTGCTGGAACAGCCGCCAGCCCTTGGAGTGCCAGAAGACGACGCCCGGCCCCTCCTCCTGGAAGTGGAACAGGTCCATCTCCCGGCCGAGCTTGCGGTGGTCGCGCTTCTCCGCCTCCTCGAGCTGCTTGAGATAGGCGTCGAGCTCTTCCTGCTTCGCGAAGGCGGTGCCGTAGATGCGGGTCAGCATCGCGTTGTTGCTGTCGCCGCGCCAATAGGCGCCGGCCACCTTCATCAGCTTGAAGGCGTTGCCGACCTTGCCGACCGAGGTCATGTGCGGGCCGCGGCAAAGGTCGATCCAGTCGCCCTGCGCATACATCTTCAGCGACTGGTCAGCGGGGATCGCATCGACCAGCTCGACCTTGTAGGCCTCGCCCTTCTTGGCGAAGAAATCCTTGGCCTTGTCGCGGCTCCAGACTTCCTTGGTGAAGGGTTTGTCGCGTGCGATGATCTCCCGCATCTTCTTCTCGATCGCCGGGAAGTCCTCCGGGGTGAAGGGCTCGTTGCGGGCGAAATCGTAGTAGAAGCCGTTCTCGATGACGGGGCCGATCGTCACCTGCGTGCCGGGGAAAAGCTCCTGCACCGCTTCCGCAAGGACGTGGGCGGTATCGTGCCGGATCAACTCCAGCGAACGCGGGTCTTCCCGGTTCAGGAACTCGATCTTCCCATCGCGCTCGATCGGGTCGGCGAGATCGACGACCGTGCCGTCGAGCGCCATGGCGACAGTGCGCTTTAGGAGTGAAGGGGAAATGCCTTGGGCGATCGCCGCTCCGGTGATGCCGGAGGGGAATTCGCGCTTGGCGCCATCAGGGAAAGTCAGGGAGATCGTCATCGATCGCGCTCCTGCTCACTCGGGGATACAAGCCCCGTAAGTCAAGGCCGGTTGCCTGTCGGAAGGACGCATGGACCCGCAACCGGATCGGTCCATGCGCCGTCACGGCCTATACGAGCCGCGACGCGCAAGCAATCACCCAACGCTTGAGCGAGGCAGACCTTTCCGTCTTGTCATCGCGCGCCCATGCTGCCGCAAACCCGCCTCGGCATGATGGCAGCCTCCCGCCTTTCGGAGGTTTCAGCCATGCTGCGCACGGCCCTTGTCGCGACCGCCCTCATCGCAACTCTGCCCGCATTTGCCCAAGATCAGGCCGCGATCAGGGCCGCCTGCCAGGCGGATTTCACCCGCAATTGCCCAGGCGTGAAGCCCGGCGGCGGCCGCCTGATCGCCTGCTTCAAGGAGAAGCAGGCACAATTCTCGGAGGGCTGTCGAACCGCCATGCAGAGCGCCCAGGCCCGGCGCTAAACCAGCTATGCCTCGTCCGGCGGGGCGTTGACGCCGCGCCAGCGGCCATAGCGCCAGGGCAGATACCAGCGGGCTCCGCTCGGTATTTCCTCGCAGACGATATCGATGCCGCTCGTGCCCCAGGGGTTGCAGCGGCAGATACGGGCCGTGCCCATCCAGCCGCCGCGCCAGAGCCCGAAGCGCTGGATCGCCTCGTCGGTATAGGCCGAGCAGCTCGGCCAGTGCCGGCAATGGCGCCCGACCAGCATCGATAGGCTCAGTTGATAACCGCGAATCGCGAAATGCGCGGCGCGGCGAGGCAGAAGCGCCACCCAATCGAGGGGCGAACATCTTTGTTTAACAAAGAGTCGTTGAAATAGCGCGACTGTTTGGTGTTTTTCTGTCGTCACCAGCACCGCTTCCATTGCTCACATCGGAAACATGATGTTCGCCGCCCGCTTTCGCCATGCCCCCGCTCGAACTGCCCTCGCCGGCCTTGGATTGGCGCTCGGCCTCGGGCTGGCTACGCCGGGCTTCGCCCAGCAGAGGCCTTACCTGCTCTGGCTCGACGGCGCCAAGCTCGACATTGCTCACATCATCGGCCTGCCACCGGCGCAGAACAGCCCCGAGGCCAAGGCCGAGTTCGAGCAGGTCCAGCAGATCGCGCTGAACCGCACGCCCGAGCGCGAGAAGGAGGCGATCGCCGACCAGCGCCTGGCGCTCGTCAATTTTCTCAACGGCATGGAAACGGGCTATGTCGATAACACCCATCGTGAAGTCCGGCTTCTGTTCCGCGAAGCGCAGGTCGAGCTCTCGATCCTGCTGAAGAGCGTCCACCGCCTGACGAACCGCACGCGCCCGTTCCAGCTCTGGGCCAAGGTCCGCGTCAAGCCCTGCCCCGGCGCGCGCCCGGAGGGCACGTCCTTCCCCTCCGCCCATGCCGCAACGGCCGCGCTTTATGCCGAGCTGCTGAAGGCCGCCATCCCCGAGATGGGGCCGAAGCTGGAGGAGCGGGTGAAGAGCTATGACGAGAGCCGCCTCGTCTGCGGCTTCCATTTTCCGAGCGACATCGCCGCCGGCGACAAGGTCGGCCGCGCCGTGGCCAAGGCCCTGCTGGCGGAGCGCGCCTTCAAATCCCGCTTCGACGAGACGCTGCCGGAGATCAAGCGCGCCTTCGCAACCAAGTGAACTGCGGAATCAGGTGATCAGGCGGCGGCCTCGCGCCGCCTTGCCTCGATCTGACCGATCGCATCGACCACCGCATCGAAGGTCAGCATGGTCGAGGCATGGCGCGCCTTGAAGTCGCGCACCGGCACGAGCACGGCGAGATCCGCCCATTTGCCCTCCGGCGGCTCGCCATTCTCCTTCAGGATGGCGCGAGCCTGCTCCCGCACCTGCCTCAGTTCCTCGGCCGTGGAGCCGACGACATGGCGCGCCATGATCGAGGACGAAGCCTGGCCGAGCGCGCAGGCCTTCACCTCATGGCCGAAGCCGGTGACGACATCGCCCTCCATGGTGAGATCGACCGTCACGGTCGAACCGCACAGCTTCGAATGCGCCCTCGCCGTGGCGTCCGGCGCGGGCAGGCGCTCTAGCAGCGGGATATTGGCGGCGAGGGCGAGAATGCGCTTGTTGTAGACGTCGTCCAGCATGGCTCAAACTCTGGCAGCTCTGGTATGACCGGCACGAAGAACCAATATAGGGTTGATTGCTGCAAAGCGGGAGGGCATGGACAGCCTTTCCGCCGCAGAGCGCGAGAACAGTCGCCATGAGCCATGAAAGGCTCCAGATGATCCCCGTGGTTAAGTCCTTGCCGGCAGAGGGTTCCTCCGCTGACAAGTTCCGGGTCCGCAAGCCCAGCCAGGCCGAAGCCGAGGCCGCCATCCGCACGCTCCTGCACTGGGCGGGCGACGATCCGTCGCGCGAAGGGCTCGTGGATACGCCGCGACGCGTCGCCGAGGCCTTCAAGGAATATTTCAAGGGCTACGCCGAGGACCCGAACGAGATTCTCGATCGCGTCTTCGAAGAGGTCGAGGGCTATCAGGACATGATCCTGGTGCGCGACATCCCGTTCCATTCCCATTGCGAGCACCATATGGCGCCCTTCTTCGGCAAGGCGCATATCGGCTACTACCCCTCGAAGGGCGTCGTCGGCCTGTCCAAGCTCGCCCGCATCGTCGACCTCTATGCGCGCCGCCTGCAGACGCAGGAGACCATGACCGCCCAGATCGCTACCGCGATCGAAGAGGCGTTGGAGCCACGCGGTATCGCGGTCCTGATCGAGGCCGAGCATATGTGCATGACGATGCGCGGCGTGCAGAAGCAGGGCTCCACCACCCTGACCACGCAATATCGCGGCCTCTTCCGCGACAACCCGACCGAGCAGGTCCGCTTCTTCACCATGGTGAAGTCGCCGGGGCTGTGACCGAGAACCTCACGAGAGCAGAGATGAGCCTGTTTCCGGCCGCCGCCTCCAAGCACGCCCTCGAGGAGGGCACGGTGCTGAGCCCCCGCTTCGACGCCAACGGCCTCGTCACCGTCGTCGCGACCGAGGCCGACAGCGGGGCCGTGCTGATGGTCGCTCATATGAATGCCGAGGCGCTGCAGCGCTCGATCGAGACCGGCGAAGCCTGGTACTGGTCGCGCTCGCGCCAGGAGCTCTGGCACAAGGGCGCGACCTCGGGCCAGATTCAGACCATCGTCGAGATGCGGGTCGACTGCGACCAGGATGCGATCTGGCTCAAGGTCAAGGTCGCCGGCGATGGCGGCTGCTGCCATACCGGCCGCTGCTCCTGCTTCTACCGGGTCCAGCCCCTGCGAGAGGATGCCGACAAGCCGCTTATCTTCTGCGCGTGAGACGTTCGGGCGCGCGGGAGACGCCTTCACGGACCCGTCAAATCCAGGCGATAGTAACTGTTCGACATGCCGTTCATCTTTCGCTCATCGCGATCTGAGACGCTGTTCCTCCACGGGGGAACGGACTCATGCTCCGGGACGACATCGTGCGGGCCTTTCGACTCGGCGGAGATCATGCCGCGATGAGCGAAGTGCGCCTGCCCGACGCCCAGCCGGAATCGATGCGGCCGAAGATCGGCCTGGCGCTCGGCGGTGGAGCGGCGCGCGGTTGGGCCCATATCGGCGCGATTGAGGTTCTGGCCGAGGCCGGCTTCCTGCCCGACGTGATCACAGGCACTTCGATCGGCGCGGTGGTCGGCGGCTGCCTGGCCGCAGGCAAGATGCCCCAGCTCTCCGAATTCGCGACGAGCCTGACCAAACGTCGCCTCGTCGGGCTGATGGATTTCCATATCGGCGGCGCGGGGTTGATCGCCGGCGGCCGCCTCAAGCGCCTGCTCGACGACCATCTCAACGGCCACCGCATCGAGGAGCTGCCGCAGCGCTTCGCCGCCATCGCCACCGAGCTCGGCTCCGGCCATGAGATCTGGCTGACGCATGGCCCGCTGGTCGAGGCGCTCCGGGCCTCCTATGCCCTGCCCGGCGTCTTCGACCCGGTGAAGCTCGGCGGCCGCTGGCTGATGGACGGTGCGCTGGTCAATCCGGTTCCGGTGACGGCGGCGCGCGCGCTTGGCGCCGACATCGTAATCTGCGTGAACCTCAACAGCGATCTCGCCGGCCGCGGCACGATCATCCAGAACCACGGCGCCGAGCCGGACCCGCTCGTGCCCGAGCTTGAGGTCCGGCCCGAACCGCGCTGGTATCACGGCATCAGCGGCGCGGCTCAGCGCGTGCGCAACATCATGGGCCGGCCGACGGAAAACCGGCCGGGTCTCGCGGGCGTGATGATGGACGCCTTCAACATCACGCAGGACCGCATCTCGCGCTCCCGCCTGGCGGGCGACCCGCCGGACGTGATGATCGGCCCGAAGCTCGGGCGCATTGGCCTGTTCGATTTCCATCGCGCCGACGAGACGATCGAACTCGGCCGGCAGGCGGCGTTACGCTCGCTCGACGATATCGCCACGCTGGTCGCGACCGAAGGGGTCCAGCCCGAGGACTGACGGTCAAATCGTCATGCCCGGGCCCTGCCCGAGCATGACGTCCGCCCCATAGCTCACGCCATGGCGATATAGTCGCGCATCGCCTGGCTCTCGGCCTCGATCGCCGCGACGCGATGCTTCACCACGTCGCCGATCGAGACGATGCCGGCGACACGGCCGTTCTCCACCACTGGAACATGGCGGAAGCGGCCGGTAGTCATGATCTCCATCAGCTCGTCGACGCTGGTCTGCGGCCGGCAGGTCACGACCTTCGAGGTCATCGAGCGCGAGACCGCGCTCTCAAGCGCCGCTCCGCCCTGCTCGCCCAGTGCCCGGATGATGTCGCGTTCGGACAGGATGCCGACGAGCGCGCCGTCCGCTCCCATCACGACGACCGCGCCGATCCGCTTCTCGCTCAGGGTGCGGATCGCCTCCGCCAGCGTTCGGTGCGGCTGCACCGAAATGACCTCACGCCCCTTGCCGCTCAGGAGCTGCTCGACGTTCATAGAAGTCTCCTCCTTAGAAGGCGCGTCGTTGCCGGCGCGCAGGTGGGCTAGTGCCTCCAGCGGGCCGCCGGCAAACGCACGATGCCCGGACGGCTCGAGGAGTGCTTCGCGATTGAGAGGAGTGTGGGCGAAGAGTGCGGCGCAGGCAAGGCTTGGGTCAGCGACGGCTTGGCTCAGCGCCGCTGTGGACCCCGGTCGAGCAAGGGGAAGAGCAGCAGGCCGACGAGGAAGCCGCCGATATGCGCCTCCCAGGCAATGCTCGTCTCCTCGCCGAAGATCGGCACAAGCCCGGCCCCGAACAGGATGTTCGTGACGAACCAGATGGCGGTGAAGAGAAGGGCGCGCGAATTGCGCCAGAGCTGCCCGAGCGGCTCGGCCGGGATCGCCTTGACGACGGCATCGTCGCCCAGTTCGCCGAAGCGCAGCCCCGGCGCGAAGACAAAGCGGATCGCCGCCGCCGTCGCGCCCGAAATGCCGGCGGAGGCCCCGACCAGCGGCAGCACGTCGAGCTCGCGCGACCACCAGTGCAGCAGCGCCCCGCCTATGGTCGAGAGCGCCATCAGGTTGAGGAAGTTCCCCCTCCCGAGCCGCCGCGCCACCGGGCTGCCAAAAGCGGCGAGCCAGACCGCGTTGGAGATGAGATGCAGCCACGAACCGTGCAGGAGACCGTAGGTCAGAATGGTCCAGAGCCTGACGCCACCATCGGCCAGCAGCAACCTGACGAGCTGAAGCCGCTCGGCCACATCCGCCACGCCCGTCTGCGCCATCGCCCCGACCACGTCGCCGATCCGATCCGGCGCGAGCCAGAGCGTCAGCCGCGCCGGCACGAAGGCGAGCCAGGACATCAGTAGGTAATCGTCATAGTCCGACAGCAGCGAGCGGCCGGCCTGGATCAGCGCCAGCACGGCGAGCAGCCAGACGACGACGGAAGGCAGGTTGAAGATCGGCTCGCGTGCCGGCGGGTGAGGATCGTGAGATGCCATTGCGGCGCAACCCTTGCCGAAGCGGCAGGGCCGCGCAAGCGCGCCAACGCATCGACGGGCATGAAAAAGGGGAGGAGCTTGCGCCCTCCCCTTTTTGCTGGCGATGCCGCCGACCGGTCATGCCGGACGGCGTGTCACGCCCCCCTCCACCTCGACTGCGGACACCCGTCGGCACCCGCGAATTCCACGGCATTTGATATGCATTTTAGCGATCATCCACAAAGGTAAGATTTGATTAACCCTAATGGTCCGCGTTACCTCCCCCCGCTGCCCAGCGGGTGGCACAACGGTATGGCGAATGCGTCTTCGAGTTTCCGAGAGATTGATTCGTCCCCTTTTCGAACGGATATGCGTCAGCTTGGACGCAAACACGCCCCGAAGGGAGACACCCGGCCATAAGGACGCAGCATGAAGAACCCGAGCACACGTCTGGTCTTCGAGTATTGGGACGCGCTGCGCGGCGAACGGGCCGCGCCGGAGCGTGGCGAGATCGAGCCCGGCGCGTTGCGTCATGCGCTGACGGACACCTTCATCCTCGAGAACGAGCCGATCGGCCCGGTGTTCCGGCTGGCGGGCACGAGGCTCTGCGCCCTCATCGGCCAGGAACTTCGTGGACGCGCCTTCACCGCTCTCTGGCCCGACGTCGAGTCGCAGGGCGACATGCGCCGCCTCGTTCAGACTGTGATGGATGAGAGCGCCGGCGCCGTCGCCGGCCTGTCGGGTGAATCGAAGACCGGCACGCCGCTTTATCTCGAGCTTCTGCTACTGCCGCTGCGTTATCGCGGCCGGACCCATGCCCGCGTGCTGGGCGCGCTCTCGCCCGCAACCTCACCGGATTGGCTCGGCCTCGACACCGTCGAATCGATGCGGATGATCTCGCTCCGGATGCTCTGGCCCGCCGAATCCGCACGCCCGCCCCGGATGCCGCCGCGCACCGAGCCGCCGCGTTTTGTCGTGCTACCGGGTGGCCGCGCCTAAATTTAGTGCGTTCGTCGAGCACCAGAACACGGCCCTAAGCATTTGTTACGGAACGATATTGCCTCGAAAAGTAGAATCAAATTTTCGGGCAGGCGCTATAAAGTCTGTTAACCAGCAGCGCCTAGCATCGCAGCGGATTTTCAGGTCGACCATCTCCAACTCGGTTCCGCGATGCTGAGCGCGCTCCAAACACCCCGTACGGCTGCCATCCCTGCCGAGCGCAGGCGGCATCACCGTATGAAGGTGGTACTGCTGGGTCGCTACATGCTGCCGAACCGCATGGAGTATCCCTGCCAAACCATCGACATCTCGCCGGGCGGCGTTCATCTCGCCGCGCCCGCCAAGCCGAAGCCCGGTGACCGCGTCATCGCCTATCTTGACCATCTCGGCCGGATCGAAGGTTCCTGCGTCCGCACGACGATGGAAGGCTTCGCGATGACCATCACCGCGACCAGCCGCAAGCGCGAGAAATTCACCGCGCAGCTCACCTGGCTCGCCAATCGCGAAGAACTCGGCCTGCCCGAGGACCGGCGCCACGAGCGCATCGTGCCCCGCAATCCGCGCGCGGTGCTGACGATGGATGACGGCGCGGCGCATGTCATCCGCATCATCGATTTCTCGCTCTCCGGCGTTGCCTTCCAGAGCGATCTCGACCTGCCGCTGGGCATGCCGGTGCGGATCGGCTCCACGCTCGCCCAGCTCGTCCGCCGCTTCGACGGCGGCTACGCGGCCGAGTTCCGCATCCCCCTCTCCGCCGATCTGCTCGACGAGAACCTCGAGCTCTGAGCCGCGGCGGCATTGCCGCTGCGCGAGCGCTCCCCTTCTCGTCATGCGCGGGCTTGAGCCCCGCGCATCTCGTCAGCCAGCGCCTTGTTGTCATGAGATTCTCGGGCGCAGACCCGAGAATGACGCCGTGCGTGCCGTTGACGCCCGCGTAGGTTAACCGCTCGTTTCAGCACAACCAACAATTAATGGTTAAGAGATCCTTCTGCGATCGATGCAAATCGTTACTTCTGCATTTGAGACAGGTTGATCTTGATCTTTACTAGAGCGGCCTGACGGCCGAATACATAAATTTGTCGGCTTTCATTTCAGGTCGAATCCATTGGACGGCCGGCATCGTCTTCCCCGGGACAGAAAGGGGACGACATGCTCCACATTCATCGCAATCTGATTGGAATAGCTTTCGCGGCGCTGGTCGTGACGACCGGCGCTTCTGCCGCCAGAGCCCAAGGCGCCGGCATCCCAGTGGCGAGCGCTCCGGCTTCGGCCTCGGGCGACGCACGGGCTCCCTATGCCTGGACGGATTTCTGCAAGCGCATGCCCTCCGAATGCCGGACGGACACCCGCGAGCCGGAACAGGTCACGCTGACGCCGAAGCTCTGGAACACCATCGTCAGCATCAACAGCAGGACCAATCGCGAGATCACGGCGATCACCGACGAAGAGCACTGGGGTGTCGTCGACCGCTGGGATCTGCCGACCGACGGCAAGGGTGACTGCGAGGACTACGCCCTGCTGAAGCGCGTGCGCCTCGCCGAGGCCGGGCTGCCGCGCCGCGCCCTGCTGATGACGGTGGTGATCGACGAGGAGAACGCCGGTCACGCCGTGCTGATGATCCGCACCGATCGGGGCGACTACGTCCTCGACAACAAGCGCAACGCGATCCTGCCCTGGAGCCAGACCGGCTACGTCTACGTCAAGCGCGAGTCGCAGTACCGCACTGGCTGGACCTCGCTCGGCGGCGCCCAGACGCCGACGGTCGCCTCGGTATCGCGCTGATCTGAGACCCCGCGGCCTGAAGCCGCGGAAAACGGGACAGGCGAGGCTCGGTCACGTCCCCACACCCGTCCCCAAGGATCGGGTTTCGCCCGGGCCGGCTTTCCCCAGCGGAGAGCCGGCCCGCTTCTTTTTCCGGGCCGCCTTCAGACCTGCAGGCGAGCCTCAGTCGATCCGCTCCAGCCCCGCCGCGAATTGCCGCCAGCGCTGAACATAGCCGCGCGCCGAAGCGGTGATGCCGGCCGCGGCCTTCTCGTCCAATGTCCTGATCGCCCGGGCAGGCGCCCCGACGATCAGCGAGTTATCCGGAAATTCCTTGCCCTCGGTCACCAGCGCATTGGCGCCGACCAGGCTGTTGCGGCCGATCTTCGCGCCGTTGAGCACCGTCGCGCCCATGCCGACGAGACTGTTCTCGCCAATGGTGCAGCCATGCAGGATGGCGCGATGTCCGATGGTGCAATTGGCGCCGACGGTCAGTGGCGAGCCCATATCGGTGTGCAGCACGCAGCCTTCCTGGATGTTGCTGCCCTCGCCGATGGTGATCCATTCATTATCGCCGCGCAGCACGGCGCCGAACCAGATCCCGACATCGCGCGCCAGCCTGACGCGGCCGATGACATGCGCATCAGGCGCTAGCCACCAGGTGCCCTCGCCCGGCGTGTCGGGCCTTGTTCCGTCGAGTATGTAGAGCGGCATGATGCTGTCCCTTGGGCTTCCTCAGCCCGAGGATTGCAGACCGCAAGGGCCCGCCGTCAAGCGCCGAGGAACATCAGCAGGTCGAGAACGACACGGCCCGAGGCCATGCTCCAGAGCGCCGCGATCATGCTGGCGAGCATTACGAAAACGAGCGGCCGCCCCTCGATCCGCCGGCCACGCACCGTGTTGCGCAGGATCAGGAAGGGCGCGCTGAAGACGACGACAGGCACGCTCGCCACCGCAGAAAGCCCGCCGGACTGCAGGAGCTGGAAATCGGCCCGACGCGCGGTGAACAGCTCATAGGCGCTGGCAAGCAGCCCCGCGAAGGCGAAGCCGAGAAAAAGCGACTGGAGCGCCTCGAGCGCGGCGGGCTGGATGGTCACGGCCCTGATCTCCGGACGGAACGACGCCGGACCTTGCCGCAGCGCTCGCGGCCTGTGAAGGAAATCCTTAACCGATAGTTAACCACGAGCCGCCGCTTATGGTTTACGGGGTGTTAAGGCACCGGTGATTCAGTGACGGAAACCGCTCCGAGAGTATTCGGGAATGACCGCGTCTCTGTCCCACCACAGGCCCGCACATCAGGCCGCCCATCTCGCCTCGATGGTGCGGATGCGCCTGCAGCAGCGGCTCCCCCCGCCCCTGCCACGCGCCGACGCCGCCCTGCTCAAGGCCGCGCTCGCGATCATGGTCGCCGGTGCGCTGGCGACTGCAATCGCCCTTTTCCTGACGCATCGCCGCGAGCAACAGCCTTCCGTCCTGCAGCCGGCCCGCGTCGGCAACGTTGCGCTGATGATCCCGAAGGAGCTGACCGGGGTCGACGCCGATGACGACACCAGCCGCCTCGTCGGCATGGTGCGGCTGCGGCTGGACTGGCCGACGCTGGGCCCGGCGGCGCCGCAGAGCCGCAAGCGCCTGCTGGTCACGCTGAGCCCGCCCGACAAGGTCAACGAGCCCGCCCGCCAGCTCGCCACCTATGCCCGCTTCCTGACGCCGACCGTCTGGTCGAACCCCGGTGGGTTGGTGGTGCGCAGCTTCCGCAAGGGCTCGCCTTTCGAGGGCGACGAGTTCTACGTCTCGGTGCCGGATGGCCGGGGCTTCGCGGCCCGCTGCCCGGTCGAGACCGCGGCCAATCTCGACGAGCCTTGCCGCATCACCTTCCAGCATCGCGGCATGGACGTGAACATCCGCTTCCCGCGCAGCATCATCGCCAATTGGGCAGAAATGCTCGGCGGTGTGCGCCGCGCGATCGACGGGCTGATCCGGTAGGCGCCGACGCCGCGCGTCATTCTCGGGCGAAGCGAAGCGCAGACCCGAGAATCTCAGGACGAGTAGGCGCTAGTTTCCGAGATGCTCGGGTCAAGCCCGAGCATGACGCCTAAGGCCTCTCAATCCTCGAGATCGACGTCGAGGATCGCCATGGTGAAGTTGAACGAGCGGTCACCGTCCTCGTCGTCGACATGGATGATGCCGATGAACTCCTCGGCCAGATAGACCTCGGCCGAGTCGGTCTTCTTCATGCGGGCGCGCACGCTGATGGCGTGGTTGTTGAAGGTGCGGCGCAGATAGGCTTCGAGCTTGGCGAGTTCCGTCTTGTCCACGGTCAGGGTCCTTTCGAATTGGCCGGGAGCGATGCCACGGCGCGCCGCGAAGGGCAAGCGAAACGAGTTTCGAGCCGAAGCGGCGCAAAGCATGCCTACCCGCATCCCGGTGCTTGCGAAGCGGGCGCGGAATCGTGCCATTCTTCCCGCCCCTGGAACCTGACGGACCTCTCCGATGAAGCCGTGGCTTGACCCCGCCCTCGCCTATGCCGCGAGCTGGCTCGAATTCCAGCGCCGCCATCATGACCAGCCCGGCTGCGCCGTCGCGATCGCCCATGGCGGCGAGATCGTGCTCGAAGCCGCCTTCGGCAGCGCGAATCTGGAGACCGGTGAGGCGCTAACGCCGCGCCACGGCTTCCGCATCGCCTCCCACTCCAAGAGCTTCACCAGCGCCGGCATTCTGCGCCTCGTCGAGGAAGGCCGGCTGAGCCTCGGCGACACCGTCGGCCAATACATCGACGGGCTGCATCCGGACGTCGCCGCGACGACCGTCGGCCAGGTGCTTTCCAACAGCGCCGGCCTGACCCGCGACGGGCCGGACAATGGCCAGTTCCTTGACCGCAAGCCCTACTGCGGCAAGGCCGAGCTGATGGCCGACCTCGCTCAGCCCCCGGTCTACCCCGCCTCGCAGCGCTTCAAATACTCCAATCACGGCTTCGCCCTGCTCGGCCTCGTCATCGAGGCGGTGACCGGGCTGAGCTACAGCGAATGGATCATCGACGAGGTCGTCTCGAAAATTGGCCTGCTGGAAACCAAGCCTGACATCGAGCTCTGGGGCCACCGCCCGATGGCGAAGGGCCATAGCGGCATGCAGCCGCTTGGCCGGCGCGTCGTCATCCCCGCCGATAACCTCGGCCATGCCATGACCTCGGCCGCCGGTTTCGTCGCGACGGCGGCGGATGTCGCGCGCTATTTCGCCCAGCTCTCGCCCAAGGCCGAGAAGAGCGTTCTCTCTCCGCTGAGCCGCCGCGAGATGACCCGCCGGCTCTGGCCTGACGACGAGGCGAGCCTCGGCCGACACTACGGTCTCGGCACCATTTCCGGCGGTGAGGGCGACTGGCGCTGGTTCGGCCATTCCGGCGGCTTCCAGGGCTTCATCACCCGCACAGCCGTCTTCCCGGCGCATGACATCACCATCTGCGTACTGACCAACGCCATCGACGGCTTGGCCCATCAATGGCTCGATGGCCTCATCCATATCTTCAAGACCTTCTCCGAGCGCGGCGCACCGCCCCCGGAGGCGAAGGACTGGACGGGGCGCTGGTGGACGATATGGGGCTCTGGCGATCTCGTTGCGGCCGGCAAGCACGTACTCGTCGCCAATCCCGCCTTGTTCACACCCTTCCTCGACGCGCCGGAGATCACGCTCGAAGGGCCGGATCGCGGCCGCATCATCCGTGCCTCCGGCTTCAACAGCCCGGGCGAGGCGGCAGAACTTCAGCGCGACGGCCAGGGAGCCGTGAACTCGGTCCAGCTCGCCGGCGCCCATCTCGTCAGCGAAGAGGAGATGCGGGCGGAAATGCTGGAGCGCTATGCCTCGAAGGCGCAATAGCACGAGGACCGCGACGTCCGTTTCCCTTCTCCCCTTGCGGGAGAAGGTGCCCCGGCAGGGGTGGATGAGGGGTCGCACCAATCTGAATGGGTTGCCCTTCGGTTTCGTCTGACATTCCGACCTGAGAGACCCCTCATCCGTCAGCGCTGACGCGCTGCCACCTTCTCCCGCAAGGGGAGAAGGGAGGGAGCCGGCTTTTCCTGTCCGCCTGCCACGCATTCGCCGCCATCGGCTCGCACCATTCCTTACGAGGGCTGGCCGATGCGCTTGATCGCTTCAATCGCCATGGCGGCTTTGCTGGCTGTGGGCGCGACGAGTGCACGCTCCCATCAGGCTCCAAGCCGCTGGGAGTATCCGCCGCTGTGCTGCTCCGGCATCGACTGCGCGCAGATCGAGCCGGAAGTCGTGCGTGAAATTCCCGCCGGCTTCATCGTCACCATCGCGCCCGGCGGGCATCCGATGTGGCCGAGCACGCGCCGCTCGCCGCTGATTCTCGAAATTCCTCATGAGAAGGTGCAGCAGTCTCCGGACGGGCACTGGCACCTGTGCATCAACGCTGTGGGCGGGCTGCTCTGCTTCTTCGCACCGGCAGGCGATTCGTGAGACTGCCCGGCCTATACCGCCGTAATGCTCGGGCTTGACCCGAGCATCTCGGAAACCAGCACTCTCTTGTCCAGAGATTCTCGGGTCTCCCTACGGTCGCCCGAGGATGACGCCTGATCAGATATAGGCGCCGCAATCGCCTTCGAGGATCTGGTCCATCGAGCGCGAAGGCTCGGCGCAGCCCGCCTGCCCCACCACCTTGGCCGGCACGCCGGCCACCGTCATGTTGCGCGGCACGGGCTGCAGCACCACCGAACCAGCAGCGACACGGCTGCACTGGCCGACCTCGATATTGCCGAGGATCTTGGCGCCGGCGCCGATCAGGACGCCCTTGCGGATCTTCGGGTGGCGGTCGCCGCCCTGCTTTCCGGTGCCGCCCAGCGTCACGCCATGCAGCATCGACACATTGTCCTCGATAACGGCCGTCTCGCCGACGACGAGACCGGTCGCATGGTCGAGGAAGATGCCCTTGCCGATCCGCGCGGCCGGGTTGATGTCGGTCTGGAAGACCTCCGATGAGCGCGCCTGCAGATAGAGCGCGAAATCGCGCCGGTCGCGCTTCCAGAGCCAATGCGCCAGGCGGTGGCATTGCAGGGCGTGGAAGCCCTTGAAGAACAGCACGGGCTCCAGAACGCGATAGCAGGCCGGATCGCGATCGAGCACCGCCAGGACATCGGCACGCATGCCGGGGCCGATCGTCTCGTCATCGGCCATCGCCTCACCGAAGGCCTGCTCGATCAGGTCCGATGTCACAGCCGGGTGGCCGAGCCGCACCGCGACCCGATGGGCGACGGCGGATTCAAAGCTCGGCTGGTTCAGCACCGAGGAGACGATCAGCGTGCCGAGCGCCGGCTCGGCGGCGACGGCCGCCTCGGCCTCGCTGCGCAGCCGAGTCCAGACGGGATCAACCCGGTCGAGGCCAGTGACGTTAGCGCGTGCTTCCACGGCGGAGCGCCCTGCAGGCATGATCGTTCTCCGGAAAACCCCGTTGGCAGAAGCATAGCCTATCCCGAACCGGGCGGCCGCGCCAAAATTTCATGCGGGGGAGGCTGAATCGAAAGAGGCGGCGGCAGAATCAGATCGCCAGGAACCACCGACAACACATTGGCGTCGCCCGCTTTTTCAGGATACCTCTCATGACCGCAAACGCTCTCACAAACGTGAGAGAAAGTCGAGGACGGCCTGTTTGTGGCTCTTGTCGCCGACGGCGAGGTTGTGGTCGCGCCCCACGATGTCGAAGGATTCAGCGTCCGGGATGAGCTTGGCCAGCTCCGGACCATTGCCAGAAACGTCGTCCTTCGTCCCGACGCTGATCAGCGTCGGCATCGAGATCTGCGCGACCTCCTCGGCCGTCAGCGTCTGGCGAGAGCCACGAATACAGGCGGCCAGCGCCTTGAGGTCGCTCTTCGTCTGTTCGGCGAAGGCGCGGAACATCCGCTGCATCGGGTCGGTCAGCACATCGAGCGAAGGCGCTTCCATTGCATCGGCAATGCCGAGCGGCAGCCCCACCCCCTCGACGAGATGGATGCCGAGCCCGCCGAGCAGCAGGGCGTCGAGCCGCCGCGGATGTGCCAGCGCCAGATGCGCCGAGATACGCGCGCCCATCGAATAGCCCATAACCACCGCGCGCGGGATGTCGAGATGGTCCATCAGCCGGCGCACATCCTCGGCCATGATCTGCGAGGAATAGGCAGCGGGATCATAGAGCTTCTCGCTCTGGCCATGGCCACGATTATCGTGCGCGACGACGCGATAGCCGGCATGGGTCAGCGTCTTGGTCCACTGGGTGTTGACCCAATTGGTCATGTGGCTCGAGGCGAAGCCATGCACCAGCATGACAGTACGATGCTGATCCACCTCCCCGGTCGGGGCGAGGTCGATATAGGCGATGTTCACGCCGTCGGAGGAGAAGCTCTGCATGGAAATCTTGAAAAGCACCGGGCGAATGGAACAGCCTTCCCTGCCATGACCGGCAGGCTTTGGGTAGCCGTGAGCATGCAGCTTGCTTATGAGCCGCCGCCATGATGAAGCCGAGGCCATGATCCAGACGACAGCCAGTCAGACGACCACCAGCCAGACCGCCCCCGCCGCGCCCGTGCCTTCCCGCCTCGCCTTGGTGGATCTCGCCCGCGGCATCGCGCTGCTGGCGATGTTCGTCTATCACTTCGCCTATGATCTCTCTTACTTCCGGCTGATCGAGACCGATGTGGTGATCGAGCCGGGCTGGCGGCTCTTCGCCCGGTGCATCGCCGGCTCCTTCCTGACCATCGTCGGCTTCAGCCTCGTGCTCGCGACGCGCAAGGGGCTGAACCGCCCGGCCTATCTCAGGCGCCTCGCCATGGTCGCGGGCGCGGCCGCCTTGGTCACCCTCGGCACATGGTTCGCCATGCCGCAGAACTTCATCTTCTTCGGCATCCTGCACCACATCGCCCTGGCGAGCGTCCTCGCACTGCCCTTCCTGCGATTGCCGACGATCGTCGTTGTGCTTGCCGCGGCGCTCGCCTTCGCCATGCCCGGCCTCATTGCCCACCCGCTGCTCGACCAGCCCTGGCTTGTCTGGCTCGGCCTCTCGCACATTCCGCTCCAGACGGCTGATTTCGTACCGGTCTTTCCCTGGTTCGGCTTCGTTCTGACCGGGATCGTGCTCGGCCGCCTGCTGCTGCCGCGTTTGGCCGGCACGCGCCTCGCGGCATGGGAGCCCGCCGGCCCCGCGCGAATCGTCACCTGGGGTGGGCGCCACAGCCTGCTCGTCTATCTGGTCCATCAGCCGCTCTTCATCAGCGCCCTGACGCTGGCGACGCTCGTCGTCCCGCCGCCATCCCCCGAGGAGCACGCCTTCCGGGCCGAATGTCAGCGCAGCTGCGCCGGCCCGAACCTGCCCGGTCCCGTCTGCCGGGCGGTCTGTTCCTGCACCATCGACGGTCTGAAGCGCGAGAAACTCTGGCAGAAGGCGCTCGACAATCTGCTCTCGCCGCAGGAGAGCGTCCGTATGACGGAGCTCGCCCAAACCTGCCTGCTCGAGAGGTAGGGCAAATCGCGCACTGGCGCCCGGCCGCCTGACCGGTTAGGTTGCGCGCGATTTCGCACCGCAGACTTTTCGAAGAGCGACGACCATGGCCGATCACGCCATCCCGCATTTCCACAACGACCCGGGCGTGCCCGTCATCGAGGTCGGCGCGCACGAGTTCATGTGCATCGGCGCCAAGCCGCCCTTCGACCACCCGCATGTCTTCCTCGACATGGGCGCGGACCACGAGATCGTCTGCCCCTATTGCTCGACGCTGTTCAAATACCAGCCGTCGCTGAAGGGCGCCCAGTGCAACCCGCCGGAATGCGCCTATCAGGACGCCGCCAAGGCGGCCTAAAGCCAGTGCTGGCCCATAGGCCATAAGCGTGTCTGCTCCGCATCTCGTTATCGCCGGCGCCGGCATCGGCGGGCTGGCGATAGCCCTCAGCCTCGCCCGCCGCGGCATCGCCACGACCATCGTCGAGAAGCGCACCGGCTTCGGCGAGCTCGGCGCAGGCCTCCAGATCAGCGCCAATTCCGGTCGCGTGCTCGACAGCTTAGGCCTCACCCTGCCGCTGAAGCGCGTGGGGGTATCCTCGCACGGACTGAGCGTCCGGCGCTGGCGTAGCGGCTCTGAAATCGTGGCACTGCCCTACCAGCCCGAGCAGATGGAGACGCCGTTCAGGCTCCTGAAGCGCAGCGATCTCCATACCGTTCTGCTCGACGCCGTCCGCACCATGCCGAACATCCGCCTTCTGGTCGGGCGCGGCGTCGAGGATGCGAGCGAGGACGAGGCCGGCATCGCGGTCAGGCTCTCCGGCCAGAACGGCCAGGCTGAAACAATTCATGGCCTCGGCCTCATCGGGGCGGACGGGCTCTGGTCGCGTGTGCGAGATCTGACCGGCGATGCTTCGCCGCCGACCTTCACCGGCTACGAGGCCTGGCGCACCACGGTGCCGGCCCGCCCCGGCGACAAGCCACGCGTGACGCTTCATCTCGGGCCTAGCCGCCATGCGGTGCATTACCCGGTCGCCGCCGGCCGGGAGATCAACATCGTCGTGGTGCGTCAGGCGGAGGCAGCCCGCGAAGGCTGGTCGCGCGAAGGCGACCGCGCCATCGTGACGGAGTATCTTTCCGGCGCAGCACCCGCCCTGCGCGAACTGACGGGTGCCGCCGACAACTGGCTGGTCTGGTCTCTCTTCGACCGCAAACCGGCTGCGATGGCGAAAGGCCGGATCGCGCTGATCGGCGATGCGGCTCATCCGGTCCTGCCCTTCCTCGCACAGGGCGCCTCGCTCGCCATCGAGGACGCGGCAGTTCTGGCTCGGCTGCTCGCCGAAAGGCTCGGGCAGGAAGGCGCGGCCGGCGTGCCGGCGGCGATGGCCGATTACGGGAAGGCCCGTGCGGCACGCGTCGCGCGAGTGCAGGCGGAAAGCCGCGGCAATGGCCGCAACTACCATCTCGGTTGGCCGCTCAGCCTCGCCCGCGATCTCGCGCTAAAGCGCATGGGCCCGAAAGGCCTGAGCCACCGCTATGACTGGCTCTACGACTGGCGCGACAACAGCTGATCTGGCGAGCGCCACTTTTCGTCCCTATGTTTCGCGGCGGAGAGGGATGAGAACGAGATGATACGCCTGAATTTCCAGCAGGGGCTCAACGGCTCCGCACGACCCGTGCCGGTCTGGGCCGCGTGGCTCGGAGCCGCGGCGAGCATCGCCGTCGGCGTCGTGCTGTTCCTGGTCGCGGCGAGCCTCGCGCTCATCGTGATCCCCCTCGCCGCTATCGCCGGGGCGATCGCGCTGTGGCGCTTCAAGTCCAGGCTCAAGGCCGAACTCAAGGCCAGGGCCGCCAATCCCGACGACCCGTTCGCGCAGCGGGCGCAGCAGGGCGGCCGCATCGAGATCATCGATGCGGAATATCGCATCGTCGAGCCCGACGAGCCGCCTCGCCGCTGAAGGCTCAGCCCAGCCCGCCCTTGAGCAGGATGCCGGCGACGGCCGAGATTGCCAGCACCGGCATCATCCCAAGCTTCAGGCGCAGCAGCATGATCGCGGCTGCCGCCGAGAGCAGCGCCGCGCGCCAGTCCAGCGAGGCCAGCACCGGCAGGTCCGGTTCGAGCCCGAGGATGGACACGCTACGCAATTCGCCGAACAGCACATGCAGCCCGAACCAGAGCGCCAGATTGGCGATCACACCCACCACCGCTGCGGTGATTGCGCCGAGCGCCGCTGCAAGCCCCCGGTTGCCGCGTAGCGCCTCGACATAGGGCGCGCCGAGGAAAATCCAGAGGAAACAGGGCGCGAAGGTGACCCAGAGCGTCAGCAGCGCCCCCAGACCACCCGCGACGAGCGGCGGCAGAGCCCCCGGCGCCCGGAAGCCCGCGAGGAAGCCGACGAACTGCAGCACCAGGATCAGCGGCCCAGGCGTCGTCTCGGCAAGGCCCAGCCCATCCAGCATCTCGCCCGGCGCCAGCCAGCCGAAGCCATCGACAGCCGCTTGTGCGACGTACGCCAGCACCGCATAGGCGCCGCCGAAGGTCACCACCGCCATCGCGCTGAAGAAGCTGCCGATCTGGCTCCAGACACTGCCCGGTCCGGTCAGGATCCAGATCAGCGCGACGGGCCCGAGCCAGAGCGGCAGCCAGATCGCGAGCACGGCCATGGCCTTCCCGGCGCTGGGGCGCACATGCGCCAGCTCGCCCCGCGCCAGCAGCCCGTCGAGCAGCCCGACCGTCGCCGGCCCAGCCGCACCGTGGCCGACGCCGTTGCCGAACCAGCCCGGCCGGATGCGGCTGCCCAGCCAACCGACGAGACCGGCTCCCAGTACGATCGCCGGGAACGGCGCCTTGAATACGAAGATCGCGACGAAGGCGGCAGCCGCCACCGCCACCATCGCGCGGTTGCGCAGGGCCCGGCGGCTGATCCTGAGCCCCGCCTCGATGACGATGGCGAGCACCGCCGCCTTCACCCCGAAGAACAGCCCGTCGACAAGCGGCACATGGCGCAGCGTGACATAGAGGATGCTCAGCCCCAGCATCACCAGCGCTCCGGGCAGGACGAAGAGCAGGCCGGCGATCAGCCCGCCAATCGTCCGGTGCATCAGCCAGCCGATATAGACCGCAAGCTGCTGCGCCTCCGGGCCGGGCAGCAGCATGCAGTAGTTGAGCGCGTGCAGGAAACGCTCTTCGCCGATCCAGCGGCGCTCCTCGACCAGCTCACGATGCATCAGCGCGATCTGCCCGGCCGGCCCGCCAAAGGAGAGCAGGCCGATGCGCGCCCAGATGCGGGTGGCGGTCCCAAGGCTTGGCAGGCGTTCGGGCGCCGGCTCGACGGCGCCTGCAGTCACCACGGTCATCGGCGAGCCTCCCCTGCCGGGCGAGCCGACGGCCAGTTATGCGTCTCTTCGCTGGCGTCGCGGCACCAGCGATAAAAGGCATCGTAGAGGAGCATGCCCGCTTCGAGCTGCTCGAGATCGTGTTTGAACATTCGTGAAAGGCCGAGCGAAGCCGCAAGCAGGCCGGCCGCGCGCGGCTCGGCCTCCAGCGTCGCGGTATCGGCGGCGCGGACGATCCGGGCGAGCGCGTCGAGTGCCGGCGACTTCAGCCCGAACTCCTCGATCATGATGTCGAAGCTGCAGCGTTCGCCGCGATGGCTCCAGAAGACGCCCTCTATGTCGAAGGGCGTCGCCCCGAAGCGCTCCGCCACAGCCTCGACCTCGGAGGCCGCGACGAAGAGAAACATCGCCTTGGTGTCGACGAAGCGCCGGATGAGCCAGGGACAGGCGATGCGATCGACCTTCGGCCGCGCCCGCGTCACCCAGACGCTGCCGCCAGACGGCCCCGGCGGCGGCAAGCGCACTGGCGAGAAGACGAGGCCGCCGGCCTGCCGCCAGGCGACATGCCCACCCTCCAGCCCCTCCGCAGCGATGCCTGCATGCCGCAGCCAGGCGGCGGTCCCTTCGCTGAGCTTCTGCCCCTTATGGCAGACGACGACGACGCGCCGGCCGGCATAGGCAGGCGCCCAATCCGCGACCTTGCGATAGTCGCGGCGCTGCGCCGCCGGCAGGAAGGTCGGGTCAGCCTCGACATCCTCGTCGATCCGGACGTCGATGATCGCCGGCACATCGGGCAACCCGACGAGCCGCGCGAGCTGGGAAACCGTGATCTGTTCGTTGGAAGACATGGCGTCCATCCCAAATAAAGGAAGCTGGACGCGATCGTTCGGCCGTGGCCTCACGGGGTTGTCGCGGTGAACCCCTTGCCGAATTTAGACCATGCAAGCCCCGTCGGCGTCAACGCCGACGGCTCGCATCGAACCGAAAAGTGGAACCCACTTTTCGGAAAATTCGATGCGACAGCAAATCGATAGATCACCGCGCGTCCGAATGAACGCGCGGTGATCTGGCTTCACTCGATCCGGCTGACGAGGATCTTGTCGATCCGGCGACCGTCGAGATCGACGATCTCGAAGCGCCAGGAGCCCTTGTCGAAGGTCTCGCCGACATTGGGCAGATGGTTCATCTCGGCGAGCACGAAGCCCGCGACCGTCTGGAAATCGGCGTCGCGCGGCATCTGGATGCCCAGCTCATGCGAGAACTCGTCGACCTGCATCCAGCCGGCGACGAGATAGGAGCCATCCGATCGCGTGACGATGGCAGGCTCGCTCTCTTCCTCTTCCTGGAAGGCGCCGATGATCGCTTCCAGCACGTCTCCCGGCGTGATGATGCCTTCGAAATGGCCGTACTCGTCGAAGACCAGCGCCATATGCACCCGGCTCGACCGGATCTCGCGCAGGACATGGAGCGAATCGGCGGTGTCCATCACCACCGGCGCTTCCTGCACATGGACCCGCAAGCTCTCCAGATCGGCATCGGTCGCCGAGAGGAAGTCGAGCAGGTCCTTGACCACGACGACGCCGACGATCGAATCCGCCTCGCCATCCTGCACCGGCAGGCGCGAGCGGCGCGTGGCGCGAAGCTCCTCGCGGATCTGTTCCAGGCTGTCGGAGAGATCGATGACCTCGACCTCGCGGCGCGGCGTCATCAGGGCGCGCGCCGAACGGTCGGCCAGACGCATCACGCCGGCGATCATCTCGCGCTCGTCACGCTCCAGTACGCCGGCCGTCTCGGCCTCGGCGATGATGGTGCGGACCTCTTCCTCGGTTACCTTCTCCTCCGACTCGCCCTTCTGGCCGAGCAAGGCGAGAACCGCCTTGCCCGAGACATCGAGCAGGAAGACCAGCGGCGCGCCGATCCGCGCCAGCAGCGACATGGTGGGCGCGACGCGGGCGGCGATGCGCTCTGGATCGCGCAGCGCGATCTGCTTGGGCACCAGCTCGCCGAGGATCAGCGACAGATAGGTGATCGCGACGACGACGATACCGACGCCGAGCGTATCCGACACCGACGGGGAGAAACCCTGCGTGCCGAGCCATTCCGAAAGACGCGTACCGAGCGTGGCACCCGAGAAGGCGCCGGAGAGGACGCCGACCAGCGTGATGCCGATCTGGACGCTCGAAAGGAAGCGGCCGGGGTTTTCCGCAAGGCGCAGGGCCGTGGCGGCGCCCTTGTTGCCCTGATCGCTCAGCACCTTGAGGCGGGCCGTCCGGGAGGAGACGACGGCGAGCTCCGACATGGCGAGGACGCCATTGACGATCGTCAGCGCCAGGACGATCAGGATTTCGGTTAACAAAACCAGCCTGCATGCTGCGAAGCCGCAACATATGGCAGCCCGCTTCCAGGCCCCTTATAGCGGATCGTTGCCCCAACGCGATGGGGCAGGCGAAAGATTCGTGAGCAGCCCATGAGCAAGCCGACTTTCTGGCAACCGACGCAGGACGATAGATCCGCCGTGGACGCTCGCCTGCGAGCCCCCGCCGCCCAGCGCAACCGCGACGCGATCCTCGGCGTCCTGCGCGAAATCCTGCCGTCGTCCGGCCTCGTGCTGGAGGTCGCCAGCGGCTCCGGAGAACATGCCGTCCATTTCGCGGCGGCCTTGCCCGCCCTGACGTTTCAGCCGAGCGACCCAGCGCCCGACGCGCTCGAAAGCATCGCGGCCTGGACGCGGGACAGCGGCCTCCGCAACATCCTGCCGCCGCTTCTCCTCGATGCCGCAGCGCCAGAATGGCCGATCGAGGCCGCCGACGCCGTCCTTTGCATCAACATGGTCCATATCTCCCCCTGGCGCGCGACAGAGGGGCTTTTTCATCAGACGGAGCGACTGCTGAAGACCGGCGGCCCGCTTTATCTCTACGGCCCTTATCGCCGCCCCGACCGGCCGCTGGAACCGAGCAACGCCGCCTTCGACGAGAGCCTGCGTAGCCGCGATCCCGAATGGGGATTGCGCGATCTCGATGCCGTGGAAGCGCTTGCCGCCGCCAACGGCTTCGGCGCCGCGCAGATCATCGAGATGCCGGCGAACAATCTGAGTCTGATCTTTCGGAAGCGCTGAGCGCGAATGGTGCGGACGGCGGGACTCGAACCCGCAAGCCTTTGAAGGCGCAAGATTTTAAGTCTCGTGCGTCTACCAGTTTCGCCACGTCCGCAGGTGGGACAGCGATAGCGGGCGGGCGAAAGCAGCGCAAGTCTCGGACGGGACAGAAGCGCTCAGCGCCGATGCGCCGGCTTGTACCACTCGACCCCGTCCGGATCGACGTAGAGTCCGGGCGGCACGTCGGAGCCGATCGACTTCTCCTCCATCGGCACCGGCACCGTGTCGTCCCGGTCGCCGCGCTTCATCACATAGGTGCCGGTGGATTGGCTCGCATGGCGATGCGCGCCACGCCCGGCATTGCTGACGAGGCCGACCACGCCCTGGCGGCCCGCCACCTTGTCCTGCAGCTCGGTCACCGGCCGCCCAACGAAGGCGACCTTGACGCTGCCCTCGACGACGGGCAGCGCGCGCCGTGAGCCCCCCTCGCCCGTAACCCGGATGCCGACGAAGCGCGGAACATAGGTCGCGCCGCCCTTGCCGAAGGATTCCCAGCCCCCGGCCGAGATCATCTGCGCGCCGCAGCGCTTGTGGCTGCGCTCGCAGGCCGCACGCGAGGCATAGCGCGGCGCGCGCTGCTCGAACTCGGCGCGGGCATTGCGATAGGCGAACTCGCATTGATCCGCCGTCAGCAGCCCCGCCTCGATGCATTCGTCGCGGCGGACATAGGTCGCCCCGGGCGACTGGGCAGCGAGATCGGCGGGGTTCGCGAGGGAGAGGACGGGCGCGAGCGTGGCGACCCGCAGGGTGGCGAAGATCGAGGCCGGAATCATCATGGCGCGTAAGAGCATGATGATTATGGCATTAGAGTAGCGAGCGCCGGGACGCAGCCAATTCCCGCGTCGAGCCGTAATCGATCTTGCCGTTGCCGAGCACGGGGATCGCCTGCGTCACCAGGATCGCGCGCGGCACCCATAGCTCGGGGAAGCCTTCCGCCTTGGCCGCCTCCTGCAGCGTCGCCCGGTCGGCATCGGGCTTCTCGGTGACGAGGACGAGCTGCTCGCCCTTGCGCGCATCCGGCAGGCCGACGACGACATGGTTCTGGTCCGGCCAGATCTTCGCGATCATGCTCTCCACCGCCGCCAGCGAGACCATCTCGCCGCCGAGCTTGGCGAAGCGCTTGGCGCGCCCGCGGATCGCGACGAAGCCGTCGTCCAGCGTGACGATGTCGCCGGTGTCGTGCCAGCCGCCCTCGGGCGGTATCACGCGGCCGGGCTGCTCCGGATCGAGATAGCCGAGCATGATGTTCGGGCCGCGCACAGTGAGACGCCCTCCCTCATGGATGCCCTCGACCGGGTGCAGCTTCGACTCGATCCCCGGCAGGAGCTTGCCTACGGTGGCCTCGCGGATGGCGGCCGGCGTGTTGACGGCGAGCACCGGCGAGCATTCGGTGCAGCCATAGCCCTCGAGGATGGTGGTGCCATAAGGCTCCCACATGCGCTTCGTCTCGGGCTTGACCCGCTCGGCACCGGCGACGACGTAGCGCACGCTGCCGAGGTCGTTGGCATCCGCAGCCCGCGCGTAACCCTGTAAGAACGTGTCGGTCGCGAGCAGGAAGGTCGCCTTCGTCTCGCCGATCAGCTTGGGCACCTGCTTGTAGTGCAGCGGGCTCGGATAGAGCACGACCTTCATGCCGTGCAGCAACGGCACCATCATTCCGGCCGTCAGCCCGAAGGAATGGAAGGCCGGCAGCGGGTTCATGAAGACGTCCCGCTCCGAGATCGCGCCGCCTGCATGGGCAAAGACCTGCCGGGCGTTCGAGACGATATTGGCATGGCTCAGCACCACGCCCTTCGGCTTGCCCTCGGTGCCCGAGGTGAAGAGGATCACCGCCGGCGCGTCGGGCTCGGCCTCGTGTTGGCGATGGGCCAGCCCCGGAACCAGGCTTGCCAGCGCTCCCAGCGCCTTGTCGAGGCTGGTGATCTGCTTGCGGATGTCTTCGAGATAGACGACCTGCCGCCCCTCCCCGAGCACCGCGATCTCCTCGTCGAGCTTGCCCTGATCGACGAAACGGCGCGAGGTCAGGATGGTCTTGAGCTCGGCGAGTTCCGCCGCCGCCCTGAGATTCCGGACGCCCGCCGTGAAGTTGAGCATCGCCGGCACGCGGCCATAGGCGAGGAGCGCGAACAGCGTCACCCCCATGCCCTGCATGTTCGGCAGCAGCAGGCCGACATGCTCACGCGGCGCCGTCAGCGAGGCGAGCTTGCGGCCGAGCACCAGCGCGCCCAGCACGAGATTGCCGTAGCTGACCGGCTTGCGCTCTGGGTCCTCGAACGCGATCCGCTTGCGACCGTGCTTGGCCACGGTCTGAAGCAGCGCGCGAAAAATCGTGATCCGCGCGCCGGCGGCATCGAAGCTGGTGGCCATGTCCGGTGCCCCTTCCGGTCGGCGTTTCCTCGGGCGTCAACCTAATGGCATCGGCGCGGGATTCAACGTCGGAAAGCTGCTGTCGTCCCCGCCCTTACCCGAACGCTCCAATCTCATGCTGGATCGCGCCGGAAATCTCGCGGATCAGCTCGAACAGGGTCAGCATCGGCGCGAAGACGTCGCGATGCAGCGCCTCATAGGTGCCGCCCTCGCGTGGGCCGGGCGGCTCGCCGAAATCGAGCCCGACCGTCGGATCGGGCGCTTGCGGGAAGATCTCGGCCATCAGCGCGAGGCAGGCCGGCACGTCGAGCCTGAGCAGCCGCTCGATCAGCGCCTCCCGCGTCATGCCCGCATGCGGCCGGAAATCCGGGAATTGCGTGAAGGAAAGCCAGATGCGGTGCATGGCGGTGAGCCGCAGCGCATGCAGCGCCGCCAGCCGGGCCGGCATTTCCGGCGCGTCCTCCGCCACGGCCTTGAGCTTCAACGCATCGGCCGAAAGCCGCCAGAACAGCTTGCGCAGCGAAGGGGCCAGCTCCAGCCGCGATAGGGCCTCGGCCACCGCCAGCAGTTCCTCGCGCCGCCCTTCCCTCACCGTGCGGGCTGCCCGGTCGAACCAGCTTCCGGGGTCGAGCGAGTCGAGATAGGCGCGCAGCACGTCGAGGTCGCTATTGGCCATGGCGGCGGCGGCGAGCCGATAGGCCCGGTCGAAGCGCTCGGAGCGGTCTCGCATCTGACGAAACAGATCGGGCGAGCGCGAGGCGGCCTGGCCGATGCCGTGCATGCTGTTCGCCATCCAGCCGAGCTGCTGGAGGATGGCGTTGTTGGGGATGGCGCGCAGCTCGCGCGGATGGCGGATGCGCGTCGGCCCGCCCGCATCGCTCTGCCGCGCCGCGGGACGCGAGCCGGTCTTGTCGAGCAACGAGGGTCCGAAGGTGCCGATCAGCGCGGCATAGCCGGGATCGTCGACCAGCACGTTCATCTCCTCGCGCACGGTCTGGAAGAACTCGCTGGCGAAGTCCGGCTCGTCATAGATCGGGTCCGGCGCGGTCTCTGGCGATGCGAAGACGGCCTCCGCGATGCGCCCGACGGTCGCGCCGGCCAATTGCGGCGTGCCAAAGAGCAGATATCCGTCGCTACCCTGGAAGCTCGTCTCGCGGACCGTGCGGATGCCCGCCTTGGCGAAGGCCTGCCGCGCGAAGGCCGGATCGAGATAGGCCAGCCGGTCCGCAAGGCTGCCGGGATGGGCGCCGCGTCCGACCGATTCGCCATGGGTGTCGAAGATGACGAGCTCGACATCCTGAAGCTGGTAGCGGCTCAAGAGCTCGCAGATCCGGATGCGCAGCCGCTCGACCCAGAAGGTCGAGGCCACCTGCCCGATATAGCGGCCGGAATCGGAATAGCCGAACTGGATGCAGAGCCGGCCATGGCTCTTGAGATAATCGCGGAAATGCGGGCTGCGCAGCGCCTCGTCGATGATGCGCGGCCCCTGCTCCAGCGCATCCGAGGTCTCGAACAGCGGCGAGATCTCGATGCGATCGGCGATGCCGAAGCGGCTCGCCAGCCAGAGCGCGCAGAGCAGTGTGTAGCCGGTCTCCGTCTCCGCGATTAGGAAGCGCACCGGCTTCGAGCCGTCGAGATGCTTCACGATCTGCGCGATCGTCATCATCATCCGGGTCGCCGAGGCGCGCTCGGCCGCAAGCGCCCCGAAATCCACCGACACCGGCTCGACCTGGCCCAGCAGATTGTTGGCCGCGGCGAGGAAGGCCCGCCGCTGTGCCGGCTGGCCCGGCTCCTCTTCGAGATGGATGACGCCGCGCAGCGCATTGTGGAGCTGCGAGGCGTTCAGCCGGAAATGCGGCAGAGCGATCGAGACGCCATGGGCGACGCAACCGGCCCGGATCAGCGCCAGATCGAGCTTCGCATCCTCAGGGGCGTCAGTCAGAGCCGCGTCGAGCGCAGCGATCAGGCCCGACGCCTCCGGCAGCGCCGCCTCGCGCTCTTTCACCAGCGACAGGGCGAAAGCCTGCAGCGCCTGCAGCGGAGGCTGCGTCCCGATCGGCGGCGCAAGCGCGAGCTGGCGCTCGACGGCGGCAAGCGCCTCGCTGACCAGCTTACGAACACCGGCAGCCGCCGGAACCTCTGGCAGCTTTTCAAGGATGCGCGTGAACTGCCCGCGCTTCGATTCCAGCCGGTAGCGCAGTGTGTCCCACCAGCCGATATCGGTGCGTCCATCCGTGTCGCAGCCGACCCAGGAGGCGAGCGTCACCGGCTTTGGCCCGAGTTCGGTCCAGTGCTCGGGCCAGCGCTCGCGTGCTGCGCCGAAGATCGCGGCGTTGAGGCGATCGATAGCGTCGCGCGCATGGCGCACGGCGTAGCGCGCCTGCTCGAATTCATCCTGCAGGGTGATCCGGCCGTCAGGCCGGAAGGTCAGCTCCGGCTGATCGAGAAGCGCCTGCCCCTCCGTACCGCCGGAAGCGAGATCGGCCAGCGCATGGCAGAGCCGGCGGGTCATGCCGAAGGTCGGATGCGCCGTGAACACCGCTGCAAAGCGCGCCCGCTCCACCGCCTCTCGATAGTCCGCGAAAGAGGCCGCGTTCGCTGCGACATCTCCGGCCAGAGAGGCGAAGACGGCGCCCTCGTCCTTGTCGAGGCCGACATAGCGCGAGACCCGCGTCGCGCGCTGCCGCAGAGCCTGTCGACCGAGATGGCGCACCAGCTCGCCCACCCCTTCCCCGGTCAGTTCGCCACGATCCATCAGCCGGGTCAGCCAGAGCGTCACCCGCAGGATCGGATTGCCGAAGGGATCATCGCGGGAATCCCGCCGCGCCTGCACGATGCGCGTGAGCAGCTCCTCGGCAAGCCGCGGAATATCTGTGGCTGAGCGGCTGTGCTTCGCGGTCATTCCGGTCATCGCCTGCCTCCGGCCCCTGCCCTGAGCATGCTGCATTGCAGCATCGTCCGATCCCAGCCGCAAGCCGGAAGCGACCTCGTCAGTCAGATAAATTTTACCCGGATCATATTGCGTCGATAAAATTGCCCGGGTAATAAGATCAGTAACTCAGGAGCACCGATGTCCGACCATTCGCCCAGGCCCTGCACGGCCTTCCGTGACGCAACCCGCATCGTCAGCGGGTCGCCGCCCCGCGTCGCGCTCGCCGTGAAGGCGGCGCTCTCGGCCGATCCCACCGCCGCGATCCTGGTCTTCGATGACGAAACCGGAAAGGTCGTCGATCTCGATCTGCGCGGCAGCGACGACGAGATCGTGGCGCGACTGTCTCCTCCCGGCAGCGAGCCCGCGAATGCCGAGCTCCTCGCCAGCGGCGAGGAAGCACCTCGCGGCCGAGGCCGGCCCAAGCTCGGCGTGGTCGCGCGTGAGGTCACCTTGTTGCCGCGTCATTGGGATTGGCTCGCCCTGCAGCCGGGCGGTGCGTCGCAGGCCCTGCGCCGACTGGTCGATAAGGCGCGCCGCAACGATGGCGGGCGCAGCCGGAACCGCGCCGCGCAGGCCGCGGCTTACGCCTTCATCTCGGCCATGGCGGGCGACCGAGAAGGCTTCGAGGAAGCCTCGCGCGCCCTCTTCGCCAACGACAGCACCGGCTTCGCCCTGCACAGCCGGAGCTGGCCCGCCGATATCCGTGCCTATGCCGAGAAGCTGATGACGGGGCCGACCGATCCGGAGCTGCAGCCATGACACCCTATCTCGCACCGAGCTGGGAATCGGGCCGCGACCTCTTCAAGCGCAACATCGCCGGCGAAGTCGTGATGCTCAATCTCCTGCGCCTGCGGGAGATTGCCGACTACGCCGCCACGCCGCAGATCGCTCCGGAAGAGCCGATCAGCGGCGCCGAGGCCTTCGACCGCTACATCGCCCATACCCTGCCCTATCTAGAGGCAAGCGGCGGCTCGCTGCTCTTCGTCGGCGAGGGCGGCCCGTTCTTCATCGGGCCGCAGGCCGAACGCTGGGACCGCGTCATGCTGGTGAGACAATCATCCGTGCAGAGCTTTCTCGCCTTCGCCAGCCATGAGGGCTATCTCGCCGGTTTCGGGCACCGCCTGGCCGCTGTCGCGGATTCACGCCTGCTGCCGCTGGTCGAGATGCCGTCAATAGCGGGAGTAGAGGCGGCCTAGGCGGACGCCGGGGCGGGATGCGTGCAGCGCCATTGCTGCAGCTGCTGGCGAAAGGCATAGCGGCGGCACCGTACTCCTGCCCCCGCTTTCCCCGACAAGGCCGCCTCGATATGAGTTCCCGCACGCAATGGCTCGGCATTCTCTGCGGGCTTGCGACCATGGTCATCTGGGGGGTGCAGTCGGTCGTCTCGCGGCACGCCATGCTGGTCGGGCTGTCGCCGGCGGATGTGACCATCCTGCGCTTCCTGGCGGCCTCGGCGGTACTGCTGCCCTGGGCGCTGAAGAACATGCGCCCTTTCCCGGTCGGCTCGATCGGCTGGGGGCGGGCCGGGATCATCGCGCTGCTGATCGGCCCGCTCTACAGCATGCTCCTCGTCGGCGGCGCCAGCTTCGCGCCGGCCCTGCACAGCTCGATCATCTCGCCCGGCCTGATTCCGGTGTTCACTGCGCTCGCGGTCTTCCTCGTCACCGGCGAACGCGCCGGGCGGATGCGGCTCCTCGGCCTCGGCGTGCTCGTCATTGGCATTGCGATCTTCTCCCGCGACGCGCTGGCCGTGACGGCGGCCCGCCCGGACGCCTGGATCGGCGACCTGCTCTTCGTGCTGGTGGCGCTGCTCTGGACGATCTTCGGCGTGCTTGCCCGGCGCTGGCAGCTGAATTCGATCGAGATCACAGCGGCCTCATGCCTGCTCTCGGTTCCGCTCTTGCCGCTGTTGGTGCTGACGCTGCCGGTCAACCTGGTTCACGTCCCGTTGCCGGAAATCCTACTGCAGGCGGTCTATCAGGGCGTGCTCGTCGGTGTCGTCGCGCTCTATCTCTATACCCGCTCGGTGGAGATGCTGGGCGCCGGCAGAGCGACGCTCTTCCTGCCGCTGGTGCCGGTCGTCACAGCCACCACCAGCGCCCTGCTGCTGGCAGAAAGCCCGACCACGACCGAACTTATCGGCATGGCCGTGGTGATCACGGGCATGCTGATCGCGTTCCGCTCGCCCTCGGCGGGATGAACATCTACGCCGTCATTGCGAGCGCAGCGAAGCAATCCAGGGGGATCGGGCTGAACGTCTCACCTGGTCCCCCTGGGTTGCTTCGTCGCTTCGCTCCTCGCAATGACGATCCGCGCCGTGGCGAAATGCTGAACTAGCCCTGGTGTCCCTTGGCGATGGGCTCGACATAGGAAAGGCCCATGTCCCAGGGGAAATAGATCCAGGTGTCCTGGCTGACCTCGGTGACGAAAGTGTCGACCGTCGGCACGCCGGCGGGCTTGGCATAGACCGTGGCGAAATGCGCGTTCGGCAGCATCTCGCGCACCACGCGGGCGGTCTTGCCCGTGTCGGTCAGGTCGTCGACGACGAGCACGCCCTTGCCCTGGCCATCGCCGATGCCCTTGATGTTCGGCGCGATGTCCTTGAGCACCTTGAGCTCGGACTGGTTCTTGTAGTCGTGATAGCTCGCGACGCAGACCGTCTCGATCAGCCTCAGGCCCAGTTCCCGGCAGATGATCGCCGCCGGCACGAGCCCGCCGCGCGTGATGCAGACCATGGCTTCGAAAGGTCCCTTATCCGCCAGCCGCCAGGCGAGCGCGCGAGCATCGCGATGGAACTGATCCCAGGAAACCGGGAAGGCCTTGTTCGAGGTCGGTTCGGCCATGGCGCTGCACTCCGGGCTGTCGCGGCGCGCAACGCGCCGATTCTCAGTCCGAAAAGCCTATCGCCGCGCGCCTGACAAGAGGCACGCACAGAACATCCCCAGCCGAAGCCGGGGAACAGGCCCGGCAAGCCGCATCAGGCGGCCGCGCGGCCCGATTGCGCGGGCCTCATGACCTCGCCTCCAAGCCGGAACGAAGCCGCCATCGCGCTCAGCTGCTCGGTCTCCCGCTGGAGATCGCTGGCAACACATGCGCTCTGCTCCGCCAGCAGTGAATTCTGCTGCGTGATCTCGTCCATATGCGCGACGGTCCGTGCCATCTCCTCAATGCCATTGGACTGCTCGGTCGTCGCCTGAGAGATCTCATTGACGGTGGAGGCGACCTTCGAGGCGGCATCGACGATCTCGTGCAACGTCGAGCCGGCATCCTTGACGAGGCCCACGCCTGCTTGAATCTGCTGCGCAGAATTCGCGATCAAGGATTTGACACCATTGGCGGATTCACTGCAGCGGGCAGCCAGCGCCCGCACCTCGCTCGCGACCACCGCGAAGCCGCGCCCCGCATCGCCGGCCCGCGCCGCCTCGACGGCGGCATTGAGGGCGAGCAGATTTGTCTGGAAGGCGATCTCGTCGATCATCGAGATGATTTCGGAGATGCCCGAGGACGCCTGCTCGATCCGGCCCATCGCCTCGACCGCCTCGGTGACGATCGCGCCGCCGCGGGCCGCGACCTCACTCGCTTCATTGCCGAGCTTCACCGCCATCTTCGAATTGCCGGCGCTGTGCTTGACCGAGGCCGCGAGCTCCTCGGTCGTTGCCGCGGTCTGTTGCAGGCTCGAAGCATTGGCTTCCGTGCGCTCGGCCAGTTGCCGGCTGTCGGCGGTGATCTTCAGCGAGGCCTCGTCGATGCGTGTCGAGATATCCCTCACCGAGCCGACCACTTCCGCCAGCGTGTCGAGCAAATCGTTGACCCCACCACAGAGCGTGGCGACCTCACCGCTCTTGCCGCTGAGCGGCACGCGGCCGGTCAAATCCCTGCTCCTGGCAAGCGCTATCACCGCGCTCGTTTCCTTCACCGCCGCTTCAAGCTGCTTGCCCTTGAATGTCGCGGTAATGTCGGTCGCGAATTTCACGACCTTGTAAGGCCGCCCCTGCGCATTGAGGATCGGGTTGTAGCTGGCCTGGATCCAGACCTCCTTGCCGCCCTTGCCGATGCGTCGATACTGCCCGGTGTCGTATTCACCGCGGCCCAGCCGCTCCCAGAAGCTGCGATACGCGAGTGCTTCCCGCTCAGTCGGATCAACGAACATGCGGTGATGCTGGCCGACGATCTCGGCCAGCGAATAGCCCAGGACGCTCAGAAAATTCTCGTTGGCATGCAGGATCTTGCCGGAGAGATCGAATTCGATGACGGCCTGCGCCTTGTCGATCGCGGCGCGCTGGCCCTCGAGATCGGCCAGCCGATTCTTTTGCTCGGTGACGTCGAAGGCATATTTTACGACGCGGACGGGCTTCCCACCCGACCCCATGATCGGGTTGTAGCAGGCCTGGATCCAGACTTCCCTGCCGCCTTTGGCAAGCCGCAGATACTGTCCGCGCGAGAATTCGCCACGGCGGAGATCGGCCCAGAACTGTTTGTAGCTTGGGCCACCCCTCTCCTCGGCGGGGACGAACATGCTGTGATGCTGGCCCCTGATTTCGGCCAGCGTGTAGCCCATCGCGGCCAGAAAATTCTCGTTCGCATCCAGGATCTTGCCATCGAGATCGAACTCGATGACGGCTTGCGACCGGTTGATCGCCTGCAACTGCCCGTTGAGATGGCGCTTCGAGAAAAGGCCGGAAAAGAGCGACATCGATATCCCCCTTTTGACGCAGCCCGCGCGTCAGGCTTCTTCTCGGGCCGGCGCCGTCATTGGTGCCCGCACGCGAAAACACGGCGGGAGGTGCCGAGTTGCTTCTCGGCTACCGGGGAAACATCGCATCAATTGGTTCATAAATGATGTACGGGAAGTAAATTCAAATAAAAAGATAAACGCAGGAAATATCCACCCAGAAAATGTTATTACCGAATATAAATTCTCGTCAGATCACGCCATTACGCACTGTAATCTGCGTCTTATAATAGAATACAAATCTATAAATATCGCAAAAGTTGCAAAAATTACTTACGAGCCACTGAGCTTTAGCTGCTCTAAAGAGACCATCGCCTTCACTGCCGCCATGGCGGCATCAAGTTTCTCTGCGTCGCGGGAGCGTACGACGATGTTGGTGTCGGGTCCGGTGTCGGACCAGAACGGGTAGGAGCCGATGGAGACCTCCGGATGGGCCTTAGCGATCTCGGCGAGCGGCCCGCCGATGTCGCCTTCGCGCAGCCCCGCGCGGATCGTATCCGACAGCACCTTGCGGCCGGTCCTGAGCGTCGGCCCGACCACATCCATCATCGCCTGCATGATCGCCGGCACGCCCGCCATCACATAGACATTGCCGATGTTGAACCCCGGCGCCTTCGAGACCGAATTGGCGATGAGCTCGGCGCCGGCGGGAATGCGCGCCATCCGCATGCGCGCCTCGTTCAGATCGGCCGGGGAGAAGCGTTCTGCCAGCATTGCGACCGCGCGCGGATCATGGTCGATCGAGACGCCGAAGGCGGCCGCAACGGAATCGGCGGTGATGTCGTCATGGGTCGGCCCGATGCCCCCCGTCGTGAAGACATAGGTGTAGCGGCCGCGCAGCGCATTGAGCGCCGCGACGATCTCGTCCGTGATGTCCGGCACCACGCGGACTTCGCGCAGCTCGATCCCGATATTGGTGAGGTATTCGGCGATATAGCCGATATTCTTGTCCTTGGTCCGCCCCGACAGGATCTCGTCGCCGATCACCAGGATTGCCGCCGTGACGATGGCGCCGTGAGGGTTGTCGGTAGCGGTCATGGCAGATTCCCTCAGGCGGATGGCTTGCGTTCGAAGACCAGATTCAACCGCGTCTGCGCGATAAGCTTGTAGCCGTTGCGCCCCAGCAGGCCGACGAGGTCGCTCTGCCAACGCTGGCGCGAATCCTCGATCACGATGAACCCCGGCCAGAGTGTTTCAGGCGCATCCCGCAGGAACGGCTCGAGGATGATGTCTTCGGCCCCCTCGACATCGAGCTTGATCGCGTCGATGCGGTCATAGCCCTCGCCCTGCACCAGCGAAAGCAGCGTCATCGCCGGCACCTTGACGGCCGTGGCGTTGCTGGAATTGAGGATGCGCACACTCGACTCGCCGCGATTGACGGTGTCGATGAACAGCGTCAGCTCGCCCGCCTTGTCGGCCAGCGCGCAGGCCACGGCCTTGACCGTGCCGAAGGGGTTCTGAGCGATGTTGAAAGCAAGCCGCGCGAAGATCTCCGGTTGCGGCTCCACGGCCAGGATGCGGGCGCTGCGCCCAGCCCGGGCCGCCACGAACAACGAATAGGCGCCGATGTTCGCGCCGATATCGATGAAGGTGAAGCCTTCGCGCAGCCGCGCCGCCAGCATCTCGCGCTCGGTCGCGTCGAAATATTGCGGCGTGAACAGCACGCGCTTCTCGCAGACATTGCCGTCGGGATAGAGCCGCATCCGGGCACCGAGCGCCTCGATGTCGACGGGCGCGCCGTCAAGCGAGCGCAGGCCAAGCCGCCGCAGCGCATAGGCAAGCTTACGCCCAAGGAAGCTGTCGGACGCCGCGCGCGTCCACGCGATGATGCGGGCGAGATAGGCTTTCGGCGCGAAGGTGCCGAAGGGCCTCTCTTCCGCCTGGGACTGTTCTGTGATGGCCATGCCGCGCCTGATACACCCGACGCTGCGGGGACGCCAGCCGTCACAGGGCGTGAGCGCCGCTTCTATTGCGCGTCGGCGAAGCGCGAATGGATCTCGCCGAACAGCGGCGCAATCTCGATGAAGACATCGAGGAGGCGCGGATCGAATTGCCGGCCGCGTTCGCGCTCCATCACGGCAACGGCATCGCCATGCATCATTGCCGCCTTGTAGACGCGCTCCGTGACGAGCGCGTCATAGACATCGGCGATCGCCATCAGCCGCCCGGCAAGTGGAATAGCTTCGCCGGCCAGACCCTGCGGGTAGCCTTCGCCGTCCCAGCGCTCGTGATGCGTATGGGCGATGACCTTGGCGAGCCGAAGGAAGGAGCTGGAACCGCCGAGATGGCGTTCGGCATTGGCTATGGCGACGCGCCCGAGTTCGGCATGCGTCTGCATTACGGCCCGTTCGACGTCGTCCAGGCTGCCGGGCTTCAGGAGGATGCTGTCGGGAATGCCGACCTTGCCGATGTCGTGCAGCGGCGCCGATTTGAACAGCAGGTCGAGCGTCGCGTCGTCCAGTTCCTCGACGAAGAACCCGCGCTCTCTCGCAGCTTCCGCAAGCGCGCGCAGATAGTGCTGCGTCCGGCGGACGTGGTTCGCGGTCTCGTTGTCGCGCGTCTCCGCCAGCGACGCCATGGGGGGGATGACGGCGTCCTTCGCGCGCTCCGCCTCGTCCAGCGCCACGGACAGCGAGTTCACCAGGGCGATGTTCGTCATCGCGACGGAGGCGCTGTTGGCGATCCGCCTCAGCGCACGCACGACTTGAGGCGCCGGGCGATGGCGATGAGCCCAATAGGCGCCGATGGCGGCGCCCGGGTCCTCATGCCTGACGGGCACCATCACGAGGCTGCGCACGAAGGTCGGCCGATAGGCCGCGTGTGGAATGCGATCGTCCTCGTAGATGTCCTCGATGACGACGACCTCGGCATGTTGCATCGCCCAGCCGGAGATGCAGGTCTCCATCGGGAACCGCTGCCCCTTCCAGAGCGGCGCGATCGCGTCCTCATCGGCATAATAGCAGCGGCCATTGTCGCGCAGGATGAAGCTGATGCCATCCGCTCCGACGAGGCCGCGCGCGCTGCGGCGGACGACGGCCATGATTTCTTCGATGCCGCGCGCCATCGAAAGGTCGAGCGCAAGCCTGTCCAGCGCGCTGAGCGTCGGGTCGGCATCGGTAGGCGTATCGCAGGCAGGCTGTGGCATGTGTCTAAAGGAAACCGCTCCGATCACACCGGCGAATCCGGCATCAGCCTGCCTTAAATAAGCTACAATTCGGACCGGGCCGGCACAATGAACGTTCTTGCATGGGCTGCCCCAACGTAATGCTGGGCTCTGCATCCCACACTTGCGACCCTCTGCGCCCTCAACCCGCTTGCGTGCCTGCCGAAACGCAATATTTATGGGGGAAGGAGTTCTCCGCGCGATGACATTCGAAGAGACATTGGGACGGTCGCGCTCGCGCGAGCCGGCGATCAAGATTCACGGACCGGACGCGTTCGCGGCCCTTTACAAGGCCGGCCGGCTCACGGCCGAAGGCCTCGACATGCTCGGCTCATACGTCAAGCCGGGCGTCACCACGCAACGCCTCGACGAGCTCGCCTTCCAGTTCGCCATGGACCATGGCGCCTTCCCGGCGACGCTCTTCTATCGCGGCTACACCAAGTCGATCTGCACCTCGATCAACCATGTCGTCTGCCACGGCATCCCGGACGACAAGCCGCTGCGCGAGGGCGATATCGTCAATATCGACTACACGCTGATCGTCGACGGCTGGCATGGCGACTCCAGCCGCATGTATGGCGTCGGCGAGATCTCGCGGAAGGCAGAGCGGCTGGTCGAGATTACCCATGAGAGCCTGATGCGCGGCATCAAGGCCGTGCGCGCCGGCGCGACCACCGGCGATATCGGCTTCGCCATCCAGCGCTATGCCGAGGCCGAGCGCTGCTCGGTGGTGCGGGACTTCTGCGGCCACGGCATCGGGCAGCTCTTCCACGATGCGCCGAACATCCTGCACTACGGCAGCCCCGGCGAGGGCATCGAGCTCAAGCCCGGCATGGTCTTCACCATCGAGCCGATGATCAATCTCGGCAAGCCAGGGGTGAAGGTGCTCTCGGACGGCTGGACCGCCGTGACACGGGACCGTTCGCTTTCGGCCCAGTTCGAGCACCAGATCGGCGTCACCGAGACCGGCTGCGAGATCTTCACGCTCTCGCCCGCGGGGCTGTTCAACCCGCTCGCCGCACGGTGAGCGGAAGCCGCCGCGGGTTCGGCGGCCGCCTTCATGGACCGATGGCGCCGTCGAAGGCCTGAGCGAACCGCTCGGTCGCGATCTCACGCGCATGCAGCTCGTCGTACCATTCGCGCGGGCCCGTGATGCTGCGCAGGTTGACATAGACGACGTCACCGCTGGACTGCTGAGCGAACAACCGCAGCTTCGCATTGAAGGCATCGATCATGACCTTGATGATCGCGCGGCAGAGCTCAGGCCGGTGGGCGGGGTGCAGCCCGCGAAACTCCATCCCCTTGCCCAGCCACGGCCCATCTCGCTGGGGAATGGCATAGTCGTAGCCGTGAACCAGAAGCTTCGTTGATGGCGACTCGCGGCGCACGATCCTCAGCAAGTCGCGGTAGAGGCCCATGACCCTGTCCAGCGCGAAAATGAACTGGTCGTTCACGTACCAGGGTGCATCGCTCGGATCGGTATGGGCGATATCGAACTGCCGCAGGAAAATCTCGATATGGCCGCCACCGACGATGTCGTTGCCGCCGCCCGAGAACAGGAACTGCCGGAAGGCGCCGGTCCGCAGCGGCGCGACGAACTCCTTCTTCGCGATCATGCTTTCCAGCGTGTCGCCCCATTTGGCGAGCGTCACGACGCGATGAGTCCGGCCGAGGAAATCGATGAGGGTGCGAGGATAGATGAAGGGCGGGAGGTCGAACCAGGAATCGCCCTCTGCAAGAATCGTCGCGCCGAGCTCGGCAGCGGCCACGGCGTCTTTCGCGCCATAGGCCTTGAGCGCGAAGGATCGGGGCTCCGCCGCCGCGCGCGCCCTGGCCTCCGCGAGATCGATGTCGCGAGCGAGCGCCGTTGCCACGGCCTCCGCCGAGCTTTCAAGGCCGGCGATGTCGACGGTGCGGGGATTGAACCGCAGCGACGGCGCGAACGCTGCCCGGCTCGTCTTGTCGATCAGGAAATAGCGCTTCGCTCTTTCGGCGGATATTTCGCCGTTTTCAACTTGCGCCATGAGCTTTGCTAATGAGAGCTTGGCCGCCACTGGATCTCTCCCTTGGACGCCAGCCCCGGCAAATCAGAGCAGACGTTACGGCACGTGTCAAAAAAGCTGCATACTCCTGCCGCTGGCAACCCTGAGCCGCATTACCACGGCCACCGTGAGCGCCTGCGTGCGCGCTTCCAGGAGGCTGGCGCCGAGGCACTACCCGATTACGAGCTTCTGGAACTCCTGCTCTTCCGCTCGATCCCGCAGCGCGACGTCAAACCACTCGCCAAGGAGCTGATCCAGCGCTTCGGCTCCTTCGCCGAGGTTCTCGCCGCGCCGGCTCATCGCCTCACTGAGGTGAAGGGTGTCGGCGAAGGCGTGGCGCTCGATCTCAAGATCGTCGAGGCGGCGCTGCAGCGCATGGCCAAGGGCGCGGTCGCCAAACGCACCGTGCTCTCCTCATGGACCTCGGTGCTGGATTATTGCCGCATGGCGATGGCTTTCGCCGAGCGCGAGCAATTCCGCATCCTCTTCCTCGATAAGAAGAACGCGCTGATCGCCGACGAGGTGCAGCAGACCGGCACCGTCGACCATACGCCGGTCTATCCGCGCGAGGTGATGCGCCGGGCGCTGGAGCTCTCGGCCTCCGCGATCATCCTCGTGCACAATCACCCATCCGGCGATCCGACCCCGTCCGGTGCCGACATGCGGATGACCCGCGAGCTCGTCGACATCGCCAAGCCGCTCGGCATCGCCATCCATGACCACATCGTGGTCGGCCGCGACGGCCATGCCAGCTTCCGCAGCCTCGGGCTGATCTAGGAGGCCGCCTTGTCAGAACTCTTCGTAAAGCGCGTCTACGATCCGCCCGCTCCCGAGGACGGCACGCGCATTCTGGTCGATCGGCTCTGGCCGCGCGGCGTCAGCAAGGACAGGATCGGGCTCTGGCTCAAGGACATCGCGCCCAGCAACGAACTGCGCCACGAGTTCCACGGCAACCCAGACCGCTGGGAGGAATTCCGGATCGCCTATGCCATGGAACTCGGCAGCACCCCGGCTCAAGCCGCGCTCGCGATCCTCGACGAAAGACGTAGAGCCGGCCCCGTCACGCTGCTCTACGCGGCCAAGAACGACACCCACAACAATGCCGAAGCGTTGCGGCTCTGGATCGAGGAGCGGGACCGCCACGGCCGCGGCTGAGCGGCCGCAAGGCACTCAAAGCCACCACAACACCGGACCTGCTCAATAATGAGGCAGAGGCGCATTTTTCCCTGATCACCTCCCCTCTTCCCGAATGCTTGCGAATGCGCATAGGCTGACTGGAAAAGGGGACGGAGCGCATGGTCGCATTCGATGAAATGACCGGCTCGGGGGCTGAACTCAGATCGGCCTACACCGCCCTGGACCGCTGGCTGAAGGAAACCCCGGCTGAGACGCTGGCGCTTCGGCGCAGCCAGGCTGAGCTGTTCTTCCGCCGCATCGGCATCACCTTCGCCGTTTATGGCGACGAGGAATCGACCGAGCGGCTGATCCCATTCGACATCATCCCGCGTGTCCTGACCAAGCCGGAATGGGAGAAGCTGGAGAAGGGCCTGCGCCAGCGCGTCACCGCGCTGAACATGTTCCTGGCCGATGTCTACGGGCCGAAGGAGTGCCTGAAGGCCGGCATCATCCCGCCCGATCTGGTTTACCGCAACGCCTGCTACCAGCTCGAAATGGTCGACTTCAAGGTGCCGCACGGCATCTATTGCCACATCGCCGGCATCGACGTGGTGCGGGTCGATTCCGACACCTTCTACGTGCTGGAGGACAATGCCCGCACGCCGTCCGGCGTCTCCTACATGCTGGAGAACCGGGAGGTGATGCTGCGGCTCTTCCCCGAGCTCTTCGCCACGCATCGCGTCGCGCCGGTCGACAACTACCCGGACCGGCTGCTCGCGACGCTGCGCTCAGTCGCGCCGCGCAGCGCTTCCTCCGACCCGACCATCTGCCTGCTGACGCCGGGCCAGTATAATTCGGCCTTCTACGAGCACTCCTTCCTGGCCGACAAGCTCGGCATCGAGCTGGTCGAAGGCTCGGACCTGCTCGTCAAGGACGATGTCGTCTACATGCGCACGACCCAGGGGCCGAAGCGCGTCGACGTCATCTATCGGCGCATCGACGACGACTTCCTCGATCCGCTCGTCTTCCGCAGCGATTCCATCCTCGGCGTGCCCGGCATCGTCGGCGCCTACAAGGCTGGCAACGTCACGCTTTGCAACGCCATCGGCACGGGCGTCGCCGACGACAAGGCGGTCTACAGCTACATGCCGGAGATCGTGAAGTTCTATACGGGCGAGGAGCCGATCCTAAAGAACGTCCCGACCTTCCGCTGCCGCGAGCCAGAGGCCAACGCCTATGTGCTCGACAATCTGGAAAAGCTCGTCGTCAAGGAGGTCAATGGCTCGGGCGGCTACGGCATGCTCGTCGGCCCCCATGCCAACAAGGCGCAGATCGAGACCTTCCGCCGCAAGCTCAAGGCCCAGCCCGAAGGCTTCATCGCCCAGCCGACGCTCGCGCTCTCGACCTGCCCGACCTTCGTCGCGTCTGGCGTGGCGCCTCGCCATGTCGACTTAAGGCCCTATGTGCTCTCCGGCGCCAACGGCATAACCTGCGTCCCGGGCGGGCTGACGCGTGTGGCGCTCAAGGAAGGCTCGCTCGTGGTCAATTCCAGCCAAGGCGGCGGCACGAAGGATACCTGGGTGCTCGACGCATGAGGCTTACACCAGAACCGCCCATCCCACTGCGGAAAGGCTCTCGCTGACCATGCTTTCGCGTACCGCCGACAGCCTCTACTGGGTTTCCCGCTATGTCGAGCGGGCCGAATATCTCGCCCGCATCCTCGACGCCACGACCCGCCTGACCAACCTGCCGACCAATTACGGCGGCGCAGGCACCGAATGGCAGAGCGCCGTCTCCACCGCCGGCTGCGAGGAAGGCTTCGCTCAGGCCTATGGCGAGGCGAATGAGCGCAATGTCTGCGACTTTCTGACCTTCAACCCGGACAACCCCTCCTCCATCCGCAACTGCCTCGCCCAGGCGCGCTCCAATGCGCGCGCGGTGCGCACCGCGCTGACCTCCGAGATGTGGGACGCGTTGAATACCGCCTGGCTGGAGCTGCAGCGCTTCGAGAAGACGCGCATGGACCGCGAGGAGTTCGCGCGCTTCCTCGACTGGGTGAAGAGCGTCTCGCTGGCCTTCGACGGCTCGGCCTATCGCACCATGCTGCGCGACGACAGCTACTGGTTCTCCCGTCTCGGCGTCTATCTCGAGCGCGCCGACAACACCGCCCGCATCCTCGACGTGAAGTACCATGTGCTGCTGCCGGCCAATGAGCAGGTTGGAGGGTCGCTCGACTATTTCCAGTGGACCACGGTGCTGCGCGAGGTCTCGGCGCTGACCGCCTATCACTGGGTTTATCGCGAGGCGGTGCAGCCGATCCTCGTCGCCGACCTCTTGATCCTCAACCGGCGCATGCCGCGCTCGCTCGCCGCCTGCTACGAGAACATCTCCCGCTTCCTCGATCTGCTCGGCGACACCTACGGCCGGCAGGGCCCGTCCCAGCGCCAGGCGCGCAAGACGCTCGCCGGCCTCAGCAACACGAAGATCGACGATATCTTCGAGCACGGGCTGCACGAATTCATCGAAGAGTTCATCACCGAGAATAATCGCCTCGGCAACACCATCTTCGAGCAGTACCTGCAATGAGCGGCTCGCTTGCGGCAAAGCCGACGGACAGAGGCTAGGGTCTGAACCGACGATGCGGATCAGGATCTCCCATGCGATCAGCTACGACTACGCGGAACCCGCGCGGCACATCACGCAGATCCTGCGCCTGACCCCGCGCGACCATGACGGCCAGCACGTCATGTCCTGGCGCATCGAGCCGAGCGTCGACGGCCGGCTGCGCACCTCGCAGGACGCGCATGGCAACATCGTTCACAGCTTCTATGACGAGGGGCCGGTCTCTTCGCTCTCGATCCGCATCGAAGGTCTTGTCGAGACGCTCGACCTTGCCGGCGCCGTCCGCGGCGGCATCGAGCGAGTACCCTGCGAGGTCTATCGGCGCGACACCTTGCTGACCGAGCAGGACGAGGCCCTGCGCAGCTTCGCCGAGGAAGCTGCCACCGGCACCGGCACGCAATTGTCGCAGATGCATGCTCTGATGGCCGCCGTCAGCGACCGGATGGATTGCGTCGAGGCGAGCGGCCGCCGCGGCGTCGGCGCTATCGCGGCCTTCGCCGCGCGGGAGGCGATCGCGCAGGACATCGCCCACGTCTTCATGGCTTGCGCCCGGCATCTGGGCCTGCCGGCGCGCTATGTCTCCGGCTATGTCGCCGCGGCGCAGGACCTGCCCCATGCCAACGGTGCCCATGCCTGGGCCGAGGCCCACGTCGATGGCTATGGCTGGATCGGCTTCGACTGCGCCAATGGGCTCTGCCCGATCGACACCCATGTCCGTGTCGCCGTCGGGCTGGACTATGCCGATGCCGCGCCTGTGCGCGGCTCGCGCCAGGGCGGCGAAGGCGAGAGCCTGAACGTGGTCGTCAGCGCCCGCGAGAGCGAAGGCCGCTTCGCCAATCAATGATCGCGTACCCCGGAACGGGGGCGCGAGGGCCTGTACTCAGACCCCAAAGCTACAAGGGACGGGAATCGTGACCTACTGCGCCGGAATCCTCGTGAAGGACGGGCTCGTGATGATCGCCGACACCCGCACCAATGCCGGGCTCGACGACATCTCGACCTACCGGAAGCTGCACCTCTTCTCATGGCCGGGCGAGCGCAATTTCGGGCTGATGACGGCCGGCAACCTCTCCATTACCCAATCGGTGGTGAGCCTTCTCCACGAAGGCCTGCCGAATCCGGAGACCGGAGAGATCGATACTTTGCACAATGCGCCTACGATGTTTCGCGCAGCCCAACTCGTCGGCAACTGTATCCGCCACGTCCGGGAGATCGACGGGCCGGCGCTCGAAGAAGCCCGGGTCAAATTCGACATCTCGATTCTGTTCGGCGGCCAGATCAAGGGCGAGCCGATGCGTCTCTTCATGGTCTACGACGCCGGCAACTTCATCGAGTGCGGTGTTGATTCACCTTTCCTGCAGATCGGCGAGCACAAATACGGCAAGCCCATATTAGACCGGGCTGTGACCTTTCAGACGCATCTTTACGATGCTCTCAAGGTCGGGCTGATCTCCATGGATTCGACGATGCGCTCGAACCTCGGCGTCGGCCTGCCGATCGACCTGCTCGTCATGAGGCGGGACGCCACGGAGCCCGAGCTGAACCGCCGAATCGAGGCTGGAGAGCCCTATTTCCATGATCTGCGCGAGCGTTGGTCGGCCGCGCTGCGGGCTGCGCATCTCGCGATCCCGCGCCCGCCCTACGGTCCGCCGGAAGGATAAGCCGATCTACTCGGCATGTGTTCGATCAATGCAACGGGATGTCAATAATTGGTCGGGTAAGTCGTTATCTGAGATTTGACTTGGATAACCGATGTCCCAGCCACTGGCCGCGAAGATGACGAATGCGGGTTCCTCCGCTCGCATGTTCGCGAGCACGGTGGTGACCCTCGGCTGCGCCTTCGTCGTACTGATGGCGGCCAGTGTCGCCGTCGTCACCGCCCTGACCCGCGAAGCAAACCGCCTCGAGGCCCAGCGCCAGGCGGAACGCATCGAGGCGGCCTTCAACGGGCAGATCCGGCTGAGCGAGCTAAAGCTCGAAGGCCTCATGGCGACGAACGACCTCACCGAAGCGCTTCTGCAGCCGCAGCAGCAACCGGCGCTTCAAGCCGCTCTCAAGAACCTGCGCAGCCAGCTACTCGATTTCGACGGCGTCCATGTCGTGTCGATGAATGCCGGCGTCGTCGCGAGCATCGAGAACACGGTGCCGATCGGTCAGGGGCAGTCCGACGGGCAGCGCCATCTGAACGCCTTCATGCGCAGCGCCAAGAATCCGGTGGTTTCCGTCGTGGTTGGCGACGAAGCACACCCACAGACCGGCCCAACGCGCACGATGATGCTCAACGACAGCAACGAAACCGTGCTGTTGACCGTCGTCGACCTGGCGCATCTCCTGCCGATCGACATCGCCAACACACGCGACCAGCTCTCTCTCATCGCCTACCGGCATCTCACGACCGGCATGCTCTCGGAACTGGCGGAGCGCTATCGCGTGGCGGACATCCGCCTCGTCTCCTCCGCACCGGCGGACCTGTCGTCGGTGCTGGCGCTGCGCGCTCCCGACGGCACGGTCGGCGGCTGGCTCACCTGGTCTCCGGCCCGTCCCGGTGACGCCATGCTGCATCGCTTCCTCTGGGCCCTGATCCTGGTCGCCCTGCTGTTCTCGGGAATCTTCGTCTTCGTCGTGCAGCGGCTGCGCGCTGCCGCGGAACAGATCGAGCTGCGCGAGCGGCAGATCCAGCGGCTGGCGGGCCAGGACGAGCTCTCGCTGCTGCCCAACCGCCGCAGCTTCGACCTGACGCTCGACCAGAGCCTGGCCGACCTCGCTCAGTTCGGATCGGCGCTGGCGGTCCTGCTGATCGATCTCGACCGCTTCAAGGCCGTCAACGACACCTATGGCCACACCGCCGGCGACGAGCTGATCCGGCAGGTCGCCTCGCGCCTGTCCGGCGCGCTACAGCCGGGCGACACCGTCGCGCGCCTGGGCGGTGACGAGTTCGGCATCATCCGCACCCATCTGGCGACGCAGGCCGGCTGCGCGGCGCTTGGCGAGCGCATCCTCGCCTGCCTCACCGAACCCTTTATCGTCATGGATGTCGAGGTCGCCATTGGCTGCTCGATCGGCATCGCCATGGCCCCGCGCGACGCCACCAACCGCGAAACCCTGCTCAAGCTCGCCGACACCGCCCTTTATGAGGCGAAGAATGGCGGCCGCAATCGCTATGCCTTCTTCGAACCGCAGATGAACCGCTCGCTGCAGCTCAAGCGAATGGTCGAGGACGATCTCCGCCGCGCCATCGAGAACGACGAGCTGACCCTGCACTACCAGCCGCAGGTCTCGGTCGACGGCGCGACCATCGTCGGCATCGAGGCTCTGGTGCGCTGGCCGCATCCCGAGCACGGCATGATCCCGCCCTCGGACTTCATCGCCATCGCCGAGGAGCGCGGGCTGATCGTGCCGCTGAGCGAATGGGTGCTGCGCCGCGCCTGCACCGAGGCGAAGCGCTGGGAAGGCGTACGGCTGGCCGTCAACGTCTCGCCGATCCAGTTCCGCCACAAGGACTTCGTCTCCAACGTCATCCGCATCATCCAGGAAACCGATTTCGACCCGACGCGGCTGGAGCTTGAGCTCACCGAGGGCGTGCTGATCGAGGACGCGGACGCCGCCGAGGCGGCCATGATGGACATCCGCGCCCATGGTGTCGGCCTCGCGCTGGACGACTTCGGCACGGGCTATTCGAGCTTGATCTATCTGCGCCGCTTCGCCTTCGACAAGATCAAGATCGACCGCTCCTTCCTCGAATATATGGAAGCGACCGGCGAATCCGCGATCCTCGTGCATTCGATGGCGCATCTCGGCCGCGCGCTTGGCCTGCGCGTCTGCGCGGAAGGCGTCGAGACGGCCGAGCAGCATCGCTTCCTGCAGGCGATCGGCTGCCATGAGTTGCAGGGCTTCCTCTTCTCCCGGGCCGTGCCGGCCGCGGAGATCGACCGCCTGCTCTCGGTCGACAACCCCTTCGCCGAAGTGCTGTCCGCGGCCTGAAAGAGCGTCGTTGATGCGAGCCCTCATCCTGAGGAGCGCTTCCTTTGGAAGCGCGTCTCGAAGGATGCTCGCCAAAGCTCCGGAACCATCTGGACCATCCTTCGAGACGCCGCTGCGCGGCTCCTCAGGATGAGGGCTGCAGATGCCCAAGCGGACGAATCGTCAGAAGAACAACTCGTGGATGCCGCTGAAGATTGCGTAGGCAAAGCCGGCACTGAGCAGCAGCCCGGCGGCGCCGAAAACCGCGCCCACGATGATCAGCACGCCGTCGCGCTCGACCAGGCCTAGCCCGACGAGGCAGACCGCGAGGCCGAGCGGGATCTGGCCGATGAAGGGCGCGGCCAGAATCAGCCCGAAGGCAAGGATCAGGATGACCAGCCCGAGCACCGGAACGGCATAGGCGCCACCGAGCATGGTCAGGCGCGGCTTCGAGAAGCGCTCGAGCCGTGTCAGCGCCGGTAGCGCCCGAGCCACGGCGCGGGTCAGCTCCGGCTTGCCGATGCTGCGCTTCAGCAGCGCCTGCGGCAGCCAGGGCGTCCGGCGGCCCAACAGCATCTGGATGGCGACGAAGGCGAGCACGAAGCCACACACCAGCGGGATCGGCGGCGGCATCGGAAGGCAGTTGGGCAGGCCGAGGAGCACGACGAGCAGCGCATAGGCCCTGTCTTGCAGAGCCGACACGATGGTGCCGACAGCGAGGCGCTCACCGGGCAGGCCGGCCAGCGCCGTCAGAAGTCCGGAGGTGCGCAATGACGAAGACAAGGGAAGCGCAGCCGTGCCTTAGGTCCGGTCCCGATCGGATCGAAGCAACCTGATCGGTGAAGCCGTCCCTAAACGAGTGATAGAGAACGTGCCCGATCGGATGGCAACGCGATCTGCTCGTGTGCACTCCAACGGGAGCGCCCGCCTAGCATGGTCCGGCAGCCGCCAACAAGCGCGCCCGGCGCAAGGCCCCCGTGCTCAGTGCAGCGTCAGCACCCCGTTGAGGGCACGGATTTCGGCCGGGCGGATCAGCCGCGCATGCGAAACCGTGACGGAATGCAACGGTCCGTCGAGCTCCCGCTCCCAGAAGGCCAGGAAATCCTTCAGCACGGGAAAGCGCGGCGCCAGGTCGTATTGCTGCCAGATATAGGTTTGCAGGACGCTGCGGTGATCCGGCATGCGGTAGAGGATTGTCGCCGTGGTCAGTCCGTAGCCTTCCAGCTGTCGGATGAAATCCTTCGAGACCATCGCAACCTCCCTTTCCGTCATGGAATGAAAGCTTTGCCGGATAAGCCGAGACTGCTCCCGCTTGGTTAACGAATGCTTGCAAGTGTAATGCCGAGCTGCTGAAATACCAACGCGTGTCACGGGCGTGCGGGTCCATCGACATGGCCGGCGCTGGGGGGCGTGCGTGGCGTATGCATGGGGCAAGGCCGGTATGGCCGGGCTGGCGATTATCGCTGCAGCCGCCCCTTGCGATGCGGCCAGCGCCGAGGAGGATGACGACGAGAACGAGGATTCGTCCTACTCGCCGATCTCCACCGTCATCTTCGGCTCGATGGAAGCCGGGCCCGCGAAGACCTTCGCCGCCTTCGGCATGAAGCGCGCTGTCCGCGGTGGTTTGGCCGGAAGCGGCTTCCGGCTCCTCCTCAAGGCGGGCGGCTCGCGCGAGGAGACGCGCCGGCGACGGCCCCACGGCACGACCTACAAAACCGAAGCGCAGTCGATGCTCGGCTATGAATGGCGCGTCGGCAGCACCTTCTTCGCGCTCTATGTCGGGTCCGATACGGAAACCGAGCAGCGTATGGGGCCCTTCTGCTCATGTGTGACGACGCGCTACGGGGCCCGGCTCCAAGCGGATCTCTGGATGACACCGGCAGAGGGCGTGATGCTCCAGGCCACCGGTTATGCCTCGACCCTTGACGGCAACCGCCTCTGGGGGCGTGTCGCCACCGGCTGGTGGATGCCAGCGCGCTTCTATCTCGGACCGGAGATCGAGGCCTATCGCGACCACGACTACAGCAAACTCCGGCTGGGACTGCATCTCACGGGCTTGCGTCTCTTCGGCGTCGAATGGCGCCTCTCCGGCGGCTGGCAGAGGACGAGCGATCGGCCGTCCGAAGCTTACGGCACGTTCGGGCTGCACTGGCTGCGATGAGCGGCTCCGTCATGCTCGGGCTTGACCCGGTCATCTGGGAAACCGGCTCCCTCTGGTTCTGAGGTTCTCGGGGCAAGCCCGAGAATGACGCCCAACCTAGCCCTGCAACGCCCGCAAGGCTTCCGGCGTATCGACGTCGATGGCGATGGACGGGTCCTCGAAGGGCACCTCTACCACCCTCTCGCCCGCTTCTTCCAGCAGGCGGCGCGCGCCGCGATCTCCCGTCAGCAGCGATACCGCCGGGAAGATCTCGCGCGCGAGCAGCACAGGGTTGCCGCGCTGGCCGAACAGGGTCGGCACGACGGCGAGCGCCTCAGGCTGGCGCTTCAGCGCCTCGACGAGCCCGCCGATCACTTTCGGCGTCACATTGGGCATGTCGCCCAGCGAGACTACAGCACCGGGAGCATCCGGCGGCAGCGCTGCAACACCCGCTTTGAGCGACCCCGCGAGGCCCGAGGCGTAGTCGTTGTTGTGGACCACCCGCACGGGCAGCTCAGCCAGCGCAGCCTGAACGGCTTCCCGCTCATGGCCGGTGACAACGATGACGGGCAGGAGCCCCGCTTCGAGCTGCGCCTCCACGGCGTGGCGCAGGATCGGCTTGCCGCGCAGCGGCTGGGTGAGCTTGTTGCGTGCGCCCATCCGCGTCGATTGCCCGGCGGCCAGCACGATGCCGGCGACCGCGCCACCCCCCTCCTGCCCCGGCGCGCGAGGCTGGGGCCGCGAGACGATCTCCATCAGGAGTCCGCCGACCCCCATGCGCTGGGCATCCGCACGCCCGACCGGAATACGGGCGAGGCTGCGCTGCAGCACCCAATCGAAGCTGTTCTCCTTGGGCGAGCGGGCACAGCCCGGCGCGCCGATCACCGGCTTGCCGCCCAGCCGTCCGAGCATCAACAGATTACCCGGGTCGACCGGCATGCCGAGATGCTCGACCGCGCCGCCGGCGTCCACCAGTGCCTGCGGAATGACGTCGCGCCGGTCGGTGATCGCGGAAGCGCCGAAGACCACGATGATGTCGGCCTTGCCCTCCGCTTCCGCGGCGATGGCGGCGGCAAGCGGGCCGGGCTCATGCGGCACCCGCCTGTCGGCGGAAAGGATGGCCTCGGCGGGCGCCAGCCGCTCCTCCATGATGCGCAAGGTCTTGTCGACGACGCTCGGCTTCAGCCCCGGCAGCAGCGTCGAGATCACCGCGACGCGCGACGGCTGGTAGGGCGCGACAGCGACAGGGGCGTTCGCGCCCAGCGCCGTCAGCGCCTCAGTGACCTGCGCCTCCGGCACCGCATAGGGAATGATTTTCACGGTCGCAATGAGCTCACCCGCCACCACGGCCTTGAGCGCCGGTAACGTCGCGACGGTGATCGCTTCATCGATGGCGTTGAAGGCGTCGATGGCCGCGACATCGACCTTGAGCACACCCGCCGCCGTGGCGAAGAGGTTGACCCGGCCGGTGAAGGGCGCATCGGCCCTGACGCCCCCACCCATCATCCGCTCAGCCAGGCGCCGGGCGGCTTCGTTCTCGCCGATGTCGCCGGGCTCGAGCCTGACCGCGACGATCTCGGCAATACCGGCTTCCTTCAGCCCGGCGGCGAGATCGGCAGTGACGGTAGCGCCCTTCTTCACCACGGTGGCACCCGCACGGATGCTATGCGCCGCGATGCAGCCCACCGCCTCGGTGATCGCGACCGGACCGAACTTCATATCCCGCCCTCAGGCCGGCTTGCGGCGCGGGCCGCGCAGCGTGTTGACGATCTCGGCCAGGATCGACAGCGCGATCTCGGCCGGCGAGACGGCGCCGATGTCGAGCCCGATCGGAGCGTGGATGCGCGCGATCGCCTGCTCGTCGAAGCCGGCGGCGGTCAGGCGCTCAACGCGCTTGCCATGCGTTTTCCGGCTGCCGAGCGCGCCGATATAGAAGCAGTTCGAGCGCAACGCCGCGTCCAGCCCGGGATCGTCGATCTTCGGATCATGCGTCAGCGCTACGAAGGCCGTGTAGCTATCGAGCCCGATCCGCGGGATCGCCTCCTCCGGCCATTCCGGCAGCAGCGTGACATCGGGGAAGCGCTCGGGCGTGGCGAAGGCCGTGCGCGGATCGATGATGACGAGGTCGAGGTCAAGCGTCTTCGCCATCGGCGCCATGGCCTGCGAGATATGCACCGCCCCGGTCACGACGACGCGCGGATGCGGCGCCTGCACGGTGAGGAACCAGGCCCTGCCCTCCGCCTCCACCATGCCGCTCTTGCCCATGCGAAGCTGCCTATCCAGCAGCTCCGCCAGCGGATCGGAGGCGATCGCCTCCTGCGTCACGAGCCGCTGCGCGCCGGCGGCCATGTCGGTCACCAGCACGGTCGCCCGCCGGGCCTCACGCTCGGCATTGAGCGTCGCGAGAATGGAAAGATCCATGGCCGTCAGCCCTTATCCGTCGCGAGCTTGAGGCCGAGGCCTATCATAAGTGAGCCGCCGAGCCAGCGGCCGAAGGCGAAGCCGGTCTTCGTCCGCTTCATCGCGCCGATGACAGCGGAGGCGCCCAGCACCGTGACGAGATCGGCCGAGGAGAAGACGAAGTTCACGATCGTGCCGAGGATCAGGAACTGCGCCCAGACCGGCAGCGACGCAGCCGGATCGACGAACTGCGGCAAGAGCGCGATGAAGAACAACGCGACCTTCGGGTTCAACACCTCGACGATGAAGGAATCGATCAGTGCGCGCTTCACCGTCTTCGCGGGCGCGAGCGGTTGATCGGGCGCCTCCAGACGCGTGCGGATCATGCCGATGCCGATCCAGATCAGATAGAGCGAGCCCGCGATCTTCACCGCCATGTAGAGTTCAGGCACATGCTTGAACACGGCCGAGAGGCCGAAGGCCGCGGCGAAGACATGCAGATAGCAGCCGAGATGGATGCCGAGCGTCGCCATGAGCCCGGCCTTGCGGCCATGGCTGATCGTCTGGGCGGCGGTGTAGAGCAACGCCGGCCCCGGGAAGTAGGCAACGAGGATCGTCACCGTCGCAAAGGCGAGAAGCGTCTCCCAGGCTGGCATCAGAGCACCGCCCCCGCGCGGACGGGCTCGACATAGACCTTGATCCGCCCGCCGCAGGAGAGCCCGACCTTCCAGGCCGTCTCGTCGGCGACGCCGAATTCCAGCGTCCGCGCCTTACCGTCCGCGATGACGTCGGCGGCTTCCGCCACCACGGCGCCCTCGACACAGCCGCCCGAGACCGAGCCGACGAAATTGCCCTCGGCATCGATCACGAGATGCGAGCCGACCGGGCGCGGCGCCGAGCCCCAGGTCTCGACCACCGTCGCGATGGCGACCTGACGGCCGGAACGGCTCCACTCCTCGGCGGCGCGCAGGATGTCGGTGTCCGTGCTGATCATCGCATCATCTCCCTGGCTCTCGACTCCAGTCGGCCCGGCCTGGCGCCGGCGTCATTCTTGCTGACCGGAAGGAGACCCGGAATCCCTCGGAGCGCCCCCGCTCGACGACGGATTTCGGATCGGCGCCGCTCGCGCGGCTTGTCCGGAATGACGGCGCGGCCTGACCATAAGTCGCGCGCCCGCAATACATCATGCCTCAACCCGCCTTCTTCAACCACAGGCGCGGATCGCTCTCCCGTCCTGCGTCGCGGGAAAGTGCGGAGCAGAGATCGGCCATCGCCGCGAGGTTGTGAATCGGCTTGAAGGAATCGACATGCGGCAGCATCGCCTTGATGCCGCTGGCCCGCGCCGCGAAGGCCTCGTAGCGCAGCAGCGGGTTGAGCCAGACGAGCTGCCGGCAGGAGCGGTGCAGCCGGTCCATCTCGAAGGCGAGGCTGTCGTCGAGATGCCGTTCCAGCCCGTCCGTGAAAAGCAGCACCACAGCCCCGCCCGCCAGCACCCGCCGCGACCAGACGCGGTTGAACTCGTGCAGCGCCGTCGCGATGCGCGTGCCGCCCTCCCAGTCCGGCGCGGCCCTGCCCGCGAGCGCCAGTGCCTCGTCGGGGTCGCGCGCCTTCAGCATCCGCGTGACATTGGTCAGCCGCGTGCCGAAGACGAAGGAATGCACACGCCGGCGCTTCTCGGTCAGCGCATGCAGGAAATGCAGGAAGATGCGCGAATACTCCGCCATCGACCCCGAAATATCGATGAGCGCCACAATCGGCGGATGCACCTCGCGCCGTTCGCGGAAGGCAAGGTCGATCGAGCCGCCTCCGCCCTTCAACGACTGGCGAAAGGTCCGGCGCGGATCGATGCGCAAGCCACGCTCGGCGGCGATGAAACGACGGGTGACGACGCTATCGTTCGGGAGTCTCAGCTCCGCGATCAGCTGCTTGGCGCGGGCGATCTCGGACGCGGTCATCTGGGCGAAATCGCGCGATTGCAGCGTCTCGCGATCCGAGACGGTGAGGCGCGCCGTAAGCTCCGTCAGCTCCGCCGGCGGCTCGTCCTCGCGTGGTGGCGGCTGGAAGGCCTCCGCCACCCTGAGCGCGCCGGCCTCGGCCTTCTCCGGCTGGCTGTCCACGCCGGGCGAGACGGGCGACATCTGCGCCATGATTTTCTCAATCAGGTTGCGCCGGCGCCAGAACAGCCGGAAGGCCTGATCGTAGACCGCGCTGTCCTCATGCTTCTTCACGAAGATCGCATGCAGCGCCCAATACATGTCGTCGCGCCCGCCGAGCGCACCATCGGCAAGCGCCTCCACCGCCTCGACGACCGCCCCCGGCCCGACCGGCATCCCCGCCGCGCGCAGCGCACGGGCGAAATAGGCGACGTTCTCGGCGAGCTTGCCGGTCACTGGCCGGCCGTCTCCGTCATGAACACCTTCTGGACCACCTGCCAACGGCTCTCGACTTTCAGCAGCGAGAGCAGGTCGGTGAAGTAGCGCGGCGGCATCTGGCACTTGACCTTGACCAGCGCCAGTGTCGGCCCGACGAGGTCGATGGTCAGGATGTGGTCATCCCGCTGCAGCCCGGCCTTCTGCGGCGAAGGACGGTTGCGGACGAGATCGAGCCATTGCTCGCGCGGAACGACCTGGATCGTGCCGTCGTCGCGGGTCGTGGTCAGCGCGCTCGTCGGATGGAAGACATGAGCGAGCTTCTCGGCATCCCCCTCATAGAGGCCGTCGAGATAGGTCCGCACCGTCGCTTCCACGGCCTTGATGTCTGCATTCATGACATCTCCCCCCAAACCTGCGAGCTTCTCAGCCGGCCATCGTGGCTCTGGATCTCACGCCCGCGCCTCGGCCTTCACCTGGTCGAGCATCTCCCGCACCTTCGAGCTCTGCATCGCCTGGATGTCGTCCTGGTATTTGAGCAGCGCGCCCAGCGTGTCGGAAACGATCGCCGGGTCGAGCGCCACCGCGTCGAGCTCGACCAGAGCCGTCGCCCAGTCCAGCGTCTCGGCCACGCCCGGCGCCTTGAACAGCTCCTCCTTGCGGATTGCCTGCACGAATCCGACAACCTGCTTCGAGAGCTTGGCCGGGGCGTCGGGCACCTTGGCCTTCAGGATGGCGAGCTCGCGCGCCGCATCGGGGTAATCGACCCAGTGATAAAGGCAGCGCCGCTTCAGCGCGTCATGGATCTCGCGGGTCCGGTTCGAGGTCAGGATGACGATCGGCGGCTCGGCCGCCTTGACCGTGCCGAGCTCAGGAATCGTCACCTGCGCATCGGCCAGCACCTCCAGCAGAAACGCCTCGAAGGCCTCGTCGGTGCGGTCGAGCTCGTCGATCAGCAGGATCGGCGCCCCGCCTTCCTGCGGCTCCAGCGCCTGCAGCAGTGGCCGCTTCACCAGATACTTCTCCGAGAAGATGCCGGCTTCCAGCCGCTCGCGATCCTCGGCCACGCCGCCCGCCTCGGCCAACCGGATCGCCATCATCTGGCCGGCATAGTTCCACTCGTAAACGGCGGAGGAGAGGTCGAGCCCCTCATAGCATTGCAGCCGGATCAGCCGCCGGCCGAGGCCCGCGGCGAGCACCTTGGCGATCTCGGTCTTGCCGGTGCCGGCCTCCCCTTCCAGCAGCAGCGGCCGCTTCATCCGAAGTGCCAGGAAGAGCACCGTCGCCAGCGCCCGGTCGGAGACATAACCCTGCGCCTGCAGCAGCGCGAGCGTGGCATCGATGGAGGAAGGCAAGGGAGAGGTCATGGCAACCCGCGTCATGCCCGGGCGGCGCGCGGGCACTCTTGATCGAACATCAGTAAGGTCTGGAAAGCGATGGCCGGGTCAAGCCCGGCCACGGCGTCCCTTCCATGCGCCGCCGTTACTTGCCGGTGGCCTGCGCCACGGCCTGCCGGGTCATCACGCCGATCAGATGCGCGCGATATTCCGGATCGGCGTGGATGTCGCCATTGATGCCCTTCGAGCCATGCTTGAAGCCGTCGAGCGACTTCGGCGCGAAGCGGGCCTTGAGCGCAGCCTCTGCCTCCGGCCAGCGGAAGACGCCGCCCTCGCCCGCGCCCGTCACCGCGACGCGCACCTCGGAGCCACGCTTGGCGACGAAGACGCCGACCATCGCGTAGCGCGAGGCGGGGTTGCGGAACTTGGCGTAGCCCGCCTTCGAGACCAGCGGGAAGGAGACCTTGGTGATGATCTCTCCCTCTTCCAGCGCCGTCTCGTAGAGCCCGGTGAAGAATTCTTCTGCCGTCAGCTTGCGCTTGTTGGTGATGACCGTGGCGCCGAGCGCCAGCAGCGCCGCTGGATAATCCGCCGCCGGATCGTTATTGGCGACAGAGCCGCCGATCGTGCCGCGATGGCGCACATGCGGATCGCCGATATGGCTGGCGAGATAGGCGAGCGCCGGCATCGCCGCCTGCACCTCGGCCGAATCGGCGACCTCGGCGTGGGTCGTCATCGCGCCGATGACGATGTTGCGGCCCTTGAGCGTGATGCCCTTGAGGTCGGCGCAGGCGCCGAGATCGACGATCGCCGCCGGCGAGGCCAGCCGCTGCTTCATCGTCGGCAGCAGGGTGTGGCCGCCGGCCAGCAGCTTGGCATCCTCCTTCTTGGCGAGCAGCGTCGCTGCCTGCCGGGCGCTGGTGGGCTTGTGATAGGTGAAGGCGTACATGATGGGTCTCCACTTCGTTTGGGAACCGTCATGGTCGGGCTTGACCCGAGCATCTCGTCCAGAAAAGCGCTCGGGGCGCCTCGCCGGCCGGAGATGGTCGGGTCAAGCCCGACCATGACGCGTGATCATTCAGCAGCCATCCGGTTCACACTCTTCTGCGCCGCGCGCCAGACCGCCTGCGGCGTGGCCGGCATCGCGATGTCCTCATGGCCGAGCGCATCGGTGATGGCGTTGATCACGGCGGGCGGTGAGGCGATGGCGCCAGCCTCCCCGCAGCCCTTGATGCCGAGCGGATTCGACGGGCAAGGCGTCACCGTCATGCCGACATCGAAGGAGGGCAGATCGTCGGCGCGCGGCATGGTGTAGTCCATGAAGCTCGCAGTTACGAGCTGGCCGTCGCCATTGTAGCGCGCGCCTTCCAGCAGCGCCTGGCCGACGCCCTGGGCGATGCCGCCATGGACCTGCCCCTCGACGATCATCGGATTGATGACGACGCCGAAATCATCCACCGCCGCCCAGCGATCGATCTTCGTCACACCGGTCTGCGGGTCGATCTCGAGCTCGCAGATGTGGACGCCGGCCGGGAAGGTGAAGTTGGTCGGGTCGTAGAAAGCCCCCTCCTTCAGACCCGGCTCCAGCTCCTGCCCGTTGAACTTGTGGGCGACATAGGCCTGCAGCGCGCAGGATCCGAAATCGAGCTTCCGGTCGGTGCCCTTCACCGTGAAGTTGCCGTCCGCGAAGTCGATGTCGGCTTCATCGGCCTCGAGCACATAGGCCGCGACCTTCTTGCCCTTGGCGATCACCTTGTCGATCGCCTTGTAGATCGCGGACATGCCGACCGCGCCGGAGCGCGAGCCATAGGTGCCCATGCCCATCTGCACTTTGTCGGTGTCGCCATGGATGATCGAGACATTGTCGATGGGTATGCCGAGCCGGTCCGAGACGAGCTGGGCGAAGGTCGTCTCATGACCCTGACCGTGGCTGTGTGAGCCGGTCAGTACCTCGACCGTGCCGATCGGATTCACCCTCACCTCTGCCGATTCCCACAGGCCCACGCCGGCACCGAGAGAGCCCACCGCGGCCGAGGGCGCGATGCCGCACGCCTCGATATAGGAGGAGAAGCCGATGCCGCGCAGCTTGCCGGCCCGCGCCGAGTCGCGCTTGCGCTTGCCGATGCCTTTGTAGTCGATGATCTCCAGGGCTTTCTTGAGCGAAGCAGCATAGTTGCCGGTGTCATAGGCCATGATCACCGGCGTCTGGTGCGGGAACTTCCGGATGTAGTTCTGCAGCCGGAATTTCGCAGGGTCCTTGCCGAGCTGGCGCGCCGTGACCTCGATCAGTCGCTCGACCACGAAGGTCGCTTCCGGCCGGCCCGCGCCGCGATAGGCGTCGACCGGGGCCGTGTTGGTATAGACCGCGTCGACCTCGCAATAGATCGCCGGGATGTCGTACTGGCCCGACAGCAGCGGCGCGTAGAGATAGGTCGGTACCGAGGAGGAGAAGGTCGAAAGATAGGCGCCGAGATTGGCGATGGTGTGGACCTTCAGCCCGAGGATCTTGCCCTCGGCATCGGTGGCGAGCTCGGCATGGGTGACGTGGTCGCGACCATGCGCATCGGAGAGGAAGGCCTCCGTCCGGTCCGCCGTCCACTTCACCGGCCGGCCGACTTTCTTCGCCGCCCAGACGCAGACCGTCTCCTCGGCATAGATGAAGATCTTGGAGCCGAAGCCGCCCCCGACATCCGGCGCGATCACGCGCAGCTTGTTCTCCGGCGCGATGCCGATGAAGGCCGACAGCACGAGCCGCGCCACATGCGGATTCTGGCTCGTGGTGTAGAGGGTGAAGATGCCCTCGCCCGCATCGTAATCGCCGACGGCCGCGCGCGGCTCCATCGCATTGGGCACGAGGCGGTTGTTGACGAGGTCGAGCCTGGTGACGTGCTTGGCCGCCTTGAAGGCCTTCTCGGCCGCGTCCTTGTCGCCGAGATGCCAGTTGAACACCGTGTTGTCCGGCGCCTCGTCATGGATGACGGTCTTGGCGCCCGCGGCCTTGCCCGTGTCGACCACGGCCGGCAGCTCCTGGTAGTCGACGATGATCGCTTCTGCAGCGTCCTTCGCCTGCGCCAGCGTCTCGGCCACGACGACGGCGACATGGTCGCCGACATAGCGCACCCTGCCCTGCGCCAGCGCCGGATGGCCCCCGGCCCGCATCGGCGAGCCGTCCTTGTTGTGGATCATCCAGCCGCAGATCAGCCCGCCGATCTTGTCGGCGGCGAGGTCGGCTCCCGTGAAGACGCCGAGCACACCGGGCATCGCGGCCGCGGCCTTCGTATCGATGGACTTGATCGTCGCATGCGCATGAGGTGAGCGCAGGAAATAGGCCTGGGCCTGGCCCGGACGGTTCACGTCGTCGGTGTAGCGCCCCTGGCCTGTGATGAAACGATGATCTTCCTTGCGGCGGACTGCGGCGCCGATTCCGGTGGCGGACATGGTGTTCCCTCCTCGCACGGCGCCTCTGGCGGACGCCTCACTGCATGGAACTCACTGCATGGAATGTGGCTCGGGCATGCGCGATGCGCGTGGCCTCACTCGGCGGCCTGGCGCACCGGCGCACCGGCCTTGCCCATCGCCTCTGCGCCGGCGGCGATCGCCTTGACGATGTTGTGGTAGCCCGTGCAGCGGCAGATGTTGCCGTCGAGATCCTCACGGATCGTCTTCTCGTCGAGCTCATGCCCGCGGCGGTTCACCATATCGACCGCCGACATGATCATGCCCGGCGTGCAGAAGCCACATTGCAGGCCGTGATGCTCGCGGAAGGCTTCCTGCATCGGATGCAGCTTGCCGTCCTGCGCCAGCCCCTCGATGGTGAGGATATCGGCGCCATCCACCGAGACGGCGAGCGTCGTGCAGGCCTTCACCGCCTTGCCGTCGATATGGACGAGGCAAGCGCCACACTGGCTGGTGTCGCAACCGACATGAGTCCCGGTCAGTCGGAGATTTTCTCGCAGGAACTGCACCAGAAGGGTGCGCGGATCGATATTGGCGGCGACGGCTTTGCCGTTCACCGTCAGCGAAACAGTGGTCATGAGCACATCTCCTGTGACCCGTCTCCATCCCCCCGTCCGCCCTCCCTGGGTGTCGGCCGGGTCGAACGCTCCGAAGTGCGTCGCCCCATCGGGCGGCCTCATTGGAACAGCTCAAAATCGAATGTGGACCCGCAGTTTTGCGGGGTCAAGCGTCATTGCATTTTCGAAAAGCACCATTTTCTTGCGAAAATTTCGGATTTCGCGCGCCCTGATGCGATGGCCTACGACCCTTCCAGCACCATTCTCGAATTCTTAACGCCCCATCTGCCAATCTGGCATGTGACCGACCGGCCGCGTGAGCAGTTCGTGCCTTTGATAATGGATCAGGTTCAGCGTCGCCTGAAGGCGATCGGCTATGGCGAAGAGCAGCGTCGTCGACTGCTCCGGTACCGACCGATCGTCGATCGGGTGATCGACAAGTTGGTCGTGGACGATTTCGAGCGCGCCTTCACGATCCTCCCGGAGCTTCGCCAGAGCGTCCAGCCGGTGGCGGAAGAACTTTACCGGGCCGAGGCCGAGCATTTCCGGCTGCTGTTCGCGGGTGATTTCAACGAAGCCTATGCCACCTCGATCGAGCGGCTCTGCCGGCTGGAACGGGCGGGCAATGTCCGCACCCGCGCGCGCGCCTCAATCGCCTTCTCGCTGATGCGCGAACTCTGCATGGCGAGCCGCCGGCGGGCGCTGCTGCACCCGACCCGCTTCACCGAAGAGCTGTTCATCATCGAGCGCATCCTCACCTATGACGTCAACACGACGATGACGCTCAATCGGGAGATGGAGGCGATCGAGGCCCGCCGCCGCGCCGCGGCGCTGGACGACGCGGCTGCGACGCTGAAAACGAAGATCAGCAGCCTCGACCGCACGATCAGCAGCGCTGTCGAGCAGTTCGTCTCGACCGCCGAAGAGACCGGTCGCGCCACGCGCTTCATCAAGGACACGGTCGGCAAGGTCGCGAACGCTTCGGTGATCGTGCGCGAAAAATCGGCCCAGACCGCGCAGGCAACGGAAGAGATGTCCGCCAACATCGCCGATATCGGCCAGCGCGCGCGACAGAGCCTGACGATCACCCATCAGGCGGTGCTGGATGCCGGCCAGATGAACGAGGCCATCGCCCAGCTGCGCGACGTGACCGGCAGCATCGGCAGGGTCGTCGGCATGATCGCCGACATCGCCGCGCAGACGAACCTGCTCGCGCTCAACGCGACCATAGAGGCCGCCCGTGCCGGCGAGGCCGGTCGCGGCTTCGCCGTGGTCGCCTCCGAGGTGAAGTCGCTCGCGACGCAGACCGCCAATGCCACGCAGGTTATCGCCGGTCAGATCGCCGAGCTCACCACCAGCGCCGAGGCCTGCGGCACCCATGCCGCAGCGATCGCCTCCACGGTCGAGGCGATCAGGCTCGATTCCGACGCCATCTCGGAGGCCGTTACGCAGCAGAGCCGCGTCACGGAAACGATCGCCCATGACGCTTCTCTCGTCGCCGACAGCTCGGACGCCGCGATCGAGAGCGCCAACGCCGTCAATGAGAGCCTTGCGATGACCCAAACTGCGCTAGAGCGGGCGAATGCGGCGGCGGCCGACATCGCCCTTCAGGTCGGCGCGGCCGAGGCCGCAGTCGGTCAGGCGCTCCAGGCCCTGCGCGAAGCCTCCTGATCCGCCACCGATCGGCGCGGGCTCAGCCCTCGCTGACCGCCCTGGCGAAATTGGCGAAGAATTCGTCGGCAAGCTTCTTCGACACCGAGTCGATCAGCCGCGCGCCGAGCTGCATCAGCTTGCCGCCGACCTGCGCCTCGACATCATAGCGCAGCAGCGTCTGCCCGCCTTCGGCATCGGATAGTGTGACCTTCGCTCCGCCCTTGGCGAAGCCGGCGATGCCGCCCTCGCCCTCACCCTGGATGCGGTAGCCGCTCGGCGGGTCGAGATCGGTCAGCTCGACCTTGCCCTTGAACGTCGCTTTCACCGGCCCGAGCTTGACCTTCACCACCGCCGACATATGCGTGTCGTCGTCCTTGGTCAGTTGCTCGCAGCCGGGAATGCAGGCCTTCAGCACCTCGGGGTCGTTGAGCTTGGCCCAGACCACGTCCTTCGATGCGGGCAGCGTCGCCTCGCCGTTCATCGTCATCGCCATGGGCATCTCCCGCATTGTGGGACCACGCGACTCATGTTGCGGTCGGCGCGGCTCGAAGGCTATCCAATTCCCTATCCATGATCGCAAAGCCTCCGTGGGCACAAGGGGCAAGCGGCGCCCTGCGCCATGCGGCCAGCGAAGGAGAACCGATGCTCGAACTCACCGCCGAGGAACGCGCCACTGCAGCGGGAGAGCATGGAGAGGGCGCGGCCATGGCGATGCGGATCGTCGCGGAGGCGGCCCGGCTCATGGGCGCTCCCCGGCTGATCCCGGTCGCCTCGGCTCATATCGATGGCGCGCTCTATCATGGCGACTCGGGCACGCTCTTTGCCGAGAAGCTGGTCGCCGGCGGCGCCAAGGTCGCGGTGCGCTCCAGCCTGAATGTGGGTTCGCTCGCGCCCGCCGGCTGCGCCGCGATCCGCTTGCCGCCGCATGAGCGGGGCATGGCCGGGCGCATGATGCGCGCTTATGAGGCGATGGGCTGCGAGCCAAGCTGGACCTGCGCGCCCTACCAGGCCGGCCACAGGCCGGCGCGGGGAACCGACGTCGCCTGGGGCGAATCCAATGCGGTGGTGTTCTGCAATTCGGTGCTCGGCGCCCGCACGAACCGCTATGGCGACTTCCTCGACATCGCCTGCGCCATAGCCGGCCGCGCTCCGGATTACGGCCTGCATCGCCCCGAGAATCGCCTCGCGACGCTGCTGATCGACGTGACGGGCCTCTCACTGGGGCTGCGCCGCAGCGATGTCTTCTATCCCGTGCTTGGCACGAGCCTCGGCCGCACCGCCGGCAGCGCGGTCGCCGTCATCGAAGGGCTTCAGAGCTGCACGAGCGAAGACCGGCTCAAGGCGCTCGGCGCGGCTGCCGCCTCGGCCGGCGGCGTCGGCCTCTTCCATGTCGCAGGCGTGACCCCGGAGGCTCCGGATGCGACAACCGCGCTCGGAGGCATCCCGCCGCGCGAGCGCATCGCCCTGACGCCGGCCGATGTGAAAGCCGCCCTCGCCGGGCTTTCGACGGCCGGAGAGACCGACCGCGTCGATGCGGTCGCCATCGGCTCGCCGCACCTTTCGCTGGCCGAGATAGACGAGGTCGAACAACGCATGGCCGGGCGCCGCCTCGCGATCCCGCTCTATGCCAATACCGGCCGCCATGTCCTGGCGCCACTGGAAGCAAAGGGCCGGCGCCGCCCGCTGGAGGATGCGGGTATCGTTTTCGTGGTCGACACCTGCGTCGTCGTTACGCCGATCCTGCCGGAACTGGACGGCGCGGTGCTGATGACCAACTCCGGCAAGTTCGCCCATTACGCCCCGGGCAATACCGGCTATGCCGTGACCTATGGCTCGCTCGGCGAATGCGTCGAGAGCGCGGTAGCCGGCCGCCTCGTCAGGGAGGCAAGGGCATGGATTTGAGAACAAGGCTGGAGCTGAAGGCCGAAATCCTCCTGCCAGGCGGGCCGGTCGACGGACCATGCCTGGCGTTGAGCGCTCCCATCAGCTTCTGGGGCGGCGTCGATCCCAAGAGCGGGCGGATCATCGATGCCCGTCACCCCGAGCGCGGCCGCGATGTCGCCGGAACGATCCTGGCCCTGCCGGGCACGATCGGCTCCTCCTCCGCTTCGGCTGTCATGCTCGAGCTGGTTCATGCCGGCCGGGCGCCGGCCGCATTGCTGATGGATGCGCCTGACGCGATCCTGCTGCTCGGCCTCGTCGTCGCCCGCGAAATGGGTTGGTCGACCCCGCCGGCTTTCCGCCTGCCGGCGGCCGAGCAGAAGCGGCTCGCGGGGCGCAGGCTAACTGTTTCAGAACAAGGGCTCATCAGGGCGGAGTGAGACTATTTGCAGGGCGTCATTCTCGGGCTTGACCCGAGAAGCTCATGACCAGATGGCGCTGGTTTCCGAGATGGTCGGGTCAAGCCCGACCATGACGCCAGTCCCAGACCCTAGACCGACCCGAAATGGCGCCTGCGATAGATCAGGCCGCCGCCCTGCCCCGCCCCGCCGAGGCCGACGACCTCCCCGATGAGGAGGCGGTGGCTCGCGATGTCCTGCGTCGATACGAGCCGGCAGTCGAAGGCCGCCACGGCATCGAGCAGCACGGGCGCCCCGGTCACGAGTTCGCCCCAGCGCGCCGCGCTGAACCGCGCCTCGCCATTGATGCCGCGCCGGCTCGCGAAGATCTCCGCAAGTTCGGCGTCATCGCCCGACAGCGTGTTGACGCAGAAGATGCCGCTCGCCTCGATCGCGGCCAGCGTCCGGCTCGTCCGGGCGATGCAGGCCAGCACGGTCGGCGGCGTGTCCGACACCGAGGCGACTGCGGTCGCCGTCAGGCCCGTCCGGCCATGCGGCCCCAACGTTGTGACGACATGGACCGCGCTAACGACCTGCGCCATCGCATCGCGAAAAGCGGTCGGCTCCGGGCGCTCGGGCACCGAAGGCAGGGGATGGACGGTCTTGGTCATCAGCTCGTCGATCGGGCGCGCCCGGGCTCGGCGCGATCCCCGTTCATGTAGAGGCAAGAACCGGCGATTGCCAGTCGCAGCCGGCTGCGTCGCGGACAAAGCCGCCATTCACAGATATATCAGATAAATCGAAAAGCTCGCTCAGGCACCCAGTGTCGCGAGCATTCCCTTGCGCAGATGCAGCATCAGGGCATCGCTCGCCGCCGCCGCCGCTTCCGGATCAGCAGCCGCGATCGCCTGCGCCAGCGTGCCATGGTGGAGCGCGGAGGGCACCAGATCCTCCTGGCGCTCGAAATGATACCAGGCCCGGCGGATGAGCACTTGCAGCGGCTCCACGGCCCGCGTCGCATAGGGGCTGCGGGCCGCCGCGGCGACGGCAGCGTCCAGCTCCTTGTCGACGCGCATGAAACCCGCGGCGTCGCCCGCCTCGGCGGCGTCCCGCATCGTGCGCGCCGCGTCGACGATGGCGATCCGCTCGGCTGGGCTGGCCCGCTTCGTCGCTTCGCAGGCGACAAGCCGTTCCAGCACCTCACGCGCATCGAGCGCAGCCATGATGTCGATCGCATTGATGTCGGCGACGAGAATGCCCTTGCGCGGCAGAACCTCGACCATGCCGTGCTGCGCCAGCCTGATCAGCGCTTCGCGCACCGGCGTACGCCCAAGCCCCACGCGCTCGATGAGCTGCGCCTCGGTCAAGGTCCCACCGGGCTCGAGAGAAAGCGTCACGATCGCTTCCTCGAGCCGTCGATAGGCGAGATCGGCAAGGCTCTGGCCGACAGCGTCGTCGCTGTCGGTTGCTTGCCCCGGATCGGCCGCCCCCTTCCGGTTCATGCTTCCTCCGTCTTGGTGCCGGAGATCATCCTGCCGCCTCAGCTTGATATATCAATTGAGATATATCAAGTTGGCTCCGAAGAGCGGCAACTGAGGAATATCCCGGTCATGAAGGTCGCGGTCGTCGGGGCGGGCATCGTTGGTGTCGCCATCGCCCATGCGCTCCTCGACGAAGGGCACGAGGTGTCGCTGGTCGAGAGCCGGGAGCCGGCCTTTGGCCCTTCGCGCGGCAATGCCGGCTGGATCGCCCATACCGACATCCTGCCGATCGCGAGTCACAAGATCCTGGGCCAGGTCCCGAAATTCCTGGCGGACCCGCTGGGGCCCCTCAGCATCCGCCCGGCCTATCTGCCGAAGCTCCTGCCCTGGCTCGTCCGGTTCGTCCTGGCGGCCCGCCCCGAGGCCTATGAGCGCTCCATCACCGGGCTTGCCGCTCTGCAGACGCGTGCCCTGCCCGCATGGCTTGCGCGCGCCGAGAAGACCGGCCTCACGCACCATATCCATCGCAAGGGCGGCCTCTACGTTTTCGGCGAAGCCGGCGCCTTCGAAGCGGGGCGAGAGGTTGCGAAGCGTCAGGCCGGCTTCGGCATCAAGGTCGATATGATCGGCGCTGCCGAACTGCGCGAGCTGGAGCCCGGCTTGAAGCCGCTTTTCGCCGGGGCGGCCTACCACCCCGACACCGCCCATATCAGCGATCCGCACCAGCTCACGCTCGCCCTATTCCAGGCCGCGCTGGAACGTGGCGCCGTTTTCGAGAAGGCCGAGGTCACCAATATTTCGTTAGGCGAACGCCCCTCTCTCGTCGGCTCCGAGGGCTGGCAGCGCGTCTTCGACCGGGTCGTGATCGCGGCCGGCGCCTGGGCGAAGCCGCTCGCAGCGGCGATGGGCGACGCCGTGCCGCTCGACACCGAGCGCGGCTACAATGTCAGCTTTCCCGACGCCGCCGGCCCCCTCTCCCGGCCGGTCTCCTTCGAGGGCCATGGCTTTGTCGCGACCCCGCTCGATTCGGGCTTCCGCATCGGCGGCGCAGTCGAGTTCGCCGGGCTCAAGGCGCCGCCCAACCATGCCCGCACCCGCCGGCTCTACGACAAGGCATCGACCCTGATCGACGGGCTCCCATCCTTCGAGAGCGGCCGGCTCTGGATGGGCTTCCGTCCGTCGATGCCCGATTCATTGCCGGTGATCGGCACGGCCAGCCGCAATCGCCACGTCTTCTATGCCTTCGGCCACGGCCATTACGGCATGACCCAGTCGCATGTGACCGCCGATCTCGTCGCCGCCCTCGTCGCCGGCAGGACGCCAGCCATCGATCTCGCCCCCTTCAGCCCGACGCGGTTCTGAATCAGTTTCGAAATTTCCGAGGCCAACGCCATGAGCACACACACTTTCTTCTGCGTCGACGGCCATACCTGCGGCAATCCGGTGCGCCTCGTCGCCGGCGGCGGCCCGCGACTTGAGGGCGCCAACATGGTCGAGAAGCGCGCCCATTTCCTCGCCGAGTTCGATTGGGTTCGCACCGGGTTGATGTTCGAGCCGCGCGGCCACGACATGATGTCCGGCGCGATCCTCTACCCGCCGACGCGCCCTGACGCCGACATCGCCTTCCTCTTCATCGAGACCTCGGGCTGCCTGCCGATGTGCGGCCACGGCACCATCGGCACGGTGACCATGGCGCTGGAACGCGGCCTTGTGACGCCGCGCGAGGAAGGCGTGCTCAAGATAGACACGCCGGCCGGGCTGGTGACGGCGCGCTACACGCGCAACGGCCCCTATGTTGACAGCGTCCGCATCACCAACATCGCCTCCTATCTCCACGCCACGGATCTGACCGCCGAGGTCGAAGGACTGGGCACGGTTACGGTCGACGTCGCCTATGGCGGCAATTTCTATGCGATCGTCGATCCGCAGGCGGTCATCAACGACATCGCCGACGTGAACCCGTCCGACCTGCTGCGCTGGAGCCCGAAGCTGCGCACCGCGCTCAACGCGAAATATGAGTTCGTCCATCCGGAGAACGAGGCGATCCGGGGCCTCTCCCACATCCTCTGGACCGGCAAGCCGACCCAACCCGACGCCCATGCCCGCAACGCCGTCTTCTACGGCGACAAGGCGCTGGACCGCTCCCCCTGCGGCACCGGGACGTCCTCGCGCATGGCGCAATGGGCGGCCAAGGGGAAGCTCAAGGTCGGCGACGACTTCGTCCATGAAAGCATCATCGGCACGCTCTTCCGCGGCCGGGTCGAAGCTGCGGCCAAGGTCGGGAATCACGAGGCGATCATTCCCTCGATCGAAGGCTGGGCGCGCATGACCGGCTACAACACGATCTTCATCGACGACCGCGACCCGTTGGCGCATGGCTTCCAGCTCGCCGACCGCAACTGACCTATCGTCACGCTAGCCGCAGTATCCAAAACCGCGATGCCTTGCGCGCAATGTAATGCCGTCGCGGGTCCTCCGGTCCGCGCAAGGCGCAATCATCGTGCACAAAAGCCGCACTGCGCGGCAGAGTATTCTGCACATTTTCACAGCAATTCGTGCGTGATTGCTTTTGACAGAAAGTTGGGCCGGAGCGATTGTCGCTGACGCAAGCCGTTGGTAGCTCTGCAAGGCAATCGCATCCCGCATGCATCGGCGTCATGCCGTTGACGAGAACGGGAGCTGGTTCGAGGGGTCGGCGTCGGTAATGGAAGTGTTTCTGCAGCAGCTCATCAACGGGCTGACACTGGGATCGATCTACGGTCTCATCGCCATCGGCTACACGATGGTTTTCGGCATCATCGGCATGGTGAACTTCGCCCACGGCGACATCTTCATGCTCTCCGCCTTCATCGCGCTGATCTTCTTCATGCTGATCACGGCAGCCCTCGGCACCGGCGCCGGCATGGTCCTGCTGGCTCTCATCCTGGTGCTGGGTCTGGCGATGTTCTTCACATCGCTCTGGAACTGGACGATCGAGCGGGTTGCCTACCGGCCGTTGCGCGGCTCCTTCCGTCTCGCCCCGCTGATCTCGGCGATCGGCATGTCGATCTTCCTGGTGAACTTCGTGCAGGTCGTTCAGGGCCCGCGCAACAAGTCGATCCCGCCGCTGCTCAACCAGTCGATCACGCTGATCGAGAGCGCCAGCTACTCGGTGCAGATCTCCTACAAGCAGATCGTCATCATCGTGACGACCGCGATCCTGCTAGCCGCCTTCTGGTACATCGTCCAGAAGACACCACTCGGCCGGGCGCAGCGCGCCTGCGAGCAGGACCGCAAGATGGCCTCGCTGCTCGGCATCGACGTCGACCGCACCATCTCGATCACCTTCGTCATGGGCGCCGCCCTCGCGGCGGTGGCTGGCGTGATGTACCTCGTCCTCTACGGCGTGGTGAACTTCGCCGACGGCTTCACCCCGGGCGTCAAGGCCTTCACCGCGGCGGTCCTCGGCGGCATCGGCTCGCTGCCCGGCGCTGTGCTCGGCGGGCTGCTGATCGGGCTGATCGAGGTCATGTGGTCGGCCTACTTCACCATCGACTACAAGGATGTCGCCGCCTTCAGCATCCTGGCGATCGTGTTGGTCTTCATGCCGTCGGGCATCCTCGGCCGGCCTGAGGTCGAGAAGGTCTGAAGCCATGGCGAGCACCCCGACCACGACCACGGCGAAGGCCCCGGCCGCAGCCGCGTCGAAACACGACATCAAGGCGGCGCTGAAGGAGGCCGGCTTCGCCGCCCTCGTCACGCTCGGCCTCTGCATCCCGATCATCGCCTGGGGCACGCGCCAGAACATGGACAATGTCCTGGTGCTCGATCCGCGTTGGGACGCGGTGGCCTGGGCGGTGGCGATCGTCTTCGTCGGCCGCCTCCTCGTCGTGCTGCGCAAGCAGGGGCGCGACGAGAAGAAGGCGCTGGTCCGCATCCTGCCTCATGGCACCGTCGCCTTCTTCCAGCGCCATTCCGGCCTCTTCTCGATCTTCGGCCTCGGCTTCCTCGTCGCCTTCCCGGCCATCGCCATCGGGCTCTCGGGCTGGGGCGGCGCGCTGAAATGGATCGATAATTTCGGCGTCCAGATCCTGATCTACGTCATGCTCGGCTGGGGGCTGAACATCGTCGTCGGCCTCGCCGGCCTGCTCGATCTCGGCTACGTCGCCTTCTATGCGGTCGGCGCCTATTCCTACGCGCTGCTGGCCAAGAATTTCGGCCTGTCCTTCTGGATCCTGCTGCCTATGGCCGGCATTCTCGCCGCCTTCTGGGGCATGCTGCTCGGCTTCCCCGTGCTGCGCCTGCGCGGCGACTACCTCGCCATCGTGACGCTCGCCTTCGGCGAGATCATCCGCCTCATACTGGTGAACTGGACCGAGTTCTCCGGCGGCTATGCCGGCATCTCCGGCATCCCGCGCCCGAGCTTCTTCGGCATACCATTCACGGCGGCGGACAACGGCTTCGCCGCCACATTCGGCCTCGAATTCTCACCGATCTACCGAACAATCTTCCTCTATTACCTGATCCTCTGCCTCGCCCTGATGACGGCCTTCGTCACGCTGCGATTGCGACGATTGCCCGTCGGACGCGCCTGGGAGGCGCTGCGCGAGGACGAGATCGCCTGCCGCTCGCTCGGCATCAACACCACCAACACCAAGCTCACCGCCTTCTCGATCGGCGCCATGTTCGGCGGCTTCGCCGGTGCCTTCTTCTCGGCGCGTCAGGGCTTCATCTCGCCTGAATCCTTCGTCTTCATGGAATCGGCGGTCATCCTCGCCATCGTCGTGCTCGGCGGCATGGGCTCGCTCTGGGGCTGCGCCATCGCCGCGATCGCGATGGTGGGCGGCACCGAGCTCCTGCGCGAGCTCGAATGGCTGAAGCAGATCTTCGGCAACGACTTCGACCCGACGAAGTACCGCATGCTGATCTTCGGCTTCGCCATGGTGGTGATCATGATCTGGAAGCCGCGCGGCCTGATCTCGGTGCGCGAGCCCACAGCCTTCCTCAAGGAGAAGAAGGCGATCTCTGCCGATATGGTGCAGGAGGGCCACGGCTGATGACCGCGACCGCTGCCCAAGGGGTCCGGCAGAGCCGGCCTCTGCTCGAAGTCGAGCATCTCACCATGCGCTTTGGCGGCCTCACCGCCGTCAATGACCTGTCCTTCGAGGCGCGCAAAGGGGACATCACCGCCCTCATCGGCCCGAACGGCGCCGGCAAGACCACGGTCTTCAACTGCATCACAGGTTTCTACAAGCCGACGCAGGGGCTGATCGCGCTCAACCAGGACGACGGCACCAGCCATCTGCTGGAGCGCATGCCGGACTTCCGCATCTCGTGGAAGGCGAAGGTCGCGCGGACCTTCCAGAACATCCGCCTCTTCGGCGGCATGACGGTGCTGGAGAACCTGCTCATCGCCCAGCACAATCCGCTGATGCTGGCCTCCGGCTTCACCTTCCTCGGCATCCTCGGCGTCGGCGGCTACAAGGCCCGCGAGGCGGAGGCGATCGAGAAGGCCAAGTTCTGGCTCGACAAGATCAACCTCACCAATCGCGCCGACGATCCCGCCGCCGACCTGCCCTATGGCGACCAGCGCCGTCTTGAGATCGCGCGGGCCATGTGCACGGACCCCGTCCTGCTCTGCCTCGATGAGCCGGCCGCGGGTCTCAATCCGCGCGAAAGCCATGACCTCAACACGCTTCTGCTCTCGATCCGCAAGGACCTCGGGACGGCGCTGCTCCTGATCGAGCACGACATGTCGGTGGTGATGGAAATCTCCGACCACGTCGTCGTGCTCGACTACGGCACCAAGATCGCCGACGGCACGCCGGCCGAAGTGCAGGCAGACCCGAAGGTCGTCGCCGCCTATCTCGGTGTCGACGACGAAGAGGTCGAAGAGGTCGAAGCGGAGGTCGGGATCTCGTGACTGCAGCCCAGCCTCTCCTCGCCGTCCGCGGCGTCAAGACCTATTACGGTAAGATCATCGCGCTGAAGGGCGTCGACATCGACGTCAACGCCGGCGAGATCGTCACCATGATCGGCGCCAACGGTGCCGGCAAATCTACCCTGATGATGACGATCTTCGGCAATCCGCAGGCGCGCGAAGGCTCGATCACCTATGAGGGCAAGGACATCACCCGGATGCCGAGCCACGAGATCGCTCGCCTCGGCATCGCGCAATCCCCCGAGGGCCGCCGGATCTTCCCGCGGATGACGGTTTTCGAGAACCTGCAGATGGGCGCGGCCGTCCGCGACTTCGCCCATTTCGACGAGGATCTCGAGAAGATCTGCGTGCTCTTCCCGCGCATCAAGGAACGCCTGCAGCAGCGCGGCGGCACGCTCTCGGGCGGCGAGCAGCAGATGGTCGCGATCGCACGCGCCCTGATGGCGCGTCCCAAGCTGCTCCTGCTCGACGAGCCCTCCCTCGGCCTCGCCCCGCTGATCGTGAAACAGATCTTCGAGGCGATCCGTGAGCTCAACAAGACGCAGGGGCTGACCGTTTTCCTGGTCGAGCAGAACGCCTTCCACGCGCTCAAGCTCGCCCATCGCGGCTACGTCATGGTCAACGGCGTCATCACCATGAGCGGCTCCGGCAAGGAGCTTCTCGCCAATCCGCAGGTGCAATCCGCCTATCTCGAAGGCGGAAAGCATTAGGAGCCCCGTGATGCAAGGCATTCTCCACGAAGAACCGACCATCTGGCTCTTCCTGCTGGTGACGGTCGTCATGGGCGGCTGGCTCGCCTGGATGGCGGGTCGTGCCATCGCCCTCACCTGGCGGCCGAACTGGCAGCTCGTCGTCTATATGCTGGCGCTCGGCCTGTTCGTGCGCTTCATCCACTTCGCGCTGTTCGAGGCGACGCTGCTGACGCTGCACTACTACATCGTCGACACCGTCATCCTCATGGCCTTTGGCTTCGCCGGCTGGCGCTACAACCGCGCCAAGCAAATGGTGCGGCAATATCACTGGCTTTTCGAGCGCACCGGCCCCTTCGGCTGGAAGCCGCGCGAGGGCGCCGAAATCAGGCCGGAACTGATCTAAAGGCTCACGAGCTTGCCGCGTGACAGACCACCGAAAAAGCGCAAGACTGCGGTTCAGGGTGGCGAAAACGCGCCGAGACGGGCGGACCGTCCAGCCCGTTCAATCCTAAGAGGGGAGTTGCATCTCATGAAGAAACTGTTGTTGGGCGGCATTGCGCTGGGCGCGGTCCTCGCCTTCTCCGGTGTGGCCAACGCCCAGATCAAGCTCGGCGTCGGCGGCCCCATCACGGGTCCGAACGCCGCCTTTGGTGCGCAGCTCAAGAACGGCACCGAGCAGGCGGTCGAGGACATCAACGCCGCTGGCGGCGTGCTCGGCCAGAAGATCACCGTCACGGTCGGCGACGACGTCTCCGATCCGAAGCAGGGCGTCTCGGTCGCCAACAAGTTCGTCGGCGACGGCGTCAAGTGGGTGGTCGGTCACTTCAACTCCGGCGTCACCATGCCGGCGTCCGAGGTCTATGCCGAGAACGGCATCCTGATGATCTCGCCTTCGGCCACAAACCCGAAGATCACCGAGCGTGGCCTCTGGAACGTCTTCCGCACCTGCGGCCGTGACGACCAGCAGGGCGAAGTCGCGGCGGCTTATATCGCCAAGAACCTCGCGGGCAAGAAGATCGCGATCGTCCACGACAAGACCACCTACGGCCAGGGCCTCGCCGACGAGACCCGCAAGGGCCTGACCAAGGCTGGCATCAAGGACGTGCTCTACGAAGGCGTGAACGCCGGCGAGAAGGACTTCTCGGCGCTCGTCTCCAAGATCAAGGCTGCTGGCGCGGACTTCCTCTACTGGGGCGGCCTGCACACGGAAGGCGGCCTGATCGTGCGCCAGATGCGCGACCAGGGCCTCAAGACCGTGCTGATCTCGGGTGACGGCATCACCACCGACGAGTTCGCCACGATCGGCGGCCCCGGCGTCGAAGGCACGTTGATGACCTTCCCGCCGGACCCGCAGAAGCGCCCGGAGGCGGCTGCGGTCATCAAGAAGTTCGAGGCTAAGAACTTCAAGCCGGAAGCCTACACCCTCTACAGCTACGCCGCGGTCCAGATCATGGCCGAAGGCGCCAAGCGCGCGAACTCGACCGATCCGAAGAAGATCGCCGCCGCGCTGCAGGGTGGCCAGCCGGTCAAGACCGTGATCGGCGACATCGGCTTCGACAAGAAGGGCGACATCACCCGCCCGGACTACACCGTCTACACCTGGAAGAAGGGTGCCGACGGCAAGATCACCTATGTCGAGAATTGATCTCGACGGCTGATCGACCATCGTAGAAAAGAACCCGCCCCGGACCTTCCGGGGCGGGTTTTTCTTTGTGCTCGTAAGAAGCCTATCGCCAGAACGGCTCGCACTCCGTCAGTGCCGCATGCGCTTTCTCGGCAGATTTCAGCAGCTTCTTGCTCTTGCCCTCAGCCCCGGAAGCGGTGAAACAAGCGGCGATCGAGCGGATGTCATCGGCCTCGGCATGCGCCAGATCGTCGAGAATATCCCGCCCCGTCTCCATGTCGTTGAGCGCGCCGAGACTGTCCTGCAGGTCAGAAAGCACGGAGAGGAACGCCTTTCGGCGCTTTACCGCCTTCTTCTCGGGATCGAGGCTGGCGAAGAACTCTGAGCCGTAACGCAGCTTCTTCGCCGCGATCCGGACTCTGTGGCGCTCCTCCGGGCTCAGGGCTGCGAGGTCGCGGCCGCGCTTCCGCACCCGTCTCAGCCACTTGTCCAGCACGCTCGCCGCGAAGCCTGATGCGGGCTGGTCGAGCCCGTCATCCGCGCCGCCGGACAGCCAGGGACCCGCGTTGATCCAGGCAACCAGTTCAAGCAGGAACTGCCGCCACTCATCCGACTTCAACCGCAGGCCGACGGCGGCATAGGCCTCGCTGCGTTCTTCCTCGAGGTATTTTTCGAGGTTCAAGAGCTGTATATCGTCCGGATTGCGGGACCGCTCGGCCGGCAGCGTCTCCGACAGGAAGATGTCGAGGTTCCGAGCCCGTCCGAGCGGCTCTGAAAACCGCTTCAGTTGCCCCGTGATCGCCGCGAAGCGCCCATCATCAAGAAGGTCCTTGAACATGGACATGGCCGAGCGCAGCCGCCGGATCGCCACGCGCGCCTGATGAACAGCATCCGCATCGCGGCGATCGAGAAGCACGTCCTCGTTCATACGCAATTGCCGCAGGCAGGCATGGCTGATGGCCCGGAAGGCATCGGCGGCGGACATGTCTTCGGAAAGAGAGATCGGCTCTGCCTTGCAGGCCTGCAGATCGCCCTGAGACTCGACCAGATCGAAACCGCGCTCGGCCTTGCTCTTGACGCCGAGACGGACGGGGACGAGCGCGCCGATCTCGCTGCCGAGCGCGAACAGGTCCTTCACGGAGCCATCCTTCAGCTCGAGCTCGATCTCGCTGATGAGTGTCGTATCGATGCTGCGGGCAGCCTCGGGCTTCCTGACGCGGCCCTGATCGAGAGCGACCTCGATCAGCGAACTTCCCTGCTTGACGAGATAAGTAGAGCGCTCGACCGACACACTGAACAGGGCCGCGAGCTGCGGGTTTCCCGCGAGCAGCCCGGCAAGCGGCGTAGCGTCGAGCGCCGCGCGATCCGGTTCGGCTCCGGCGACACCTTGCTCCCATTCCGGGCGCTCGATCAAGCCATCGCCCTCGGCCTTCACGGTCTGGACGTAGCCCTTCTGCGTTTTTCGCACGCGCAGGACATAGCCAGATTTCCGAAGCAGGCCCTCGGGCGTGTCGAAATAGACCGACTCCAGCTGATCCTTGTGGCGTTGCTTGGCCTTGGCGAGGCGCGGCCATTCATGCAGCACGGCCTGGTCGGCCGCGTCGCAGATCAGCTTCAGCTCGACTTCCTTTGGGTCGGACATGCTTCCGCCTAGGTTGCCACCAGCATTCGAGAGGCCGGCCGGTCGGTCAAGGCCGCAGCCGATGAGGTCCGCTTCCACAGGAAGCACACATCATCCGCGCGGGCGCCATTCTTCGCACGGAGCATTCCGTCCGAAGCGGCGCGGGGCCTCCCTAGCCGTCAACCATGAAGGTGATCTGACCGATCGTGTCGTCGTGCATCGCCGTCGTGATGCCGATGGGTGCCGCCTGCCCAGCGCGCACCACGAGGCGCGCTTCAGGCTTGGTGGGTCGCGTTCAGCCCCTTGAGGAACCCGGCGAAGCGCAGCAACCCGTCCGGCCAGGGACCATGGCCTGACTCGCTGTTGAGATGGCCGCTGTCGCCGGCATCCACGAACTCGGCTCCCCAGGCCTCGGCCAATTCCTTCGCCTCGTCCTGCGTGCAGTAGGGATCAGTGGCGCTGGCGATCAGCACCGAGGGAAAGGGCAGCTTCTCACGCCGATGCTCGACGAAATCCGGTCCCATGCCGGGAACGGCGCCTTTTGCCTTCTCGGAAGCCGGGGCGACCAGGAAGGCACCAGCAACCTCGCCAGGATGCAGATGCTCAGCCGCGAAGGCGACCGCGCTGCAACCGGCCGAATGCGCAACAAGCACGACCGGGCGCGTCGCCGAGCGCACGGCCTTCACGATCTGCTCAGCCCAGACATGGCGCGAAGGCTTGTACCAATCCGCCTGCTCGACGCGCTGGGCGGTCTTGAGCCGGCTTTCCCAGCGGCTTTGCCAATGGTCGGGCCCAGAGCCCGACCAGCCGGGAATGATGAGGATATCGGCGTCAGAGGATTTCATCGTCTGCTCACGCGGCCAGAACGTCGACCGCTTCCTTCGAAGCTGCTTTTGCCAAATTTCGGTCGAACGTCGCGAGAGGCAAAGAGAGGATCATTGCGAGATGGAGGTAACTTGCATCGTAGATGGTCAAGCGATGCCGATAAGCCAAGGTCAAGACACCGCCGCGGACGACCGCCGGCTCGATGTCGACGAGTTCGATCGGCAGCGCATGCAGCTTCTCGACAGCCTCTCTGGCAAGCGACGCCGCCCCTTCCGGCTTAGCCCATTTGAAGCGGAGGGCATTGGCTGTTTCGAGCAGCCAGAGCGACGGCGCGAAAGCACCATGGTCAATGACACGGTCGAGCAACGACGAAATCATCTCGTTGCGTTCGTCCGGAGACACGATGCCGACTGCGACAGAGGCGTCGATGACGAAGGCGCTCAACGACGCCCCTCGTCGCGCAGGGCTAAGATCTCTTCCCGTGTGAGGGAGACGCCTTCCCGACGCAGGCGCTCGCGAAGCTCCATGATCTCTGCCTTGAGATCGCGAGACGACTGCCGGGAGCCCGCCGGCGACGATACGATCTTCGCCACCGGCTTACCATGACGCGTCACCACGACCTCCTCGCCCCGCTCGACACGATCGAGCAGTTCCGAGAACTTGGTCTTGGCTTCGAAAGCGCCGACGGTGATCATGCGCTTAATTTAGACTGGTCAACCAGTCGGTTCAAGCGGTCCCGAACACCCGGCGGAAGATCGTGTCGACATGCTTGAAGTGATAAGCCTCGTCGAACATCGACCTCAGCTCTGAAGCCGGCAGTTTCTCGGCCACATCCTTGTCGGCGAGCAGGTTGGTGAGGAAGTCCTCGCCATGCTCCCAGGTGCGCATCGCGTTGCGCTGGACCATGGAATAGGCGTCCTCGCGGCTGGCGCCGGCCTGCGTCAGCGCCAGCAACACACGCTGCGAATTGTGCAGGCCGCCGAGGCGGTCCAGATTCTTGCGCATGTTCTGCGGATAGACCAGCAGCTTGTCGACGACGCCGGTGAGACGCGCCAGCGCGAAATCGAGCGTTACGGTCGCATCCGGCCCGATCATGCGCTCGACCGAGGAGTGCGAAATGTCGCGCTCGTGCCAGAGCGCCACATTCTCCAGCGCCGGCGTGACCATGCCGCGCACGAGGCGCGCTAGGCCCGTCAGGTTCTCGGTCAGCACCGGGTTGCGCTTGTGCGGCATCGCCGAAGAGCCCTTCTGGCCCGGCGAGAAGAATTCCTCCGCCTCATAGACCTCGGTGCGCTGCAGATGGCGGATCTCGGTCGCCAGCCGCTCGATGCTGGAGGCGACGACGCCGAGCGTGGCGAAATACATCGCGTGGCGGTCGCGCGGAATCACCTGCGTCGAGACCGGCTCGACGGTGAGACCCATCTTCTTGGCGACGTATTCCTCGACGCTCGGGTCGATGTTGGCGAAGGTGCCGACCGCGCCGGAGATCGCGCAGGTCGCGATCTCGGCCCGCGCCGCCACGAGCCGCGCGCGGCAGCGGGCGAACTCGGCATAGGCCTGCGCCAGCTTGAGGCCGAAGGTCACCGGCTCGGCATGGATGCCGTGCGAGCGGCCGATCGTCGGCGTCATCTTATGCTCGAAGGCGCGGCGCTTGATCGCGGCTAGCAGCGCGTCGACATCGGCGATCAGGATGTCGGTCGCGCGGGCGAGCTGAACCGACAACGTCGTGTCGAGGATGTCCGACGAGGTCATGCCCTGGTGGACGAAGCGCGCCTCGGGGCCGACGATCTCGGCCAGATGCGTCAAGAAGGCGATGACGTCATGCTTGGTGACGCGCTCGATCTCGTCGATGCGCGCGACGTCGAAGACGGCGTCCTTCGCCTTGGCCCAGATCGTCGCGGCGGCCTCCTTCGGCACGACGCCGAGCTCGGCCAGCCGATCGGTGGCATGAGCCTCGATCTCGAACCAGATGCGGAAGCGGGTCTGCGGCTCCCAGATGGCAACCATCTCGGGGCGGGAATAGCGCGGGATCATCGTCTCGTCCTCGTCATCCAATGAGCCCTCATCCTGAGGAGCGCTCCAAAGGAGCGCGTCTCGAAGGATGATCCAGTGCACTCTGGAGCATCCTTCGAGACGCCGCTTCGCGGCTCCTCAGGATGAGGGCTGCGATCGTATCAAACCCAGTCGCCGCGCGCGGCTTCCGCCGCCTTGCGGATCGCTTCGATATTCCCGGCATAGGCCGAAGGCCCGCCCTTGAACACCGCCGAGCCCGCAACCAGCGTATCGGCACCGGCCTTCGCGACCAGCGGCGCGGTCTCGGGCGTCACGCCCCCGTCGATCTCGAGCGCAATCGGCCGGTCGCCGATCAGCGCCTTCACCTGCGCGACCTTCTCGACCACGGAGCGGATGAAGCTCTGGCCGCCGAAGCCGGGATTGACCGTCATCAGCAGGATCAGGTCCACATCCTCGATCAGCGCCTCGGCCGCGCTCGCCGGCGTGCCGGGATTGAGCACGATGCCGGCCTGCTTGCCCTGTGCCTTGATCGCCTGCAACGTCCGGTGCGGATGCGGCCCGGCCTCGACATGGAAGGAGATCAGATCGGCGCCGGCCTTCGCGAAGGCCTCGATATAGGGGTCGACGGGCGCGATCATCAGATGCACGTCGAAGAGCTTCTTGGTGTGAGGCCGGATCGATTTCAGGATGTCCGGGCCGAAGGTGATGTTCGGCACGAAATGCCCGTCCATCACGTCGCAATGGATCCAGTCTGCCCCCGCCTCGTTGATCGCGCGCACCTCCTCGCCCAGCTTCGAGAAATCGGCCGAGAGAATGGAGGGAGCGATACGGATCGGGCGGGTCATGGCTGGCGGTTTAGCGTCCCGGAACGCCTGCCGCAATCGCGAAACCGGGATGTACCGCAGGAACCACGCCGATCTCCCTCTCTCCCTGCGGGAGAGGGTTGGGGTGAGGGGTCGCGCTGTCCTGAATCGTTAGCGCAGCTTGCAGGACAAATACTGAAAGATCGCGCGACCCCTCATCCGTCAGCGCTTTGCGCTGCCACCTTCTCCCGCAAGGGGAGAAGGAAGAGCCGCTACCCTCGCAGCGCCACAGGCACGGAGAGCCTTCTATCGGCCTCGGCGACCTCCGAGACGACCTGCGCGAAGGCCGGGCGCTGCTTCAGCCGCGTGAACCACGAAGCCAGCGCCGGATGGCCGTCGAGCGCTGGGCCGCCAAGCCGGCGGGCGAAGAGCACGCTCATGAACAGAGCGATGTCGGCCAGCGAGAGGACGCCGCCGAAGAACTCCCGCCCGGCCAGCTTCTGCTCCAGCACCTCGTAATGCCGCGCCAGCGCCTCCTCGGCGATCAGCGCATCAGCCTCCTGCGCGATGCGTCGGTCGCGGTCGGGCGAAGGCGGGCCGGTGCGATGCATCAGCGGCTTCAGCGCCTGCATCATGATCTCGTCGGCATAGAGCTCGTCGAGCCGGCAGCGCGCGCGCTCGACCGGGCTCTGCGGCATCAGCAGCGGTTCGGGGTAGGCCTCGTCGAGATATTCGTTGATGACGGTGGAATCGTAGAGCACGAGCCCGCAATCGCTCAGCACGGGCACCTGCCGCTTGGGATTGAGCGCGATCACCTCGGGATGCTTGGGATCGTAACCTGTCGTCTGGTTGAACGGCACCAGGATGCGTTCGAAGGCGAGGCCCTTTTCCCTGAGCGCGATCTCGACTTTGCGCGAGAACAGGCTGAGCGGCCCGGAATAGAGGGTGATCATGCGCGAAACTCCTGCGACGGCAAAAGCTTCGCAGGGCGAAGCGTCAGCGCTCGTCAGCAGCCTCTCGCCGCCGGACGCGGGCCGCGAGCCCGCGCAAGAACCAAGGCAGCAGGTAGATCGGGAACTGTGCCAGCGCGAAATAGAGGAAGGTCGTCGGCGAGACGCCAGCTCCCAGCGCCGCGACCAGAAGCCCCATGTTCCGCTGCCCCGTGCCGTAGCCGATCATGAAGCGCTCGGAGCCCGGCAGCCTGCGCATCACCAGCCAGGCCGACAGAAGCCCGGCCGCCGAGACGGCGAAGGCGCAACCCAGCATGAAGAGCACGAGCCTTGGATTATCGAGCGCGGCCTTCGTCACGCCGTCCATCGCCGCAATCGCGAAGATGAAGTACATGAGCACGCCGAAGCCATCGAGATTGGCCTTCATCGCGCGGATCCGGTCGATGCCGAGCCAGAGCCGGATCACTGCGGCGACCGCCATGCCGCCGCCGATGAAGATCAGGAGCCGGAGCGCCAGCACCCATCGATCGAGCGGCACTGCCGCCCCAGCCAGCATTTCCACCAGGAACGGCGCGACGATAGGGCTGATGATGGTCGTGACGATGACGCTGGCGATGATCAGCGAAGGCTCGAAGCCGTAGAGGATCGCGACCGCGGGCGAAGACATGATCGGCGGCGCCGCGCCCATGATCGCCAAGCCCAGCACGAGGCCGGGGTCTAGGCTTTCGCGCCCGACGAGGAGGAAGGCCCCACCAATCAGCAGGACCGGCGCGGTGATGAGCCAGAGGCAAGCGGCCGCGAGCTTCGCGGGGCGTCGCAGCAACCCAGCCGTGATGCTGAGATCGACCCGCATGAAGACAACGGTGGTGAAGCAGAAGATCGTGATCGGCAGCACCGGCCGCGCCGCCGCCGAGAACTGCGGCAGAGCAAGCCCGAGGAAGATGGAAAGCGCGAAACCTTGCGTGCCATAGCGCCCGAGCCAGGCGAGCCCGTTGGCGAGAAAGGCGGCTGGAAACATCGACACGGCTCTGAAGTTGCTCTGGAATCGCTTGCGGCGGGGCCCGCACACTGGCCCAAGCCACACGGGGCGTCACCTCTCGGCTGAGCGGGGGCGCCCTGCGTCGGCATAAAATTGCGCGATCAACACCAAATGCATGCCGCAAGTTCAGCCCTGGCTTCGGCTGGCACATAACTTGCGAAAGATTGCCGGAAACGACGCAAAAACCCGCCGCGGCGCTGACAAGCCGGCCCAAAGCGGTATCTTTTTGCGGTGGGGACTGGCAGGAGCAAGATTGATGCGGGTGGATACGATCGTTCTCGGCGCAGGCGTCGTCGGCATTTCGGTGGCGCTGCACCTGCAGAAGGCCGGCCGCTCCACCCTACTCGTCGACCGGCGTGGGCCCGGCGAGGAAACCAGCTACGGCAATGCCGGACTGATCCAGCGCGAGGGCGTCTACCCTTACGGCTTCCCGCATGATTTCGGCGCGCTGTTCCGCTATGCGCTGAACAACACCATCGACGCGCATTACCATTGGAAGGCGATCCCGAAGCTCGCGCCCTTCCTGTTCTCCTACTGGATGCATTCGCGCGCCTCGCACCATGAGGCGATCGCCCATAAATACGCGAAGCTGATCGAGCACTGCGTCACCGAGCACGATGCCCTGGCGCAGGAAGCCGGCGCCACCGAGCTCTTGCGTCGCAAGGGCTGGATGAAGGTGTTCCGCACCGAGAAGGAGCGCGAGACGCGCCTGGCCGAGGCCGCCCGCTGGAACCGCGAATTCGGGCTGAACTACCGCGCCCTCGACATGGCGACGTTGAAGGCCGAGGAGCCTCATCTCGACCATGCCAGCCTGGTCGGCGGCCTGCACTGGACCGACCCGACCACGGTCGTCGATCCTCTCGGCCTGTCGAAGGCCTATGTCGCGCTGTTCGAGAAGCTCGGCGGCAAGCTGGCGCTGGGCGATGCCGCGACGCTCCGGCAGGAAGGCGCCGAATGGAGCGTCACCCTCGCCGACGGCACCACCGCCCAGGCCAAGGATGTCGTCGTCGCGCTCGGCCCCTGGGCCGATGTGCTGACCAACAAGCTCGGCTACCACCTGCCGCTCGCGGTCAAGCGCGGCTACCACATGCATTACAAGCCGGCAGGCAACGCCGTGCTCAACCACCCGGTACTCGACACCGAGCGCGGCTATTTCCTCGCCCCGATGCTGCAGGGCATCAGGCTTACCACCGGCGCAGAATTCGCCGACCGCGACGCGCCCAAGACCCCGGTGCAGCTTGCCCGCGCCGAGCCGATCGCCCGGACGCTCTTCCCGCTCGGTGAGCGCGTCGAGGCCGAGCCCTGGCTCGGCCGGCGCCCCTGCACGCCGGACATGATGCCGATCATCGGCCCGGCCCCGAAGCACAAGGGCCTCTGGTTCTCCTTCGGCCACGCCCATCACGGGCTGACGCTCGCCGCCGTCACCGGCCGTATGATCGCCGAGATGGTGACCGGCCAGAAGGTCTTCGTCGATCCCGCGCCCTTCTCGCCGGCGCGGTTCTCATAAAGCGACGGTCATCCCGTGCGCGCTGCAACGTGCAACGCTGCTGCGCATACACGGGACCGTCCTCAGGAAGGGGCGCCTTCCCGTCACACGCTCCCGCATCTGCGCAGCAGCACTATCGTGCTGCGGCGCGTGCGGGATGACAGACCCGCGCAATCCCCCCTCGCCTCGGGGCGCGCCTGCTGTCACGATCCAGCTTCCGATTCCGACCGAGACCCTGCCATGGCCCTCGCCAAACCGCCCCTCCAGGACAATGCCTATGTGGCCGCGCTGGCGCTGCTCGACCGCGTGCCGCTGATCGACGGCCATAACGACCTGCCCTATGTCATCCGCAAGGACGCGACCGCGAAGGGCGATGTCGAGACCTACGATCTGACGACGGTTCATGCGAATGTCGATACCGACATTCCACGGATGCAGGCCGGCAAGCTCGCCGGCCAGTTCTTCGCGGCCTATGTACCGCCGAACGAGCCGAAACCTGCCGGCTTTGCGCTGGCCCAGATCGCGCTGATGCGTGACATGCTCCGGCGCCACGACGATGTTTTCCGGCCCGGCCTCTCGGCAGCCGATGTCGAGGCAGCTAAGGCGGAGGGGCGCATCGCGCTCTTCATGACCATCGAGAACGGCTCGGCCATCGACAACCAGCTCGACGCGCTTGACGCTTATTACGATCTCGGCGTGCGCTTGATGACGCTTTGCCACAACGGCACCACCGACTGGTGCGACTCCGCCACCGACGCCCCCAAGCATGACGGCTTGTCTTCCTTCGGGATGCGCGTGATCCGCCGCATGAACCGCGTCGGCATGGTCGTCGACCTCGCCCATGTCTCGCCGAAGGCGATGCATGATGTTCTCGACGTGGCCCGTGCCCCCGTCGTCTGGTCGCATTCCAACGCCTTTACGCTCTGCGACCACCCGCGCAACGTGCCCGACGATGTGCTCGACCGGGTCGCCGGCAATGGCGGCGTCGTCATGGCGACCTTCGTGCCCGATTTCATCAGCCAGGCCTCGCGCGACTGGCACCGCCCGGCTAAGGATCAGTACGGCAAGACGCCCGAGGGCATGGACACCGGCAAGGTCGAGGCCGAGATCGTTGCCAAGGCGGGGCCTCGCCCCAAGGCGACGCTCGCCGAGTATTGCGACCATGTCGACTACCTGGCCAAGCGCATCGGCCATGACCATGTCGGCATCGGCTCGGACTTCTTCGGCTGGGTCAATCCGGAAGGCCTCGAAGACACGAGCACCTTCCCCTCCGTGATCGCGGAGCTCATCCGTCGCGGCTGGTCCGAGGATAATCTGGTGAAGCTCGCAGGCGGGAACACGCTGCGAGTGCTGCGCGCCGTCGAGCAGGAAGCGGATTGACGCCACCCTCGGCATGGTCGGGCTCGGCTCGACCATCCAGGTCTTCGATGCTCAGCCGTCGTGCTTAGAACGTGGATGCTCGCCATAGGGGCGAGCATGACGTATGAGCTTGCGCTTCGTGCCCGGCCGATCCGGGTCTGACGCCAGCATCACCGCGAAGACAAGACCTCAATTCTCCATGACCGGTTCCGGCACTGACCGCACCCGCCCGGCCGTCCAGGCCGCTTCCCCCGTCGTCATCCTGGTCGAGCCGCAGCTCGCCGAGAATATCGGCATGTGCGCCCGCGCCATGGCGAATTTCGGCCTCTCCGAGATGCGCCTCGTCGCCCCGCGTGACGGCTGGCCGAGCGGCGGCGGGCTCAAGAAGGGCGCGACGGCCGCAGCATCAGGCGCGACGCATATCCTGGAGAACGCCCGCCTCTATCCCACAGCGGCGGAGGCCATCGCCGATCTCAACCACGTGCTCGCCACCACGGCCCGCGAGCGCGGCCAGATGAAGCGCGTGCTCACTCCCGCCGAAGCGATGCCGGAAGTGGCCGAACGCATCGCCGGCGGCGAGCGCACCGGCATCCTGTTCGGACGCGAGCGGATCGGCCTCACCAATGAGGAGATCAGCTTCGCCGACGCGATCCTGACCTTCCCGGTCAACCCGGCCTTCGCCTCGCTCAACCTCGCTCAGGCCGTTCTGCTGACCGGCTATGAATGGTTCAAGTCGACTGGCGGCGAACCGCCCTTCCGCGAGAACAACCCGTCCCCGCCGGCAAGCCGCGCCACAATCCTCTCGATGTTCGATTATCTGGAAACCGAGCTCGACCTCAGCGGCTTCTTCCCGGCCGGCAAGAAGCCGGTCATGACCGCCAATCTGCGCGATATCCTGCACCGGCTCGACATGACCGAGCAGGAGGCCCGCACCCTGCGCGGCGTCTTCAAGTCGTTGATCGAAGGGCCGAAGAAGGCCCGGCTGCTGGCACGGCAGGCGGACGCTCCCGAACAATCCGGCGAATAAAAAAAGGCCGGCCCCGAAGGGCCGGCCTGCTAAAGCGGGGGTCTCGAAACACCCGGTTCAGAACTGGTACTTCAGCGTCGCCTTCACGGTCCGACCCGGCTCGCTGTAGTAGTCGCGGGCCTGAGCCAGCGTGCCGGTCGGCACATTGACCGCGTCGAAATACTTGCGATCGAAGATATTGTAGACGCCGACCTGCAATTCAAGGTCGGCGATCTGCGGCATCGGGCGCCACCAGGCCGAAGCGTTGAAGATCGCATAGCCCGGCGCGCGGAAGCCGGCGTTGGTTCCGGTCGTCGCCGCGACGTCGTCGCGCTTGCCGGCGAGCTTGGTCGAAACCTCGGCGCCCCAGGTGTCCGTGCCGTAAGCAATGGCGACGATGCCCTGGACCGGCGGGATCGAGTTCAGGAAGGTGTTGTCGGTCTCGTTCACGCCGCGGGTATAGGCGAACGAGCCGCGCACCAGCCAGTTCTGCGCGAAGGCATACTGGCCATTGATCTCGACGCCCTGGATCTCGGCGCGAGGAATGCTCCGGAAGCTCATGATGCCGCCCTGCGGATAGAGACCGCCCGGCGGTGCGACCTGAACCTGGTCGATGAAGTTGTGATACTTCGTGTAGAAATAAGTGATCGAGCCACCCAGCTGCTTGTCGCCGAAGCGCAGGCCGACATCGATGCCGTTGCCCTCTTCCGGCTGCAGCTCCGGATTACCGATGCGCAGGTAGGTGCCCGGCCCGCCGAAGCGGCCGTAAAGCTCGTTCGCCGTCGGCGCGCGGAAGGTCTTGGCCCACTGCGCGAAGAAGGTGACGTCCTTCACCCAGGGCGTGTTCTTCAGGATATCGTATTCGAGGCGCACGCGCGGCGACCAGCCGGTATCGCTGGAGGACGGAGGCAGGCTCGTCGGACGCGAGCCACCGGAGAAGTAGGCCGGCGTGTTCTGCGGCACTTCCTCATACCAATCGTAGCGGACGCCGGGCGTGATGCGGAGCCGGTTGTCGAGCATGCCGATCTCGTCATGCACGTAGAGGCCCAGCATCTTGCCGTCGACCTTGGGCTGGTCTGCCTGGTTGGTGTGGAGGTTGTTGCAGGTCGCGAACGCGCCGGTGAACTGGCCCGAGGCCGGCTTCGCCGGGCAGTTGTCGACGCCCGAGGAGAACTGCTCGAGCGAGGACATGCGCAGCTCGGTGCCGAACAGCAGCCGGTGCGTCAGCGCCCCGGTCTGGAAGTTCTTGATCACATGGCCGTTGAAGCCGTACGCGTTCTCTTCGTTCTCGTTGTCGCGCACATAGGGGCCGACGATGCTGGTGTAGCGCCAGGCATTGACGAGATCGTTGCGCTTCAGCTTCTGCCAGTAGGCGATCGCGTGAGCCTCGTCGAAGAACGAGCCCGGCATCTTGTAGTCATAGGTCAGCGAGACGCGGTTGCGCTCGATATCCTCGCCCGTCTCATAGGAGCCGGGACGGAAATTGCCGGTCAGCGAAACAGTGCTGGTGCGGGTCTGGGTGCGGTCGGCGCGCTTGAAGAACTCGCCCTGCAGGCCGAAGCGATGGACGCCGTCGATCTCGTGATAGACCTTGCCGAGCAGGTTGTACTGGTTGAAGTCGCTCGGGTTCGGAGCCGTACGCGCCGCACCGATCGACTTGTTGCTGCCCTTGTTGTCGATCTCGTGCCCGTCGCGGAATCCGCCCTGCAGCAAGGCGGAGGTGCTGCCCCACTTCGCCGCCACGGCAGCGCTGCCGAACCAGGCGCGGTCCGTGCTGTCATAGCCCGTCTTGGCCAACGCACCGTAGTTGCGGCCGTTACGAATGAGATCCTCGGGATCGAGCGTGCGGACCGCCAGCGCGCCGCCGAGCGCGCCCGAGCCCAGCGTGCTCGCGCCGCTGCCGCCGCGTAGCAGGTCGAGCGTCGAGAGCGAGTCGAAATCGAAGGCGTTGGCGCCGCCGCGGCTGATGCGCGTATCGATCAGGAAGGGCTGGCGGATACCGTCGATGGTCGTCAGCACGCGCGCGCCATCGAGGCCACGGATGTTGAGCGAGTTATTGGTCCGGTTGAATGTGATGCCGGCCTCGACCCGGTTGGAGAGATCCGTCAGGCTCGTGATCTGCTCGCGGTCGAGCTCCTCACGCGTCACGCGCGTCGTCGTCGGTCCGCTGAGCAGCGCGCCACCCGGCACACCCTCGCCTTGCACGTTGATCTGGTCCAGCACCACCGGCGCCTCGGCGGCCGGCGCCGGCTGGGCCGGAGTGCGATTACGCTGCTGCGCTTCTGCCGAAGATCCCAGAAGCACCAACATCAAGCTGCCGAGCGCAACGCCCCCGCGAAGCTGGCCGGATAGATAGCCCATAGCCCCAATCCCCTCGCCACGCGGCCCATTCAGGGCAGGCGCAGCAGATTAAAATTAGTAAAAAGAATGCCTTATACTCTCGTATTCGGCTCATCGGACGGATATTGACTCAATTATGACCTGTCAATTCGAGTCATCGTCAAAACAAAACAATAGAGCCGTTCCAATACATAATTATTCTAATGTAGATTTACGCAGAGCCCCCGCAGAGGCCTGAAATGCCGCTCCCGATGTCGTGAACGGTCGTGCTGCGCTTGCGGCGGCATGCGTCATTGCAACGTTCGCGACGGGGCGCATTGTCCTGTCATGAAACCGCGCCAGATCAGGGTCGACCGTCGCAGGCTGCTCTCGGGGGGCGGAGCCATGGCCGCTGCTTTCGCCATCTCTGGACGCGGGGCCGCCGCGGCCGACGCCGATATCGTCGTCATCGGGGCGGGCGCGGCTGGCATTGCCGCCGCCCGCAGCCTGCGTGACGCCGGGCGCAAGCCGATCGTTCTGGAAGCGCGCAACCGCATCGGCGGGCGCGCCTTTACCGACGCTTCGCTCGGCCCGAGCTACGATGCTGGCGCGATGTTCATCCACTGGGCCGAGCGCAACCCTTGGGTTCAGATCGCGCGCGATCTCGATATCAAGACGGCGGCCGAATCATGGGGCGGAGGCTTCCGCCTCTTCGCCGAGGGCCGGCCGATGGCCGAAGAGGATCGCCGCCGCCGGCGGGACGCCTTCCGCCAGATCGACCGGCGGCTGGAGACGGTCGATCTTGGCCCGCGAGACATGTCGATCGCGGAATTGCTGGGTGATCTCGGCCCGGACAGTGCGCCCATCGCCGCCTCCGGCCTGCTGCTCTCGATCGGCGAGGAATCGAGCCGCATCTCGGCCCGGGACTATCAGCGCCTCTGGTCGGGCGACGACCTCGTCGTGCCGACCGGCTACGGCAACCTTGTCGCCAGCTACGGCGCCGGCCTCGATATCCGCCTGAACGAGCCGGTCTCGGCTATTCGCTGGGGCGGCTCCAGCGTCACGATCACCAGCCGCTCCGGCGAGATCCGGGCGCAGGGCTGCATCCTGACGGTTCCGGTCGGCGTGCTGAAAGCAGGCGGCATTCGCTTCACCCCGGAGTTGCCGGCCGCAACACGCGATGCGCTGGCGGGGATGCATATGGGCGCGCTGACCAAGATCGCCTTCCGCGTCGAGGGCGATCGCTTCGGCATCGCGCCCGGCACGAGCTTTCTCGAGGCGGCCGCGCCCGAGCGGCTGATGAATTTCGACATGTTCCCGGACGGCAAGGATCTCGTCATCGGCTATTGCGGCGGCGACTATGCGCGCAAGCTCTCCGAGGCCGGGACCGAGGAGGCGCGCGCCCAGGTCGTCGACCTGCTGGCGCAGATGGTCGGCGCGGATTTCCGCAAGGCGGTGAAGGCCGTCTCCTTCCCGGCCTGGTGGACCGACCCCTTCGCACACGGCTCCTATTCAGTCTGCGCCCCCGGCCATGAGGGTGCACGCGCAGCGCTGGCCCAGCCGATCGGCGGGCGCCTCCTCATCGCGGGCGAGGCGACGGCCGGTGGCGGCGCCATGACGGTGGGCGGTGCGACGCTGGCCGGCCGGGAAGCGGCAGCGACGCTGGCTCGGCTGAAAGCCTAGAACCCCAGCTCCCAGTTCTGCCCGATCAGATCCTGCCCGAAGGAATGGTGTCGCTCCTCCGCCACGAGCGTGAAGCCCTCAGCGACATAGATCGCGCGGGCCGCATGCAGGATGTCGTTCGTCCAGAGCACCATGCGCGCAAAGCCGGCCGCGCGCGCGAAGCCGACCGCCTCCCGCACCAGCCGCTTGCCGAGGCCATAGCCTTGCGCACGCCTCTCCACGAGCACGAGCCGGAGCTTCGCGGTCGTCTCATCCTCCTGCACGACGAAGGCGGAGCCGGCAGGTGAGCCGTCCAGCTCGGCGATAAAGCAGCGCTCGCGGCCGGGCCTGAACTCGCGCAGGAACTTCGCGGCGATCTCTGCCACGAGCGCCTCGAAGCTGAGGTCCCAGCCATACTCCTCGGCATAGAGCCGGCCATGGGCGCTGATCACCCAGCCGATATCGCCAGGACGGTGCTCCCGAACGATCGGCGCCGGCCGCTCCGCAGTCTCACCGGATAGCAGCCGCTCCGCATCGGTGAGCGCATCGACCAGCCGGCCCTGCTGTGCCGGCGCCAGACGCGACAGGATCGCCAGCGCCTGCCCCCGCGAAGCCTCGTCGAGCGGGCGGAACGCCTCCCTGCCCGCCTCCGTCAACGAGAGCCGCCAGGCGCGGCCATCGGCAGCGGAGCGGCTGCGGTCCAGCCAGCCACGCTCGGCGAAACGCTGCAGGATCCGCGAGAGATAGGCTGGGTCGAGATCGAGTGCCTTCGCCAGCTCGGCGGCCTGCCAGTCGTCACGCTGCGCCAGCTCGTAAAGCACCCGCGCCTCCGTCAGCGCGAAGCCCGAGCCATGGAGATTGCCGTCGAGCGCCCCGATCCAGCGCGAATGAAAGCGGTTGAAGCGGCGGATCGCGGCGACAGCGGCGGTCTCGATAGCATCCATGGCGCACCTCCGCAGCCACGCCAGTCGATTTAATGGACTGAGTCAACTAAATTCGAGACAGTGCCGAAACGGAGCGTTGACCTTCCCTTAACGGGTCTCTGGCGCAATCGGGCTTTAACAGCCCGCAGCAATGCCATGCAGTGCGATCTTCTGGCCGGAACGGGGCACCGCCCCCTCGCGATCCCCCGGCTCCAACCCACCATCCTCGTCTTCGATTCCGGCCTCGGCGGGCTGACGGTGCTCTCGCGCACCACGGAAATCTGCCCGGGCGCCCATATCGTCTATGCCGCCGACGATGCTGGCTTCCCCTATGGCAGGTTGAGCGAGGATGCGCTCGTCACCCGCGTGCTCGCGGTCATGGAGCGGCTCGTCGCGCGCTTCCATCCCGATCTCGTGGTGATCGCCTGCAACACGGCCTCGACGCTGGTACTGCCGGCACTGCGGGCACGCTTCGCCATCCCCTTCGTCGGCACCGTGCCGGCAATCAAGCCCGCCGCCGGCGCGACTAGGAGCGGCATAATCTCGGTGCTGGCCACGCCCGGCACCGTCGCCCGCGTCTATACCCGCGAGCTGATCGAGCGTTATGCCGCCACCTGCGAGGTCACACTGATCGGATCGACGAAGCTCGCCGGCCTTGCCGAGCAGGCGCTGAAGGGCGAGCCGGTCGATGACGATGCTCTCATCGCCGAGATTGCGCCCTGCTTCGTCGAGAGGGCCGGCCGCCGCACCGATGTGGTGACGCTCTCCTGCACGCATTATCCATTGCTGCTGGAGCGCATGCGGCGCCTCGCCCCCTGGCCGGTCGAATGGATCGACCCTGCTCCGGCGATCGCCCGCCGCGTCGCCGAACTGCTCGGACCTGCCGCCGGCATCCCCTGCCCCGAGGCTACCGCCGTCTTCACCGCGGGCCAGAATCTGAGCGGGCCCTTGCGGATCGCGCTCGCGGGCTATGGCCTCGCGCGGATCGCCATCGAGCCGATGCCGCTGGCCAGCTGACGGAACTGCATTGGAAGCCCGGGCGTTCCTCCAGCCCTTGCGATGACGTCAGAATGGAGCGGAACGTCATGAAGAAACTGCTGCTGCTCGCGGTGCTTGCCGCAGGCTTCGCCTTTTTCGGTTTCGGATCAGGCTTGGAAGCCCAGGCGAAGCCACATGGCTGGCACGGAGGGCACGGACATCACGGCATGTACCGGCACGGCCCCCGGCGACATTATGGCTGGAACCGCGGCCATCATCACGGCTGGTACAAGCACCGCCCGCGCCACCACTATTATGGCTATCACCACTATCGCCATTGGCGCTGAATCCGGCTTTTCGCCTCGGCGGAATTGACTCAAAGCCGGCTTTCCGCCATATGCCCCTTCGTCGCGCGGCTCCTCACGGGGCCGCGTGGCTTTTTCCGCACCCGCGATCCGCTCTCTTCGGAAGCTGGATCTGTCATCCCGCGAGGGAAGCAGGAGGGCGCGGTCCTCAAAATCGCGAACCATAGAGGACACGCGACATGTCGAAGCGCCACGAGGCGAAGTACAAGATTGACCGCCGTCTCGGTCAGAACATCTGGGGCCGCCCGAAATCCCCGGTCAACCGTCGTGAGTACGGCCCCGGCCAGCACGGCCAGCGCCGCAAGGGCAAGCCTTCCGACTTCGGCACGCAGCTGCGCGCCAAGCAGAAGCTCAAGGGCTACTACGGCTCGATCTCCGAGAAGCAGTTCCGCCGCTACTACGCCGAAGCGATCCGCCTCAAGGGCGACTCGGGCGAGAACCTGATCGGCCTGCTCGAGCGCCGTCTCGACGCGGTGATCTACCGCGCCAAGTTCGTGCCGACCGTCTTCGCTGCCCGCCAGTTCGTCAACCACGGCCACGTCACCGTGAACGGCAAGCGCGTCAACATCGCGTCCTATTCGGTCAAGCCGGGCGACGTGATCGCGATCAAGGAGAGCTCGCGCCAGCTCGCCATCGTCATCGAGTCGGCGACCCTCGCCGAGCGTGACGTGCCGGACTACATCGACGCCGACCACAGCAAGTCGTCCGCCACCTTCACCCGCACGCCGACCCTGACGGACGTGCCCTACGCGGTGCAGATGGAGCCGAACCTGGTCATCGAGTTCTACTCGCGCTGATCGGCACCGACGGATCATCCGATCCGTCTGCTACAAATTCGATGGGGGACGGCACCTCGTGGCCGTCCCCCATTTCGTTTTCATGGCATGCAGCCTGCCGACCGGGTCATTGATCGAGGCCACCTCGCTCGGTTCCAGATCTTCGACTGAATCGTTACGCGCCGCTGACCGAGCCTTCAGCGGATACGAAAAGGGCGGCCTTCGCGAGCCGCCCTTTTCGTATCCGTATGGCTGGAAACCGGGCTCACAAATGCGAGCCGACCTCGTGGCGGAAGAAGTAGCAGCCGAGACCGAGGCAGCCGATCAGGATCGACAGCGCATAGGGCCCGAAGAGGCACAGGATGAATACGGAGCCGATGAAGGCCCGCATAGTCCATGTTAACCACGTGTGCTTCATGGCTCACCTCTCGCATCGCAGTTACTGACAAAGCGTAAACGGCGAGCCGTGAATCGCAACTGAACGGATATGGTAAATTCCGGAAATCCGTTTGTCTTCCGTGCGTTATCAATTTTGGCGAAAGCAGGGCGAAAGCCCGATCCGGTCTCGGCCGGGACGGCTCCGGGCGCCATTGGCCACGGCCTCCCGGCCTCTCTCGTCTCCCGATTCGCCAGCAGGGGCGGCCTCGCCATAAAAAAAGCGCCCGGCGATGTGCCGGGCGCCCCAGGGCTAGTCAGGCGCCCTGGATAGTTTCCGAATAGCACCGGATCAGTCGCGCTCGCCGTCCCGGTCCCGCCAGCGGCGGCCGCGGCGATCGCCGTCCTCATCGTCATGGTGCCAGCCGCCGCCGCGCCAGGCGCGCATCTCGCGGAAGCGCTCGCGCCCCTCCGCCATCGCCTCACGCACCGAGCGGCGCAGCACCGTCTTCTGCTCGTCGGCCAGCGTCGCCCAGAGCGGGCGCACGGTATCGGCCAGTTCCTTCGCCTGGGCTGCTCGCTCGCCCTGCCATTTGGCCATGGCGTCGAGCCTCTCCATCATATCGGCATGGCGCATGTTCTCGCGCTGCTCGCGCATCGCCGCGAAGCGAGCCATGCGCTGCTCGCTGCGCTGCCGGATCAGGGCCTCGACCTTGTCGAAGGCGGCGGTCTGGTCCGGCTTGAGCTTCAGATCGGCGCGCAGCTTGGAGAGCCGTTCATCGAGTCGTGCTTTAACGCGCTCGGCCCGGCGCTGGCGAAAGTCATCGCGGCGCTGCTCGCGGGTCTGTTCCTGGGTCTGCTGTCCGCCGCCTGCGGGTGGAACCGGCTGCGGCTGCGCCAAGGCGAAACCTCCCGCCAACATGGCGATCGTGGAGGCGGCAATAAGTGTAATGGGCTTCATGTGGATCTCCCTTGGGCAATCCGGTCAGTCTGTCGCTCGGCGGGTCTCGAAACCGTGAGGCGATGAGGTCAGTCTGGGTTCCGGTGTCTGAACCGGCAGTGGCCCGAAAATGAAAAGATCGTAATGTGGCAACAACGCGAGCCCTCCGGTTCGGTTCGGCACGGAAGCCCTCATGCACAATCTGATCACCGATGTTCGCGGCGTACGTGTCGGCCACGCAGATGACGTAACGGCAGCAACCGGCGTGACGGCTGCGATTTTCGAGCGCCCGACCATCGCATCAGCTGCCGTGCTCGGCGGCGCGCCGGGCAGCCGCGACACCGCTCTCCTCCTGCCCGAGATGACGGTCGAGCATATCGACGCGATCGTGCTCTCGGGCGGCTCTGCCTGGGGGTTGGGCGCGGCGGACGGCGTGATGAGCTGGCTCGCGAGCCAGGGGCGCGGCTTCCCGGTCGGCTCCTTCCGCGTACCGATCGTGCCGCAGGCAATCCTCTTCGATCTCGGCAATGGCGGCGACAAGCGCTGGGCGCGCGGCGAAGGCGAGACGCCCTATCGCGAGCTGGGCGCAAAGGCAGCGGCGGCAGCAGCCGAGAGCTTCGCGCTCGGCACTGCCGGCGCCGGCTACGGCGCGACCACCGCCGGGCTCAAAGGTGGCATCGGCTCGGCCAGCGCCCGGGCCGCCACGGGCCAGATCGTCGGCGCGCTCGTCGCGGTCAACGCGGTCGGCAGCGCCACCATTGGCGACGGCCCCCATTTCTGGGCCGCCCCCTATGAGCGCGACGGCGAGTTCGGCGGCCTCGGTTGGCCAACGGCGATCGCGCCCGATGATCTGGGCCTGCGCTTCAAGGGCAGCACCGGCCAGAACACCACCATCGCGCTCGTCGCCACCGACGCCGCACTGACCAAGCCGCAGGCGAGGCGCCTCGCGCTCGCCGCCCATGACGGGCTCGCGCGCGCTCTGCGCCCCGTGCATGCCCCGCTCGACGGCGACATCGTCTTCGCCGCCGCCACGGGCTATAGCGGCGCCCCCTCCGACGCCTTCGCCTTGACCGAACTCTGCGCTACCGCAGCCGATGTGCTGGCGCGCGCAGTCGCGCGCGGCGTCCATGCAGCAACGGCCCTGCCCTTTCCGAAAGCACTGCCGGCCTGGCGGGATCGGTTCGGCGGTTAGGACATCTTGCACGGACCCACGCCGTCATTCCGGGGCAGGCCAAAGGCCTGAGCCCGGAACCCAGAGCCGATACCGCTTCATCAAAAGGGCGAAAGGCTACAAGCGCGTTCTTTGGCACGCGCATCGGTTCTGGGTTCCGGGCTCTTTGCTCCGCAAAGCCCCGGAATGACGGAGAAGTTCCAAAAGCTTCCCGCGGCCCTCGGAAATGCGCTAAGGCAGCGCCATGTCCACCGACGATTTCCTGGCCCGTTTCGGCGCCGAAGGCCAGCGCCAGCCCGATCCCGTCGCCGCCGCCCAGCAGGCGATGCGCAATCCCCTGCCGGCCCGCTTCTACAAGGAGGCCGGCGTGCTGGAGCGCGACGGCCTCTACCATGTCGCGCTCGACGGCAAGACCGCCCGCACCCCGGCACGCAAGCCCCTCGCCGTCGGCTCGCGCCCGGTCGCGGAGGCGCTTGCCGCCGAATGGGACGCGCAGGCCGAACGCATCGACCCGGCCCACATGCCGCTGACTCGCCTCGTCAACTCGGCGCTGGACGGCGTCGCGGACCAGCAGGAAGCTGTGCGTGCCGAGATCGTGCGCTATGCCGGCTCCGACGCGCTCTGCTACCGCGCCGGCGAGCCCGAGGCGCTGGTCTCGCGCCAGAACGACATCTGGCAGCCGATCCTGAACGGCGTCGAGGCGCGCATCGGCGCCCGCTTCCTGCTGGCGAAAGGCGTCGTCTTCACTGAACAGCCGGCTGAGTTGCTCGCGGCCGTCGCCCGACGGGTCGAGGCCATCGCCGCCCCGCTTGCGCTCGCCGGCGCGCACAACGTCATGACGCTCACCGGCTCAACCATCATCATGCTCGCGCTGGCGGATGGTGCGATCGACGCCGAGGCCGCCTGGCAGGCTGCCCATCTCGACGAGGATTACCAGATCGAGGTCTGGGGCCAGGATGAGGAGGCAGCGGAGCGCCGCGCCATCCGCAAGCGGGAATTCGACTCCGCGGTTCTGCTGCTGATGAATGGATAGATCCAATGGCGATGGGACCGGCGGCGACATCTCCTGATGCCTACGTCGCGGCCCTGACCGGTTGGCAGCGCGCCCTGGTCGAGCAACTGCGAGCAGCCGTGCAGGCCGCAGCCCCGCTCGACGAACGAATCAAATGGACCCATCTCGTCTATGTCTCGAACGGACCGGTCCTGCTGATCCGAGCCGAGGAAAAACGCGTGCTCTTCGGCTTCTGGCGCGGATCGCGTCTGCGCGACATCGCGCCTCGCCTGAAACCCGGCGGCAAATACGAACTGGCGACCTGGGAGCTGCGCGAAGGCGATGCCATCGACGCTTCCACTGTGACGGCCCTGGTGCAGGAGGCCGTTCGCCTGAATGCCGAACTCGGCGACCCGACCGCACCATCCGCATGATTGCGGTTCCGGCTTCCGCAAACGTCGTAATGGACTTGGAGCGCCCCGCCGCTTAAGCCGGCTCTTGAGACGTTTTACGGTCCGGAGCCTGCCGCCATGAAGGACATCCTCGAACAGCTCGAAGCCCGCCGCGAGGGCGCCCGCAAGGGCGGCGGCGAAAAGCGCATCGAGGCGCAGCATAAGCGCGGCAAGCTGACGGCGCGCGAGCGCATCGAGCTGCTGCTCGACAAGGACTCCTTCGAGGAGTTCGACATGTTCGTGCAGCACCGCGCCGTCGATTTCGGCATGGACAAGGCCGAGAAGATCCCCGGCGACGGCGTCGTCACCGGCTGGGGCACGGTCAATGGCCGCACCGTCTTCGTCTTCTCCAAGGACTTCACCGTCTTCGGCGGCTCGCTCTCCGAGACGCACGCCCAGAAGATCATCAAGATCCAGGACATGGCGCTGAAGATGCGCGCGCCCATCGTCGGCCTGTTCGATGCCGGCGGCGCCCGCATCCAGGAGGGCGTCGCGGCGCTCGGCGGCTATGGCGAGGTGTTCAAGCGCAATGTCGCCGCTTCCGGCGTCATCCCGCAGATCTCGGTCATCATGGGTCCCTGCGCCGGCGGCGACGTCTATTCGCCGGCGATGACCGACTTCATCTTCATGGTCCGCGACACCAGCTACATGTTCGTCACCGGCCCGGATGTGGTGAAGACCGTCACCAACGAGACCGTGACCTCCGAGGAACTCGGCGGCGCCAAGGTCCACACCAGCAAGTCCTCGGTCGCCGACGGCTCCTTCGAGAACGATGTCGAGGCGCTGCTGCAGGTCCGCCGCCTGCTCGATTTCCTGCCGGCCAACAACACGGTCGGCGTGCCGGAATGGCCGTCCTTCGACGTGCCGGACCGCGTCGACATGAGCCTGGACACGCTCGTCCCCGACAATCCGAACAAGCCCTACGACATCAAGGAGCTGATCCTGAAGACGGTCGACGAGGGCGACTTCTTCGAGATCCAGGCGGCTTACGCCGGCAACATCGTCACCGGCTTCGGGCGCATCGAGGGCCGCACGGTCGGCATCGTCGCCAACCAGCCGATGGTGCTGGCCGGCGTGCTCGACTCGGATGCCAGCCGCAAGGCAGCGCGCTTCGTGCGCTATTGCGACGCGTTCGAGATCCCGATCGTCACCTTCGTTGACGTTCCCGGCTTCCTGCCCGGCACGGCGCAGGAATATGGCGGCCTGATCAAGCACGGCGCCAAGCTGCTCTTCGCCTATAGCGAATGCACGGTGCCGCTGGTCACGATCATCACGCGCAAGGCCTTCGGCGGCGCCTATGACGTCATGGCCTCGAAGCATGTCGGCGCCGATGTGAACTATGCGTGGCCTTCCGCGCAGATCGCGGTGATGGGTGCCAAGGGCGCGGTCGAGATCATCTTCCGCGGCGGCGACGCCGACACCATCGCCCGCCAGACCAAGGAATATGAGGACCGCTTCATGTCCCCCTTCGTCGCGGCCGAGCGTGGCTATGTCGACGAGGTGATCATGCCGCACTCGACCCGCCGCCGCATCGCGCGGGCGCTCGCCATGCTGCGCACGAAGAGCGTCGAGCGGCCCTGGCGCAAGCACGACAACATTCCGCTCTGAGCTGCGGGCCTGCGCCCTCAAAGGTGGCGCAGGCCGATATCCCGGATCAGCGGCACGAGTTCATCGCGGGCGCCGACGCGATGCGCCCGCGCCTCGTGCTGGGCTTGCAACACATCGCCAGCCCGGATCGCCGCGACGATCCGACGATGCGACGCCGCCGCTCCCGTCGGGCGTGAGCGAAGCTTCAACGTCAGCATGCGTGCGCGGTGGGCCTGGTCGGTCACCGTCTGTGCGACACGCCTGAGCCGCCCATTGCCGCAGCGCTCGACGAGCAGCCTGTGGAAGCGATCATCGGCCTCTGCCCAGCGCCGCAGATCGTCCTGCGCAAGGGCCGCATCCATCTCGGCGTTCGCCGCCTCCAGCTCGTCTGACGCAGCCTCCCGCTCCGACCCGGGCAGCCCGGCCAGCAGTTCGGCGGCCATCGCCTCGATCGCGATCAGAACCTCGTAGATCTCGCCGATATCCTCGGGCGCCAGCGGGCAGATCAGCACGCCGCGCTTGGCAAGCACGCGGACCAGCCCATCCTCCTGCAGCCGGATGATCGCCTCGTGTACCGGAGTGCGGCTCATGCCAAGCCGCACGGCGATTTCCTGCTCCGAGCCTTGATAGCCTGGCGGGAAGGCCGTGTTGCGGATCGCCTCCTTGAGCGCGGCATAGGCTTCGTCGACCAGCGACGGGCGCTTGCCCTCATGCTCCGACTGATCCTTGCGCGCCAGCTCCACCATACCGTCGATTGAGCACGCTGTGATGTTCCATGCAAGAACGAATGCATGGTTGACAGCAGCTTCGCTCGCGGCAAGCATGACGCATCCAAACTTCCATGGAAGCTGTTGGACAAGGGCTCGCAAAAGAGCCTTCGATCGGGGAGAGGAAACATGAAGCGATTGCTGTTCGCATTGGGCTTCGGGTTCTGCGCGTTGGCGCCGGCCGTAGCGCAGACCACCTATCCGACCAAGCCAATCACATTGGTGGTGCCCTTTGCCGCCGGCGGCACGACCGACATCGTGGCGAGGCTGATGGCCGACCATATGGGCCGCACGCTTGGCCAATCCGTGGTCGTGGAGAACGTCGCCGGCGCCGGCGGAACCACCGGGGCCAACCGCGTCGCAAGGGCAGCGCCCGACGGCTATACGCTGCTGATGGGCAATCTCGGCACGCAGGCTGCCAGCGTCGGCCTCTATCCCAAGCTCGCCTATGATCCGCGCACCGATTTCGAGCCGATCATGAACTCGGCCTCGACGCCGATGCTCGTCGTCGCCAAGAAAGACCTTCCGGTGAAGGATTTCCGGGAGTTCGTCGTTTATCTCAAGGCAAACGCCGCGAAGCTGAACTACGGCTCCGGAGGCGTCGGCTCGACATCCCATCTCACCTGCCTGTTTCTCGACTCCCTGCTCGGGGTGAAGCCGCAGCATGTCCCCTTCCGCGGCTCGGGCCCCGCGCTCAACGCGCTGCTCGGCGGACAGGTCGACTATGTCTGCGACCAGACGGTCGCCATCGTCCCGACCGTACAGGCCAAGGAAGGTAACGGCTTGGTCGTCGCGGTGCAGAATCGCCTGCCGGTCATCCCCGACGTTCCGACCTCCGCGGAGCAGGGATTGCCGCAGTTCCTGGCCACCGGCTGGAACGCGATGTTCGCCCCAAAGGCCACGCCGAAGGACATCGTCGACAAGCTCAACGCTGCGGCGCGCGCCGCGCTGAAGGACGCAGCCACGCGCAAGCGCCTGCTCGATCTCGGCGCCGAGCTTCCGGATGATGCAGGACAGACCCCTGCCGCGCTCGGCGAACTGGTTCGCAGCGAAATCGATAAATGGGTGCCTGTGATCCGCAATGCGGGCGTCACCGCCCAGTGAGGAACCGACGGCGCCGGAGTGGTTCCGGCGCCTTGGTGGTTGAAACGGAAAGATTGCGAGAAACGTCATGCGTACACACCGGATCGCCGCGATCGGCGGCGATGGAATCGGCCCGGAAGTCATCGCTGCGGGCCTGCAGGCCCTGGAGGTCTGCGCCGAGCGCGACGGCGGCTTCCGCCTCGAGGTCGAATCCTTCGACTGGGGTTCGGACTACTACCGCAAGCACGGCGTCATGATGCCCGCTGATGGCGCCGACCAGTTGCGCGCCTTCGACGCCATCTTCTTCGGCGCCGTCGGCGCGCCCGACATTCCGGACCACCTGACGCTCTGGGGCCTGCGGCTCGCCATCTGCCAGCCGCTCGACCAATACGCCAATATCCGGCCGACGCGCATCCTTCCCGGCATCGTCAGCCCGCTGCGCCATGTCTCGGGGCCTGAACTGGACTGGGTCATTGTCCGCGAGAATTCCGAGGGAGAGTATGCCGGTGTCGGCGGGCGCGTGCACAAGGGCCTGCCGGAAGAGGTGGCGACCGATGTCGCGATGTTCACCCGCGCCGGCGTGACGCGGATCATCCGCCACGCTTTCCGGATAGCCCGCTCGCGCCCGCGCAAACTGCTGACGGTCGTGACCAAGTCGAACGCCCAGCGCCACGGCATGGTGATGTGGGACGAGATCGCCGCAGAGGTCGCTCAGGAATTCCCGGATGTGACCTGGGACAAGATGCTGGTCGACGCGATGACCATGCGCATGACGCTGAAGCCGGAGACGCTGGACACCATCGTCGCGACCAATCTCCATGCCGACATCCTGTCGGATCTCGCCGCGGCGCTCGCAGGCTCGCTCGGTATCGCGCCGACGGCGAACCTCAACCCGGAGCGCACGACGCCCTCCATGTTCGAGCCGATCCACGGCTCGGCCTTCGACATCACCGGCAAGGGAATCGCAAACCCCGTCGCGACCTTCTGGACCGGCGCGATGATGCTCGAACATCTCGGCGAAGCCAAAGCCGCCGCCAGGCTGATGCGCGCCGTCGAGCGTGTGACCGGCAATCCAGAACTTCACACGTCCGATCTCGGCGGCAAGGCCACCACGGAACAGGTCACCAAGGCCGTCTGCGAGGCACTGCGAGGCGACAATATCTGACCGGACCGCGCCGGAGGGCCGGATCAGCCCCAGCGCCTGAACACCGCGCTGGCATTCACGCCGCCGAAGCCGAAGCCGTTGGAGATGGCGTACTCCGTCTCCAGCTTCCGCTTCTCGGATCCGACGAGGTCAAGGCCGGCAGCGGCTTCGTCTGGATTGGCGAGGTTGAGCGTCGGCGGCGCGATCTGGTCACGTAGTGCCAACACGGTGAAGACCGCCTCCAGCCCGCCGGCGGCACCGAGCAGATGGCCGGTCGAGGCCTTTGTCGCGCTGATCGCGATGCCGCCCTCTGCCCCGAACAAGGCCTTGATCGCGGCGAGTTCACCGCGATCCCCGACAGGCGTCGAGGTCGAGTGCGCATTGAGGTGACCGATATCGGCGGGCGAAAGCCCGGCCTGCTTCAGCGCGGCCTCCATCGCCCGCCTTGCGCCCGAGCCATCCTCCGGCCCCGCCGTGATGTGGTAGGCATCCGCGCTCGTGCCGTAGCCCACCAATTCCGCGATGGGCTTCGCCCCGCGCGCCTGCGCATGCTCCAGCGTTTCGATCACCAGCAGCCCCGCCCCCTCGCCCATGACAAAGCCATCGCGATCCCGATCGAAAGGCCGCGAGGCCTGCTCGGGCGTCTCGTTGAAGCTCGTGGACAAAGCCCGCGCCGCCGCGAACCCGCCGAGCGCGACCAGATCGATGCAGGCCTCGGTGCCGCCGCAGAGCGCGACGTCGGCCTCGCCGGCCCGGATCATCCGCGCCGCATCGCCGATCGCCTGCACGCCAGCCGCGCAAGCTGTCACCGGCGCGCCCATCGGCCCCTTGAAGCCATGCTCGATCGAGACCTGGCCTGCCGCCAGATTGACGAGGAAGGACGGGATCGTGAAGGGCGAGAGACGGCGGACGCCGCGCTCGTCACTGGTCCGCACCGCCTCGGCAATAGCAGGAAAACCGCCGATGCCGGAAGCGATGACAGTCGCCGTCCGCTCCTGCTCGGCTTCGCTCTGCGGATGCCAGTTCGCCTGCTCGAGCGCCTCTTTGGCCGCGACCAGCGCGAACTGGATGAAGCGATCCATCTTGCGCTGGTCCTTCGGCGCGATGACGGCGTCCGGATCGAAACCGCCTTCGCCGTCCTCTGCCTTCTCTGGCACGATACCCGCGACCTTGGCCGGCAGTGTTTCGGCAATGGTCTCCGGCAACCGGCTGAGGCCCGAACGGCCGGCGAGAAGCCGGCTCCAGGCTGTTTCGGTACCGCAGCCGAGCGGCGACACCACGCCGAGGCCTGTCACGACAATACGACGCATGGAACTGCCTATGGGTTGGGAGAGGAAATCAGGCGCAGAGCAGCGACGGCAGCGAGCCGCTCGCGCATCTGCGGACTAGCCTGCGGGCCAGCGACCGCCATCGCGGTATCGGCGTCGATCGGCTGCAGGCTCACCGAATCGACCAGAATCGGATCGAGCACAGATCCCGACGCTTGGTCCGCGAGCAGCAGCGACGCGCCCTCGCTGGCGAAGTGCCGGTTGCCCCAGGCAACCATCGCAGCGATGACGGGGAAGAAGTCGCGCCCCTTCTCGGTCAGCACATATTCGTAACGGGCCGGCCGCGCGCTGTAGAGGCGCCGCTCGAAGATTCCGCTCGCGCTGAGGTGCTTGAGCCGCCGCGCCAGCATGTTCGGCGCGATCCCGAGACTGCGCTGGAACTGGTCGAAGCGCGTGAAGCCCTGCATCGCGTCGCGCAGGATGAGGATGCTCCACCACTCGCCGACGGTCTCGACCGTGGCAGCACAGGGGCATTCGGGCAGCACGCCGGGTTTTGCTTGCATGGCGCCTCGCTACGCCAGTTACTATCATTTTGCAAGCTAGGAGAAACAGCATCGGCATGACTCGCGCGGCATAATCCGCTAAGGCGACAACCATCCCGGAAGTTCCCCCGGCTCAAATGCTTTTCAACTCCTTCGTCTTCCTACTCGCCTTCCTGCCGCTGGCGCTCGGCCTGCATTGGCTGGCGGAACGCTTCGCGCCAAACCTGCGGCTATTGGTGCTGGTCGCGCTGTCCTTCGCCTTCTATGGCTGGTGGGACTGGCGCTTCCTGCCGCTGCTCGCGCTGTCGATCGGGCTGAACTGGCTGATTGCGGAGGCCTTCCAGAAGACCAAGGCCAGCGGGCTGATCACGCTCGCGATCGTGCTCAACCTCGCAGTGCTGGCGGTGTTCAAGTACTTCAATTTCTTCGCTGATCTCGCTGGAATGATTCCGGGATTGCCGGCGGCGAAATTCGACATCGCGCTGCCGCTCGGCATCTCCTTCTTCACCTTCCACCACATCATGTACCTGACGGATCTGAGGCGCGGTCAGGCGCCGCGCTACGATATCGTCCGCTACGCGCTCTACATCGCCTTCTTCCCGCAGGTCCTCGCCGGCCCGTTGGTGCGCTGGCGCGAGATCATGCACCAACTCGACGAGCGGCCCTATCAGCGCCCGGACGCAGCCGAACGCTTCGCGCGCGGCCTGCTGCTGCTGACCGCCGGCCTCGCCAAGAAGGTGCTGATCGGCGACCCGCTCGCCGAATACGCCAACCCGGTCTTCGCCGCCGCGGCCGCCGGCAAGGTCATCAGCATGGCGGAAGCCTGGCAGGCGACGCTTGCCTTCACCTTCCAGATCTATTTCGACTTCTCCGGCTACACCGACATGGCGCTGGGCTTTGCCCTGCTCTTCGGGATCGTGCTGCCCCAGAACTTCGAGGTGCCCTATCGCTCGCTCTCGATCCAGGATTTCTGGCGGCGCTGGCACATGACGCTATCGCGCTTCCTGCGCGACTATCTCTATATCCCACTCGGCGGTTCGCGCAGCGGCCTGCCCACCCAAATCTGGGCGCTGTTCGCGACGATGGCGCTCGGCGGTCTCTGGCACGGTGCAGGCCTCACCTTCGTCGCCTGGGGCGTGGCCCATGGCCTGGCGCTGATCGTCGCCCTGTTCTGGCGCCGCGCTAACTTGCCGATGCCCGCCCCACTCGGCTGGCTGCTGACGTTCCTGTTCGTGATGGCCTGCTGGGTGCTGTTCCGCGCCACGAGCTTCGAGGCTGCGCTGGCCATCTATAAGGGCCTCATCGGCCTCGGCCCCATCGGCAGCAGCTTCAAATGGCGCGCTCTCGTGACGGCCGCCGCCTTCGCCATCATCGGGCCGACAGCCTGGAACCTCGTCCACAAGCTGCCGCCCGCGCGCTGGATCGCCGTGCTTGCCGGGCTACTGCTCGTCATTATCCTGCTCAAGATCGGCGAAGACGCGAACTATGAGTTCATCTACTTCCAGTTCTGAGCGGCGAATCTTGACCCGAAAGCGAACGTCAATGAAAGCGTCAGCCGATTGACGGGACAGCCGCCGCCTTCGCGAGCCCGAAGAGAACGCTCAACGCGCTTTGACGATTCCACTCACCACTCTTTTACTGAGCTGGCCGCGATCAAACAGCAGTAGCTTCGAGAGATGGTGATCGCGCCGTTGCAAAGACCACGCCGTGCAGGCTGCAACGTGTGACCGGGAGAAATCTGATTATCATACTCTCGCCAAACCCGAGCCGTGCGTTAAGCTGGATCGGGGGGCCATTCAAATCGGCATCAGCCAGTCGTGTGGGACCGGGCGACGATATGGAGCGGCTTTACAACAACGCTGCTGGCAGCGGCGGCGGTATTTTCGTTCGTCTTCGGTGCCGCCGCCTTCCTGATCGACCCATACGATTCCGGCCGCTCGCCACTAAAGCTGAAGGACGGTGTCCGTCCGCAGGGGCCGCGCACGGCGCTGGCAAGCCGTGGGCGCGACCCGCAATTCACCGGCGCGATCTTCGGCAACTCGCATATCCAGCTCGTTTCACCGGAAAAGCTGCGTGAGCAGACCGGAATTCCCTTCGTCTCGCTGATCGCGCCGGGGTCGCAGCCAAAGGAAATGCTGCTGACACTGGACTGGTTCGTGCGCCACCATCACGATCCAGTACCTCGGGCGGTTGTCATCGGGGTCGACGATACCTGGTGCACGCCGGATCCGGCGCTTCCCAATGACAGGCCCTTTCCGTTCTGGCTTCTGAGCCGCAGCCTTCCGGAATATCTCGGCAAGCTGATGCGCTATGAGGTGATCGAGGAGATCCTGCGCCGCGTCGGCTATGTCCTCTCGTCCAAGGCCGAGCGCGCCCGGCCCGATGGGTACTGGGACTATGAATCTGGCTATCAAGGCCAAGGTTACGCGACCCAACCAGACCTGCGCGAAAAACTGGAGAAGCCGATCGAATCGGGCGGCGGCAATGTCGACGGCCCCTTCCCGGCCGCGACCGCGCTCGAAGCGCTGATGCAGTCGGCTCCGGCCCAGACGAAGCTCGTCCTTGTCCGCCCACCGATCTACATCTCCGGTCTCCCGAAGCCTGGAACTCCCGGCAGCGCGGCCGAAGCAGCGTGCATGCGCGTCTATACCGAGTTCGCCGCCCGCAGGCCGCATACAGTCGTTCTGAATTGGCGCCTCGACAGGCCTGCACTGCGCGATTCGAATCTCTTCTTCGACCACACGCACTATCGCCAGCCCATCGCCCGGCTGATCGAGGCGGACATCGCCGCAGCTATCCGCAATCTCGACTAGGGCGAAATGCACGGAAAATCCGACAGAATCCGCGCTTCTAGCTAATTCGTTCAAGAAGCCGTTGAAGCACTGATGGAAGCGATTGTTCCGCTTGATGCGGATCGCTATAAGGGCGCCAAATCGGCTCACCCTCCCGCGGCACAGCCGGTGGGCGCGTGAGCGGACAACGTAGAGAGCGCGCCCATGTCGAAGCAGATCATCCTCGATGCGGACTACAAACCGAGCGATGACGAGCCGTTCATGAACGATCGTCAGCGTGAGTACTTCCGCGGCAAGCTCCTCGCCTGGAAGGACGAGATCCTCAGAGAGGCGAAGGAGACCCTCGCTACGCTTCAGAGCGAGAGCGAGAATCACCCGGACATCGCCGACCGGGCCTCCTCGGAGACGGATCGCGCCATCGAGTTGCGCGCCCGCGATCGGCAGCGCAAGCTGATCGCCAAGATCGATGCGGCCATCTCCCGGATCGACGACGGCTCCTACGGCTATTGCGAGGAAACCGGGGAACCGATCTCGCTGAAGCGCCTGGAAGCTCGCCCGATCGCCACGCTCTCGCTAGAAGCTCAGGAACGCCACGAGCGCAACGAGCGCGTGTTCCGGGACGATTGAGAGACGAGACCTTACCCGTCGTGCTTCTCGAGGCCTCGCAGGCAACTGCGGGGCCTTCTGCTTGGCGGGCCAGGCCGCCTGTCGAACCGGGAAGCCGTCAACCTGAGCCGGCCGGCGCGGCGCCTTGGAGCGCCCGGAAGCAAGCCGGGCCACACGCCGATCTCGACGGCGATTGTCATTCTCGACATCGAGCGCAACGCCGCAGATACATCGGAGCCGAGCCGCTTCAGGCAAGCCCGTTGTCAAAGCCCCTGCGCCAGCCAGGACAGGCGGAAATCGGACGTTCAAAGCTGGGGACCCGCGATAATTGCGCTGGCCCTGCGCAGGCGACGGGATCACAATCCAGTTATCGACTTGTCCTGCGCCACTATAAGTGGATCGCGGGTCTGGCCTGACTGACGCGGAGAGAACACCGGATGAAGCTAGCCGCCCCGATGAAGAGCGGCCCAAACCCTCAACTGTTGCAAGAGCGAGAGCTTGGCCATGAACATATCTTTCGAAGAAGGATTGGCGATTCTCGAAGCCCTAGCTCGCAATAGCCGTCACAGCACGATACATCAGATAAGCTCTCAGACACAATTCGACGAAGCGACGATCCAAGAAACACTAAGAATCCTTGAAGCAACGCGATATATCTCGCCAACCTCGAATTTTTCACGCATATCTCTTTCACCAAAGCTATGGAGCTTGGGATTTTGCCTGAAAGATCCGATAGCTCTTCAGCGGGCGGCAGATCGCCATCTGTCGGAACTAGCGATGGAGACACGTGAGTCGGTGTATGCAGGCGTGATTGCAGACAAGGACATTGTCCTGGTTGCGGGTACCAATTCGCCGGAATCCGCTATGGCCGCATTCGCGGTCGGCGCGAAACGGCGTGTGCAAGATTGCGCCTTGGGGAAAGCCGTTCTCGCGTTCCAGCCCCCTCGAGTGATCGACGAAGTGGAAAGAAGCTTTTCTGCAGCGGCGACCGAAGGTTCTGACCCCGAAGCGTTGCGGGCCGAGCTCGAGCTTATCCGCTCGCGGGGATACGCTATCCATCTCGACGAGAAGCGCGGAACGGAATGCGAGATCGCGGTGCCTGTCATATTCGCGGGCGAAACGGTCGAGGCGGCGATTGGCATATCGGGACCGTCCAGCCGATTGACCCCGGACGCCATTCCCGCGCTTGCGGAACATATCTTGGCGACGGCCGAGAAGATTTCACGGCAACTGAGCTAGTCGATCGAGGGAGAGACATGGTGGGAGCCCTCGCCTTCACGGCGACCGGCTCAACGAGCCGGTGACGATTTCCGACTTTTGATTTCGAGGAATGACAGCTGTTTTTCGACAGGACGAGCCTTCATCATCACGCGCTGCGCGAGACAATAAGAATGACAGAAACGCGGGTCCTGAAGCGTCGAGTGTACTATATCGGGGGCTACGATCCTGCGCCGCCGGCTGCGGTCTTCGGGCGCTTCGTCAAGGAGCTGCGGCGCTTCGAACAGACATGGGGCGCGCGCACGACGGTCTCGGAACTGGTCGTTCGGGACGATCTCGCCAGCTGGCGGGTATCGGCTTCCGGTCCGAATTGGCAGTCCGAGACCGAGATGAACCTCGTCCGATGGGACGACGTCATAAGCAGCGCCGGTGAGCGCCCCGCGTGGAGCCGCCTTGCTCCGGGAATCGTGGCATTTGGCGATTTCCTGATTTCAGGAGCGCTCGGCGCATATCTGCGCTCCAGCTGGCGCTACGCGATGTTCTTTCTCTATCCTGTCTTTATATTGCTCGTCATCGCCGGATTATGCATCGGCGCGGCCTTGTTTTCGTTCGCGCTCAAAGGAAGTTATTTCATTTCATTGCTGATTTTTCTCGGCACAGCCTGGCTCCTGCTCCATGCGGCTGATCGCTGGCTATATCTCGGATTGCTGATCGACGATTGGATCTTCGCAAGAGACTATATTCGAAACGGCAATCGTATCCTGGCTGAGCGCCTGCAGCGTGTCGCCGCAGAGATAAGTCGTTGCCCCGGCAACGAGGCCACTGATGAGACGCTGATCGTTGGGCACAGCCTGGGCGCCGTACTCGCGATCGATCTCATCGATCGCGCCGTGAAAATCGAACGCGAATCATCGGGCGGGAGCCGCAAGATCGCCTTCCTCTCAGTCGGCGCTTCCATTCTCAAGATCGGGTTGCACCGTGCCGCGCAGGAATTTCGTGCCGCGATCGGACGCGTGAGCGCGAATCGCGACGTGTTCTGGGCGGATTACCGGGCTCGCTCGGATGTCATGAACTTCTTCGGGGCGGATCTGCTGTCGCATCTGAAGCTGCCGCCAACCGGCTCGCCTCTCGCTCGCAATGTGAGTATCCGGCGGATGATCACGCCGGCCCGCTATCCGCGCCTCCGCAAGAACTGGTACAGGATGCACTGCCAATTTGTCAGAGGAAACGACCGTCGAGCCCCATACGACTACTTCATGTCGACATGCGGGCCCCTTTCGGCGGAGAGAAACGCGCGATCAGAGCGAGGCGCAATGGATATGTTCGACGCAGACGGTCGATTGATTGAAGCGACCGGTTTCCCGCTCGAGTTCAACGCGGTCGGGGCGGTCAAACCATGACCCCTGCCATCGCGAAGGCGATCTACCTGGCGCTTGCCATCGGCTGGTACATCATCCGCATTCCTCACGAACGGCGCGCTCGCCGCACGCCCGTTTCCCGCTCGGCGCGAGGAACCAAGGAACTCGTCCTGCTCAGTATTTCCTTGTCGGGCCTGGGTATACTGCCGTTCATATATGTTGCATTCGGCTTCCCCCGGTTTGCGAAGTATCCGTTCCAACCTTCACTGGCCTGGGCAGGAGCCGTGGTGGCGGCAGCAGCATTATGGCTGTTCTATCTGACGCATCGCGCCCTGGGGCGGAACTGGTCCGTTTCCCTGGACCTTCGCGAGAATCACAAATTAATAACGAGCGGAATATATACTTACGTGCGCCACCCAATGTATTCAGCTTTTTGGCTGTGGGCTGTCGCGCAGGCCCTGCTGTTGCCGAATTGGATTGCCGGACCAGCCGGCCTCATCGGCTTTGGAACGCTCTACTTCTTTCGCGTTGGCGAGGAAGAAAAGCTCATGTGCGAAGCGTTCGGAAGCGAATACCGGGACTACATGAATCGAACCGGCCGCATTATCCCACGCTTGAGCAGCCCTCATCAGCCGCGCTAGCGAGCAGTCGGACCGCAGGAAGCTTGGCGCCTATTTGCCTTGTACATCTCGTTTGGCAACCATAACTCATTAACAGTCAGGTGAAAGATTTTTTGTCAGTTGAAATTGCTCATGGCATCTGAGATGCTCGACGATGTGCCACCCGACGATTTGTATCCTAAATTGTTCGGCACGACGTTGCGCAGTTTCAATAGCATTGGATTGCGCTGAGCTAAAACTGGGCTTTTTCAAACGAGGGCGAACCGATGAAAAAGATCGTAGTGTTGGCCGTATCTGTTGCACTCATTAGCGTCGGCGGGTGCGCCTCCATCGGTAAGGGGAAGGGCAAGGCGCCACCTCCCGCCGCGGCGCCCATCGTAACCAAGGGCTAGTCTTTAAAAAAGAAAGCGGCCACCGCTCGGCCGCTTTCTCCTCGGGAATCGCAAATGCGGCGCTCGGATAGATGGAAAGGGCGAACCGCATAGCTCGACTTGATCAGGAGGCCTATGATGCGGTTTGCGGCGATCCCTCCAACACGCTTCTGGATCCTGGCTTGCGCTTTGACGGGCCTTTTGCTGGCCTTCAGGCCAGATGCGGCGCTTGCGCGCGACCCGGCCGGCTTCACCGAGAGTGACACGGAATTCCCCTCGTCACACACGACGCGGCCACATCCATCACGCGATAGAGGCCAGTATTTCGTCGAGTTTCGTTCGCGCTACGCGCTGAGCTATGGACATACATTCCTGGTTCACGGGCGCCTCAATGCGAGAGGCGAAGTGGGACAAGTCACGGCAGAACAGGTCGCGGGCCTCCATCCTGCGGGAGAGGGACCGCAACTATGGTCCATGGGCCATGTCGTTCCCGTTCCTGCGGAAACCGGCCCCAGCGACGGCGACATGGAAGATCAGTACATCTCCAATCGCTTTCGGGTGGTGATGGACGAAGCGCAATATCGAAGGGTCTATGCTTACATCAAACGCAAGCAAAGAACCTCGACGATGTGGCACGCTGTCATGAACAACTGCAACCGGTGGGTCGGCGAAGTCGCCACTTATATGGGGTTGAAAGCGCCCGACAACACCCTGCTCTATCCGGCAGAGTACATCTCTGCCCTTCGCAATATCAATTCTCGCAGAAACCTCGAGCCGCAGTTCTCTTCGCACGGCAATCAGTGACCCACGCGGGTTCTTTTTTTGTCAGGAACAAGTAAGGCCCGCGCTGGCGGTGCGTCGTTTTTCGCGTGGAGGCACCCGCGTAGCGGCGGACTAGCCTCCTCGACGTGCTCGCGCGTCGTCTGACGCGCCAAGCGCCCCTTATCGACGGACGATCACCGGCGTTCCGACAGGAACGCGCTGGAACAGGTCGATGATGTCTTCATTGAGCATGCGAAAGCATCCATAGGATGCAAAGGTCCCGATCGAATCGGGCCTGTTCGTTCCGTGGATCGCATATTGCCCTCCGCCGGAAAGGGTCATGGCCCTCGCCCCCATCGGATTGCGCGGCGAGCCTCCAGCGATGACATCCGGGAGCTTCGGATTATCCCGCTTGATTTCATCCGGCGGCGACCAGGCCGGCTCGATGTATTTGCCTTCGATTTGAACCGTGCCGACCCATTGCTTGGCCGAGCGGCCAACTGCCACCCGGTATTGAATAGCAACGCCATCTTCCAGGACGAGATATAGTCGTCGTTCTTTCGTCTTGATGACGATAGAACCTGGCTCGTCGTTGCCGTTATAAGAAACGACGTCCCGGGCATTGGCCGCAGGAGCCGCCAGAGATCCGGCCAGTAAGATCGTCAGGAAAAACGCCCGAGCCCTATACATTTAGATCACTCAACCTGATGAGAACTGCAGCAATTTAGCAAAGCCGACAATACGCCCCTGCCCTCCCGGTAACGCCCGAGGCCCCGAGGGCAGGAACGGTCTCAAACCCGATCTTCAGTCTTTATAATATTGAGCCGCGCCGAATCACAACACCGCTCGCTCGCCGAGTGGCAGAACGGCATTCGGTCAACCATCTGATCTCCGCTGCTGGAACGATCGGAGCTGTAGCGGGGTCACCGAGCCTCGAGCCTCGTAGCCCCCTTCCCGAAGTGCGACGACGGCGAATGCCTTCGCGCGGATCGAGATCATACGGCGACTCGGCAGGACCTCGCGACGCTCGGCGAAGCGCCCCGCACTCGCGACGCTGACGGAAGCTGGCGGTGCCAAGCCGCCGAAGCCGCGGTTTTTCGCGGCCCCGGCCAACGCAAAAGACCCGCCCCCGGTGAAGGTGGGCGGGTCGATATAGACGGGATCAATCGAGCTTCGCTTAGAAGCTGACCCTGAGCTGTGCAGTGCCACCGATCGTGCGGGTGTTGCCCGACAACTCGCTGTCGACGCGGACTCCCAGCGAAACGCGATCGCTGAGCTTTGCATCGACCCCGGCGGCGAGCAGCGCGCCATTCTGATCGGGCCTGGCACCGATCGCCGTGAAGCTGGCGCCGGGCAAGGCTACGAGGCTCGCGGAGAGCGAGGCATCGCGCTCGAAATAATGGGCCCATGCGGCCTTCACGAAGCCCGTAACCGGCACGCTGCCCCAGACGGCCTGCATGTCGATTTGCGCGCCGAGCTCGGACCGGCTCGTCATATCATTGCGCTTGCCGACCGCGAGAGCGCCGGCATTCCCGCCGAGTCCGGCCTGCTCGAGGAAAGCGGGGCTGCGGACATGGACCGCCTGCAGGGCCGCCAGGGGCGAGATCGTGAAGCCATTCCAGTTCGCAACCGCCGCGCTGACCTGCAGGCGCCCGCTCCAGGCGGTGCTCACATAGGAGGAGGTCAGGCTGTTGCCGAGCGTCGGAACCGCGCGCGTCACATCGTTGTCGAGCCGGGCATAGCCACCCGCAGCCGACAGGTTGAAGATGCCAAGCCGGGTCGCGCCGTAGATGCCGGCCTGGAAGACGTCGCTCTCGATCTTGCCGAGGCCGCCCGACAGCGACGCGCGGGCCTTGCCGCCCGCAACGGCGACGCCCGCAACGGTTCCGGGCGCAATGCGCATATCCGCACCGGCAGCCAGATGCGCGTCGTCGAGATCACGCTTGGTGGAGCCGATGGCCGCCTCGCCATCGGTTCGACCAGCCGAGCCGAACGTGGCGCCCCACAGCGAGAACCGCGACTCGTCCAGGAAGCTGGGCTTCGCCGGCACGTCGCGGCCCTTGCTCACACGGCTGGTGAATGCGGCAGCACCGGGGGCTGCCCCTGCGCTCTGCAACCGGCCCGCGAGGCCGCTATCGAGCATCGTGCCGAGGAACTGTCCGGCAGCCCGCGAGGCCAGGGCCGGCGCACCGGCATGAACCTCGCCGGAAAGCTGGTTCACCGCAGCCGGAATCGCGGCGGCCGGCAGATTGTAGATCCCGAACAGCGACGAGGCGTCCGCGCCGCGCGCAACGGCACTGTCGATCGCCGATGCAACAGCGAAGGCATTGGCCGGGGACGTAACGCCCAGCGTCGTGAATTTCTTGGGTGTCAGCGTCAGCAACACCTCGTTGCTGGTGTAGGAAACCGCCGTCGTCACGCCGTCGCCGAACGAGCCGGTCGGGTCCACCGTGCCGAACGAGCCGCTGGCACCGCCCGCCGCTGAAAGCAGCGTATAGGGACTGTTGAAGACATAGGCGCCGCCGAGCGGAACCAGCCTGAGCGTGCCTGCCAGCGCAGCGCTGCCGGTCACGTTGATCCGGTCGGCGACCGCGCCCTGAATTTCAGCGATATAGAGAGAAGACGCGTTCAGCGTGAGGTTGCCGTTGACCGTCAGAACGCCGGGCGAGTTGCCGGGCGAGATCGTTCCGAACACGGTGGTCGAGGGCAATTGGCCATTGCCGCCAAGCGTCGCGCCATTGGCCACGGTGACGCCCGACGAGGACGCGATCGAACCATTGATGATGAGCGTGCCGTTGGCGACGTTGGTCGGCCCGGTATAGGTGCTCGTGCCCGAAATCGTCGTCGTGCCGGCAAAGTTCTGCCGGACGCCGCCCGCACCTGAGATCGTGCCGGCGAAGGCCGAGGCGCTGTTGTCCTCGGTCGTGAGCGTTTGGCCGCTGGAGATGGTGACGTTCGCGCCGGCGACGCCCGACAGCGAGCCGATCGTCTCGCTCTGGGCGACCGCCAGCGTCGCTCCGCTACTGATCACGACGAGAGCACTGTCGCCGATCGCGTTGCCGCCCGTCACGGTCAGCATCCCGGCCTTGACGAAGGTCGGACCGGTCGAGGTGTTCACGCCCGACAGCGTCAGGTTGCCGACCCCTTCCTTGGTCAGCGAGCCGCTGCCGCTGATGGCACCCGCGAAGGTGCCGGTCGCGGTCTGGTTGAAGATGACGGCGGCGTTGTTCGCGAGCACGCCGCGAATGCTCGCCGAATTGCCGACCAGCGTACCTTCCGACACGGTGGTGCCGCCGGTGTAGGTGTTGGTGCCGGTGAGCGTCAGCGTGCCCCCTCCGGTCTTGGCGATCGAGCCTGCTCCGGTAATCGCATTCGCAACGGTGACGTCGGTCGGCTGGGCGAAAGTGAGCGAGCCGGCCTGAACCGCGATGTTGCCGGTCAGGCCGGAGGTCGCGTTGGTGAGCGTCAGCGCATTCACCCCGCCGGTGAAGCGCAGGGCGTCGATGTTACCGCTGCCGCTGCCGGCAACGATCGTGCCCGAATTGATAATGGTGAGGTTCTGGCCACTGATGCCGACGCCGGCGGCGCCCTGCGGCCCGTTGCCCAAGCCACCATTGCCACCGGTGATCGAGCCGGTGTTCTCGATGGTCGCGCCGGTCGTGGTATTCACGACGATACCGGACCCGCCCGTCCCGCCGGTGCCGTCGTCATAGCTGGCGAAATAATCGGTTCCGGCCCCGACGCCGCCATTCCCACCGTTGCCACCCGTGATCGAGCCGCTGTTGACAATGGAAGTACCGTCGAGCACGGCGCCGGCCCCGCCGCCACCACCGCCGCCGCCGCCGGCCCAAGAGCTGCTGCTGGCGCCGTTGCCCCCCTTGCCGCCGTTACCGCCGGTGATGGTTGACGCATTGGTCAGCGCCGACGTAACCGTGGCTCCACGCCCGCCACCGCCGCCACCGCCGCCAGCTCCGGCACTGGCTGTGTTGGAGCGACCGCCGCCGCCTCCGCTGTCCGGCCCTCCGCCGGAGCCGGTACCTTGCCCGGAGGGACCGGTCGCGCCACCCGCGGGTCCCCCACCTGCTCCGCCGCCGCCGTTGACACCACCGACACCGCCGGCTCCGCCCGTGAAGCTGCCGTCGCCGGCCAAACCGCCGGTGCCGCCCACCCCTCCGGTCGCCCCCGAGGCATTGCCGCCGTCGCCGCCATTGGCGCCGGCAAGCTGCGCCTGGGCCACCGAAGCGTTCGTGAGAACCAGTGCGGGGACAGAAACTGTCGCCAGGAGAAGGAGAGCTGCGCGTGTCAGGGTCGCGCGCTGCGGACGGCGGCTAGGCATAGGATCTCGGCGAATCAGGGTTAACCAGGTACTGCCCATAATCTATGCAAGATCGTTCGGCAGCTATGCGAATCGCGCGCCGACCCAGGGTTTTCCAGGGTCGTTGCTCTTTTCCCACACGGGTCCCGCCAGCAGCCCGTAGTCGATGCTCCATCCTGTGAGCAAGGCGCCAGCCGAAAGTCGCCCCACCGGCGATCGCCCATGCGGCGCTTCGATGTTTTTCCAGCGACGGTGAACCCAGCGACAACGGCGCGCGACGAAGGCCTAGAGTCGGCCGTTTCAGCCGACCCCTGAGCGCTTCGTTCGCGGGGCCTCTGCCTTGCTGGGTGCCCGACCGTCTCGAGCGCATCCGTGCGCGGCGACCGCCATACGGCCCGAACGCACTCTGCCCGGCCTGCCGATGCCTATCCTCTCACATGCGGAGCTGGACGATGGCTGAGCCCAATCTTCTCAACTACCAGGCGAAATCCGAGGCCGCGCGGTCGGTCGAAGACCTGATCGGCAAGATCGATTCCGCCCATCACCAATGGGACACCTATGGCGCCGCCCTGTCGCTGTCCTACAAGGAAGCCTACAAGGCCCATACGGACACGCTGAAAGCCGTCGAGCAGCGCTTCAAATCCGAGAGCAGCAGTCTGTTCTATTATATCCTGGTGGCCTTCGTCGCCGGTGCGGCCGGTGGTGTCGCCGGGATGCTGATCACCCCGATCCTCAATCGGGCCGGCAACTATATCGGCCGCCGGCTGGCGGCGCAGACCAACAGCAAGCTCGCATCGATGACGATCGCCTATCGCGAGCCGGCAATCCCGGCCCATGTCCGGACGCGAGCGCTGGAGGCGGTCGAAAAGCAGCAGAGGTTCCAGGGCCGCGTCAACAAGGCGACCGAGATCGGCCAGACCACGATCCTCGAAGGAACCAAGGAGGTCGGCGTCAAAGGCGTCGAGAAGCTGGAGCTCGAGAAGTTCCTGGCCCCCGCTCCGCCGAAGCCCTCGGACGGCGATGCCGTCTTTCAGCCCCCGGAGACGGACCCGCATAAATTCGACCTGCTGAAGCGCATCGAGATCGGCATCTGCGCCTCGGTGCTGAAGGAGAATGTCCGCCGCTACCAGTTCCTGACCGACGAGGGCAGGTTTCCCGCGAAGAGCGCGGCGCAATTTCGCGAAAGCCTGATCCAGGGCAGCTTCCTGAATCAGCAGCCCGGCACCTCCCAGATCGAATGGGCCAGATCCGAGAAGGCGCGAAAGCAGGCCGAGCTGGCGATGTGGATCGCCTGGGCGCAGGTCATGAACATCGACTACTGGAAGATCCGCCTCAAGGGCATCCAGCACATCGACCGCGGCATCGACTATAACGACTTCCGCGAGGTCAAGAGATACGATCCCGTCTTCGACCGGCTGATGTATTGCGGGGTCGGCCCGATGGTCGGCATGTCCTATACGGTCGCGAGGGACTGGGGCCACATGACCCAAGGCTTGAATGGACAGGTCCTCAACATTCCGGCGCTGAAGCAGCTCGGCAACCGGCAACCGGTCCGCTGGCTCGCGCGAGTCGACAATATCGTCCGGCAGCGCAAGTTCGGACTGAACGACTTCGAGAACATCACGGGCGAGAAGTTCTGAGCGCCAGAGCATTTTCAAGCGAAGTGGGCACCGGTTCGCGTGAAGAAAATGCGGCAAACAATAGTTGGAGCGTCAGCCAGCAAGAAGCCGCGCAGCAAGAAGCCCCGCGTCGGGAGAACGCGGGGCTTTCGGGCCGCTGCCTGAAGAGCTTGGGGAGCGTGGCGGGCGGCCGGGGCTGTCGGCGGCTCGGGAGAGACCGCCGGCCGAAGCGGCGCGGAGACAAAAGGGGGAGCGTTCCGCGCCGTCCGGACTGCTGAGAGCCTCAGAACGGCAGGAGGATATCCATCACCTGCTGGCCATAGCGCGGCTGCTGAACGTCGGTGATCTGGCCGCGGCCGCCATAAGCGATGCGGGCCTGGGCGATCTTGGTCGAATCGATGGTGTTGTCCGATTCGATGTCCTCGGGCCGGATCACGCCGGCGACGATCAGCTCGCGCACCTCGAAATTGACCCTGATCTCCTGCTTACCCTCGATCACGAGGTTGCCGTTGGGCAGGTTCTGGGTGACGACGGCCGCGACATTGGTGGTCAGCTGCTCGGCCCGGCTGATCGTCCCGGAGCCTTCGCTCGAGCCTTCGGAATCGAGCTTCAGCAGCGAGGAGGCCTTGGCGCCGTCCGGTAGGAACTTGTCGAGCTTGTTCTCCATGCCGAAAGTGTTCTCAGCGCCGAAATCCTCGCCGTTCTTGCGGCTGCGCTTGGTCGAGTTGTTGAGCTGGGCCCGGTCCGTGATCTTGACCTTCACCGTGACGAGATCACCGACATTGCGAGCGCGCTGATCCTTGAAGAAGGCACGCGAGCCGGTCCGCCACAGCGAGTTCGGCGCGTAGGAGGCGTGCTCCATCGCCGGCATCGGCATCTGCACGGGCTTGTAGCCCTTGGCGGCCGTCGGGTCCTCGATCGGCGAGAGGTTCGGGGCCTGTCCGACATTAGCGAGGCGATCCGCCATGCCGCAGGCACCAAGCGAGGCGGTGAGCAGCAGGAGCCCGGAGAGCTTGGCGAGACGGGAGATGGTCATGGCGTTTTCCATGGCTGTCACTTTGCTGGCAGTCATCTGGCGGGCCGTCATTCGGCGCTGGCGATGCGGCCGGCGGCGGAAGGCTGGACGGAAACCTTGCCCGGCCCGCTGACCTTGCCCTGCAGCACGCGCTTCGACTGCGGATTGGTGATGGAGATGACGTCGCCCATGGCGCCGGCCTCGTTGGCCCGGCCGCGCAGGGTGATGATCAGCCCCGGGGATTCGTAGACGATCGTGACGAGGTCGCCTTTGGCGACGATCTCCTCGCGCTGGATGTCGCTCGCGCGTAGCGGCGCCCCGGCGATGAGGGCCCGACGCGCCACCTTGTCGATGGCCGTGCGGGCATCGGAGAGCATCTCGCTGCCCTGCCCGTCGCGCGGGCGGCGCTCGACCGCGACATCCGCGAGCGTCAGCGTCTCGCCGCGTGCGATCGCGCGCTTCGGCACCACGACCTCGACGGTCTCGACGAGCTGGCCGGAGATGCGCAGCGGCTTCAGCCGCATCGCCATGCTGCCCGGCACCGAAAGCCGAGCCAGCACCCGCCGCGAGCGGGCGTCGAAGGACAGATCTACCACACCGACATCGCCGGTGAGTTCGGGCTCGACCGCGACGGCCGGAGCCCCGCCGTCGATCGCCAGCGCGAAGAGCCGCGCATCGACGCCGAAACGCTCCTGCAGCCCGGCCCTCACCGCGGTCTCGATATCGGCTGCGGTGATCCGGCGGGCGGCGCGCGTCACCACGACCTGGGCAAAGCCCTGGCTCTCCAGATCCGAGGCCTCGCGCACGATGCCGGCAGCGCGGGCCGCCTCGACGATGCGCGCGACCTGGATCGTGCCGGTCTCGCCGAGCCCCGGAGCGCGGAAGGCGGCGGTGCTCGCCGCATCGCCGGCCAGGCCGGGAATGAGATCGCCGAAGGTGACGAGATCGCGCGCCAGGTTGAGCTCGGGCCTGAGCCTGAGCCGCTGCGGCTGGGCGGGAGCGGCGGCAGCCGGCGCCGGAGCGACCGCAGCAACCGCGACCGGCGCGGCGTGCTTCTGCTGCGGCGCAGCCAGCGCGGCGGTGCCGGAAAGCAGGAGGGCGACGAGGGCAAGGCGGATCATGATGCGTGCTCCCCTGCTAGCCGCGGAACATCTGGGTGGTTGCCGACATCATCTGGTCGGCGGCGGTGATGACCTTGGAGTTCATCTCGTAGGCGCGCTGCGCCGCGATCAGCGAGGTGAGCTCGGTCACGGCCTGGACGTTGCCTTCTTCGAGGTAGTTCTGCTGCAGCGTGCCGAAGCCCTCGCCGCCGCCGAAGCCGTCGATCGCCTGTCCCGAGGCCGCCGTCTCGATGAAGAGGTTGTCGCCGATCGATTCGAGGCCGACCTTGTTGACGAAGCGCGCAAGCTGGATCTGGCCAAGCTGCTGCGGCGCTGTCTGCCCCGGCATCTGCGCCTCGACGATGCCCTGCGCATTGATGCTGACGCTGGTGGCGTTGTTCGGCACGGTGATGCCGGGCTGGACCTGATAGCCGTCGCGGGTGACGATCTGCCCTTGGGAATCGAGGTCGAAGGAGCCGTCCCGGCTATAGGCGGTGCGGCCATCGGGGAGCAAGATGCGGAAGAAGCCCTCGCCGCGGATGGCGAGGTCGTAGGGCTTCTCGGTTGGCGTGATATTGCCCTGCGTCATCACCCGGCCGGTCGAGACCGTCTTGACGCCGGCGCCGACGAAGGTGCCCGCCGGAGCCTGGGTGTTCTGGTCGGAGGTGGCCGAGCCCGCGCGCCGGAAATTCTCGTAGAGCAGATCCTGGAAATGAATCTGCTGGCGCTTGTAGCCGGTGGTCCGGACGTTCGCGATGTTGTTGGAGATGACCTGAACGTTCATCTCCTGGGCCATCATGCCGGTTGCGGCAGTCAGCATGGCGCGCATGGTGCGGGTTCCTTATCAGGCCTGCTGGTCGGCCAGGCGAGAGATCGCCTTGCTGCGCAGCTCATCGGCCTTGGTGATCATGTTCGCGACGCTCTGGTAGTTGCGCTGCACCTCCATCAGGCGGGTCAGCTCAATCACGGCCTTCACGTTCGAGCGCTCGACGGCGCCGGGCTCCAGCCGCGCCTGCGGCCCTGCCGGCTGGGCGGGCGTGGCGGAGGAGAACAGGTTGGCGCCGTCATTCGCGAGCGCCCTCGGATCGGCGAAGCGCACCTGCCGCAGCCGGCCGCGCACGCCCTGGTCACTGGTCACGGTGCCGTCGGGCGCGATGCGCATGTCGTATTCGGCCGCACCGAAGGCGATCGGCCCGGCATCGCCCATCACCGGCTGGCCGCTCTGGGTGACGAGCCGGCCCTGCTGGTCGATCGTCAGCGAGCCGGCGCGGGTGTAGCGCTCGCCATTCGGTGTCTGCACGACGAGGTAGTTGTCGTCCTTCAGGGCGACGTCGAGTGGGTTGCCGGTGCGCTCGACCGCGCCCTGCGAGAGATCGAGCGGGGTGCCCTTGTCGATGACATAGGAGAGCGGCCGGTCCAGCGGCTGGAACGCATCCGCCTTGGCGCGCGGCGAGATGAATTCATTGAAGCGCGCGCTGCGCGCCTTGAATCCGTTTGTTCCGACGTTCGCCATGTTGTTGGCGATGACGTCCAGCTCGCGCGCCAGGGCAACCTGACGCGACAGGCCGATGAGAAGCGCGTTCTCCACGGCTTTGGCTCCCGATCATGTCCCGTGGCAACCTCGACGCTCCCCAGCGCAAGCCGCCACTCCCCGACATCCGCAATCGCCGTGCCAGCCGGAATAATTCCGCTAAATACCTGATATCTCGATAGATTACCCGAAATCATGCCACACGATTCACCCGGCACGAGCTGCTGGAACGGCAAGAATGGCCCGGCAAAATCTGCCGCCCTTAACGACGCGTTAACCGTGATTGGCGAAGCTCTGCAGGAAGGGCGGCAGAAGCCGCCGGGCGCCGGGGCGTTGAGATCGAGATGGCGAAGAAGCCGAAGAAGGAAGAGGCGGAGGCTCCCGGCGAAGACGCGCCGAAGAGCGGTGGCCGCAAGAAGCTCTTCATCATCGCCGGCGCGGTCGTGCTGCTGGCGGCCGCTGGCGGCGGCGGCTGGTTCTTCCTGAAGAAGCCCAGCGCCGAGCAGGTCGCCGCCACCGAGGCCGCCGCGAAGGCGAAGAAGCCCGCGACCTTTATCGAGATGAAGGACATGACGATCGGCATGGCCGCCGCCAGCACCCAGGGCGAGCGCGCGCCGATGATGAAGATCAAGGTCGTGCTGGAAGTCGCCGACCCGAAGATCTCGGACGAGGTGAAGCCGTTGCTGCCGCGCGTCGAGGACGCCTTCCAGGTCTTCATGCGGGAGCTGCGCCCCTCCGACCTCGAAGGCTCGGCCGGCATGTACCGGCTGAAGGAAGAGCTGCTGCGGCGCGTCAACCTGACGGTCTATCCGGCCAAGGTGGATGCGGTGCTGTTCAAGGAACTTCTGGTGCAGTGAGCGGGCAGCTTGAGCCCAGCGCAGAGATGACGACGGAACGATGAGCACCGATCGCGACAACACCCTCGCCGCCGACGAGCCGCTTACGCCAGAGAACATGGCCGCCGGCTGGGTGGCCATGCCCGAGGTCGTCGAAGTCGACAGCGAACAGGAAGGCGGTACCGACCGCCTGATGTCGCAGGACGAAATCGACACGATGCTCGGTTTCACCGACGGCGACGACAAGAACGACCGCAACGGCATCCAGGCGATCGTCGATTCCGGCTCGGTCGCCTATGAACGTCTGCCGATGCTCGAGATCATCTTCGAGCGTCTGGTGCGCCTGCTTTCGACCAGCCTGCGCAATTTCTTCACGGACAATGTCGAAGTCACGCTGGAGAGCATCCGCTCAGTCCGCTTCGGCGACTATATCAACTCGATCTCGCAGCCAGCGCTGCTCTCGGTGTTCAAGGCCGAGGAGTGGGACAATTTCGGCCTCGTCACCATCGAGTCCGCGCTGATCTATTCGGTGCTCGACACGCTGTTCGGCGGCAAGCGTGGCCAGCCCGCCCCGCGCATCGATGGGCGCCCCTTCACCTCGATCGAGATCCGGCTGATCCGGCGCGTCATCGCGCTGGTGCTGGGCGATGCGGAAGCCGCCTTCAAGCCGCTCTCGCCGGTGACCTTCACGATCGATCGCGTCGAGTCGAACCCGCGTTTCGTCTCGATCTCGCGCCCTGCCAATGCTGCGATCCGCGTCGAGCTGCGCTTCGACATGGAAGGCCGCGGCGGCGCGCTGCACATCCTGCTGCCCTATGCCACGATCGAGCCGATCCGCGAGCTTCTGCTCGAAAGCTTCATGGGCGAGAAGCTGGGTCGCGATCCGACCTGGGAAAGCCATCTCGCGACTGAAGTCTGGCAGGCCGATGTCGACGTCACCTGCGTGCTGCATGAGACGCAGATGCCGCTGAAGCGCGTGATGCGGCTGGAGATCGGCGATACGCTGATGTTCGATGCCCGCCCGGATGCGGCGGTCTCGCTGCGCTGCGGCGACTTCGTCGTCACCGACGGCCGGATCGGGCGCGTCGACGGCAAGATCGCCGTCCAGGTCACCGGCCCGCTCCGGCGCTCCAAGACCACGCTTGCGGCCTTCGACAGCCTGGCCAGCCAATTCGGCGCTCAGACCTGAGACGGGATGACATGACGATCAACCTCATCGCCGAAGCTCTGGTGGCCTGCCTCCTCGTCGCCACCATCATCACCTGCTTCGTGCTGTCTCGCCGGATCGAGCGGCTGAAGGCCGACGAAGCCGGCATGCGCCAGACCGTCGGTGCGCTGATCACCGCCACCGACAACGCCGAGCGCGCCATCGGCAGCTTGAAGGTCACGCTGGGCGATTGCGACCGCACTCTGGATGAGCGCCTGCGCACCGCCGAGCGCTATGCTGCCGACCTTGCTGCCCAGGTCGAGGCCGGTCACGCCGTCATGGAGCGCATCGCCCAGATCGTCGCCGCCGCCAACCGCATCGGCCGCCCGGTCGCCGAACCCGCCCCAGCCGAGTACTCCTCGGTCTCGCGCCTCGACGACGCTGCCAAATCCGCCGCCGCTATCCGCAATCGCGCCGCCCGTAGGCTGGAGGAAGACGCGGCGTGATCGAGCGGCCTCGCCTCCTTCCTGCCGTCATCCTCGGCGCCATGGGTCTCCTGGCGTTGAAGTTGCTCGCCTGGACCGGAGCGAGCGGTCCCGCCGTCAATCTGCCCGCCCCCGCCGGAAGCATCGCCGCGGCCACGCCGGTCGCCGGCAAGTCCGCGACCAGCAAGCCTTCGACTAGTCCAGCAAAGTCCGAGCCGGAGGACTGGGGTCTCGCCAAGATCATCGCGCGCGCCCAGGCTCCGAGCTTCTTCGATCCGGAGACGACGGGCTCGAACCCCGCTCCCGATTCAAAGAAGGAGCAGGAGAAGAAGGAAGCGGAGGCCAAAGCCGAAGCCGCCCTCGCCGCTAACCCCAACAACAAGGCTGGCATCATCAACGGGACGGCGCAGCCGGTTTCGCCGGCTGAGAAGGCCATCCTTGAGCGCCTCGGCGAGCGGCGCGGGGAGATCGAGAGCCGCATGCGCGAGCTGGAGATCCGCGAGCGCCTGCTCGACACCGCCGAGAAGCGGCTCGATGGCCGCGCCGGCGATCTCAAGGCGATCGAGGAAAAGAACAGCACCGCCGCCCCGAAGCCGGCAGTCGAGGAAGCCAAGGCGATCAAGAACCTCGTCATCATGTACGAGGCGATGAAGCCCAAGGATGCCGCCCGCGTCTTCGACCGGCTCGGCCTCGAAGTGCTCGTCCCGGTCGTGCAGCAGATGAATCCGCGCAAGATGTCCGAGGTTCTGGCAGCGATGGCGCCCGAGCGCGCCGAGAAGTTGACCATCGCCCTGGCGACGTCGAGCCGCGCCCCGCAGCCCGAAAGGCTGGCCGTGGAGATGCCGCTCCCCAGCAACGAGCTGCCAGCGATCACTCCGGTTCCGCAGCGGTGAGAACGGCACGAAGCGTCGCCTGCCGACACCTCTCCCGTTAACCCCGAGTTATGGTTGACACGCTAGCGTGCCCGAGGGCCGCTCCAACTCCGCCGGATCTGGCGCGGCCCGGTGTCGCGTTGGGTCGAGTGTTCCGGTTTGCGTCTATCGCGTTCCTTCGCTTTCGGTATCGGGCTGGCGGCGCTCGCGCTCGCCGCCGGACTTGACGCGCCTGCGCTCGCAGCGAGCGCGACGGTGCGCGGCGAGGCCATGCCGGCCGGTTTCGGGCGCCTCTCGCTCGCCTTTGAAGAGCCGGTCAAGACCCGCATCAACGTCTCCAATGGCGTGCTGATCGTCGGCTTTGGCAGCCCGGTTCAGGTCGATCTCGCCAAGGTCGCCCGCGAACTGCCCAACTACATCTCCGTCGCCCGGCTCGACCCTGACGGCCGCGGCATGCGCTTCGCGCTGACCCAAGGCTACCAGGCCAATCTGATCGAGGCCGGCGACAAAGCCTTCATCGACATCCTGCCGCAGAGCTGGACCGGCGTCATGCCCGGACCGCCGGCCGATGCGCTGGCGGCGCTGACCGAGCGGCTGCGCCTTGCCGAGGCGAAGGCGAAGGAAGCCGCCCGCAATCCGCAGCCCGCGGTGCTGACGCTGCGCTCGGCGACGCTGCCGACGCTGGAGCGGCTGATCTTCCAGGCGCCGCCGGAGACCAAGCTGACCAACACCCTCTCCGAGGGCACGCTCAAGCTCAGCTTCGACCGGCCGATGAATGTCGAGGCACCGGCGATCCGTAGCGCCCTGCCCGATCATGTGAAGCTCGCCGGGCTCGATTCCGGCAAGGAGAGCGTCGGCCTCACGCTCACCATCCCGAAGGACTGGCAGGTGCGCAGCTTCAACGACGAGACCGGCCTCGTCGTCGACCTGCTGCGCCCCGCCACGGCCAACGCCCTGTCGCTCGCCGATCTCGAAAAGCAGCAGCCCGCAGCGCCACCAGCGCCAGCTGCGAAGCCGGCTGAGGCCAAATCCGCCGAGACGAAGCCGGCTGAACCCAAGCCGGCACAGCCCCAGCCGGCCACACAGCCCGCCGCCGCTCCGCAAGCCGTGGCCGCCGCCCCGGCAGCGCCCGAACCGCCACCCGGTCCGGTCGCGATCTCCGCAGCCGAGAAGCGTCTCGATTTCCGCTTTCCGCGCCCGACCGGCGCCGCCGCCTTCCTCGATGCCGGGGTGATGACGCTGGTCTTCGATACCCGCGACACCATCGACCCGGCCCGTCTGAACGGCCTTCTCCCCAAGCTGATCGCGGAGAGCACCGTCACCCGCGAAGGCCGCACGACGCTGGTGCGCCTGCGTCTCATCGGTCAGCCCCTCGCCCGGTTCTTCGACGACGGCACCGGCTGGTCGCTCGATCTCGGCGAAGCTGCCAGCAAATCCGCCGCCGTCCCGGTCGAGCCGCAACGCGGCATGGATGAGCGCGACCAGAACATGCTCACGGTGCCGCTGCCGGGGCTGACCGGCGTGCATTGGCTCGAATCCGGTCCGGCTGGGCTCCCCGTAGCCATCGCGACCGCCACCGGTCCGGTGCGGCTGACGCCGAAGCCCTACCAGTTCGTCGAGTTCGGCCTGCTCCAGACCGCGCAGGGCGTCGTCGTCCAGCCGCGCGCCGACGATATCGCGGTCCGCGCCGGCTCGGCGCAGGTCCGCATCGGTCGGTCCGGCGGGCTCACCGTCTCGTTCGACATCCCCGGACCAGCCGTCGACCGGACCGAAGCCTCGCAAGCCCGCAAGCAGGACAATCCGCCGCTGCTCGACACCGAGCAATGGGAGAATCTGCGCCGCGGCAACCTGCGCGACAACGCTCGCGCCCTGATGCTCGACGCCACCGACGTGACGCGCAGCCGCAAGTCGCAGGCCCGCCTCGCGCTCGCCCGTTTCTACGTCGCCAACGGACTGATGCCGGAAGCGGCAGGACCGCTCGACGCTCTGCTGGCCGAAGACGCCTCCATGCGCGGCAACCGCGAGGCCGCCTTCCTGAAGGGCGTCGTCGCGGCAGGCATGCACCGCAACGAGGAGGCGCTCGCCGCTTTCGACGCCGGCTCGATCAAGGAGGATGCCGAGGCTGGGCTGTGGCGCGCGCTGATCGAGCAGCGGCTCAACCGCAATGCGCCGGCGCTGGCCGGGTTCCGCAAGACCGAGGCCGTGCTGGATCGCTACCCCTCCGAGCTCCAGGGCGAGTTCCGCGAGGCGATGGCACGCGCTGCCTTCGCCATGCAGGATGTCGGCACCGCCGATGCGCAGGTGCAGCTTCTCGGCGCCTTGCCGAAGGGCAGCTTCGACCGAGAACGCCTCGATCTGATGGAAGCTCGCCTGAACGAGGTCAGCGGCCGCCCGCAGGCCGCGATGAACGGCTATAAGGAACTCTTCGAGGCCAAGAGCCGGCCCATCGCGGCGGAGGCGCAGCTTCTCGCCGTCAAGCTCGCCAATGCCAAGCAGCAAGGCAACGAACTCTCCCCCGACGAGGCGATAGCCCGGCTCGAGACGGTCTCAGTGATCTGGCGCGGCGGCCGGGTCGAAATGGAGACGCTGGCCGAGCTCGGCCGGCTCTATGCCGACCAGCAGCGCTGGCGCGATGCCTTCACCGTCGCCCGCCGCGCCAATGAGACCTTCCCGAACGATCCGCTGACCCGCCGGCTGCATGATGAGACGGCGCAGCGCTTCGCCGAGCTGTTCAGCGGCGAGGGTCGCAGCAACCTCTCGCGCATCGATGCGCTGGCGCTGTTCTACGATTTCAAGGAATTCCTGCCGATCGGCCGGCGCGGCGACGAGATTACGCGCCTGCTCGCCGACCGGCTGGTGGAGCTCGACCTGCTCGACCAGGCCGCCGAGATCCTGAAGTATCAGATGGAGCGCCGCCTGACTGGCGCGGCCCGCTCCACCGTCGCCGCGCGGCTCGCCATGGTCGAGCTGATGAACGGCAAGCCGGCCGACGCGATCCGCTCCCTCAACAGCACCCGGCTCGTCGAGCTGCCGGCAGATGTGAAGCGCGCGCGCCTCCTGCTCGAGGCCAAGGGGCTCTCGGACCTGTCTCGCACCGACCAGGCGCTGGAGATGCTGGATGGCGAGAGCGGCGCCGAGATCGACCGGCTGCGTGCCGATGTCAACTGGACCGGCCGGCGCTGGCGCGAGGCGGGCGAATCCTACGAACGCCTTCTCGGCGAGAGCTGGCGTGACGATACGCCCCTGACCGATGGCCAGCGCGCCGACGCGATGCGCGCGGCTGTCTCCTATGTGATGGCGAACGAAACGCTGTCGCTCGACCGGCTGCGCAGCAAATTCGCCCCGAAGATGGCGCGCAGCATCGATGCCCGCACCTTCGCCTTCGTCACGGCCGCCAATCGCGCCCGCCCGGGCGATCTGCGCGAGATGGCTCGCGCCACGGCCGGCGCCAACACGGTCTCGGAATTCCTGAGCGCCTATCGGGAGCGCTATCCGGCACTGGCGCCGGCGATGCGCAACCCGAAGCCGGAGGGCGAGGCACTGCCCTCCCCGACCGATGGCGCAGCGGCCGAGCCGGCAACGCCGCAGAAAAGCTGAAAAGCCTCAGCCGTCATGCTCGGGCTCGACCCGAGCATCTCATGACCAGAGAGCAGGTTTCCGAGATTCTCGGGGCAAGCCCGAGAATGACGTGCCGGCTCAGCCCGGCGACGAGTTCGTGTCCTCGCCGCGCGCCTTGGCCCGCAGCACGAACTGCAGGTTGCGGACATAGACGAAGACACCGAAGCCCTGCCCGAGGATGAAGACCGGGTCGCGACGGTAGAGAGCATACATCAAGAGCAGCGCACCCCCGCCGATCGAGAACCACCAGAAGGTCATCGGGACGACGGAACGCCCGGCCTTCTCGCTCGCCAGCCACTGCACGACGAAGCGCATGGTGAAGAGCCCCTGCGCGACAACGCCGAGCAGCACCCACCAGTCGATGTTGTTGACGAAGACGTCGTGGAAATAGTCGCCGACGGCTTGCTGGATATGGATCAGCATCACGGCGTCTCCGAAACGATCTGCGGCACGCGTCGGCGCCTTCGGATCAACCACCAGACCCCGGCCAGGTCGAGAATGCCGACCCAGAGCCGGTCGAAGAAACCGTAATTCGAGACGCCGGAAAGCCGTGGCCGATCGCGCACATCGACATGCAGCACCTCATAGCCTTCGCGCGCCATCAGCGCCGGCATGAAGCGGTGCAGCGCGTCGAAATAGGGCAGCGACAGATAGGCCTCGCGCCGGAAGCATTTCAGCCCGCAGCCAGTGTCGCGGGTGTCGTCCTTCAGCACGCGCGAGCGCACGCCATTGGCGACCTTCGACTGCCAGCGCTTGAAGCCGGTGTCCTTGCGCCCGACGCGCTGGCCCTGCACGAGCCCGGCCCTGAGTCCGCCCTTCTGCAGCGTCTCGACCATCTGCGGCAGGAAGGACGGATCGTTCTGGCCGTCGCCGTCCAGCGTCGCGACGATGGCCGCGCGAGCATGGCGCACACCGCTACGCACCGCCGCGCTCTGGCCGCAGGACGCCGCGTGGGTGACGATCCGCAGCCAGGGCCGCATCGCCGCGAGTTCCGCCAGCTTGGCCGCAGTGCCGTCGGTCGAGCCGTCATCGACATAGACGATCTCAAAGGCACCGATGCCGGCAGAGGCCTTCTCGATGTCGGCGACGAGCGGCGCGATGTTGCCGACTTCGTTGCGCACCGGCACCACGACGCTCAGCAGCGGATGGGAAGAGGTTTCGGTCAAATCGAATTCATCCGGAAAACGGTCGGCATTGCTCTAGAGCAAGATGCGCCGGCGAGGGAACCATTTTTGCGCCACGAGGCCCATGGCTGGCGCATGTTCAGTGGGTTCCCAGCACAGGACCTCAACCCGGCTCGCCGGTGAAGACGGCGATCTCCAGCCTGCGCCCGCCATTGAGGTTGAAGCCGTGGATCGTCGTCAGCAGGCGCGGCTTCACCGCAGCGTTCGCCAGCGCCGCCTTGAAATCGTCGGCGAAGCGCCTCTCGACGAAGGCGACGCGACAGCCCGGCTTGTTGAGGAACTCGGCCACCTGCTGGCCGCTCGTCGCCATGGCGAGGTCGGTGCCGGTCAGGAACACGAGGCTCGGCTCGCGATAGCCGAGTGTCACCACGGCCGGATCCGGACAGGCCGCCCTCGCGGCCTCCGCCAGCCGCGGCGAGAGCTTCAGCGAGCGCAGGCTCTCGATGGCGAAGGGATAGACCGCCGCCGTCAGCAGCAGGCTCGCCAGCACGCAGCGCCAGAGCGCGCCCTCGAGATCCTCACGCCGGAAGGCGGCGACGACGCTCGCCGTGGCGAGCAAAACCAGGGCGAAGAGCGGCAGCGCCGGCCACGGCACGGCGTGATCGAGCGTCCAGTTGCCGAAGAGGATCACGCCCATCAGCGCGAGCGGCACGATCAGGACGAGCAGCGCCGTCGCCACCGCGCCTGTACGATACCGGTCTATGCCGCGATTGATGACCGCCAGCAGCAGCAGGGCCGTGACGGCCGGATAGAGCGGCAGCACATAGTGCGGCAGCTTGGTCGGTACTGACTCGAAGACCAGCCAGGACGGCACGATCCAGGCGATCAAGAACAGGATCTGCGGTTCCTTGCGCCGCACCCAGGCGAAAGGCACCGCCATCGCCGCGAAGGCCGCCGCCGGCCAGTAGGTGCCGAAGAAGATCAGCAGATAGAGCCCCGGCGGCCCCCAATGCTTCTCCTGCCCCTCGGCGACCTTGCCGAGCATGTCCTGGCCGACGCTCTCGGCGAAGAAGCTGCCGCCCGTCTTGAGCATGATCGCGACGAACCAGGGCAGCGCGACGAGCAGACAGAGCAGAAGCCCGGGCCCGAAGCGCAGCGGCTTCAGCCAGCGGAAGGAGCGCTGGCTCGCGCTCAGCACCAGCACGGCGAGACCCCAGACCATCGGCACGATCGGCCCCTTGATCAGCAGGCCGAGTGCGGTCGCGCTCCAGAACACCAGCCAGTTGTGGCGGTTCGGCACGAAGGCGAGCGAGCGCGTCCAATCGAGCCAGGCCCTCGCCAGCGCGCCCATCGTGGCGACGGCGCAGGCGGCCAGCACGGCATCGGTCTTGGCGATGCGCGCCTCGACGCCGAGCAGCACCGCCGCCGCCATCAGGCAGGCCCCGAGCAGCGCATAGCGCCGCGCCAGGAACGCAAGCAGAGCCCAATAGGTCAGGAGAACGGTCGCGATCGCGCCGATCAGCGAGGGGATGCGGTAGAGCCAGATTTGCGTGCGCGCCTGCGGCAGGCCGAGCGCCTCGCCGGCCTTCACGGCAACAGATTGCAGCCAGTAGATGCCGACCGGCTTTTTGTGCCGGGCCTCGTCCTGGAAGCGGATATCGACGAAGTCACCTGTCTCCAGCATCTGCTTGCTGGCCTGAGCGAAGCGCGGCTCGTCGCGGTCCAGCGGCTGGAGGGTGACGAAGCCCGGCAGGAAGCAGGCTAGCGAGAGCAGGAGCAGCAAGCCGCAAGCCCGCGCATGGCTGACCGTGGCCCAGTCCCGAAGCCGCTCGATCGCGGGGCTCAGCGAAAACATCATCCATCCCCGCGGCCGCCCGGCCGCGCCTGTCTCGAAATGCGCATCACGCAGGAACGCCGCCCCGATGCCGGCCCTTTCGGGCATGAGCAAGGCGAAGCCGCGCGCGGTTTACGCTGCCGGGCGAGGCACGGCAAGCCGAAGCAGGAAGACTTCGAGGCCGGCCGAAGCGCTCCCGCAGCCCTGGCCGCCATGCCGAGCCGTCAAAAGCTCCAGATCATCGGGACGATGAAGACTGCGACGACGAAGAACCAGAGCGTCAGCGGCAGCCCCATCTTCCAGTAGTCGTCGAAGCTGTAGCCGCCCGGACCCATCACCATCATGTTGGTCGCGGTCGCGATCGGCGTCAGGAATGAGGCGGAGCCCGCGATGCAAAGGCTCATCAGCACGGGCCGTGGCGACACGCCCATGCTGGCCGCCGCTGCAGTGGCAATCGGGATGACCAGCATCGTCGTTGCGGTGTTGCTCATGATCTGGCCGAGGGTCGTCGTCAGGACGAAGAGGCCGGCGAGGAACATGATCGGCCCTGCCCCTCCGGTCAGGGTCACGAGATGGTCGGCCACGAGCTTGGCCGCGCCCGACTGCACCATGGCGGTCGAAAGCGGCATCATCGCCGCGATCAGGATGACCGTCGTCCAGTTGATCGCGCGATAGGCCTGCTCGACGGTCAGGATGCCGGCGAGGATCAGCGCGCCGGCGGCGAGCAGCCCGACGACCGCTGGCGGCAGGATGCCGGTCGCCAGAATCGTCATGAGGCAGGCGAGCACCGCGAGCGCCACGCCGGCGCCCGTCCCCATCGGCACGGCCTGGCGCCTGACCAGCTCGGGTGAATCGACGACCAGCACGTCCGGATCTGCGAGATGCAGGTCCAGCGCCTCCCAGCTGCCTTCGAGGAGCATGGTGTCGCCCGCCTGCAGCGTATCGCCCGGCTCGATGTCGAGGCCGGCGCGCTGCACGGCCAGTACGACGAGATCGCCGCTGTCGGTCACCATGCCGGGAAACAGGGCGCGGCCGACGAGAGCCGAGCGTGGCGGGATCACCACCTCGGCGAGGCCCGAACGGCGGCTGAAGAGCCCTGATTGCGCCTCCTCCTCACGCAGGGCGAGGTGCCTTTCGGCTGCGAGCGTCGCGACGGCCTCGGCATCGCCGCGCACGAGCAGATAATCGCCATGGCCGACGGCTGGCGCCCGCAGCGGCGCGCGGGTATCGCCCGCCTGCACGGCCATCAGCGTGAGCCGCCCGGCCGCTCCGAGATCGATCCCGTCAGGAGCGACGCCTATATAAGAGGAGGTCGAACGCACGCGCAGACGGAAGATGCCGTCGCTCAGGCCATAATGTTCGACGAGGGTCTGGGCGTGCCTGCTGAAATCGGCCGGCAGCCGGGCGCTGCTCTGCAGCGGCAGCAGGCGCTTTCCCAAAAGCAGGATGATGAGGACGGTTCCGGCCAGCAGCGGCACGCCGACCCAGGCGAACTCCGCAAAGGCGAAGCCCGGCAGGCCGGCATCCTCCAAGGCGTCCGAGACGAGGATGTTCTTGGGCGCCCCCGTGAGCAGCAGGTTCGCGCCGGCATGGCTGGCGAAGACGAGCGGCATCAGGAGCTGGGAGGCCGACTGCCGCAGCCGGACCGCGGCCATGACGACGACGGGCATCAGCGCTGCGACCGCACCGCTGCCGGTGATGAGCGCGCTCAGGCAGCCGGACGCGATCATGATGATGATCAGGAGCCGCGTCTGCCCTTCGGCGCCGGCCTTGGCGATCAGATACTGGCCGGCCCAGGCGGTCACGCCCGTCTTCTCCAGCGCGGCGCTGACGATGAAGAGGCTGGCGACGAAGATCGCGACCCGGTCGCCGAAACCGGCGAGAGCCTGATCGAGCGTCACGACGCCTGTCGCCCAAAGCGCCAGCGCCGAAGCAATCGCGACGATCACGATCGGAAGCCTGTTCAAGGCCAGCAGGGCCATCGTGACGACGAGAATGATCGCGGTGCTTTGGATCGGCGTCACGTCATGGCCTCCCGTCGGCCTGAATCAGCCGCGGAGCATCAAAGCACCGCCGAGCAGGACGGCAAGAGCGGTCAGGCCGAGCCCCGCTACGGGCCAGCGCCGGAGATGGGTATCGATCTCGCCGATACGGTCCGAAAACCGGCGTAGGAACGGCCCGCCCTCGTCCACCAGGACGATAATGTCCCCTTCCGGAATAGCGCCGATGCGCCAGGGCCAGCGTCGGACCAGCAGCATGGCGGCAACGCCGAGGATGAGCGGCCAGGTCACTTTCCAGAGCGCCTCCGGTTGAACAAGGCTGGACACGGCCTCGCCGGAAACCGCCGGATAGAGCGACCATGGGATGACGAAGGAAGCAACCACCACGATCAGCCAGGGCACGAGCTGCGCGAGAAGCGGCGACGCGACGGGGTTGTCGGCAGTGTCCCGCCGGACGGTCAGCAGAAAATGCACCATCAGCATTGTGCTGCCAGCGCCGGCCAGGGTCATCGCTCCGGCGAGCCAGCCATAGCCGAGCATCGGCTTCGTAGCGAGCTTGGCCAGCGCGCCGCTGGTCAGCGGCATGCCGCCGAGGCTGAGTGCGAGCACGGCCATCAGCAGAAGAACGAGATTCAGACGCCGCCCGCTGGTCGCCGCCAGGATGCCGATGCCGAGGAAGAGCGCGCCTTTCACCAGCGTGTGGTGAACGGCATAGTAGGCGCTGAGATGCATGGTCGCCGGATCGGCGGTGTCGAGCCCGACACCGAGCAGAACGGCCAGAAGCCCCATCTGGCTCACGGTGGAATAGGCCAGGATCGTCTTGGCCCGCCGCTGGGTGATGCCGACGATCACGCCGAAATAGGCGGTGACGATGCCGACTCCTGCCAGAACGCTGCCCCAGAAGGCCATGCTGGCGTCGAAAGGCAGGAACCGGATCAGCCCGATCACCCCGGCCTTGACCAGTACCCCGCTCAAAACCGCGGAGGCCGGCGTCGGCGCCGCCGGATGCGCCAGCGGCAGCCAGATATGCAGCGGTACCAGCCCCATCTTCAGCGCGAAGCCGAGGATAAAGAAGACGACGACGCCGTCGCGCATCGGCGAAGCCGGCAGGTCGGCGACGACGCTGCGGATCTGTGGATTGGCGTCGGGATGATTGGCCGCCAGCATCACCAGCCCGATCAGCAAGAACGCCTCGGCCAGCAGCGCCAATGCGACATAGGTGGCGCCGGCGCGATGCGCGGCTGCGCTCTGCTCGTGGATGATCAGGCCATAGGCGGCGAGGCTCGCCAGCGTGAACAGCAAGTAGAAGTTCACGACATCGCCGACGATGAAGAGGCCGAGGCTGCCGGCGAGCGTCAGCAGCCACCAGACGGCAAAGCGCGGCGCGGCCGGATCGCGGGCCATCGACGAGGCGGCATAGGCACCGGCAGCGCTCCAGAGCAAGGCGGCGCCACCGAGCAGGATCGCGCCCGGCTGATCGAGCACCAGTGTCAGCCTGAAGGGCGCGGGGAAGAAGGCGAACCTGCCTTCAGGCACCAGGGCAGCCGCTGCCAACGCAGGAAGCGGAGCGACGACGAGCGCGGCCAGCGCTCTCGCCCTGAACCAGGCCGAAAGGCAGCAGATCGCGAGAAGGAGCGGAAAGAGCGGCGCCGCCGCGAGAAGCACACCGGCCACGGTCATGGCGTCCACGCGAGGTTCACGTCGCCACGTCCGATCTGCAGGAGCCCGAAGGGGCGCAGCGGCACGAAGCCGAGCAGCACCGCGGCGGCCGCCAGGGCAAGCGCCGCATATTCCAGCCGCTGCGGGACCGTCCGGCGCGGCTGGATCGGAACGGCCGGGACCGCCAGCGCCTTGTTGATGACGCGGAAGACGTAAGCGCCGGCGAGAAGCCCACCCGCCAGGATGGTCGCCGCCAGCCACGGATATCCCTCGACCACCGCTGCCGTCAGCAGAAGGCATTTGGCGATGAAGCCGCCGCTCGGCGGTATGCCCATCAGCGAAAGGCCGGCGAGGCCGAAAGCCACGGCGCTGAGAGGCAGAACACGGCCGAACCCGCCGAGATCGGCGATGCGGTCGTGGCCGAAGGCCTGCGCGATCACGCCGGCAGCGAGGAACATCGCAGCCTTCGCCAGAGCGTGGGAGATGAGCTGCAGCGCGCCGCCCGTCCAGGCGATCGTTCCCCAAGGCGGCAGATCGGCGCTGCCGGAAGCGAGCGGAAAGACGATGAAGAGATAGCCGATCTGCGCGACGGTCGAATACGCGATCATGAGCTTCAGCCGCGCCTGCCTCAGCGCCATGACACTGCAGAACAGGATCGACGCCGCGCCGAGGACCGCGAGTAGCTGGCCCACGATCGCGGCCGCCTGGGGCGGCGCGACATCGAGCACCAGCCGCAGGATCAGGAACACCGGCGCCTTGATCACCAGCGCCGAGAGGATCGCGCTCGCCGGAGCGGGCGCGCCGGCATGAGCTGGCGGCAACCACAGATGCAGCGGAAACAACGCCGCCTTGGCCAGAAGCCCCACGATCATCAGCGCCAGCGCGGCGAATAGCGCCGGGTCGGACCGGCTCAACCGCGACAGTGCGAGCAGGTCGAGCGTGCCGTACTGGCCGTAGATCAGCCCGCATCCGAGCAAATAGAGCAGTGAGCCGATGAGCGCGAACAGCAGGTAGCGCAGGGCTGCACTGACGGTCTCGGCGCGACCGTCGAGGCAAACCAGCGGCACCGCAGCGAAGGTCAGCAGTTCCAGCGCGACATAGAGATTGAACAGATCCTCGCCGATGAAGACGGCGTTCAGCGCGCTCCAGAGCGCGAGCAGCATCATCCAGAACGTCGCCTGCGCTCGCCCCTCGCCCGCGCTCTCTTGCAGCCCGTACTGAGCCCGCGCGAACAGCCCGACCGCCACGACGACGACCGCGGTCATGACGAGCATCGCGCCTGCAAGCCCGTCGGCCCGCAGCGCGATGCCCAGCGGCGGCTGCCAGGCTCCGACGACATAGGACAGAGCGGTGCCGCTCGACATCAGCTCGCGCGCGGTCGCGGTGGCGACGACGAGCCCGGCCGCCAGCGTGATCATCGCGATCCGCGCCGCGCTGCGCGGGCCGCAGGCGATGATGGCGAGCACCGCGCAGACCGGCAGGATCACGGCCAGGACAAGCAGATAGCCGCCCGGCGTGGTGGCATGCACGAGCGGCGTCACGATCCGCTCCGCAGCTCGGTCGTTTCGGCGCGATCACCCGTGTTCAGCTCTGAGAGGCGCTTCAACAGGGCCACGGCCAGCGCGCTCGCCGAAAAGGCGACGACGATGCCGGTGATCACGAGCGCCTGCGGCACCGGATCGGCCTCGAGCCCGGCGGCGCCACCGCGCCGGGCCACTGCGCCAAAGACGAGGAAGATGCCGGCGCCGACGATGTTGCAGCCGACGATCCGCCGCAGCAGCCCGGGATGCGTCACCACGACGAAAAGCCCGATGCCGACGAGCGCGGCGCCGCAGACGCCGAACAGCGCGCCGGGCTGGAACAGGGCCGTCATCGCGCCGGCGCCTTCCGGGCGGGGCCTGCGACCAGCATGGCGAGCGCTGCAGCGACGGAGATCGTCAGCGCCGCCTCGATCGCCACGATGAGCGGCTTCGCGAAGCCTTCGGGATAAGCGAGGAAGCCGCCGGCGAAGACGAAGCCGAGGAAGGCGATCACCAGGAACAGGGCCGGCCCGCCCATCAGCGCGATCCGCAGCAGCGGCCGCGCGGTGTCCGGTGCCGGGGTCAGCCCCGCCATCATCATGAGCAACCACATCGCGGCGAGCACCGTTCCGGCCTGGAAAGTGCCGCCCGGCGCATCCGCTCCGACCCAGAACATGTAGATGCCGATGACCACGCCGAAAGGCGGCAGGACACGGGCGAGATAGGAGAGCGGCGCCGGAACCGCACTCGGCTTGACGTCAGGGGCGCCTCCCCAAAGGCCATCGGGAGCCAGCGACCAGACCCCGACCAGTGCCAGCAGCACCACGACCTTTTCCAGCAGGGTATCGAGCGCGCGGTAGGCCAGCAGGACCGCCGTCACGGGATTGCCCAAGCCGGTTTGCGCAAGCGCCTCGGAGGCGGCCGGCGCCAGCGTCGGGGCCGGCGCGGACAAGGTCAGCACCGCGAATCCGAGCCCGGCCGAGATGGCGGCGCAAGCCGCCGCGACCGCGAGCTTGCCCGCCCGCGTCATCTCCTCTTCCTGCCTGTCGCGGCCACGAAGCGCAGCCTCCGCCCGCAGCAGCAGGACAGCCGTCCCGCCTCCACCAATGGCGATCTCGGTCAGGGCGACGTCAGGCGCGGCGAGCCGAACCCAGGCCAATCCGAGCAGAAGCCCGAAGGCGAGGAGCGCAATGATCGCGCTGCGCTCCTCCTGCTGCACGGCGACATGGACCGCGAGGGCCAGAAGCCAGGCAACGAGCGCGATATCGAGCAGGAGCGTCATGGCTCGGCCGGGTCGCGGTAGATCGTGCGCGCGAGTAACTGGCTTGCCGTCGCTGCTGAAAGCTGTGCCAGCAGCCAGACGCAAATCGGCTTGAGACCGCCGGTGAGGCTCGCCGCCTGGGGCAGCAGGCCGATGACGATCAGCCCGAGCCCGAGATTATCGGCCTTGCTGATGGCGTGCAGGCGGCTCAGCGTATCGGGAAAGCGCAGCAGCCCGAGCGTGCCGGCCAGGAAGAGCAGCGCGCCTGCCGTCACCAGAACGACGGTGACGATGTCGCCGAGGCCGCTCACGGCCGCTCCTTCGACGATTCCTGCTGGGCGCCGGGCGTAGCGTTGGCGCCGAGCGTGAAGGCCACGCAGGAGAATGCAGCGAACAAGGCGAGCAGGAGCGCGACATCGCTGGTCGCGGGTGATTCCGTGGCGGCTCCCAGCAGCAGGAGCGCCGCGCCCCCGCCCGATCCGAGCAGTTGAACCGCCATCATGCGCTCCGCGGCGATGCGGGAATTCAGGATGCGGAACAGCGCAATCGCCGTCACGGCCAGGATGAAGAGCGCAGCCGCGACCAGAAAATCAGCCATCGCGTCTCTCCGGCTTGAGCACGCGCCTGAACGCCGCCTCGTCGGCCGCCACCTGCGCCGCCACGGCCTCACGCAGATCGAGGCAATGGACATGCAGCATCCCGTCCGGGTCGACGCCGACCGGCAGCTTGCCGGGCTGGAGGCTCATCACCGCGCAGGCCGTTTCGCGGGCAAGGCCGGCGGGGATCGAGGAGCGGCAGTTTGCGATACCAGGCTGCAGGTCAGGCACGCGGGCAAAGGCGCGCCGCGCCACGTCCAACCCGGCGACCACCGATTGCGGCAGGAAGCGCAGAAGGAAGCGGACAAGCCCGACCCATGAAAGTTTGCCGCCCGGCGGCCAGAGCAGCGTGCTGGCCCAGACACCGGTGGCGCTGGCGACCAGCCCCAGCGGAAGATGCCCGGGCGCCGGCCCGATCAGGACGATCCACAGCAGCAGCAGACCGAGAGCCCGCACCAGAAGCGCCGACAACGGCACATGGTCGGCTCCAGACGTTCCCCTCATCCGAATACCCGCTTCCGCTCGGACCTCGACGGCCTTCGCCGCAAGGTAGCGCCCGCTCCGGCAGGCAACATCAGCCCGCTGTCTCACTCCTGTGCGCCACGTCCCATTCTCGCAGTCGCGGTAGAAATCCTGGGCTCAGGACGACTTCACCAGCCCCGAGAAGCCGGCGACGGCCAGCAGACTCAGCGCCCAGCCGACGACCGAGTGGAAGTAGAAATAATTGATCGCGACCCGCCCGCCCGACTTGGTCGGGTTCGGTCGCCAGAAGCTGCGCTGGCCCATGTCCAGCACCGGCAGCAGCGTGTCGAGCGAATACATCCAGGAGCTGAAGGCGGGGAAGCTGGACGCCTCCCAGCGCTGCCGGAAGCAGGCGAGCTGGTTCTGGCCGGACGCCGCCAGCCCTTGCGACACCCCGCTTGCGACGAGCGACCTCTGCTCGCCCTGCTCGATGCCGCATAGCGTCCATTCCGGCGCGCGCAGCACGACGGCGCTGTTGGGCATGATCGCGCCCTCGCGCTCGGCATGACCGAAGATCGCGACACCAAGAAGCCAGAAGAAGACGAGCCAGAGAAGGGCATAAAGCGGCCTGCGGCCATAGCCGAGCGTGATCCCGAGAACGCCGTCCGCAACGAAGAGCGCCGCGCGCCAGACCGGGTTCTCCGTCCGCGCCCGCCGCGCACGCCGCTGCAGCCTCTCCTTGACGACCAGGACGGCACTGGAATCCTCGCCATGCCCCATCTCGCGGAAGACCGACGCGAGCTGCTCATAGGGCTGCGGCCAGAAATCTTCGCCCCAGCGCTGGGGCGCCTGGCGTGCCAGCCAGTCGAGGCGGCTCTCGGCATCGACGGGAGCGTCGATGAAGGCGCCGTAGCGGCAGCGGTTGAGCAGCAGGTCGCCGGGTTTCGGCCAGCAGGCCGCCTCGTCATGGATCGTGCCGAGCGAGGCGCCGGTCAGCGCCAGCGTCCCATCGAGCCGCGCCTCGCGCCGCAGGAAGAACGCTCCCTTGAGGACGACCCGGCTCGCTTCGATCGCGGTCGCTCCTGCATTCTCGACGATCGTGCCGGTGCAATCGAGATCACCCGCGATATGGGAGCCTGTCAGGCGTGCCTCGCCGGTGAGATGGGCGTTGCGCAGGATGATGCTGCCCTGGCAGGTCAGCTCGCGCGCCTCCAGCGCGATCTCCTCGAAGGCGGGGATGACGGCCCCGGCCGCGTCGAGATCGGCGGCCAGCACGGCGCCGGACAGGTTGGCGCCACCGCGCAATGTCGCGCCGCGCAGCAGCACGTTGCGCGCTTCGAGGCTCCGTCCGAGCAGGGCGTAGCCACCGCGGTTGCGGATGGTTGCGCCGTCGCATTCGAGATTGCCGCCCAGCCGCGTCTGATCGAGATTGACGGCGCCCTCGACCTCGGCCCCGCGCAGATAGACCCCGCCGCGCGCTTCCAGCCGCTCCGCCTGCAGGCCGGGCAGCTGCGAACCATCCAGGAACAGGCGGTTGATGATGGCCGCGCGCAGGATCGGCGTCGCCTCGAAATGGCAATCGTTTAGCCCGATGTCGCGAAAGACGCGGCAGGCTTCCAGATCGAGGACTTCGGAGATCCAGGCGCCGCGGACGAGAACGCCTTTCTCATGCGGCCGGAACCCCGGCTCGCCACCCAGGATCAGGAAGCGCAGGAAGGTCGCGCGCACGACACGGTCGGGGTCCGGCTCCGTGGGCAGGACGCCGTCGCCCAGCCGGTCGAAATTGCCGGACTGGAGCCTAGCGACGATCTCCTCCTCTGCCGGAAGCAGTGGCCGGAAATTGTCGAGACGCGCGGTCGCCGCCGCCCAAGCGGCAGCTTCCGCATCCGGACTCCAGTCCAGCGCCATCACGCCGCCGGTTGCGCGCTCGCGACCGCCGAAAGCGCCTCGCGCAGCTGCTCCTCCTTGGTCTCATCGAAGGAGGTCTTGATCAGCGTGCCGCCGGTGCCCTTGAGATCGGCCAGGACCTTGTCGGTGGTCATCTTGCGGATGAGCAGGAAGAGCCCCGCCGTGCCCGGCTGCAGAGCCGAGGCCGCGTCCTTCATGAACTGGTCGTTGATGCCGATGTCGCTGAATTTGCCGCCGAGCGCGCCCGAGGCCGCGCCGATCGCCGTGCCGACCAGCGGCGCCAGGAAGATGAAGCCGATCAGCGTGCCCCACAGAGCGCCCGAGGCCGCTCCCGTGGCGGTCATGTTGATCATCTGGTTGAGCTTCACATGGCCCTTGTCGTCCTTGACCACGACGACGGCGTCGCCGAGCTCGATCAGATATTCGCGCTGAAGCGAGAGGACCTTTTGACGAACCTCCTCAGCCTTCTGTTCGGTTGGAAAGCCGATGAAAACGAGATCGCTCATGAGTGCAGTTCCTTTTTTGGGGGGTGAGGAAGGTTCGATCGTCCCGGCGCGCTCCGCGCCCGGCCGATCAGGAATTCGGCCAGCAAAGGAACAGGGCGCCCCGTCGCCCTGCGGATGCCGCCGGCCGTCGAGGCGGTTCCGGAGATGTCGAGATGCGCCCAGGGGTAGGCGGTCGCAAAACGCGCCAGATTGGAGGCGGCGGCGGTGGCGTCTGGCGGGCCGTCGCTCTGATCGGCCTCGCCCTGTCCCGATGAGGCCGCGGCGTCTTCATCCCAGAGTGGCAATTGCCAGACGCAATCGCCGGAGGTTCCGCCGCATTTGAGCAGCTCGGACGCAAGGGCTTCGTCATTGGCGAACAGGCCGCTCGCCCGGCTGCCCAGCGCAACGACGCAGGCTCGCGTCAGCGCCGCGACATCGATGACGCAGCTCGGCGAGAAATGCGCGGCATAGCAGAGCACGTCGCCTAGCAGCGAGGGCTCCGGCGCCCCTCGCCCGACACTGCCAGTTACGCTCTGCCGGCGCTTGATACCTTGGACCGGCCTGCCCTGGCTCACCACGATGAGGCTGACGATATTGAGGGCGAGTCCCAGCCGCTCCACGGCTCGCATCGCCCCGAGCACGCTGCCGATGCCACGCATGTCCCGGATCGGGGCGCGGTACAGACGCTGCTCCTGCTCGGGAAGAGCCTCGAACGCCGCCACGCCATTCCCGATCAGCACGATCGGGCGGCCAGTTGCCTCGTCGTGGCCGCTTCTGATGACGATCAGCTTGCAATCGCCGGCGGCCGCCTTCTCCAAAGCGAGGAAGGTCGAGAGCCCATAGCTCTCGAACTCATGCGGCCCGAGAACCTCGATGCTGAATCCGAACTGGCGCGCCATGGCCTCCGCGGTCCGGGTGACGAAGGCCGGCGTGCAGAGATCGGGAGGCAGGTTGCCGAGTTCCTTGGCGAAGCAGACGCCCTCCCCGATCGCCACGCCCTGCCGCAGCGCCGCGACGAGCTCTGACGTCAGCGCCTGCGGCACGAGCAGCATGATGCTGCGCCGCTCCTCTCGCATCGGCCGGTCGGGCAAGGCGAAATCATAGCGGCCATCGGCCAGGATCCGCCCCGCCTGCTTCACCCGCCAACTGAGGGCACGGCGCGGAACCTCGTTCTCCGCCAGAGTCACGACGACCTCGGTCACCGGATGCTCGCTGAGGCTCCTCGACACGGCCGCGAGCGCCTGCCGGTAGGCGCGCTCGGAAAAGCTCTCGGCGCGCCCGAGGCTGACCAGCAGGATGCGCTGTGCGGCGACACCGGGCAGCCGGGCGATCAGCATCGTCGTGCCGACGGTCTCGCCGAATGCAGCCTCATCAAGGGCGGCGGCGAGCCGACCGGCCGAGCGGTCGTTCACCGCCCGCGCCGATCCCGTCAGCGGGCCGTCGCAAAAGGCGCCCAGAACGAGCAGCTCGGTCCCGAGTTTCTCCGCTTCTCCGACTGCCGGAATGATCTCCATCGACGCCCTCTGCCAGGGAAACATCAACTCGGTCGGCCAGATCTGAATCGTCTCGCGAGGATTCAGCCGCAGCCCTGCGAACCCGGTCACGGCGGTCGGGTCGAGGACGCGGCCTGCTGTCCGGGCGCAGCCCGCGTCCCCGGCAGCGGCCTGATGCGCTGACCCGGATGCAAGGCCTGAATCCCTGCCGAAACGATCACCTCGCCCGGTTCCAGCCCCTGGGACAGGACGACCGTGGTCGGATTGAAGCGCAGCACGTCGACATCGCGCAGCGAGACGGTCGACTTCGCCGGGTCGACGATCCAGACCGCGGGCGAGAGGCCCTGCTGGGTCAGTGCGCTGGCCGGTATCGAAACGATCGCTGCGCTCTGCAGTTCGACGCGACCGACGACCGTGGAACCGAGCCGCATCGCCTCAGGCGGGTTCTGCAGCGCGACCCTGACTTCGAAAGTGCGGGTCACCGGATCGGCCTGCGGCGCCACCTCGCGCACCGTGCCATAGGCAGTCACCGTCGGCACATCGGCGAGCGCGATGCGGATCCGGGCATCGCTCAGATGAGTGTCGAGCATGGCAGCCGGCACGTTGAAGACAGCATCGCGGATGTCGTCGCGGGCGATCTGGACGACGATCTGCCCGGGCTGCACTACCTCGCCCGGCTCGATCTGGCGCGCCGTGACGACACCGGCCGCGTCGGCGCGCAGTTCGGTGAAGCCGAGCCGGTCCCGCGCCAGCTCGAGTTGAGCCTCCGCATTTTCCAGCCCAGCCTGCGCGGTCTCCTGAGCCCGCAGCGCCTGGTCGAAGCGCAGCCGCGTCGTGAAACCCTGCCCCATCAGGCGGTCCTGGCGCTCGAAATTGCTGCGTGCGGTGTTGACTTCGCCGCGCGCCGCCTCCAGCGCCGCCTTGGCAGCGACCAGCGCGTTCTGTTCGAGGGCCGGGTCCAGCCGGGCGATGAGCTGGCCCGCCGTGACCCGGTCTCCGACATTGACGGGGCGCTCGAGAACGCGCCCGGCGATGCGGAACGCGAGCCCGACATCCTTCTTGGCCTGGATCTCACCGCTAAGCTGGATGTCCTCGGCGAATTGCCCGGCCTCCACCGTGACGACGCCGACCAGCCTGCCTTCCGCCTGCGGCGCCTGTTCGTTGCCACAGGACGCTAGCGCCGCACCCAGCAGCACGATCGCCGCCGCCCGCCCGAAACTGCTTGCCGACGCCCGCCTCATCGCGATCTCGCTCATGACAGGGAGCCTCCCGCGCTGGCCGTCCGCTTCGGCTCGCCCCGCGAGGCCGCAGCGCTGAAGACGGTGACGTAGAGGACGGGGAGGAGAACGAGGGTCAGCACCGTCGCGACCAAGAGGCCGCCCATGATTGCGAACGCCATCGGCCCCCAGAACACCGTCGGCGCGATCGGGATCATGCCGAGCACGGTCGAGACCGCCGTCAGCATGATCGGTCGGAAGCGCGTGCCTGCGGCATCGATCGCGGCTTCGACCACGCTCTTGCCGGCCGCCCGCTCATCCTCGATCTGCCCGATCAGGATGACCGCATTCTTGGTGATGATGCCGATCAAAGCGAGGATGCCGAGCAGTGCGACGAAACCGAGCGGCTTGCCCGAGAGCAGCAACGCGCTGACGACGCCGATCAGCCCGAGCGGCGCGATGCTGAGCACGATGCCGAAGAGCCGGAAGCTCCTGAGCTGGGCCATCAGCACCGTGAACATGATCAGCAGCATCACCGGGATTACCGCGATGACCGAGGCCTGCGACTTGGCGCTCTCCTCGACCGTGCCACCGACCGTGATGTCGTAGCCAGCCGGCAGCGCTTTCCGCAGGGCCTCCACCGAGGGCTGCAGCGCGCTCACCACCTCGTCCGGCAGGGTGCCGGGCGGAACGTCGGCCGAGACGGTCAGGTTCGGCACGCGGTCGCGGCGCCAGATCAGCGGCGCGTCGAGGCCGTAGCTGAAGCTCACGAATTGCGAGACAGGCACGGAGCGCCCGCTCGGCAGCGCGACCTGCATGCTGCGCAGCGTATCGAGCGAGACACGCTCGGCATCCTGCGCCCGCACGACCACGTCGACGAGATAGATGGAATCGCGCACTTGCGTGACGACCGTGCCGGAGACCACCGTGTTAACGATCGCCGCCACCGCGGCCGAACTGAGCCCGAGCCGGCGTGCCTCGTCCTGGTCGACGCGCAGGCGCAGCTCGCGCGAGGGCTCGATCCAGTCGAAATTGATCTGCAGCGCCTTGGGGTTCGCGGCCACGACCTGGGCGAGCCGCATCGAGATGCTGCGGACCTCGGCGATGTCGGGGCCGCTGACTCGATACTGGACTGGCCAGCCGACCGGCGGGCCGAGTTCCAGCGGGGAGACGCGCCCGACGACGTTCGGGAATTCCTTGGCGAGGAGCACTTCCAGCTTCTTCTGCAGCCGCTCACGCGCCGCGACGTCCTTGGCGACGATCACCGCCTGGCTGAAGAAGTCGTTCGGCAGCTGCGCGTTCAGCGGCAGATAGAAACGGATCGCGCCGCGGCCGACATAGGTGCTCCAGCGCTCGACATCGGGATCGCCCTTCAGAGAGGCCTCGAAGCGATTGACGAGATCCTCGCTCGCATAGATCGAGGCGTTCTGTGGCAAGGTCAGGTCGACGAGCAGTTCCGGCCGGTCCGAGGCCGGGAAGAACTGTCGCGGCACCAGCGGCAGCGCCAGGATGGCGCCGGCGAACAGGGCGAGCGTCACCGCGATAGTGATCCAGCGCAGCCTGATCGCGCCCGAGAGCAGCGAGCGGAAGCCCCGCTCGACCCGCCCTGGCTCCTTGCTCTGCGCCGAGGCATCCGGCGCCTTCAGCATCGCGACGCCGAGCACCGGCGCGAAGATGACCGCCACGAACCAGGAGACGACGAGCGCGATCGTCACCACCGCGAAGAGCGAGAAGGTGTACTCGCCGGCCGAGCTCGCTGCGAAGCCGATCGGCACGAAGCCGGCGATCGTGACCAGCGTTCCCGCCAGCATCGCGGCCGCGTATTTCTCGAAGGCGAAGGTCGCCGCCTTCATCTTCGGCTCGCCGGCCGCCAACCGCGTGACCATCGCGTCGGTCGTCGTCATGGCGTCGTCGACCAAAAGCGCAAGCGCGATGATCAGCGCACCGAGCGAGATGCGCTGCATGTCGATGCCGGCGACCAGCATGCAGGCGAAGACGATGGCGAGCGTCAGCGGGATGGCGAGCGCAACGACGAGGCCCGGCCGCACGCCGAGGCTGATGAAGCTGACGACGAGGATGATGCCGACCGCCTGCCAGAGCGAGGTCATGAAGTCGTCGATCGCGTGCGAGACCGTCACGGCCTGATCGGCGACCAGATAGGGCTCGATGCCGAGCGGCAGGCCGGCGGTGAGTTGCGCCATGGCCTTCTTGATATTGTTGCCGAGCGCGAGGATGTCGCCGCCGTCGCGCATGGCGATGCCGAGCCCGATCGCCTCGCGCCCGTTCACGCGGAACATCGGCGTCGGCGGGTCAGCCTGGCCGCGCCGCACCGTGGCGATGTCGGCGAGGCGCACCATCCGGTCACCGACCGGGAAGTTGATGCTCAACAGGTCGGCTTCCGACTGGAAGGCGCCGGAGACGCGCACCGAGAATTTCTCGTCCTGCGTCTGCACCTCGCCCGCCGGCCGCACCAGATTTTGCGCCTGCAGGGCACCGAGCAGCGCGGAGCGGTCGAGGCCGAGATTGGCGAGCTCGCGCACCGAGAATTCGATGAAGATCCGCTCGTCCTGGGCACCGACGATCTCGATCTTCGAAACATCGGGCACGAGCAGCAGCCGCGAGCGGATCGCCTCGACATGGTCGCGCAGCTCGCGGCTGCTGAAACCATCCGAGGTGAAGCCGTAGATGATGCCGAAGGTGTCGCCGAAGCGATCGTTGAAGAACGGCCCCAGCGTGCCCATCGGCAGCGTGTGCCGCATGTCGGCGATGAGGTTGCGCACCCTGTACCAGGTGTCCTGCACCTGGCTGCCGGGCACCTCGCCCTTCAGGTTGACGAAGATCGTCGTCACGCCGGGCTTGGTGTAGCTGCGCACGCTGTCGAGGCCGGGCGTCTCCTCGAGCTGCCGTTCGAGGCGCTCGGTCACCTGGCTCAGCGTGTCTTCCATGGTAGCGCCGGGCCAGACGGCCGAGACCACCATCGTCTTGATGACGAAGGCTGGGTCCTCGTTGCGGCCCAGCCGGATGAAAGCGAAGACGCCGGCAGCCACCGCGACGATCATGAGATAGATCACGACCGAGCGGCTCTTCAGCGCCCATTCCGACAGGTTGAAGCTCATCGCGACTCCGCTCCGATCAGGCGCACGCGCTGGCCTTCACTGAGAAGCCCGGCGCCGGCGGTGACGACGATGTCGCCTATGTCCAACCCCTTGGAGATCTTGGCGGCCGCGGGATCCCAGCTGGCCACGTCGAGCTTTCGCAGCGAGACGGTCAGGTTCTTGGGATCGACCACCCAGGCACCCGTCGCCTTGTCCCGCTGCGTCAGCGCCGTGGCGGGAATGCTGATCGCCTCGGCCTCGCTCGCCCGGATCGAGCCGGACACCGCTGCGCCGAGCCGGAAGGCCGCCGGCGGATCGGCGAGACCGACCCTGACGCGGAAGGTGCGCGTCACCGGATCGGCTTGCGGCGCGATCTCGCGGACACGGCCGCCAGCCTCCGCACCCGCCTCCCCGCTGAGCGAGACCCGCACCGGCATGCCGGGAACGATCTGACGGGCCAGATCGGCGGGAATCTCGAAGACGGCGTCGCGCCCTTCGCGCCGCGCCAGCTGAACGATCATCCGGCCGGCACCTACCACCTCGGCAGGCTCCGCCCCGACGCGGGTCACGATGCCCGGCGCATCGGCCTTCAGCGTGGTGAAGCCGACGACGTCCTCGGCGGAGCGGACGCGCGCCTGGGCCGCGTCGACCTGCGCACGGGCGGCCGTCAGCGCCTGCTGCGCGCTTTCAAAATCCGCCTGCGTCGTGATGTGTCGCTCGAGCAGATGGCTCTGCCGCTGGAACTGGTTATCGGCCTTGCGCAGATCGCCCTGCGCGGCTGTCAGCGCGGCCTGAGCCGAACGGAGATCGTTGAGCTCGTTCTCGGGATCGAGGCGGGCGACCGTCTCGCCTTGGCGGACGCTGGCGCCGACACCGGCCAGCCGCTCGGCCAGCCGGCCGCCGATGCGGAAGGCCAGCGAAGCCTGATCCTGCGCCTCGACATGGCCGGTGAAGGTAAGATCCGGCGCCTGACGCGGCGGCTCGACCGTCACAGTCCGGACATAGCGGATCACGGGCGGCGCCGCCTTCTCCTCCCGGTTGCAGGAGGCAACAGTAAGCGCGATGACGGCCGCGGCGGCGACGCCAGCCAGGCGCGATGAGGTCTCGCTGTGCCTCATGCCCGCTCCCCGGCGGCCTCTGCGCGCCGCATCGCGGCATCCGGACGCCGCAAGCCTCGCCTACGCATCGAACTCTTCCCCTGACGGCCGCCACGCAACGCGTTCGCAAACGCGCCCGCGCCCCGAGAAGGTCCCGGGGCGAGGCTGCGACGCTAGCAACAGCGAAGGGGGCGCGGATGAGCTCAGAATCCCAACTCTGGGCTGCTCATCCCATTGTTGCGACGCAGTGCAATACCGCCGTCAGGCGAGGCTCGCCGGCCCACGCACCGGTGCGCGCCGCAAGCCGATCATGACGCCGAACAGCAGCATCAGGCCGACGGCCGCGACGACGCACATCACCAGATAGATCTGCTCGCCCCAGCTCTCGTAGAGCCGGCCGGACAGCGTGGTCAGCCCCGCCATGACGCCAGCCCAGCCGGCAGCCAGCCAGGCCTGCGCACGCGCCTGCATCCCGCCCGGCGCCAGCCGGGCCAGCAGAAAGATGCTGGCGAGATGCGTCGCACCGAAGGTCACGCCTTGCGTCAGCTGCAACAGCAAGAGCGCCACGATGCCGGGATCCTGAGCCATACCTGCCCAGCGCAGCATGGTGACCGCAGCCGCCAGGACCAGCAGGGCGGATGCGCTCGCCGGCCCACGAATGCGGTAGCCGAGAAACGCGAACAGCGCGATTTCCGACACGACGCCGACCGCCCAGAGCCCGCCCATCGCGGCGCCGGAGATACCGCTATCCCGCCAATGCAACGTGCCGAAACCGTAGAAGGCGGCATGGCTCGCTTGCACCAATGCGGCCCCGGCAATCGTGCCGACGAGAAGCAGGGAGGGTCTCGACAACCCGCCGCCGGGTAAAGCCGGCTTGACGCTGCCCTGAACCACCGTCCCGCAGCGCATCGCGGCACCGGCCGTAAGAACCGCCGACAGCAACAGCAGCACGAGGATCGAGGGGGCAGCAAACCATTCCAGCGACCAGCCCGCCACCAGATTGGCGATGGCGAAGCCGATCGAGCCCCACAGGCGGATCCGCCCATAGGTTAGTTCCGATTGCGGCTCGCCGGCGATGCGGCTGAGCGTCATCGCATCCGCCAGCGCGATCAAGGGGCCCTGCGCCAGAGCGATGGCGATGACGACGAGCAGGATCGGCCAGAACCCCGAGACAAAGCCCAACAAGGCGGTGCCGGCCGCGACCAGCACGGCACAGACCGAGAGAACCGCGGAAATGCGCCCGTTCCGATCGGCCAGCGCGGCGACTGCGGGGTTGGCCACGATCCGCGTCAGCAATGGCGCTGCGAGAATGATGCCGATCGCATCAGCGCCGAGCGACTGCGCCTGCAGCCAGAGCGGAAAGAACGGAAGATTGACCCCCAGCTCGAAGAACAGGAAGCCATAGAGCCAAGACAGCCTCTTGCCGGTTGCCCCAGCACCAACGGCCGGTCCGTTCACGCGAGAAGAAGGATGGCTCTCGCCGCTCAGGATGCGCTCGCGTAATACGGCACAGCCTCCGAGGCTGCTCCCGGCTCATCGGCGAAGGACTGCACGAGACCACGTTCGCGAGCCTCGGTCGGGCTGTAGCCGAACTCCCTGCGGAAGGCCCGGCTGAACGTCGAATGATCGACGAAGCCCACCTCGTTCCCGATCGCATGGATGGACAGCATCTCGCGGCGGGAACTCAGCCGATGATGCGCCTCCCGCAGGCGCTCCCGGTTGATGAAATGGGCGACACCGCCGCTCTGCTCGAACATCCGGTAGAGCTTGGAGCGCGACATCGCCAGCAGCCGGGCCAGCCTGTCGGGCCCGAAATCCGGCGACGCCATGTTCTGCCTGACGACGGTGCGCGCCCGGTCGACGAGCACCGAGCCCAAAGGCGCCCTCGCCGCCTCCTGGCAGGACAGTTGCGGCGCGATGCAGGCAGCAACCAGCGCCCGGGTCGGCATTTCCAGGCTGGCCGCATGCTCGGGAGCGACATGCGGCAGCTGGCGGACGAGCCCGTCCAGATAGGCGATGAGCAGAGGCGCGAAATCTTCGCTCACATCGAGACCATGCGCTCCGTCCAGGCGCTGCTCGTCGGCAGGGCGCTGGTCGCGCGGGATGTAGAGCGTGATGACCTCATTGTCCCGCGCCCGCCCTTCGTAAGGCAGCGCGAGCGAACGGAAGCTCAATTCCTCGCTGGTCTGGCCCTCGGCGGACGCCGTCCGCGCCAAAACCAGGCACCAGTGGTCGAGATAGGATCTGGGGCGATGCCGCCACTGCCTGTCGGGCGCACCCGAATAGACGATATGAGTCAGCGCCAATTCGCCGAGACGCCAGGACGAGAATTCCGCGGCAAACCCGGCGGATGCATCCCGCGTCGGCAAGAGTTCGATCGTGTCCTCGTGCAAGCCTCTCCAGGCATCGAACTGGTCCTTTGCCTGGAACTCCGCGGTACAAAAATGCGCCACGGAAAACACGTTGACGTCCTTTCTCACCCCGCCATGAGAAAAAGCCGGCATCGATCACTCCGGTTGTTCTGCACCCCACCGAATAGAAACAATTCCTGCCATTGAATAAATTCGTCCTGAATTGATCCAAATCAATAAAGCTCAATCAGAACAACACCTAAGGCAAAGAACTTAAAACCCTAAGTATCAACCAAATGTTGGCACCATGATCACATGGCGTCAACCCTGAGGCGCCCCTACGGTACCATCCCCCACATCCGAGCCGTGACCGGAAGGCAGCGGCGGAGCCGAACGCCCTCGCCACTGACCCGAATGGTCTTCGGCGGGGTATTCGACATTGACCGGACCGTAGAAAGCCGCCCCGCCACCGGCAAGACGGAGTGCAGCCAGCAAATGCCGCGAGGCTCGCTTTTGGGACAGGCGGCCCAGACTTTGGGATTCTCTGCCGATGTCCTCACCGCGCCGGGAATTATGGTTCGCCCTTGAGACTCGGAATCTTGTCTGTGCCGGAACCTGTTCCCGGCGTGCGCAGCGAATCCTGCGCGACGGCTTCCGGCTCTAGGGGGATGAGAGCGATGTCGAGTGCCACCGCCGCGCCGAAGACCAGCATGCAGAGGTTTCTCGATACGGTCGAGAAGGTGGGGAACATGGTTCCCCATCCCGTCATCATCTTCCTGATCCTGATCGGTATCGTCATCGCCCTGTCGGCGGTTCTCGGGCTCTTCGGCGCCGCCGTCACCTTCGAGCGCATCAATCCGGACACGCACAAGATCGAGACGGCCAGCACGGCGATCCGCAGCCTGCTGACGATCGAAGGCATCCGCTTCATGTATTCGTCGCTGATCCCGAACTTCATGAGCTTCACGGCCGTGGGCCTCATGATCGTCGCGATGATCGGCGCCGGCGTCGCCGAGGAATCCGGGCTCGTCACCGCGCTGATCCGCAAGCTGGTCATCGTGTCGCCGCACTGGGCCCTGACCTACATCCTCGCCTTCGTCGGCATCCTCGCCAGCATCGCGGCCGATGCGGGCTATCTCGTCCTGATCCCGCTGGCCGGCATCGCCTATCTCGCCGTCGGGCGCCATCCGGTCGCCGGCCTGGCGCTGGGCTTCGCGGCGGTCGCGGGCGCCTTCACGGTCAACATGCTGATCAAGCCGCTCGATGCGGTTCTGGTCGAGTTCACCAATGATGCTGCGCGCCTCGTCGACCCCAATCGCACGATCGGCCTGGCTTCGAACGTCTGGTTCTCCATCGCCTCGGTGCTGTTCCTGACCGTTATCGTCGCGTTCATCACCGACAAGATGATCGCGCCGCGGCTGGGCGCTTATGATCCGAAGCTCGCAGCCGAGGGAACGGTCACCGAGCAAGGCGCCGTCCTGTCCGAGACGGAGTCGCGCGGTCTTCGCTTCGCCGGGCTCGGCCTTCTCGCCCTGATCGCCGTGTTCTGTGTCCTGACGCTTCCCTCGGGCGCCCCGCTGCGCAACCCGACGACCGGCGAACTGATCGGCAACTCGCCCTTCATGAACGGGCTGATCGCCCTGATCATGCTGATGTTCCTCGTGTCGGGCTGGGCCTACGGCATCGGCGCCGGCACGATGAGAACGCTGGCCGAGGTCATCGCGGCGATCGAGAAGTCGATCAAGAGCATGGGCGGCACGATCTTCCTGTTCTTCGTGCTCAGCCAGTTCGTCGCCTATTTCACCTACACCAATATCGGCACCGTCATGGCGCTGAGCCTTTCCGGCGTGCTGCAGGCGGCCAATATCGGCGCCCTGCCGCTGCTGATCGGCTTCATCGTGGTGGTCGCGCTCATCGACCTGCTGCTGACGGGCGCAATCGCAAAATGGGCGATCTTCGCCCCGGTCTTCGTGCCCTTGCTGATGAAGCTCGGCGTCGAGCCGGAAGCGGTGCTTGCCGCCTATCGCATCGGTGACTCGCCGATGAACGCGATCACGCCGCTCAACGCCTATTTCGCCCTCGTGGTCGGCTTCGTCCAGAAATACGACAGGAACGCCGGCGTGGGCACCGTGGTCTCGCTGATGCTGCCCTATGTCGTCTGGATGTTCGTGTTGTGGACCGCGCTCTTCGCCGTCTGGAAGATGCTCGGCCTGCCCTGGGGCCTGTGACCGGCCGCCCGCAAAATTCCCAGTCGGTACTCCAACCCAACCGGATGCAGATCATGTCGACACCCGCCATCCCTCTCGACGTCGAAGCCGCCATCGCGCATCTGATGCGCTTCCTCTCGGTCGAGGGCGTCACCGGCCATGAGGCCAATATCGGTGCCGCCGTCAGCGACGCGCTGAAGGCCGTCGGCGTCCCGGCCTCGGCCATCCGCTTCGACGATGCCAACAAGCGCATCCCGCTGCCGACCGAGACGGGCAACCTCATCGTGGATCTGCCCGGCACCAAGGCCGGCCCGCGCCTGCTGTTCTCGACCCACCTCGACACGGTGCCGCTCTGCGCCGGCGCCAAGCCGGAGCGGAAGGGCGACCGCATCGTCTCCGATGGCACCACGGCGCTCGGCGGCGATGCCCGCACCGGCGTGGCGCTGCTCGTCGTGCTGGCTGAGACGCTGATCAAGAACAAGCTGCCCCACCCGCCGATCACGCTGCTCTTCACGGTGCGCGAGGAAAGTGGCCTGCACGGGGCGCGCGAGCTCAACCCGAAGGATCTCGGCGGCGCGGCGATGTGCATCAACGTCGATGGCCAGCTCGCCTCTGAGCTGCTGATCGGCGCCGTCGGCCAGGAGAACTGGGAAGTCGAGATCACCGGCAAGGCCTCCCATGCCGGCGTCGCCCCAGAGAAGGGCATCTCGGCGACGCTGGTCGGCTCGATCGCCATCGCCGAAGCGCGCCGCGAAGGCTGGTTCGGCAAGATCGTCAAGTCGGATGGCCGCGGCACCAGCAATGTCGGCATCTTCGGCGGCAAGGGTGGCACCGTTGCAGCCGGCGATGCGACCAATGTTGTCACCGACTATGCCTATATCCGCGGCGAGGCCCGCAGCCCGGAGGCGTCTTTCGCCACGAAGATTGCCGAAGCCTTCAAGGCCGCCTTCGCCAAGGCGCAGGCCGAGGTCAAGGACGATGGCGGTGAGACCGCGCAGGTGAAGTTTACTCACAAGCCCGCCTACCCGCCCTTCGAGCTCGACAAGGGCTCGCCCGTGGTGAAGCGCGCCGCCAAGGCGCTGGGCATCCTCGGCATCGAGCCGGTCTATCTGTTCTCCAATGGCGGCCTCGACGCCAACTGGCTCGACAAGCACGGCGTGCCGACGATCACGATCGGCGCCGGCCAGGCCGAGATCCACACGATCAAGGAATATGTGAACCTGACTGAATACGAGAAGGGTTGCCGCCTCGGCATCCTGATGGCGACGCTCGAAGACTGAGACCCTTTCACACGGGTCTGCGATCGAGCGCGACCCATAAGGAGCTGATGCGTGAGCCCAATCGCCTATACCGGCCTCATCGTCGCCATTGCCGTTGTCCTGTTCGTCACGAACAAGGTTCCAGTCGTCCTCGTCGCGATGGGAACCGCGCTCGGCCTCTGGGCGACAGGCGTGCTGACCCTGCCGCAAGCGCTCGGCGGTCTCGGTGACCCGGCGGTCATCTTCATCGCCTCGCTCTTCGTGGTCAGTTCGGGGCTTGAGGTCACCGGCGTAACCGCCTGGGCGGGCCAACTCCTGATCAAGGGCGCCGGCGAGGAAAGCCGAACGCGGCTCCTGCTGCTGATGATGGCGCTGGTCGCCCTTCTCGTCGCGCTGATCAGCCTGAACGGAGCGGTGGCCGCACTGCTACCGGTCGTCGTGGTCATCGCTGTCCGGCTCAAGCGCAACTCTTCGCAGTTGCTGATGCCGCTGGTCTTCGCCGGCCATGCCGGCTCGATGCTCGCCCTGACCGGCACGCCGGTGAACGTGCTGGTCTCGGAGGCTGGGCTCGATGCCGGCGTCGGCGGCTTCGGTTTCTTCGAGTTCGCACTCGCCGGCATTCCGCTTCTGGCCGGCACGATGGCGATAATCATCCTGTTCGGCGAGAAGCTGCTACCTCAGCGCAACGGCGCCACGATGCCAGCAGATTTCAGCCGGCACGCCAAGACCTTGGTCGAGCAATACGGCCTTGCGAGTGGCCTCTATCAAATGCGCGTCCGCGCGACCTGTCCCCTCATCGGAGCGGCCCCCGAAGCGGTCAAGCTGGATCAATGGCCCGGGCTTCAGCTAGTGGTCGTCCAGGAAGGCGACACAGCCCAACCACTGCGCCGTACGACGATCGCAGTTGGCGACCATCTGCTCATCCGGGGCGACGCCGAAGCGGCGGCCAGCTTCGCCGCGCAGATGCACCTCGCCTTCCGTGAAGAAGGCGCCGGCGAAGGCGCGGATACCCTCTTCAACCGCCGCTCGGGCCTGGCGGAAGTCGTGATCCCGCCGCGCTCCGGGCTGATCGGCAAGACCGTGTTCCCGGGCATGGTCACCGACAGCGGCGATCTGATCATTCTTGCCGTTCAGCGCGGCGCGGGCGAGGCTCCGAGCGCGGGCACGACGAAACCGGCGGGCGTCGCGCTTCAGGCCGGCGACACCATGCTGCTTCAGGGCACCTGGAAGGCGCTCGATACCCGTCTCGACGACCCCGACGTCCTCGTCGTCAGCTCTCCGGAACTGGTGCGGCGGCAGGCCGTCCCGATGGGGCCGGGCGCCAAGCAGGCGGTCATCATCCTGTTCGCGATGGTTCTGATGCTCGCGACGGGCATCGTGCCTTCGGCGGTGGCGGGTCTGCTGGCGGCCGGCGCCATCATCCTCTGCGGCATCATGACCGTCGAGCAGTCCTATCGCGCGATCAGCTGGACGACCGTGATCCTGGTCGGCGCGATGATGCCGCTCTCGACCGCGATGATCGAGACGGGCGCGGCGAAGCTGATGGCCGACAGGCTCGTCAGCGTGGTCGGTGATGCCGGGCCGACGGCGCTGCTGGCCGGCCTCTTCGTGCTGACGGCCATCATGGGCCAGCTCATCAGCAACACCGCAACGGCCCTCATCGTCATCCCGATCGGCGTCGCCGCGGCGACCGCCATGGGCATTTCGCCACGCCCCGTGCTCATGAGCACCGCTGTTGCTGCCGCTGGCGCCTTCCTGACCCCGATCGCGACCCCGACCAATCTGATGGTGATGGGTCCCGGCGGTTACATCTTCAGCGACTATTGGAAGCTCGGATTACCGCTCTTAATCTGGTTCTTCGTCGTCGCTGTCTTCATCGTGCCTTTGATCTGGCGCTTCTGAGGGAGGAAACGATGCGTTGGAAGTTTGCAATCATTGCGGTGGGCCTGGCACTCGCGGGCTGTAATGCCAGCTCCGCCGATCAGCGGACGCTGGGCGGCGGCGTCATCGGCGCCGGCACCGGTGCCGTGATCGGCGGCATCGCCGGCGGCGGGCGCGGCGCGGCGATCGGTGCAGCGGTCGGCGGCGTGGCGGGCGCTGTGATCGGACGCGCGACCACCCCCAACAACTGCATCTATCAGGATCGCTACGGCCGCAGGTTCGAAGCTCGCTGCCCGTGATCACCGCCACGGCTGAGTGCGTCAGCTGCGACAATCGTCGCGGCTGACGCAAGCTGTCGCGCGGCTCGATCTCGGTCGGAACGGCTCGCGCCGGCGCAACCGACCATGGCTGCCTCACGCGGTCGTGGCGTCAGGCGCTGCGCCAAGCAGCAGTGAGATCAAGCGATTTCCGACATGCCCTGCAGCGCCTCGCCGACCGCCTCCTCGATCGATTTCGGCAAGGGCTGGATCGGCAGAGGCGGCAGGCCGGCGCGAAGCCCGAGCCGCTCGGCGATCACATACATGACCCGCAGGCTTCCATGGGCCTTGAACAGCCTCCACAACGGCGAGAGTGCCTCGTCAGCCACCAGCGCAGCATCGCGATCGCCGGCCATCGCGGCGCGGGTCAGACGAAGGGCGGGCTCGGGCAGAAGCCCGGCAACGACGCTGTACCAGGCATCCGCCCCGGCAAGGAGCGCTGTGGCTGCGCCCCAATCGCCGCTATAGCCGATCGTCATGCCCTCCACGCAGGATGCCCGCAGCGCACCGATCTCGGCGGCGAAGTCGCCATCCGACGGCAGCGGCATCTTGATCGCCGCGACCCCGGCCAGTCGCGACAGCCGCGAGATCAGCTCCGGAGAGAAGGTGAAGTGGGTGGTGCTGGGATTGTTGTAGATGCAGGTTGGCAAGCCGGTGGAGGCGGTGGCCGCCTCGAAATGAGCGAAGACTTCATCCTGCGTAAGGGGCGTGTAGGAAACCGGCGCCAGAAGCAGCCCGTCTGCCCCCATGAGCTCCGCCTCGCGGGCGAGCTCGTTCACCCATGAGGAGCGCATCGCGCCGATACCGACAATGAGCGGCACGCGGCCCGCGATGGTCTCGACCGCAGCCGCCACGGCGCGCGAGCGCTCGCTGCGATCGAGATAGGCATAGGTGCCCGTGCTGCCGAGTACCGCGATGGAATCGACGCCGGCCACCACGAGCCGTTCGAGCATACGGGCGAAGGCTTCCGTATCGACCACACCGTCCGCATTGGCGGGCGTCAATGGAAAGGCGGAAAGCCCCTTGAAGATCGCTACATCAGCCATGATGCCTACCTATGCTGCTCGTCTTGCCCGCGCCTGCGTACTGGCCGAGCCAGGCGCCTGCTTCGGCTCAGCGCGTCCTCATGCAGTCACCCCGCGAGCGCACCACGGAACAGGCTGAAAGAGAGCGCGAGCATGAGCGCCCCGACAGCCAGGTCAAGGCCGCGCCATGCCGCCGGACGCGCGAAGAGCGGAGCCAGGAAGCGGGCGCCAAACCCGAGCGATGCGAACCAGGCGAAGCTCGCAACTATCGCTCCGATGATGAACGGCGTGCGCTCTGCGGCCGGCAGGCTCGTCCCGACGGCGCCCATCAGCATCACTGTATCGATGTAGACATGGGGGTTGAGGAAGGTGAAGGCGGCTGTGCCGGCGAGCGCAGCGCCGAGGCTGATGCTCGCCGCCTGCTCCACGATCAGCGCGGATGAACTGGCCGCCCTGCGCAGTGCCGAGACGCCATACCAGGCGAGAAACGCCGCCCCGCCAAGGCTCAGTGCCAGCGACAGGCCGGGGACGACAGCCAGAAAGCTGCCGAGGCCATTCACTCCGGCGACGATCAACGCAGCATCGGCTGCCGCACAGAACAGAACGATGGGCCAGACATGCCCGCGCTTCAGCCCCTGCCGGAGGACGAACATGTTCTGGGCGCCGATGGCGACGATGAGACCGGCGGACAGGGCAAAGCCTTTGGCAGCGGCGGGAAGAAGAGCGCTTGTCATGCCGGCTTGATGAGCGGGCGAACCAATGCAGTCTAGCTAAATCACCTAATTCATCATTAGATGATCTAATGCTCGATTATCTGTCCCTCGCCGCTGTTGCCGCCGTCGCCCGGGAGGGGAGCTTTGAAAAGGCCGCGGCGGTGCTCGGCGTTACGCCGTCGGCCGTGTCCCAACGCATCAAGGGGCTCGAGGAACGGTTGGGCGCGGTGCTCCTGACGCGAGGTGCGCCATGCCGCCCGACCGAAATCGGCGCGAAACTATGTGCCCATGTCGAGCAGGTCCGGCTGCTGGAAAGCGAAGTTGTCGCGGATCTGCCGCGCTTTCCGTCGCAGGAACCCGGCCCGCCTTCCCTGCGGATCGCGGTGAACGCGGACAGCCTCGGCACCTGGTTCGCGAGGGCGGCTTCGCTGTTCACGGCTGGGAGCGGAGCTTTGCTCGACCTCGTCCTGGAGGATGAGGCGCATACGGCGGAGCGTCTCCGCACCGGCGAGGTTCTGGCGGTGGTGACGGCCGATGCCGCTCCCGTCTCCGGCTGCCGGACCTACCCGCTCGGCGAAATGGAATATGTCGCCGTCGCCAGCCCTGACTTTCTGGACCGGCATTTCCCCGCGGGCATCGACGCGCAGAGCCTTCAGGCCGCTCCGATGATGCGCTTCGATCGGCGCGATGAGCTTCAGGCGAGGTGGGTCGAGCAGGCCTGCGGAGGGCGAATTTCGCCGCCAACCCACTGGACGCCATCGACTCAGGGGATGCTCGATATGACACTTGCAGGGCTGGGCTGGTCGATGACCCCCTTGTCGCTTGGCGCGCCGCTGATCGCAGCGAAGAGGCTGGTCGAGTTGCCGCCGAAGACGCGGGTCCGCGTGATGCTCTACTGGCAGCGCACGCGCCTGGCGTCGCGCATCCTCGATCAGCTCACCGAAGCCGTCCGCACGGTCGCACGCACGGAATTGCTTTAGCCCGCCTGACGGCGCAGCCTGCCTCCGGCAAGCCGGAGAGCAGGGGCATCGTTGGGCCGTCACGCCCCCTAGCGGGAGCGTGCGTAGAGCCGCTGGTTGAGCGCCAGCAGCACGACGCTGGCCGTGCCGGCAAAGACGGTCAGAAGCAGCGTCAGCGCCATGATCAGATCGACATTATGCAGGCCGATCGCGCTCATCAGCAGGAAGCCGAGCCCACGCTGCGAGGCGAACATCTCGCCGAGCAGTGTGCCGATCAGCGTCAGCGAGAAGCCGATGCGCAGGCCGGCGAAGATCTCGGGCAGCGCCGCCGGGAACACGATGCGCGCAATCGTGTCCAGCGGAGACAGGCCCATGACCCGACCGGTCTTGAGATAGACGCGCTTGACGTTGCGCACCGCGGTGATGGTGAAGAGCGCGATCGGGATGACGCCGTGGATCGTGCCGAAGGCGACCTTCGACGACATGCCGAGCCCGAAGGCGAGCAGCAGGATCGGATAGAGCGTGATCTTCGGGATCGAATAGAGCGCGATCAGCATGGGCTCGAACACGTCGCTGAGGAAGCGGCTGGCACCGAGCGTGAAGCCGATCGTCAGCCCGATCGCGATGGCGAGCAGCAGCGCCAGTCCGAAGGCTTGCGCAGTCTCCGCCAGATGCTGCGCGAATTGCGGCGTCGACATGAACTTCGCCGCGAAGGCGAAGGTCTGCAGCGGCGAGCGCAGCGCCACCTCACCGACGATCCAGTAGAGCGCCTGCCAGGCGAGCAGCACGACGACGATCAGCGTCAGCGTGTTGCGCAGGATAGAGCCCGATTGCGGTTTCATCGCAGGCCCCTCCGCGCCATCAGCGCCTTTTCCCAGCGCGCGATGCCCATGTTGATGGTGATGGAGACCACGAGGATCAGCAAGATCAGCGGATACATCGTGGCGTTGTCAAAGTTGTTGTAGGCGAAGCTGATCTCGTAACCCATGCCGCCGCTCGACATGATGAACTCGGCGCCGATGATGCCGATCAACGAATAGGCGACGGCGAGCTTCGCCCCGGTCAGGATATAGGGCGAGGCACAGGGCAACGTGACGCGCAGCGCCGTCTCGACCGCGCCCATCTGGTTGACCCGCGCCGTCTTGAGCAGAACGTTCGGCACGCGGTCGAGCCCATTCAGCGTGTTCACGATCACAGCGACGATGCCGAGCATGGCGCCAATGAAGATCTGCGGCGCGTCACCGAGGCCGAGCAGGATGATCAGCAGCGGATAGAAGGCGAAGACCGGAATGGCGTAGTAGGTCGCGAAGAGCGGCTCCAGTGTGTCGCGTACCCGGCGCAGGCGATGGATGACGAGCGCGCTCGTCACGCCGAGCACCACCGCGATCACGAAGGCGATGAACGCGTTCCCCAATGTCTTGGCGATGGCGCGGTTCAGCGCGCCCGAAACCAGCATCGCCACGAGATCGGTGACGATCCGGTGTGGCGCCTGCATCGTCAGCGGCTTGATCACGCCGGTGAGGCATAGCACCTCGAGCAGGCCGACGAAGCCGGCCAGCACCAGGAGCCGCCAGAGCAGCGGGCCCCTCATTTCGCAGCCCCGGCCTTGCCGAGCGACTTCATCGATTCCTCGCGCAGCGAGCGCCAAAGCCGCGCGGTGATCGCGCCGAAGCGCTCTTCCTGGACGATGCGGCTGTCACGATCCTTCGACCAACCGGTCTCGACGATGTCGATCAACCGCCCGGGACGAGCCGACATCACGCCGATGCGGTCGGCCAGCATCGCGGCCTCGTCGAGCGCATGGGTGATCAGGAAGACTGTAGCGCCAGTCTTGCGCCAGAGATTGAGCACCTCGTCGCCCATCAGCAGACGGGTCTGCTGGTCGAGGGCGCCGAACGGCTCGTCGAGCAGGATGAGCCGCGGCTCTGTGACGAGCGTCCGCGCGATGCAGACGCGCTGGCGCATGCCGCCGGAGAGCTGCGCCGGATAGCTGCTCGCGAAGGGGATGAGCCCCATCATCGCGAGAGCCTTCTCGATGCGCGCGGCCTTCTCCTGCGGCGACAGCTTCATGCGCCTGAGCCCGAAAGCGATGTTCTCGGTCACCGTCAGCCAGGGGAACGAGGCATCCTCCTGGAAGACGACGCCGACGCCGTCCGGAATCCGGCCCTCGATCGGCTTGCCTTCGAAGGCAACCTCGCCGCGCGTCGCGGTCGAAAGCCCGGCGACAAGCTCGAGCAGGGTCGACTTGCCGCAGCCGGACGGGCCGACCACGGCGAAGAACTCACCGTGGCGCAATTCGAGGTCGATCGGGCCAAGCGCATGGACCGTGTCAGCCGGCTTTCCGCTCCGGCTGAACTCCTTGTCGACCTGGCGCAGCGAAACCTGCGCGATTTGGGTCATGTTCACTTCAGGGCCTTCAGATCATCGGGGAGATAGCGGGTGTCGATCATCTTCGAGAGGTCGACATCGCCGGTGATCGCGCCGACCATCTTCTGGACTTCGACGGCCTTCTGCAGACCGGCCATATTGATCTGGCCAGCGCCCCAATATTCGATGCCATTGGTGCGGCTGCTGGTCAGGTTCTTCACCGCCGCACGGGCGACCTCGGGCTCGATATTGTAGACCTTGGCGATGATGTCGCCGGACTCATCCGGGTTCGAAGCCATGAAGGCGACGGCCTTGCGCCGGGCGCGGATCACGGCCTTGATGAAATCGTCCTTGCCGGCCGCGCCGGAGCCCGCAGCGACGCCGAGCACGTTCGCGATCGGCGGCAGCATCTCCGAGGCCCTGGCGATCGGGCGGTACTTGTCCTTGTACTTCGACCAGAGCGGCTCCGGGACCGGCGTGATGTCGACGAGGCCGATATCGAGCGCCGCGATGCCCTCGCCGAAGCCGCCGGTCTTGACCAGCTCGACATCCTCGGCCTTCAGCCCGCCCGACTGCAGCACCAGCACCGCCAGCGCCTGGCTGGTCGAGCGCGGATTGGTGTAGCCGAACTTCTTGCCCTTCAGGTCCTTGACCGACTTGATCGGCGAATCCTGCTTAACCGCCCAGACGAATTCGGCGACGGTCGAGACCGTGTCGGCGATGATCTTGACGTCGGCGCCCTGCTGCACGGCAGCGATCACGGCGTTCGGGTTGACCTCGGCATAGGGCGCGTTGCCGGCGAGCATGTTGCGCAGCGTGGTGCCGCCGCCAGCGGAGGTCAGGATGCCGGTGACATTGGCCCCCTCCTCCTTGAAGAAGCCCTTCTGCAGGGCGACCGCATAGGGCATGCCGTTGGCCGAGACGCCGTAATTGCTGACGACGATCTCTTCCGCCCGAGCCGGGCCGGCCAAGGCGATGCCGAGTGCGGCGAGGCCGATGAGCGACTTCATCCTGTTCATTGTCATGTCTTCGTCTCCTCCCGAGGCTCCGCTCTTGGTGCGGATCGTTTTCATCCTCGTCCGCCACCCGGCGGACGCCTGCTTCATGAAGCCGGGCGCTGCGCCGCCTCGACCGCGCGCCAGCGCGCGAGGTCGACTGCCTGGTCCAGCGTAGCGCGAACGCCCGCGCCGTTCTCCATGGGCTTCAGCGCCTTTGTGCCGTCGGCATGCTGGCGCAGGGCCTGAAGCCCGTCGCGCATCGCTTCGGTGGCACGGAAGATCAGGCTCGCCGGATACGAAACCTGCATGAAACCCATCGCGCCGAGCTCGGCCGGGGTGAACCAGGGCGTATCGCCACCCTCGAACATCGCAGCAGAGCAATAGGTGCCGCGGAAGGCTGCGCCGACACGGCGGAAATCATCCTCGGTGCGCAGGCCCGCGATGAAGATGCCGTCGGCACCAAGCTTGAGGAAGCGTTCGGCCCGGCGCATCGCAGCATCGAGCCCGAGCGGGCCATAGGCGTCGGTGCGGCCGACGATGAAGGTCTCGGGATTGGCACGGGCGGCGATCGCGGCGCGCAGCTTGGCCTCGATTACGCTCTCGTCGACCACGGCGGCGGCCTTGTCGGCGCGCTGTTGCTTGTGGTCGCGGTCCTGGTCCTCGACGAGGAAGCCGCCGACGCCGATCCGCTCATAGGCCGCGACGAGACGCGCGGCGCTCTTCACATCGCCATAGCCGTCATCGGCATCGGCCATGAAGGGCAGCGTCGAGGCGGCGGCAATGTCGCGGATGCCCTCGACCATATCGGTGAGCCCGATCAGCCCGATATCGGGATAGGCATGGCGCGCCGCCAGCAGCGCCGAACCGCCGATGGAGAAGGCGTGGAAGCCGGCGAGCTCGATCAGCCGGGCCGAAAGCGCATCATGAGCGAGCGGCGTGACGAGCGGGGTCTCACGGGCGAGCGCCTCGCGGATCGTCTTGCGGGTCATCGCGCCGTGCTCCGTTCCAGGGCAGCCGGAAAGAGCCAGTCGCTCGTGGTCCTGGCCACCTGATAGTGGTCCTCGATCACCTGCGCGTGTTGCAGCGTGATGGCGATCTCGTCGTCGCCGCGCATCAGCGCCAGCGCGCGGGAGGTGGGGATGGCGAAGGGGTAAGCGCGGCCGTCAGGCGCCACCACGCTCGTGCTCGGAAGGTCGACGCGGAAATCCGGGCTGCCCTCATGCGCCGCCGCAGCCGCCTTTAGCACCTGATAGGTCGCCGGCTCGATCACCCCGGCGATCAGCCCGTTGCGAAACGCGTTCTCATAGAAGATGTCGGCGAAGCTCGGCGCCAGCACGCAGCCGATGCCGAATTGGACCAGGGCCCAGACCGCCGCCTCGCGCGAGCTGCCGCAGCCGAAATTCTCATCCGCGAGCAGGATCTTGGTCTCACGGAAGGCCGGGCGGTTGAGGATGAAGTCGGGGTTCTCCCGGCCCTCCTCGTCATAGCGCTGCCGGCCGAACAGGCCCTTGCCCATGTCGGCCGTCGCGGTGCGCAGCCAGACGGAAGGGATGATCGCATCGGTGTTGATGTTGGCGATGGGCATCACCGCCATGACGCCCCTGATCTCGCGGACGGGCTTTCTCATGCCGCCAGCCCTTCCCGGACGTCGGTGATATGGCCGGCGAGCGCGGCGGCTGCGACCGTGACGGGGCTCGCCAGATGGGTGCGGCTGCGCGGGCCTTGACGGTTCTCGAAATTGCGGTTCGAGGTCGCAATGCAGCGAGCGCCAGGGGCGACGACATCGTCATTGATGCTGACGCACATCGAGCAACCCGCCTCGCGCCACTCGAAACCGGCGGCGCGGAAGACCTCGTGCAGGCCGCGCGCTTCAGCCTCGCGCTTGACCGACATCGAGCCGGGCACGACGAGGCCGCGGACGCCCGGCGCGATCTTGCGACCCTTCACCACCTGGGCGGCAGCCTCCAGGTCCGATAGCCGCGAATTGGTGCAGGAGCCGATGAAGGCGACATCGATCGGTATGCCAGCCAGCGGCATGCCGGGCTCGAGGCCCATATAGTTGAGCGCCTGGGCAACGCCTTCGCGACGCTTGGCATCGGAAAGCGAGGCCGGATCCGGCACTCGCTCGCCCACGCCCGCGACATGCTCCGGCGTCGTCCCCCAGGTCACCTGTGGCGCGATCGTCGCACAATCGATCAGGATATCGCGCTCGAACGGCGCGCCCTCGTCGCTGCGCAGCTTCCGCCAGCTCGCGACGGCGCGCTCGAAGGCCTCGCCCGTGGGGGCGAACTCGCGGCCCTTCACATAGGCGAAGGTCGCCTCGTCCGGCGCGATCAGGCCGAGCCTTGCACCCAGCTCGATCGACATGTTGCAGATCGTCAGCCGCGCCTCGACAGGCAGCGACGCGATGGCGGAACCAGCATATTCGACGGCACAGCCGCGCCCACCGGCGACACCGAGCTCGCCCATGGCCCGCAGGATCAGATCCTTGGCCGTGATGCCGGCGCCGAGCTTGCCTTCGAAGCGCACGCGCATGTTGCGCGGCCGGGTCAGCGCCAGGGTCTGCGTCGCCAGCACATGCTCGACCTCGCTGGTGCCGACGCCGATGCCGAGTGCGCCGAGGCCGCCGACCGTCGAGGTATGGCTGTCGCCGCAGGCCAGGATGCTGCCGGGCAGCGCGAAGCCGAGTTCCGGCGCGATCACATGCACGATGCCCTGGCGCGGATCATCCACGCCGAAATGCTTGATGCGGGACGCGAAGGCGTTCGCGCGCATCAGGGTCAGCAATTCGCGACCGCCGGGATAGCTCTCCTCGTCACGGCCGGGGGCGGTGGAGATGATATGGTCCTGCGTCGCGATCGTCAGCTCGGGATGGCGGACGCTGCGGCCGGTGCGCTTCAGCCCGGCGAAGGCGACGGCGCTGGTGGTTTCCTGCAGCACATGGCGATCGACGAAGACGAGGTCGCGCCCGTCGTCGAGCCGCTCGATGAGATGCGCGTTCCAGATTTTGTCGAAGACGGTCGACGGCGCGGCTTCAGCGGTCATCGCGAAGCCCGGCGCGGCACGAATACGCGTCATCGAGGCTCAAGGCGAGCCGTGGCATGACTTTTCCTCCGAATGGGGCGCTTGGGCGCGCCTCGCGTTCTCTTGTCAGGCTTTCGCAACGCACAATGAACATGCGTGTTTGCCACCTGATTTTGACTCAGAGTAATGTCAGGGAATGCTGCCGCAAAGGCACAATTTACGCAGCTTTCTCTCAGGAAAACTCAGAGCAGATGACACGCCGCCTGCCCCCGCTGAACGCCTTGCGCGCCTTCGAGGCGACGGCCCGGAACGGCAGCCTGACGCGCGCCGCGCAGGAGCTTTCGGTGACGCAAGGCGCCGTCAGCCGGCACGTCACCCAGCTCGAAGCCTGGCTCGGCGTGCGCCTTTGCCTGCGCCTGCGCCGCGGCATCGAGACGACGCCACAGGGGGCGGCCTACGCGGCGGCGCTGCGCTCCGCCTTCGACCAGATCGAGGCGCAGACGCAGCGGCTGCGGGCGCGCTCGATCGACAACACGCTGCGGATCAAGCTGCCACCGACCTTCGCCATTCGCTGGTTCGTGCCGCGGCTGGCGCGGTTCCATGCCCTCAACCGGCATATCGACGTCCAGATCACCACCTCGCATCAGCAGGTCGAGTTCGACCGCGACGATGTCGATCTCTGCATCCATTCGGGTGCCTCGCCGATCCCGGGCGCCATCTGCCGCAAGCTCTTCGGCGAGATCCTGACGCCGGTTTGCAGCCCCGGCCTGTTCAAGAACGCGCCGCCGCCGCAGGAGCCGGCCGATCTCGCCCGCTTCGTGCTGCTCTGCTCGATGCACCGCGCGGAAGACTGGCCGGACTGGCTCGGCACCGCGCAGGTCAAAACGATCGACGGCAATAGCGGGCTGAAGTTCGAGAATTCCGCGCTGGCCTATCAGGCCGCTATCGACGAGCTCGGCATCGTCATGGCGCAGCGCGCCTTCGTCGAGGACGATCTGCGCACCGGTCGCCTGGTGGCGCCGCTACCGCTCAGGGTCAACACGCAACGGTCCTATTACCTCGCCTACCCTCGCGCGCAGCAGGACTCCCCGCTGATCAAGGCCTTCGAGCAATGGATCGTGCAGGAGACCGCGCAGATGGAAGAAGCCGCAGCTCAATCGAATTCACGTTGAGCCGAGGCGCAGGGTATCGATCGTGTGCGCGTTCGGGCAGTACTGCGCAGAGTGCAGACCAGCATCCTGACGGTCCAGGGCACGGCGGCACCGACGCGTCGCGGAACATCCTGAACAGACGATCTCCATGTCCCGCATGACGCTCGCCGCCGTCTGAACGAGCTTTTCACGATCGATGCCCGCCCGCGCGAGTTGCCGCCGAAGCAGCGCCGCGTTCGTGTCCTGCCGTGTCGCGAGGTCGTGAAAATCGGCCTCGGCCAAGGCATTGTCCCGGGCGAGTTGGCCGAGAATGGCGGGGTCGAGCGCGTCGATCTCCCTCGCCGAGAAGTGGGCGCGCAACCATTGGCGCACAGGTTCTGCGAAACGCATGGCCATGTCCTCCCATTTTGGGAGATTATCCGCCTTCGTCCGCGCGCTTCATTGCGCTAGCGCAAATTCTGCCGCCCCTTGCGGCGGACTAACGCGTTTCCGGCAAGAGAGACTACGAAGGTCTCATTGCCCTGCCGCCATGGCGAGCTGACGATTAGCCGCCAAAATGGGGGAACGCTATGGCAAAACCACCGGAGAAAAAGACGGTACACCGCGACTCTAAGGATGGTCAGTTCATTACCAAGCGGGAGGCTGAACGCCGGCGCGCAGCCGCGGAAAAGGAGCGGGTTGCGGTCGTGAAGGCAGCGGGCAAGAAGGAGTAGATTTCCAGGCCCAATCCAACGCCATAAGCTCCGGCCTCCCAAGGCCGGGCTTAGAGACCGCGGAGACCGAGAGGAATTCCGCAACGCAATCAAATGGCGAGCCCGGCAGGATTCGAACCTGCGACCAGCAGCTTAGAAGGCTGCTGCTCTATCCAACTGAGCTACGGGCCCGAAGGCGGGGTTTCCCCCGCCGATCGGCGTCAATGCGTCCACTGGCCGACGCGGGAGAACTTGAAGTTATCGGAATAGGAAAGCGTGCGGCGCTTCGCCTCGTTCGGCTTCTCGACCCGGAAAGGGATGCCGTTGCGCGTGGCATAGGCCACCGCATCCGCCTCGTTGTCGAACCAGAGCTTGAGCTGGCTCTTCATGTCCGAGGACGAGGTCCAGCCCATCAGCGGCTCGATCTCGCGCGGGCGCTCCGGCTCGTATTCGAGCAGCCAGCGCTCGGTCTTCGCGGTGCCGGACTGCATGGCCGTGCGGGCGGGGCGGTAGATGCGTGCGGTCATGGATAGCGCTCGGCCGTCACCAGATCTGTTGTCTCGGGTCTTGAATGGTCGGGGCACCAGGATTCGAACCTGGGACCCTCTGCTCCCAAAGCAGATGCGCTACCGGGCTGCGCTATACCCCGACGGCATTCAAA